>BNJS01004009.1_pt1 | contig 203432 bp, 257 predicted proteins | sample 8540461 | NCBI WGS metagenome assembly BNJS01 (sample SAMD00202454, study PRJDB9452) | human saliva metagenome | isolation source: human saliva | place: Japan
CGCACCTGATGAACTCATCACCCAACTCTTTAGCCAATTCTGTTTAGGAAAATAAGAAAAATCCATGATCCTTCTTGCGGTCATGGATTTTATTGTCTTTATTAGTAATCTGGTCTAAGGACACCTGTTACAGTTGCCTTAGTTGCTTCGTAGTCGCCATCTACGACAACTTTGATAATGCGTTTAGCATCTTCTTCTGGTGCTGGAACTAGAGGTAATCGAGTTGGTCCAGCTTCGAATCCCATATAGTTAAGGACCGCCTTAACTGGAGCAGGACTTGGATAAGAGAAGAGGGCATTGACTTTAGGAATGAATTTACGCTGAATAGCTGCAGCTTTCTTCATATCGCTTTCTGCAATGGCAGTAAACATCTCGTGCATCTCATCTCCATTTGTATGGGAGGCAACAGAAATAACCCCATCCGCACCAAGGTTCATGGCATGGAAGGCATCTCCATCTTCACCTGTATAAATCAAGAACTCTTCTGGCTTGTGCTCAATCAAGTAAGCCATATTAGCCAAGCTGGTACATTCTTTAACACCGATGATATTTGGGTGGTCAGCCAAGCGAAGCATGGTTTCTGGAGTTAATTCAACAACTACACGCCCTGGAATGTTATAAATGATAATAGGTAAATCTGATGCATCTGCAATAGCTTTAAAGTGCTGGTACATGCCTTCTTGAGAAGGTTTGTTGTAGTATGGTACGATCGCAAGCCCAGCAGCAAAACCACCAAAGTCTGCTACTTCTTTGACAAACTCGATCGAGTCACGCGTATCATTGGTACCTACACCCGCAATCAAAGGAACACGTCCATTAACAATCTTTTGTACAGCCGCAAAGAGTTCCAACTCCTCATCGTGGGTCAAGGTCGGACTCTCAGCAGTCGTTCCAGCTAGAAGAATGCCGTCTGTGTGATGGGCCAATAAATGCTCAATCAAGGCTGGAATGGCATCAAAGTTGATGGAACCATCCTCATGAAAGGGGTAATAAAGGCTGTGATGATTTTACACTCTTTTAAATCTTGATAAGACATGAAAACACCTCTCTATTTCAAAGAAGGAGTTCATCTGAACTCCTAAACGATATGACTATTTTAATTCAAATTTCAACTCAGCTGTTGGACGAACCAATCCACGTTCGTGAAGCGTTTCTGCAATCTGAACTGAGTTCCAAGCAGCACCTTTGAGAAGGTTATCTGAAACAACCCACATATGGATTCCTTTTTCAGCATCCAAGTCTTTACGGATACGACCTACGAAGGTATCACGTGAACCAACAGCGTTGATGGCTTGCGGATAGATTTGATGTGCTACGTCATCCTCAAGAACAGCACCTGGAAAGGCTGTGATGGCTGCTTTTACTTCTTCGATTGGAGCCACTTCTTTTGTTTCGATATAAACAGACTCAGAGTGAGCTGACAAGACGGGAATACGCACACATGTTGCAGACACTGCGATGCTGTCATCTTCCATGATTTTCTTTGTTTCCTTAGTCATCTTCATCTCTTCATAAGTGTAATCATTGTCAGTAAAGACATCGATTTGTGGAAGAGCGTTAAAGGCGATAGGATAGTGTTTCTTATCACCACCTGAAGGCAAGATTTCTGCATGCAAATCACGAGGATTCACACCATCGTTCAAGACTTCACGAAGTTCACGTTGTGTTTCAAGAATCGCTCCCATACCAGCACCAGAGACTGCTTGGTAAGTTGAAACGATGATACGGTCCAAGCCCCATTTGACGAACAGGCTCAAGAGCCACCATCATTTGGATTGTTGAACAGTTAGGGCAGGCAATGATTCCGTTGTGGGCATCAAGTGCATGAGCATTGACCTCTGGAACAACCAAAGGAACATCTGGATTTTGACGGAAATAAGATGTGTTATCTACTACTACCGCTCCAGCTTGAACTGCGTATGGTGCATACTTAGCTGATGTCGAACCACCTGCTGAGAAGAGTGCAATATCAATACCCTCAAAAGCTGTCTCAGTCGTTTCTTCAATCGTAATATCTTTGTCTTTAAATTTCAAAGTTTTGCCTGCTGAACGTGCAGAAGCAAGGTAACGAATTTTATCGATTGGAAGTGTTGATTCTTCCAACATTTTTATCATCTGAGCTCCGACAGCACCTGTCGCGCCGACTACAGCAACTGTATATCCCATAAATAACCTCTTTCGGAATTTTCTAAAAATTTCTATAATAGATGTATTATACTACTTTTTACAGAAATTGAAAAGTATTTTTAGACTATATTTTCTGAAAACTAAAAATCCCTAGCCATTGACTAGGGACTAAGAGGCATCTTCATGTGATGAGCAGGTTCACACAACTCATCAAGGTCCGCTCCTGCGTTATGACCTCCTTATGCTCAATAGTAGTCCGAAGACTACCTATCGACTCATCGCATCTACTATTCTACTAGATAGAGTCACTTTTGTCAACAACCAAAACTCTTTGCTTCATTTATACAGGTAGATAAGAAAAACCTTGGTCTCCCAAGGTCACTTTGTTTCTATCATGCTAATTGCCGGGATTGAACCGGCGACCTCATCCTTACCATGGATGCGCTCTGCCAACTGAGCTAAATCAGCTTACCTAAAAAGTATACTATAGTTCTATGTTCTTGTCAAGCGCTCTCTTTTAAATTTCTGAAATGAAAAAAGCTAGATTTAGCAAGAATCTAGCTTATAAACTTCTTATTTTGTTAGATCGATTCGCTGTCCCAGTTTACCAATCAAAATCGCTCCTACGATAAGTGATGCAAACTCACCAATTCCAGTAGAGAACCATGTGAACAAGAAGGGAGCTTCTGTCAAGATATGAAGTTCAGCTGCAATGGTAATCATTGAAATGGAGAAGAGGATTGAAAAGAAGAAATGATCTTTTCGAATCAATCCGTTAAAGAGGTAATCTTTGCTGTATTTTGCAAAGAGCCATACCCCTAGACTAAGGAAAACTAGGGTAGAACCCCCACCAACAAAGACATCTATTAGGCCAAAACTACTAAATAAATTAGCAATCATACATCCAATTGTCACACCGAAAATGTATTTAGGGTTGTAAAAGGCCAAGAAATTCAGCATTTCTGAAATACGGAACTGATACGCCCCAAAACTAAGAACATTGATTGGTGGCGTAATAGTCAAAACTACATAGATCGCAGCAACGATAGCGATGTCTGCCATGTCGCGAACAGTTAATTTTTTCATGCTTTCTCCTTTAGCGGTTTCCCGCGTAAAATATGCTTGGTGAAAGAAGCTAAGCACCAAGGGTTGAGGTTATCAACCTTACTAGTATAGCACATTAGCCAGTTTTATGCTATACTAAAATCATGAAAAAACTAATAAAAGCTTTCTTTGATAACGAAATCCTCTCCTACCTATTTTTTGGTGGTGCTACTACTCTGGTTTCTATTGTATCACGTTTGGTTATTTACCATATCAGCCACCAGGAAATCCTCGCAACTGCCCTCGCTAATATTATTGGGATTCTCTTTGCCTTTCTCACCAATGATACAATTGTCTTTAAACAAGAGAGAAGAAATTGGCTAACCCGTCTGGCTAAGTTTTTCTTAGCTCGTCTCTCTACTCTTGGTCTTGACGTTCTTTTAACTTATATCTTTGTTACAACCTTTCCTGATATTATTGGCCAGTTTGTCGAACAGAATATAGATAGGGTTAATACTGTTGAAACTATTCTAGCACAAATTTTGATCATCATTTTAAACTACATTTTCAGTAAAATCTATATTTTTAAAAGGAGCAACTGACCACTTTGAGGATTCAAGTTGCTTTTTGTCACATTTTAGGATATAATAAATTAGAAATTTAGGAAAGGACATTATGAAAATGTTAAAGGATTTAAAAGAATTCTTGCTTCGTGGTAATGTTGTTGACCTTGCTGTCGGTGTGATCATTGCCTCTGCATTTGGTGCTATCGTTACTTCATTTGTTAACGATATCATCACTCCACTTCTATTGAACCCAGCTTTGGAAGCTGCGAAAGTACAAAACATCGCTGAGCTTGCATGGAATGGTGTTACATATGGTAAATTCTTAAGCGCTGTTATCAACTTCCTTGTTGTGGGTACAGTTCTCTTCTTCGTTATCAAAGGTATTGAAAAAGCTCAAAACCTTCGTAAGAAAGAGGAAGTGGTTGAGGAAGCACCTGCTGCTCCAACTGAACTTGAAGTTCTTCAAGAAATCAAAGCTCTTCTTGAGAAAAAATAAAACAGATAAAGGATCTAGCTTAAAGCTAAATCCTTTTTTCTTTACTCTTTTGGTAACTTCCCAGCCTTTTCGAGCATTTTCTTAATCAAGTAAGGCATCTTCACATTCTCACGGCCTTTTTTCTCAATGAGTTTTTTGACAAATTCTGGCATCTGAAGGTCGTCTGTCTCCTCCATAATATCCTTTGTAGTTGCTGACGGTGCTAACTCATCGAAGGTTTCTTCTTCTGGAAGAAAAGCTTTAAATTCTTTGTGTTCATTGGCTCTTACAGTAGCAACTAAAGCGTCAATTAAACGGCTATCCGTATTGGGCATAGGTGGACGATGGTAGGTGACACCTATTTTTTGACACAAATCATAACATTCCACATCATTATCAAACAAGACTTCGATGTGCTCACTGATAAAACTAATCGGAATAAAAATATAATGTTCTGGATGTTGCTTTTGTTCTCGTAAATATTCTAAGACATCTGGCTTGATCCAAGGGATTCCAATATCGCTTTCGCTCTGCCAAGTATTGGTATACTGGTCGGCTGTTAGGCCGAGTTGTTCAGCAATTAGCTTGCTATTATCGAAAATCTGGTCGATATAAGGATCTCCATAATCCAAGGCAAAAATGGGAACACTGTGTGCCGAAAAGATTACCTTGAAAGATTCTTCTCCCACATGGTTCCGTAAAATTTTGATAATCTCATCTGTCCAGAAGTCCAGCAAAGCCTGTTGTTGATACCAGTCCTTAATAACTAAAAATCGGATTTTCTGGCTTTCCAAAAACTTTTCATACCCCATGACTGAGTAAAAGGAATAATGAGGTTCCAAAATCAAACAAATACATTCTTCAATACCATCAGACTCCATCTGCTTGATCACGTCTGGGATAAAGGGACGAGAAAACTTATTGGCAAAGTAGATACCGTACTCTTCGCCTAAATGTTCTCTTACTAAAGCAACTTCTTCCCTTGTAATCCGCTGCAAGGGCGTCCCACCGATAAGGACGTAGTTGTCATAGAGGGTCTGAATTTCGTGATCTTGGGGTCTGACTCCACGACGAATGTTTGTAAAAATTCTGCTACTCCTTCAAAACTAATCTCCTCTGGAGATCCAAAGGTCATCATTAATATTGCTTTTTTCATGTTATCATCCTTATGTTATTATTTTCACTATCTATTCTATCATGAAAGAAAAAAATAGTAAACGCTTCCGACGTCTACTATTTCTTTTGTTCTTTAGTCTTTTTATCTCGTCTCATGATTAGGATGATAACAACAAGAAGCAAAATAACGATAATCAGGAGAAGAAAGGCAAGGATATAAATCCAATGCGTTGGAATCCCTTGATCGAAATACCGCGTCCCCACTGCTTCTCCACTTTTATCCTGTGCTGTTTTTACTGGTGCATCTGTTATTTTAGCTAAGAGGATATGCCGTCCGTTGGTAATATTAAGGAAACAGGTGCTTAATAAAACAATCTTGTCCGTTGAGGTCAAGGAGACATCTCGCTTGTACTTGGCTTTACTTAGCAGATATTGATAGTAGGCCTGGTGTTCCTCATCGTTGGAACTCAAAGTTCGGTAAATCTCCGTGTCATAGGCATCTACTTCTAAAATTCCAAATATCTCAAGCCCTCGTTCACGGCCGTTATAATAGATAGAGCCATAGCGATGCTTTTCAAAAAAATCTTGATCCGCAAATTTTTGAATCTCCCCAAACATAGCACCAGAAGCCATGGAGTGACCATAAATGATGGTGTTAAAGTCCGTAAAATTTGGGTTAAAACGATAGTCTAGGAATATAGAACCTGACACAGTATAATCGCCAAAAGCATTGCGGTCAAGGTATTTGATATTGTCCTGACTCTGCAAGAGGGGATAGTCTACCTTGGTTCCATCAAGGCTAATCCAACCACAAACATCCTTGTTGAGGTGCTGCAAGGTTTCAAAGCCCGTACTGCTGGCATCTTTTTCAATGGGATTATAATGATCGTAGTCACTCGCAAGAACTCTATCAGCTGTAAAAAGACAGAAAAAAGCTAGAAAGAGGGATAGAATGACCTTTATAACTTTGCGACTCGTACTTGTTTTCATATTTCCTTCTTTCTCCTCTCTAGCCTTGAAAATAAAAGAGCAAGAGAGGCTGTCCCTTTCTCTTTTATTGGTAGTTTAGTCAGTAATGGTATCTGCCCCTTCTTCCTTTGCTTCTTTTCTACGACGCAAGATCAAGTAGAGGATGATGAGCAAGAAGATCAATAGCAAGAGCAAGATAAACAAGATGATGTACCATATCCACAAAGGAATCGATGAGAGAAATCGTCCGAGCGACGAATCATCAAAGACACTATAAGGGAATGGTTTTGATTTTTTCGTATGGAAGGTGTCCTTTGGAACCGTATCCGTAATCTTGGCAACTACGATATGTCTCCCATTTGTTACGTCTAGGAAACAGGTACTGAGAAGGATGATATGGTCATTTGGCCCCAGTGTAATGTCTCGTTTGTGGATGGCAACCGAGAGTAAGTGATCGATATATTCTTGGCGCCGATTATCCCCATTAATACCTGGATCGTAGATGTTAAAGTCATAGGCGTCCACCTCGAGCATCTCAAAGATCTCAAGACCTTTTTCAACACCATTATAGTAAATACTACCGTAGCGATGCTGGTCAAAAAATTCCTTATCAGAAAACTTCGCTACATCTCCAAACATAACCCCATTTTCTACATGGTGTCCGTAGATGATGGTATTAAAGTCTTCGAATTTGGATTCATTTCGAGCCTCAAGGAAAATAGCTCCTGTAGCTGCAAATTCTCCCTTGGAATCCTTGTTCAGGTATTTTTCATTGTCTTTGGCTTGGACTAAGGGATAGTCGATATTGGTGCCATAGACATTGATCCAACCGAGAACCTCTGGATTGACTTGCTGTAGCTTGTGAAAGCCAGAAAAACTATCAAGCTCATCCTTCTCACTGGTACTAACAGGTCTATAAGCCTCATACTCACTTGATGAAGCCTGAGAATAAACCTGATTGGCATCCCAAAGGGCGTAGAAACCAAAGAGAAAGACTAAGGCTGCCAAGAGGAGCAAGATATGATTCATCAATGCATCTACAGCAAGGACCAGCCGCCTAGACAAACTCTTTTTTGGTTTCTCACGCTTGATTTTCATCGGTCAAACCACTTGCTTAAGCTTGTCTGCGTTTTTTAGACAAAGCAACAAATCCAGCCAAACCAAGACCAATCATCAAGATGAAGGGAAGATTGTCAATCAAGAGACCAGTAGGGGTAACGTCTTGGAATTTATTGGTAAAAGTGTTGTCGTTCAATTTTTCACCGACAAGAACATTTTCAACTGTATAATCTTGGGCTTGAGTACCATCTGATTTGGTTTTACTTTCACCATTCTCAGTATATTTAGAAGTAGCGGTATATCCTTTGCTTCCGGTTTCTTTTACAGTATAACGAGAACCTGCTGGAAGATTAGCAATGGCAAACTCTTGACCATGCTTCAAAGTAAAAGTTTTAGTAAATGTGACTTTATCGGTAGCAACATCAACATTTTCAGTTTTATCACCATAATGAACTGTAATTTGTGTTACAGGAGATACTGCTGTTTCATTTGTTTTGGGTAATTTTACAGTTATCTCAAATTGGAAATCTTTTGTACGATCCGCAGTCCCTCCGTCAACTTTTTTTAGAATAGTTAAGGATTTTTTTGCATTGTCTGTTATATCTTTTGTTGGTTCATTTGGGTGTTTAGGATCTGTTGGATCAATTTTCCCTCCGTTTTTAGTATATGTGTTCTCAAATAAATCATATTTGAAAATATTTGAATTTGAAGATGGAGCAACTTTAGCAGCGCCAGGTTTATTCTCTTCTCTAAAGTAAACAGAAGAAATAAAGGTACCTGAATTTTCTTTATTTTTGACAATTACATGCATTTTATAAGTGCGAGTATCATATTTCACAGCATCTATATCTTGATCATTTTTATCTTTAATAGGTGTATAAGTTTTATCTGTTTCCTTTACGAGGTAAACATACTCGCCTGCATGATCATAAGAAACTCCAGCAAAAATGTCACCTGTATCTTTTTTAATGCTTGATTGACCACTGGCTAAGCGATCAGCTTCCGAATAAGTCACCGTACGATCAGGAATGAATCCCTTATTACTTTCCGAATTTGAAGCCATTTGATAAGGAGCATCATTTGAAGAAGTTCCAGGTTGTGGAGTAAAAGTAAACCTAAAAGTCGCTTTCGGTGTTGTAATTCCTTCAGCAATATTCAGTGTTTTATTAATAGCTACTTTTGCGCTTGTTTCACCAGTTGCTTTGGCAGTTGCCACATCATTATCATCCGCAAATGTTGGCACTCCTCTAAAGACCGACAAGGCGGTTACAGCTGCAATGCTTGCAGTAACTAATTTTTTCAAAAATGTTTTTTTCATGATTATTCCTTTTATTTTTAAATTTCTTTTTACATAAATTATCATCAAAAGCCCCGTCGCCTTAAGACTGTTACCACCTTGCCATGGGTATCCTGTATAGGAATGGTTCCAAAAGCACGACTATCTACAGCCGTTGTTCGATTGTCCCCGAGGACAAAGAGTTGTCCTGCTGGGACTTTCATTGGGAAGGTAGCCCCTTCCTTATAGAGCAGCGTTTCTTTGTAGATATCCTGCTCTTGTTGAGGAGAACCGTTGATGATGAGACCATTTTCGTTTATATCGATCGTACTTCCTTCGGTTGCTATGACACGCGCCACTCTTTCCTTGCCCTTATAACTATAGACGAGCAGGTCACCAATCGAATAACGTTTATCCAACCTATAGTAGACAACCAAGTCGCCATCTTTTAAGGCTGGCTTCATGCCATCGTCATTGTATCTCAATAGTCCAAAGACAAAAAAGTAAAGGGTGGCCAGTACAAACCCAACCATCAGAAGCTTACTGACTAAGTAGAGGATATCTCCCCATACACTCGGCGGAGACTTATCCCGACTGACTTGTGTTACTGTTTTCTTATGTTTCTTTTTAAGTAGCATTATTTTCTCCTATGTACCACTAGATAGCCGAGTAGGATTGTAAAGAAGATACCTCCTAGAGGAAGGATTATTCCTAACACGAGTGTACTGCTGAGGAAGTCAATTCCAGTTTCAGGTACACTATTTTTATTATTCCTGACTGTCGCATACTTGTCCGCATCAAGCTTGCCTTCTTTATTTTCATAAGTAACCTGATAACCAATCGAAGAGTTTGTTTCCTCTTCTACGGTATAGTGACTATCAAGTGGAAGTCCATCAATTTTTATGGTTTGATCTTTGTTTAGATCAATAGACGCTCGACCATTCGTAAATTGCAGAGGGGTTCTTTTATTATTCACCGTTGCAGTATAGGTTCCATTCAATGGACTATTCTGAGCATCCCTGATGTTAATGGTAATCTTGAAGGATTTTAATAGGTTGGCAAATACACCCGTAACCTTTTTTGTAACGGATAAACTTGGAAGCTTGTGATTCGTGACAGTGCTTGTTTCGTCTTTATTCAGATCACCCTCTTGATTCTCATATGTAACGTGGTAACCATTCGTTGATGCCGCTTCTTCTTCAACCTTGTAATGGGTTCCTCGAGGAAGATAGCTTAGAATGCCTCTCCAACGCTTTCGTTTCGACACGGATCTCCGCTTCACCATTCACAACAGTTATCTCTCCGAAAGTTCCATTCAATGGCTTAGAATCAGGAGAGGTTAGTTTTACCTTAATCCTAAACTCCTTGTTCAAGTTATTTTCAGCTTCCAACACTTTCTTAATCGTCAGACTTGGCAATTGTTTATAGATTACCTTAAAGGATGGGTTAGATTCTGTACCAACATTTTTTATTTCTTTGGTAAAGGCTGGGACATCGGGTGCAATTAAATCGTATTGATATCCTTTGGCAACTTTTTCAAAGTTCCTCGTTTCATTAGATACGTTTTTACTAACATTCACATTTGTCTTTCGATAGTCTTGATTATCAGAACCTCCGTTCTTGTTCTTTTGAACCAGTTTCAGTTCAACATTACTCGGTTGATCAGCTGTAATAACAGTTCTCGCACCCGTCACACCTTGCCATTCAACTTCCACTGGTACCGTTAATGGATCTGAAGGCTTAAATGTTGGGTTGTCAGAGTATTCTTTGGTCTTGGTTTGAGAGTTGCCTATTCCATAGGAATAGGTGACACTAGCACCTTTATTGGAGTAGAGTTTATTGACATCAGAACCCTCAGCATCACCAGCCTCTAGTTTTTTATCACCAGCAATGGCATCCAGGGCTTCTTGACTAGATGTAACAGTGAATTTTAGGACATATCTAGCTCCATCTTCTAAGGAATAATTCGGAGAAAATTTTGCCGTAACTTCCACTAATCCTTCTGAGGTTGTTTTGGTATCAAAAGTTACTTGATTTTCAGTTAATATTTCACTGCTACCATCCTTTTCTTTCACTACACGAAACTCTGACGATCCGTTCGGTAATAGCTGGACATACTTAGAAAGAACATCCTTGATGGACACATGGTGGATTCCCAGTGGCAGAATCTTATCAGTGATATCTTTAAAACTGTCCCGTAACTGGTCTTCATCATTTGCAGAGAATATTTCATTTGGAATGGAGGCATTATGTTGCCTCATATAATATTGCAGACTGGTAATACTGTCGACATTGTTTGAATAACGAAATTTAATCGAATAGAAACCATCAAGTGTTGGAGCCAAGCTATATGATAGACTATTTAGATTATTATTTAATCTATCCCAAAACCACTGGGGAGCTGTTTCGATATTAGGATCTTCGTTATTGTAGTTATATATAGTGTAACCATTGGCATCGTAGACCATATTCGCAAAGCCATCTGAAAGCAAAATAACGACTTTCTTAGCATTAGATCTTGCACTTCCCATTAACTGGTTGGCCAAGGTTAATCCAGCCCCAATATTGGTCCCAGTACCAATCCCTGACTCAGTACCAATGGAATTACCTCCTGCAATACTCATGTTGTATACCGCTGTTTTAGCAGCACGAGCATTGTTACTCCATCCTAAAATCGTGTTAGCATCATCCCATGGTGAAACACCATCATAGTATTTGTCATCCGTTCATAGGGCCAGTATGGTCTAAATAGTCTCCATTTATTTCCATCCCAATACTGATCAACCTTTTTATTGTCAATTTTCCCACCAAATCCTACCATAGATAAGCGGTTATTGGAATTGGATAGAATGGTATCAATTAAGCCCTTACGACCATTTGTTCCTCTTAGAGTATTTTTCAATGCGTCAATCCTACTGATCGTCCGTCCATCAAAAGATTGGACATCCTGATTCTGCATACTTCCTGAGAGGTCTGCTACTAAAACAACATCCAAGGGATCCGTTTGGGTCTCCGTTCCCAGTTTGGACGTGATATCCAATGACAACTCATACTTGTCATCCTGTCCTGATATCGGAGTAATTGTCTTGTGAAGAGTTGTCTGAGGTTCTGTAGTAGAATCTGCATTTAACAGACTTATCGGAGCACACAAAAAGAGAATAGCTAACAGTGTAACTAAACGGCGTGCAATAATTTGAACTTTCTTAAAATCGAAGCGAATGTTCATTTTATTCTCCTTAACTAGAATGTACTAATATTGTTACTATATCAATCTAGGACATTTACAAGATAATTGTACAATAAAGTTCACGCAGTGTCAATTAATATGATTAATTCTATATTATGTTAATTAATAAAAGAGTATGATTCTTCTTTGTCTTTCAAACTATTCTATGGTAAAATGAAAAAAGAATAAAAAAATCTCATAAAATATCAATGCATATATTTTATTCTAGAATATCCAAAATTTCATTTAAAAGTCTATTGAATTTGAATTATTATATTTTTTCAAAATTCATGAAATTTTCAGAATAAGGTTTTTTCCGAAGTTTGCATTCTATTTTATGATTGTTAAAGGAGTTTTTATGACTTATCCGAACCTTTTAGATCGTTTCTTGACCTACGTTAAGGTCAATACGCGTTCTGATGAACACTCTACTACTACTCCAAGTACGCAAAGCCAGGTAGATTTTGCGACCAATGTTCTTATTCCTGAAATGAAACGTGTCGGTCTGCAAAACGTCTACTACCTTCCAAATGGTTTTGCTATTGGTACCTTACCAGCTAATGATCCCAGCCTTACACGCAAGATTGGCTTCATCTCCCACATGGATACTGCTGATTTTAATGCTGAGGGAGTTAATCCGCAAGTCATTGAAAATTACGATGGTGGAGTTATCGACTTGGGTGATTCTGGATTTAAACTCGATCCTGCTGATTTCAAGAGCCTTGAGAAATATCCAGGCCAAACGCTTATCACAACTGATGGCACGACCTTGCTGGGTGCTGATGACAAGTCAGGGATTGCTGAAATTATGACTGCTATTGAATATCTGACTGCTCATCCCGAAATCAAACACTGTGAGATTCGAGTTGGTTTGGACCAGATGAAGAAATCGGTGTTGGAGCTAACAAATTTGATGCTGAAGACTTTAACGTTAACTTTGCCTATACTGTTGATGGTGGTCCGCTAGGTGAGCTTCAGTATGAAACTTTCTCAGCAGCTGGTGCTGAATTGCATTTCCAAGGGCGCAATGTTCACCCTGGTACTGCTAAAGGACAGATGGTCAATGCCCTTCAGCTAGCGATTGATTTTCATAATCAACTTCCAGAGAATGACCGACCTGAATTGACAGATGGTTATCAAGGTTTCTATCATCTTATGGATGTGACAGGTAGTGTCGAGGAGGCGCGTGCAAGCTACATCATCCGTGACTTTGAAAAAGATGCCTTTGAAGCTCGTAAAGCAGCTATGCAAGCCATCGCTGACAAGATGAATCAAGAGCTTGGGAATAATCGCGTGACCTTAACTCTGACAGACCAGTACTACAATATGAAGGAAGTCATTGAGAAAGACATGACTCCTGTAACCATTGCCAAAGCCGTAATGGAGGATCTGGGAATCACGCCAATTATCGAACCAATTCGTGCTGGAACAGATGGGTCTAAGATTTCCTTTATGGGGATCCCAACTCCTAATATCTTTGCTGGTGGTGAAAACATGCATGGACGTTTTGAATACGTGAGTCTTCAGACCATGGAGCGTGCGGTGGATACCATCATTGGTATTGTAGCTTATAAAGACTAAAAAAGACGAGGTAGCTCAGCTACTTCGTCTTTTTTTTTATTCGTTTGGTTGAGCACTTGGCTCAGTCTCACTTTTCTCTTGCTTTTCGCTTGATTGAGAAGCAGTTGTTTCACTGCCTTTCTCAGACTTAGATTGACTGTCAGTTTCACTTGCTTTTGAACGAAGTTCTTGGTTCAAGCTAATGATATCTTTAGCTAGAGTGAGGAGATCTTCTTTATCACTACTTTTAGCTGCGAGTTGATCAAATAGGGCATCAACACGTTCAAAGTCAGCATCGGTTCCTTTGTTATCCTCTAAGTACTTGTGAAGAGAGAGCAAGATATTATAGAGTTTGGTAGATAATCACCGTTTGTGGATCTTGTTCTGCTTCTTTTTTCTCTCGTTGGATAGTCGCTGCAATACGATTCAAGAGATCCTCAAGTTGTGTTTTAGCTTCGTCAAGGTCTGCATTTTCCTTTTCAGTAGCCGCTTTGATATTAGCTGCTTCTTCAGCTAGGGATTGTTTGACACCATCTTCTTTGACACGTGCTAGGAGTTGAGCAGCTTTAGTTAGGAGAGCATCCACTTCTTCCTTCTTAACATGACTAACCCGCTCTTCTGGCATAAAATCACCGTAGAGTTCTTTTAGGAATTCATAGATGGCGGTCTTAGCAGTTTGACTATCTACTTTTTCCGTATCTAGAATAGTCTTACCAACTTTTGTAGAAACGGGTTCTTCTTTGAGAGCTTCTTCTACTTCTAACTTAGTTTGGTAAATAGTTGGGAATAACTTGTTCAAGTCGGTTGCTTTGAGGAAAGATTGTGACTGGTAAAGTTCCCATGTCAACTTGGCAACACGGTTCCGAAGTTCTTCTCTCAAACGACCATCAGACACATGTTCGTAGAAGTACTTGATGTACTCTACTGTTGTAACTCCTGTCCGATCTCGGAAATCTTGCAAAGCCTGAAGTTTCGCTTCAATTGCAGCCAACTCTGTCTCATCCTGTGCTAGTTTTGCTTCCTGCAAATGTACCAAAAGATCTTTCTTAGGCAAGCCATAAGTATCTGTATCCAGTGTATTAATCTTATCTACTAGAGCTTGATACTTCTTATCTAAAGGTGAAGTTTCAACCGGTGCTACACTTTGATCCACATGGATATACTGTTTATCAAAGAGATCCAAGGTTGCTAGATATCCAGCAGTTGAGTTTGTTGCCAGTTTTTTCATATTTTCGGTGAATTGCCCCAAAGCAAGTTCAACACGTCTCTGCATGATTGGCTGGTCTTTGTAGAGACTTCTGCTATCTGCTAAAAGTTGATCCACCTTAGATAGAACTGTTTGTTCATCAAATGCTCCAGGTTGATAGGTCGATTGTAGGGCCGGAATCTTATTTTTCAAAGCTACTTCATAGCCCTTAGTTTGAACCTTGATGTAGTGATTGTGGTCTCCGTGAGGAATCACAAAACTACCATTTTCTACTTGCAAACTATAAGGAGACACCCCATCACGTAGGGCAGTCGTATAAAGTTCATTTAGGAAATCCAGTTCTGGATTTCCAGTTTGGAGAGGAATACGAACATGTTCTTTTCGAACAGCATAAGGATGGATATGGGTTGGATCATAGGCTTGATCCGGATTTCCAAAGACAAAGAAGCCGTTTGAAATACGAATCGCTTCGAGCGGAACCCCGTAGGTCTGTGAGATATACTTGATTTTTCTTCATCGCTAGCATCTCTTGAGAAACTTTCCACAGTCTTTGCAAGTGGTTGAACGTGCTGAGACTGATGATTTTCTTTCAAGTGATCTTGGGCAGCTTTGATTTGGGCTGCAGTCAAGTCCTTCTTAAAGAAATAATGAGCGTGATCTCCATGAGAAACTACAAAACCTTGCTCATCTTCACTAATAACACGGTCAGCTGCAAAACCATGATCATGTTCTTCACCGTGGTGGTGGTCATGCTCCTCTCCATCATGGTCATGGTCTTCATGGTTGGTATCCTGACTTCCATGGTCACCGTCTTGGTCATGATGATGATCTGGTTGAGCTGGATGTTCTGCTGGTTTGCTTGGATTTTCCAAAGGTGTTGGCTTCCCACTGTCGCTAGATAAAGGAATCATACGTGCAATCTTTTCTTCCAAGGCAGAAAGTTTTGTATATGGGATGAAATGATAGTGATTTCCGTGTGGAATCGCTACGCCACTTGGTGTTCTGCTCGAAATCTTAGCAGGGTCAAAAATCAAGCCATCTGATTCAGCATAACGTTGACTACTTGGAAGAGCATAGAGTTGCTGCAATAGACTTTGAAGACTCTCAGCTTGATTACTTGGTGTTTCAGCCTGTTGACTTGGGTTGGTAGTTTGACCAGTTGCGTTTGGACTAGGACGATAGTCAGTCACAGTCGGTTGTTTTCTAGTTCCAGAGAGGTAGGCTTGGGCAGCAGCTAATTCGCTAGCAGACAAGGAGCTCTTTGGAATATAGTGGTAATGTCCACCGTGAGTACGATATAAGCATCACCAGTATCTTCTATAATATCAGATGGGTTAAAGATGTAGCCATCATCTGTAGTATAACGACCTTGAGATTGCGCAAGCGCCACTGCACTGTTAGAAGTTGGTGCATCATGAGTATGACCTTGTTTTTGGCGCTCAATTTCGTCCTTCGTACGAATATTATCAGCATGAGCCGCATCTTTAAGGTAGACATAATACTTACCATCCACCTTGATAATGTAGCCACCTTTGATTTCATTGACAATGTCAGCATCTTTCAGTTGATAATTGGCATCTTTCATCAACAATTCTTCGCTGAAAATCGCGTCAAAAGGAACTTTACCATTGTAATAATGGAAATGGTCACCATGTGAAGTCACATAACCTTGATCGGTAATTTTCACAACAATTTGTTCTGCCTGAATGTCTTCTTTTTTGCTAACTTGGTCTGGTGTCTGGGTCTCTGTTTTTTGAGAATCTTGCTTCCCATCGACATAAGACACACGGTTATTATCTTTGTTTCCTTCTACCTGATGTTGGTTCAATGCATAGATGCAAATGCTTAGGGAAAGGACAAGAGCCGATCCTGCTGCAAGGTATTTCTTCTTCATTTATCATCTCCTCATTTTAATTCTTCTGCAAGAACATTCATGTTTTCTTCTAGATTTTCTAAGTAAGTTTTGTCATTTTCAGGATCTGCTTCTAAAGGATTGAGTGTCTTTAGGCTAACTCCTGTTGATTTGACCAAGGTCTCAGCGACTTTAGAAGAAGCATTGCTCTCAGTAAAGATGGTTTTAACCTTATAGGTCTTAACGAATTCCTGAATTTCTGTTAGTTGTCTCGGACTTGGTTCTTGTTCAGGGGAAATCCCTGCTATACCAAGTTGTTTCAAACCAAAGCGTTTAGCGAGATAAGAAAAGGCTGTGTGTTGTGTAACAAAGGTCTTTTGACTCGCTTTTTCAAAAATAGGCTGGTACTTCTTAGTCAATTCTTGGGCTTTAGCGATAAAGTTTTTAGCATTCTTTTGATACGTTTCCTTATTAGCACTATCAATCTCCGAAAGTTTGTCAGCGATAATCTGAGCTTCTTCACCTGCTTTTTCTGGATCTAACCAAGTGTGAGGGTCATAGAGTGTCTTTTCATCAACTCCATCCCCTACTTCTACATCTTCCAAACCTGGTACACGCTCCAAGGTCATTCCTTCAGAAGCTTCTAAAACCTTAACTTTTGAGTTTTTCAAGTTAGGATCTAGACTTCCAGCCCAAGATTCGAGCGTATGAGAATGGTAGACAAAGACATCCGCGTCATAGATAGCAGCAATGTCATTTGCTGACGGTTCAAAAGAGTGAATCCCACTACTTGACTGAATCATCCGTACATCATTCAAGTCCCCCGATACCTCTTTGACCATGGCATAGATTGGGTAAAAACTTGTGACAATCTTCATCCCTTTTGCTTCTTGTTTTTCTTTTTGACTACATGCTCCTAAGACAAGAACCAAGAGACCTGCCACTAATAATAGAAATGTTCTTTTTTTTCATCATTACTCCTTAACTAGTATTTAACCATTTAATTAACTAGTAAATAGTTTATCTTTATTTACACTATATGTCAAGATATTTTACATATTTTCATGAAAAAAATGAGAACTAGAACTTACATTCTGTTCTCATTTTCGATTTTAACTTTTCTAGTTCTCCTATCCTGTTTTTAGGAGCTAGAAAATGCTACTACCTTTACTTGCTCTCCTTTAATAAAGCCAACAACTTTTCAGCTTCAGCCATAATGGTATTGTTATCCTGAGCACCAAATAGCAGATTATTTTTTAAGCCAGTGAGAGTTTCTTTGGCATTGGACTTGATAATGGGGTCTTGGATCTTTGCAAGTAACTCTTCAGCCTCTCTCAACTTCGCTTCAACCTTTTCAGTCTCGACCTGAGGTTCTTCTGGTTCCTCTGGTGATTCTTCTTCCGGCTCCTCAGTTGGTTTTGGAGACTCTGGTTTCTCACTTTGAGGCTTCTCTTCGCGTGGCTTTCTTCCTCAGGTTTGTCTGTCCGAGGTTTCTCTTCTGATGGTTTTTCCGTTTGATTGGTATCAGCTTGACCATTTTGGTTTCTTTGAACATGGTTACTTGCATTGCCCCAACCACTATCTGAATGCGGACGTTCGTTTGGATGTCCGACATAGTACTTGACAGTCGCAAAGAGATCTTCTAGACTATACCCCTTAGGTGCCTCATAAAGTCCTTCGTCAAACCACTCAAATTTGATGTTATGGTAATGATCATAATGAGGAATGATTAAACTACCGTTTTTAACTTCCACGGTATGTTGGAGATTGTAAGGCATACGATCAAGCGGCACCTTCTTAGCTGCTTTCACGCGGTTGTAGATAGCTTCTGCTCCTTTAGCCTCCGTATTTCCTGGATTCTGATGGTCTGTTGAAGGAGGAGTCAAACCTTTCTCTTTAGCATAAGCCTGGGCTGCCGCTCTTTCGGCTTCAGACAAACTATCTTTCTTAATCCAATGACTATGGGTCATATGTGGAGCTACATAGGCATCCCCCTCATCACTGGTGATATCACAAGGATCAAAGATATAGCCATCTTCTGTTGTATACTTGCCTGCCAACTTGGCTACCTGAATCTCATCATCAGTGTAGGCAATTTGCGCATTTGGTTTCCTAAACGTTCTGGATGACGAATCGGTGCTAGAAAGGCCAAGATATCATCCACCAACTTGACTTTATCACTGCTTTCATCATTTAAACGTTCCAACAGTTTATCCAAAGCGTCAAAATCAGCTTGGCGCCCTTTATTATCAAGTAAGTCCTGATGAATTCTTGCTAGTAAATCATAAGCCTTATTGTAAAATCCTCGATCATCAGATGGGAGATTGGTTTTCTTAGCTCCGAGTTTATGAGACAAACTTTCTTGCTTGGCTAGTTTACTATCAATTGCTGCTGCTGTTTCTGCTGAAAGCTTCTTGGCAGGAATATAACGTGAGGTTCCATTCTCCTCAAAGACATAGCCGTCAGCTACTTTTCGAATAGCCTGTTTAACTAATTTTTCGTCAATTGGATTGCTTGGAGTTGGTTGAGGAGTTGGTGCAGGTTGCGGGCTTGGACTAGGTTCCGGAGTCGGTTGTGGACTTGGTTGTTCTGGTCTTGAATCCGGCACCCTATGGTTCGAACTGTACTGTAGAGGAATAATACGAGCGATTCGTTCTTCCAATTCAGACATCTGTGAATAAGGGATGAAATGGTAATGGTTCCCATGAGGCACAGCAACTCCTCTAGCTGTTCGACTTGTAATCTGTGCTGGGTCGAAGACAAGACCATCAGATTCTACGTGTCGTTGGCTGAGCGGCAAGGCGTAAAGTTGTTTCAGAAGGCTATCAATATCCTCATCACTCTGACTTGCTTGGTTATCGTCGCTACTGTTGTTAGCTGTGTTCGTGTTCGTATAGCTGTTGCCTTGATTATTATAGGATGGAGTCCATCTATCTACATCGCTGCTAGCACTGTTGTTATTGGTACGGCGATAAGTAGGCGTATTTGATTGGCCACTTCTACCAGATAGAAAGGCTTCTGCTGCAGCCAATTCGCTGGCTGATAACTCGCTCTTGGGAATGTAATGGTAATGGTCGCCATGAGGAACGATATAAGCATCACCAGTATCTTCAATGATATCGGATGCATTAAAGATGTAACCATCATCTGTGGTGTAGCGTCCCTGTGAACGTGCCAAGGCTACCGCACCATCGTTTGCTGAAGTCCCTCTTTCACGATGCTGACTATGTTCTTGTTTTTGCCGATTGATTTCTTCTTTCGTACGGACACTATCCGCATGGGATGCGTCCTTAAGGTAAACATAGTATTTTCCATCTACCTTGATAACATAACCGCCCTTGATTTCACTGACAATATCCTCGTCCTTGAGCTGGTAGTTTGGATCCTTCATCAGCAACTCTTCACTGATGATGGCATCATAAGGAACCTTACCATTGTAATAATGATAGTGGTCGCCATGTGAAGTGACATAGCCCTGGTCTGTTATCTTGATGACGATTTGCTCCGCATTGATGCCTTCTTTCTTGCTAACCTCATCAGGAGTCAGATTCTCCGTTTTTTGCGCCGCTTGTTTTCCATCTATATAGGAAACACGATTATTTTCCTTGACCGTTCTGGCTTGATACAGTCCCAACTCGTAAGAGCAAACACTTAAAATTAAAGCTGCCGCAGAACCAGCAAGGTATTTTTTATTAATTTTCATCGAAACTCACTTTCTTTTTTGATATTTCTAGTTGCAATTCATTTCTAAATTGCAGAAACTCCTCTCTATTACTTAACTGGTTAATAGTTTACTCCTAAATTTTCAACTTGTCAAGAACTTTATGAACCAGTTAAGTATTTTTTTATTCTTCACCGCTACTTTCTCTAGAATGGACTTTATATAAAAAAGATTTTCTTGAAAATTATTTAAAAAATCCCTGCAACTGAGTTGCAAGGACTTTTCGATTAATCAAAATTAACGTATTCTTTTTGAAGTTCAAGAACTTCTTCCATTGTTGAGCATTCTGTAAGGGCACGGTTTGCGTACTCTTCCATCTTAGCTGTGTCGAGTTTCTTCATCAAGCTACGCGTACGAAGTACAGATGTTGCAGACATAGAGAACTCATCCAAGCCCATTCCGACAAGAAGTGGAACAGCTTGTTGGTCACCAGCCATCTCACCACACATACCTGCCCATTTACCTTCAGCGTGAGCTGCTTTGATAACGTTGTTAATCAAACGAAGGATTGATGGGTTGTATGGTTGGTAAAGGTATGAAACTTGTTCGTTCATACGGTCTGCTGCCATTGTGTATTGGATCAAGTCGTTTGTACCAATTGAGAAGAAGTCAACTTCTTGGCAAATTGGTCTGCAAGCATTGCTGCTGCTGGGATTTCGATCATGATACCAACTTGAATATTATCCGCAACTGCAACACCTTCAGCAAGAAGGTTCGCTTTTTCTTCGTCAAAGACTGCTTTCGCTGCACGGAATTCTTTCAAGAGCGCAACCATTGGGAACATGATACGCAATTGACCGTGAACAGACGCACGAAGAAGGGCACGGATTTGTGTGCGGAACATAGCATCTCCAGTCTCAGAGATAGAGATACGAAGGGCACGGAATCCAAGGAATGGGTTCATTTCGTGAGGCATATCGAAGTATGGAAGTTCCTTATCTCCACCGATATCCATTGTACGAACGACAACAGGTTTACCGTTCATTCCTTCAAGTACAGCCTTGTAAGCTTCGTACTGCTCGTCTTCTGTTGGGAAGTCTTGAGAATCCATGTACAAGAACTCTGTACGGTAAAGACCAACAGCTTCAGCACCGTTGTCATTGACACCTTCAACGTCCTTTGGAGTACCGATGTTGGCAGCCAATTCAAAGTGTTTGCCATCAGCAGTTACTGTTTGTGCATCTTTCAAGAGAGCCCATTCAGCTTTTTGTTTCGCATAAGCTTCACCAGCAGCCTTGAATTCAGCCGCTTGCTCATCAGTTGGGTTGATAATAACTTCACCTGTGATACCGTTAACGGCAAGAATGTCACCATCTTTAACGATTTCAGTGATATTGTTTGTACCCAATACTGCTGCAATTTCAAGCGTACGCGCCATGATAGCAGAGTGGCTTGTACGTCCACCAATGTTGGTTACAAAAGCTTTTACAAAGTTTTTGTCCAATTGAGCTGTGTCTGAAGGAGTCAAGTCATGCGCAATCACAATCACTTCTTCGTTGATAGAAGCTGGGTTTGGCAATTTTTTACCAAGGAGGTTAGCCAATACACGTTTTGTCACGTCGCGGATATCCGCTGCACGTTCTTGCATGTACGGGTTGTCTTCCATGCCTTCAAAGATAGTGATAAACATGTCTGTAACTTCTTTAAGACCTGCTTCTGCATTCACTTTCTTCGCGCGGATTGTTTCCTTGATTTGGCTGATCATTTCTGGGTCAGCAAGAACCATTAAGTGAGCGTCAAAAACTTGAGCTGCTTCTTCACCGAGCGTACCTACTGCTTTCTCACGAATAACAGAAAGCTCGTCTTGTGATGCCTGTAGAGCGGCATCAAGGCGAGCTTCTTCTGCGTTTGTATCTTCGACTGTAACAGTCTCAAATGACAAATCCGGTTGAACGAGTAGATATGCTTTTGCAACTGCAACACCGTCAGATGCTGCGATTCCTTTAAGCATTTCTGTCATTTTCCTTATGCCAATCCTTCTTTTTCCATAGTTTCAGTGATTGCAGCGATTGCATCGTCAGCATCTGCACCTTCAGCTGAAATTGTAACGTCAGCACCTTGGCCAACACCAAGACTCATAACACCCATGATTGATTTAAGGTTTACTGATTTACCTTTGTACTCAAGAGTGATATCTGAAGCAAATTTGCTAGCTGTTTGAACCAACAATGTTGCTGGACGTGCATGAATACCTGTTTCTGCCACTACGTGGAAATCTTTAGAAGCCATAGTTTGACTCTCCTTTAATTGTTTCTTATTTGGATTATATGTGATAACCCTTACAAGACTGTATTATATCACCTTCTAGATAATTTTTCAAGTATTTTATGGACTTTTACTGAAAATGAAATTGCTTCTTTTTCTATCATACAGGTACTATGGGAAATTTAGGCACTAATTATTAAAAGAATATTACCTTCAAAATTCCAATTTTCAAAGCTATTTTCCCTTAATACCAATCAGAGGACAATCCTAGTAAATAATGAAATAATACTATTTAACTATAATTAATATAACTCAGTAAATCTATTATTTGAAAAGACTTCATCAAATACTAAATACTGAAATTCTAAAACCTACTCTTACCATCAACAGTAGAGAATTTATCCAATTTGCTACTTAAAGTAAAATAAGTTTGTAGCCCCTAACAGTAAAAAGGTAGATATATCTAAGTGGTATAAGTAGAACTAAAACTTTGATTGATTCCATTCAAATAAAGTATCCAACCAATCAAAAACGACATTATGGGCGAGTCTTAGATTATTGACTTGGCAATGAGCGTCCGCACCACTTTCCGCCTCAAATACTTGAAGTTTAGTTTGTTGATTTTTAGATTTAAGTGCTTCATAAATTACCTTAGTTTGATGCTGCAGTTCAGCACCCTCACCCTTTCCCATAATAAACAGGCATGGGCATTGAATTTTTTGATAATCCACAATCTTTGCATGGTTAAATACATCATCAATAGCACTCTTAAAATCAGAAGTACCAAACTGCCATGCATACTTTTTAAGATTTAAATTTGCTGATTCATTCAAATTTCCAGCTAATTTTAAAATGGCATTTATTAACCAACTAGGTGCTTTCAAACTTGATCCAAATTCTTTTCTGAAAAGTTCTGCAACGTCGTAAATAGGGGTACTAGCAATCCAAGCATGAATTCTTGGATCCTTTTCGACAGCTTGTGCGGTAAAATATCCCCCTCCGCTGACACCATAAATAGCTAAATAATTTAGTTTAGGATTTCTATTTTCCAACCAGTCTATGCATAATGAAATTGGAATAGAAGCATCCACATCAAAGACCAGCCCTCTACTAGGATTGCTCCCTTGACCAGGAAGGTCAACCATTAAAACATTATAATTTCGTATCCAGCCAGGATATCCTGCAAAGTAAAATAAATCTTCGCGATAAGTATCACCTCCACCAATCATGATTAGCGTTGGACAATTATCGCCGCTATGAAGATAATACCCAGGCAAGTAAGAACCCTGATAGGGAATAGTTAGTTTTTCAATCGGTACACCTAGTGAATGAATTGCACTAGAAAACACCTTCTCCATTTGACGAACGGTCGGTAAATACTCGTCAGAAAATGGATCGGTAAACTGAATTGCCGAGCGAAGTGAGTAGGTCTGTGCAAGATAATACTGCGCCTTTGTTTGTTCACTCAATCCTGAATTACTTGCTTCTTGTTCAAGGTAGTTTACATGCGATAAAAATACATTTTTCCAGTCATCAGGCTTTGGTGAGTTCCCCAATCTTTGAGCAAGATAATAAAGCTCTCCATGAGAGAAACCAAAAATTTCACCGATTCCTAACAACCAATTAAAGAAAAAATCCGTATCACCATTCTTAAAAAATATTTGAGTTGATTGCCGTTTTAAAATAACATCATTTTCTTTCACCACGCGCCTCCTAATTCTGTGTTCTTTCATTTATTTAATCTAATTATAATCTGATAACATTCTCTATCAAACAAAAGCATCCAGATATCCATTTTTTAATCTTATAATCACATGTAGTATATCACATAAAATGAACTTCCTCAAACATTGTATTTATATACTCCTTATAAAAGGATACGAAACTCATAAGTATCCTATATAAAATTAACCAATGATCCATTTTTATGAATACAGCATAATCTGTCATTTCCACTTTTGTTATATTTTAGATATTCTAATACAAAATATTGGGACATCTTGTGTGGAAAATTTCTTTTTTTCGTAAATATCACAGTTTCTGTTTTATTAAAGCATTGTCTCAGCTAGACTTATTCCTGTTCTTACGATTTTTGCTATTTTCTTCGTTTTCCTTTCTGATAACTTGCTGAAAATCTTCTATTTATCTTACCAATATACAGTATGTAGTTTTTTTATTTTGAGAAACTTTGACAGTTCAACGGAAATCAAAATTTATGTTTCCAAAAACACTATATCTTGTGCTTTGTTTTTGAAACTGTAACTTTTTAGCACAAGATTTAGTTTAAAAAGTTTGACAAAGTTTTTTTTTCTGATATACTAAGAAAGTAATCTATTTTGAAAGAGGAGTTACGAAAATGGTAACCGTTTATTCTAAAAACAACTGTGTCCAATGTAAGATGACCAAGCGTTTCTTGGACAGCAACAATGTCGCTTATCGTGAGATCAATCTCGACGAGCAACCAGAGTACATCGATCAAGTTAAAGAGCTCGGTTTCAGCGCGGCTCCTGTTATCCAAACACCAACTGAAGTCTTTTCAGGCTTCCAACCAGGAAACTGAAACAATTAGCATAATCTTAGTACATCATCCAGAAGAGATTGCTTCTAGGGCTAACTTAGAGGCCTTTCTTTTGTAATTAGATAAAGGAAATTTTATGGGATTAAAACATCTTGAGGACGTGACCTACTTCCGTCTCAATAACGAAATCAACCGTCCTGTTAATGGACAAATCATGCTTCATAAAGATAAAGAAGCCTTGGATGCTTTCTTTAAAGAAAATGTAGTTCCAAACACTATGGTTTTTGATTCAATCACTGATAAAATCAACTACCTCATTGAACACAACTACATTGAAACAGCATTTATCAAGAAATACCGTCCAGAGTTTTTGGAAGAATTGCATCAATTTATCAAAGACCAAAACTTCCAATTCAAATCATTCATGGCTGCCTATAAGTTTTACAACCAGTATGCCTTGAAGACTAATGACGGTGAATATTACCTTGAAAGTATGGAAGACCGCGTCTTCTTTAATGCACTTTATTTTGCTGACGGGGACGAAGCAATTGCGACTGATATTGCCAATGAAATCATCCACCAACGCTACCAACCTGCTACTCCTTCCTTTTTGAACGCAGGTCGTGCTCGTCGTGGGGAGTTGGTATCTTGTTTCTTGATTCAAGTAACTGATGACATGAACTCTATCGGACGTTCTATCAACTCAGCTCTTCAACTTTCACGTATCGGTGGTGGTGTAGGTATTACTCTAAGCAACCTTCGTGAAGCTGGCGCACCTATCAAAGGTTATGAAGGAGCAGCTTCTGGTGTCGTTCCAGTTATGAAACTCTTCGAAGACAGTTTCTCCTACTCTAACCAATTGGGTCAGCGTCAAGGTGCTGGGGTTGTCTACCTCAATGTCTTTCACCCAGATATCATCGCCTTCCTTTCAACTAAGAAAGAAAATGCCGATGAAAAGGTTCGTGTTAAGACCCTCTCACTTGGAGTTGTGGTGCCCGATAAATTCTACGAATTAGCTCGTAAAAATGAAGAAATGTATCTCTTTAGCCCTTACTCTGTAGAGCTTGAGTACGGTGTGCCATTCAACTACATCGACATCACTGAAAAATATGATGAATTGGTCGCAAATCCAAACATCCGCAAGACAAAAATCAAAGCTCGTGATTTGGAAACTGAAATTTCTAAATTGCAACAAGAATCTGGTTACCCTTATGTCGTCAACATTGATACAGCCAACCGTGCGAATCCAGTAGATGGTAAGATTATCATGAGTAACTTGTGTTCTGAGATTCTTCAAGTTCAAGAACCAAGCTTGATCAACGATGCTCAAGAATTCCTTCAAATGGGAACAGACGTTTCATGTAACCTTGGTTCAACCAACGTGGTCAACATGATGACTTCACCTGACTTTGGTCGTTCTATCCGTGCGATGGTTCGTGCTTTGACTTTCGTTACAGATAGTTCACACATCGTAGCTGTCCCTACTATCGACCACGGAAACAGTTTAGCTCACACCTTTGGCCTTGGTGCCATGGGGCTTCATAGCTACCTTGCCCAACAACTGATTGAGTACGGATCACATGAGTCAATTGAATTTACAAGCATCTACTTTATGCTTATGAACTACTGGACCTTGGTAGAATCTAATAACATAGCGCGTGAACGTGGTATCACCTTCCACAACTTTGAAATCAGACTATGCTAACGGAAGCTACTTCGACAAGTACGTGACAGGCGAATTTGTTCCAAAATCAGACCGTGTTAAAGAACTCTTCAAAGATGTCTTTATTCCAAGTGCTGCTGATTGGGCTGAACTTCGCGAAAAGGTTCAAGCAGATGGTCTTTATCACCAAAACCGCCTTGCTGTAGCTCCAAATGGTTCTATCAGTTACATCAACGATGTTTCTGCATCTATCCACCCGATTACGCAACGCATTGAAGAACGCCAAGAGAAGAAAATCGGTAAAATCTACTATCCAGCTGCAGGTTTGTCTACAGATACCATTCCTTACTACACTTCTGCTTATGACATGGATATGCGTAAGGTGATTGATGTTTACGCTGCCGCAACTGAACACGTGGATCAAGGACTTTCACTCACTCTCTTCATGCGTAGCGACATTCCAAAAGGTCTTTACGAATGGAAGAAAGAAAACAAACAAACGACACGTGACCTATCTATCCTTCGTAACTATGCCTTTAACAAGGGTATCAAGTCTATCTACTACGTCCGTACCTTTACAGACGATGGTGGAGAAGTCGGTGCTAACCAATGTGAAAGCTGTGTGATTTAATTTGCTTGAGGAAACTACATTTTCTCAGATTAGTGATTCAATCACCGTGTTAGACTGGAATAAGCATCTATACTATGAAATAACAAAAAGTCGGGCTTCCGACTTTTTGTGCGATACTCCTCTAGAATTATGATAAAATAGAAATAATTGTGAGCTCGCAATATTAAACACAGAAAGAGATTTCAAATGGAAACTTACTACAAAGCCATTAACTGGAATGCCATCGAAGATGTCATCGACAAATCAACTTGGGAAAAGCTGACAGAGCAATTCTGGCTCGATACGCGTATCCCCTTGTCAAATGACCTAGACGACTGGAGAAAACTATCAAACAAAGAAAAAGACTTGGTTGGAAAAGTCTTTGGTGGTTTGACCCTTTTGGATACCATGCAATCTGAAACAGGAGTTCAAGCACTTCGCGCAGACATCCGTACACCACATGAGGAAGCTGTTTTCAACAACATCCAGTTTATGGAATCTGTCCACGCAAAATCTTACTCTTCTATCTTTTCGACCTTGAACACCAAGGCCGAAATCGAAGAAATCTTTGAATGGACCAACACTAACCCCTACCTACAAAGAAAAGCGGAAATTATCAATGAAATCTACCTCAATGGTAGCCCACTAGAAAAGAAAGTTGCCAGTGTTTTCCTTGAAACTTTCCTCTTCTACTCTGGTTTCTTTACACCGCTTTACTATCTCGGTAACAACAAACTGGCCAACGTTGCGGAAATCATCAAACTGATCATTCGTGATGAGTCTGTTCACGGAACTTATATTGGTTACAAATTCCAACTTGGTTTCAATGAATTACCTGAAGAAGAGCAAGAAAAACTTAAAGAATGGATGTACGACCTGCTCTACACTCTCTACGAGAACGAAGAGGGCTATACAGAAAGCCTCTATGACGGTGTTGGCTGGACTGAGGAAGTTAAAACCTTCCTTCGTTACAATGCCAATAAAGCTCTTATGAACCTAGGACAAGATCCACTCTTCCCAGATTCAGCAGATGATGTCAATCCAATCGTTATGAACGGAATTTCAACAGGAACTTCTAACCACGACTTCTTCTCTCAAGTCGGAAATGGTTACCTCCTTGGTGAAGTTGAAGCCATGCAAGACGAGGATTACAACTACGGTTTAGACTAATTTGACCAAACATTCAAAATATCATGGTTTGTTTAAAACAACCATGATATTTTTGTTTTTGTTTTATTTTGTTTTTTTCTATTTGATTGATTGAGCGTTTTATGGTAAGATAATAATAGTAGAAATCGAGGTGATAAGGATGCTAAAGCAAGAAAAACTAGATAGTATTCTAGAAGCAGTAAACACAAAAGGCACTATTACTGTAAAAGAGATTATGGAGAGTCTTGATGTGTCAGATATGACAGCTCGTCGCTATTTACAAGAACTAGCAGACAAGGATTTGCTGGTTCGTGTGCATGGTGGTGCTGAAAAACTTCGTACAGGTTCTCTCTTAAACAACGAACGCTCAAACGTCGAAAAACAAGGCTTGCAGATTGCTGAAAAACAAGAAATTAGCCGTTTTGCAGGTCATTTGATTGACGAAGGTGAAACCATTTTTATTGGTCCAGGAACAACCTTAGAATGTTTTGCTCGTGAGCTCCCAATTGATAATATTCGTGTTGTAACAAACAGTCTTCCAGTCTTTCTCATCCTAAACGAACGAAAACTAACAGATTTGATCTTGATTGGTGGAAATTATCGCTCTATCACTGGTGCTTTTGTAGGAACACTTACCTTACAGGATTTGACCAATCTTCAGTTTTCTAAAGCTTTTGTAAGCTGTAATGGTATTAAGGATAAGGCAATTGCTACTTTCAGTGAAGAAGAGGGCGAGGTACAACGAATCGCCTTGAACAATGCCAATAAAAAATACTTACTGGCAGACCACAGTAAGTTTAATAAGTTTGATTTTTACAATTTCTACAATATCTCAGAAATTGATACCATCGTTTCAGATTCCAAACTGAGTCAGGAGACATTTGAAGACCTGTCGAAACAAACAACCATTCTTTTATCAAAACCATAAAAATTCCCCTGCCTTTTGGCGGGGAATTTTTGTTGAATTTTATTCAATAAGTTGTATCTCAGCTAGTTTCTTGTACCAGTGAGCTGATTTCTTTGGATAGCGCTCCTGGGTTTCAAAATCAACATAGAAGAGGCCGTAACGCTTTTCATAACCATTTGACCAAGAAAAGACATCCATCAGCGACCAGATAAAGTAGCCTTTGACATTGGCTCCATCAGAGATTGCATCTGCAATCACTTCCACATGTTTCTTAACATAATCAATCCGTCCATCATCGTAGACTGTTCCATCCACAAACTCATCTTTGTATCCGAGACCATTCTCTGTGATGTAGATTTTTTTGTAATTTGGATAATCTTGTTTCACGCGCATGATTTGATCATACAAACCTTGAGGATAGATAATCCAATCCCAGTCCGTACGTGGGACATAGTCAGGCGCTACTCGACGTCCAACTCCCTTAATCTGATACTTAGAGCTTCCTTTTTCACCCTTACCGTTATGAATGATTTCTGTTTCGCCATCAAAGGCTTGCATCCAATCACTCATGTAGTAGTTAATTCCAAGGAAGTCATTCAGGTCTTTTGCAGCTTCTAGCACAGCGAAGTCTTCTTCACGCAGATCTAAACTTCCACCATTGACTGCTAAGATATGGTTGACACCTTCCATGGTTTCTTCGGAATATCGTCCTAGATAAGTCGCGTCTAGGATAAACTTGTTATGGATAATATCTTCTAACTCAGCTGCACGGACATCTGCAGGATTATCTGGATCCAGAGGATACTTAGTAGGCAGGGCATGCACCACACCAATTTCACCCTTGTATCCCTTATCCTTGAAAAGTTTTACTGCACGCGCATGCGACACCATCATATTGTGATGAGATTGGAAGACTTTGGCAAGGTCGTACTGAATACCAGGAGGGAATTTACCAACCAAGTATTGACCATCACCGATTGGTCCAATTTCATTAAAGGTTGTCCAATAGTTTACTTCTGGGAATTCTTCAAAACAGAAAGCTGCGTAGTCTACAAAGTGTTCAATGTTTTCACGGTTTAAGAAGTCTCCATTTGAATGTAGAGCTTCTGGTGTATCAAAGTGATGAAGAGTTACAAAGGGCTCAACATGACGTTTGTGGCACTCTGCAAATAGATTATGATAGAACTCAACCCCCTTGTCATTAACCTTCCCATAACCAGTTGGAAAGATACGTGACCAAGCGATTGAAATACGGATACCATTGACACCATACTCTTCTGCTAGTTTGAGGTCAACTGGGTATTTGTGATAGAAATCACTGGCTGGTTCAGCAGTGTACCAGTAGTTATCTTTGAGGTATTTGTCCCAGGCAACTGGTCCTTTACCATCGGTATTGGTAGCACCTTCTGCTTGATAGGCAGCTGTTGCCCCGCCAAAAATAAAGTCTTTTGGAAGTGTTTTTGTCATTTGATTCACCTTTCAAGAAATAGAAATGAGATGGGGGTATAGTTGGGAGGAGTTCTTCCATCTCACTTCTTTGCTATTTACATTTTATTCTTCGAACTGCGCTTGAACAAAGGCAAGAGCGCCTTTTCCGTCACGAGTCAGTTTAATGTATTGGCCACCTTCTGTCTTGGCAAGTTTGATACCAAGTTTGTCGGTTTCGGCCTTCATGTCTTCAAAGTTTGAAGCTACTTGAGGAGCAAGGATAACCAGATCAAACTCAGGCAACATTTCACGGTGAGCTCCATAGCCACCAGCTGCTGCTTTAACAGGAACCTTGTACTCCGCAGCTGCTTTGTTTAGAGCATTTGCAAGGAGACCACTTGTTCCTCCGCCTGCACAGAGAACCAAGACATTGGTTTCTTCAGTGATTGTGTTTTGCGCTGCTTCTACACCAGCTTTTTCAAGAATAGCATCTGCTTTAGCAGTATTGAAGTTTGCAGCTACTTTTTCTTTCAATTCATCATTGGCTTTACCAGAACGCTCTTCTTCAAGGATTTGTTCATCATAAACCTTGAGGAATGGATAGTAAACGGCTACGTCAACAAGGATTAACAAAGCAGCAAGTACAAATGACAAGAATTGGAAGTTTGTACCGAGAACAATACCGAGCGGACCTGGTGTTGTCCAAGGAAGGTTGGCTGTAAATGAGTTCATGCCAAGCGTCTCAATAAAGAATTTAAAGATCCATACGTTTGCGATTGGAGCAAAGATAAATGGAATGAAGAAGATTGGATTCAGTACAAGAGGTGCACCAAACAGGATTGGTTCGTTTACACCAAAGAAAGTTGGAACTACTGAAGCGCGTCCGATTGCACGATTTCGTTTCGATTTGGTCAACCACATGAACATGAATGGAACAACCAGTGTCGCACCCGTACCACCCATGGTAACGATAAACATTTGTGTACCAGAAGTAAGAATCTTGTCAGCGTGCATCCCTTGTTGGAGAAGGTTCAAGTTGACTTCGGCATTTGCATAGGTAATCGCTGCGATTGCTGGTTCAACGATAGATGGACCATGGATACCAACAAACCAGAAGAAGGCAAAGGCACCAAAGATAATCGTAATACCTAGATAACCATCAGCAGCAGAGAATAATGGTGCAAAGAATTTACCGATTGATTCAGCTACGCTTGCACCAACAAAATGACGAGCTAGTAAATCAAGAGCATAAAGAGAAACCACTGATAGAGTGAATGGAATCACATCTTTAAAGACTTGTGAGATATTTGGTGGAACTTCGTCAGGCATACGAATAGTGACGTTGTTCTTAACACAAACCTTATAGATGGCTACAGTTACAAAGGCAGCAAGAAAGGCTGAAAGCAAACCTTTTGTCCCAAGGAAACCTGTCGCAAAACCACCTTCAATCGGATCAGCTGCCAACATCAACAAACCAACAATTGCAGCCAACAGTGTTGACATATAGTTGATTTGGTTGGTTTTCTCCATGCTGCGGTTAACTGAGTCCGTCAATGACTTAGCTGTTGTACCAGCTACCAAGAGAGCTAGAATCCCCATTGAATAGCTATAAGGTTTCATGAGGAGATTAACAACATCATCAGACCATTTAAAGCCCCATGAGTTTGGTACAAAAGCAATCAAGATAAAGATACTTGAGAAGAGAATAACGGGCATACCTGCAATGAAACCATCACGAATAGCACGAAGATAGATATTACGAGATAATTTCTCAAAGAAAGGCTTTCCTTTCTCGATAAAAGCAATTAGTTTGTTCATTACTTAACTCCTCTCTTGTAGAGTTCGATTAAATGGTGCATCAAATCTTTGAGCAAGATGGTTGTCATCAAGTGATCCTGGCCATGCATCATGGTTACACTATAAGCTAAGTCCTCACCTGAAGCTTCCTTAGTTAATAGACTTGTTTGCGCGTGGTGCGCCTCCGCGATGCAACCACCTGCTTCCTCTACGAGAGTATCTGCTTTCGCAAAATCACCAGCTTCAGCAGCCTTCAAGGCTTCCAATAGTTTTGAACGAGCATCGCCAGCATAGGCTACGATTTCAAAACCTAACAATGTTACTTCTTCTCTATTCATGATAGAATTCTCCTTATGTATTTTTAATTAAATTTTTATGACAATAAACGTTGGATATGTAGAACTAGATAAACTCGTTCACTTTTATACAAATCAAGACCCGTATGTTGCGTAATCACATCATAGATCTTGGAACCAATCTCGAACGCTTTTGGATAGGATTGTTTGATATGGTCTTCCATATCCAGAAGTGATTGGTTATCATCTCTAGATCTGTCTAAATAATCCAAGAAATAATTCAAATGAATCATAAATCGATCATAGAAATGGTTATTCTCTTTGGTTCGTTGAATAGCGTAACTTTTAAGCACTTCTTCGACATTCCTGAGAATTTCTTTCCTCTTATCAATCGACTCAACCACTTGAACTTCATTCTCCCCTTCGGCATTAATGAAATGATAAGCGATCCGAATAATTTCGTCCTCAGGGAAATGATCTGTCAACTTCTGACGATAGATTTCAAAGGCTTCCTTTGCGATTTGAAAAGCTACAGGATACTTGGCAGAAATATCTGGCAGATTGCTATCCTTGTACCTTCCTTGTGTTAGAGCTTGGTAAGAACAGTAAATATGATCTGTCAAGGTTACGTAGAGATACTCTTGAATCGGATAATGATATTTCTTAGAAAGCTTATCAATAATCTCATAGGTCACTGTGATAAAATCAAGCGGAACATCTTTGAGCAGAGCCATAAAGTTTTCTCTGGACTCTTCTGTCTTCATACGAAAGATTTTCTCGACCTGATCCTCAGCAATCAAATCCCCCTTCTTTTTCCCAAATGCAATCCCCTTACCAATCACAATCACTTCTTCTCCTTTGTCATTTCTGACAAGCGAGACGTTGTGATTCATTGGGTTTAGAATTCGATACATGGCAACCTCCTTTTATCTCTTAAAGGTATATGAGTATAAAAAATGACCACAAATGAACTAGAAAATCTATCGATTTCTAATCCACCTGTGATCATGCCTAATATTACTTAGTAACACTCACCTTGTATTAACTTGTGATTTAAGTATAGCACAAGTTAGTTTTTTTGTAAACCTTTACATTCAACTTTGTTTAAATTTTTTATTTAGATCAATGTTCCTAAGATTAGGGGGGAAAACTTATACACGTTCAGTCCATGAAGTCGCTGTGGTTTGGAGAACTTTGTTGAGTTCGTCAATGTTCTCAAATCCAGTTGTGCGAAGCCATTCGCGAGCTGCTACTTCACCATCTTTGATGTAAGCTTCAACTGATCCAGCCCATGTTGCACGTCCACAAAGAACGCCGTTGAAGTTTGCGCCTGATTCGTGAGCAAAGACAAGTGTTTCTTGGAAGAGTTTGGCTGATACACCCGCACTCAAGTATATGTATGGAAGATTTGTTGCTTCGTCTTGCGCTTTGAAGAAGCCTGCTGCTTCTTCACGAGTATGCACGATTTCACCTTCACCAAAGCCTTCAACGTATTTGACGTTGACTGGAACTTCCACTTTCAAGACATCAATGTTAAAGCGTGGGTCTGAGAAGACTTTCATGGCACCGATAACCTTGTGTGGCTTCACTTTTGCGTATTCTGCAGAACCTGCGTCAGCGATTTTTTCATCGTAAGCCAAGATTTCAAGGAAGAATGGAATGTCTTCCGCCACACACTCAGAACCAATTCGTTCAATGTAGGCTTGTTTTTGTTGGTTGAGTTCGTCAGAGCTGTCTACATCATAGTAAAGCAAGAATTTGACAGCATCAGCGCCTTGTTCTTTGATGCGTTTGGCAGACCAAACATCCAAGCAGTCAGGCAAGCGTTTGGTGCTTGTTGTATCGTAACCAGTTTTCTCATAAGCAAGGAGAAGACCAGCATTGGCATCAAGCGCTTTTGTAGCTGGAAGACCATACTCTGGGTCAAGAAGCATAGAGGATGCGTATTTTGTCAATTCATCTGCAACCAAGACTTTGAGTTCTTCCATTTGAGCCACTGTCGGCTCTTCTGTTTGGTATTGAGCCATGAGGCGTTTCAAAGCACCACGTTGGTCAAAAGCAAGGGCTGAAATAATGCCATTTTCATCTGAAAGTTTTTCTAAGCGTGCACGTTTTTGTTCTGTTAAAGCCATTTTATACCTCTTTTACTATTAATTGATCATATAGATCCTGATAGTTGGCCATATTGACATGACCTGTCATTTTTTCTTGAGCATTGAGCATACCAAGGACATTGGCCTTGATGAGGAGTTCTGCATCCGATTCCTCATGAAGAAGTCCTGATGAAATACCTGCCACAGTAGAATCTCCAGATCCAACAGGGTTCACTACCTGAATTCTTGGAATATCTACCTTGTAGAAAGTGTCCCCATGTTTGCAAAAGCACCATTTGCACCAAGTGAAACGATTATCCACTCAACCCCTGCAAATAGAGGCTCTTGAAGAACTTCTTTTAATTCATCCAACTCCTCAGAAACTTCTCTGCCTAGAAGCTGAGACAATTCTTCGTTATTTGGTTTAATAACTGTTGGTTTGTGTGGTGATTCAAGGACAGCCTGAAGAGCCGCACCTGAGCAGTCTAGAACAACTGGTTTTCCTGCGCGATTAGCAAGTTCTACTAAGCTTGCATAGTAGTCAACTGGAAGACCTGCTGGCAGACTACCTGAGATAGCTACTACTTCAACTGACTCCAGGAGATTTTTGAAATGTTCCAAAAAGTCTTGACCTTCCTGTTCCAATACTACAGGACCTTTTTCAAGAACTTCTGTTTGGTTGTCTCCATGGAGAATAGCGATACAGTTACGAGTCTCTCCTTGAATGGAGAAGAAACGTTTCGATACTTTATCGTCGATATGCTCTACTAAAAACTCACCAAGTTTACCACCGACCAAACCAGTAGCAGCAACAGAATCACCAAATTCTGAAAGAACTCGTGTAACATTGAGACCTTTACCACCAGCTGTCTTGGTCACGTCCACCACACGGTTGACAGTGTCAATTTTTAATTCATCCAAAGGATAAGAAATGTCAATGGATGGATTCATTGTGACTGTTAAAATCATGCGTCACCTCTTAGTCGTGGTATTCACCGCGATCCCATTTTTCAAGGAATTCTGTAAAGAAGTTTGCATCTGCTTGATGAGCATTGTGAGTTTCAACGTGCTCAATTTTCGCAATCAATTTTTTGTTTTCTTCTGATGGTTTGTATTCAGCATTGATGAAAGCTTCAATGATGTCGCACATGAGCAATTCACCAGTGATTTTACCACCAAAACCAATAACATTGGCGTTCAATTGTTCTTTTGCATAAAGAGCTGTTGTCATATCACGAACCAAGGCAGAACGAACTCCTGGAACTTTGTTGACAGCGTTGTTGATACCAACACCAGTACCACAGATACATACCCCAAGATCAGCTTGACCGCTAGTTACAGCTTCACCCACTTTTTTACCAAAGATTGGGTAGTGAGTACGTGTGTGGTCATAGGTACCAAAGTCGATGACTTCATATCCTTTTGATTTCAAAAATTCTGAAACCGCCATTTTTTCATCTGTTACGATGTGGTCACATCCAATTGCAATTCTCATTTTAACTTACCTTTCTTACTGTAATCTAATTAGCACATTTTGTTCAACATATCAACACGAATCTGGTGACGTCCACCGTCGTATTTACCATTAACAAAACCTTTAGCAATGTTTTTGGCCAATTCGTCACCAACAAGTTGTGCACCCATAGTGATCATACGTGAGTTGTTGTGTCCACGAGTCATATAAGCTGAACGTTCATCTGAAACTTCTGCAGCAACCATTCCTTTGATTTTAGTTGCGACCATGAATGGACCAGCCCCATAAGCATCAATCACGATACCAAGGTTTTGTTCTTCTTTGTTTACTTCTGCAGCAACAGCAAGAGTCACATCAACAAAGTCTTGACCTTCAGCTGTAACATCCACAACGTGGAAGTTTTCTTTTTCCAAGAAGTCTTTCACAACTTCTTTCAATCTCAAACCTGCAGCATCTGCACCGATAACAATAGACATATTGTATACTCCTTTTTATTTTTCTAGGCTAGTAAAGACTTTTATAGTTAGCAGTTTACCTACAAAAGACTTTCTAGCAGTTTATTGACAAATTGGATTGAATGAGATGAATATCACCTTATCCAAGTCCAGGAAATCAAGTTCCTAGAAAGAAACTTTCTCTGCGACAGAGAATATAACAAGTGATTATTTGTTTGTTACAAACATCATTTGTTGTTTACAAACATAATATACTCCTATTTATAGAAAAAGTCAACAGTAAATGTTTGTTTTTGTGGTTTTTTATCTAAAATATTTCAATATCAAAGCCAATCTGATCTACTTGACCAGCTTCCAAGAGACGAACATTCTTCTTATCTTCTAGATGATCTCCTTCTTCAAGTGAAGTTGATAAGCCAGACCATGGTTCAAAGGCAATGAAAGGTCCCTTATTCAAAGTTGACCAAATGATGAGATTTGAGAACTCTTGGAAGTGTACTTTTAATCCCTTCTCATGCTTACGAGAACGAAGCGCAATTGTTCTGGATTGCAACTCATCCAAAGTCACTGCATCTGTGCTAAACAAATCATAGCTAAGGTCTAATTCTTTTTGCCCATCCAACCATAAACTTCTATCTTGGAAGTCTAACATTCCTGTTTCTGGGAAAGGACGGGGAACAGAGCAAGTCTCTTCTTTCTCAAACTCTAAATAGTAATCTTCATAAGTTTCGCCATCTAGTAGAGGGCAATTAAAGCCTGGATGTCCACCAATAAAGTATGGCAGGACCTTGCTGGTTTCTTTATTGAAAATCTTGTATTGAGTACGAACTGTCTTGCCAGTAACCTTATAAGTGATTTCAAGGCGGAAATGATAAGGATAGTTTTGATAAGTATTCTCATCATCTTCGATAGCAAGGTTACGCTGTTTTCTGTTTGATCAACCAACTCAAATTCTTTTTTACGGACCAAACCATGGCGAGGAATGTTTCCTTTCGTCTCTGTTCCATCTGCATGACTGTAGAAGGCTGTATCTTCTCTTAAAGAGCCACAGATTGGAAAAAGTACTGGCGCTTGTCCACTCCAGTAAGTGGCATCTCCTTGCCACAAATACTCAATGCCTTCTCGGTCCTTGATTGACGACAAGGCGCCACCTAAGATTTTAAACTGGACCGTTAACTGGTCTGATTTGATTTCAATTACCATAATATTCTCCAACTATTTTTAGATTTTTATATAAAAAACTAGGTTGCCACTCCCAATGTAGGAAATTAACAACCTAGTTTTCACAATTTACATTTTATAGGAGCGAATTATTTAGCATTTGCTGCGTATTCTTCGTTACGTTTGATCATTTGTTTTCTATACCAAGCAAAGATACCTACATAGAATACAAGGAAGGCTGCTGCACCAAGGATTGCTTTGATATCACCTGTTGTAGCATTACCGATTGCCCAACCAAATAGTTTTTCAATTGGTCCTTCAAGAGTTGAGTGAGTAATCAATTGAGCACTATCTACACCTTTAGGAAAGGCACCTACACCTTTAGCAAGTTCTGTTGCAAATGGTGCGATAAGAGTACCAGAAAGAAGGAAGAGAGGCAACAAGAGTGTTCCGAAGATAATCATACGGAGCAATTTACCACGTGTAACAACCAAGAGAGCTGGGGTCACACCCATAGCGATGATACCTGCAAGAGGCAAGATACCATTACCGACGTTTGAAAGAAGAACAGCTTCTACTAGCATGATTGGAGCAAGTACGTTAGCACAAGCCCAGATTTCAGCACGACCAGCGATGAAAGGCCAGTCAAGACCGATGTTGAATTTACGTCCTTGAAGACGTTTAGTAGCAACGTTTGTAATACCTTGTGAAAGTGGTTCTACGGCTGCGATGAACCAAGATCCGATAAGTGAGAAGAGTTCCAAAGCTACACCGGCTGTTAAACCAAGAGACAACCAACCTTTAATAACTTCTTGCCAGTTTGCAGCATCTTTAAGTCCTTCAACAGGTTGTGGAGTCCCCATAAAACCAATAACAATACCAAGGATGAAACCGATAAAGAATTTAGATCCCCAGAAACCGATTTTTTTGTTCAATTTAGCAGCATCAAAGTCATATTTATCAAGACCTGGGAAGAATTTCAAAAATCTTATCCAAAACCATGATAACTGGGTTCATCATGTAGTTCATGTGTGTTGAAGTCATTGGTGATGAACTTGGTGCATTAAGAAGATCGTCGAATGTTGGTTTCATCAGGTCAGAGTTGATGATCTTCAAAATACCTACAAGGACAACTGCTGCAGTTGCGATGAAGAGTGAAACTCCTTGGCTAACTCCATTGTTATCTGCGTACCATTTAATCAAAAGACCAGTTATTGACAAGTGCCAGATATCGAAGATATCGACGTCAAGTGTATCCGTTTTCTTCATTGCAAGCATCACAACGTTGACAATCAACATTACTAGCAAGAAGTAAAGTGTCCAAGCAGAGCCCCAAGTGATGGTAGCAAGTGGTGCCCAACCAACGTCAGTGATGTTCAAATGGATACCAGTGTTTTCAACGAATTTTTTAAGTGATTCTGAGAAAGCTCCATTGAGCATACCGATGATAGCACCGATACCAGTAAGAGCGATGGCAAGTTTAATACCACCTTCAAGCGCTTTGGAGAATTTCACTCCAAAAAGTAGAGCCAATACTGTCAAAATGATCAGCATGATAATTGGTCCACCCATATCCAAGATAGGTTTGAACAGCTTATTGGCTAGTTCGATAATGACATCCATAATAGTTCCTCCCGTTTTTTTAGTTATATGAATGTTAACAAGATAAAGAATAAATTAGCTTAGTCCGTGTTCTTTGATAGCTGCTTCAATATTGTCAAATACTGGAGCGCTCATCGCTGGAATACGGAACAAGATTGGGCCAGCTTCAATTACTGGAATACCTGGTTCAAAACCAAGGTCAGTTGCAGCGATTGGTGTAAAGATATCGTAGCCCTTGATAAGGTCTTCGTTTACATCTTTCACCATGACTGCATCACAGTGAACATCATAACCACGGTTTGAAAGTTCTTCTTCTAGAGCACTTTTAATTTGGTGACTTGAGTTAACACCTGCACCGCAGGCAGCAAGAATTTTAATCATTTGGATTTCCTCCGATTTTATATTTTAATAGACAAGATTAAGCGGTTGCTTCAGCAATGTAAGCATAAAGTTTTTCTGGTTCGGAAATTTTTGATAGATCTTCCAGATGTCCATTTCCTGTGAAAAAGTCCATCAACTGAGCCAGAATATTTGTTTGACTTGAACTTGAGTTGTTAATGATAAAGAAGAGTAGGGATACTTCTACTTCCTTATCAGGAGCTATCATATTGTGAAAAGTTACTGGTTTTTCTAATCGAACAACCACTACTTTCTCAGCTAGATTATGAACAATATCTGTATGAGGAATCGCTACATTTGGCAAGTCCTTTCCTAGAAATTCCATATCTAAACCAGTTGGAAATGACTTTTCACGCGTGATCAAGGCTTCACGATAAGTTGGAGTGACAATTTCTCGTTCTTCCAACAAGCTTGCTACCTGATCAAAGAGTTGTTCTTGATTATTCGCTTCTAAGCAAAACACTAGGTTTTTGTCAAAGAAATGATCTAATCCCATAACATTTTCCCTTCTTTCAATTATCTTTTATGCTATAAGTATAACACTATATGAAATCGTTGTCAATAATTTTTGTTTTATTTTGTTCTTTTTTTTGTAATTTTTGTTTCATTTAAAGAATACAATCAATATCAAACATTCTTGTTGTAAAATCCACAAAAAAAGAAGGCCCAAGCCTTCTTCTCTTTCCTTACTCAATAGTAGATAAAATCTCTTCTAACTTATGGTAGTCCTTTACACTATCAATTTCATAGATGCTATTTCCTTCTAATTCTTCGACATAGACATCTAATTCTTTGATATTATCCTTAACCATGTTGTCCCAGTAGAGATCAACAAATTCACCACTTTCGTAAGCTTTGTCAATAAAGCCAACAATCTTCTCAGCAGTTGGTGCATCCCAGAATGAAACTCCGCTCAGAATGCGACCAGCCTTGCTGTCAACAATAATGTCTTGAACCTTGTAGTCATCACCGTAAACCAAGAACCACTCGTTCGTACAGTCTTCACGATAAACGCTAAAATAGGTAGAACGTTTAAGATCGTTTCGAAACATATTTTTGAAAAGATAGTTATCTGCATCGATGACGTAGCTGTTAGCCAAATCTTCTTTTACTAGATAAAGTGAGTAAAAGTTATTGTAATCAGCATACTTGTCGTTAAAGACCAAACGGACACCATATTTTTCTTTTAGGTAGTCAAATTGTTCTTTGAGGTAACCGACAACGATGATAATCTCATCAATTCCTCTCTCTTTCAAAAACTCAATTTGGTATTCTACCAAGGGTTTTTGATTAACCTTAACCAAAGCTTTTGGTGTATTTTCAGTCATAGGGCGTAGACGAGTTCCTAAGCCCGCTGCTAAAATAATCGCTTTCACACGAATCTCCTTTATTCTTTAATAATAATATAAACACCAGCCATAACAATAAGTGAAGTGATGATTGTCAGCATATCTAGCGGTGCACCCAAGAAAACAACTGCAAATAAGACAGTCCAAACTACATAGCTCACATTCAAACCTGTCGCTTTCGCAGGTTGCAAACGATTAATGGCGATATAATAAGCTAAGTAGGAAATCATGTTAAAGGCCGCAAAGACAAGCAAGAGGCCTAGTAACTGCCCATCTGCCACTTCTGCAAATGAATGGTGTGAAAAGAGCACAATCACAAGATAGGACAAGAATGAGGTTACTTGTCGGATTAACAAGGCTTCAATTTCACTTAAATCACTTTCCATAGCATAGGAGCTGAGAACACTTTCGCTCCCCCAGGCAATGGCACAGATAAGGGCACAAAGAATCCCAATGTAAAACGAGTTAACTTGTTCAACCTTATAGGTTTGAGCAATGATAGCTGCAATAATCAAGAAAACACCAAATACTGTATTCTTTGAAACCTTGTGTTTCAAAATGAAGAAGGCTAGAAAAACTGAAACTGCTGGATAGATAGCTGATACAGATGAAGCTAGTGAACTACCGATATATTTAACCGCATAAAGATTGGCCTGCATACCAATTGGTCCTGCTAGTAAAGCTCCGATTATAACACTCACATTTCGAATATTTAAGAAAATAGAGAGGCGAACTTTTCCTTCTTTTACCAAAAGAAAAGCTAACAAGATAAAGATACTCAAGAAATCATGAGCAGCAGCCACCACAAAAGGTGAGAGATTTGTAAAAATTGAAAAGATATAAGCACTAATCGTTAGACCTAATCCCCAGAAGATACCAGAGAGCAGACCAAAAGAAACACCATTTTTATTCTTCATCCTAACCTCCATAATAAGTCAAACCCTCGACAGCTCTTTGGTAACGGTTGATACCGTAATCTCCAAAATCAGCTCCTTGAGCTTCTTTGTACACTGTCCACAAACTCCAGATAGTATCTTGCAAGATTTTATAGATACGAATCTTCTCACGTGATACAGGCGTTTTGTCACTTTCATAGTAGGAAAGGAAAGCATCTTCCTCTTGCTTTGTAAATTCAGACTCTAAGAAAAGTGCTGCCAAATCCCACATTGGATCATTCATGGAAGAGTATTCCCAGTCAATCAAATACAAGCGACCTTGAGGTGACTCGATGAAGTTTTCTGGAACCAAATCGATGTGACAGGACTTTCTATCAACACCCAAATCAGCCAATCTCTTTTCTAGTGAAAATACATCTTTTCTTACAGCTTCATAGTTTTCATAAGGGATAGCTCCCTCAATCAAGGATTCATATTTGCTGATTTCCTCAAAAGGAGCAAACTCTCCTCTTAATTCTTTCCCTGAAGCATGGATGGTTTGTAAAATTGGTGCAATCTTTTCAAACTTGGACTTGATTGATGTTGAATCAAGAGTTACTGCTGATTCAATGTACTCATTTACTTTAATCCCTGACTCAATATCAAAGAGATAATTTTTGACATCTAAATCTAAATCCTCTAAAAGTTCAAGATTGTACTTTTCATTTTGACGATTGATGAGTTTTTCAGTCCCTTTACCAAAAAATTTCACAATATACTGTTTGTTGGTTGTTTTAACCAAATAGTTTTGGTTGGTCATGCCTCCCAACTGTTCAACACTGAGTACTTCCTCTTCATCAGATAGTAAAGAAGAAATTTTTTCTTTGATGAGTTTCTCCACAATTAACCTCCATCTTCTACACTTCCCACTTAAATACTGTTTTAAAAGCAGTATTCAGGTCTGTAGCAAAGACACGGTGAATGTCCTTGATTTCTCTCACAGGCTCTTCAACATAAAGGATATTCTTCAGACGATTTGCAAACTTTTTGACTTCCATCATTTGAATGGCCTTCTCAAAATCAACGCGTCCTGAACGAGATGATCCTACTAATAACAATCCTTTTTCCAAAGCATCTCGTGTATTGATATTAACCTTGTATTCACTCACTCCCATCATGAGAATCGTTCCCTGTGGACGAATATAGCGAATCAGGTCATTGATAGCTGGTCCTGTACCATCACCACCGCAACACTCAAATCCATGATCAAAGGTCAAATCCTCTGGGATATTATCAGTAATATAGCACTCTTTTGCAAAAGAGAAGAGTTCCAGTTTTTCCCAATGGCGTCCAATCACGATAATCTCTGCTTCTGGCAAGGTATAATTGATAATATTTGCAACCACAAAGGCCAAACTACCATCTCCGATAACAGCGATGCGCTCTCTCTTGCTATGAGCAAGATTTAAGAAACGATCCATGGCATGCATACCAACACTTACAAACTCGGTAATGGCAGCAACTGTATCTTCGATATCATTATAAGAAACGACTCGGTCTTTTGGAAGAGAGACAAATTCTCGCATAAAACCATCGTGACCACTAGATAGGAAGTAGGTTCCTGTCATGTAGTTCTCGTAGAATTCCTTGTCACTCTGCGTCGGCGGTTGATTGGGAATCATAACTACCTTTTGACCAACTTCATAAGTCCCAGTTGGATCTGAAATAACAGTCCCACAAGATTCGTGTATCATCGCCATAGGAAGCTTTTTAGCCAATATCTTTGGATCGCGTTTCCCTTGATAGTAACGTTGATCTGCATGACAAACCGCCATATAATTTGGACGAATAAGGATATGATTCTCCTGATCAATGTCTTCTTCTTGATATTTTACATTGATAAACTTTGGTTTGGTCAGTTGATAAATTTGATTAATCATAGCCTTAGTCTTTCTCAATCATGCTTTTCGCGATTTTCAAGTCTGTCACAGTTGTGATTTTAAGATTTGAATATTCCCCTTTAGCTAGGGCAACATCCTTCCCTTTGATAACAAAAATCTTACATGCATCCGTCAGGATTTCCTTTTCTTGGTCAGATAGGGAACCATACAAATCCATGAAATCCTTGCAGCGGAATGTCTGAGGTGTTTGACCTTGATAGAGGTGAGCACGATTTGGAATATCAGTGATAAACTGACCATTAGTACTTTCAACAATGGTATCAACTGCTTCTACTACTGTGTCAACCGCATCATGATTTGGGCCAGTTTGATATTGTCCTGAATCATGCGAAGTGTAATAAAGGGACGAACAGAGTCGTGGGTAATCACGATATCTTCTGGAGTGATTGGACGATAGGCATTAATAGCTTCTATAATCTTCTCGATACTGGTATTGCGATCAGCACCACCCTTGGTAATGATGATGCGATCCTTGTGGAGAGAAAGATACTTATCAACTAGGTCCTCAGCGTGTGACACCCAATCTCCATGAACTCCAACTACAATTTTTTCAATACTTGGTTCCAAAACAAATTTTTCGATTGTGTGGATCAAAATAGGTCTATCACCTAACTCCAAGAATTGTTTTGGTAAATTACTGATTCCCATGCGTGTGCCAGTTCCTCCGGCTAGGATTCCTGCATAGATCATATATTTTCTCCTTTAGTTTATTCTAAAAAACTCATTACCATCTATTATATCACAATCTGTCTCCATCATGAAAAAAAGACAGAGCGTCATTTAGTCTAATCAACACACCATTAAAGGTAAAAAGTGAACAATGTGTTACTAAATCTGGAAAGACTATAACAAATTAAGAAATAAAATTAGGTTATCCTCTATATTTTCTGCTTAACGTTCGGTTAACATAGAGTTCTCTAGAATATAATAGAATCCTTAAAGAAAACTTAAATGAAATTTATTTGTTTCGCAAAGAATACCAGGTGTGCATAGTAAATTTCTTAAAAGTTGTTTAAGGGACTCATTATAAAAGTTCATATATCTAATGAATTAAACAAATAATAGACTTTTGCTCCTAAAATTGATAAAATAAAAAGAAAAATAATAGAAAAAAGGGAACTGTAAACCGCCATGATGAACATGCAAAACATGATGCGCCAAGCACAAAAACTTCAAAAACAAATGGAACAAAGCCAAGCAGAACTCGCTACCATGGAATTTGTTGGAAAATCTGCTCAAGAGCTTGTCCAAGCGACCTTAACTGGTGACAAAAAAGTTGTCAACATTGACTTCAACCCAGCAGTTGTAGATTCAGAAGATCTCGAAACACTTTCAGATATGACCGCGCAAGCAATTAACGCTGCTCTTGAGCAAATTGATGAAACGACTAAGAAGAAACTCGGTGCTTTCGCTGGAAAATTGCCTTTCTAATCCACAAAAAAAGAGAAACATCTGTTTCTCTTTTTTTTTTCTTAGAAATCAAAGAATTCCATTGCTTTCTTTAAGAGTAATTCCGTATATTCCGGATCGTCTTGAGCCATTGTGACTTGTGACTGGACCATTTCAAGATCATCAGTAATCATGCCATCTGCACCGAGACGAACTGCTTTATCAAATGCCTCCGAACCATTTACGGTCCAAACATAGAGTCTCTGATCAGTTGTCCAGAGTTTATTGACAAAGTATTCGTCCAAAGTTGAGTACTCCATAGTGTAACCAGTTGCCTTGGTTCTTGGGAAGATACTGTTATAGGGAAGAATAAAGTAAACTGGAATTTCAGAATCATAAGTCAACACTTTATCAATCACATGGTAGTCTAGCGATTGCATCTGGTGTCCATATTTCTTGATAGTCGCTCCGTACTTTTCGAGGAAATGGTCCATCATTTGCGGACTATCTTTTTTACTGGTCTTAATCTCAATCAGCAATTTTTGGTTTAAAGCATTTGCACGCTCTAAATAGGCATCAAAGCTTGAAATCTTTGTTTGATAACCATTCTCGTAAATATCTGTATTTGTTAATTCATCCAGAGTCAAATCTTGCGGTGTAGCATTAATACCTGTTAAATTTGAGGTTAGCATCGTGCATCATCACGAACTGACCGTCTTTCGTTTCCTGCACATCCATTTCGATGAGATCTGGTTTTAGTTGAGCTGTTTTTTCTAAAGACTGCACAGTATTTTGAACACCGTTTTTATTACTTACTCCTCTGTGCGAAATCACTAAAGGTGTATTGGTATCTGGAGTTTCCAGATAAACGTAGCCTTCTATGGCAAAGATGATGCTTGCACACCCCATGACACCCCATCTCATCAGATGATCTTTCTTTCGCCTTGGCATAATCTCTAGTTCTTCTCCTGTCAGGAAGGAAACAAACTTCACTAGGAAATAAGTAAGGGTCATATAATGGAAATTTTTAATCAAGACAAAATTAATTACACCGAGAATCAAGGACTCTTTTTGAGTTAGATTATCCATCACTGCTTGCGCAAAAAGCAAAGGAATTAACAAACCAAAGAAGAAGAGATACGTTTTAATGATAATGAGTAAGAGATGCCAAGAGAAGAAAAGGACATTTTTCTTTGTCTTTTGGAGACTATATTTCACACTTTCTCTTACGGTCTTTCTTTCAAAGAGAATCTTAGGAAGGGCAAACATAAATCGGACAGAGATGTAGAGAAAGATCCAAGCGGATGCTATGATCATCAGACCTACCAGCCAATGCTTACCTTCCCAATAATTCACAATAAAATCAGGGATAATAATTTTGTTGAGGTAGTAGATTTTTAAAATCTTACGGATGAACGGGAAAAGCAAAGCAATGTAAAAAAAGACAAAGGCCATCTTACAAAAGCTCAATCGCTTAACGAATAGAAAGCTCTGTTGAAATACTTTTCTACTATACTCAATTAAAGTTCTCTTTTCATGATAGAGAAGGTGACGAGCCCCGATAAACAAAAGACAAATCTGGAAATAGGCAACCAAGAGATTGATTGCAATTAAGATGAGAAAGGCTAAACTGATAAAAGGCGAGCCTTGTATAATCGCCCAAAAGTTATTGTAGGAGATAAACAAATAACCAGTTTGTCTCAGAAGGATGCCAGCAATCCATGAATTTAATGGTAGCCAGACAAACTCAACCATCATAAATATCAAGAAAAATAGAAATAAAATCTTATCTAGGTTATAGTATATCTTCCTAAAACCTAGCTTTTTAGGTTTTTCAGGTTTCATAGGCACTCCTAGTCTAAAAATTGGGATAAATCTAAGCCACCAAAAGGATTATTCATCGAAAAACTACTCTGGTCTTCTATTAATAGCTTTCCTTCATCCGATTCCAAAAAAGCTTCGTAAACATGCGCCGTCATGCGGGCGTCTTCTAAACTGTTATGAGACTTCCCGTGAAAGCCTAAAAAATTCGCTACAGTTTGTAATTTAAGATTGGCTATGCCGTGTAGGTCAGAACTACGGCGTTCAAAAGCCTCCTCATATAGATCAACCTTATACTGGTCACGATAATCAATACCATGCTCCAAAAGAATAGGCAAATCACTCTTAGCCGCATTGTAACCAACAATAGGTAAGTCGCCAACAAATGCTTGAAAGTTCTTTAAAACTTGCTCTACTTTTGGCGCATCTTTTAAGGTTTCAGCTGTGATTCCAGTCAAACCATTGATAAAACTCTTTAAAGGGGCTGTAGTATAAACATAAGAATCAAAAGCAGCACATTCTTGTCCATCTTGAAAACGGACTGCTGATACTTGAATTAAATGGGTAACGCCCTCGTGTTGATTGAATTCCAAATCAAAGGCGATATAATCTCTTAATTTTTCCATTATTTACCTCAATTACTACCCAAACTAAACTATAAACAATAAAAGAAGCCATTAGGTTAGTGAGTAACCCAAACAGCTTCTTTATTTCCTCCAAAAAGGCGAGCAAAAAAGCCTTTTTTGGTTGCTTGGACTTCTTCTTTTGCTTGGTCCAACTCGAGTTTCAAGGTTTCTTGATCCTTCATGGCTTGAAGAGTTAACTGTTGCTGTTGGTCCAACTGTTTATCCTTTTCAGCAATCTGTCGGTCTTTGATACGCATCTGTTCATCTTTTTCTGATAACTGGCGGTCTTTTGCCTTGAGCTGCTCGTACAAACGAAGAATTTCAGCGTTTTTCTCATCGACCAAGATTTCCATCAGTTCACGTTGTTTGACATCATCACTGACTGGTTCATCTTCAAAAATCGTTTTTTTGTAGATTTCCTCTAGCTTGATCAAGCCACTTCGAGTAACTACAGTTACACCTTTGTCATTTTTTTTCGTGTCCTCTTCTGGAAGTTCTTTGACACGATTGTTGATTGCTTGACGAGATAGTCCTAAGACCTCTGCAATCTCACTGACGGTCATTTCAATACTCATAATATCCTCTGAAACGTTTTCTAGCTTTTCTTTATTTAAATCTTATCATAAGCTAGATAAACTGTCAAATTTCCGCTTAATCTAAGGCTTTTAAAAAGGCTAGTAAGACTTGGGCAGAACGACGTCCAGCTTCGATAATAAATTCATCAAAAGAGATAGAGGCTTCGTGATTGGCATTGTCACTCATGGCACGAATGACTAGGAAAGGTAGACCAAGAGCCTGAGCCGCTTGTGCAATGGCTGCCCCTTCCATTTCAACTGCTAAAACATCCGGAAAGTGGGTTTTGATACTAGCAATTTTATCATCTCCAGCTATAAAACTGTCTCCTGTAGCAATCAAGCCTAGGTGCCAGTTTTGGTCCAACTGAGATAAGTTTTCTTTAATCCTATCGATAAATTTCTTATCTGATTCAAAGTAAAGAGGTTGACCAGCCATTTGACCATAAACATAGCCAAAAGCAGTCACATCCACATCATGGTAAGCTAGTCTATCTGCAATCACGACATCACCAACAGCAATCCCTTTGGCAAGAGCACCTGCTGATCCTGTATTGATAATAGCTTCTACCTGAAAATGGTCAGCTAGAATAGCTACACTCATAGCCGACATGACCTTTCCAATCCCACTCTGAACTAGAACGACTTCTGTATTGCCAACAGAGCCAGTGTAGTAAGTATTTCCGAGGACTTGGACTTCTTGAGGTTTATCCAAATTCTGAGTCAAATATAGGAGTTCTTCTGGCATGGCAGCAATGATTCCAATTTTCATTTCAAGTCCTTTCAATTACAAGAGTTTCATCGCTAAAATTAACAAAATCAAAAGTAGGATGACTGCAAACAAGATACGATTGAGTTTCGAATTAAAAACATTTCTCTTAGTGTTCTCAATGCGGCGACTCTTATGAATTGTTGGTTCTACTTCGATTGTTAAGGTATCTTGACTAAAACCGTGGTCTCTAGAACGTGAATAACCAAATGTTGTGAAGACGTTGGTAGGATTTTTGTTTCCTCATCATCTTGAAGAGGTGGTCCTGAGATTTTCTCACCACGATTGGCACGTTCAATCATTTCGTCTGTTAATAAAGGTTTTCCCATGGGTTTCTCCTCTATTTCTTTTGTAGTTCCCAGTACTGAATCGCCATAATGGTCTTGGCATCACAGATATGACCTGACTGGATCAGGTTCTTGGCTTCCTCTAGACTTACCTCTAGGACTTCCAAGGTTTCATCATCATCTTGTGGGCGAGGATTTTCCACCTTGACCAAATCACTAGCGAGGTAGAGTTTTAGTTTTTCATTACAAAATCCGATCGCAGAATAGAAATCGTACAACAGTTCTAACTTACCAGTGTATGCAACTTCTTCTTCCAATTCACGAAGGGCCGCCGCCATTGGATCAGCATTTTCACCAAGTTCAAGTTTACCAGCAGGAATCTCATAAGAAACCGCCTCAATAGCCTTTCGGTATTGCTTAACGAGAACGATTTTGTCCTCGGCTGTCACAGCTAATACACAAACAGCTCCATTGTGAAAAATCAAGTCACGTTGGGCAGTCCCCTTTCCTTCTGGTAGTTCCACCTGGTCTTGTACTAGTTTGAAAATAGGACCTTGATAGATTTCCTTCCGACTAATCGTTTTTTCTTCAAATTCCATGACAAACTCCTACTGGTTCTTGGGATGATGAGGGAGGCGAGTCGCATATTCATCTTTGTTGACCTGACGTCCACGACCGATAGCAATGGCATCAGCAGGAACATTCTTGGTAATGGTTGAACCCGCTCCAACCAGAGAATTATCCCCAAGTTCTACAGGAGCAATAATAGTTGAGTTTGAGCCAACAAAGACATTATTGCCAATGATAGTTTTGTATTTGTTTTTGCCATCGTAATTAACTGTAATAGTTCCTGCACCAAAATTAACGTTGCTACCCACTTCACAATTTCCAATATAAGTCAAATGACCCGCCTTGGTATTTTCACCGATTGAAGATCCTTTTACTTCAACAAAATTTCCAATGTGAACTTGAGCAGCCAGACTTGAACCTGGACGGATATGAGCATAAGGACCAACTGTCACACCGTCCGCAACACTACTTTCCTCAATCATAGAGTTGGTAATCACAGCTCCAGCTCCAACGGTACTATCTACGATATAAGTTCCATTTGTTAAAATAGTCTCCGCACCAATCTTCGTTTGACCTTTCAAGGTAACGTTGGCTTCGATTTGGACTTCGGGAGCAATCTCAACATCAACGTCGATGTAAGTAGCTTCAGGATTGACAAAGCTAACACCATTAACCATGTGCTTTTGATTGATACGGCGACGCATCACTGCTTCTGCAGTCGCTAGAGCTACACGGTCATTTACCCCAAGACTTTCATCAAAATCCTTGAGAGTATAGGCCCCAACCTTTTCACCCGCATTACGGAAAATACCAATCACGTCAGTAATATAGTACTCACCCTGGGCATTGTTGGTGTTGATGTTTTTAAGAGCCTCAAAAAGACGTTCATTGTCAAATACGTAAGTTCCCGTATTGATTTCCTTAATTTGCTTTTCAAAGTCTGTAGCATCTTTTTGCTCCACAATGCGAAGAACTTCAGCATTATCGTTACGGACGATACGACCGTATCCGAAAGGATTTGCCGCTTCAGCTGTTAAAATCGTCGCCACATTTTTGTGATTGATATGGAAATCCAAGAGGTTCTTCAAGCTTTCACCTGTAATCAGAGGAGTATCTCCAGCGATAACCAAGGTGTGGCCTGTACGATTTTGGAGAATAGGCTCTGCCATCATGACAGCATGCCCAGTTCCTAGTTGTTCTGATTGGGTAACAAAGTCTGTCTGACCAGCCAATACTTGCTCAACTAGCTCAGCCTTGTGACCAACTACAGTAACTGTTTTTTCAGGTTGAATAGCACCAACACTACGAAAAACATGTTCCAACATCGAAATTCCAGCTACTTTATGAAGTACCTTTGGAAGATCTGATTTCATGCGAGTACCTTTACCCGCTGCTAAAATAATGGCAAAATTTGACATAATCTTCTCTTTTCTCTAGAAATTCCCTTATATTATACCATAATTTAGTTTCTTAGGAGTAAACAAACAGAAAAATAGGGAGAAGACGCCCATTTATTCACTTTTTCCGATGTTTTCTTTGATTTTTTTATCTATTTACGTTAAACTATTTAAATATGAGAAAAAAGATTCATCCAGCTATTATTTTTACTTTATTTACTATATTTATAGCTATTTTAATCTTCAATAGACCAACTTATGAAGACCATCCTGTCAAGTCAAAACCCAATGCAGTCCAGGTTGAAAATCAGGCCTTGCATAATCTTGACAAACCTATTATTGACGTCTCTGGCTGGCAAAGACCTGAGGAAATCAACTACGATACCTTGTCTCAAAATATTTCTGGTGTTATTGTTCGTGTCCACAACGGGGCTCAGCATACTGAAACAAATAACGCCGCCCATGCCAATGGTGTCGATAAAGCCTATATAAATCATATTTCAGAATTTCAAAAACGCAATGTTCCAGTTGCTGTCTATGCCTATCTAGCAGGTACTAGCAAGGAAGAAATGGAAAAAGCTGCTGAAGTTTTCTACAACTCTGCTTCTCCTTACAACCCTAGTTACTACTGGCTTGATGTTGAAGAAAAAACAATGTCTGATATGAACGAAGGTGTTGAAGCTTTTAGGGCTAAACTAGAAGCGCTTGGCGCCAAAAATATCGGAATTTACATCGGTGTTTATTTCATGCAAGAACATAGTATCAATACAGACAAGTTCTCTGCTGTCTGGATTCCATCTTATGGAACGGATTCAGGTTACTTTGAAACCACGCCTAATACTGATTTAGACTATGACCTCCATCAGTATACTTCAAAAGGAAGAATTGCTGGATTTGAACATCATTTAGATATTAATCTCATTTCTACCTTGAAGGAAAAAGAAGAAACCTTCAGAAAACTATTTTTAAGACCATAAGACAAGTGAAAATTGCTCTCTTTTTCACTTGTTTTTTCATTTTCTTCTCGTCTGTGTTATAATTGATAGAATAGAGAAAGAATTTTATGAAATTGAGGATTTTATGATGTTTTCATGGATTGCAAGAGTTATTAAAGGAATCGTCATCGCCTTAGGATTTATCCTACCTGGAATTTCTGGCGGTGTTTTAGCAGCTATTTTGGGAATTTACGAGCGAATGATTAGCTTTCTGGCTCACCCCTTTAAAGATTTTAAAGCGAATGTCCTATACTTTATCCCAGTAGCAATCGGGATGTTGCTAGGCATTGGTTTGTTTTCTTATCCAATCGAGTATCTGCTAGAAAATTACCAGGTCTATGTTTTATGGAGTTTTGCTGGAGCTATCATCGGTACGGTTCCTAGCCTCCTTAAAGAATCTACTCGAGAATCTGATCGGGATAAGATCGACCTAGTCTGGTTCTGGACTACCTTTATCCTTTCAGGCCTAGGGCTCTACGCGTTAAATTTTGTTGTTGGTTCTCTCAGTGCTAGTTTCGCTAGTTTCATCTTAGCGGGTGCTCTTTTAGCGCTTGGTGTCTTGGTGCCTGGTTTAAGTCCGTCAAATCTACTCTTGATTTTAGGGCTGTACGCTCCAATGCTAACTGGTTTTAAAACCTTTGATTTATTTGGAACTTTCCTTCCTATCGGAATTGGTGCAGGTGCAACCCTCATCATTTTTTCAAAATTAATGGACCATGCCTTGAACAACTACCACTCCCGTGTTTATCACTTTATTATTGGAATTGTGCTATCAAGCACCCTCTTGATTTTGATTCCAAATGCTGGAAGTGCTGAAAGTATCCAATATACTGGACTTTCTATCGTGAGTTATGTTCTCATCGCCTTCTTCTTTGCACTTGGCATTTGGCTTGGTATCTGGATGAGTCAATTGGAGGATAAGTATAAATAATGGCAAAAAAGTAAAGATAAAAAAAACTCTTGTCGAGCAAATCTTAACCAAAGCAGGAATTGAGCACACAGGGATTCAAATCAATGCGCTTGAGGGAGAACTTCCTTCGGAATATGATCGAACTCACATCTTTAAAACCTTGGCACTATTAGGAGACAAAACGGGGCCAATCATCGGAATCGTTCCCATAACAGAACACCTCGCTGAGAAAAAACTAGCAAAGGTTTCTGGTAATAAAAAAGTGAGCATGATTCCTCAAAAAGATCTGGAAAAAACGACAGGCTATATTCATGGGGCTAATAACCCCGTCGGCATTCGCCAAAAACACAATTATCCTATTTTTATTGATCAGACTGCTTTGGATTTAGACCAAATGATTGTCTCTGCTGGAGAAGTCGGGCATAGTATCATCATTCGACCTCAAGACTTAGCCAGCTTTGTAAAAGCGGACTTCGCTGATATCTTGGAGGAAAACAACTGATGAAACTCTATTTTGTCCGTCATGGTCGGACTGTCTGGAATCTTGAAGGACGTTTTCAAGGTGCTAGCGGTGACTCTCCCCTTCTTCCAGAGTCCACTGACGTTTTAAAACAACTGGGGCAGTATCTCAAGGAAATTCCTTTTGATACGATTTATTCTAGTGACTTACCCAGAGCAGTTAAGTCTGCTGAAATAATCCAAAGTCAACTCCAGGCCCCTTGTCCTTTAAAGAGCATTCCTGACCTACGTGAATGGCAACTTGGCAAACTAGAGGGATTAAAAATCGCTACGCTTAATGCCATCTACCCAGAACAAATAAAGGCCTTTCGCTCTAATCTAGCTCGGTTTGATACGAGGATGTTTGAAGCCGAATCTCTCTACTCTACGACTCACCGAACCATTCAGTTTATCAAATCTCTGAAAGGAAGTCCGGCTGAAAACATTCTGATCGTTGGTCATGGGGCAAATCTCACTGCTAGCCTTCGTACTCTATTAGGCTATAAAGAGGCTCACCTCCGCAAAGAAGGAGGCTTGGCCAATGCTAGTCTGACAGTTTTAGAGACCGATGATTTTGAAACCTTCACTCTGGAAAGATGGAATGACACTTCCTATCAAGAAAAATAATGGAACTTGATCTTAATAGTCAAGTTCTTTTTAGTTTTCAAAGAATATCCGTGAATTTCTCTGCTATTTATGATAAAATGGGAGTATCGCAAAAAATGACTCATCGTATCAAATTTTGAGTAAAATTAGGAGGAACCCATGTCTACAGAACATATGGAAGAACTAAATGACCAGCAGATCGTTCGCCGTGAAAAAATGGCTGCGCTCCGTGAACAAGGAATCGATCCCTTCGGAAAACGTTTTGAACGTACTGCTAACTCTCAAGAACTAAAAGACAAATTTGCAGAACTTGATAAAGAACAATTACATGAATTAAACGAAACTGCTACTATCGCTGGACGCTTAGTAACTAAACGTGGAAAAGGAAAAGTTGGCTTTGCCCATCTTCAAGACCGAGAAGGTCAAATCCAAATCTACGTTCGTAAAGATGAAGTTGGTGAAGAAAACTACGAAATCTTCAAAAAAGCTGACCTAGGTGACTTCCTTGGTGTCGAAGGTGAAGTCATGCGTACAGATATGGGAGAACTTTCTATCAAGGCAACTCACATCACACACTTGTCTAAAGCACTTCGCCCGCTTCCTGAGAAATTCCACGGTTTGACTGACGTTGAAACAATTTACCGTAAACGTTACTTGGACTTGATTTCTAACCGCGAAAGCTTCGAGCGTTTTGTTACTCGTTCAAAAATCATCTCTGAAATCCGTCGTTATCTAGACCAAAAAGGTTTCCTTGAAGTGGAAACACCTGTTCTTCACAATGAAGCTGGTGGTGCTGCTGCTCGTCCATTTATCACCCACCACAATGCCCAAAACATTGATATGGTGCTTCGTATCGCGACTGAGCTTCACTTGAAACGCCTTATCGTTGGTGGTATGGAACGTGTTTATGAAATTGGCCGTATCTTCCGTAACGAAGGAATGGATGCTACTCATAACCCTGAATTCACTTCTATCGAAGTTTACCAAGCTTATGCAGACTTCCAAGATATCATGGACTTAACTGAAGGTATTATCCAACACGCTGCTAAATCAGTTAAAGGTGATGGTCCTGTTAACTACCAAGGAACTGAAATCAAATCAATGAACCATTTAAACGTGTTCACATGGTGGATGCTATCAAGGAAATTACTGGTGTAGACTTCTGGCAAGACATGACTTTCGAGGAAGCTAAAGCTATCGCTGCTGAGAAGAAAGTTCCAGTTGAAAAACACCACACTGAAGTTGGTCACATTATCAATGCCTTCTTTGAAGAATTTGTCGAAGAAACCTTGATCCAACCAACCTTTGTCTATGGACATCCAGTAGCAGTATCTCCACTCGCGAAGAAAAATCCTGAAGATGAACGCTTTACTGACCGTTTCGAGCTCTTTATCATGACTAAGGAATACGGTAATGCCTTTACTGAGTTAAACGACCCAATCGACCAGCTTAGCCGTTTCGAAGCCCAAGCAAAAGCTAAAGAACTTGGTGACGATGAAGCAACAGGTATTGACTACGACTACATTGAAGCTCTTGAATACGGTATGCCACCAACAGGTGGTTTGGGTATCGGTATCGACCGTCTCTGCATGCTCCTCACTGATACAACTACTATCCGTGACGTATTGCTCTTCCCAACAATGAAATAGTACTCTTCGAAAATCTCTTCAAACCACGTCAGCGTTTCCTTGCCGTAGATATATGTTCCTGACTTTGTCAGTCTTATCTAAAACCTCAAAACAGTGTTTTGAGCAGCCTGCGGCTAGCTCCTAGTTTGCTATTTGATTTTCATTGAGTATAAGCTCTTATCCTCTGGTACTTGCCAGAGGATTTTTCGATGAAAAAAGAGACTGAGGAAAAACTCAATCTCTTTTCTTATTCTTGATTTTTAACTTGACTGGTGGCTACATCTTCCCCAAACCATTTCTGGCTGATTTCCTGGAATTTTCCTTCTTGGTATAGCGAGATAAAGGCTTGATTCAGAGAATCTAGCAAAGTTTTATCGGCAGGTCTAACACCCACTGCAAAAGCTTCACTTTCAAATCCAGCTGAAAAGACATTGTAGTCATTTAATATTCCTTCAGACTGGAGATAATAATTAGCATATACCCGGTCAATCAACAAGGCATCAATCCGATCGTTTTTCAAATCAATTAAGGCTTCATTGAAACTTTGGTATTGATTGGCCTTCTGATCTTTCACTCGATTCTTGAGTAGTTCGGGTTGTCCTTCAAAATTCAAATAGCCAGAAGATCCTGCCTGGGCCCCTAAAACTTTGTCAGTCATATCCTGAATTGAGTGGATATTTTGAGACTTTTTAGAGACCAAAACTTGTTGATTTTCCATGTAAGGAATGGTAAAAGCAACCTTCTCTTTCCGTTCATCTGTAGCTGTATAGCCATTCCAGATGGCATCAATGGTACCATTTTGTAGCTCGGTTTCTTTCATATCCCAGTCGATGGGTTGAAATTTAATCTGAATTCCTAGCTTTTCAGAAACAGCTTGGGCCAGGTCAATATCAAAGCCTGCATACTGGCCATTCTTTTCCTCAAATCCCATGGGAACAAAGGTATTGTCAAAGCCAATGGTAATGCTTCCCTGTTTTTGATATTTGGCCCAATTATCCTGATTTGGATCACTTGCCTTTTGAGTACAAGCCGTCAGGAAGAAGCTAAAGAACAGAGCAAGTACAAGGGCAATTTTCTTTCTCTTCATAGGCACCTCCTAGTCCTACTTTGGATCAACCTTAAGGATCTGATCAGCAATGTTTTCCGCAAACTGAAGATCGTGGGTCACAACAATCTGGGTCATCCCACGCTCTTTATTTTGAAGGATAAGTTTTTCTACTTCTAATCGCAATTCTGGGTCTAAGGCTGATGTAGGCTCATCATATCCAATAATTTCTGGGTTTATCATCATGGCGCGTGCTAAGGCCACCCGTTGTTTTTGCCCACCTGAAAGTGAGAATGGAAAGGCATCTGCATGTCCAGCTAACCCAAGCTGTTCTAACAAACCACGCGCCCTCTTCTCAGCAACTTCCTTCTCCATGCTCATCGTTTTATGGGCGACAGAGTTAAGTTATCTAGAACTGACAAATGCGGAAAGAGTTGAAAATCTTGGAAAACAAATCCCAGAAGATTGCGCTTTTCTAGTTCGTCTATAGCTAGCGATTCGCCGTTATAGTAGATTTCCCCAGAATCGATGGTTTCCAGTCCAGCTAGCATACGTAATAGGGTTGTCTTTCCGCCTCCTGATGGACCTACGATTGCAAGGATTTGCTTTTCAGGAATTGATAGGCTGAAATTGGTTAAGATTTGTTTGCCACCAAAGGCCTTGTTAATGTTTCGTAGTTCTAACATAGCAATCCTCCTATCTGTAATAGCTGTACTTCTTCTCAAGTTTTTTCGCTACAATGGTTACAAGACCAATCATGATCAAATAAATCGCCCCAGCTAAAAACATAGGCACAAGGCTGGCATCTCGATTGGCTGCTGTCCGACTTGCCAAAATCAAATCTGAAATCCCAAGGGCATAAACCAATGAAGTATCCTTGACCAAACTCATGATTTCATTAAAGACGCTCGGTAAGACAATCTTTGTAACCTGAGGCAAAATAATATAGCGCACTGTTTCAAATGGACTAAACTTCAAGACCTTAGCAGCTTCATACTGTCCTTTGGGAATGGTTTCAATCCCACCACGAAAGATTTCAGCAAAGTAGGCTGCATAGTTCAATACAAAAGCGATCACAGCAGCAGGCAAACGATCTAAACGTATCCCAATGCTAGGAAGAACATAGTAAATAAAGATTAATTGCAAGAGCAAGGGAGTCCCTCGCATCACCCAAATATAAAGGTCAATCAGATAATGGAGGGGGTTTCCAACGGACTTGCAAAGCAAAGGCAACGACAATACCTAAAGGAATTGAAAAGATCAAGACCAGAGCAAAGACTTGAAGAGTCATACTTGCACCGTTCAATAAACTTGGTAATATCTCAAACATATAAGACATACTGCACCTCCTAAAAATTATTGTTCCTATTATAGCATAAATAAACAATTTAGCAAGAGTTTTTGAAAAAAAATTCTATAATTCTTGAACTATACACTTTTATCTAAGAAATCCGTGCGAAATATCATCTTAAAGAATTCGAAGAATTATAAGGATTTTAGACTCGAATATAGGTTTAACTTCTAATTCTGAGAGAACAATAATAAAAATTTTTTTATCAAATATCTATAAAGATTTCATTGATACAGAACGCTGTTTTCTCTCATTCACTTCATACCTTTAGAGATATAAAAAAAAGAACCACTTTATAAGAATAGTATCATTTCTACTATCCATACAAGTGGCTCTTTGATGATGCCATAGCAAAGGCATCAAGATTTTTCAACTAGATTATTTAACTTTTTTGAAACGGAATAAGAGAATGGAACCGAATGCAAGTACTACTCCTACAACAGTAAGCAAGATAGTCATTTCAGAAGTACCAGTATTTGGTAGTTCTTTAGTTTCTCCTGGTTGTTTAGGTTTGTTATCTGAAGAACCCGGAGTCTCAGCAGCATAAGTATTTGTGATGGTTGGATTATTACCTGTAACTGTTGCTACAAGTTGACCTTGACCATTGTCTGCAACTTTTACTGTTACTGTATAAGCATTTTTATCATAAGTTACACCAGTTTCATTACCAGCTTTTTCAGTGATCGTGTATGTGTGAGTTCCTGCAGTAGTGTATTCAATCGCTGGGAAAGCAACTGTTCCGTCTGCAGTATTCTTAGCTGTAGCTACAAGTTTGTCGCCTTCTTTCAATTCAAATTCATATTTATCTGCCTCAAGAGGTTTACCATTTAGGACTTTTTTAGCAGTAATTGAAGTTGTTGCAGATTTAACAGAATATGAATTTACAAAAACTTTATTGTCATATTTAACACTTGCAAACTTCTCACCATAAACATCTGTCACAGTAACTTCTGCGTTAATAGTCTTATCATCGTAAGCAAAACCTGGTTTTTGATCATTAACTTCTTTGATCTGATACTTATAAGTACCCACTGTAGAGAATTTAACGGCTTTAAATTTCACTTTGCCATCTTTATCATTCTTAACAGTTTCCACAACTGATCCGTTTGGATCAAGTAGTTGGAAGCTAAATTCTTCAGCAGCTAAGTCTTTTCCTTTTAACTGCTTAGAAACCTCAAATGAAACTTCTGTAGAACGTGAACCAGAACTAATACCTTCAGTTGTGGTTAATGGTGCAAAACCTTCTACATCAAAGTTTTCAGTTGAAGTCGTAATTTTAACGTTATTGAAAGCTTTCTTTGTTGTATTATCAACTGGTGCGGTGATACGAGTCTTATAAACTACATACAAACCTTGGTTGGTTAAATCACCATTACCATTTGGAGTAATAGTGAAGCGATTAGAGTCTTGAACAACAATGTGACTTGGATTCAAAAGAGGATGATGCTCATCCTTACCCCATTCAGTAAAGTAGTAACCTGTAATCTCACTAGCTAATACTTGCCCTTCAGGGATTGTATCTTGAATCGAAACACCTTCATAAGGATTAGCATATTTGTTTACGCGAATATACCAATTAATATAATTTGGATCGTTTGTATCTTGAACTCCCCATTTAGTAAATCCTGTTGGATCCTCATCTGGAACAATACGAGTCAAATTGTATACTCCTGCTCCAGGAATGTCGATTGGATATGATTTATTGAGTTCAACATTATCAGCCCATACAACAGTAAATAAGGCCGAAATTTGTTTCTCTTCAGGTAAGTTAGCAAAATAATCTTCGTTACTTACCGTCACAGTCGCTGTATTTGCAGACTTATTTGTCGTTAACTCAGCAACCTTAGTAACTCCATCGTTACCAAAGATTTCAGTAGTTGAATCTGATTCAATTTTGAATTCATTTGGAACTTTATAAACCATAAAGTCACCATTCTTCAACGTTGTTGAGTTGTCGAATTTGTAAGTGGTTTGAAGGTAAAATTTCCCTTCACCATACTCTGCACCGTCAACTAACTTATTATTGTTAATTGTCGGTACTGTCGTTAGCGTATAGCTACTAGATGGTAGTTCAGCAGCTTTAACCACATTGCTAGTTCTTAGTACTGGGATAAATACTGAAGCTACTAACAATAGCGCCATGAATGCATGAGAAAGTTTTTTATTAATCTTTTTCACAACATTTGCCTCCTTTATTTTTGGGGATAGATTCCCCTATTTATTATTATATATTCTTATATAAATTTGTCAAGTATTTCATAGTAGTTCGATGTTCAAATCATACCTTTAAACTCTTATTTTATAGGGTTTAGCAGGCTTTCATCGTTCAAAACTTCATCTAAATTAGCTATAAGAAATTCTAACATTTATATTATATTAGTAAAAAAGAAAAGACCTCTGAGGTCTTTCAAATCATTCATTTAAAGTCATTCGTTTCTGTTAATAAAATTTTACAAAAAATAGAAATCCTTAAAGTGTCTCTAATAGTTCTTGCATCTGAACATCATCTGGAACGAGTTTTAAATAGGCTTCAGCTTGCACTTTGGCTTCTTCAAAATACCCCAATTCACGCAAAAGATAAGTATACTGCTCCAGAAATTCAGGATTATCCTTGAGATCAAGCGATAGTTCCTGATAGAGCTCATAAGCCTTATCTAAATCCTCGATTTCCTGGTAAGAACGGGCAATCATCCACTTGGTCAAGAGATTTTCAGGTTCTTGACTTTGGAGAGCGATGATATCTTCGTACCGCTCTTGTTCCATATAAATGGTTGCAAGTCGAAGGAAAATTTCTTCTGTATCCTCTGCATCTTCTTTGGCAGTAAGGAGAAACTGCTCTGCACTACTAGGATCATGCAATTCATACGAAAATTGAGAAGCAGCCAGTAAGAGCCGTGTTTCAAACGGATTTTTCTCCAAGCCTTGTTTAGCAATACGAAGGGCCTCTTCCACCTGATGTTCCTTATGCAAGGCTTGACTATAACCATATTCATATCCTTCAAAATCAGGTGAAATGGTATCAATTTGCTTAAAGTAAAGAACAGATTTTTGATACTCTTCTTGGTCAAAGTAAAGGCTAGCCAGTTCAAAGGCAGTTTGGTCATCGTATTCTAGTTCTAAAGCTTTCTCTAAGAATTCAGTCGTGGCTTCAAACTTACCTAACTGGGCATAAGCGTAACCAATTCGTTGATAGGTTGAGACACCCGTTTGCTCATAGATAGAGCGATTGTCTAATTGAGCATAACCCTGAATAGCTTCCTGATAATTTCCCAACTCACTATCCAACTCAGCCAATCCAAAAACTAATAAGGCATCATCTGAGTAATTTAAGGCTTCCAGTAACTTTTCACGAGCTACATCTGTCAATCCTTCCAACTGATAGAGGTCAGCCTTCAAGGCCAAAGCCGACACGTACCAGTCACTTTCGGGTGTGATTTCCTCAAGGTAAGCAAAGGCTTCCTCAACATTGCCATCCTCACTAGCAATACTTGCTAAATTCAGATTCACTTCTGGAAATTCTGTAACGATTTTTTGGTAAATTTCTTTTGCTTGAGGATAAAAACCAATTCCCTCTAGATAGCTTGCTAGTTCGTAAAGAACTTCACTTGAATCTGTTTCGAGGGCTTTGTGAAAATACTGATCCGCTTTGATTAAATCCTGTTCATCCAAAGCCTGGAGCATGTGTTGACTATTGTTCACTCTTGATTTCCTCCCCTTCTTCTTCATACAAACCGCTGACTTTTTTATACCAGTTAAAGATAGCTGAGATAACGACCTTGGCAGAAGCATAGACAGGAATTCCCAGCAAGACTCCCCAAATACCAAACATAGAACCTGAAGTTAGGAGAACAAATAGGACATTGATTGGATGGATGTTTAGCTGACTACCTAAAATAAGCGGAGAAACGAAGCGACCTTCAATCGTTTGTTCAACAATAAAGACAATAATTACTTTCAAAAGCATCACAGGTCCTGCTATCAAGCCCAAAACCAAAGCAGGCAACATGGCAAGAAAACTACCCAGGTAAGGTACTAGATTGAGGATACCAGCCGTGATCCCCAGAGTCACAGCATATCTGAGACCAATAATCTTAAAGAAGATAATAAACATAATTGCCACGATAATAGCAACTGTAACCTGCCCTCTAACATAGTTTGACAACTGTTTATTAACATCTGACAAAACTTGTCCGACAGGTTCTTTTAACTTGTTTGGGATAAACTTAGTCAAATAGTCTCGTAGACCTTTCCCATCTCTCAAAGATAAAAGAGCATGAAGGGTACGATAATAACCGCTACAATGACCTGAGAAGCTCCGCTGATAAAAGAACTGACCCAGTTAACAGCTTGAGAAGAAATTTTGCTGGCCCACATGGTCGCTTCGCTAGAAACATTGGCAAGAACCTGCTCCAACTGTGGTCTAAAATCATCTGGCAAGCGTTTGGTTACAAGGTCATTGATCACCTTATCAGCATCTTCCAGGTATGTCGGCACATTCTTCGCAAAATTTAAGACTTGACGTTGCAGATTAGGAATTGCGACTGCCAGCCCCCAAATGATAAAGAGTCCAATAATAACAAAAACAATACTAATGGCAAGGACACGATTGATCTTGTGCTTCTCCATCCAGTCCACAATCGGATTGAGGAGGTAATAAAGTAAACCAGATAAAATAACTGGCAACATGACAACTCCTAGAAAATCCAAAACTGGTAAAAAGATAAAACTAATCTTACTTAGAATAAATATATTTAGCCCCAGTAACAAGGTTACTAAAAATACAGTGATGGCTTTATTATCTAAAAACCACTTAAAAAACCAAGATAGGCTAAAATGTTTCTCTTTATGTTCCATAAATACATCCTTTCTGTCATTCTCTCATTATACCATTTTTAGACTAAAATAACTCTTTTTTAAAGTGCTTACATGGATGAATCTGATGCTTCATGACTGCCATTTTGTGGTATAATGAACTTATCATTATTAAGAGGTATGGACATGAAAGAAACTGTTTATTTTGGAACTTACACTCGTCGCTTATCTAAAGGGATTTACAAGGCAGATTTTGATACAGAAACAGGCAAGCTTGCAAATCTTGAACTCTTTGCTGCTGAACCAAGTCCGACCTACCTTGCCTTTGACCAACAGCAACACTTATACACTGTAGGGAGCCAGAATGGCTTAGGTGGAATCGCTGCTTACAAGACAGATGGCGCTTTGCTAAATCATGTGGTTGAAGAAGGCGCTCCTCACTGCTACGTTGCAGTGGATGAAAAGCGTGGTCTCGTTTATGGGGCCAACTATCATAAGGGTCAAGTTCTGATTTATAAACGTCAAACGGATGGTAGCCTCATCCAAACAGATCTAGATCAGCATAGTGGACAAGGTCCTCATGAAAACCAAACTTCCCCACATGTACACTTTACGGATCTAACACCTGATCAGTACCTTGTCACATGTGATTTAGGAACAGATGAGGTAACAACCTATGATGTTAGTCAAGAAGGAAAACTAAATAAACTATACACTTATCACAGCCAAGCTGGAGCAGGTGCACGCCACATCGTTTCCATCATCATTATAAGATTGCCTATCTCATCTGCGAACTTAATAGCACGATAGAGGTCTTGATTTATGATGGAGTTGGTGAATTTGAACGCATGCAAGTTATTTCAACCTTACCAGATGGATATGAGGGATTTAATGCTACTGCTGCCATTCGTCTTTCAAAAGATGGTAAATACCTCTATGCATCCAACCGAGGTCATGATTCCATTGCAGTCTATACAATCCTCGCTGATGGTAGCTTGGAATTATTAGAGATTGTTCCAAGTCATGGTAAAAATCCACGTGATTTCGACCTAACTCCTGATCAAGAGTTTCTCATTGCTGTTCATCAAGATTCTGATAACGCAACCGTCTTTAAGCGCAATCCTAAAAGTGGTCGTCTTGCAGAGCTTTCTAACGACTTCCATGTCCCTGAAGCAGTCTGCATCAACTTCTTACATTAAAAAAATGAACTTGAGTTTCAAGTTCATTTTTTTTATAGTCTATTTCCGACATTGATACGGTTGATAGCACGTTGCAATGCGATTTTTGCGCGACGTTCTTGGTCAATCAAATGCTTATCATGGGCTTCTTCGATTTCTCGTTCAGCGCGAAGTTTCGCACGTTCTGCACGACTGATATCGATATCACGAGCACGCTCTGCTGAGTCTGCTACAATGGTAATGATATCATTAGCAATCTCGATAATTCCTCCGTTCACTGCAATCCAGTTCACATGAGTATCATCATCGATACGTTTTACCTTTACTTCATCAACCGCTAAAACCGCAATCATATTTTCATGTCGTGGCAAGATCCCCATCTCACCATCCAGAGTTCGTACCGATACAAAGCTGGCATGGTGATCATAGACGAGGCCATCTGGTGTCACGATCTGGACAGTTAAATGAGCCATAGATCACCTCTTAAAATCCCATTTTTTCTGCCTTAGCAATGACGTCTTCGATTGAACCGACACCACGGAAGGCATCTTCTGGTAGCTGGTCATGTTTTCCTTCAAGGATTTCCTTAAAGCCACGAACTGTTTCCGCTACTGGCACATAAGAACCAGGTTGACCAGTAAATTGTTCGGCAACGTTAAAGTTTTGAGACAAGAAGAACTGGATACGACGGGCACGTGCAACCAAGGTCTTTTCTTCATCAGAAAGTTCATCCATACCAAGGATAGCAATGATATCTTGCAATTCATGGTAACGTTGAAGGACACGTTTAACCTCAGCAGCAACTGCGTAGTGCTCCTCACCAACAATCTCAGGTGCCAAGGCACGAGAACTTGAAGCTAGAGGGTCAACGGCTGGGTAAATACCCAACTGTACCAACTTACGTTCCAAGTTTGTAGTTGAATCCAAGTGAGCAAAAGCTGTTGCTGGCGCAGGGTCAGTATAGTCATCCGCTGGCACATAGATAGCCTGGATAGAGGTTACAGAACCCTTCTTAGTTGATGTGATACGCTCTTGCAATTGACCCATTTCAGTAGCAAGTGTTGGCTGGTAACCAACGGCTGAAGGCATACGACCCAAAAGGGCAGATACTTCTGAACCAGCTTGAGTGAAACGGAAGATATTGTCGATAAAGAGAAGCACATCTTGGCCTTCTACATCACGGAAGTATTCAGCAATTGTCAAACCAGTAAGGGCAACACGCATACGTGCTCCAGGTGGTTCATTCATCTGACCAAATACCATGGCTGTTTTCTCGATAACGCCTGATTCTTTCATTTCCCAGTAAAGGTCGTTCCCCTCACGAGTACGTTCCCCAACACCGGTAAATACTGAAATACCACCGTGTTCTTGGGCAATGTTGTGAATCAATTCTTGGATCAAGACGGTTTTACCAACTCCGGCACCACCAAAGAGTCCAACTTCCCACCTTTAAGGTATGGGGCAAGAAGGTCGATAACCTTGATCCCTGTTTCCAAGATTTCAGATGAGGTAGACAATTCATCAAAAGTTGGAGCTTTCTTATGAATTGGCTGACGCTCAGCGTCTTCAGCAAAAGGAGCATCCAAGTCAATGGTATCTCCCAAAACGTTGAAGACACGTCCCAAAGTTTCTTTACCTACTGGCACAGAGATTGGACGGCCTGTGTCCAAAACTTCCATTCCACGAGTCAAACCATCTGTTGATTCCATGGCGATTGTACGGACCATACCATCACCCAACTCCAAGGCTACTTCAAGGACGATTTTTGTTTTTCTTTCGTCATTTTTGTAGACGACAAGTGCATTATTAATCTCAGGAAGTGTTTCCCCTGCTGCGAACAAGACGTCGACAACGGGTCCAATAACCTGAGCAATTTTACCTGAACTCATCTCCTTCTCCTATTCTATATAAGATACTGTCGGTTCCTAGTTCAACTAGGTCCTAATACTCTTCGAAAATCAAATTCAAACCACGTCAGCGTCGCCTTGCCGTACTCAAGTACAGCCTGCGGCTAGCTTCCTAGTTTGCTCTTTGATTTTCATTGAGTATAAGTTCATTTTAATACGAGGGAGGCAAAGCCTTATTCTAAGGCACTAGCCCCCGCTACAATTTCTGTAATTTCTTGTGTAATCGCCGCCTGTCTGGCACGGTTATACTGGATTGTCAAATCATTGATGACTTTCTTGGCATTATCAGTCGCCGTTTGCATGGCTGTCATACCTGCAGCATTCTCAGCTGTCTTGCCATCGATGATAGCCCCGTATATCATACTTTCTGCAAACTGAGGTAACAACTGCTCTAGAATCTCATCACGACTCGTTTCCAACTCAAAGGTCAAGCTATACTCTTCATCCGCTTCATTTGGATCTAAGTCAACGATTGGAAGCATTTGTTCTACACGCATTTGACTTGTGAGAGTATTGACATGATGATTGTAGCAGACGTATAATTCATCAAAAAGTTCGTTTTGATACATTTCAATCGTTTTTGAAATAATTTTACGAACTTCATCAAAACTAGGTTGATCTGCCAAGCCACGTAGTTCATAGATTGGCTGAATACCACGAGCCTTAAAGAAATCAGCTCCCATCCCACCGATACAGATGATCTCAAAACCTTTACCATCTGGATGGTATTCATCTTTCAACTCCATAACGGCTTAAGGATGGAAGCATTATAACCTCCAACCAAGCCACGGTCTGAAGTGATAACGATATAGCCTGTTTTCTTAACTGGGCGACTGATGAGCATCGGATTGGTTGAACCACCAGATCCGTTACCATGCAGAATATCCGTCAAAAGCTTACGAACTTTCTGAGCGTAAACTTGGAAGTTGCGCGCTGCTTCTTCAGAGCGACCTAGTTTAGCAGCCGATACCATTTGCATGGCATTAGTGATTTGACTAGTATTTTTTGTTGAGGCGATTTTTGTTTTAATATCATTTAGAGATACTGCCATCTGACACCTCTATTCTTATTGGAAGCTGGATTGTTTGAGAAACTCTGTAATCGCAGCATCCAAGACTGCTTCTTCTGGCAAGTCTTTTGTTTCACGAATAGTTTCCAAAATCTCTGGATGTTGTGCATCAAAGAAATCATGAAACTCTTCCTCAAAACGAACAATGTCATCTACAGGAATCGTATCCAAGAAACCATGTGTCAAAGCATAGAGAATGGTTACTTGTTTCTCAACAGGTAGTGGTTTATGAACAGGTTGTTTCAATACTTCTACAGTACGACGTCCACGGTTCAACTTAGCCTGTGTTGCTGCATCCAAGTCAGAACCAAACTTAGTGAAGGCTTCCAACTCACGGTATGAAGCAAGGTCGATACGAAGTGTACCAGCAACCTTTTTCATGGCTTTGATTTGTGCAGAACCACCTACACGGGATACAGATGAACCCGCATCGATGGCTGGACGAATACCCGCATTGAAGAGACCATCACCGAGGAAGATTTGACCATCTGTGATTGAAATCACGTTGGTTGCGATATAAGCAGAGATATCTCCTGCTTGTGTCTCGATAAATGGTAGAGCTGTGATTGAACCACCACCAAGTTCATCAGAAACTTTAGCTGAGCGCTCAAGCAAACGGCTGTGGAGGTAGAAACATCCCCTGGGAAGGCTTCACGACCTGGTGGACGACGAAGCAAGAGAGAAAGTTCACGATAAGCGACCGCTTGTTTTGAAAGATCATCATAAACGATCAAAACATGCTTCCCTTGGTACATAAACTCTTCTGCCATGGCAACCCCAGCATAAGGAGCTAGGAAGAGCAATGGAGAAGGTTGTGAAGCAGAAGCTGTCACAACGATTGTGTAGTCCAAGGCACCGTACTGACGAAGTGTTTCAACTTGCGTACGAACAGTTGACTCTTTTTGTCCAATCGCTACATAGATACAGATCATATCTTGACCTTTTTGGTTCAAAATAGCATCAATAGCGATGGTTGTTTTCCCTGTCTGACGGTCACCGATAATCAACTCACGTTGACCACGACCAATCGGAACAAGGGCATCAATAGCTTTCAAACCTGTTTGCAATGGTTCTGATACAGACTTACGTTGCATAACACCAGGAGCCGACGCTTCTACTGGACGAGACTTATCAGTATGGATTTCTCCAAGACCGTCAACTGGACGACCAAGTGGATCCACAACACGTCCAATAAGGCTCTCACCAACAGGAACTTCCATGATTTTACCTGTACGACGAATGGTATCGCCTTCACGAATATCTGTAAAGTCACCTAGGATGATAATCCCAACGTCTGTTGACTCCAAGTTTTGCGCCATCCCATAAGAGCCATTTTCAAAAATCAACAGCTCTCCACTCATGGCATTTTCAAGGCCGTGAGCACGCGCAATTCCGTCCCCGATATAGGTTACAACACCTGTTTCAGATACATCAAAATTGGGTTTGAAATTTTCAATTTGTTGCTTAATTAAAGCGCTGATTTCTTGTGCGTTAATTGCCAAAAGAACACCACTTTCTATTTCAAATTTTCTTTAACAACTCGAAGTTGTTGTTTAATACTCACATCAATTGTCTTGTGATTAGCAAAAATGACAAAACCACCAATGAGTCCTTCATCAATTTGTTCTTTGACGCTCCGCACTTTCAGAGACATTTTTTTCTCTATCAATGGGAGCAGACGTTCCTTCTGTTCATCTGTTAAAGGATGGGCTGAAGAAATAGTTACTACAAAACGATTGGTCTCTTTTTCAAGGCGATTCAAACAATCTGCAATTACTTCATAAAAAAGATTTGCTCTGTGATTGTAAACCAGAACTTGAATAAAGTTTTGCATTAAAGGTGAGACAGAGTCTTGAAAGAAACCAACTGTTTTTTCCTTATCAGACTCATCAACTGCCACCTGAGCTAAAAAAGAAGGTAAGCCCGTTTCTTCTGCGACTTGCTTGATTTGATCCAAGTCTGAAAAAATCCGGTCCTCTTCTCCTTTTTCAATCACTAATTGGACAAAAGGCATGCTGTATTTTTCAATTACCTTTGCTGTCTTCTTGTCCATTAGGCTTCTCCTAGCTGATCGATATACTGATCAATGAGTTCCTTATGGGCATGACTGTCAAGGTTTTGTGAGATGATTTTCCCAGCTAGACTAACTGTCAAATCTGCCACCTCGCCCTTAACACTTTGTAAAGCATCAGCTTTATTTTGAGCAATTTCTTGGTTGGCTTTTTCTTTTAAGCGCCCTGCTTCAAGTTTAGCTTCGGCTAAAATATCGGCTTTACTTTTCTCAGCAGTTCCCTTTGCATTCTCGATAATCGTTTTAGCTTCGGTACGGCTACCTGCTAACTCAGCTTCACGTTTGTTAGCTAGTTCCTCAGCCTTTTTACGGGCTTCCTCGGCACCATCAATATCTGAAGAAATCTTTTCAGCACGTTCATCCAAGATGCTGGAAATATTTCCCCAAGCATATTTTTTCACTAAAAAGATCAATAAAAGGAAGGAACCAGCGATAAGAATAAAGTCACCGATAATGGTACTAATAGTTAAATCCATCTTCTAATCCTCCTCTACTTACTCTTCCCCTTCATTTATTTTTTTACCAATGTACATAGATGACAACATGGTAAATACATAAGCCTGAATACATGAAATGAAAATTGAAAAGGCTGTCCATAACATGTTTGCGATAAAGGCAAAAGGATACCAATACAAAGCATTTTGTGACAAGGCTAATAGCAATCCAGCTAAGACCTCACCGGCAAAAATATTTCCGTAGATCCGAATCGCCAAGGAAGCAAAATTGGTGAACTCTTCTAAAATGTTCATCGGAGTCATAAAGCCAGGTGTAACAAATGCTCTCAAATATTCTTTAACGCCTCTACGACGAACTCCTTCTACATGGGCGATCAAAGTGATCAAGAATGATAGGGATAAATCGTATCCAAGGTTGGCTGTTGGGGAAGTCCACAAGTTATAACCGTTTGTTGTTTGTACTTTTGCCATTAAGCCGATATTATTGGCAACCAAGATAAACAGAAATAGAGAAAACAGAAATAAGGAATAATCCTTGATGTATGATTCTCCAATGTTTGGTTTGGTAAAACCAATCACAAAGTCGTAAATCATCTCAAGAGCATTTTGTTTGCCCTTTGGACGGATGGTCATTTTACGACTTGCCCAGTAGACAAAGGCAAAAACCATCAAAACAGTTACAAGAGACATGGCAAGCAGGGTCAAATCAAAGGATATTGGTCCAATATTAACGGTTGGATTCAAACTTTCTTCCATGGTTTGACACCTCCATTTCTAAATAGAGTTGTCTATTTAATGACAAATGACATCGCCAAGGTTACAAAGAATGTTCCTTCGATAAAGGCAATCCCCATGATCATCAAACTACGCAATTGTGGGATGATGTCTGGTTGGCGTGCTGCAGACTTGAACAAACCGTTCATCAAAAATCCTTCTGCAAGAGATACACCCATACAGGCAAGACATAGACCGAAAAATGTTAAATTCATGATGAATTCTCCTTTTATTTAAAATTTACTTACTTAGTTTAGTCCTAAAATTTGTTTTTGTCAACTTTTTACTTACGTTGGAAGCGTTTCAGATGATTTATTTTTATTTTTGCTATTTTTATACCACTGTATAGATAAGTTTCTCATTTTATGATGAAATGTGTTTCCACTTTCTCTATATTTTCCGAAATAAATTGAAAAATCCAAGTTTAGAACTTGGATAGATTCATTTTATTTGAAATGGTAGGAATAGTGTTGTTTACACCCTGGATTAAATGGAGATTTGCAATAAGGGCAGGCTATTTGTTTTTGATATTCTTGAAATGTTATTGTCCTCATACAAGCCCCACATAAAATCGGTCGATCCTCCGCAAGCGTCAAGGGGTAAGGTGAAAACAAATGCGTTTCTATAGCATTGTGGCACTGATAGCAAGCATAGTATTTTTTACACTCATAGCACTGGAGGGAAATAATATCCTTTTCACCATGATAGTGAACACATCTGCTTTCATTATCTACCAACAATCCTTGCACTTGAATCATTCACTTTTCCTTATCTAGGCACGAACTGTGACACTTGTCCCGTCTTCCTTATAGAGATTGATAAGACCTTCTTTGAGAGCTCGAACCATATCCCCAGCTTGCACAGGTTGAGGAACCTTAATGGTCAAGAGTTCCATTGGATTTGGAGCACGGTCGATTTTATTGCCTTTAGAATCGTGAAGATTTCGATATAGGTTTCAAAATGACGGAAACCTGGTCCATAAAACTCAACTTGATCTCCTTCATTGATAACATTCCGTTGACGAATGGTTGCTGTCTGGGTTGCATCATCATAAGAAACCACCTCAGCGACAAACTTGTATTCAGGGATTTTACGACGTGCACCAAACAACTGTTCATTTTCTGTAGGTGTGCTATAGTAGAAACCTGTTGCCAATTCACGTTGGGCAACTTTCCACATCTCATCTACCAGGTCTTGTTTAATAGCTTCAAATTTTTCTGGGCTTTCAAGGTAAGCATCCACAGCCGCCTTGTAACAGTTGGTTACAGTTGAAACATAGTGGATAGATTTCATGCGGCCTTCAATCTTGAGACTGTCTACACCGTTTTCGATCATATCTGGAATATGGTCAATCATGGACATGTCAACGGCTGACATCGAAAATTCTTCAGGAATTTCACCTTTAAGACTCTTGCGTTCTTGACCAAAAGGCATGTCGTAAAGGTCGTATTTCCAACGGCAAGACTGCGAACAACCACCACGGTTGGCATCACGCATACTCATGTGGTTTGAAAGCGTACAGCGACCTGAGTAAGAAATACACATGGCTCCATGGACAAAGGCTTCAATCTCTACGTCTGTGCGTTTGCGAATCTCTGCCAATTCTTCCATTGAAACTTCACGCGCCAAAACGACACGAGTCAAGCCCAGTTCTTTCCAGAACTCTAGCGTTTCATAGTTCGTCGCACTGGCTTGGGTAGAGAGGTGGATTTCAAGACCTGGTGCTTCTGTTGCTGCAATCATAATCAAGGCCGGATCTGACACGATAACTGCCGCAATACCAATGTCACGCAACTTACGGAACCACTCACCAGCCCCAGCTTCATTTCCTTCGTGCATAACCATGTTGGCAGCTACATAGACCTTGGCACCATACTTGGCAGCGAATTGCACACCTTCTTCCATCTGTTCAAAGGTGAAGTTTCCTGCACGGCTACGAAGACCATAAGCCTGTCCACCTATAAAAACAGCATCAGCTCCATACCGAACAGCCACTTTTAGTTTCTCTAAAGTCCCTGCAGGCGATAAAACCTCAGGACGTTTTAATGTTTTTGTCATTTTTTCTCCTATTTGCAATATAAAAGTTTGACGTTTTTCCTTCTCATTTTATAGTAAATAAAGGATAAAATCAAGCCTAGACAGATTGTTTTGACAATTCTAATCTTTTAAAAAACAAAAAACTAGCCTTTCTAAACTAGTTATTTTCAAGATAAAATTCAAAGCGTTCGCCCACGTATTGACTCTTTACATATTCGAAAGCTGTCCCATCTTCAAGATAAGAAACCTGAGTCAAAGCTAAAATGGCATGCCCCTTTTCAACTTCCAGATAGTGAGCAATTTTTTCCTTAGCTAATCTCGCATAAATGGTCTGTTGGGATTTGCCAATCCGGTAGCCATGTTGCTGCAAGGTTTGGAAGAAATGACTGGTGATTTCTTCTTTTTTGAAATCCTTAATGAATTTCTCAGGAATAGATGCGACTTCATAGACTAGCGGAACTTGGTCAGCGTAACGCACCCGTTCCATGCGGATAATATTCTCTGTTGGAGTAATCCCCAGCTTTGCGACCTCTTGCTCATTTGGAATGGTTCTTCTGTAAGAAATGAGTTGGCTGGAAGGTACTTTCCCCTGAGATTTGACAATCTCCGTAAAACTGGTTGTCCCCCGCATTTTTTCTTGGACACGAGTGCTAGAGACAAAAGTCCCACTTCCTACACGACGCTCCAAAACTCCTTCCTCAACTAAAGAGAGAGATAGCCTGGCGTAATGTCATCCGGCTAACTTGAAACTGTTCAGCTAAATCTCGCTCACTTGGAAGCCTCTCACCAATTTTCCAATGATGCTCATCTATATCCTTTTTGATCTGATCGTGGATTTTCATATAAGCTGGTAACATGATTCTCACTTCTTTTCTTTATTTTCTCCATTGTACCGTATTTGCTAAGAAAAAGTCAAACTTTGCCTTGTTTAGTTGGTAATTCGCCCCTATTTGTGATAAAATATTGAAAAAGATATTTCTTTTGAGAAAGGAAAAAGATGAGCAACATTTCAACTGATTTGCAAGATGTCGAAAAAATCATCGTGCTGGACTATGGTAGCCAATACAACCAGCTGATTTCACGCCGTATTCGTGAAATTGGTGTTTTTTCTGAGCTAAAAAGTCACAAAATCTCAGCTGCAGAGGTTCGTGCGATTAACCCTGTAGGGATCATCCTCTCTGGTGGACCAAACTCTGTATACGAAGATGGTTCATTTGATATTGACCCAGAAATTTTTGAACTTGGCATTCCAATTTTGGGAATCTGCTATGGTATGCAACTTTTAACTCATAAACTTGGAGGAAAAGTTGTCCCTGCAGGTGATGCTGGTAACCGCGAGTATGGCCAATCACCACTTACCCATACCACTTCTGCCCTCTTTGAAGGAACTCCTGAAGAACAGATTGTGTTGATGAGCCATGGCGATGCTGTTACAGAGATCCCAGCTGATTTCGTTCGTACTGGAACTTCTGCTGACTGTCCTTATGCAGCCATTGAAAACCCAGAAAAGCACATCTATGGTATCCAATTCCACCCAGAAGTTCGCCATTCTGTATACGGAAATGATATCCTTCGCAACTTTGCCCTTAACATCTGTCAGGCAAAGGCGACTGGTCAATGGACAACTTCATCGATATGCAGATCAAGAAAATCCGTGAAACTGTAGGTGACAAGCGTGTTCTTCTCGGCCTATCAGGTGGTGTTGACTCTTCTGTTGTTGGCGTTCTTCTCCAGAAAGCAATCGGCGATCAATTGATCTGTATCTTTGTAGACCACGGTCTTCTCCGTAAGGGAGAGGCTGACCAAGTTATGGACATGCTTGGTGGTAAGTTTGGTTTGAATATCGTTAAAGCAGACGCTGCTAAACGATTCCTTGATAAACTTGCAGGTGTTTCTGATCCTGAGCAAAAACGTAAAATCATCGGAAACGAGTTTGTTTATGTCTTTGATGACGAAGCTAGCAAGCTAAAAGATGTAAAATTCCTTGCTCAGGGAACGCTTTACACTGACGTGATTGAGTCTGGTACAGATACTGCTCAAACCATCAAATCACACCACAATGTTGGTGGTCTTCCAGAAGATATGCAGTTTGAATTGATTGAGCCATTGAACACTCTTTATAAAGACGAAGTCCGTGCCCTCGGTACAGAGCTTGGTATGCCAGACCACATCGTATGGCGCCAACCATTCCCAGGACCAGGACTCGCTATCCGTGTCATGGGTGAAATCACTGAAGAAAAACTAGAAACTGTTCGTGAGTCTGATGCTATCCTACGTGAAGAAATCGCTAAAGCTGGTCTTGATCGTGATATTTGGCAATACTTCACTGTCAACACAGGCGTTCGTTCAGTCGGTGTTATGGGTGATGGTCGTACTTACGACTACACCATCGCCATTCGTGCGATCACTTCTATCGATGGTATGACAGCTGACTTTGCCAAGATTCCTTGGGAAGTCCTTCAAAAGATTTCAGTACGTATCGTAAACGAAGTAGACCACGTTAACCGTATCGTCTACGATATTACAAGTAAACCACCCGCAACCGTTGAGTGGGAATAATATAGAAAGTAAAAATGAATGTTTTACACCGATTCTATCGGGTTTCTAGAAGTTAGAATGGTATAAATTTATCTTTTTAGAAAAGTTACCCCGCCAATTTTCCCGCCAAACTTGGCAAATAGATTACAAAAAACTCTCTTAGTGTGAATATGTACTAAGAGAGTTTTTTGTATATAAATTATCTTCTACAACAAATTAGAAAGGTATTTAGCCTTTTCTTTTGATATGCCAAAATTAAGATTACGATGACCTTGGAATAAGGTATCAAAAGTAATGAATGATAGAAAATTATTGAGTAGGTAACTAATCGGACTTTCTCCGACTGCAGTTAGCTCAACTTTTCGTTTATCCCCTAAATCTGATATAGTAACTAAGACTTGCCAACATGTATATCTACTTAAACCTGGGTGCTTCATGTAATCAAAAAAATTTCCCTGTCCAGAGTATGAAATTTCTTCAGAACTTTGCCGTTCAACACTACCGTTCAATTGTTTTGTAGCATTATACAGTATTTCTTCTATCTCAAACTTACTTAATTCACTATAAATTTGATTTGATTGTAAATTAAATTTTGTCATTGTAGTATTCTCCTTTTTGATTAGTATTTTTCCAGCTCTCTTTCTAATTCGAGCTCCTTAATTCTATCTTGTAATATTGTGTTTGAATGATGTAAGCTATAAATTTGGTCTTGCATTCTTTTAGAATTGTATTCATTTGAATAATAGTGAATAGCTTGTTGCAAATTTGATGCAATATCAGCGTTCAAAAAATATCGTATACCTGAGACATGATTGTATGTTCTAAATTCAGTTGGAATGGAATAGTACTCTTTTCGCAAAGTAGATAATAATTTTTTCTTTTCTTCTCTATATTTTTCCTGAGTCGTATTTAGCATTTTATCGTATTTTATTTTCTCTTTAATAATTCTGATTTTATCTGCTACATATAGTATTACAGATAAAATCCAAATGAATATGAGAATTTCTGAAGTATAAAAGAATAGTGATACAACGAGCAAGAAAAGAACAATAGCACCGTGTATTCGTTTTTTTGTAGCTTCAAATTTTACTTTATGAAGATTAACCTCAAGTTCATTAAAATGTTCATCAAGTTTAGAAATTTTATCTATTTCTTCTTCTGCAATTTCCAGAGTTCGATGTGCCATCTCTTTGGTAGTTGGTTTAGGAACTGTTTTCTTTTCTTCAAGTTGTTGGGTGGGCACTTCACTATTATCATCATACCTTGATTGAAGGTAGGTTAGAATGGCAAGTCCTCTAGTATAAATAATTTGATTACTAATTCTTACATATTCCTCAAAATTATCAATTTCAGATAATCGAATTAAATATCCGTCATCATCAAAAAATACAGTTAGGAAATTCTCAGATAGAAATGTCTCAAAATCTTTAAATTGGTCAAAATATTCTTTCTCATCTAAAATTGCTTTTTTAAACTCATCGTCTGGAGTCAATGTACCATCATATAAATCCCATATTACTGATAAAGCAAGGTCAAAATAATCATTATATGGAGACTGTGCTCTTTTAGGATTTATTCTTCCTTTTGGAAAAATTCCAAAATTTCCTATTTGATAATTGTTACAAATCTGATAAACTTTTTTTTCTTTACTATCAAGTTCAAACTCGAAAGGAAAAATCATCGTCATGTTCAGTATATGATTTTATAATATTAAGAATCTCGTGTTGTTTATCTCTTGATAAGTTACTATATGATTTTCCATAATATTTTCGAAAAATTGCTGTACGATATGTTATAAGAGTATCGCCACTATGTACTTTATCATCATACCATTCAAAAATGTCTTTATATATTAATTTTATCAATTCAGAACGGTCAGGCTCATCTCCTTGCAATAAGAAACTGAATTTTATTGCTTTTTCTTTGTCTGAAATATATTCTTGCACACTTTTAAATGGGAAAGTCTGAAAATCTTCAAGTTTCAATATAAAATCCTCCAATCAATAACTCTCCCTCTAATTATAGTCAATTTATTGAGTATAGTCAATAGATTAATATTGATAAAATGAAATTATCTATTTAGAAAAGAGATGAGAACGATGATTTCATATAAACCCTTCTACGAGACTTTGTTTAAACAAGGAAAAACAGAATACGAATTAATTTTTCACCACGGTCTATCCAGCAATACACTACATAGAATGAAAAAAGGAAAACCAATAACTACAGCTACATTAGATACCCTATGTTTTATTTTGAACTGCAATGTGTATGATGTAATTACTTATATTCCAGATGATATAGAAGAAGTTTAAATATATGTCAAGTAAGCAATTCAATAATTCATGTAAGGAAAAAAATTTCCTAACTCATGTCATTTTTATTTTTTTAAAAAAAATGTTCACAAAGAATCCAAGAGAAATACAAAGATTTAAAAACTCAAAAAGACATATTGATTTACATTCAGATGAAAAAAACTTATTGGGAAAAATATTAAATTACTCCAATTTATCTGATTTAAGTAGGAACAATCCCTATTTAATCACTCCCAGTGTATTGAAATACTTTGTTAATGAAGAACATTATTTTAATGATGAGAATGAAGTATTATGGGGCTGTGATATAGACGAATATTTAGAAGATTTCTTTATTGAAATGATTCTTGATATTCAAGAAATTCCAGAATATTCTAAGCACTTATTGAATTTATCACTAACAAATACAGAGGATATAAGAGAATATTTTTCAACAACATTTTCCTTTAGCAAGTTCTTCTTACAATGAATTAAAAGATAAATTTATTGATTTTACCTATAATCAGTTTGATACTATAGAAATTTTTAGAAAATGATTCAGTATTTTTTTATTTAGAAAAAAAGACTCTGTCACACTATCACATAAAAAAATAAGGAATCTTATCTTAGCTACCAGAAACTTCCAGAAAAAGTTGGATTTATTAGCAAAGTATATTTTTATTACCAATAATAGATAAACTAACACTCGAAAGTTTAATTTATCGTAAATGATACAATTTTTTTATTTAGTACTGTATAGCATATTTTCCCCACTTCGTGTGGGGATTTTTTTGTTGTCAAAAAATTTTTATCCCCACATTTTAACTAATTAAAAATGAGACAATATGACTGTCAAGGAGGTCATGAACTGCTTGATAAAATTAATCTAGTGTGCGCACAAAGATAAAGAGGTAACAAAATGGAAAAATAATATTGGAAAAAGTGAGTTTTAACTCACCAAGCTTGAAAAAAATCTACTAATTGGTACGTCAAATGTAGAACATACTCCTACTAGTGCTTTTGTTATTGAATGTAGAGACGTTCCTAAACGTAATGAAAAAAATGAAGTCATTGATGGAACAATAAGTAAAAAAGTTTTATTGGCTCTTCAGCCAGAAATTGTTAAGGCTATTCAAGATGTTGATGGAGATTTAAGTAGCATAAAAACCTTTCACTGTTGAGATATACAACGATGAATCTTTTTTTGAAAAAAATTAATAATGAGTTAATCATTGCTAAAAACAATAGATTTAGAAGGAGCATTATTAGCGTTAAAATGGATATCTGATGGTCGAAATGGCGGTGCTTACAGAGAATTTAAGCTCATAATTTCAGAAATAAAGTTACTGGGTGCTAAATCATGATACTGACTAAAATAAAACGAAATTTGAGTAGATATGATTTTCGTGAGGATACCCCCACTTACTTATCTATTTCAGAAACCATAGAAAACCGTAAAGAAAGGCAATGTTTTATCTTCAAGAAACTGTTTAAGGTACTCCTATTATCTCTTGTTATTACCTTTCTTTCATCACGCTTACCCTTATTAAGCGTTGTCTACAAGATAAGTATTATTGTATCTTCTACTCTTGTAGCTCTTTTTATCGGTCATGTCGCTATAAAATTATTGTTTTCGATTTATTCTCCTATCTGGAAGTACAGATTTTTAAGTATTCTTGAACTTGCAACAGAACGGCTAGACCTAATCCAACTACCAGCTAATAAAATTCAAATAAAAACAGTTGAGTGGAGATTTTATAAAGCAGATAACAGGACTGTGATTGAACTAAATCCATCGGGAACAGTTCCTAGTATTCAGCAAGTCAAAGAAATCACTAGACGGTTGACCGAATTTCTTATTCAGACTACCTATAGAGAATGGAATCTTTTTAGAATCCACTATAGAGAAGAATATTATTGTTCTTAAATACGGAGAAAATCCAATGAGATATTCTGTAAGTGAATTATTTGAGATAGCCGATGACGATTACTGTATCAATTACTCTCCTATAAAACTATATAATGACATTCGCTTTGACATAGCTAGTGAGGCTAATCAGCAGATTATAATAGCTCCTAGTGGTGCTGGGAAGTCACTTTATCTAGCCACACTAGCTGGGTTACTAATTAAACAAGGTCATTCTATAAGTTTAATTGACGCTAAACAAACCTCTTTAGGTGCGACATTTGAAAATCTAGGTATTCCTGTCGCACGTAATGCGGAAGAGATTATTCTACTTCTAGAACAAATGGTATTTGAAATGGAAGATAGATATAAGAGATATTTCGCATTTTCTTCAGTTGATTTTGGGACCACGTACAAACATTTTTCTTTACCTGCACATTATTTAATTTTTGATGAAGTGCTGGCAGCTTTGGAATGTGGAACATCAGCGCAACAAAAAGAAATGGTTAGGCTACTAAAAATACTTGCCTTAAAATCACGGGCTTCTGGACAGGGATTGCTTGTTCTTGCAAGCCAAAAGCTCCTTGCTTCTGATTTACCGCGTGCAGTCACAGAGCAGTGCCAAACTAGAATTATTTTAGGGAATAGTTCCAGTATATCTGAAGAAACGTTTTACAGTGTCATGGGTAAAGAGAAAATAGATCTTTTGGCGGAGTACAGAGGAGGAGTTGGAAAAGGATATATTTTAACTCCTAAAACAAACGGAATAAAATATTTTGAGACTCCGTATTTTGATTTAGATTCAATAGATTTCAAAAATAAAATAAGGGACTTTCAAACTATTCCAAGAAAGCAGATAGAATGAACTAACTATCTAGTGAGCCGGCTTGCCCATAAGCAAGCCAGGACTCGCTAGATGTGTATATTAGCCTGCTACTTGACATGCAGGCATGATAAGCGGAGGACTAATGACTAGAGAATTATATAACACAAAAATAATTCAATATAATTCAAATACTTTCGAGGTCATATACTATCGAAAAGCAAAATTTAGAAGACTAGGAGAAACCGATACTACAGTATCTAATACTTCTAAAAGTCCAAGTGAAAAAGAACTCTATCAGCAAGCCAATAGGATAAAAAGGCGTATTCGTCACTACATGCTGTGCAATGATTTCGATTTATTTTGGACATTAACTTTTAACGACGAAAAAATCAATTCCCATGATTATTTAATCGTAAAAAAGAAAATACGCGCTTGGCTCAAAGCTCAGCGTGAAAAATATGGAAAATTTCACTATATTTTCATACCAGAATTACACAAAAATGGACGGCTCCATTTTCATGGAGTAACAGGCGGTTTTAGTCCAAAATTAACAAAAGCAAGAAATACTAAAACTGGTCGATTGATAAAAAAGAATGGCAAGCAAGTCTATAATGTTGATTCATATCAATTAGGATTTAGTACCGTTACAAAAATCGATTCTTCTGAAAAAGTTGCTAACTACATTACAAAATATATCACAAAAGATTTACTAGCTATTCCAAGTGGATATAAACAGCCAAAATATTTTTTATCTCGTGGTTTAATAAAACCGATAGTAAGCTATGAAAATTTAGAAAGAAATTATTTTGAGGGATTAACCCCCAGTTTTTCAGTAGGTCATTTAGATAATCTTGAGTACAAAGAAGATATTGCGATTTACAATCTATCAATAGATGACAATGGGGAGGTTATTCAAAATTCAACTGATACAAGAATAAAAATCAGAAGGGAACAGTAAGCGTATGAAATCATTGATTAGTAAAGACGACTTGATAAAACTAGGATATAAGAAACATACTGCAATTAGTATTATTCAAGCGGTAAAGCAGGATTTGGTGTATAATAAAGGTATACCATTCTACAATAACCGTAGACTTGGACTAGTCCCACGGGAAAGAGTAGAAAACCTTATCGGTGTAAAACTAGATGAGGAATAACAAATGGCAAAAACACGTTATAGCGGTGTGTTTGTTGATACGAAAGGAAAATATTTCTATGAAACAGAGCTAGGTATTGATAGAATCAGTGGTAAACGTATTAGAAAGAAAAGTAGAAAAGATAGCAACGGTAAGCCTTTTTCTACTGCCAGAGAGGCGTATTTAGAATTGACTCGGGTAAAACGAGAGTATCACAAAGCTCATACTTACGCTAATTACAATATGACTGTCAAGCAGTTTATTTTAGATTGTTATATACCATATTATAAATCGTATGTGGAAGAAAGTACTTATGCTGTCAGAATCAAAAATCTTGAAAAGATTGCTGAACGATTTTATAACAAGACACTACGTGGTTTGACTATTGAAGATATTCAAAACTATCGGATATGGTTACTGTCAAGCAAAGACGAAAACGGTTCTGGCTACTCTCAAGCCTACGCTAGTCTAATCTTTGGTATGTTTAGAAAGTCTCTTGATTATGCTGTAGAAATGGGTTATTTGGAAACTAATATCTCTAAGAAAGCCAAAGCTATTCCGAAAGGAAAGGCTATCGTTCCATACTGGACTAAAGTAGAATTTGAGCGTGTTATTGCTCAAATCTGTCTTGATGATTTTTATGAACATCTTAATTTCGTTATGCTTTGGACTTTTTTCATGACAGGTATTCGAGTAAATGAAGGAATGGCACTTTGGTGGAATGATATTGATTTCGATAAAAAGCGTATGCGTGTTCATCATATGCTTATTCTAAAATCAAGGAAAAACTGGCAAAGAAATGCCTATACCAAAACAAGTGATGGCAAACGTATTATTTCCCTAGATGATGATACGATTTCTATTTTAAAGCGTTGGAAAGACAGACAGAAAGAAATTGGTTTAGGCAATGAAACTGATTTTATATTTACATATGATAGCCTTCCAATGATAAAATCTACACTAGCTAGAATTATTCAACGATATTCTGAACTAGCTAATGTAAAGCGAATACAGGGTAAAGGACTTCGTCATAGTAACGCTTCTTATTTGATAAACGAGTTTAATGTATCTGTCTTGATTTTGTCGAAAAGGTTAGGTCATTCTAGCCCAGAAATTACTTTGAAACATTACTCACACCTTTGGCGTGGAGCTGACGAATCTATTGCTGAAATAATGAGTGGGAATATATCCATACATACAGCTCCAAAAACAAAAATTCAATTCAACGGGAATCAAAACCTAAAAAGATAACCCCGCCAGAAATCCCGCCAAATATATTTAAAAGGCATTGTAAACCTTAATAAATCAAGGTTTTCTGGCACTAAACCTATGAAATTTTTAATTGAGTGGGAATAGAGTTAATAAGTTAAAAAGCCCTAGAAATATTGATTTCTAGGACTTTTTTTCAATTTTGAAATTCGATGGTTTCAAGGTTGTAGGAATTTCTACACCCCCCTACTTCTCTTTTTAAATCCTTAAAATCATGCTATAATATAGTAAGTTTAAGTCCAATAAATAAACTGACCATAGAAGTCAGTGATAAAGATTTCTTACATCATCCGTAAGTGTTATTCTACTCTGATTCATACTATAATGAAAGTAACAAAAGATGGAGGTATTTCACATGGAAACCATTTTACGAGTAGAATCATTAAAAAAGCATTATGGGAAAGATCCCAATATTACCAAAGCCTTGGATGGCATATCTTTTCAAGTTGTCAAAGGCGAGTTCTTAGGAATTATGGGGAGTAGCGGTTCTGGGAAAACAACCCTTCTTAACTGTCTCGCCACAATCATCAAGCCAACTGATGGCTCTATTCAAATGCAAGGAAAGATTTAGGTCAGTTAAAAGGGAGTCAGTTAGCTGATTATCGTGGCAGGGAAATTGGCTATCTCTTCCAGAATTTTGAGCTTTTGGACAATCTGACAGCTAAAGAAAATATTTTACTCCCCTTGTCTTTGCACAAGGTCGATGCCGCCGAAAGCAAGGTTCGATTAGAATTACTTTCCCAATATCTGGATATTTCTGAACTTCTGGATAAGTTCCCTTCTCAATTATCAGGTGGTCAACGGCAAAGGGTTGCTGCTGCTCGTGCCTTGATTTTAGACCCTAAGATTGTATTTGCGGATGAGCCCACAGGGGCTTTGGATTCAAAAAATGCAACCATTTTGATGCAAAAATTATCCGAAATGAATCAAGTGGAAGAAACCACCATTCTCATGGTGACCCACGATTCCGTTGCAGCCAGCTTTTGCAACCGCATCTTGTTTATCCAAGACGGAAAACTATTCCATGAAATTCGACGCGATTATCCAAGAGAAAGTCAAGAAGACTTCTACCACAGAATACTAAAGGTCATGGCAGCCCTAGCTGGAGGTGATGGCAATGTTTTCTAAATTAGTCTCAAGAAATAGCAAGAGAGATCGAAAAAATAATGGCTTGTACTTCAGTTCCATGGTTCTTTCTATTATCTCCTTTTACATCATCCTTTCTTTGTCCCATCAAGATGTGATGATCTTTCTAAAACAAATAGAAAGTGACGCTGTAAATAAACTCTTTAGCATGATTCCTATTCTTTATGTAGCAACGCTCTTTATTCTCTTTTTTCTAGTCTACTTCGCAAGCAGTATGCAGATGGAAAGGAGAAAACATGAATTTGGTGTCTATCTCACACTGGGAATGCGGAGAGGTAAACTGTTCTTACTGCTCCTACTCGAGGATTTGAGAAACAGCATCCTTGCTCTTGGAATAGGCCTTCCTATTGCCATCTTGATTTCAGAACTGATTAGCCTAATAACCGCTAAAATTGTTGGGCTAGGGATTATTGAACATCAATTTTCTCTATCTACTACAGCTCTATTCTATACAATCATCGGTTTCCTAGCCGTAAAATTAGCTGTCTTTATTCTTTTAAGTGCAAAAACAGCCAATAAGGAAATCGGAGATCTGCTATCCTATTCTCCTTCTGGCATGAAGAAACTACTCCCCAAGGGTGTGTACCTTCTTGCTTCTGTCCTCGGAATTTTGCTTCTAGGAACAGCCTATTACTTGGGGATGAGTAGACGAGCTTGGGAAAGTGTCATAACCATGGGCATCACTGTTTTCCTGGGAACTCTAGGAACTATCCTACTCTTCTTTGGTATGCGTTTATTTATAGACTTTTTGGTCAAGCTTGGAAACAATCGAAACTTCATGCCTATAATTTTAGACAGATTCAGGAATTAGTTATCCAGCGCTCAACTATACTGGCCATCTGCTCCCTCTTAATCTTCTCTGCCTTGTGCCTCTTTGGAGCAGGTGTTGCTATTTCAAGTGGCAATTCAGGCAATCAAACCCACGTATTGGATTATACATTTAGAGATAGCAAGCAGGATACAGATGAAAATCTTGATGTAAATACAGTAAAAAAAGAGCTTGAAGCTGCTGGACTAGCATCACAGTTTTCAAAGATTCTGCAAATCAAAGTCGGCAAACCGAAAGAACACGAGTCCGTGTCCTTCGAAGAGATCATCAATGAGTTGAAAAAGCAAAAAGGCAACAAGAACAAGGAAATTTTGCTCCAAAGATTTAAACAGTCTACTACTTCCCACCTCATACCAGTTTCCGAATACAATGAACTTAGAAAGGCTGCCGATCTCCCTCCTTTAGAATTAACTAGTAAGGAAGCCTACTTGTATATGGGAAAAGATTTTCTCCCTGATGAGAACTTGGTTAACTCTGTTCTGAAGACGAATCCTCAAATCAAAGTCATGGGAAATGATATAAAATTGATTGGAGATGTGCAGTCTTTACCAATTGTAACGGACCGTGAAATCACCCTCTCTGTAGCACTCATTCTTCCAGATGAGAGTTTTATGAGCTATACTGACAGTAAATTCTCAAACTATGTCAGTGGCATCCTAGCTCCTGATCTGGTTAAGGAAAAAGGCCTGATGAGAGCTATCTCAGATACAAATGAAAAGCTAGATCAAACCTCTCTTGGCTATGAAAGCTATATACAAAATATGGGAAGACAATTATTTTACATTATCTCTGCCAGCTATATCACTATCTATCTGGCTATCATCTTCCTTGTTGTCGCAAATACAATCATTGGCGTTCAGTTTGATGGGACAAAGACAATCCTACAGACGATACCAAACCTTGATCCATCTCGGAGCCAACTACGAAACTCTTTGTAAATCGTCAGAAAAGCAAATCAACTGGTATTTCGGTCTGCCAATAGCCATTGCACTTCTCAGTAGTAGCTTCGGAGTGAGCTCCCTCCTCACAGGAATTGTACCCGCTAGCGCAAGAATGGCCATGAGGCAGAAATTTATCACAGCCATGCTAATCGTACTGCTCTTAGCTGGTTTTGAAGTCATCTATATCAGAATTGTAAAGAAAAATAGCAACAAGTACTTGTTATCCTTAATGGAACCAAAAAGAGAAGAATAAGGTAGAATAAAATAGGAAAAGGAGGAACCGATATGAAGCATATTCTGGTAATTGAAGATGAAGCCTTGATTCGAGATGAAATTGTTATCTTGTTAGAGAAAGCGGGTTATCAAGTTGATAAGTTGACTGACTTCAAAGATACAACCCAGCAAGTACTGCAATACGATACGGATCTAATCATACTGGATTTGAATTTGCCGGGAGAAACAGGCTTTCAAATTTGTAAAAATCTCAAGTCCAAACGCTCTGTGCCCATATTGGTTCTCACCTCTCGTGAACAATTAAAAGATGAAATCTATGCCCTGAAATTAGGGGCAGATGAGTATCTAACAAAGCCTTTCAAGAAAGAAAGATTTGGCACGTATAGAAAATATCTTGAAACGCTATGAAGGCAGACAAAATCTACTTGAAAAAGATAATTTTCTGCTGGATAGACAAACCTATACCCTTTATATCAATGGACATTCGATTTTACTCCCCCAAAATCAAGGGAAATTGTTAGAAACCTTATTGGTTACTAATGCTCCTGTCGTCACAAAAGAAGAACTAAGTATGAAACTATGGAACACAACTGAGTTCATCGATGAAAATGCTCTTCAAGTAAATATTGCAAGGCTCAAAAAGGTGATGAAACAGGCTGGCATTGCACTTCAAGTCAAGTCCGTCAGAGGTATTGGTTACAAGCTAGAAGAGGTAAGTCCAGATGAAATAGAATCTTAAATATCTAGCTACTTACCTGCCCTGGTTACTTGTTCTTTTAGCATTTGATTTATTCACAGCTGTCCTGCTTTGGCTTTCAGACGTGAGAAAGTTTCAAGTCCTCATCCTCCTCTATCTTTTAGCTACAGTCCTACTCTTTTTTATCCTATCACTCCTACTTATAAGAAAAGAAAGAAAAAAATCAGCTGCTTATAAAGCCTTCATAGCCAATCCTAAGATAGATACGGAGCTGGAATTAGTGCGTTTATCAACTGTCTCAGAGAAAGAAAGCATCGAAGAAATCGCAAATGCGCTTTACCAAAGGCAGGCGGAAATAGGAAAGCACAATTCATTACTAGCCGACTATGAGGACTATGTTGAAAAGTGGGCTCATGAAATCAAACTTCCTCTATCGCTTCTTTCCCTCCTTTTGGACAACCAAAGTGACCAGCTGCCGAAAGATACAGCTTTTAAGTTGGATTATGTAAAAAATCAAATCCAAGGAAATGTATCACAGATACTATTCTATTACAGGGTTAAAAGTGAAAAAAATGATTTTCTATTTGAAGATGTCGACCTCGAAGAGTGTATTCAGGATCTTTTGGAAAACTTTGATCCCTTGCTCAAAGAAAAGAAATTTACGATTAAGGTAGAAAACATACAAGGAATCTGCTACACCGATCAACGCAGTTTTGAATTTATCCTCTCTCAAATCCTAGCCAACTCCATTAAATATAGCTCCGACAAGCCCGAACTCAATATTTATATGTCAAAGGATAAGGGGCGCACAAGTCTGATTATTAGGGATAATGGCTGCGGAGTTAAAGCTTGCGACCTCCCTCATATCTTTGAAAAAGGCTTTACAGGTGATTCAGGAGAGACAAGGAAAAAATCAACAGGCATGGGTCTCTATCTGGTCAAACAATTAGCAGATACTTTAAAAATCGATATCACGGTAAAATCTGAATGGATGCATGGATTTGAAATCACTCTTTCTATTTAGTCATTTTTCGAGTAAGAAAATTGCCTAATCATAGAAAGCACATATTTTATATCAAAAAGGAAAGCACTTCTGCTTTCCTTTTTTATTTACGTTTTTTCTTCGCTTTTTTCATTTTGTTGGCCATGCGTTTCATTGACTGTTTCATGGCAAATTCACCGATTTTACCTTTGAGTCCGCCACCAAACATCTGGCTCATATCTGGCATTCCAGCTCCTCCGAGAGCTGACATATCCGGCATGCCACCCTGTCCCATCATGCCTTCAAGGGCAGACATATCCATTCCTCCCATATTTGGCATATTTTTAGGGAGGTTATTGGGATTGATTCCCATTTGCTTCATCATCTTGTTCATATCGCCAGACATGACACCTTGCATGAGCTGTTTGGCCTGATTAAAGTCCTTGATAAATTTATTGACTTCGACAAAGGTATTTCCAGAACCTGCAGCGATACGACGGCGACGACTTGGATTTAACAAATCGGGATTTTCACGCTCTTCGGGTGTCATGGAAGATACAATGGCACGTTTACGCGCAATCTGACGCTCATCCACCTTCATATTTTGAAGGGCCGGATTGTTAGCCATACCTGGAATCATCTTGAGCAAGTCTTCCATTGGCCCCATGTTTTGCACCTGATCCAATTGATCAATGAAATCATTGAAATCAAAGGTGTTTTCGCGCATCTTCTCAGCCATTTCAAGGGCTTTTTGCTCATCGTATTCCTGAGAAGCTTTCTCAATCAAGGTCAGCATATCCCCCATACCAAGGATACGGCTTGACATACGGTCTGGGTGGAAGGTTTCAATATCTGTAATCTTTTCACCCGTACCAGTGAACTTGATAGGTTTACCAGTGATGTGACGAACAGACAAAGCCGCACCACCACGAGTATCCCCATCAATCTTGGTAAGAATAACCCCAGTCACTTCTAACTGAGCATTGAATTCACGAGCAACATTGGCCGCTTCCTGACCAATCATGGCATCAATGACGAGGAGGATTTCATTTGGTTGAGCCAGTGCTTTAACATCACGAAGCTCATTCATGAGAAGTTCATCGATTTGTAAACGCCCTGCCGTATCAATCAAGACATAGTCGTTGTGATTGGCTTGAGCTTGCGCCAAACCTTGGCGAACAATCTCAACAGCCGGCACTTCTGTTCCAAGTGCAAAGACTGGAACATCAATCTGCTGTCCAAGTGTTTTCAGCTGATCGATGGCTGCTGGACGATAAATATCCGCCGCAATCATCAAAGGACGAGCATTTTCTTCCTTCTTGAGTTTATTAGCCAGCTTACCAGCAAAGGTCGTTTTACCAGCCCCTTGCAAACCGACCATCATGATAATCGTAGGAATTTAGGTGACTTGATAATCTCTGCCGTATCAGAACCTAAAACGGCTGTCAGTTCCTCATCAACGATTTTGATAATCTGTTGGGCAGGATTGAGGGTTTCAATGACCTCGTGTCCGACTGCACGTTCACGAACCTTCTTGATAAAGTCCTTTACAACAGGCAAAGCAACGTCGGCTTCAAGCAAGGCCAAACGAATCTCTTTGGTTGCTTCTTGGACATCAGCCTCAGATATTTTTCCTTTTTTACGTAAATTTTTAAAGACGTTCTGTAAACGTTCTGTTAAACTTTCAAATGCCATATTTTTCTCCTATTTATTCAATTCAGTGGAAATCGTCCGAAATGTTGCAAACACTCAAGTTCCTCGGGTGTGATTTCTTTCATGATTTCATTTGGATATCCCCAACAGCTAAAACCTATTTGCATAGCTTTGGAGATATCATTGGGCGAGATAATCTGTAGTCGAGTAGGAAATGGTTCCTCTGCGGCTAATAGTTTGCAAGGTAATCCTTGATAAATAACTAGACTGCCCATGATTACTCCCGATTATCAATGCTTGTTAAAATTTCTATCTGCTCCTGCAGAAAGTCATCCTTGGGATAACGCTCCAAGATCTGGTCAAAAATCTGACTACGGACAATGTAGTCCGAATACATGTGCAATTTCATCTCATAATCTTCTAGAATCTTTTCCGTCCGCTTGATATTATCATAGACAGCCTGACGACTGACACCGAACTCTTCAGCAATCTCAGCAAGACTATAATCATCAGCATAATAGAGTTCTATATAGTTCATCTGCTTGTCTGTCAAAAGCGCCGCATAAAATTCAAAGGGCGTTCATACGATTGGTTTTTTCGATTTCCATAACTTTTATTATACCAAAAAAACGATTATACTGCTAGAGTAGAAGCACTTCAAATAGAGCAAGAAGAAAAAAAGAACCTTGCAAGGCAAGATTCTTTTAGTGTCTGACTTAAATAATTGTTCTTCTGGGAACTTAATCGAATTAAGCTTCGATTTCTGTAACCATACCTGAACCAACAGTACGTCCACCCTCACGGATAGAGAATGTAGTACCTTGTTCTACGGCGATTGGGTGGATCAACTCAACGTCGATAGTCACGTTATCACCAGGCATTACCATTTCAGTACCTGCTGGAAGTTCGATTGAACCTGTAACGTCAGTAGTACGGAAGTAGAATTGTGGGCGGTAGTTGTTGAAGAATGGAGTGTGACGTCCACCTTCTTCTTTAGTAAGGATGTAGACTTCACCTTTAAATTTAGTGTGTGGGTTGATTGAACCTGGTTTAGCGATAACTTGTCCACGTTCGATTTCATCACGTTGAACACCACGAAGAAGGACACCTACGTTATCTCCGGCAAGACCTTCGTCAAGTTGTTTACGGAACATTTCAACACCAGTAACAACTGCTTTTTGAGTTTCTTCTTTGATACCAACGATTTCGATTTCGTCGTTGACACGAACAGTACCACGGTCGATACGTCCTGAAGCAACTGTACCACGTCCAGTGATTGAGAATACGTCTTCGACTGGAAGAAGCAATGGTTTTTCAGTGTCACGTTCTGGTTCTGGGATGTACTCATCAACAGTGTTCATCAATTCCATGATGATGTCTTCGTATTTAGAGTCACCTTCAAGGGCTTTAAGAGCTGAACCTTGGATAACTGGAAGATCGTCACCTGGGAAGTCGTATTCTGACAAGAGGTCACGGATTTCCATTTCAACCAATTCAAGCAATTCTTCGTCGTCTACCAAGTCAATTTTGTTCATGAAGACGATAAGGTGTTTAACACCAACCTGACGTGAAAGAAGGATGTGCTCACGAGTTTGTGGCATTGGTCCGTCAGTTGAAGCTACTACAAGGATAGCTCCGTCCATTTGAGCAGCACCAGTGATCATGTTTTTAACGTAGTCCGCGTGTCCTGGAGCGTCGATGTGAGCGTAGTGACGTTTTTCAGTTTCGTACTCAACGTGCGCAGTGTTGATAGTGATACCGCGTTCGCGTTCTTCTGGAGCAGCATCGATAGACGCATAGTCTTTAGGTTGGTTAACTGCTGAAGGCAAGCGACGTGCCAATACAGTTGTGATAGCTGCAGTCAAAGTAGTTTTACCGTGGTCAACGTGTCCGATAGTACCAATGTTAACGTGTGGTTTACTACGATCGTATTTTTCTTTTGCCATTTGAGTAAAAGCCTCCAATAAAATATATTTTATAGATAGACAGTAGGCAATACAGTCTAACTTTCCTTACTATTTTATCAAATTTCTGCTAAATTGCAAGTGTTTTACACATATTTTGTGAATTAATCTAAATCTTATCAAATCCTGTTCTTCTGCTTCTTTATGGCAATATGAATTCAAACTTCTTTTTGTTTGGAGATAGTATTTTCATCAAAAAAATCAGGTTTCCCTGATTTTAATTTGATTCTGTTTTTTCCAGTCCCTTAGCTTCTTTATGGTTTTCATATAACTTCGCTAGGAACTTAGTAATTTCTTTAAAAATGGAGTAAGTAGGTACTGCTACGACCATTCCTATGACACCGTAGATATTACTTGACAGTAAAAGGAGCACCAAAATCGTAATCGGATGCACTTTCATAACTCCTCCAACGATACGTGGATAGAGAACATTTCCATCAATCTGCTGAATAATGAGCATATAAGCAACCGCAATCAACATACGATGAGGATCCGTGAACACATTCGCAATCACCATTGGAATCAAGCCAATACTTGGACCAACATAAGGAATCAAATTTGCGATTCCAGAAAAAATAGCAAAAACAAGGGCGTACTTTAATCCGATAACGCTATAACCAATATAAGCTAAACATCCAATAATAACCGCATCAATCGCAATTCCACTGATATAGCGCGCTATGGTTGTATTGAGATTGGTTAAAAGGCTAGAAAGATTCAATTTGTCATGTTTTAAGACGGTACGTTCCAACATTGGTAGCAACTTATGACCATCCAACAAGAAATAAATCAAGAATACAGGGGTCATAATGAGAATAAGAACTGTACTAAACAAGGCTGAAAGAACGCTTCCTAAACTGTTGCTGACGCTATTCAGGATATTCTGGAGGATATCCACATAGGAGAGATTCAGTTGTTGAATTGTTTGTTGAATATCAATATTTTGGAAGACTGGATTCATGGACAAATCGATGATCAAATCTTGTAGTCTACTATAGATGTTTTGACTAGAAATAATCAAGCTGGTCAACTGATTAATCAAAATCGGCAAGAGATAAACGACCCCTACAACGATAGCACCAATTAAGGCACAAAGAGTGACCAAGACACCAATTAGACGATTGATTTTACATCTCTTTTCTAAGAAAGTAACGACTGGATTTGTAATGTAGTAAAAAAATCCACCAAGCAAAAATGGAATCATGATGGTATTCACAACTGTCACGAAGGGAGTAATGATGGTTCCCATTTCTCTCCAAAGATAGAAAATCAGTGTTAACAATAAAATTTCAGCTGTCCAAAAAAATAATTTGTTTCTACGGAACATAGGTATCCTCCTTCTCTCTATTTTACCATATTTCTGAAAAAGATAAGATGGCTTTAGTAAAAAACCGAGAATATTTTTTTTCTTTATGATAAAATAAAGCTAATATGAAAAAAATAATTTTATCTTTTATGACACTTTTTGTTTTTGGAACAGCTTCTACTGTTTCTGCTCAGGAGTTTGATGTTGCTGCTAAACATGCCATTGCTGTCGAGGCTACAACTGGAAAAATCCTGTATGAAAAAGATGCAAATCAGCCTGTAGAAATTGCTTCTATTACCAAACTGGTTACAGTTTATTTGGTCTATGAAGCTCTGGAACAAGGAACTATCAGCCTGTCTACACCCGTTGATATTTCGGACTATCCTTACAAACTTACAACTAATTCTGAGGCGAGTAACGTCCCTATGGAAGCTCGAAATTATACTGTTGAACAACTATTAGAGGCTACAATGGTATCCAGTGCGAACAGTGCTGCGATTGCGCTAGCAGAAAAGATTGCTGGTTCTGAGAAAGACTTTGTAGACAAAATGAGGGCTAAACTTCTTGAATGGGGAATTCAAGATGCAACTATTGTAAACACTACTGGTTTAAATAATGAGACCCTTGGCGATAATATCTATCCTGGTTCAAAGAAAGACGATGAAAACAAGTTGAGTGCCTACGATGTTGCAATCGTCGCTCGTAACCTCATCCGAGATTATCCTCAAGTTTTGGAAATCACCAAAAAGCCAACTTCTACCTTTGCAGGGCTTGAAATCCACTCAACCAACTATATGTTGGAGGGAATGCCTGCCTATCGTGGTGGTATCGATGGACTAAAGACAGGTACTACTGATAAAGCTGGCGCTTCATTCGTTGGAACAACTGTTGAGAAAGGGATGCGTATTATTACGGTTGTTTTGAATGCAGATCAACAAGATACCAACCCTTATGCGCGTTTTACTGCAACTTCTGCACTTTTAGATTATATTTCTGCAAACTTTGCCTTAAAAACTGTCGTTCAGAAAGGTGAAGCTTACAACGATAGTAAAGTAACAGTTCTGGATGGTAAAGAAGATAATGTGACAGCTGTCGCTAAGTCAGATATTTCCATCGTCCAACGCATCGGAAGCGGTACTACACCAGCCCTCCAATTCACACCGAAATCAACATCAGAAATGGCTCCATTGGAAGAAGGCAAGGTTGTTGGTACTCTGACCTATGATGATCAGGATTTGGTCGGCCAGGGCTATCTCACTCCCGACAAACCATCTTTTGAAATGGTTTCTGAAAAGAAAGTAGAAAAAGCCTTCTTTTTGAAGGTTTGGTGGAACCAATTCATCCGCTTTATCAATGAAAAATTATAAAAAAATCGCGATTCTTCGCGATTTTTTCTTTATTTCATTTCTTTAAAAGCCGCTTCTGCATCAGCGTTGCTAATAGCACCAAATTGGATTTTTCCGATTTTACCTTGACTGTCAATCAAGTATTCTGTTGGAATACTACGAATTTGGTAGGCTTGGAAGGTAGTTGCTTGCGTATCATATAGAACTGGAATATCCTTGTAGCCTTGTTCTTGGTACCATTTTGGAAAGTCTTGAACTGTTTTTTCACCTTGGAGACCAGGTGCAATGACACTCAAGATTTCAAAGTCTCGATCTTGTTTGGCAGCTAGTTCCATCAACTCAGGCATGCTTTTTTTACATGGTCCACACCAAGAAGCCCAGAATTTCAAATAAACCTTTTTCCCTTTATAGTCTGATAACTTCACTTCTTTGCCATCCATAGACTGCAAGGTGAAGTCTGGAGCATCCTTACCGACTGCGATTTGTTGTACAGCAGGTTGTTTTGGACTGCTTGTCTGTTTGGTTTCTTTTTCACCACAAGCAATCAACAAAAATAGAGACATGAGGCTCAATCCAGCAAAAATAACTTTTTTCATATTTTTCTCCTTTTATCCAAGAATTCCTGACAAGGCATTTAACTGCCCTAGCATTAATAATAATCCCATCAAAATAATCAAAGCTCCCCCGATTTTTTTTAGTAGGATCATATGGGGTTTTAATTTACTAAAATAGGGCATGATCCAGCCCGAAGCCAAGGCCAAAACAATGAAAGGAAGGGCCATTCCCAATGTATATACTAATGTTAACACGGCTCCTTGCCAAGCACCATTGCCTCCTGAAGCTGCAAGAGCCAAGACCGAACTTAAAACCGGTCCGATACAAGGGGTCCAACCAAAACTAAAGGTTATCCCAAGTAAAAAGGCTGACAGATAGTGATTAGACTTGGATTGTTTGAAGGTGACTGTCTTTTGAATCTCCAGTTTATTGAAATGCAAGATTTCCATCTGGTGAAGCCCTAAAAGAATAATGACTATTCCCATAGCATAACGAAACCAGTCTGCATAGAGCATGTGCCCTAGGAATCCAGCTCCAAATCCTAAAATAAAGAAAATGAGGGAGATTCCTGCAATAAAGCACAAGGTCCGAATTAAGCCTGACCATGCAACGTCTCTTCCAAAAAAGCGAAAGCTTTTCGAATTTCCCTGATCATCCAGTAAAATACCAGCATAGACAGGTAGCAAAGGAAAGATGCAGGGTGAAAAGAAGGACAGGATACCTGCTAAAAAAACGGATACTAGAAATATAATCGACTCCAACGAATTACCTACTTTCTCAAAATTCTAATCCTATTTTACTATAAAAGAATAAATTTGTAAGAAGTCTGCTACGCTTATTTATTTTGACTAAATTTGACACAAAAAAAGGAGCTAAGCTCCTTTTTTTTAATACGTTCCTTCTTCACCTTGACTAGTCAAGATAACTGGACCGTCTTTGGTAATCACGAACTGGTGTTCATACTGGCAAGACAGGCCGCCATCTATAGTCTTATGAGCCCAGCCAGTCTTCATATCTGTATCAATTTCCCAGTCACCAGTATTAATCATGGGTTCAATGGTCAGTACCATTCCTTCACGGAGGCGGAGTCCACGACCTGCAATACCGTAGTTAGGAACCATTGGCTCCTCGTGCATAGTTGGACCAACACCATGACCAACCAAATCACGAACGACACCATAACCGCGACTTTCAGCGTATTCTTGAATGGCCGCACCGATATCACCGATGCGATTGCCAACAACTGCTTGCTCAATCCCTTTGTACATAGCTTCCTTGGTCACGTCCATCAAGTTCTTCACTTCTTCAGACGGTGTACCGACCGCATAAGCCCAACATGAGTCAGCTAAACCACCAGTATAGCTTTGGGTGTATTTTTTCATTTGCTCAACATTGTTGAAGTTGAGTTTAGATACATTGAGGTCAGATTTGGCAATCGGACCACCCAGTACCATATCAACCTTGAGCAAATCGCCATCTTTCAAGATATAATGACGAGGAAAAGCGTGAGCTACTTCGTCGTTGAGAGAGCAACAAGTGGCATAGGGGTAATCCATGACTGCCCCATCCACGCCAATCTGTAAAGGAAGGAAATTCTCCTCTTTACAACGTCGACGAACGTACTCTTCAACTTCCCACATATCAACGCCTGGCTTAATCAAATCACGTAAGCCGATATGGATACTTGCTAGGAAATCACCAGCCTTGTCCATGGCTTCGATTTCACGTGCTGATTTTAAAGTTATCATTTTTTCTCCTAGATTCTAATTAATTTTAACCGTAACATTTGCTTTTGAAACAATCTGATGCCCATGATAAATATCATAATCAATAATAGCTGAGCGTCTCGTGTGGTGAATAATCCGAGCCTGAATCCGCAGAGTATCATCTATCTGCACAGCCTGCAAGAAATAAATCAACATTTGTTCAATGATAAGATTACGTCCGCTATTGACAACGAGGTCTTGGGTCATATGGTTGAGAATTTCAGCCAAGACTCCATTAGCAAGGACACCATTTTTCTCCAACATGAAAGGCTCAACAGTAATGACGACTTCATCATGATGATAAGAAAGTTTTTGCCCGATTTGCTCTGAAAAAGTTGGCAAAGCTGATACTTGAGAACGGCTCATTTTTTCCATGACATCTCTTCGTGTTACGACCCCAAGTAGAGTCTGGTTACTTCGAACAACGGGAACCATCTCAAAGTCTTCGGCTATCATTCGTTGACTGACATTGGCAATATTAGTCGCTAAACCTGTTACGAAGATACTTCGCGTCATCACCTTGTCAATCGTCGTACTAGGTGACTTATCTCCCGCGTCACGCATGGTAACAACCCCAACAACCACTTGGTGTTGGTTAATAACTGGGAAACGGCTACTTCTGTTCTTACGTACCAAGTCTAGATAGTCTTTGACCGTATCCGTTTCTCTCAAAAAACCATACTCATGACTGGGACGATAGAGTTTTTCGACTGTCAGAATATCGGTTTTGATTTGAACATTTGAGAGGGCTTTGTTAATCATGGTCGCTACTGTAAAAGTGTCATGTTTACTCCTCAGAACTGGAATCCCTTTTTTATTAGCCAACTCAAGAACATCGTCCTGGACATGAAAACCACCTGTCACAAGGACCGCATTTTCATTTTCCAAGGCTAAAAGTTGAATACGAGTGCGGTCTCCTACGATCAAAAGACCACCATCATGGAGATAAGACAGGATATTTTGCTCTGTCATAGCCCCAATGGAGAATTTGCTAAATTCTCTCTCCAACCCTTCCTGACCAGCTAAAACTTCAGAGGAGGTAACTTCAGCAATTTCAGCATAGGTTAGCCTTTCAATAGCCACTTTCTGGGACTTGACCCGTATAGTTCCACTACGTGGCCGAGTTTCAACGATGCCACGATTTTCAGCTTCTTTGATCGCTCGGTAGGCTGTTCCGTCACTAACACCTAGGTGATTGGAAATACTGCGAACACTAACTCTCTTCCCAATTGGCAACTCTTCCAGATAGGACAAAATTTCCTGGTGTTTACTCATTGAATTCTCCTTTTATGTATCGAAATTCAAGATAGTCCCTCATTTTTCGTGTATAGCGATCGCTCCCCTTAAACTGTCGGACGAGGCTAAAGCCCGATTTTAAGGCTACTTTTTGACTAGCTTGATTCTCCAGATGAGTGATGATGGATAATTGTTTTAAACCAAATTCTTCAAATGAAAGCTGACATAGTTTGGTAACTACTTCTGTCATATACCTTGTGACCAAGAATCCTTTTTTAAGAAGTAACCAATTTCTGCTTCTTTTTTGATTTCATCGATCTTTTCAAATTTAATGGAGCCAATCATTTCCTGATTTCCTTGGAGACAAATTGCCCAAACCCCTAGAGGATTCTTCATAAAATAGTTAGCAAGTGCGTACTGACTTTCTTCCAAACTTGCTTGACTGGGAAAGATAAACTGCAAATTCTCAGGGTTTGAAGCAATCTCGAAAAACGCTTGACTGTCACTAAAAAAGAAAGGACGCAAATACAAGCGCTCCGTTTCAAAAAAGGAAAACATTGCTAATTTGGTCCAAATATTCATAATCACCTCAACGGCTTAGTCTTCAACGAGTGTAATATCTGCTCCAAGACTACGCAATTTTTCAATAATATCTGAGTAGCCACGAAGGATAAACTCAATATTCGTAATTTCAGTCTGGCCTTGAGCCATCAAGCCAGCGATGACAAGTGCAGCACCAGCTCGCAAGTCTGTAGCTTTTACACTTGCCCCATGTAAGTTACGACCACCATTGTAGATAATGTGATCATTTGTAGTCGTAATATCTGCATCCATTTTCGCTAATTCAAAGACATGATTAACACGTTTCTCATAAATCGTATCAATAATGGTTCCACGACCTTGGGCAGTTAGTAAAAGTGGTGTGATAGGCTGTTGCAAATCAGTTGCAAACCCTGGATAGGGTGCAGTTTTGATATTGATGGCTCTCAAATCGGACTGTTCTTCAACGAAGATGCTGTCTTCTGAGACCGTCATACGAACGCCCATTTCCTCTAGTTTGGCGATAAAGCCTTCTAAGTGTTCATAGAGAACGTTGTTAATACGAATTCCTTTTCCTACCGCTGCAGCAAGTGAAATATAGGTTCCAGCTTCGATACGGTCTGGAATAACCTGGTGACGCGTTCCATGAAGTTTCTCGACACCATCAATAATGATAATATCAGTCCCTGCACCACGAATATGGGCCCCCATGTTGTTCAAAAGGGTAGCAACATCGATAATTTCCGGTTCACGAGCCGCATTTTCAATGACAGTGCGTCCCTTAGCTTTAACCGCAGCAATCATGGTGTTAATCGTTGCACCAACGCTGACGGTATCCATGTAAATACTTGCGCCATGAAGCCCCTTACCTTGGGCAGACAAATTCATATTATCTCCCTCATAGCTGACCTTAGCACCCATAGCTTCAAGGCTTTTAAGTGAAGGTCAATCGGACGAGGCCCCAGATCACATCCCCCAGGAAGTCCAACTGTAGCTTCACCAAAGCGACCTAAAAGACTTCCGTAGAAATAATAAGAAGCACGCAAGCTATTAATCTTTCCATAAGGCATAGGAATGTTTTGAACACCTCTTGGATCAATCTCCAAGACATCGTCATAACGCTTAACAGTCGCCCCCATAATTTCCATGATTTCGACAAGACTAGCAACGTCTGAAATATCTGGAACACAATCTAAAGTGACAATATCATCTGATAAGATAATAGCTGGAATAAGCGCTACAACACTATTTTTAGCACCACTAATGGTGATCTCACCTTGCAATGGACGTCCACCATTGATGACAATTTTTCTCATGTTTTACTCTTTCAAAATTTACTAAAAAGGTCTTTTCATTCTATTATACCATAATTTTCAGTTTTTTCCCATTCCTATTTACTAAATACCATTCCATTTTGATAAAAAAAAAGACCTATCATTCAAGCTGTTCAGCTTGAAATGATAAGTCTTAATGTTAGATTAACGTACTGTACGGATACGCATTGTGTTTGTACGAACAGCTTCGCCAAGTGGTACACCTGCAACGATAACAATATCATCACCAGATTCTACCAAACCTTGCTCAACTGCAATTCTTTCAGCGAGATCAAACATATCATCAGTGTTTGATGGGCGATCAGTTGTTACTGGGATAACTCCCCAGTTAAGCATCAAACCACGCTGAGTCAATTCATCGAAAGTGATTGCCAAGATATCAGCATCTGGACGGTATTTAGAAATCAAACGAGCAGTGTGACCTGTCTTAGTAAGAGTAACCACCAACTTGATATTCATAGAGTTTGTCGCATCCTTAACAGCTGAAGCCATAACCTCAGTCTTAGAATTACGTGACAAGTTAACAGACGACAAGCGACCGTATTCTTTTAAAAGAGTTTGAGCATTTTTGTCAATAGTTGCCATCGTAGTAACTGACTCAAGTGGATATTTACCATTTGCAGACTCACCTGAAAGCATTGTCGCGTCGGTTCCGTCGATAACAGCGTTAAACACGTCTGATACTTCTGAACGCGTTGCACGTGGTTTTTCAGTCATAGTTTCAAGCATGTTTGTTGCTGTGATAGCGACTTTACCAGCTGCATTTACTTTTGTGATAATCATTTTTTGGTAAACTGGAACCATTTCGAATGGTACTTCAATACCCATGTCACCACGGGCGATCATGATACCATCAGCTACTTCAAGGATTTCATCCAAGTTATCAATACCTTGTTGGTTTTCGATTTTCGCGAACAATTGAACATGCCCGTTTCCAGTTTCTTCACAGATTGCACGAACTTCGTTCACGTCTTTCGCAGTACGTACGAATGAGATCGCGATGAAGTTAATACCTTGCTCAAGACCGAAACGGATATCATCGTTATCACGTTCAGCAAGTGCTGGGAAAGGAATTTTAGTGTTAGGGATGTTAACACCTTTTTGTTTAGCGATAATTCCGTCGTTTTCAACTTCAACTTCAAATTCACGAGTTGCATCGTCTTTAGCAACAACACGAAGACCAAGTTTACCATCGTCAACCAATACTTGGCGACCAACTTCAACATCATCGTAGATGTCAAGGGCACCAGCAACGTTCAAAGCAATCACTTCACGAGTTGATTTGATTCCTTGTTTAGTTGCAACACGGATTTTTTCACCAGTTTTGTATGAGTACTCTTTTGCGTCACCTTCAAACAATTCTGTACGGATTTCAGGTCCTTTAGTATCAAGAAGGAAACCAACTTTTTTACCTGCAAGTTTCTCAGCAAGTTTAACAGTTGCCATACGCTCACCTTGTTCTTGGTGGTCACCATGTGAGAAGTTGAAACGGAAAGTGTTTGCTCCTGCTTCAATCAATTTAGCAATATTTTGAGCTGAAGCTTCAACGTCAAGTTTTTCACCCCAGTATCCGTCTTCACCGAATTTTTTACCACCACGGATTTCAACCGCAGGACCTAAAGTTGCAACGATTTTTACACGTTTGTTCATGATTTTTGTGACTCCTTTATATAATTCGACCTTTTAAGGTCATGTTACCAAATTAATGAAAGTTGATTAGGACAAGCTCTTGTTCAAAGCAGAAAGTTCAAGATCAGCTTTATGAGGGTTGTTAACAACGATCTTACCATCAGCTGTTAGACTAAACAAAGCTCCCTCTTCTGCTGTACCAAGAATTGGATTCTCAACCATTTTTTCGTTACGGATACCAACAGCGACACCACCAATTCCCTCTTTAAGGAGTTTAACAGCGTGTGCACCCATACGTGATGCCAATACACGGTCGCGAGCGGTTGGTGAACCACCACGTTGGATGTGTCCAAGTTCAGTTACACGAAGGTCGCTTGTATCTCCAGCTTCTTTTAGTTTTTGACCAAATTCAGCTGCCGACATAACACCTTCTGCCAAAACGATAATGTTGTGTTTTTTACCGTGTTCATAACCAGCTTTGATGCTTGCTACGATATCTTCCATCTTGAAACCTTCTTCAGGGATGATGATTTCGTCAGCACCAGTTGCGATACCTGCCCAAAGAGCGATATCACCAGCGTTACGTCCCATTACTTCAACAACGAAAGTACGACGGTGACTTGATGATGTATCACGAATCTTATCAATCGCATCCATTGCAGTAGTAACTGCAGTATCAAATCCAATTGTGAAATCAGTACCTACGATATCGTTATCAATAGTTCCTGGAAGTCCAATAGCAGGGAATCCATGCTCAGTCAAGCGCATAGCTCCATGATAAGAACCATCACCACCGATAACTACGACTCCTTCGATACCGTGTTTTTCAATTGCTCAATCCCTTTAAGTTGGCCTTCAAGTTGTGCAAACTCAGGATAACGAGCAGAATGAAGGAAAGTACCACCACGAGAAATGATGTCTCCTACTGAAGCAGCATCAAGCGGATAAATTTCACCGGCAACCATACCTGCGTATCCATCATAGATACCAAAAACTTCCATTCCTTCTGAGATTGCTTGGCGAACTACTGCACGGATGGCAGCATTCATACCAGGGGCGTCTCCACCACTGGTCAAAACAGCAATACGTTTCATTTGGTTTATGCTCCTTTTTCTTTTAACATTCCTACTGATTATACCACATTTAAATCGAAAATTCTTCTATTTTCCGTATTTTTAGCGATAAATCGTTTTCATAGCAATTCCCTCTAATTTTTCCTCTAGAGCAGAATCTTTTCTTACAAAATGTTGTGTAGAAACAACCGTTTTTCCTTCCTCTTCATACCTGATAATGACAGGGATTGGGCCTTTGTATTGTTCTAGGATATTTGAAATCTCTTTATCATTTTCATGATTTTTAACTTGAATCCAGAATCGTTCCGCCACTGCTTCTTTCAAATCTTGTGCAATCATTTGCAGACGACCATCTCGAGATTGAACTTTGCCATTGATGTAGTAGAATTTCCCTTCGGATAAAATGGAAGCATATTTTCTATATTGGTCTGAAATACAGTTACATCCATCCGAGACTTACTATCATGAACCTGTAGAAAAGCCATACTCTCGCCTTTCTTGGTTCGAATCACTTTAATCTTTTGCACTTCAACTAAGAGAGTGGCTTGAGTTCCCTCGGTTAGATTAGCGATTGGCGTCGTCGGATATAGGGCTTGTTTGGCAAGAGTTTGGAGAGGATGGGCACTGATACCTACCCCGACTAGTTCCTGCTCCTTGTAAAATTTCTCTGCTTCCGTAAAATCATCCGCCTCAGTCCAGCTATAGCTTGCATCTGCAAAGAGACCACCCAACTCCTCAACAAAAACAAATAAGTTTGGTAGGTTTACTAAGATTTTCTGGCGATTCTTGTCAAATTCATCAAAAAGCCCTAGTTCAACCAAAGGCGTCAAAAGCGACAGTTTCTTGTAATTCTTGGGAAGACGTGTGACAAAATCTTCAATGCTTGAGAAAGGACGATTTTCAATAATCCAGTAAGACAAATCTCTTGGCATTCCCTTAATGGCTTTTAGACCAAGATAGATTTTCTTCTGAGAAATTTTATCATGATAGGGAATGCTGTTGATTCCTAAGGGAGCTACTTCAAAGCCCATCTGCAATGCATCTACAATGTAATCGCTACTGGAATAATTCAACATAACTTGAAAGAAAATAGCAGGATAGTGTGTCTTGAAATAAGCTAGTTGGAAAGCCAGGGCTGAGTAGGCATAAGCGTGGGATCGGTTAAATCCATAGCCGGCAAACTTTTCCATCACTGCAAAAACTTGATTAGCCTTTTCTTCTGTATGCCCCAATTTCATAGCTCCTGTGATAAAATCTTCCTTCATCAAATGCATCTCTTTAGCATTTTTCTTGCCCATAGCTCGTCTGAGAATGTCAGCTTTACCAAGACTGAAACCTCCAAAGCGCTGAGCTACCTGCATGACCTGCTCTTGATAGAGCATGATACCATAAGTTGATGAGAGAATATCCTCCAAGGCAGGATCTAGCACTGTCACCTTTTCTTTGCCGTGCTTCCGAGCGACAAAGTTATCAATATAATCGCTTGCCCCCGGTCTGTTGAGCGAGGTCGTTGCAACTACCTCTTCAAAGACTTGCGGCTGAACTCGTTTCAAGAGTCGAATGGCGCCAGGTTGTTCAAATTGGAAAATCCCCTTGGTATTTCCAGCAGCAAAGAGGGCCAGAGTTTCTTTGTCTTCCAAATCAATCTCTTCGATTTTCAGATGAATACTTTCTGACTCAGCTAGTAATTCCTGCATTTTTGTACGAAAGTCAGGTTACGTAAACCGAGGAAATCCATTTTTAGAAGTCCATTGGCTTCAACACCATGAGCATCATACTGGGTGATGAGCATATCTTCACCATATTTTAGAGGAATATAGTCTGTCAGATCTTGGTCACTCATAACGACCCCAGCTGCATGAATAGAGGTCTGACGAGGATACCCTTCAATCTTACGAGCAATCTCAAAAGCTTTTTGGTATTCAATCTTACTATTGATAACCTGTCTAAATTGCAAATTCTTTTCATAAGCTGTCGTTAGCGTATCTCGGAAACTGATTTTTTTCGTAATATTTGTTAATTCGTACTCTGGAACGCCATAGCGTTTAAAAACATCACGAATTGCCTGTTTTGCTCCAAAGGTCGAATAAGTGACAATCTGTGCCACATGTTGACTGCCATAGCGATCACGAACATAGTGAATGAACTCCGGCCTATAAAGGTCAGGGATGTCGATATCGATATCGGGCATGGTGTAGCGCTCACGATTTAAAAAGCGTTCGAAAATCAAGTTCTTTTCAACCGGATCAATTCCTGTAATATCCAGTGAGTAAGCCACCAGACTACCAACCGCAGAACCACGCCCCATTCCCATATAGTAGCCTTGGGAACGTCCAAAACGGAGCAAATCCCAAACTACAAGGAAATAGTCGTCAAAGCCCATATCATGAATCACAGCTAATTCTTCATTTAGTCGCTCATGATAAATAGCTGAGGTTAGCCCCTTGTCACTCAAGCCTTGCTCAGCTCTCTCTCTAAGTTCTTCAACCGCTGGTCTTTCAGGATTAAAGCGAGGAAGTTTTAAACTTGGGTCGATTTGATAGCTTACATTTTCTATCAAATCCTGGAGATTGGCAAGCGCCTGAGGGAAGCGATTTTTAAACCGAGTTTCTAAATCTGAGGCAGGTAAAAAAATCCCTTGTTGTGAATGCACATCCACTTCTCTCAGACTGACATTGTCCTTGACTGCTGATAAGATTTGTAAAACTTGAATATCTTCTTTTTCAAAAGAGTTGACCTGATAGAGTGGAAGAATAGGTCTGGTAAAGACTTCTTGGTGAGTATATGGACTGACACCGATAAAATAATCATGCCCCAAATCCAGCTGTTCGACCCCATTAAAATAGGGAACAATAATGGCCACATCTTCGAGGTGGGAGGTGAAGTCAGACCATTTTTCCGTCCAGTCATTTTTAAAGTGGATAACTTCATCAACTCTTGGTAGCCTTTAGTGGATAGGGCTAGAAAACGAAGAGAAATATTTTCCTCATCTTTGACCAAGGTCATTTCTAGACCAATTAAAGGTCGAATTCCATATTTTCGAGTCACCTCTAAAAAATGATAGGCTCCATAGAGATTATCCACATCCATGATAGCAAGGTGAGAATAGCCGTATTCTTTAGCTATTTGTACGTATTTTTCAATCGAAACCACACTTTCCATAAAACTGTAAACAGTCTTGGTGTCGAGCTGTGCAATCATTTCTTCTCCTCCTTGCTTTCGTTTTACTACTATTATACCATTTTAAGTTGGATATTGAAGCAACTCTGCACTTTCTTTTCAATATCATCAGTTACAAACTTCTTCTCTTCTTACTGTTAAATTCTTCATTTTTCAAAGGAAGAAAATAAAAAATTAATATTATATAATAGTTTTAAATGTAAATTTAGATATATTTATACCAAACGAAGAATAATAAAGATAGGAGTTATATGCAGTTTTACATATAAAAATCTCTAGAAAAAGGCTTACTTCTATGGTATTTATTCAGCATTTTATAATAACTTACCAAATTGATATGCTGGTTTAAGAAATTTATTTCATTTAAGTTTATTTATTCCATTTTTCCCTCTTTTTGATACAATAAATTTAGTTGTTTTCAAAGGAGAGAAACATGCGTTTTAATCAATTCAGCTACCAACCAACCACTAGTTCTCAACGATTTGAGGAATTAGAAGGTCTTGGTCTAAAGCTGTCACCCCAACTGTCCTTAAAAAGACAGTTTGAAGACTTCATTCGTTGGAGTTTTTTCACTTATTCTAACACGGATTATTCCTTGTCGACTTTGGCTGCGGATAAAGAAACAGATTTAGTAACTTTTTTCCAGTCAGACCGTGAGTTAACTGCGGAGATTTTCTACACAGTAGTTTTTCAACTTTTAGGATTTAGCTATCTTGTTGACTTTGAGGATGCCGAACAGTTTCGTAAAGAAACTGGTTTTCCTATTGTTTATGGGGATCTCATTGAAAATCTTTATCAGTTACTCAATACGAGAACGAAAAAAGGAAATACGCTCATTGATCAACTTGTTAGTGATGGACTCATTTCAGAAGACAATCACTACCACTACTTTAACGGTAAGAGCTTGGCAACCTTCTCTACTCATGATGTCATTCGTGAAGTCGTGTATGTCGAGAGTCGTGTGGATACTGATAACGACGGTCTCCCTGACTTAGTCAAGGTCAGCATTATTCGCCCGCGTTATGATGGACAGATTCCTTCAGTCATGACTGCCAGCCCTTACCACCAAGGGACCAACGATAAAGCCAGTGACAAGGCTCTCTACAAAATGGAAGGGGTGCTTGAGGTCAAACCGCCCCACACCATTGAACTTGAGGAGCCCAAGCTGAATTTAGTCGAATCTCATGGTCAAGCAGAAGTCGTCTCAGAAGCTGAAGAAAAGCTATCTCATATCAATAGCTCATATACACTCAATGACTACTTCCTCCCACGTGGATTTGCCAATCTCTATGTATCAGGTGTTGGAACCAAAGATTCTCAAGGTCTCATGACCAATGGTGACTACCAGCAGATTGAAGCTTATAAATGTCATTGATTGGCTCAATGGTCGTTGTCGTGCTTTCACGGACCACACGCGCAAGCGCCAAATCAAGGCTGACTGGTCAAACGGCAAAGTCGCAACAACAGGTATTTCCTATCTAGGTACCATGTCTAATGGTCTCGCCACCACTGGTGTTGATGGTTTGGAAGTGATCATCGCAGAAGCAGGTATTTCCTCTTGGTACAACTACTATCGTGAAAATGGTCTGGTAACCAGCCCAGGTGGTTATCCAGGTGAGGATTTTGACTCACTTGCTGAATTGACCTACTCCCGCAATCTCTTAGGCGGTGACTATATTCGTGGCAATGAAGCTCATCAAACGGACTTAGAAAAGGTTAAAGAGAAACTCGATCGCAAGACTGGTGACTACAATCAGTTTTGGCATGACCGCAACTATCTGCTCAATGCTCACAAGGTTCAAGCTGAGGTCGTCTTTACGCATGGTTCCCAGGATTGGAACGTCAAACCTCTTCATGTTTACCAGATGTTTCATGCTCTTCCTAGCCACATCAATAAGCACCTCTTTTTCCATCATGGTGCCCATGTCTATATGAACAACTGGCAGTCGATCGACTTCCGCGAGTCCATGAATGCCTTGTTAAGTAAGAAATTGTTAGGACTTGACTCAGGCTATCAACTTCCGACTGTCATCTGGCAGGACAATATCGCACCGCAAAAATGGCAAGGTCTTGATAACTTTGGCAAACAGGATGAACTGCATACCTTCTCTCTTGGTAATGATGAAAAAGTGATTCAAAACCAGTATGATCAAAAAGATTTTGATCGTTATGGTAAGACTTACCAGACCTTCAACACTGAACTTTACCAAGGAAAAGCCAATCAAATCACCATTGACCTTCCAGTAAGTCAAGACATTCACTTAAATGGGCGAGTGGAGCTGAAACTTCGTGTCAAATCGAGTACGAACAAGGGCTTATTATCAGCCCAACTGTTAGAACTTGGACAAAAGAAATATCTGCAGCCTTATCCAGCTGTTTTAAATGCTAGAACCATTGATAATGGTCGTTACCACATGTTAGAAAATCTCTGTGAACTGCCATTCAACCCAAGTGCCCAACGTGTCATCACCAAAGGCTACCTTAATCTTCAAAATCGAACCAATCTCTTGATGATTGAAGAAATCCAACCAAATGAATGGATGGACTTCCAGCTAGAGCTTCAACCAACTATCTACAAACTTAAAGAAGGAGATACTCTCCGTTTGGTTCTCTACACCACAGACTTTGAGATTACAATTCGAGATAATACAGACTATCAGTTGACTGTTGATTTAGCACAGTCTAGTCTTATCCTACCTTGTCAAAAGGTATAATCTACCAGACTTTCAATATGGAAGTATTCAAAGGAAAAGTCAATGAATTTGACCATTGAACTTCCTATAACCAAAGTTTTTCCACTTGAACAGTCGAATCAAACATAAACTTTGTATCAAATTCAGTTCATCTAAAAAGCATTTTTAGAAGCCCCTAGATAGAACTTGGACAAAAGATACTTCCTCTAACCAACATGTGTAACCATTTATCATACACGCTACTACACCACATGTTGGAAATCTCTGTGAATTACATTTAGAGTAAATTCACAAAACGCCGTGACAAAAAGCTACCCAAATTGAATGATTCACTGTCATTAAAGAACATCAATGTAGATAAACGGATCGCTACCCAGTTTATCTGCACCCAACTAGTGACAAGTTAAAAGAAGGAGAATCTCTCCATCTAGTTCTTTATCCTACTGACTTTAAAATCATCATACGTGACAATACCGCCTACCACCCCGACTGACATTTTCGTTCAGTCCACGCTACTGTACCTTGTAAAAGGAGTACTTACTTTATGAACAAATCAGAACACAGACACCAACTTATCCGCGCCCTCGTTTCAAAAAACAAAATCCATACACAAGCTGAATTACAAGCCTTATTAGCGGAAAATGATATCCAAGTGACTCAGGCTACTCTATCACGCGATATCAAAACCATGAACCTTTCAAAAGTGCGCGAAGAGGATAATTCTTACTATGTGCTAAATACAGGGTCTATCTCCAAATGGGAAAAACGTCTTGAAAATTATATGGAAGATGCTCTTGTTATGTTACGTCCTGTGCAACACCAGGTTATTTTGAAAACTTTACCCGGTTTAGCTCAATCATTTGGATCTGTAATTGATTCCTTGGCCTTTCCAGATGTCGTTGCAACCCTTTGTGGAGATGACGTCTGCATGATTATCTGTGAAGATGCTGCAAAAGCGCAGGCTTGTTTTGAGAGTCTTAAAAAATATGCGCCGCCATTTTTCTTTAGTGAATAAAACAAATCCCGTGATTAAAAGATCACGGGAATTTTTTATTTCTTTGACTGTGTTTCTTCTTTCTTTGTACGTGCCAATCGAAGAGCACGTTTTGGATTGAGACGATTAAATAATTCTTCTAGTTTCTTTTCATTCCATACATCTGCTGCAGAAACAAAATTTCCATCTGCATCTCGGAATGATATCGGTTTATCTCCCATATCAATCTCCTAGTCTACAAATTCAAACTCAAATTTACCGATGCGGACCAAGTCGCCATCTTTGGCGCCACGTGCACGAAGGGCTTCGTCAACCCCCATACCACGAAGCTGACGGGCAAACTTCATGACCGATTCGTCACGGTCAAAGTTGGTCATGTTAAAGAGTTTCATTAGTTTTTCACCAGAAAGTACCCATGTCGCATCATCATCACGACTAATCTCAAAGGCTTTTTCTTCCTCGTCAAAGCCATAGTAAGTCTCTTCTTCCATATCGGATTCATCATAAATCGGGAATTCTGGAGTCTTGTCTAACAATTCAGCTGTCGCGTCCAAAAGAGTTGCCAAACCTTGCTTGGTCAATCCAGAAATTGGGAAGATGGCTGGAAGTTCCTCAAACTCGTCGTAGTTTGCTGCCAACTTTTCCTTGAAAGTTTTCAGATTTTCCTGACTTTCAGGCATATCCATCTTGTTGGCCACGATAATCTGTGGACGTTCCATGAGACGAAGGTTGTAGGATTCTAATTCCTTATTGATAGCAAGGTAGTCCTCATAAGGATCACGTCCTTCACTAGCTGACATATCGATGACATGGAGGATAACTCGAGTGCGTTCGATATGACGAAGAAACTGGGTTCCAAGACCAACCCCTTGACTGGCCCCTTCAATCAAACCTGGAAGGTCTGCTACTGCAAAAGATTCACCTGACTGTGTACGAACCATACCCAAATTTGGGACAATCGTCGTAAAGTGGTAAGCACCGATTTTGGGCTTAGCTGAAGTGATGACACTAAGCAAAGTTGATTTTCCAACAGATGGGAAACCGACCAAGCCAACATCCGCTAAGATTTTCAATTCCAGTTGCAACTCGCGTTCTTGTCCTGGTTCTCCATTCTCAGAGATTTCAGGTGCAGGATTTTTTGGAGTGGCAAAACGGATATTTCCACGACCACCTCGACCACCATGAGCCACGATAAACTCTTGACCATGTTCAATCAAGTCTGTAATGACTTTTCCTGTTTCCGCATCACGTACAGTAGTCCCCTGTGGTACGCGAACACGAAGATCTTCTGCACCACGTCCGTGCATTCCTTTGGTCATCCCTTTTTCACCAGAATCAGCCTTGAAATGACGGTTATAGCGGAAATCCATCAAGGTACGTAAGCCTTCGTCTACCACGAAAACAACGTTTCCTCCACGTCCACCATCACCACCCCAAGGACCGCCATTAGGGACATATTTTTCACGGCGAAAGGCAACCATGCCATCGCCACCATTACCAGCCTTGACCTTAATCTTGGCTGTATCTAAAAACATACTCATATTTTCTTCTCACTTTAAAAAGGCTGGGGAGAACCCAGTCATTAGTTATTGTTTCTATCCTCATAGCTTGCTTAGAATCTACTGAAAGCTCCAAGCGCAGTTGCAAAGATACCAGCAAGGGTTACAAACAACATGATGAGCACGACAACAAGCGTCACCTTTTCAAACAATGTTTTTTTGCGTTTTCCGTTATCTCCAAAAGCCATAACTTCTCCTTTTTCTATATAATTCTAATTTAATACTCTGATGAAACTGGTGCAATCAACCATAAAATGATATAAGCAAGGACTCCTGTCCCATAACAAAATGCAAGAACAGCCCAAATGACACGAACAATTGTTGGATCAATATCAAAATAATGAGCAACTCCTGCGCATACTCCACCAATTTTTTGATCTTTTCCGCTTCTCATTAATTTTTTCATTTTTTCTTCCTCTTATTCTATTATTTGAATTCGTCTCTCCAATAATCTCTGATGCTAGACAATTGTTTTCGAGACGCTCTTAAAATACGCTTGGATTCTTTTACTGGGCTTGTAACAGCCTGTTGAGGTAGATAGAGAATCGTTTTTAAAAAGCGCTGAGTGACAGGCTGTCCATCATGTAGCTCATGTTCAAAGTTATTTGAGATAATGGCATCAAGGTAAAACTCATGAACTCGTTTCCCAAAATTTTCAGCCGAAATCTCGTACAACTTATCCGCCAAATTTTGTTCAGACATATCAGGAGTAGCAATCAATGCTTCAAGGATAGCTCCTGCAAGCTCTCGTTCTCCATAGTAGAGGGTCCCAAACATTTTATCATTGATCAGATTTTCAAGATAGGGGTTGCCATGAGCAATAACAGGCGTTCCACTGGCTAGACTTTCTAGATAGGTTAAACCCTGAGTTTCACTCGTAGATGCTGAAATAAAGAAATCAGCTGCTTTATAGTACAAGGCTGTCTCACTGGGAGCAATCATACCTGTAAAAATCACATGTTTTTGTATGTTTAATTTCCCTGCTTGTTCTTTCAGACTGTCCAGATAAGGTCCGTCTCCAGCAACAACCAACTTCACCTTTTCTTCTTCTTTCAAAACCTGTGCAAAGGCGACTAAGACTGCTTGGATATTCTTCTCAAAGGAGATACGAGAAAGGCTCAGCAGCATTTTCTCGCCTTCCTGAATACCTAACTTCGAACGAAGCTCTAGTAAGTTTTCCTCTTTGATCTCAGGTCGTTCAAACTTAGCCAGCTCAATTCCAGTTGGGATGACACGCTTTTCAACCTTGACTTTGTATTTAGATAAAAGGTCACGAACAATCTCACTAGGGCAAATCACGCCATCTACATCATGAAGGAAGCCACGCACCAAATATTTTACCATACTCGGACGAATTAGCATGCCCTTAGCAATGTAATGCACATAGTCTTCATACTGGGTATGGTAGGTATGAATAACTGGAATTTTCAATTCTCTCGCAATCCAAATTCCTAACAAACCAAGAGAAAATTCTGTCTGGGTATGAATAATATCGAGTTGATACTGCTTGGCAATTTCAAGCGCCTTTGTAAAACCTCGGTAGGCAAATCGTCGATCCTTAAACGCAAAGAAAGGGACACTCGGAATGCGAATAATTTGCCAATCCTCGTAGCGGTTCACATCTTTATCTGTTGTTGTAAAGATAAAAACTGCATGCCCCTGCTTTTCAAGCTCAGTTTTCAAAGTCCGAATACTAGTCGCGACCCCGGAAACCTGAGGGAAATAGGTATCTGTAAATAAACCAATTCGCATAAATTACCTCACTTTTTTTGCCCAAAAGCAGCCTGTTCTCGATAAAAATTTTTAACCAGATTTCCAACAAATGCTCCTCAGAGTACTCTTTGGAGATCTCGCAAGCTTTTTTTCTTTCAAGTCTTTTAAGGCTTCAGAATCATTCTTGTATTCTAGGATTGCTTCTCTCATCTCGGAAACATCACTTGTAGCACGATAATTCCCATCAAGAATAACCTTATATAGATCCAAATCTCTTAACATAATAGGAGCCTCGCAACTAGCGGCCTCTAAGATGGTCATAGGGAATAATTCATTATAACTTGGTAGCAAGAACAGATCCGCCATAGCATAAAGTTCCCGCATCCGTTCGGGTGACACAATTCCAGGAAAAATAAGATTTTCAGGTGGATTGTCCATTATCTTCTTGTAGCGTTCATAACCATCTGTCATCCCACCAAATGAAAAACCACCTGCCCAGATAAAGGTAATTTCTGGCAATTCCTCAGCAAGACGGATAAAGTCATCAATCCCTTTACGTTTCTGAACCTGACCCGCACCGATTACGACAAACTGATCTTCCGCGAGATCCATTTCCTTCCGGAGTTGTGCAACTTGCTCAGCTGGTAATGCATGCCATTTATCTTTGTTTACAAAATTTGGAATATAAGTTACTTTTTCACGCGGAATACCAGCAGCCACTAAATCCTCGATAAACATGGGATTGACCACCACCAAGTGTTCCATTCGGTTGTAAAAGGAAAAAACATAGCGTTTGACAATTCCTTTTAGGAAAAATGGAATCTTTAAACTCCCCTCAAGCGTATCAGGCAAAAAATGCACATAGCCAATTTTTCTCCCAGAGCGTTTCTTTTGGAAAGTAGATAAATAATAAGGGAAATCAATGGTGTGAAAATGAGTTACATCTGCCTCTACAGGAAGATTCTCTGTAACAATCAACTGGTCTTTAGCATCGCGGTGAAGGAGACTAACCAATTCTCGATATGCTCCTGACACTCCTTGACCAGCTACTTTTTCACTTGAGCTTAGCATATTAATACGCAATTTTTCGTTTTCCATACCTTTCATTATACCATTTTATTTCCAGAAAATCAGCAAAAGAAAGAAGAGACGATTGGAAAAAGGATAAAATTATCCTATTTTCCAATCGTCTCTCTCATTTTTTTAGTCTTTATTTAATTCCTAGGGCGATACGCGCGTATCGGCTCATTTTTTCAACTGTCCAAGCTGGATACCAGACCAATTTAACTTCGGTATTGGTTACCTCAGGCACATCTGTCATCGCATCATGTATCTGGTCTGTCAAAAGGTCAGCCAGTGGGCAGCCCATAGTTGTCAAGGTCATATCAATTTCAGTATGACCTGTTTCACCATCAAAACGAATTTCATAAATCAAACCTAGGTTGACAATATCAATCCCCAACTCAGGGTCGATGACTTCTTCCAAAGCATTTAAAATGCGTGTTTTGATCGTTCAATTTGCTCTTCTGTATAAGCCATGTTATTCCTCACTCTCAGTCTTCAATAAAATCACGAAGGGGTTTGCTGCGACTTGGTTGACGCAATTTTCTCAAAGCCTTGGCCTCAATCTGACGGATACGTTCACGAGTCACGTTAAAGACTTTACCAACATCTTCAAGGGTACGCATTTTTCCATCGTCCAAACCGAAACGAAGGCGCAAGACGTTTTCTTCACGGTCTGTTAGAGTATCCAAAACCTCATCCAACTGCTCACGCAAAACGATTCGAGTTGTGTAGTCTACTGGATTTTCAATCACTTCGTCTTCGATAAAGTCCCCAAGATGGCTATCGTCCTCTTCTCCAATCGGTGTTTCAAGTGATACTGGTTCTTGGGCAATCTTTAGGATTTCACGGACCTTGTCAGGTGTCATATCCATACGCTCAGCAATTTGTTCAGGAGTTGGATCTTGTCCCAATTCTTGAAGGAGATTACGCTGTTCACGGACAAGCTTGTTGATGGTTTCAACCATGTGGACAGGGATACGAATAGTGCGGGCCTGGTCAGCGATGGCACGGGTAATCGCCTGACGAATCCACCAAGTTGCGTAAGTTGAAAACTTGAATCCTTTTGAATAGTCAAACTTGTCAACAGCCTTCATCAAACCCATGTTTCCTTCTTGAATCAAGTCAAGAAACTGCATCCCACGTCCTACGTAGCGCTTAGCGATAGAAACCACCAAACGAAGGTTGGCTTCTGCAAGACGTTGTTTGGCTTCGATATCACCAGCCTCAACTGCTAGGGCCAATTCTTTTTCCTCTTCGTTGGTCAAGAGAGGAACAACCCCGATTTCCTTCAAATACATACGGACTGGGTCATTAACCTTGGCAGAAGTTGAGCCAATCAAGTCCTCATCACTGAGTTCTGGTTCTTCTTCTGCACTAAGAACACGCGCGCTTGGATTTCCTTCATTATCTGTGATAGAAATTCCAGCATCCTGAATCCGTTGCAAAAGGTCTTCAATGCCGTCTGCATCGAGGGCAAACGGAATAACCAGACTTGAATTGATTTCATCATCTGTTGCTGTTCCTGTTTTTTTGTGGTTACGGATAAAGTCTGCTACTTGCACATCAAATGTGGTTACTTCTTTGTTTTGTTGCCATTATTACTCCATTCTTCTCTTTTGGGAAATCAATCGTTGCAATTCTTCCAAGGCTGTGTCTGTATCTCCTACATGACTAGCTTCCTGCACTTTCTTTTTAATTCTTAAGTTGTCCTTGCTGAGGAGGGCACGGTTTCGAGTCGCTTCTACTTCTACTAGCTCTTGAGGCGACATCTCAGCTGGCAAATCCAGACTAAGCACGTGGTACCAAGCATTTTCAACCTCAGGCGTCTGATGAGAAAGTTCCTCTGAGCCGACTTCTCCCTGCTCACTTAATAATTCGTAAAGAATCTGAAATTCTGGGGTATCAAAGAAAAAATCTTCTCTTAATCGGTAGTCATTTAACACAACTGGGTTCTCAGCCATCCTATAGAGGAGATGCGCCTCTGCTCTCATGACTGCTGTCAGTTGCCGCGTTACAGGTAAACTAATCGCTGCTGGAGGTTGCTCCTCTTTGACTCTTTCCTGCCTCTGAACAATGCGACTTTCATTTACAATCTGTTCTACCTGCTGGTAATCAAAGGAAGGTAGATTATCCGCCAGAATGTGGATATAAGAATTCTGGGCAGTGATAGACTTTTCCTTGGCGATTAGGGGCGCAATCTTTTCAATGAACTCGATTTGCGCCTGCAAGTTATCACTATTTTCTGGCTTGAGTTGGTGAATATTGAACTCTATAGGACTAATCCGGGTCTTGGTTAAAAGGTAAGCCAGGTCTTCAGCAGAATTCTTTTGCAAATACTCATCTGGGTCCATGGCATCAGGTACTCGAACAACCTCCACTGAGAAGTCTTTTAATTCCTCTAGAGCCTTGGCTGTTGCTGCCTGCCCTGCCTTGTCACCATCATAGCTGAGAACTATCTTTTTGGTAAAGCGTTTGAGGTGGTCAACATGCTCCTTGCTTAAGGCTGTTCCCATGGAAGCTACAGCATTTTCTATACCAGCGCGGTAGGCTGCGATCACATCCATGAAGCCTTCCATCAGATAGAGCTCTGTAATCTTACCTGTTCCCTTTTTTGCCTTGTCCAAATGATACAATTCGTAGCTCTTGTTAAAAATTGCAGTCGAGCGACTATTTTTATATTTGGCAGTCTGACTATCCGTTTCTTGCCAGATACGACCTGAAAATGCAATAACCTGCCCCTTGTCATTGGTCAAAGGAAAGATGATCCGTCCAAAAAAAGTATCATAAAATTGATTACCATCTGACAGATAAAACAAGCCCGAATCCAATAAATCCTTTTCCTCAAACTTGTCAGCTAAACGTTGATAGAGATAGGTTCTCTCTGCTGGAGCCAGTCCAATCTGGAAGTGCTTCAGAACATCGTCTGTCAATCCGCGTTTGTAGAGATAAGCCCTTGCTTCTTCTCCCATCTTTGTCGTCATGAGGATGGCATGGTAAAAGCGGGCGGCTTCTTCATGCATATCATATAGAGCTTGATGAGGGGAAGTTTGTTGGGGACGAGACTGTACCGGCATAGCCAGTTGAATACCGACGCGCTCTCCTAAGAGCTGAACGGCTTCCATGAAGGACACGCCTTGGTATTCTTCGATAAACTTAAAGACATCTCCTGAACGCCCACAGCCAAAACAGTGATAAAACTGCTTGTCTTCCACAACGTTGAAAGAGGGGGTCTTTTCACCATGAAAAGGACAGAGCCCTAAATAGTTCCGTCCAGCCTTCTGTAAAGAAATCACATCACCTATGACTTCCACAATGTTGGCATTGTTTGATTTCTTCAATGACTTGCTTGTCAACCATCCACAATACCTCCATCTTATCATAGTTTCACGTAAACTAGTATAGCTTATTTCTGAAAAAAAGTAAACCATTTCATACGCTTTCCGTAATTCTCTTTGCCTTATTTTTCTAGATAGAAAGAGGAGATAAAAAACTCAGAAACACTTCCATGTTTCTAAGTTAATTTTCACTATTTTTTGATGATTACTTCACTCATCTATTCAAATAATTGATAGTAGTCTGAAATTTTCATCTTAGCTTTTTCTTCTTTATTGAGGTCTTGGATGATACGACCTTCCTTCATGACTATCAGACGATTTCCATACTTCAGTGCATCCTCCATATGGTGGGTAATCATCAAGGCTGTCAGATGATCCTTGCTGACAAAGTCATCTGTTAATTCCATCAAGGCCACACTGGTCTTTGGGTCAAGAGCTGCTGTGTGTTCATCCAACAAGAGCAACTCAGGTCGCTTCAAGGTTGCCATCAAGAGACTCAAGGCCTGACGTTGTCCACCTGATAGAAACTCAATCGGAGTATCTAGATGCTTTTCAAGCCCATTTCCCACTTTTTCAATGGTAGCCTGAAACTCTTCCCTATGGCTTGAAAGCCTTCTAGGCAGGAGTCCTCTCTTCTCACCACGAAACTTGGCAATCAAGAGATTTTCCGCCACTGTCATACGGGGAGCCGTACCCATCTTAGGATCCTGAAAGACGCGAGACAAGTACTTAGCCCGCTTTTCAGGTGAAAAATTCGTCACGTCCTCCCCCATGATACGGATACTTCCACTTGTCAAAGGTAAGGTACCTGCAATCGTGTTAAAAAGCGTTGACTTCCCTGCTCCATTTCCCCCTAGGATGGTAATGAAATCATGTTCGAAAATTTCAAGAGAAACATCATTCAGAATGATTTTTTCCTCGTCAAAGCCATTCGTGATGACTTTTGTAGCATTTTTTAATTCTACAATTGCTGTCATTTGCTAAACTTGACTCCTTTCAGGTATTTGCTTTTGAAGGTTGGAATCATGAGACAAACTGCCAAAATCAAGGCGCTGTACAAACGAAGATAACTTGTATTAAACCCAAGAGCAATCACTCCCCATACGAGGAACTGATAAGCAATAGATCCTACTACGATGGTCATGAGTCGCTCTGCCAAGGTCAAACTCTTGAACAAAACCTCCCCAATAATCAAGCTAGCAAGCCCTACGACAATCACTCCAATTCCTCGAGAAACATCCGCATATCCTTCTTGTTGAGCAATTAAGGCCCCTGCAAGCGCGATAATCCCATTTGAAAGAACCAATCCCATGAGTTCCATTCGTCCAGTATTGATACCAAAGCTACGAGCCATATCAGGATTGTCACCGGTAGCGATGTAGGCCTGACCTAGTTTGGTATCAAGGAAAAAGAGCATGAGACCAATAACAAGAGCTACAAAGATTAATCCAGTCAGGAGTTGGTTAAGGTCTGAATCGAAAGGCAAGACATCCTGAATTTGCTTGGTTCCAAGAAGTCCTAGATTGGCACGTCCCATAATCATGAGCATGATGGAATGGCAGGAAGTCATGACCAGAATCCCTGATAAGAGAGTTGGGATTTCCTTTGGTATATAAGAGACCTGTCGCCATTCCAGCTAGACAGCCCGCTCCTACTGCGGCTAGGGTTGCTAAAAATGGGTTGACTCCCTGTGTTATCAAGGTTACAGCTACTGCTCCCCCAAGAGGAAAAGAACCTTCAGTAGTCATATCTGGAAAATTCAAAATTCGAAAAGTCATAAAGATTCCCAAACCTAAAATCGCCCAGACCATCCCCTGAGAAATAATGGATACTATCATAATCTTTCACTCATTTCTTTCTTTAGTAAAAATGGGAGGAGATGTGTCCAGCTCCTCCTTTATCTTTATTCAATCACTTGTCCCGCTTCTTTTAGAACGGACTCAGGAATGGTGATACCAAGTTCCTGCGCTAGTTTTTTGTTAATCACTGACTTACCAGTTGAAAAGACATTAACTGGAGTATCAGCTGGTTTTTCACCTTTCAAAACTTTGGCAATCATCTTACCAGTAGCCACTCCAAGATCGTGTTGGTCAACTACTACAGATGCTAATCCACCTGCTTCTACCATGGCAGTGGCACTTGGATAGATTGGCTTTTTAGCTGTTTGGTTGCTTGAAACAACTGTTGAAAATGCGGATGCGATGGTGTTATCAATTGGAACCCAAATCGCATCGACCTTGCTGGTCATAACATTGACTGTTGAAGCAATTTCATTGGTTGATGGAACGGCAAAGGTTTCGACTGTCAAACCTGCTTTTTCAGCATAAGCCTTGAATTCTTCTACCTGTGTTTTTGAGTTATCTTCGCTACTTGAGTAGAGAGCGCCGATTGTTTTGACATTTGGTGTCAAAGCTTTAATGAGTTCAACTTGTTGTTCAGCGGGGTTGTGGTCTGATACCCCTGTGATGTTGCCACCTGGTTTTTTCAAATCCTTGACCAAGTTAGCACCGATTGGGTCTGTAATAGCAGCCATGATAACAGGTAGGTCTTTTGTAGCACTAGCGAGTCCTTGAGCAGCTGGTGTCGCAATCCCAACAACAACGTCGTTTCCATTTGCTACCAATTGTTTACTCATGGTTGCAACCTTGCTCTGATCACCTTCAGAGTTCATAAAGTCGATTTTTACTTGATCGTCCTTATAGCCTTCTTCAGCTAGTCCATCTTGAATCCCTTGGTAAATCAAGTCCAAGGATGGGTGACTAACAAATTGAAGGACACCAACCTTAGCGACCTTTTGCTCTTCCTTAGTTGCTGGCTTGTTCATTGATGAATAAATCAAGCTAGCCACCACCAATACTGCTAATCCAGCGACAATTCCAATCAAACGTTTATTTTTCATTTTTCTTTCTCCTTAATTCTTTTACCTTAACTTTTTAAATCACATCATCAAGCGATGCCATCGTTTAAATTCCAATATCTTTCCTCCCCATAGAAAAAGTCCTCACACAAAAAACTTGTGTGAGGACGTCGATGCGCGGTGCCACCTCAATTATAGGGAATATCCCTATCGCTCTTTCTCGCAATAACGAGTTGCACTGTAAGGTGTGCTCACCGAATTTTTATGATTTCAAATTCTTAAGTACATTCAGCCCAATTTCATCAATTTCATCTATCTGCTTTCACCAACCACAGACTCTCTAAAAAATGAGCATGATTACTTTCTGAATGTTTAAATTATATCATTTTTCAACTACTTGTCAAGCTTATTTTTAGAATTTTTTAAACAATTCAAAAACTTCCCTTATAAAAAGAGGAAGTTTGTAGAATATCAGCCTGAATTACGCAAACCAGTTGCAATTCCGTTGATAGTTGTATGGATTAATTTTTCTTCGTCTGCCGACAATTCGCCGCGACGTTGACGTTTGATCAACTCCAACTGGATGTAGTTCAGGATATTAAAGTAAGGCATACGATAGTTTAGACTGTCTTTTAGATAAGAGTTTTCTGCCAAGAGTTCGTCATAACCTTCGATAGCTAAAATAACGTCCTTAGTCAACTGCCATTCATCTAAAATAGTGTAGTAGATAGCTTGTACTTCTTCGTCTTCACAGAGCTTGGCATATTCAAAAGCAATGTTCATGTTAGACTTAGACAAGACCATGTCTACATTGGAAAGCAAAGATTGAAAGAAAGGCCAGTTTTGGTACATGTCACGAAGAAACTCGATATTCTTCGGATCTTGATCTATAAATTCTTTAAAGCTTGATCCCACTCCGTACCATCCAGGGAACATGACACGGCTTTGTGACCATGAGAAGACCCAAGGGATAGCACGCAAACCGCCAATTTCAGTGATGGTCTTACGAGCTGCTGGACGCGAACCGATATTGAAGCTTGAAATAGCCTTGATTGGACTTGATTCAAAGAAATAGTCATAGAAATGTTCATTTCCAAAAACCAAATCACGGTAGATATCATAACTACGGTCTACTACTTGATCCATGATAGCTTCGTAACGATTTGACGTATTGGTATCACTCTTCTTCTTGGTAATCATGCGGTTAATAGCTGCAGAAACCAGCATCTCAAGGTTGTAATAGGCTGCATCTTTGTTACCGTATTTGTTGCCAATGACTTCTCCTTGCTCAGTCAGACGGATACGGTCCTTAATAGACTTGAGTGGTTGAGATGTGATGGCTTCATAAGTTGGTCCACCACCACGACCCACAGTACCACCACGACCATGGAAGAAAGTAACCTTAACGCCAAATTCATCCCCAATAGCAGTCAGTTGTTGTTGAGCTTTATAGAGAGTCCAACATGATGACAGGTAACCACCGTCTTTGTTACTATCAGAGTAGCCAAGCATGATTTCTTGGTAGTTGTCTTTTGAAGCAATCCATTTTTAGCCAAAGGAAGAGAGAAATATCTTCTCATGGTTTCTTCTGAGTGATCCAAATCTTCAATCGTTTCAAAGAGGGGAACAATCTGAACGCGGGCTTTTTGGGCATCCACCAAGCCGACTTCCTTAAGCATAATGGCTAGTTCAAGCATATCGGATACACTGGTTGCGTGAGAAATGATGGTTTGACGAATAACATTTTCACCCAGTTTATCCTTCAACTTGCGCGCAGCTTTAAAGATAGAGAGTTCTTTTTCAAGCAGTTCTGACTTTTCAGCATGAGTCGCTGAGAGGATACGAGGATCTTCTTCCAACTCTTTTAAGAGGAGGGCACATTTTTCGTCTTCAGAAAGGTCGCTATAATGGTCGTTAATACCAGCTGATGCTAGCAATTCAGCCACACAGGCTTCGTGAACACTAGAATCCTGGCGCATATCAATAGAAGCAAGGTAGAAACCAAAAATTTCGACAGCTTGCATCAACTCGACAAATTCTCCTGAAATCAGGTATTCCCCTTTGTTTTCAAGGAGAGAATCACGAATGGCCAACAAATCTTGATAAAATTCATCTGCAGTGGCATATCTAGGTTGAAGGTCCTTGTCTTCAATCAAATAAGCCTTGGTTGCCTGCATCTTAGCTTGGATGTCAAAGAGGGCACGGCGATAGAGTTCTTTTTCACGATAAATCGAGTTGTCTTGTGACTTCAGCGCCATCTCACGGACCTTGTCGCTGACATTCACGATGCTGGTTGACAGTGAAAATTCACGATAAAGATTATAAATCTTTTCATCATAGTAGTTCATGATGACTTCGCACTGAGTCAAGGCTGATTTGTTTAGGGTTTCCGCTGTTACGAAAGGATTTCCATCACGGTCTCCTCCGATCCACATCCCCATGGTAATTGGTTTTGGATGTTGGAGCTCAATACCTTGTTCTTTGGCTAATTTTTTATACTCAGCCGTCAAACGCGGAACAGCATTCAGGAAAGAACTTTGGTAATACTCCATCACGTTGGTGATTTCGTTGGTTACTTTCAATTTCTTCTCACGAATCATGTCCGTTTGCATGATAATTTCAATGTAACGACGGAGATCCGTGTGCCATTTTTCTTTATTAATCAAACCGAGTTTAACATCACGGTACTTGCGCAAAAGCGTATGGATATGGTTGGTCAAGTCCAGCATACTCTTGCGTTGTACTTGCGTTGGATGAGCGGTCAAGACAGGAACGACATTTAACTTTTCTAAAATTTCAGCTGCATTTTCTTTTTCAGCTACCATTTTAATCGTTGTAGATAGTTTCCCTAGATAGTCTTGGTCCACATTGTTTTGGTGATTGATTTCATAGGCCAAATCCACATCCTCAGAGATATTAATCAAAAGTGGAAGGATAGAGAAATAGCGTGAAATGTAAATCATTTCTTCATTCGAAAGACTGGTCACTAGGTCATTGAGCCCTTGATAATTCTCGCTAGTTGATAATTCCTTCAACTGGATAATCTTTTCAAAGGTTTCTGGCGCTAGCATATTCTTTGTGATATCTTCTAATAGCTCAGTCAGAATCAAGACTTCTTCTTGGACGACTGCTTTATTACTATAGTTTTCTAATTTTTGAAGAGACATATACTTTCCTTTCCATTCAATCCTTACAGATTTTCATCGGTTTGATTCTCGTATTCTCTGATAAGTTTGGCACGTTTTTCACTTGCGTCAATGTTCAGTACAAGCGCGATGGCTACGGATAATACCAATAGACTGTTCCCACCTTGTGAAAGGAAGGGGAAGGTTACCCCTGTAGAAGGAATCAACCCTGAAATCCCACCGATATTGACAAAGACCTGAACAAGGATCATCCCTCCCACACCAATAGCAACCATAGAGTTAAAGGGATCCTTTGCTCGAATACCAACCAAGATGATTCGCAAAATCAAGAAGAAGAGTAAAGCCAAAATCATACTGGCTCCTACGAATCCAAACTCCTCGATGACAATCGAAAAGACGAAATCCGTATGGGCTTCTGGCAGATAACCACGTTTCTCAATGGAATTTCCTAATCCAAGTCCGAACCAGCCACCATTTACCATTGCATAGTAAGAATTTGCGAGCTGGTGTCCTGCACCCGCCAAGTCATTAAAGGGATTAAAGAAGGCACTAAAACGTTTAGCAACGTAACCAAATACAGGAATTTGAGAGAACTTTTCAACCCCAACAAAGCGAATGACAGACAAGACTAACATTGAGCTCCCTGCCAAGAGAGCCAAAATGGTCGAGAACCAACGATAGGCAATCCCACTAACCGTATACATGATGAGCGCCACCAAGACCAAGATGGTCGCATTTCCCAAGTCTGGGAAAATCCCCAAGCTACCAATCAGAACCAGCAGAACAAAACGCCAGTCATTAAAAGCTCGAGGTAGCCACTGATTCTGTGTCAAAACCTGGAAGTCATAAACCGCAATCTCACCTTGTTGTTTTGAAAATCGATGTGCCAGGTACCAGATGATGATAATCTTAAGGTACTCAGCAGGCTGAATCGTTACAGGTCCTACAGAAATCCATCCGTATGCTCCATTGACAGGTGTTCCGACCAGTCGCGCCAGAGCTAAAAGAACCATCTCCACAATCATTACGATAAAAATAAGACGCCCATTTCTTAGGAAACCTAATTTTAATTTATAGATTAAGGCAATCAGAACCAAACTAGCTATCCAAAAGATCCCCTGGTTACGCACCAATTGAAAGGCACTTTTCCCTTCTTCGATCAAGGTTGCACTCGTTGTCGAGTACACCACAATCAGACCCAAAATCGATAAAAGGAAGTAAGGAATCAAAATGGAATAGTTTAGTAGGTGCCTTTTACTAATTTTCATATTTCACCACTCTAATAGGAACAGACGTTTCTGTTCCCAATTCCGTTTTATTTTCTAGTTTTGATTGCTATTATACCACTTTTTCAGAAAGAAAAAAACTCTTATCCTTTAATCCTTCGAATTTTACTCATTTTCTAGTATCAGGTATAAAAAAACAAATCTCTTTTGAGATTTGTTTTTTGATTTCTTAGTTAGATGAAGAGCTGCTGCTTGAGCTTGAGTCACCACCACCGATGTATTGGGTGAAGATGTTTTGGAAGGCTTGATCCTTAACCTTGATGTTTGCTGCTTGCAATTCTTTACCAATTACTCCTTGAACAAAGGCTGAATCATTTTGTTTTTGAGTCAAGATGATGGTCTTCAATTTTTCTTTATAATCCTCTATATTAGAAGATTTTTCTGTTTTCTTCGTTACTTTGATGATGTAGAACTGACTGCTGTAGGCTTGTGTTCCAGTAGCTGTAATCACATCAGAAACCCCGTTCACATCCAAGGCAAAGGCTGCTTTCTTGACTTGTTCTGGAAGTTCTGTAGAAGCAGAATCAAAAGTGATTTCTCCACCATTTTCTTTGGTCTTGTCGTCGTTAGAGTTGTCTTTTGCCAACTGAGCAAAATCTGCACCTTCTGCTTTAGCTTTCTCAAGTACTTCTTTTGCCTTGTCTTCATTATCCAAACGGATGATTTGAGCTGTTACATCTGGTGTGTAAGACTCAAAAGCTTTTTGGTAAGCTTCGTCTGTCAACTCACTCTCAGCAGCCTTCTTAACTGCCAATTCAACCAATTTGCTGGTACGGATTTGAGCTTTACGAGTCTCAGGTGTCATACCTGCACGTTGAAGCACGCTGTTGTAGCTATCGCCGTATTTCTTTTGTTCTTCAGCAACGGCGTCATCCACATCTTTATCCGTTACCTCTGATCCATATTGTTGTTCAAATACTTTTTGGATGGTCATATTGAGCAAGACTTGTTGTGCAGTTGGATTGTTTTTTACTTCTTCAAAGAATTGATGCTCTGTAATCACATCGCCCTTCATGCTGATCAAATCTTTTCCTTCAGAACTGTTTGAACAAGCTGCAAGTGTTGCTACTGATAAAAGTGTGATGGCTCCTGCCATAAGTTTTTTCTTCATTTTTACTCCTTTTACGGTAAGTGTTACCTTATCTATTTTACTATAATTTCTTAAATTTTTCTGAAAATCATTCGCTCTCAGGAAGCTCTACTTCTGCTAGATTCTTTCGTAGCATGAGAATGCCGTCCCCAAGTGGAACTAGAGTTGCTGTTAGACCTAGATTGTCCAAAGTTGCGTCGAAAAGTCTTTGCAAACCTCGATAAATGGTTCGTTGACCACGGCGGACTTCCATGATGTCCTTGGCAACATCTCCTCCTTGAAATATCATCCAAGACCACTACTCCACCAACTTCCAAGTGCTTGAGGATTTCAGGCAGAAAGACGATATACTTTGACTTGGCCGAATCCATAAAGATAAAATCATATGTTTCTGTCAAAGTAGATAAAACATCAACAGCATCACCTTCAAGTAAGGTGATTTGCTTACGACTGTCAAACTTGGCAAAATTTTCCTTGGCAAAGCCTATCATTTCTGGATTACGGTCAATGGTTGTAATCTTGGCATCTGGCGCATGTTCCGCCATCAAGAGGGCTGAAAAACCGATAGCTGTCCCAATTTCCAAAATGTTCTTGGGCTGTATGGTCTCCATGAGAAAACGGAAATACGCGACCGTTTCATGGGGAATAATGGGAATGTTTTCCTTACGCGCGAAGGTCTCCAATTCTTTTAAGGAACCTGTCACCTGCTTTTGACGCTGGCGCATGAGTTCAACGATTTCTTCCTTGACGACAGGCCGGCGCATATTGTGATTGGCATTTTTACTATAAGACTCTACCATCTTAAGCTAGTCCCAATTTTTCAACAAGGGCTTCAAACTCGTTCAAGCGACGTTCAAAGACTGCAAAGGCATCGTTGAGATAGTCTTCCTTCTCCATATCCACTCCCGCTTTTCTCATGACATTGAGTGGATAGTCTGACTTACCTGCCTTGAGGTAGTCGATATAGCGGTCACGATCTTCTTGACTACCATGGACAATCTTTCAGCTAAGGCTGAAGCAGCTGCAAAACCAGTTGAATACTGATAAACATAGTAGTTATAGTAGAAGTGAGGAATGCGTGCCCACTCGTATTGGATCTGAGGATTGTCTTCCTTGCTGAGTCCATAGTACTCTTGGTTCAAGTCAGCGTAGAGTTTATTGAGGAAATCACTTGTCAAGACTTCTCCATTTTGGTCTGCTTGGTGGATAGCATGTTCAAACTCAGCGAATTGAGTTTGACGGAAAACTGTTCCACGGAAACCATCTAGGAAGTTATTGAGAATTGCAAAACGAGTCGCATTGTCTTCTACTTCTTCCAACAATTTCTCTGTCAAGATATTTTCGTTAGTCGTTGAGGCAATCTCTGCTAAGAAGATAGAATAATCCCCGTAAACATAAGGCTGAGTTTCACGAGTATAGCTTGAGTGCATACTGTGACCTGTTTCATGGACAAGGGTAAAGAGATTGTCTAGATTGTCCTGCCAGTTGAGAAGCATAAAGGCATTGGTATCGTAAGAACCACCAGAGTAGGCACCAGAACGCTTGCCTTGATTTTCATAGACATCAATCCAACGCTCACTGAAGGCACGTTTGACACGGCTCAAGTAGTCGTCACCCAAGACCGCCAAGGCTTCTTCTGCCTTTTTCAAGGCTTCTTCGTAGGTAAAGCTATAATCTACTGAAGATAGCGGTGTGTAGACATCGTACATCTTGAGGTCGGAAATACCCAAGATTTTAGAACGAAGTTCTAGGTAACGATGCAAGAGTGGCAAATGCTTGCGAACTGCTGCTACTAGATTGTCATAGACACTTTCTGGAACAAAGTTTGCTGCGAGGGCTGCATGGCGAGCACTCTTATAGTTGCGAACTTTTGCTCGGTAGTTTTGCACCTTAACATTTGTCTGCAAAGTCTTAGCATAAGTGTGTTGGAATTGCTCATATGTCGCATAAAGGGCTTCATAGGCACCACGACGCACTTCACGGTTTTTAGACTCCATCAAACGGATGTAAGTACCGTGTGAGAGTTGCACTTCCTTGCCTTCGTCATCAAGCACGTATGGGAAGCTAATATCCGCATTGTCCAAAATAGCGAAGGTTTCACTAGCAGAACCAAAGATTTCTCCTGCTCCAGCAAGCAATTCTTCCTCACGTTGTGAAAGAACATGGTCTTTCTTTTGCAAGAGCTTGTCAAAAAAGTGCTTGTAAACTTGGAGTTTTGGTTGAGCTTCTAGGAAGGCCGCATACTCCTCTTCGCTAATATCCATAAACTCAGGTTCATAGAATGAAAAGGCTTGTTCTAACTGACTGTATAGGGTCATTGCCTTAGCATAGTACTCTTGATACTTGGCTTCACGCGTGTCCTGGTCATTTTTCATATGCGCATAGACATAAAGTTTTTCAACTTGGCGTTCCAAGTCGAGTGAGAATTCTGTGATCTCAAGCAAACTGTCTGCGCTATCCAAGAGATGCCCCTCATACTGGGACGCTGTTTGTACTTTTTCAGTTAAATCTTTCAAGGCTTCTTCCCAAGCCTGGTCTGTTGGGTAGATTGTTGAAAGATCCCATGTATCTTTTTCATTTATTTCATGTCGTTGTAAAACCATAAGATTCCTCCATCCTTTCTATTTTACCACATTTTTTGAGAAATATAAGTGATAAAAGGCTGGTGGATAGAGCTTTTGGAGATTATTTTTCTGATTTTTTTGATAGTAAGCCTGAAAATTTCTATAATAGCTAGCCAAATCCGTTTCAATCTGCAAAAAATCACCTGATGCTATCGGTCTGACCTGGGGATACCAGTCGTCAAGTTGACGGTTTAATAGATTGTCTCCTTGATAATAAGCTTCCTCCTGTTTTTTCATCCAGTAGGGCGTTTGATAGTACAACTGCTGGCGAATGTAGTGACAGATAGTTGAATCTTGCACAACTGCAAAACGAGGCAGTTTTTGTTTCTGATAAGGAAATCGTAGAATTTCCAAGAGATTTCCTTGACCATAGGGAAATTCTTTGACCTGAAAATGAAGCTTGCCACGTAGGTCCTGATGCAGAAGATATTTGAGTCTCAAAATTTTCCTTTTGAGATCCAGTTCCCAAACAAAGAAACCCATATTTTGACTAAAATAGAGAAATCCCCTTTGCAATTGTGTTAATCGCTCTTTTAACCAGAGTTTTTCTCCCAGTAGCCAGATAACCTGATAGCCCTGGCTGCGGTATCCTTGACTTCTATCGCCTAAAAGCTTTTGAGACAAGGGACTGCACTGAACTTCTAGTGCTAGTTTCCCATTGACGAGAACATCCGCAACCTGCTGAATCTCGGGCAGACTATATTCCAAGGCGACCTGATTGTCCTTCTTGGCCCAATGATAAAGGGCCTCTTTGTTGCCCATGTGTTCTGGACTTTCATTCTCGAAAATAGCGATGCAATCCCTTAACCTTTCATGGGCAAAGTGCGTTCGAATACTCTGTCCTTGGCGTAATCGTAGTCTGCCCCCACAGGCTGGACAAGTATAAGCTTGCTTGGTCACATCTTTTTCAAGGGCATTCACCAAATTCCCCTTGGCATCTCTGGCTACAAACATGGGCTACCTCCTTTTCTCATTTATTCGAAAAAGAAGAAAAAAAGACTGGAATTCCAGCCTTTCTTAATATTATTTCTTATCTTTTTTGTCTCTTAGAATATTTTTTTATCATGGGAATGAGATTGGAAATCTGCTCACTTCTAATGACCAGCACGCCGTATTCCTGGCAGCGATTGGCATAAACAGGATTGATTTTCCCCGTACAGACAATTAGCTTGAGGCAACTCTCCCCAGCAAAATGATTAGCGTAAACTTCTAGTTCATTGATGGCTTCGACTGATAAATCTGTCATCTTGCAGGAGATAAAGGTAATCGAGCGTCCCTTTCTCAGAATGACATCAATCTCATTTTGAACATTGTCTGCCTCTGGAAAGATGCCATTCCAATCAATCTCACCACCTATCATGCACTCATCAAACAGCTGAGACTCAAGTGCCAAGAGATAGAGATATACCTCTAAAATATGTCCCTTGTTGCGGCAAAAGACTTGAGCTTCTTGACTTGGAAAGCTGTATGCTACTCGTTTCTTGCCTTCGCTTTCCATACAAAGCATCCCCGCTTCCACAAGTAAAGGGATAAGGGATTCTGGGTAGTGATAATACTTGCCGTTGTTTTCCAGTATCTTTTCGGTCTCAGCATGCAGGTCATTGGTCTTAGCTAGAGAGAAAAATTGGGTCACCTGATACCAGTGGGCAGGGTTGGAAATGGCAGAACTTGCTAGTTTTTTGATGGCTGCAATTTGCTGAACTGAGTGGATAGGGCGTTTGGATTTGAGCATTTTTCCACCACGTAAAGCTATCAGCTGTTGGATGCTTAGGGTTGGAATGTCCAAGTCTTCTTTTTCTAACTGACCCGCTACCCACTTGTATTGTTTTCCTCGTTCGACGTCCATGGCAACGATGGGGAGGTCCCGATCTAAGCCGTATTGATAGAGGGATAAGGCTAGTAGCGAATCCCCACCAAAAACATCAAGAAGAACCTGGTCATAGCCTGCTAGACAATAATCCAACTGGTTTGCTAGTTGTTCTAAGGATAACTGACGAAAGGTCACTCGTTGGATATGAGGTACCTCTTCCATGATAAACTGACGGAGAGAGAGCTTCTCTTCATTGCTTATTTTCGTCAAAGATAGAAAAAGAATCTCGTCACAATCACTGATAAAGGCTTGGTAGACATTCTTTTCCAATACATGCCGATCATACAATTCCACCAAAAGACTCGTCATTCGACCACCTCCATCATAAAGACTTTCTTGCGCTGAGAGTATCAACAATACAGCCCTACTGCTCAGATTTCCTACTTCTAGTATAGCATAAAATCCTGCTCGTCCCAATCAACCAACGCAAACAAAAACGAATAGAAACCTTGCAAAGTGATTTCTATTCGCTAGTATAGGTTTGATTTACTTGACTTTTTTGGCTAACATAGTCGCAAAGCGTAGTTGAATGCGATTGCCATTTTCATCACGACGGTGCAGATGTCCTGGGTTTTCATTATACTTGACCAATTCCCAATCCTTGTAGTAGTCCGCCAACTCCCCTTCTTTAAAGGTGAATGGGAAGTTAACCGAGCAAGGATAATCCTCCGTATTCATGGCACAGACGATAAGATTGTAACCACCGACCGTGGTGTGCTCCTGCATATTTTGGATAATAGCTGGAATGCGGTCCGCTTGTAGGAACATCAGAACAACTGTCGATACGATGAAATCATAGTCTTGGCTAATGCTGGCTGAATTGATATCATAAAGTCCGACAGGCATTTCTAGATCCTCTTGTTCCACAATGCTTTGCAAGATTTCAAGGGACAATTCATTTTGATCCACAGCTGTCACATCAAAACCATTCTGTGCGAGAAAGAGAGAGTTACGCCCCTGACCACAACCCAAATCCAAGGCTCTTCCTGGTTTCACCGTCTGCATAGCCTCTAATACTTCCGAATGGACTGGATTGGTCTGGTATTTCTTAGGGAAATAATCCTCAGGTTTACAATAAAATTCCAAGTACCATTCTACATCGTCTGTTGCAGCCTCTACTCGGTGCCAAGCTTGCGGTTGCGCCATGGGATTGTCTGCTCCCGCCTCAAAGAGGTGCTCAGCTAGAACCTCACCATCTTCAGTCAACTCAATAAACTTGAGTGCCCCCTTCAAGACAGTAATTTTCCCCAAGTGCCTACCTTGGTATTGTGCTTTTGCTGAACAGCTTCAGGCATGGTCTGTTTATTCCACAAGGGCATCCGTTTATAGGCAATTAATTTTTCCATTTTACTTCCTCTTCTTAACGCTGGTTGACAGCTTTCATCACACGCGCGATGTCGCGGTTTTGTTCACGTCGCTTGATCGACTCCCGTTTGTCATAGTCATGTTTCCCTTTAGCAAGTCCTAAAAGAAGCTTGGCGTAGCCATCTTTGATATAGACTTTGAGGGGAACTAGGGTCATTCCTGTTCCTTTGGTCTCTTGTTCCAATTTTTGAATTTGTTTTTTATGGAGCAGAAGTTTACGACGACGTTCTGGTTCCTGGTTCCAGATATTGCCCTCTTCGTAAGGGGCGATATGAACATTGCTCAGCCAGACTTCCCCATTTTTTACTTGGGCAAAGCCATCCTTGAGATTGATTCGAGCAGCTCGAACGCTCTTGATTTCAGTTCCGGTCAGGACCATTCCTGTCTCTAGCGTATCTATGATTGTATAGTCGTGGTGCGCCTTTTTATTTTGTGCGACGACCTTTCCCTCGCCCTTTGCCATGCTTGACTCCTTTCTTAGCTACTTCTTTGTAAAAAGGTTTCTTCCCCTTTTTCTTCTTGTCTTTTTGTGAATGCTTGTGCTTATCATTTGAGCGCCCTGATTTTCTCTTATCTTCCTTCTTGTCTGAACGGCGATTTGAACCACGACCTCTGTATTTGCGCCCAGCTTGTTTCAAGCCTTTTTCGATGACATCAAACTCACTTGGGATATAAGAGAAGTCAATCTCTCCTGACATCTTATCGGCTCTTTCTACACGAATACGAATCTGTTGTCCCACACGGAAAGTTGTTCCTGATTTTTCCCCACGAAGAGTCAAATCCCGTTCATTAAAATGATAAAATTCAGGCAAATTGGTAATGTGAATCAATCCTTCGACTGTATTTGGCAATTCAACAAAGAGACCGAATTTGACGATGCTGGATACAACCGCATCGTACTCTTCTCCCACGTATTCTTCCATATACTCAGCCTTTTTCATGGCTTCTACTTCACGCTCAGCCTCGATGGCACGGCGCTCACGGTTGGAAGACTGGGTTGCAATCTCTGGAATCACTTGTTCAAATGCTCTGCTATTTCCTTAGAACGCCCATAGTCGCGAATCATCCGATGGACTAGAAGGTCAGGATAACGGCGAATGGGGCTGGTGAAGTGAGTGTAATAGTCTGCAGCAAGACCATAGTGACCATGATTGTGCTCTGAATAGCGAGCCTGTTGCATCGAACGGAGAAGCATCATGGACAATACATCCGCATAAGGTTCTCCCTCAACAGCACGCATGATGTCTTGAAGGGCCTCCTGGCTAATCTCACTAGCAGTCCCATAAATTCGCAAGCCAAAGCTCGAAGCGTAATCAATAAACTTCTGAACTTTTTCAGCCTTGGGCTCCTCATGGATCCGATAGATAAAAGGTAGGTCCAGTTTGCTATAGTGCTCGGCAACCGTTTCGTTGGCTATCAACATGAAGGACTCAATCATCCGCTCAGCAACACCACGTTGACGGAGGACAATATCCACAGGCTTGCCTTTTTTATCCACCAAAATCTTAGCTTCGCTGGTATCAAAATTAAGGGCACCACGTTTCTCACGCATGTTTTCTAGCCTTTCATGAAGCTTGGCCATTAACTCAATACTAGGAACAATTTTCTTATACTCTTGTCTCTTCTCCTCGTCACCAGCTAGGATGTCATTAACAGCGCTATAGGTCATACGAAAACTAGTCTTGATAACCGTTTGGGTAATGGTGTAATTAACCACACGACCATGTTTATCAATTTCCATAATGGAAGACTGGGTCAAGCGATCGACTTGAGGATTGAGAGAACAGATGCCATTTGATAAACGCTCTGGAAGCATTGGAACTACACGGTCTGTCACATAAACAGAAGTCGCGCGGTTAAGGGCTTCCTTGTCAAGTGCAGAACCCTCTGTCACATAGTAGGAAACATCTGCGATGTGAACTCCGAGTTCGATATTGCCATTTTTTAAAGGCTTGATGTGAACTGCGTCGTCCAAGTCCTTGGCATCCGCACCGTCAATGGTAAAGGTAAGCTCATCTCTCAGGTCCAGACGACCTTCCATATCCTTTTGAGACGGAGCTTCTGGTACACTTTCTGCCTCTTTGAGAACAGCCTCTGGAAATTCAGAGACAATATCCATGGACTCCAAGACTTCAAGGACATCAATCCCCGCATCAGTAGAGTGTCCCACCACGTCCAGCACACTAGCGACAAAGAAATCATGTTTCTTACTTGGGTATTTGTCGATAAAGACCTTGAGAACCTCTGTACCTTCCAACTTGATAGCTGGTTTCTTCACATAAATCGGTTGGCTGATTTTCTGATTCTTTGAACGAATGTAGCCCGCATACTTGGGCTTTTCCTGATCCAGAACGATTTGGCCGACAACGGTTGTCAGGCTGTGTTCTAGGATATCAATAATTTTGGCTTCCGCTGCCGTTCCCTTGTTGCGATCAGCAACTTTCTTGATGACCACCTCAACGGTATCGCCATCAATGGCATAGTTGACATCGTTTTTTCCTACAAAAAGGTCGTCCTCTTCGCCTTCCAGACTGACAAAGCCAAAACCATTTTTATGGGCATGAAAAACCCCTTTGAGGGTGATTTCATGTTTCTTCTTCTGGTCCAAGGTAAGGCTTCCATCTTCTCCAAATCGAATCTGGTGCTTTCTTTCCATCAGAGACAGGGTTTTAATCAACTCACGGAAATCCTTGGACCCATCCTTTCCGAGAGCCTGAGCCAGGTCATTTACCGTCACTCGCCCCTTCTCTTGCAAATATTCTTTAATTTTATCTTTCATGTTTTCTTTCTAGATTTTTTAATTTTCTTTTACTGTAAGACCTTCTCAAACATCATTTAATACTCAATAAAAATCAAAGAGCAAACTAGAAAGCTAGTCGCAGGTTGCTCAAAATACCGTTTTGAGGTTGTGGATAGAACTGACGAAGTCAGTAACACATATACGACAAGCCGACGCTGACGTGGTTTGAATTTGATTTTTGAAGAGTATAAAAATAAAAATAGGCAAAGACCTAGTCCTGCCCATTTCTTATCTACTTGATAATACTGTCAATGCTAAGGCAATGGCTAGCCAGAAAAAGACTAAAATACCTGTCAAACGTTGCATCACAGCTTCAAAACCACGCGCTTTACTACGTTCAAACAAATCACCTGAGCTGGCATCAAATACATTGCTGGATTGGTTCTTAGTTGGTTGCATGAAAATCGCAATCACAATCACAACAGATAATACTAATAAAATGGTTAATAATAGGTTATACATATCAAACTCCTTAAAATCCCTATTATTTTACCATAAATTCTACTTAGATTCAAGATGTAAAGTTACTTTTTCTTTCCTTTGGACAATATTTTAACACCTCAATCTTGTCTGGATGGGTTTTTGGAGTTCTTACTGGTTAGATAATTCATGCTGCCACAAGAGGAGCACTTGAGATTGATTTTTTTACTCGCACTAGATCTCCTTTACTTTTTAATAATGATCTAAATTGCACTAAGTTACATAAACAACTGAAAGCCACACAGGCTGCTGTCGCATAAAAGACAGCATGGTAGCCAAAATATCCTGCAACTGCGGATCCCGCCATAGGTCCGATCACTCCACCAAGGTAAAAAAAGACTTGGTTGAAGGCGAAAATCCTTGAAATACCTGATTTTGGAGTCAATTTGCTAAGAAGGGCATTAACCCCCGGTATGAGAGCTCCCGTTCCCAAACCAAAGAGAAAACGATACAAGCCAAGTTGAAGGGGGCTGGTTGCATGGGCACAAAGTAGGTAAATGATGACGGAATAAATCTGCGCCGCGACCAACAATCTATGATTCCCTACCTTATCGCCAAGTTTTCCTAGAATTCCAGCACTCATCATGCTAGAAAATCCCATGCTGGATACAATCAATCCTGATACGAAGAGGAGATTCTCAGTCTGCCCTAAGTCCCGCACATAGAGAGCTAGAATGGGGCCAATTGATTGAGCTGAAAATTGAATGACAAAGCTCGTCAAAAATAGATTCACTAAAAGCCTAGGATACTTGAAAGAAGAAAATACTTCTTTCGTTGGGATAGCCTTCTCCTTAGCCACTGGCTGAAAATCTTCCTTGATAAAGAAAATGGTTAGGATTGCAGCTAAAAATAGGAAAGCGCCTACCAATAAAAAGACATTACGAATGCCAAAAATTTCAGCAATAAAGCCTCCAACAAAGGGACCCGTCAGTGTTCCTGCAACAACACCTGTAGATAGAGTTCCCAGAGCCGCTCCCGACTTATCTTTCGGTACCTGACTAGCGATCAAGGCTGTTGCATTGGGGACAAAACCAGTAAATACACCATTGAGCAAGCGCAGAAAGAGTAGCCAATAGATATTCGGAACAAAGGCCAAACCTCCCATGGTAATGGTCATGGCAAGACCTGCTCGAATCATCATGGGTTTTCGACCGTACTTGTCAGCTAGAATACCCCAGATGGGTGAAACTAGAGCTGCTGAAACAGCCGAAACTGAGATGGCTAATCCAGCATAGAAAGCTACTTGATTCCTTTCGATTCCCAACTGCTCTACAAAGATGGGCATGAAAGGAACGACCAAGGAAATGCTGGCGCCCGTTAGAAAACTACCGAACCAGGCGACACGAAGATTCTCTTTCCAACTAATCTCTTGCACAGCTATCGCCTCCTTCAAGTAACTTCACTACTTGAGTCACAAGCTGATCACGACTGCCATTGTTATCTAATATATGACTCGCTAATTTTTTCTTTTCTTCTAAAGACCACTGGGTTGCCAGACGGGACTCTGCTACTTCCTTAGAAAGATAATCCCGTTTCATGAAACGTTCCACCTGAACATCACGGTCCACATAGACCAGCCACGTTTCATCAAACCAAGCACTGTAGTCCTGTTCAAAAAGTAGGGGAATATCCATGAAAAAAATCGCTTCTGTCTGAGCCAACTGGTCTCTCAGTGCAGCCAGTTCCTCACGAATAATCTTTCCTTGGGTTTGCTTAGACCATTCCCGCTCCTCAGGATTTGAAAAAATGAGACTAGCTAGGAGAGGGCGATTGAGTTCTCCATTTTCTAAGATAATTTCCTGCCCAAAGTGCTGAACTAAGAGCTGATAAAGACGACCACCAGGTTTTTGTAGCTGGTGGACGACTGCGTCAGCATCCACTACTTGAAAGCCTTGCTCTCTTAGGAAATTTGTCACAGTTGACTTACCAGAAGCAATTCCTCCTGTGATTCCAATGATTTTTCCCATCAGTCCCTCCTTTGACACTGAGGACAAAAATGAGTTCCTCGTCCACCGAGCTGGAATTTCTCAATCACTCCCCCACAGCGCGAACATGCTTGTCCAGTCTTATCATAGACCTGATGGAAATCCTGCATGGTTCCGTCTTCCCCAAAGGCATTGGTATAGGTTCTAATGGTGGAACCGCCTTTTTCAACAGCCTGACCCAAAACAGCAATGATCTGGTCATGTATCGCTGACGCTTCTTCTGTCGTCAAAGTTTGGGAAGGTCTAGCTGGATGAACCTGAGCTCGCCAGAGGACCTCATCCACATAAATATTACCTAGACCAGCTACCAAGGTCTGGTCTAGGAGATGGGATTTGATAGGCTTTTTAGACTTGGATAGAGCAGCTTGAAAGACCTGCAAATCAAAGTCCTGCTCTCTTGGCTCAGGCCCTAGTTTCTTAGAAATAAAGTAGACATCCAAAAGGTCGGGTGCCAGCAATTCCATTGTACCAAACTTGCGTACATCCTCGTAAACAAGCGTACCACCATCCTCAAACTGGAAGAAAACATGAGCATGTTTACGTTCTGGAACTTGGTCTGGATAGAAAAAATACTTTCCCTCCATCCGCAGATGGGAAATCAAAACCTTGTCTGTTAGGTAAAAAAGCAAATATTTTCCACGGCGCCCCATTGACTCGATAATCTGATCAGGTAATTCCCTTTGAAACTCTTCCAAATCCGTCTTAATCATCTTGGGATAACGAATTTCTATACTCGAAATCTTCTTTCCCAAAATCAATTTTTCTAAGCCACGACGAACCGTTTCAACCTCAGGTAATTCAGGCATAAGTCCTCCTTCTGTAAAAACAAGAAGCAGGCATGAGCCCACCTCTACTTAGTATTCTTTTTCATTATAGCCAAAGTCAGCCAAATCTAGCTTTTTATCACGCCAGTTTTTCTTGACCTTGACCCAAGTTTCTAGGAAAACCTTGTCCCCTAGCATGAGTTCGATATCACGACGGGCCATGGCCCCAATTTTCTTGAGCATGGCGCCACCTTTTCCGATGATAATACCTTTTTGACTATCACGCTCAACCATGATGGTTGCCCGGATATGAACCTTGTCGGTCTCTTCGTCACGCTTCATGGAGTCAATTACTACTGCAACTGAGTGAGGGATTTCTTCACGCGTTAGGTGCAAGACTTTCTCACGAATCATTTCTGAAACCAAGAAACGCTCTGGGTGGTCTGTGATTTGATCAGCTGGGAAATACTGGAAACCTTCCTCAAGATTTTCACTGAGGATGTCAATTAGACGAGAAACGTTATTTCCTTGAAGGGCTGAGATAGGGACAATTTCCTTAAAGTCCATCTGGTTACGGAAGTCATCAATCTGAGCCAAAAGCTGATCTGGGTGGACCTTGTCAATCTTATTGACCACCAAAATAACTGGAACCTTGGCAGCCTTCAGACGCTCGATAATCATATCGTCCCCCTTGCCACGCGCTTCGTCAGCTGGCACCATGAATAGAACAGTATCCACTTCACGAAGGGTACTGTAGGCAGATTCCACCATGAAATCCCCAAGAGCTGTTTTGGGCTTGTGAATTCCTGGTGTGTCGATAAAGACGATTTGCTCCTTATCTGTGGTGTAAATCCCCATGATTTTATTGCGCGTTGTCTGCGCCTTGTCACTCATAATGGCAATCTTTTGCCCCATGACGTGATTTAAAAAGGTTGACTTCCCAACATTGGGACGCCCTAAAATGGCTACAAAGCCTGATTTAAATGTCATAATTTCCTCTTATAGTTTAAAATAGTATATCCCAAATGCGTGGGATAAAGATAAGTGCACCAATCACCGCAGCAAGAAGGGAAACCACAAGTACGGCACCAGCCGCCATGTCCTTGGCTTTCTTCGCTAACATAGAAAAGTGATAGTGACTGGCTAAATCCACTACATTTTCAATAGCAGAGTTAATAATTTCAAAGGCTACTACCAAGAAAATGCTCATTAGGAGAAAGAGCCATTCAATGCGTGACACCTGAAAAACAAAACCTGCAAGGATGACTACTAGAGCCGTCACTGCATGTTTTCGCATATTGCGTTCTTCCTTGAAAGCAGTCAGAATTCCTGTAAGGGCAAATTCTAAACTAGATACCAGGTCACGATTTCCATTTTCGTTTATTGTCTTGTGAGTCCATAGGCTGTCAAAATTTCTTCTTGTAAACCGAACATCTCCGCTTCTTCTTCCGGAGTGTAGTGATCATAGCCGTTAATGTGTAAAAAGCCGTGTACTGCCAAGAAGCCCATTTCACGCTCAAAGCTGTGACCGTATTCCTCAGCCTGCTCATGCGCTTTATCGATAGAGATGAACAATTCCCCAATGTAGGCATCAAACTCAGACATCATCTCTGCCAATTCAGGATTTTCAAGCAAATCCTCTTCGTCAAAGGAGATGTCCAACTCTGGCTTATACTCAAGGCTGATGACATCTGTCGGACGATCGGTATCACGGTACTCCAGATTGAGTTCGTGGCTACGCTCGTTGGTCACAAAAGTAACTGCCATCTCCTTGTCTTCTTTTCCTATTTTTTGGGCTGCAAATTCCAAAATTTCTTGGGTTTGGTGCAAGATTTCTTGTGAAACTTGACCAGTTTCATCTACCATTTCAATATACATGTACTTCTCGATTCTCTTTACTTGGCTTTATTATACCATATTTCCATGATTTTATTCTACCTTTTTGATATAATACTATGGAATACAATCACAAGGAGAGAACGATGTCATTTGACGGATTTTTTTTACACCACATGGTTGAGGAATTGCGAAGCGAGTTGATCAATGGTCGCATTCAGAAAATCAATCAGCCTTTTGAACAAGAGTTGGTCTTGCAAATCCGCAGCAATCGCCAAAGCCATCGCCTGCTCCTCTCTGCCCATCCCGTTTTTGGACGTATCCAGCTGACCCAAACGACTTTTGAAAATCCAGCCCAACCTTCTACTTTTATCATGGTTTTGAGAAAGTATTTGCAGGGTGCCCTGATTGAGTCGATCGAGCAAATCGAAAATGATCGTATCGTGGAAATTACCGTTTCCAATAAAAACGAAATTGGGGACCATATTCAGGCTACCTTGATTATCGAAATCATGGGTAAACACAGTAATATTCTCCTCGTAGATAAAAGTAGCCATAAAATCCTCGAAGTTATCAAACACGTCGGCTTTTCACAAAATAGCTACCGCACCTTGCTTCCAGGATCAACCTATATCGCTCCGCCAAGCACCGAATCCCGCAACCCTTTGACTATCCAGGATGAAAAACTTTTTGAAATCCTGCAAACACAGGAACTAACAGCAAAAAATCTTCAAAGTCTCTTTCAAGGTCTAGGACGTGATACGGCAAATGAATTGGAAAACATTCTTGTCAGTGATAAACTGTCTACTTTCCGAAACTTCTTCGGGCAAGAAACCAAGCCTTTCCTAACGGAGACTTCTTTCAGCCCAGTTCCTTTTGCAAATCAGGTGGGAGAGCCTTTTGCCAGTCTCTCTGATCTTCTGGATACCTATTACAAAGATAAGGCAGAGCGCGATCGCGTCAAACAGCAAGCCAGTGAGCTCATTCGCCGTGTTGAAAATGAACTTCAAAAAAATCGTCATAAGCTAAAAAAACAAGAAAAAGAGTTACTAGCGACAGACAATGCTGAGGAATTTCGCCAAAAAGGGGAATTGCTGACAACCTTCCTCCACCAAGTGCCTAATGACCAAGATCAGGTTACCTTGGACAACTACTACACCAACCAACCTATCACCATTGCGCTTGATAAGGCCTTGACTCCCAGCCAGAATGCTCAACGCTACTTTAAACGCTATCAGAAGCTCAAAGAAGCTGTCAAATACCTGACTGAGTTGATCGAAGAAACCAAGGCCACCATTCTTTATCTAGAAAGTGTCGAAACCGTACTCAACCAAGCTGGACTGGAAGAAATCGCTGAAATCCGTGAAGAATTGATCCAAACAGGCTTCATTAGAAGACGCCAACGCGAGAAAATTCAGAAACGCAAAAAACCAGAACAGTATCTGGCGAGCGATGGCAAGACCATCATCTATGTCGGTCGAAACAATCTTCAAAATGAAGAGTTGACCTTTAAAATGGCCCGCAAGGAGGAACTTTGGTTCCATGCCAAGGACATCCCTGGAAGCCACGTCGTCATCTCAGGAAATCTTGATCCATCTGATGAAGTCAAGACAGATGCAGCTGAACTAGCTGCCTACTTCTCCAAAGGGCGTTTGTCAAATCTAGTTCAAGTGGATATGATTGAAGTCAAGAAACTCAACAAACCAACTGGTGGAAAACCTGGCTTTGTAACCTACACAGGACAAAAGACCCTCCGCGTTACACCAGACCCAGAAAAATCGCATCTATGAAAAAATCCTGATTCAACTTGAAATCAGGATTTTCTTTTAGATTTCACTCTGCAATCAAGGTTTCCAAGCCGACTTTCATCATATCGGTGAAGGTGTTTTGATTTTCTCAGCCAGTTTTTAATAACTCTCAAAGAGCGAGATAGTGGTCAATAAATGAGATAGTTTTCTCTTTCAAGTAACAAGATTTTGTTGCTATCTTCTAAAATTCTTTTATTGTCTCAATTTCGAAAAGACTTCCCCAATCTTGCCTTCAATGACCAATGTAGCTTGGCTGTCTTGTGGAATACTGGTTTTATTGATAAGGACCAGATTTGTCCCAGAAAAATAGTTTACTAGGCTAGCTGCAGGATAAACAACCAAGGAAGTCCCACCAATAATCAGCAAGTCTGCTTGCCGAATAGCTTGTGCAGCTTGACTAAAGACATCCATGTCAAGTGATTCTTCATACAAGGTCACGTCAGGCTTGACCACCTTACCACAGTCTAAGCAGTTGGGAACAGGTCCCTCGAGGGCCAGAAAGGCAGTTAAGTCATAGAAACGATGACAACCTAGGCAGTAATTTCGGTCCGCACTCCCATGCAATTTAAAGACCTTCTGAGAGCCAGCCATTTCATGAAGACTATCGATATTTTGTGTCACAACAGCCTTTAGCTTACCTGTCTTTTCCAAAGCAGCTAGATAAGTATGAGCAGCATTAGGCTTGGCTTCTGGATAAATCAGGTATTTCTTATAAAAGTCAAAAAAATCTTCTGGATAGCGCTCAAACATGGTCCGAGAAACGAGTTGCTCTGCCGTAAAATGACGGCCTAACTGATGACTATAAACACCATCTGAACTACGAAAATCTGGGATATTAGACTCGGTTGACACTCCTGCCCCTCCAAAGAAAACAATCCGTTGACTTTGATCTATCAAGTCTTGTAATTGTTCAATTTTATCCATCACATTTCTCCTTAAGCTGGGTTCTAAAAAAGTTGAAAACCAATAGCTCCAGCAATCTGATTTTCAACTCTTCCTTTATCATTACTGATATATTTGAGATTAAAGCATTTGAATCAATCTTAGAAATAACCTTATCTCAAAGTAATGCGATGTTTACTCTGCAATCAAGGTTTCCAAACCAACCTTCATCATATCGGTGAAGGTATTTTGGCGTTCTTCTGCAGTAGTGTCTTCATCTGGATTGACCAAGCTATCAGAAATGGTCATGATAGCAAGTGCATCAACGTGGTGTTGGGCAGCAAGATAGTAAAGAGCTGCTGCTTCCATTTCCACAGCCTTGACTCCCCATTTACCAAGCTCGATGTTCTTTTCAAAGTAGTTTGAGTAAAAGACATCTGATGACAAAACGTTCCCAACGTGGGTGGTCATACCAAGTTCTTTGGCGATATGGTAGGCCTTGTCTAGCAAGTCAAAACTAGCGATTTGTGGGAAGTCATACTGTGGCCAGTCGTTGCGGATGATGTTTGAGTTGGTTGCAGCTGCTTGCGCCAAAACCAATTCACGGACATGAACATCCTCGTTTAACGAACCCGCAGTTCCCACACGGATCAATTTCTTTACACCGTAGTCCACAATCAACTCACGCGCATAAATCGAAATGGATGGCATCCCCATCCCAGTTCCCATGACCGATACACGGTGACCCTTGTAAGTACCAGTGTAACCAAACATGTTACGCACTTCGTTAAAACAAACAGCATCTTCAAGGAAGTTTTCCGCAATAAATTTCGCACGAAGAGGATCCCCAGGAAGAAGAATTTTATCAGCAATTTCACCCTGCTGAGCAGCAATATGGATAGACATAATATAAGATACCAAACCCGTCAAAAAGCGAAGGGAAAATAGGAGTTGGGTGCAGTGAGCGATGCTCGCAAGACCAACTGTCTTTCCCACTGCTTTTAGGGTGGGTTCAATTCCTTTCTTTCTTAATTTTGATTTAGAGGAGAGCCGCTCGTGTTCAAATCTGAACACCTTACTCTACCTTTCTTTTTGTATATTTAGGATAGCGACAGAGAACAAAGTAAAAATAGGAAACTGACGACGCATCGCAGATGCTAGACAGTTTATCTTTTTTACATAGTTCTCCGCCCGTATTCAGTTCAGCGAATACGATTTACCCATCCTTTCTTTCTTGATTTTAAAATTAAATATTTCACAGAACAATTAGCCCGAGTTTGACTATAACTCAGATACTCTGGATTTCTGTAATTCCTAGTTTACCAATGAATCTAAAAATGCATACAGTTTTGCATTCATTTCAGAATAATCGTTTCCACGTAATTCTTCTGGTGTTTGAACAAAAGGCAACTTTTCACTTTGCTCTCTTAATTTATCCTCACCATCCGCAGCAATCAATAACTCTATTGCGTCTGGATCAAATTCCAAATGAGCCTGAAAGGCATAATGTTTTGGACTGAAGCGAATAATCTGACGTGGACAACCTTGACTCGTCGCAAGAACAACAGCATCCTCTGTCAGCCCTGGCATATCACCATGCCAGTGGCTAGTTTCTATGGTTTCTCCGAACAAGCTTACATGAGGATCTGTTAAACCTTGCATCGTCAATGTCACAGGATAAACGCCAATCTCACGCTCAGGACTGTGCTCATACTCCGCGCCATAGGCAACAGACAGGAGCTGGGCACCAAGACAGACACCAACAATATAGATATCTGCAGCAATCGCTTCTTTCATAAAAGCAAGCTCAGCCTTTGGATCATAGTATGGGAAGTTTTCTCTATCCTCATCAGGTGATTGAGGACCACCCATGACAATCAGAAAATCAATCCCATCAATTGTTTCAGGAAGAGGTTCTTTTTCATAAACCTTTGTTGATGTAATTTGATGACCTCGTTCTAGAGCCCATTTTAGATATGCGCCTGGAACCTCAAATGTCTCATGTAAAATAAAGTGAACTCTCATGACATTACAATTCAGCAAGAATCGCTTTAAGCAAGCCTTTGAAGTCACCTTTGACACGCTCTGTCACTTCCACAACTTCTTCGTGGTTGAGTTCTTCTTGGAAACCAGCAGCATGGTTCGTAATACATGAAATTCCTAGAACTTTCAAGCCTGAGTGAGCGGCCACAATCACTTCAGGAACAGTGGACATACCAACTGCATCTGCTCCCAATGTCTTATAGGCACGAATCTCTGCAGGTGTTTCATAAGTCGGACCGGTTACACCGATATAGACACCTTCATCAAGCTTGATACCAAGTTTATTAGCCACTTCATGGGCAGTAGCACGGTATTCTGGAGTGTAGGCTTTAGACATATCTGGGAAACGTGGACCAAAATCATCCAAGTTTTCACCCATCAATGGGTTTTGCCCCGTCATATTGATATGGTCTGAGATAGCCATCAAAGTACCAGGACCGAAACCAATACCGCCAGCTGCATTGGTTACAATGACACCTTCACATCCGAGAACTTTCATCACACGTACTGGGAAAGTCACGACTTCAAGAGGATTTCCTTCGTAGAAATGGAAGCGACCTTGAAGAGCCAAGACCTTTCGACCTGCAAGGTCGCCATATACCAATTTCCCAGCGTGACCGACTACTGTCGAACGGCCCCAGTTTGGAATATCTGCATAGTCTACTACAACAGGATTTTCGATTTCTTCAGCCAATTCTCCAAGTCCTGATCCAAGGATTAAACCAAACTCAGGCGCTTGGATTCCTTTTTCTTTCAGGAAAGCAGCTGTTTCTTTGATCTTATCTAAAAATGTCATTCTGTGTCTCCTTTATTATTTTTTAGCATTTGACCGATTTTGTCAAAAGTTTTAGCATTGCGAATGGTGATGTTGCGATAAAAAGGCATCTTGAGCAAGTACTTATGATAGGCAGTTGCATAGTAGGATTTTTCAGAGAATTTCCCCCAGAAAATCCCAAGTCTTCCAAAATGAACGATTTCATCTTCCAGTTCCAAACTGTCCACTTTCTCGATGACTTGAGCAACATCCAAGCCCTCCGTGTAAAAGAGGACATCCTTTCGTGCCAAATCTTTGGTCCACCATTCAGGCAGATTTTCAAGTTCCGCTTCAAAGTCCTCAAGACTCAGTAACGAAAAGCTCTGAATAAATGGATAATGGACTGCAAAGAAAGTTTCTAACTTTTCAACCAATTGGGCTTTGGGATCTGTCGAAGTAAAGAAAATATTGCCACTGTTGATGTAGGTTTCAACCTTTTCCACTCCCAACTCTGTCATTTCTTGACGAAGTTGCGCCATGACAACCTTATTCTTCCCACCGACATTAATGCCCCTAACCAGTAAAGCATAGTGTGTCATCTTATACCAATTTATCTAAGAAACTTTCCCCAATCATGGCAGTTTCCACACCAAAGTTATCCGCAACTGTCGCTGAGATATCTGCAAAATGTCCAACTGGAATGACACCATTTCCCTAAAGCTAGGGCTGTAAGCTAAAAGTGGAATATATTCACGAGTGTGGTCAGTTCCAGCATAGGTTGGGTCATTTCCGTGGTCCGCAGTAATCAAGAGAAGGTCATCCTCTCTCATAGCAGCGATAATTTCAGGCAAGCGTTCATCGAACTCATGCAAGCAATCACGGTAACCATGAGCATTGCGGCGGTGGCCGTAAAGAGCATCAAAGTCAACTAAGTTTGTGAAAGAGAATCCTTTTTCAAACTCAGCAAGTCCCATGGTCTTCAATAATGTATCAATTCCATGGCTGTTTGACTTGTTGTGGCCCATGTCATGGTTGATACCAGCGCCGTTAAAGATATCGTTGATTTTACCAACAGCGTACGTATCGATGCCAGCTTCGTTCAATTTATCCAAAACAGTTGGTGCAAATGGAGAAACGGCTAAGTCACGACGGTTAGCTGTACGAGTGAAGTTTCCTGGCTCGCCAACATACGGACGGGCAATGATACGGCCTAAAAGGGCAGGACGCTCAAGAGTAATCGAACGAGCGTATTCACAAATACGATAAAGTTCATCCAAAGGAATGATGTCTTCGTGGGCAGCAATTTGCAAAACAGGATCAGCTGAAGTATAGATAATCAACTCTCCAGTTTCCATCTGACGTGGTCCAAAATCATCGATAACAGCTGTTCCTGAGTAAGGTTTATTGGCTTCACGAATGACCTTACGTCCTGAAAATTCTTCGATTTTTGTCAAGATTTCTTCTGGGAATCCGTTCCAGAAAGTATCGAAAGGCTCGGTAATGTTGAGTCCCATGATTTCCCAGTGTCCAGTCATGGTATCCTTACCAAGAGATACTTCTTCCAATTTTGTTGCGTATCCTGTTGGATTGCTTTCTGCTGGTACAGTCTTCAAGGGAGTTTCACGAGGAATATTTCCTAGACCGATTTTAGCCATGTTTGGCACATTCAAACCAACAGCTTTTGAGATATGCCCCAGTGTGTCAGAAGCACCGTCTGGAACCCCTGCATTGACAAAGTTATTAGCATCTGGTGCTGCACCGATTCCCACGGAATCCAGTACCACCAAGTGAATCCGATTAAATTTTGACATAGTGTATCTCCTTATTATGTTGATTAGTTTGCTTTTGTTGAAGTTAAAATCTGAACTCCGTCTCGTCCAGCAACGATGACCTTATCCACCATTTGGTTGAACAAGCCATGCTCTACGACACCAACGACATGGTCCAATTCTTGCCCGAAGGCAATTGGATCTTCAATGACATCCAAGGCTAGGTCAATGATAAAGTTCTGCATATCGGTCACAAAACGTTGGCCGTCTTTTTCACGGAAACTTGGTTTATAGCCAGCTCGCTCAAACCGACGAAAGACCTGTTCTGCACCATACTGAACCACTTCTACAGGCAATTTAAAAGCACCTAGTTTCTCTACCAGTTTGCTTTCGTCAACCACCCAAATGTATTCTTTTGAGGGCGTTGCGACAACCTTCTCCATCAGAAGGGCACCACCACCGCCTTTGATCCCGTTGAACTGGCTATCTACTTCATCCGCCCCGTCAACCGTCACATCGACAAAGTCTACTTGATCAATCGACTTGAGCGGGATATTAAGCCCTTCAGCCTGTTTACTGGTCACACTGGAAGTCGTTACAGCAGTAATCTGCAAACCTTCTTCCTTAATCCGACGACCGATTTCTTCTACGAAATAGTAGGCAGTAGAGCCCGTTCCAAGTCCGACTACCATGCCATCCTTGACAAACTCAGCAGCCTTGATACCTGCCATTTCTTCAGATTTTCCACTCAAACACCTCCATTAAAGAGCTATTTTTATTATAACATGTATCCGTTTTTATTTCATGGATACACTGGAAAAACCCGAACATTTTTATTTCGGGTTTTGGTGTCCTATTTAACCATATCAGGATCGTAATCATAGAATCCAGTATCGAGAAAACGGTTTTTAGGGTGTAACTTGCGCACTTCCTCATCTAACAAGAAGGCTTGGTCATGGCTAAAGTTGCCCTCTCGAATCAAGCCACGCGCTTGAATAAAGAGTTTGGCAATTTCTACAAAGTTCTGACCGGGTGTGTAGAGCCCCTCTAGCTTCCAGTGAGTGAAACCATGTTCTACTAATTCTGTCAATTTAGTCATCAAATCAAGATCGTTATTTGCAAAGATGTGGGTACCATGATTGTCTTCAAAGATAGAGTAATGGCTCTCTGGATCACTTGGTTCAGCCAAGAAGAGGTCACGTTTACGCGTTTTTTCATCATCGATATGCGTAAAGTTATAGTAGTTTTGTAAGAGCGGACGCTTAGAATGGTGAATGACACTAGCACCATAAACCAATACTTCAGCAGGAATTTCCAAAATCTCTGGCATCTTAAAGAGTTCGGCAGATGGAATTTCACGCGCCAAAACCGCCTCAGAAGCACCTGCCTTTTGGCCCCAGAAGTTAATCTGACGACTACTTGTTACCATGGTTGAAGCATCGTAAATAGTCTTGAAGGAATAGCCATCACGGTTGACTACGTAAAAGACACCTGCATCTCCTACTGTAATATAGTCTGTCTTGATTTCTTCCAAGAAGTCTAGGAAAGGCTTGATACGATCCATCATGTCTTGGTGCATAAGGGCGTTAACCGCAACGATCAATTCCTTACCCCCATCATGAACCAGCTTAGCGATTTCTCGCAACTCTTCATAACTAAAGGTCGTTGGCAAACGGAGGCCAAAATCTTTCTCACCGACATAGATACGGTCTACGCCAGCTTCGAGTAGTTGTTCAACTTGTTCAATGCTTTCAGCAGTTGCTGTAATGATAATCTTTTCCATAAGGAAAATTATACCACATTTCTCAAAAATCAGCTATGGGTACTGAGAGTTTCACAAAAAGTTAAACTTATTTCTATCTTTCCCAATCAAAAAGTGAACAGTAACTTGTACCATTCACTCTATTTTATGCATGTGTTTTTTCAACTAGGTGGCCATCATTCATGACATAAATACGGTCAACCTTATCAAGAAGACGAGTATCATGTGTAATCATGACAACTCCTCTACCTTGTTCGTGGGCAATGGCAGCCAACATCTCTGTTACTTGATAGGCACGCTGGGTATCCAGACTGGCTGTTGGTTCATCTGCAAGCACAATACTTGGATTGTTATAGAGCGCTCTAGCAATCGCCGCACGTTGACGTTCGCCACCAGATAGAGCCTTGGGATAATGATCTTGGACCTTTTCCAAATCCAACAACTCAAAGAGCTCTTTTCGGTCACTTTTACTATTTTTTCCCTTATCCAGTCTGTCTATCAAGTCCAGCTGTTCCTTGACTGTTAGAAAAGGAATTAGGTTTGAAGCCTGGAGAATGAAACCAAACTCTCTAAAACGGAGGTCTGTTTTCTCCTTCTCCGTCAAACTACCTGTTTCCTTTCCCTTTACCAAAATCTTTCCACTCGAAGCTTCCTGTAGTTGTCCTAGAGTTGTTAGAAAGGTTGTCTTGCCAGAGCCAGAAGGCCCAACGATAGCTACGAACTCTCCCGCATTTAACTGAAAATTCGTCTCATGCAGGGCTACGACTTTCATCTTTCCTTCCCCGTAGGTTTTTGTCACTTGAGTCATTTCAATCAATGCTGTCATACTATTCTCCTTATCATTCTGCAATCGCAGTAATCGGATCCACCTTTAGCAAGCGTGGAAGTGAAATGACACCACCTAGAAGGGCCATCAAGGAAATCACCAAGCTTAGGACAGAGTAAGCTATCCAACTTGGATAGAAAAAGAAGGTAGCTGGTAATACTAAAATCACTCCTCCGATTGCCAGCAAAGCTAAAGCAATCCCCATACCAGCTAGGAGAAAGATTTGACAAAAAAGAGACCATACAATGGTTTGATCTGTATTCCTTGAGCTCGCATTATTCCATAAAGTCCTAGTTTTTGGATGGTAATGATATAAACAAAAATACCCACAATCAAGCCTGTAATGACAATCATAGCAAGAATCATTCCTGAAAATACATTAACCTGAGGTGTGTAACCAGGAATTTTCGATATCATTTTTGGAATGGAAATCTGTTTCAGTCCATCGCCAGTCACTTCTATGTCATTTTTCAATACTAAGGCAGAGATGGAACGATTGGCTCTCAAGGTTCCTTGTAGGGTCCAATAAGTTGTCAGACTCGTAAATACAACAGGCTCAGTGAAAAATTTATTTCCTTGAGTCAGGCCTACAATCTTGTAACTTGCCTCGCTTCCATTAAGCTGAATGGCGTCGCCTAGCTTCATCCCATAGTTCTCAAAAGACTGATCCACAACAACCTCATCATCTCCTTCAGGATAACGACCCTCCGTCAAACTAGGTGAGATAAAAGCGTCCCAGTCTTGAGCAAAAATGGAAACATTGACTTTTTCACTACCATCGACTAGATTGGTTACAGCAAACATATAGCCCAATGGAGCAGCCTCTTCAGAACTCTTATCCTTGTAGTCCTTTTCAGGAATAAAGGATGCCGTCAAATTATCATTTGCGTAGTCGGATAAAACAACACCCGTTGCTTGCCAATTATCAATAGCTGCTCGGTTGTTTCGCACAAGACCAAGAGCTAGACTGGTCATAAAAAAGACCATAAAAGCGATAAGAAAAATGGTAGTTAGAATCAAACTATATCGAAGTTTATTTCGTACTATTTCTTTGATAGCAAGATACATGCTTATCTCCTTTAACTTTTCCCCAGAGGTAGCAAAAAGCCACCCAGTCCAATAGACAGAATCGCTGTCTTATCATCCATTCAAAACAACTCCTACCAATACTCTTCAAAAGTATCCATGTAGCAACTCAACAAATCATCTTAGGAAAAAGCCTCAGCTTGCTATCAATTTATATAAGTTATCCTTTCCTTTCTCAGTATATTTATAATAGAGAAGGTTAGGTCATCTGTTTTAAGTGTAACATCCATGCTATCACTTTCCCTAGTAGGTGTCAAGAAGAGTAACTTAGAAGTTGATAAGAGACTTTAGTAGTTTTGTAACAATTCTGTAATAATTCTCTGCATAAAAAATGATAAAATAGTTATGTACTGTTAAGGAGAGAATCATGTCCGCAAGAAAACTAGAAGCTTATGAGTTTGAACAAGCTCCCGAATCAAATCAAACTCCACTTTATCAAGATTATACACCAGAAGCCCCAGTCGGCCCTAACCTAAAAGAGATTTTATTTTTTGTAAATATCGCTTGTTTCTGTATTTTTATGGCACTTTTTAGTTTTATTTTTTTATCCTTAAAATTTAATACAGCTTTATCATTTATCGCTGCTATGGCAACAAGCTTCGCACTTTTACAACTTCAAAGAAAGATAATGAAACGAAAACTTTCAAAATAAAGGTTGGTACTACTACCAACCTCTTTTCTAGTTATCTAAAAAGACAGTTATCTAACTGTCTTTTTTATTTATTCTTTCGTTTTGAAGGCGATTGGATGGCAATCTTAACTTCAAAAATCGTTCCTCTAGGTTTATTATCTTTGACGGTAATCGTTCCTCGCAAAGCATCAACAATCTGCTTGGCCAAAGATAGTCCAAGACCAAAGCCACCTTTCTGACGGGTTCTCGCCTTGTCCACACGGTAAAAGCGGTCAAAGATTTTCTTCTTGTCAGGAGCTGAAATTCCAATTCCGTTATCCGTTACTGTAAGATAGAGGTGACGATCTGTAGCATAGACTACAAACTCAATTTCCCCATCTTCTTCAGTATACTTGATGGCATTGTCAAATAAAATGGTCATGAGTTGTTTTAGGAGCAACTGATCGGTCATGAATGGACGATAAATTCGATTTTCATAGTTGAAAACACGATCATTTTCATAAGCAATCAACTCATAGTTGGCAAAGGTTGTTTTAAAGAATTGTGGAGAAACTTCTGCTATTTCTGGTTTGATTCCATCATCTCGACGTGCAAGGTTGAGAAGATTGGTCGTAAGGAAACGCATGTTGCGAACTTCTTCAAGACTGGAAGCAATACTTTCACTGGATTCCATGATGGTTGCCTCTGGTTTTCGAAAAAGATTCTCTAAACGATTTTGTAAAACGGCCAGAGGCGTTCTCAGTTCGTGACTCGCATTTTCAACAAAGGACTTCTGCTTTTGCATGCTTTCCAGCAAGGGTTTGACACTGACACGTGCCAGGTAAACACTGGCAATTAAAGACAGGAGCCAGAAACTAGCCATGACTACAACAATTAAATGCTCGTGATTTTGGCTGATTTGCTCAAGCTGGCTGGTATTGATTAGAACCGCCGCATATTTGACATTACTTGATACGGTGGAAGAGTTGGTTTCCATCAAGACCATTCGATAGGTTTCTTCCTGACCGTAGCTATTGACAACTTGGATTTGCCGAATATGATTCAACTCTTTCTTGTCCAGCTTGATCTTGTCCAAGCCTAAAAAGCGATTACCCAGTAAGAGTTGGTTAAAATCCTTGTCAAAAAGCAAAACTTCCGTATTAGAGCTAACATTGGGCTTGATTTCAGCCTTGTTGGCATCCGCTGTTGCGGGTTGGATATCCTTGACTTCTTCGGTTGCCCGATTAAGGGCTAACTGGATAACCGCTTGGGGACTACTACTAAGAGCTTGGAGTTTTTCATCTACAGAGGTGTAGAGACTCGAATGCATGACCTGAAGGATAATCAAGGTCATAGCAGAGAAAATCAAGGTGAACACTCCAAAGTTTCGAATGAAATAGCTAAAATCATCCGCATACCATGTTTTTTTTAATTTATTGAACATCTTTTAAAATATACCCGACACTACGCAAGGTTTGAAGATTTTCAGCAAAGGCTGTACCCTTCAGTTTCTTACGAACTTTTGAAACATAGACTTCTACAACGGAAATAGTCGTATCGCTATCAAATCCCCATAGACGGTCAAAAATTTGTGTCTTGGGAAGAATAACATTTTGATTTTGAAGGAAGTAAACCAATAACTCAAACTCTTTTCCGAGCAGTTCCACAGGCGTGTCTTCCACCTTCACTTCATTCGTTGAAAGATTGACGACTACATCCCCATAGGTCAAGGTATTTTCGTTAAACTTTCCTGAACGCTTGAGAAGGGCTTGAATCCGCATTTTGAGTTCTTCTAGGTAGAAAGGTTTGGTGAGATAGTCATCCGCTCCCAACTCAAAACCATGTCCCTTGTCATCCAAACTCTCTTTGGCAGTCATGATAAGAACTGGTGTCGTAATTCCTTTTTCTCGCAACTCTTTCAAGACTTGGAAACCATTTTTTTCAGGCAACATCAGGTCAAGCAAAATCAAGTCATAAACGCCACTTTCAGCTTCGTAGAGACCTTCCTCTCCATCAAAAACCTGCATGACATCTGCAAAATCATCTAAAAAGTCAAATACTGAGTTTGACAGACCTAGGTCATCTTCTACTAGTAAGATTTTTATCATCAGAAACTCCTCCTTGTTATGATTATTATACCAAAATTGCCTTAAAAAAAACTCAACTCTCTCTTCTTTTCAGATAGAAAGTTGAGTTTTTGTTTACATTTTGAACGAATTAAGCTTTGGCATATTGGGCTACAACAGCTTCGACTGCTGCTTTCTCACGCTTAATCAAGTCAACACGCGCTGCAATATCCTTGATACCCATACGAATGTTACGGCTAAGAGCAAGGTCAGAGAGTTGTGGTTCAAAGAAGGCCTTGTACTCTGCCAAGCGTTGCTCTGTTTTAAAGATATGCGATGGGAAGATGACAAAGCTATCAAAGCTCATATCTCCACCAAGGGCTGCCTTGATCCAGTCCCAATTTTCACGCGCCCATACCCAAACAGTTTCTTGGGTAGCTTGGTGTCCGAGGAATTGGAGGTACCATGAAGAAAGGTCTTGTGGTTTCACTACAAATTTATCTTTCCACGAGCCAATCAGGGTTTGGATATTGTCGGCATCTGTACTATATGCAAGAGCTCCTGCCAACTGGCGTTTAAAGACCGCATCCGTCGCATGAGTATATAGGTCCAGATAAGTTGCGACCAAATCCTTGGTCTCATGGTGTTTGATTTCATTGATGAGAACTTGAGCACGAATTGCTGCTGGAAGTCCTGCAAGGTTCTCCTTGTGAGCTGCGAAGATTTGGCTAGCGACTTGACTAGCTTCTGCATCATTAGAGCGAATCATCATGGAAATGGTCAACTGACGAACCAATTCATCCTCATCTGATTCTCCATCTTTGGCTTCAAAACCAAGACGGTCATAGTTGTGACGAGCCAATTTAGCAACGAGTGTATTAAAGGCTTTCTCAGTTGCTGTTCCTTCATCGATAAAGCGCTCAAGGGCAGCAATCACTTGAGATACAGCTGAAACTACCAAGTAAGACTCTTCCTTAGCTAGTTTATCAAGGACTGGGAGCAAATCAGCATAAGAAATATGACCTGCCTCAGCCAACAAACGACGTTCTTGAACAATTTGCAGTTTGCTTGTGTTATCTAGTGTCTCTAGCTCAGCAAGAACTGCATCTAACAAGTCTCCTTGATAGTCAGTAATGTAGTGGGCTGTATTTTCAGTGTTGAGACGGGAGAGCTCCTTCATTTTCAGCAAGAAGAGCGGCGTAGCCAGGGATTTCGATACTTTCAGTTTCAAGTGTATCTGGCAAGCCTTTCCAGTTGCTGTTCAGTGGTACAACCCAGAGACGGTTCTTGTCTTCGTGCTCACCGATGAAGAATTGTTTTTGTGAAATCTTCAAGACATCATTTTCAACTTTGACAGTGAGAACTGGATAACCAGGTTGTTCCAACCAAGAATCCATGAAGGCCGCAACATCACGACCTGACGCTTGACCAAGGGCATTCCAAAGGTCACGACCAATGGTATTTCCATATTGGTGCTTTTCAAAGTAAGCATGCAAACCTTTAGCAAAATCAGCATCTCCTAGCCAACGACGAAGCATGTGCATGAGACGGCTTCCTTTGGCATAGACGATAGCTCCGTCAAAGAGAGTATTGATTTCGTCTGGGTGTTTGACTTCAACGTGGACAGACTGAACACCATCCGTCGCATCACGTTTAAGTGCTCCCGGCACACCACCTGTTTGGAAATCTTCAAAAATATTCCAACTTGGCTCGATGGCATCCACACAGACGTATTCCATCATGTTAGCGAAGCTTTCATTGAGCCAGAGGTCATCCCACCATTTCATAGTGACGAGGTTACCAAACCATTGGTGAGCAAGCTCATGGGCAATGACAAGGGCAACTTGTTGACGGCTAGCAAAGGTTGAGTTCTCATCCACAACCAAGTATACTTCACGGTAGGTTACCAGACCCCAGTTTTCCATTGCACCCGCTGAGAAGTCAGGGAGGGCGATATGAAGAGATTGAGGGATTGGGTACTTAACTCCGTAGTAATCTTCGTAAAACTCGATTGAGCGAACGGCAATGTCCAATGAGAAATCAAGGTTTGATAATGGGTGAGCTTTGGTTGAATAGACACCTACGAGGGTACCATTCTTAGTTTTAGCAGTAACCCCTTGCAAGTCACCAGCTACAAAGGCCAACAAGTAAGATGACATACGAGGTGTTGTCTCAAACTTCCAAATACCTGTTTCCTTGCGGTTATCCACATCAATCTCAGGCATGTTTGACAAGGCCAACTCACCTGCTGCTTGGTCAAAGCGAAGAGCGAGATCAAAGGTTGCTTTGGCTTCTGGCTCATCCACACATGGGAAGGCTTCACGCGCAAAATGGCTTTCAAACTGCGTAGACAAGACTTCCTTCTTGACACCATCCACTGTGTAGTAAGAAGGGTAGATCCCTGTCATGTTGTCTGTGATTTTTCCTGAAAAAGCGATGACTAATTCAACTTGACCGGCCTCAGCCAATTCGATATGAAGGGCTTCATTGTCATGATCAATTGTAAATGGACGCGCTTGACCCGCAACTTCTACAGAAGCGATTTCCAAGTCCTTTTGGTGAAGGGAAATACGGTCACTCTTGGCTTGACCAGTGATGGTCACCTTCCCAGAAAAGGTCTTGGTCTCACGACTCAAGTCCAAAAATAAATCATAATGTTCAGGAACAAATTGCGTAATAAAATGTTCAACTGCTTGCATAGTTTTCTCCTATTCTAAGTTTAAGAGTTTTACTCTTATTCAAACAAACTTATTATATCATGTTTTGCTTAAGAAAAAAGGATTGGACGGTGATTTCCAAAACTTTCTTCCTCCTAGCGGTCTACAGAGGGTAAACTTTACGAAATTCTTCTAATACAACCTTGCTGTCAGGCGTAAAAGTTAGTCCTGCCTCTCTCAGCCACTCGGCGAAACAGTCCTCATGAACCTGACGCCAATAGGCTAGGGATTTGTCACCTTCCCCTTCCTTAAAGGCATGTTCAGCAGAAACTTGATTAAAGGATTCGACAGAAACCTTTGTAATTTCGACAATGCAGACAGCCTGATTTTGACTGTCTAAAATGACATCGAAGGTCCCTTCTTGTGGGAGGGGTTCGTCTTCTAGTGAGTAGAGGTCGTAGGCTGAGGCTGTTGCAGTCTTTTCGCCTTTTAAAACCAAATCTGCCAAGAGATCGGCTTCCACTCCAAAAGCCCAAGCATCGATCTCATCTCCGATCGAGGGATTGATTTTCTTGTATGCATTCCACATTTCTTGCGGTGTCATGGGTTGCTCCTTTGTAATTTTTTACTTTCTTCTTTTACACGTTTGAGGTGGTCTGGATGGTTAATTTCTAAATCAAAAATCTCTGGAATAGAACTGTAGTGGATAATACATTTGATACCCATCTGATTCATTTTTTGTATGAAAGAAAGATTCAGATAGCCTGTAACAACTTGTCAAGGACTTTCTAATCATTTTTATCACTTTTTTGATGTTTTTCTCTCTCCATTTCTCTAAGCATTATGCGTTTTAATTTGTCTTGCATTGTTTCAGTAGCATTTTTATTAAAATGAACAACAACTTCATAGGTCACTTTTCCAACTTTCTTTATCGTTTTTGTTCCTGTATTCTGTTCATTTTTATTTTCGTACATATAGTTTTCCTCCTATTCATTACACCAAAAAACGACTGGTTTTTTCCCCAGTCGTTTAACTTCGTTCTTTCAAGCTCACAAATTGTTATCTTGAATATTAAATTTCATTTTTAATGAGTCAGATGTTTTCTGACCAATTAACTATTTTAATTTTTTATCTTTTTCTTTATCTGCATAGCTTTCTATAGTTAGATATTCCTTATTCAATTCATTTAAAAGTTCTTCTTCACTTGGTAAATACAGTTTATATTTTGATGCAAATATCTGTTTTTCATCTTCCGGAAGAGTATATTTAACAATGGAATCACTCTTATCAGCACAAAGTACAATGCCTATCGGAGGATTATCTCCCTCATTCATCATTTCTCTTTCATAATAATGAACATACATCTGCATTTGTCCTAAATCTTGGTGTGTTAAATCTCCAATCTTCAAATCTATCAGAACAAAGCATTTCAATATGTAGTTATAAAATACTAAATCTATTCTGAAATGTCTTCCATCAAAGGTAAATCTTTTCTGCCTTGCTACAAATGAAAAACCTCTCCCTAATTCTAAAAGAAATTTCTGTAAATGAGTTATTAAGGCTTGTTCCAAATCACTTTCATAAAAATCTGTATTAGCTTCCAAACCTAAAAACTCCAACACATACGGATCTCTTATAATATCCTCAGGACTTTTGCTTTTTTCCAATTGTGTTATTTCTTTTGACACTTCTTCTTTATTTTGACTTGATAATAATCTTTCATAGAAAAAACTGTTTATCTGCCTGTCAAGTTGCCTTGTACTCCAATTAGATTTTATAGCTTCTTCTAAATAAAAGTTCCTTGCATTTTCATTTTCAACACGCATAAGACTTCGATAATGTGTCCAACTCAATTCGCTACGCAGTGCGTAGCCATTTGGAAAAGTAAGATAAAATTGTCTCATATTCTTAAGATTTGCAACTGTAAAGCCTTTGCCAAAGTCTTTTGTCATCTGTTTAGATAGTTCTTGCAATAAACCTTGCCCATATTCTGCTGTATCTTTACCGCCTTGTTCATCAATAATTCTCTTACCAATATTCCAATAAGCTTCAACCATAGCAAAATTTGCTGTTTTATAAACTTTATTTCTTGCGCTTATCAGTATATTCTTAATTTCATTATAAAAATTGTTTTCCATGACCCTATCTCCTAAATTCTCTTATATTTTTCTACTCCACCTTCAGCCTTTCCGATGTGTTCTACATTTTTTACAAGTCCGTTATTTACATTTTCATAAAACCATCTACCAATCAAAGCCGGAGGTGTTGCAATTAACTCTCGTAAAACGAACTCTTTACCTTTCGGCAATGAGCCTATTTTATTTAGTAATGTATAATATAGAGTGGCATAGCTTGTATTTTCTTGTAAACTGCTGCACTTACAATATTCACTAATGCTTGGGTAATTACCCTCTTCTGCCTTTTTAGTTAAAATTTTCAGTTCTTCATCTGTTACCGTAAATTGAATTCGCATTTATATATCCTCTCCTTATAACTGAGTTTATTATCATATCATTGCATCATAAATACGAGATTTTTTCCATATAACAAATTCAACAACCTTATTATTCTTATAATAGAATATATCCTATCTTTCCTCTCCTCTGTACTTTTCTTTTACCTTATTATGATATTGTTCTGCTTTCTCCTGTTGTTCTTGGAATTTTTTCAGTTGTGCAATAACACTTGGCTTTTCTCCACGCTTAATCGCCTTGTCAATCTCAATACTTAGGTCTATTCCATAATCATCATTTACTGTCTTAACCGCATATTTGATATGGTCTATCTGCTTAAATTCATCTTGAATTTTAATTTTATCTTTGTTTAAGGTTTCTATTTCTTTTTCAAGTTTTGTAATTTCCTTTTCCCATTCATTTAGCTTAATAGATGATGTTCCGGTAAATTTTTCTATCGTCTTTCTTGCTCTTAGGTATCTATCTATTTCCTTTTTATGAGAATTGTAAAAGCTGTCTTTGAATAGTGTTTTACTCTTATATTCCTGATAGACTTTTTTGTTTTCTTTGATGATGTCAGAACAGATTAAACATTGGTTTAGGTCTTTTATTCTTTGTGTTTTTTCTTGAATATCACTGCTTATTTTTTTACTTTGCTTTGCCAGTTCAAAGATTTTTTCCTGTAGATCTGCTATGGTCTGAAGTTTATTATCTTTCAAATATATCCTTGCCTTTGAAAACCGTCTTAGGTCTGCTCCTATCTTTTTATTGCTTGCATAAGGATTTAACTTTCTTGCCTTTTCTCCTTGCAAGTCATGATAAATAGAAATGTATTCATAGAGATTAAAGAGTTCCGCTTCGCTTTCATATTCTTCTTTTTTCTCTTGTTTGTATTCATCATATTTTGCTTGCAAGTTTCCGATTAAGGAGCCTATCCAAGAAGTAAGCTCCGATATTCTTTCTTTAATCGCTTTGACTAAGGAATTATGCTTTTTGATTTCTCTATTGATATTTCCTTTGTCGGTTTCAATGCCTTTTCTTTCTAAAGCACTGGCACTTGCTCCTAAATGAATGGTTGGGATTTCTTCTATCCCCTGTCTTTCAAAAGAACGATGGTCTACTCTTTTTTCAAGATTGTTTCTTTCAAGATAGATGTTACAGATTTCAGCAAAACTTTCTCGCCATTTCTCTGCATTACCTTTGTTATTCCAATCAGTAAGTTCGACTTTTCTTGTTTTTGGTTTTCCGTTTTTATTTAGAATTTTATTGCCCTCATCATCAAGGATATATTCTTTTTTGCTTTTAGCTTGCCACTGTCCTTTTTCATTAATCGGTCTAAGTGTTGTCATGATATGGGCGTGAATATTATTATTTCCCTCATTACTTTCATCGTGGATTGCAAGGTCTGCTATCATTCCTTTTGATACAAAATTTTCCTGTATAAATTCTGTGATAAGTTTTTTGTTTTCCTCAAAGGATAATTCTTTCGGTAAGGCTATGATGAAATTTCTTGCAAGTTGAGCATTGCTTGCTTTTTCGTTTAGCTCCACACTGTTCCATAAAAAACTTCTGTTTTGAAATTCTTTTGGTATGTTCTCCAGTAAGAATATTTCCGAATGAAGTAATCCTTTTTTATTATGATAATCGTGAGTCACTCCGTCCCATTCATTTTTGATTTTCTCACAAGAAATATAGGCTGCACTTGCAACTGCACTTTTACTTTTTCCTCTGCTTATCATTGATATATTAAAGTGAAATGTTTCTGCCATCTGTGTAAGCTCCTTCCATTTTTTGTTTGTTTTCAGGTAAAGAAAAAGCAGACAGGCTATTTTTTGTATCTTTTCCTATCTGCTTTATCAGCATATTTTTATTAAGTTTTGGATTTTCAAAGGCTTGCTAAAATCCCTTAGTTTACTAAGGGCGCAATTATACACCCTAAAGGGTGCTTTGCGCCCTGCGGAGCTTTTGCCCTTGCAGGGAGCTTCTGTAAAAACTAAAGTTTTTTATTCAATCATTTCTTCTTCGGTTTCATTTTTCATATCCTTTTTACTTATCACTTCATCATAGGCTTTTTGGTATTCTGCGGTATCAGTGGCAATCTTAAGCATTTTTTCTATCTCCTCATCGGTAAACAGAAGAGGATTTTCTATTACCCTTTCTACGATTAGCCCTCTTTGTATAAGCCTGTGATTTCTTCGTTTTCGTTCTTTTTCATTTGCCAGCTTTTCTAATTTCTTTCCTTGATTTTGTAGTTGTTTCAGCTTTACATCGCACTTTTCTTTTTCTTCCTGAAGTTCAAAAATTTGTTCCTGTACTTCTTGTAATGTTTTTTCCTTCTTCATTTTCTTAATTCTCCTTTTTAGTATTTTGCATTGAAAAAGGCTACATACCTTTTTTAGATAAATAGCCTTCCTCTTCACTATTTTAGATTTTATCTTCTAAAATCTTTCTCAGTTTCTCTAAAATTTTATCCCTCCTTTTTCCGATTGTTTGATAGCTTACTTTTTCTTTTTTGCCGATAGACCTTAGACTTTCTTCTCTGTAGAAGATGGCTTCCATTAGCTCTCTTTCTTCTTTTGTCAATTGATTTAATGCCTTGTTTAGTTCTTCAATTTGCATTTTGACTTCTACAATTTTTTCTAAGTCTATTCTTTCATCTATGATGTTATCTACAAAGTGTCCATCATAATCTAATGCTGAAAATGAAATTACATTATACTTCCAATCCTTTCTCTGGAGATACTTTTCATGCTCTGTTATCTTCCAATAGGTTTTATAAACTTCTTCACTTACAGGTACAGCTTTTCCCCTAACATAGATGTAATATTCTTTTTTACCCATTGTGCTATCCTCCTTTTTATGTTCTCTGTTTTGGTTTTTTGAGAATAAAAAAGGAGGGCTTCTACACTTTGGCGTAAAAAGTCCTCTTTGAAAAATACATGCTTTTTTACTATGCTATTTAATATCGAATAAAAATTTTCTTAAACTAAATATCTTAATATCACACAATAAAAGAAGGTACCTTATGCTTACTCTTTCTGTTATCATGTCATACCATCGCATAACTTTATCTCCTTAACATTAACATTTTTTTATCTCCTTTATTTTAGTCTTGAAAAATATTAGTACCCTCTGTTGATATTTATAAATGCATAACATTGTCAGCTATCGAATTTAAAAATTCTTGGTCATGTGAAACAATGAATATTATTTTCTTATCGCTTTTACATTCGTTGATCAGATGGGATATGTTCATCATATTGCAATAATCCATTCCACTAGTAGGCTCATCAAAAAACATAAGTTTAGATTTTTTACATAGTACAGATGCAATTGCTACCCTTTGCTTTTGTCCACCTGACAAGCTCATTGGATGACGATCTTTTGATTCATATAAATCAAGTTTTTTCAGAATATTTTCAACATAACTACTTTCAATATTTTTTATTCCAAGACCTACTTCACTTGCAATAGAATCGGTAAAAAGCTGATGGTTAACATCCTGCATTACAAGGGATGATATTTTTAGCCTATCTGATTTTGAAAGTCTTTTGCCGTCCAAATAGATTTCATCCTTCGATTTTTCTTTCTAAGCCTATAAGGCATCTGAGCAAAGTGGATTTACCAAGTCCGTTTGTTCCTACTATGCCGTAAATTTTTTTCCCATTTCAAAAGAGAGGTCTTTTTAAATGCAATTTTTTTATCTATGCCATTAAACTTAAATTCAATGTTTTTTTACTTCTAAATTTCCCTTATTTTTCATTTTTCGGGTACTGTAAGTTTTTACTCTATTCTTATTTCTTAAACCTAACTTCTTTAGCTTTTTCAGACGGTATTTTTCATAAAAATCTATTTGAGTATATTCCTTTTGTATTTCCCCATCTTTAATCAAAAAAACTCTATCTACAATATCCATTAGATAAAAATATTCTATGTTCTGAGATTATAAGAGTTTTTCCCCTTATCTTTAAGTTTTATAAGCATTTCTTTTTATGATTAAATTGTTTTTCTTCATCAAGATTTGATGAAGGCTCATCTAAAACAATGATTTCCGTTCCAGATATATAACTTGCAGCAATACATAAAAATCTGCTTTTTCTCCACCCGAAAGCTTAAAAAAATATCTCTATTTAAAAGATGTTCTATCGGAAACAAATCCAACATATCATTTAGTCTTTCATCCATTTGTTTTTTTGAAAGTCCTATATTCTCCAAATAGAGAAGTAATTCAAGAGTAGTATTTATATTGAAAAAAAGTGTGTCTTTGGATTTTTGAAATACATTTGATACTAAGAGCGATATTTCGTATAATTCGAGGTTTTTAATATCTTTATTATCAATCCTGATGGTTCCACCCATAGAAGCTCCATCATATCGTACAGCTAACCCATTGATAGAATTTATAATTGAAGATTTTTCCGCTACCACTTTTTCCCAGTAAATAATACACATTCGCCTTTTTTTACATCTAAAGAAATGTTTTTTTAACACTTTAGGAGAATTTCCATAAGATAGAGATAAATTTTCAATTTCTACCATAAAGCTCCTCCTATAACCATAATCAGTATTGAAAGCACATAAACAAAATCAACTGTTTTCGTTTTGACGGATATGTACCTAGTTTTTTTAACAGGATTTTTCAATACATTTTTGTTTCTGCTGCCTTTTGCAATATCATCAGAAATATTAGAAGATATAACAAGTAAAGGCACAATTACATACTCGATGTATGAAATTGGATTTTTTTAAATGTAATACCCCTTATTTTTCATAGCAAGTTTTTATATTGTGACTTTCTTCCCTAAATGAAGGAAAAAACCTAAACATTACAGCAATTGGTATAGAAATAGTACGAGGTAAATTCATTTTATCCATTGAGGATATTACACTTCCTACATCCGATGTTTTTAAAAAAAAACTTCCCGCACTAAATGGAAGATAAAACATCTTACATACAGCAAATAGCATAAAAAACATCATTAAAATCGCATTCATATTTCTAATTACATCAAGATTAGGTATCAAAGAAAGAACCCCAAAAAATGATATGTTTTTTAAGGCTTCTTTCTTAAATCCATTCATTAAAAAAAGAAATGAAATAAGAAGCACAATTCCCCATTCAAAATAGGTATTTACTTTATAAAATACAGCAAATCCAAGTGAAAAACTTACTAAAATTTTACTAATTGGATTGGGATTATATGGATTGTCTAAAGAAACGAGCATTATACAATACCAGCTTTTTCGAAATGCTTTTTCAAAAAGACTTTACCAATATATGCGCCGAGTATCCCGCCGACAACAGCACCGATATATACTAATACCATACTTCGATAATTCAAAAGTGCTATGAGCTTCATTATATAATCGTGACCCATACCGCCTGTTTCAGCCAGTTTAATAACCTTGTCTTTAGCCAACAAAACTTGCATAAGGAAACCACAAATCCAAGTGTTGAATACGGCAAATGAGAGCATATTAAATTTAAATGATTTATATTCTCCTTTTTTTCTTAAAAGTTCCGCAATTGCCATACTGATTACAGCATGTATCAATATTACATATGTATTTCCCATTGCAATTGCTACAAGACTACAAATCAACCCAAGTATAAATAATCCCCATGATTTTTGAACTTTTGCCATAAAGAGCATTATAACTATTCCTGTTATAATGCCTGCCAGTGTAGGGTATGCCAAGTATAAAATCGGTACAATACCAATCATTCCCGAAGCAAACATAAGTACAAAATATATTACTGTAAATACACCTATCGTAACTAAATCTTTAATTCTTAATTTTTTTCCATTTTTTTATATTTTTCCTTCTAAATAAGTTTTTCACTGAATATTTGATTTTTCTAAGCATTGCTTTTATAAAAATTCCGAGCTTTTTACAAAGTTCTTCATCTGTCCCTATCGCTTCTATTTTTTTCCGGCATTTAATAAAAACGATTTTTGTTTGCATTTCTTATTGTTCTTAATCTATGAGCAATAACAATTGCCGTTTTTTTCTTTTATAAGTTCAGATAAAGCCTCTTGAATTAGACTTTCATTTTTCAACATCCAGAGATGCTGTAGCCTCATCAAGCAATATGATTGGTGCGTCTTTTTAGTATTGCCCTTGCTATTGAGATTCTTTGTCTTTTCTCCGCCTGAAAGTCTTTGTCCGTTTTTCACCTATTACTGTATCTATTCCATCCGGCATTTTGTCTATAAATTCATAACATCTAGCTATTTTTAGCCGCTCTTATAATCTCTTCATCTGTAGCATCTTTTTTTACCGATTTTTTTATATTATCTTTTTATGCTTGAATTAAAAAGAGTAACATCTTGGAAAAACGATAGAGAAATTTTTTAAGGAGTGTTTCCGGATCAATTTTACCGATGTCCTCTCCCCTATCAAAATCTTTCCTTTATCTATATCCCAAAATCTTGCAGCAAGCTTGGTGAGAGTTGTTTTTCCGCTTCCGCTTGAACCGATTAGCGCAGTGATTTCACCCTGCTTTGCAGTAAAGCTCACACAATTTATTACAGAATAATCATCATATCCGAAATAAACATCCTTGAATTCAATATCGTAATTTTTAATGTCAATATCTTTTTTGCCTTCTTGAACAGGCGTTGTCTTTATTTCCTTTATTCTCCCTACAACCGCATCAAGAATAACTATCATTGACATAAAGGTGATTATTCCTTCTATAGGAAGATAAATACTTGCTGTAAGCATTAAAAATGCGATATAAACCAGCGCACTTACCTCCCCTGCCATAAGCATGTTGACGCCGATAACGGCAACACTTATAATTCCAAGCTTTAAAATTGCAGTAGCTATTCCTGTAAGTGTTCCGGCAACAACTTCACCTTTCGTCTTCTGTTTTGTGGATGCATTTAATTTTTCAAAAAAATCATTTAACATCCTATCTTCTAAGTTGTAAGATTTTATTTGCTCTATCTGCTCTATATTTTCCTGTAGATTATCAAAAACCTTACGATTATCATCTATCCAGCCTTGTACTATTTTTTTATGACTTTTCTTTGATAAAAATATAATCAAAATAGAAATGGGAATTACCCAAAGGGCTGCAAGTGCAAGTTTCCAATTATAGAAGATAAGCATTAAAAGCAATAATACTTGTGGATATAGCCGTTGAATATATATGAGGTACAGCATGAGAAAAAAATTGTTTTCATATAAGTTCATGTCATTCATCATGGTTTCCGCAAGGTCTGCCAAATCTCTTTTACCAAAATAAGAAAGAGGTAATTTCTTTAACCTTTCCGCTAACTCAATTCTTGAATTTGCACTCTCGTTGTACACATTGGTGTAAAGTCTTACATAATCCCACCTCGCTATTAAGAACATCACAATCATCATTACTACAATTAGTGCAATATAATGAACAGAAGTAAAATTGTAGCTCTCAATACTTTTTAAAATGCCTATATACTGAAACAGAAACATAAAACCGATCATTGGTGCGAACAATTTAGTTAAATTAACAAGCGTGTGTGAAAATATGGCTTTTTTTAAGTTAAGAGCGCCTTTTTCTGACATCGCATATTTTTTCATAAAATAAGAAACCATATTTTAACCTCCTATCTTCCAATTTACGGATTTCTGATATTCATCCCAAAGCTTTTTATAATGCCCATTTATATCTATTAAATCTGCATGCTTGCCTTCTTCTACAATTTTCCCTTTATCAATAACGAGAATCTTGTCCGCATCTATTACTGTAGATAATCTATGAGCAATCATCAATGTTGTCTTGCTTTTTGATAGCTTCTTAAAAGACTCTTGAATCAAATGTTCATTTTCAGGATCTGCAAAGGCTGTAGCTTCATCTAAAATGATAATATCTGCATCTTTCAAAAAAGCTCTCGCTATAGAAATCCTTTGAGCTTCTCCTCCTGAAAAATATGTGCCTTTAGTTCCGTAAACAGTATCAAGTCCTTTATCTAAATTTTTCAATAATATCTTTAGACCCTGAATTGATTAAGGCATTGTCAATTTCTTCATTAGTTGCATCAGGCTTTCCGATTAAAAAGATTATCTCTTAAACTCATTTTTAAATAGTTTAGAGTTTTGAAAAACAAAAGCAATTTTTCTCATTAAAGCCTCTTTTTCAAAATCTTTTATATTAATTCCTCCAATATAAATTTCACCTGTTTTAATATCGTAAAATCGTGCAGCAAGCCTTGCTATAGTAGTTTTACCACTGCCTGACGATCCGACTAAAAGCAACTCGTTCTCCTTTATTCACCTTAAATGAAATATCGTCTAATACATTTTCATCTTCATAAGAAAAAGCTTACATTTTTTTAAACTCTATCCCAACATCAGAACTTGTTTTATTTCCATAAACAAAATCATCAAACTCAAGTATATTCTCAATTTTATCTAAAGCAAGTTCCGCAAAATAACTGGATTGTGTAATCGTCGCAGTTCTCATAATAAAAGTAGCAAATGCCGGTCCTATTAGGAAGTAAATAACAGAATCTGCAACTACATTAGATAAGTTTCCATTAAATTTTATTAAGAGTAATGCCACAGGTACCAAGAAAAATGCCGTCGATGTAGAAACGGTTTCAAACCACGACATTTTATTCGTATAACTCATAGTAAGCTTAAGTACATTGTCTTTTACTTTTTATGATTAACGAATATAACTTATCAAAGCTCTCAACACTTTGTGCAAATGTTTTAACAACAGGAATTCCTCGAACATATTCCACTGTCTGAGAAGATAAATTGGAAAGTCCTGCATAATACTCATCTTTCATTTTTTTTGTTTCGGCTGTCATCATAGATGACATCAATGTCATACCGATAATCATCGGTATCATACTGGCAAGTCCTAACTTCCAGTTAAACACGAAGAAAAATACAAGCAGGACGATTGGCGATATAATGGTCATCGCCATATCAGGAAGTTGATGCGCTAAAAAAGAATGGGTTTCAGACGCTCCGGACACAATTACATTTCTTATCCTTCCGCTTTCTTTGTCATCGAAATACCCAAGCGGTTTGTTTATTAGTTTTGTTACGGAAGTCTTAATAATGTTATCTTCCACTTCAAATGCAAAAATATGGGATAAAATTAAACCTATTAGGTATATGAATAGCCCCAGACCGGCAAAGACTGCTGCATAAATTGAATTTTCCTTTACATAATCAAAATTCACCATCCCATTTAAAATTAAGTTATTTACAATTCTATGAATATATACCATAGGCATCAAAACCATGACACCTGATACAGCAGACATAACCATAGCAATATAGAGTAAAAAACTTTTTTTACCACCGTAAGGCATTAGTCTTTTCAGTATTGATTTCTTCTTATTCTTCACTGAACAATTCCTCCTTTTTCTTAAAATTAGCAAACCCTATAAATAGCCTTTTTAGACTGATTATAGAGTCTTGTTTTCAAACTTTTTTGCAATACGCAAAGTTTTTCTTGTTTTTATTTACTGTTTATTATATAATAAATGAGGATTTCAATCAATTAGATATGGTTAAATAAGTCTATTCGGGATAATGTCTATTCGGGATAAAATATAAAGCACGGAGGTATAATATGAGTGATTTTTATAACTTTGTTAAAAACTTTTTTTCTACAGATGAATCTATCGATAATACAAAATACTCCACTGTAGGACATGAATTCCGTTTTAGCACGGATAATGCAGAAGGCATATATTGGTTTTACGAGGGCGATAATTTCACTATTGATATTCATGATGTTTTTCATAAAAAAAGAAATTATCCATACAAGTTTTTTTCTGGTTTTGGATAATTTCTATTCCCTTTATTTATCTTATTTAGTTACAGCAAACGGTGAATGTTTTTAATCCTTATCAAAATCTTTCTTCAAATTCACTTTATATTATAAATACAAAAAATTCTAAAGACTATAGGATTATACTTCACAAAAACTCTCCTTATTTAGGAATCGGTATAAATTTCAATCAGTCCATGATAGAGCAATGCCTGTCCTCTTATAAGAATAAAGTCTGTAACTATGAAGATTTATTTTTTAATACCAGCATTATAATAAACAAGCCTTTAGAAAGAATCGCAAAAGATATCCTTAATTGCAAGATGGCATCTCCTGCTGCTGAAATCTTTTTTGAGTCAAAGGCAAAGGAATGGTTAAGTATTACAATAGACTCTTTTTTAAATAAGTACAGCAATCCACTATCTATTGCCGATGATGAGGCTTTGAAAAATGTCGCCAATTATATAGACGATCATTATGCAACATCTATCTCACAGGATACTTTAGAAAAAATATCCACTATGAGCGGCACAAAACTAAAAAAGTTATTTAAGCAAAAATATCAATGTACAATTACAGAATATACTCAAAGACGGAGAATGAATATGGCGGAATTACTCCTACTGAACTCTACCCTTAAAATTCAAGATATAGCAGAGGCTGTAGGATATTCCTCTCACAGTAAATTTAGTACATGCTTCAAAAAATATAAGGGATTTTATCCCAAAGACATAAAAAAATATGCGAAAAATAATCTTTCTGATTAAATACATAAAGAAGCCTAATTGAGGGCTTCTTTTGTATTTAACTCTTTATACTCACTTAAAGGTATCCCAACTCTTTTCAAAACCTTTATTTTCTCCCGTTTCTTCTACTCTCTTCTTGCCTTATATTTATCCTCATACTCTTTCTGTTTTCCGCTTGCTTTTCGTTTCAGGTAATTTTGGTGTAGCTTGTCTTTTCTTTCTTCGATTTTTCTTTCTTCTTCCTCAAGTTTTTGTTTTTCCTCTTCGCTTAACTCCACCTGTGGCAGTTCATAATTACCTATGAAATTAAAGTAAATTTCTATCTTTTGCTCTGACTGTTTCTTTTTCATATCTTGATACCTGATGCTCCAAATCCTTAATTTCTTTACTTAAAGCTACCTGCTCCGTTTCATATTGATTATTAAGGATTCCATAGCGATTATTCGGTATTTTATTCAGAATCATATCTTCATAAATTCTGCACATAAGTCGTTCAAGTTCCTGAAGTCGATTTGGCTTTCCGTTAATCTTATCTTTTTCTTTTTCTATCTCTATTTTTTTCCTTTTTCTTTCATTTCATTTTTGAATGGAACGGATAAAGTCTTCATTATCTTCATCAAGGTATTTTTTAATATCTTTTAGTGTTTCCCTAATAAGGTTTAAGACCGCTTCTGCTTTTATTCTGTGTGCTGAGGGGCAAAGTGTGTCGCAAGGGGTTTTGGTATAGGCACTGCAAGTGTAATATAGAATATTCTTATAGTTACTTGTTCTATGAACATACATCTTGCTCCCACAATCTGCACAATACATTAGTCCTGTGAGTGGGTGATATTCTCCCCAACCGTCAGGATACCTTTTTACATTTCCTCTTATCCTTTGCACATTGTCAAAGGTTTCTTGGTCTATGATTGGTTCATGCGTGTTTTCAAAAATAAGCCAGTTATCTTCCGATACATATTTACTTTTCTTGTCCTTGAGATGCTTGCTTGTCTTGAAATTGACTGTATGCCCCAAGTATTCTTGTTTCTTTAAAATGCTTACTATGGTTGAGCTGCACCAACGATAGGGAGGTTCAAAGTTTTTGCTTTGATATAGCCCATATCCTAATTTCTGTTGATGATAGGCGGGTATATCTACTTTTTCACTCTCCAATATCTTTGCTATTCGATACAGACCATTACCTTGCATGGTCATATTAAATATTCGTCTTACTACTTCGGCTGCTTTTTCATCTACTATCCATTTGTTTTTATCTCTTTCATCTTTGATATATCCATAACGCGGTGTGCTTGCAGTATGTTTCCCACTTTCGCCTTTTGACCTAAAAGTCGATTGGATTTTTCTTGAAGTATCTCTTGCATACCATTCATTCATAATATTTCTAAAAGGGGTAAAGTCATCCTCTCTGTAAAAGCTATCTACATTGTCATTGATAGCAATCAACCTTACGCCCTTTTGTCTTAGGATTTCCATACATTGACCGACTTTAAGATAATCTCTGCCAAGTCTACTCATATCCTTTACGATGATACAACCGATATTCCCTTGATTAACTCCGTTCATCATTGCCATAAATCCCGGTCTGTCAAACTGTGTTCCGCTGATTCCGTCATCTGTAAAATGTATGATGTTGGATAGATTATTTTTACTTGCATATTCTTCAAGGATTTTCTTTTGATTGACGATTGAATTACTTTCTCCTTGAAGTTCGTCATCACGACTTAGTCTCTTATAGAGTGCTGTTATCTTTTCATAATTCCTCATTTTTACCTCCTTCCTCTTAATTTTTTAAATAAAAAAGAATTAAGAAGTACATATTTCACTAAAACAGTGATTAAGTGTTCTCCTTAATTCTATTACTCCTGCTACAGCAAAGTCAATCTTTTTCATCCTTGCTTTATCCTGCATATCTCTCAGCATATCTAACATAATGGGACTTTCCATATCATGCCATTGACTGTTTCTCACAGTTGCAAAAACAAAAGAAGCCAAATCATTCATTCCAACTATAATCTTTGAAATACCAGTTTTTAGTATCCGGTCCAAGTCAAAATAAGCTGACGGCAATTCAATCATTGTGCCGATTTTCCCAGTAAAACCATGCTGACGCAGTACTGTAATAGCTTGATTTAACTGCTCAGCATCATTGACAAAAGGAAAAATAACAGACAGATTGGGATTGGTTTGATAAATTTCTGTAACGACATGTGCTTCAGACTGAAATTCATCAGGACACGCCAGCAAGCGCCTAGTTCCTCTATAACCAAACAAGGGATGATTTTCATCAAAATACTCTTTAGTCCCCTCTAAACAATTAGCTTCTGTATTCGTTAATTCTGAAAAACGATACCAAACCTCTTCATCTGAGTACAAGGAGCAAATGGTATCTAGATAATCTTTTACAAATTGCTGACAACTTGATAAGAGAATATTTTGATTGAGCTCTCTCAGTAAATATTCTCCACGAATCATACCGACGTGGTGCAATAACTGAGGATAAACTTTTTCAACAATTTGTTCTCCACTAAGGACAAGTTGGTTTCTCATCATTCACCTTCCAATTCATGTAAGAAGTCTTGTCCAGCTCTGGAAATCCTAATAATTCAGACTTGACCTTCAAGACTAATGGCGATGCATTTTCTTCTGTGATTTTCTGAAAATCCATCCAAATATATCCAAGTGAATCATTCGCACCATCAGAGACAGCTTCCGAAATCGTAACCTGAGGTTCCTTCTCGTTGACCTCAATATCATAAAATGCCATGATATGGTGAACCATAAAATTTTTTAACTCTTCCCTGACGAAAACATCGTAGATTCGAGGATTAGAGTAGCTTCTAACAGTATGTCCCGTCTCTTCCATAACTTCTCTAATCAGCGTTTCCGTCAATCCTTCCCCAAGTTGCTGACTACCACCGGGTAAATCATAACGATGTTGATAAGGGCCCCTCGTTTTTTCAATGCAGAGTAACTTCCCATTTTCAAAGCAAACAGCATAGACTCCAAAGTGTTTTTTGATTTCCATCTATCTCCTCCTACTTCAAAGACCAGCCACCATCTATTGTCAAGATTTGTCCCTGCATGGCGCCCGCCTTTCCACTTGCTAAGAAAAGACTAAGCTCTGCTACTTCCTCTGGCTCGATCCAGCGCTTGATTGGCGTTTCACTAGCCACCCAGTCAGCCAATCCACCTGGCTCAAAGTCGGCAGCAGTCATGGCTGTCTTGACAGCTCCTGGAGCAATCCCAAAGATCTGAATACCAGCCTCAGCATAGTCTAGAGCCAACTGCTTGGTAAATCCTGCCAAGGCGTGCTTAGACGACGTATAGGCGTGACCACCACCTCCTGCTAGATTTGATGCAATGGAACACATATTGATAATGATTCCTTTTTTATTTTCCAGCATTTGCGTCAAATAATAGCGAGTCAACTCAACAGGAGTCACGTAGTTGATTTCAAATCTCTTGAATTTCCTGCGCTGTTTGAACCAAAAGTGGTTTGTAATCATCCAAAACTCCTGCAGTATTGCACAAGACATCCACCTGAGGACACCAGTCAAAAATTGGTTCCAAGCCCAAGGTCAAATCTCTCTGTAAAAAGTGAAAATCACGCTCTAAGAGTGGATTTTCACCTTGGTCCACACCATAAACTTGATAGCCATTCTCTAAAAAGAGTCGGGCTTGAGCCAGACCAATCCCTGAACTCACTCCCGTAATCAATACTCGTCTAGTCATGGACTTCTACCCAATCCGTTGCCAAAACATCACAAGGTGTCGGGCTCCACATGGAAAAACCTTCCCCTTCTCCAGACACGTTGATGAGGAAATAAGGCGTCACTTCAAGTGCAACCCCGTTTTGCTCGATAGTGTCAAAGAGTTGGACATAGTTTTCAGCCCCTCCCCAACCAGTTCGTACATATTTTTTCTTGGCCTTTAACCCAGGCAGGATTTCTTCAAATGTCATGATGTTCTCCTTCAATTCTACATTCTTCATTTAATTATAACAAAAAACCGTTTTCCAACGGCTTTTTGACTGTGTATCTGCTAAATTCTCACTACCACTGCAATCCGGCTTCTCTAATTTCTTTCTTAGAAGCGAATTTACCATTTGGTCTGTGCCATCTTCCGTTTCTATCTCTAAAGTAACCACCTGAATTTGTTGATTGCGAGTTTGATTCCTGGCTTTCTTCTTGTTCTTGTGCGGCTTGACGAGCTTTTTCCTGTTCTTCTTCTTTTGCTTTCTTTTCAGTTACTTCTTTTTCTTCAGCCTCTTTCTTGGCTTTTTCCTCAGCTTCCTTCTTAGCCTTTTCTTCAGCTTCTTTTTTAGCTTTTTCTTCTTTGTTTTCAACTGTATTTTTAGCCGTACCATCCAAATAATTGATTTCCGCATTAGCTGAAACATTGTCTAAAATAACATGTGTCACTGAATACTGATCAACCTTTTCTTTACTACCACCCAATTTGATTTCCAAGAGTTTGCCATTTTCATCTATTCCCACATACTGCAACTCAATCTGTCTAGGGATCAATTCATCTTTCTGATAGATTGGGGTCACCTTATAGTCAAGATAGTAGTTCGGATGATTGGCCAACCAAGAGTCCAATCGATTTTCGTAATAAAGCATACTTTCTTGATTAGTATTATCTGTACCATAATAAGTTCCAGCATTTAGCCAGTTGGTCATTGGAACCAGATTTCTCTTTTCATCATTTAATCCACTAAACTGGTAGCCAATCAAATGACCACGATTCATCAACCAAGCCTTTTTAGAACCATCTCCATAGTAAAAATTATAGTTATGCCAACCAACTGGGTTATAACTTATCTTAGGCTCTCTCTTCTCAGTTGGCTCATCGCTGTCCTTGAGTTGAATATGAGCACCCGTCGCGCGTGATTTGGAATCCAATTCCCCAAGTTCTAACTGCTTTCATTTTTAAAAGGCAAGAGTCCAGCTTCTTTAAACAACTTTTCATCGAACTTGGCTTGCTTCTGTTCGACTTTTTCTTCTGGAACTGTTTGTTCTACCTTATGACCAGAACAAGCAACAAGTGTTGTTACTGAAAGTAAGGCAAGTGAAAGGGTGAACAACTTTTTCATAAAAAATCCTTTATTTTGTATAATAACTATATTAATTCTTCCTTTTACATTTTACTATCATTTTGCTAATTATTCAAGAAGAAAGAGGCTGTTATTATCCTATTTCCCTTCCTTTGTCCAAAACAAAAACGATAACCACTTTGCAGCAGTTACCGTTGATTTTTTTGATTAGTCTTTCCCACCAAGTCTACTATTGATGGTCATCATGATGCTGGCTATTTTCTCACCCCAGTATGGATCGGAAGCATAGCGAACATTCATTCCAGTTGCCTTGTTTCCAAGGTGGTCTCTGCCGTAGTCGATGTAATTCTCACGAATCCACTTGGCAGCTCCTAGAATTCCTTTATCCACATTATCAAAGCTCTTGGCTGAGAGATATGGGCTAGTATCATAAGCCGCAATACCAAAGAAGTTATTCTTATCTCTGGCAATTTGACTTCGACCCCAAGCACTTTCAAGAGCACTATGGGCCATCAAGTAAAGGGCATTGACACCGTAACGTTCTTCAGCCTCTTTGAAAGTCGCTCCTTTACCTGCTAGAGGACTATCCTGCAAGTTCATCATGGAGTATATTTTATCCAACTCAGCTGCACTATAATTACTTGGTTCTCTCAAGTTTTTAAAGAGGAAAGGATTTTTAATGGTAAAGCCATCAAAATGTTCCCCGTCAGTTGAGTAGTACTTCTTACCAATAACCATAGCAGATGTGTGTGGAGCTACTTTGATACTCGTATAAGGAGAGAGTTCATGGTAGAGGAATTTCCCATCACTAGTATAATGAGGGATAAACTCGCTTCCTTCATCCACTGCTGTCAAATCACTTTGATTCATATAGCCAGACAAACCTGAAATCGAAACTGCAAGTCTGCCTCCTTTACGGGTCGAGCTATCCAGTGAAACGATGCTTCCTTGGTTAATGTAACTCAAGATTTCTCCAGATGCACTATAGACATAGGCTGTGATAGGTTTTACCTTATAATACTTGGTTTTATCCGCAACATGCCATTTACCTGAGGCATCCAAGGTATGACCATCTACAGTTTCATTTTGTGCCATATAGCCACCTGATTTGAGATAGTACCAAGCTTGGTTAACTGAATCATAGATCAGCTCTTTTTCTGCCATCTTCCCATTCGACTTGAGGTAGAACCAATTATTCTTGTACCAAACCCACTCACTTGTGGCCATGTAGCCGCCTGATTTTAGATAATAGTAGCCATTATCCCAGAGCCATTCTTTATTGGCATAATTTCCATCAGCCTTAATATAGAACCAAGAGTTATATTTCTTATCAAAGAGCCAGCCCTTTCCTGCTTTTGCTCCACTACTCGTCACATAGCTACGGTCAATCCAAGTTTCTGTAGAAAGGTAGCCTCCTGATTTGAAATGGTAATCCTTGCCTTTAATGGTTTTCCAACCTTTTTCAGCATAGGTTCCGTCCTCTTTCAGGTAGAACCAAGACTGGTAATTTTTATCAAAGAGCCACTCTGATTTTAGCTTGGCACCACTCTTAGCAACATAGAAGCGGTCAATCCAACTTTCTGTAGAAAGATAGCCACCTGATTTGAAATGGTAATCTTTTCCATCAATTGTTTGCCAGCCTTTTTCTACATAGTCGCCTTCGGCATTGAGATAGAACCATGATTCGTAATTTTTATCAAAAATCCAGCTTGTTTTCGCCTTATGGCCACTTGAAGTTACATAAGATTTTCCAAGCCAGGTATTTGTAGCCAGATAACCACCCTGTTTGAAGTAATAATCTTTCCCTTTAACTGTTTGCCAACCGTTTTCTGCGTAGTTGCCATCCGCTTTCAGGTAGAACCAACTGCTATAATTAGCATCATAGATCCAAGCCTGTTTTACCTTATTTCCTTTATCAGATAGGTAGTGAGAGCCAAGCCAGGTATTTTTTAAGATTTTCCCTTGAGAATTGACATAGTACTGGTCTTCACCTTGAGTGATCCACTCATCTTTGGCCATCTTGCCATCTTCTTTAAAGTAATATTTTTCCTGTCCTTGACTAATCCACTCGTTTTTAGCTCTCTGACCATCAGCCTTAAGGTAAAGCCAGCTCTGTCCTTCTTGGTCAAAAAGCCACTGGTCCTTAGCCTTGGCACCATTAGCATTTACATAATATTGGTTGACCCAAGTATTTGTAGCCAAGATTCCATTAGCATCAAAGTAGTAGTCCTTACCAGCAACAGTCAACCAACCGTTTTCCGCACGTTGACCATCTTCTTTAAGATAAAACCACTTCTGATGCGTTTGGTCAAAAAGCCATTGCTTGGTTGCTGGTTTCCCGTCTGCTTTGAGATATGTCTTTCCTTGCCAAGTACCTTCTTCGGCTTTTGCTGTCTCCACTACAGTAAAAAAACACCCCAATAAGCTAGCACTTACTAGGGCCACTTTCCATCGTTTCATTTAAATGCTCCAATAACGTTTCTAAACCCTATTGTAACATAGTTAATAGACGGAAATATTACAAATTGATGAAGATTCTATGTCTTGTTGACGATAAGGAAGACCTAGCTTATCTCAGACTGCCTTTGACTTCCTGACGGAGATCTTCCAAACTGCTAATGCCATATTTATCCATGACTTTTGGTAGATGTTCGATGATATCAGGACAGGCATAAGGATTGGTAAAGTTGGCTGTTCCAACTCCGATGGCAGAGGCACCAGCCAGATACATTTCTAGCGCAGCTTCAGCAGAATCCACTCCCCCCATTCCAATGATGGGGAGGTCTGTGGTTTGAGCTACTTGTCGGATGAGTTTGAGGGCTACTGGAAAAACTGCTGGACCTGACATTCCACCTGTTCCATTGGCTAGGATTGGTTTTCTAGTTTTGAGGTCAAAGCGCATACCGACAAGGGTATTAATCATGGTTAAGCCACTTGCTCCTGCATCTTCTGCTGCTTTAGCAATAGTGACAACATCCGTTACACTAGGGGTTAACTTAACATAAACTGGTACATCAGAGGCTTCCACAGCCGCTTTTACCACTTCATAAGCTAGATCAGGGTCTTGCCCAATCAAAAGTCCGTGATTGCCGTGATCCACATTAGGACAAGAGATATTGAGCTCAATCGCTTTTACATTGACTGCCTTGGATATTCCACGAGAAACGGCTGCATACTCTTGTTTTGAAAAGCCTGCTACATTGGCGATGATGGGAAGCGTAGGATACTCTCTTTCTAGCCAAGGCAACTTTTCAGCTAAAACAGCTTCTAAACCCGGATTTTGCAAACCGATTGCATTGAGCATACCAGCAGGTGTCTCAGCTACTCTAGGAGTTGGATTGCCAAAACGGGGTTCAAGTGTTGTCGCCTTGATCATAATGGAGCCCAAAATGTCTAAATCATAGTACTTGGCATACTCCTGACCAAAACCAAAACAGCCTGATGCTGGTATGATAGGATTTTTCAAGTCCAAGCCCGGTAGAGAAACTTGTAAACGTTTGTTAGTCATGACTTTCTCCTTATAATACAACTGTTCCAGTTCGGAAAACAGGGCCATCTTCACAGACGCGTTGACTGACAGTCTCACTATCAGGCACTTTTAGAACGCAGGCATAGCAGGCCCCCATCCCGCAAGCCATACGAGATTCTAGAGATAGATAGGCTCTTGGGTGGTCATGAAATCTTTGATTGATGTACTTCATCATTCCTGGAGCTCCACATGAGTAGACGGCGTCAAACTGACTGTCTAAATCATTGATAACAACAGAAACATTTCCCTTAATGCCATAAGAACCATCATCTGTCGTTACAAAGACCTGACCATATTGGGCCAATTCCTTTTCGAGAATAACAGCATCCTTGTTGGCAAAACCAAGAACTGTTACTACTTTCACCCTACGCGCATGCAATTCCTTGGCTACTTCGAGCAAGGGTGGAACACCGATCCCACCACCAACGAGAAGAACTTGACTCTGATTGTCTAAATCAGACAAGTCAAAACCATTCCCCTGAGGTCCCATCACATCAAGTGTATCACCCTGACTTAATGTTGAAAAAATAGCGGTCCCAGCACCTTCAATCCGGTAAATGAGGCGACACTGCTTGTTTGCCTTGTCAATAGACGAAATTGAAATCGGACGTCGCAAGAGATGGGAATCATCAGGCACGCGCAGATGGAGAAATTGGCCTGCTCGCATAGCTTCAACCATTTCCCCTTCTAGGACTAATTCAAAGATTGCTGGCGCAATTTCCTCCTGTGCAACCACCTTCATGGTTTCCAAACGAATGGCACCCATACGCTTCTTACATGTGGGATTCATGATTTTCCTCCTTAAATTTTAAGGGGACCAGATAAAGAAAAGACCTTGCTATTGCAAGGTCTCAGTCGAGATAGGACAGAACTCATGCGCACACTTAAAAAGTCTCCACAGAGAGTTCCCTATCACTTTTATCTGACACCTTGTGAGTCTCTCTGGACTCCCCTTAAAGGTTAAATTTGTATTAGTATACTCTTTCAAAGTAAAAAGTCAAGTAGAAAACGAACATTCTACTTGACTGTACAGGATTATTTTTCACGAATCACTTCGACCTTGTAACCATCAGGATCCTTGACAAAGTAATAGTTTGGTGGGTTTCCAGGTAGGCCTTTTGGCTCTGTAACCTCATAGCCTTTGTTGCTGTGTTCTTGGTGAAGTGCCTCAAGGTCAGGTGTACTGAGGGCGATATGAGCAAAGCCGTCTCCTACCACATAAGGTCCGTGGTCATAGTTATAGGTCAATTCCAACTCGTAGTCATCACCATCAAGTCCTAGATAGACAATCGTGAAAGCATAATCTGGAAAATCCTTACGACGCAACTCTTTAAAACCAAAAGCATCTTGATAGAATGCGATTGATTTTTCAAGAATTTCTACTCGCAAGCAAGTGTGTAGCATTTTTGAAGCCATTTTCATTACCTCTTTCATTTGAATAGTTCCATTATACCTTTATTCAGAAAAATTTACTAGGAACTTGAACTAGAGTCCTCTTCTCTAGGATTTCATTCTATGCAGAACTTTTGCGATTTTCCTTGCGTATATTGCGAATAAGGAAAAGCATGATAAGGACAAAGAGTCCCTCGAGGAAGTAGAAAGCAAATTCGCTATTCAGAATTAACAGATCTTTTTCAAAATAAATTTTGCTAAAATCAGGGATAAGTGCGAATAGGATTCGCAACAGTCTTCTTAGGAAAATAAAGATTTGCAATCCATAAATCATAAAGACCTTCTTTACACCAATCATGAAGCCTTGTTCCTTTGTAAATAAGACAAGGCAATTCCATTTAACAAGAGGACAACCGTTATGGTCAGAGTCTCATTTCGTAGAATATACGGATTAAAGATGTCTAAACGGTTATGAATGTAAGGCAACATTTGAAAGAGTAGAATTCCCAAGATTGCTGGAAGGAGAATTTTTTTCAGAGATGTTGGAAATCCGGGACTAAATCGTGTAAAAGACAAGCAAATCACAAGGATTACAAAAATATGGAAGTACATCATTGCAACTCCGGAAATGATCTGGCTTCGATTTACCAAAGCAGATAAGAAGCCAGCAGAAAGAAAGATACCGACAGGAATCAGCTTATGCAAAGAATAATCCCACTTCAGCCCTTGACTCACCTGGAAACCATCGATGAGACAGAAAAATGTAATGAACATAAGGGCACCAATGAGACCAAACGGTAAGAATGGAAGGACGAGGAGCAATAGCAAGATGAATAGGAACCATGGATGGGGACTATGGTAGAATTTTCGTTTTGAACCCCTAGCTGTCACTCCTTCCTCAATTGGTGTTTGCCTTAGTTTTAGCATATAGACGTAAAAGAGAGACAACATACCAGCATGGACCCAAGAATTATAAATAGGTTGCTCTAGAACACTGAGTATCAAACTCACAATCGTAAAGAGGCTAAAGAATATCTGTAGAAACTTATTTTTATAGACCTGTCTTTTTTTCCAATCCAAATAAGAGAGCTTGGCCTTTGGATGACTAAGTTCATAGGCATAAGCTGTCATCTCTTCTAGTTTCTGGTCTGTCTCTTCCGTCATCATTTGGCTAGCCATTTTAGAAGTCGGAAAAGGAGCTAAAACATATCTCAGGAGCTCCCCGTCTGTGAATCGATGGTACTCCTTATAAATCTGTTGAAGCAAAACCGTTAGAATGCGTGGTCTTCCTTTAAAGTAGCTTCTCCACTTCTCCCAATCATTGATATCTTCATCACTCTTGGTGAGCTTATCAATATAGAGATAACCTTCATTGTACCAGTAGTCAAAATTTTCTTTTTTATCTAGTGCGTACTCCTCTACCACTGAAGGATAAGACTGAACACTCTTCCAGAAGTGAAGCTTTTTCAGATATGGATTTGCTTCCTCATCACTGTAACGCTCTACAAATTGGAGAACGAGGGCTAACACTTTCGCATTGGTTAAAGGATAGACGTCCACTTTCTAACAAATAAAGTAGGAGAGTATGATCTTTGACTGATTCAAAAAGATATTGCCAATCACGTAAGAGCTTGTATTCGTCTTGATATGGCGTATAGACTAAGAGATATAGGGCTTTCTCAACCTCTGAAAGATTTAACAAATTATAGCGATGAATATCAAACGGTTCGTCTGCATCTGCTTTTATTTCCTCAAAATAAGCTAGAAGTTCATCATAGGCTTTTTGTTCCTCTTCTCCAACCTCTGGTTTAATCTTCTCCAAGATATAAGCCAAAACTGGAATGCAAGTAATCATTTGTTTACTGTTATTCAACAGAAAAAGAACCGTACTAGGAGAAAAAGATTGTTTAAAAAATTTTATCCAAACTCCAATTTGATTAACTTTTTGGGAATCTTCGAGGATAGATTGACATAAACGATAAGAAGCATACAAATTCGAAATTTCTTTTTTTGCATCTTCAAGGGACTCTCCATTTTTGTAGGCAGTAGCTCTTTTAACCTTCCAATGCTTCAGTTTATAGTAATAACCCCAGTACTTAAAGTCTGGTACATAGTCTTCCAGTAAGGGAATGATGATAGAGAATTGCTCCGATTTGTTGAAAATATAAACATCCATTTCTTCTAAAACAGACTGAACAGTGCTCATATCATATCGATACTGACTAAAAAACTGTTTCCAAAGATGTTCTTGTTCTTCTATGGTATAGTCAGGATTCCCTACAATACTTTCAATCGCATTTCGAATCAAATAGGCTGCTTCATTATAACTACTAAAGTCAAGAGTAGACCTTGTTGTTCCTTCTTGCCCACGGTTCTCTTCATCTCGAAACGTTTCAAAGTTGAGGGTATTCGTAGCTCTTTCTTCAGAATCTCCATTTAGCTGAACTTCCTCATCATAGTCACTAAAGCCAAGGGTGGACTTTGGCTCATCCTCTTCTGCTTTAAAAGTTTCAAAGTTAAAGGAATCGCTGGTTTTATCAGTTGATTGCTGATAATTACTGAAATCAAGACTTGATGTTTCAGACTCTTCGTTCTCAATTCTCGTTTCTTCAGTCAAGTTTCAAAGTTGAGACTAGAGTTAGGCTTTCCATTTGCCTCTTCTTCAAGTTCAGTAGCTTTTTGAGAGTCACTCGCTTTTCTTAGTCTATTTTCTGGTCTCGCTTTTCTAGACCTCGCATAAGTCAAGGCCTCTTGGTATGCTTCAACTATTTCTTGGTAAATTTCTGGTTGGTCTTCTGGGTGATAGAGCCGAACCAGTTCAGCATAACGCCTTCTAATAAGCTTGACGTCAGTCGTTGGCTCTATCCCTAAAGTTTCCCATATATTCATAAGGTATCCTCTTTTATAGTCCTCGCTCTAGGAAGTCTAGATAGTTTGAAAATGATTGATAGAGTTTTGGCAAATGATACACAGATGCTTGACTGACCTCTTCTTCAAATCGTCTAGTTTCAGCCATTAGCTCATCTCTTCTTCTCCCCAAGAGCATACTGTACACGCGATTCGCTTTTTCAATCAAGAAACGATAAACCTCTGTTTCTTGAGCATTAATCTTATAGCGAGTCAACTCTGCTTGCTTAGCCTTGATTTCCTTTTCTGTCAGAGTAACACTATCTTGGAGAATAACATGACTAAAGACTTCCTGTGTGGAATCAATTTTCACTTCGACATCCAAAATTCCATTTAAATCATAGGTAAATCGAACTGTGAAACTTTCATTTACTCTAGTATTCACAGGGACGGGAACTTCTAATTCTCCTAGAAACAGGTTTTGTGATGCCTTCATCATCTCACCTTGATAGACCTTTATCTTGACTTGGCTCTGTCCCAATTCAGCCGTATAGTACTGCTCGATGCGTGAAGCAGGGAGGGTAGAATTTCGCTCAATAATCGGCGAAAAACGGTCGCCAATTATCTCAATCCCTAGTGTAAAAGGACAAATATCAGACAGTAATAAATCTCGTATCTCACCTTGCCGCTCTTTTATTCCTGCTAAAAGGGCACAACCTCTCGCAATCATCCGATCGGGATCATCCGAAACCTGCACCACTTGATTGATACAGTAGGATAAAAAATCCTGAACCAAGCGGAGTTTCGAAGTTCCCCCAACAAGAACAAAGTTATCAGATGATACATAGCTATAACGTGCATCCATTAAGGCACGGTCCAAAACGGCCTTAACACGGGCTAGCAGCGGTTGACAAAGCTCATAAAAGCGCTGGTAGCTCAAGTCTAAAGTGTATTCCTAATCTTGGTCCAGAACTGACATTTTCACGTCTTCTTTATCATTGAGTTCTAGCTTTGTCTTTTCAGCCTGTACCAGAATTTTGCTATAAAATTCTCGGGAAATCGTATCCTTGGTTAATTGATTAGAAACTAAAAATTCCTCAGCAATAGCCGCAGTAAAGTCTTCTCCTCCTAAGCGATTGTCCCCTGCAATCGACACGATTTCGACGATATTATCAAATAGCTCCACAACTGAAATGTCTAGAGTCCCACCACCAAAATCGACTACAATAAAAGATTGATCTTCTTGGTTTACCATAGATCTTTAGCAAGAGCCGCTGCGGAAGGTTCATTGATAATCCGATCAATCTGAACACCTGCAAATTTCCCTGCTAGTTTGGTCGCATAGCGTTGAGCATCGTTGAAATAGGCTGGTACACTGACAATCACTTCCTCAACCTTTTCTCCAAGATAGGTCTCTGCATCGTCTACCAACTTTCGAATGATAAAAGAGCTTAATTCTTCAGCCTTATATGCTCGATTTCCTAGGGTCAACTCATGTTTGGTCCCCATAAAACGCTTGAACTGTGAAACAGTCTTATCTGGGTGGGTCACCAAGCGTTCCTTGGCAATTTTTCCAACTATAATCTCATCATTGTCATCCAAAGCCACAACAGAAGGAGTCAAATACTCACCAAAAGCATTGGGAATCAACTTAACCTGACCATCTTGATAAACCCCTACCAAAGAATTTGTCGTTCCTAAATCAATACCTACTATCATCTTCTTCTAACTCCAAATCTTTTTTAGATATTCCTATTATACAGGAAATATCCTATTTCTTTGAAAAAATCTGTCATTTACTCTTTAAAATAGAAAATCCTTTATGGAAAATAAAAAAGTTTCACCTTACTCCAGCGGTAAAAACCACGAGAGTAAGAATGAAACAGTTGTCATTATTTACCAAGTTTTGCTTTAGCTGCATCTGCAAGAGCTGTGAAAGCTGCTGCATCGTTAACAGCCAAGTCAGCAAGCATTTTACGGTTAACTTCGATTTCAGCCAATTTCAAACCATGCATCAATTGTGAGTATGAAAGTCCGTTCAAACGAGCTGCCGCATTGATACGAGTGATCCACAATTTACGGAAGTCACGTTTTTTCTGACGACGGTCACGGTATGCATAGTAGTAAGAGTTCATTACTTGTTCTTTTGCAGTACGGAACAAGATGTGTTTAGCTCCATAGTAACCTTTTGCTAATTTAAGAATACGTTTACGACGTTTGCGTGATACAACGCCACCTTTAACACGTGCCATGTTTTATTTCCTCCAAATATTTCCTAGAATTGTTTACTTACTGTTAGGCTATTATTTCAAGCGAGTAAGCATTGCTTTGATACGTTTGAAATCTCCTGAATGCACCATAGATGCTTTACGAAGATGACGACGTTGTTTCTTAGTTTTTCCGTGGAAACGGTGAGAAGTGTAAGCACGGAAACGTTTAAGTCCACCAGAACCTGTACGTTTGAAACGTTTAGCTGATGCGCGGTGTGTTTTTTGTTTTGGCATGATTTTTTCTCCTTTATTTAACTTTCTGACAATTATTTTTTGTCAGTTGCTGGCGCCAACTGCATGAACATTTGGCGTCCATCCATCTTAGCTCGTTGTTCGATGATCGCAATATCTTGTGTTGCTTCAGCAAACTCGGCTAAAACTTTTGCACCAATCTCTTTATGGGTGATCATACGCCCTTTAAAGCGAATGGATACCTTAACTTTATTTCCTTTTTCAAGGAACTTGCGTGCATTGCGAAGTTTTGTGTCAAAGTCACCCTTGTCAATAGTTGGACTCAGACGAACTTCTTTCACAGTAACAACACTTTGTTTTTTACGTTGTTCTTTTTGCTTTTTCTGGTACTCGAATTTGAACTTACCGTAGTCCATAATTTTAGCAACAGGCGGTTTTGCTTGGGGTTGAATCAATACTAAGTCAACATTTGCACTATCAGCCAATGCTTGCGCTTCACTGAGTGGCTTGATGCCTAGCTGTTCTCCCTCAAGACCGATCAAGCGAACTTCACGTACACGAATTTCATCATTGATGAATAAGTCTTGCTTTGCTATGGTTTTCACCTCTTTTTTATTATTAGAGAAAAACAATAGCGGACTCGTAATAATACAAGCCCGCACGTTATGATAGCGTTTCTTAGAAACTTTTCATCCGTAGGGCCAGGCAACTTGATGTCACAAGGCGAGAAGCTCTCACTTCTGCTTTTCTCAACTTTTATATGATACCAAGTTTTCTATCCCTTGTCAAGATAAAAAGTCAATTTTTCGAAAAGTTTGTCTATTTTATCGAACCGTTTCAATTCTCCAACTATTCCATCCTTTAAAGCGGATAGCCCCTTGCTGGTCAGTTCGGTAAATCTTACTCTTGATACTTTCCATTCGTGTCAAGGTTTCCTGATGGGGGAGTTTCGTACGATTGCTCTTTCCGACTGAAATGAGAGTAATCGCTGGTTTGAGCTGTTCTAGGAAAACTGGATTTGATGAGGTTTTAGCACCATGTTGGCCTGCTTTCAAGACATCCACCTCTAGGTCAGGATAATGCTTCATCAAGTCCTTCTCTCCCTTCTCTTTCAAATTTCCAGTAAAGAAAGTGCTTATCCAAAAGTTTTCCATAAAGAACCAGAGAATCATCACGATTCCCATCTCCAATCTGCCTTGGAGATAGAACTTCTAAGTAACTGCCAAAAATCGGGAAATACTCCCCAGCTGTCACACTACGTACCTTGTTTTGACTTGCTTCTAGTTCCGCTACAAATTCCTTCTGTGTCAGACTTCCTTTTGATACTAAAATCTCCCCCACATGGAAAGCCTTGGTCACCTCCAGCAAATCGCCAACATGCTCCTTGTCTGTATTGGTCAAAATCAGCTGGTCAATCTTGTCTACTCCTCGACTTTTTAGATAGGGAATCAAGGTACGCTGGGCATTGCTGGTCGTCGACTTTTCTTGCCAAGCCTCGATTTTCTTATCAGATTCTGCCTTACCACCTACATCTATGAGAATAGTTTTCCCAGTCACATCCCGTAGGAAAATACTTTCACCTTGCCCCACATCCAGCATGGTGATTTCATTTTCCAGTGGATGCTTGGTCAAGAAAAAGAGCCCCACAATAAAGAGACTGAATCCTGCTAGTCTTTTAATGTTTTTCCTCATATCATATAGCAAGGCTAATGAAACTAAGAGGAGAATCAAAAGCCATGTGGTGGGTTGACCAAGGACCAGGGGCCTACTTGCCAGCTGCGATACCAAGCGAATGATGCCCTCCAACCATTCAAAGACAAGGTTAAGCTGAGTGACTGGATAAACAAAAGACAGAATGAATAAGATAGACAAAAGTGGTAAGAAAACCAAGTCAAAAAGAAAGGAAAAGACAAATGTTAAAAGAATTGACCAAGGCTGAAATTCTGCAAAATAAAAGGAAAGAATGGGCAATATTCCTAAGGAAATGACCAGACTTTCTCTGGCAACAGCCTTGAGCCCCTCCCCTTCTTTGCTTGTCATAGTCAAGATAAAAGCGTAGGCGCAGGACAAGACACCTCCTGCCGTTAGGAAAAAGTTGGGCATGATGATAAAGAGGACAAGAACCGTTAAGGCAAAATTATCCAATCCCTTGTAGCCATGTTGAGCCAGTAACTTTTGCAAGAGACTGCGAATGACCGAAGTTGAGAATCCTGTCAGACCTGCATAGATAAGGGAAAAAGGATAAGTAAGCCACTTCAACTTTTCTTGAGTCAAGCCCAATCGCAAAAGGAGCTTCTTAAAGGAATCCATAAAAAATCCAACCTGCATACCCGACAAGGCAAAGAGATGGATAATCCCTAGACTAGAATAAAGCTCATTCATCTCCTCGAAGTCCGTATCCAGATGTCCAAAAAGAAGACCTGTCATATAGTTGCGCATAGGGTCGGGAAAATGGCTCTTAATCCAAACAATAGCCTTTCGACGTAAACTAGACAGATTTTCTCCTATATCCCAACTGCTAATCTTTTTCATTGACTGGATACTCTTGATAGTAAAAGTTTGGTAAATCCCCTGAGTTTTTAGATAGGCTTGGTAGTCAAAGCCACCAAAATTTCTCTGGCCTTCTGGATCGGACAGTTTTCCTTCTAGTTCAATCTCATGAAGGTCTGTCAAGGCTTGAAATTGCTCTTTCTCCTCCTCGGACTGGAGTTTATAGTAAACTTGGAAAGTACGACCGTCAGTCTTGCCCCGAAAAGATAGACTATCTCCATTAACCTTAATAGTATCTGGTAAAATTATCACCTTCTCTACAGACGCAACTAAGTCTTGACTAGCTTGTGTCTGTTGCCAGTTTTGAAACAGAAACCAAAAGCCAAAGACTCCACAAATCGCTAAAACTTTACCAGCCGATTTCCAAGGAAATTGAAGAAAGAGACAGATGAGTAGAAAAACAAAGCCTAGTAAAGCAAGATAGGACGCTCCAAAAATGGCGTAGTAAAGCCAAAGCAACAGAAAACTCAGATAGATTAGGGGGATAGGGAAGTTCTTAATCCACCGTAACATAGTCTTTTAGCTTTTCTATGGTCTTAGCGCCAATGCCAGAGACTTTCTTGAGTTCATCTACCGACTTGAATTTGCCATTTGCCTCACGATGGTCAATAATATCCTGGGCTCGTTTCCCTCCCAAGCCTTTGACCTGCTTGAGTTCTTCCAAACTAGCTTTATTGAGGTTGACCTTCTTTTCTTTACTTGTCGAAGGAGACGTTCCAGAGACAGCCTGCTGACTAGCTGCTTCTTCCCCCTTACTCGGAACGTAGACCAGAGCCTCATCACTAACTTTCTGAGCGAGATTGAGCGACTTGCTGTCTGCTTCTTCTGTTAATCCACCAGCTTTCTGAACGGCATCATGAACCCGACTCCCCACTGGTAAGTCATAAATTCCTGGCGATTTGACAGCACCTTTGACATCTACTGTAATCAAATCTTGTCCAGGGGGACTCTTCCTTTTCTTCCTCCTTCTTCACTTCTTTTTCAGACGATGAATCCTTTGAAATAGCAGCAACCTCAGCCGGTAAATTTGTTTCTTTCACAGATGTTTGTGAACTTGGCTTTAGCAGGAAAAAACCGCCTAAGGCCAAACCCAAACCAGCACAAATGACAAGGATTTTATACTCTTTGATTTTCTCGATAATTGCTTTCATATTTTCTCCTCTCTTAAATTATTCGTAAGTGAAAGAAAAAACAGTCGAAAATTTCTTTTCAACTGCTTATTTATTTGCAAAATAGTCTTCCTTAGTCAAGACATAATGAACCCTTGTGATCATTCGACCTGGTTCTTTATTATCCATTCTGGCATAGGGTTCTTCGTGGGAAAAACGCATACCTGATTTCTCCATGACCTTTCCTGATGCGGGATTGTCTTTATCGTGAAGAGCGGTCAACTTGTTCATTCCAATCTTCTCAAAAGCTAGCTCAATCACGGCATGCTTGGCTTCTGTCGTCAATCCTTGATTCCAATACTTTTGGTTGATAATATAACCAATAGCTGCTTTTTTGAGAAGGGGGTCAATCTTGTGCAAGTCAATGGTTCCAATAAACTGACCATTGCTTTTTAGTTCGATTCCCCAGCGTCCCAAGGGACTAGCCAAGTAAAACTGAGCTATGTTATTCTTGGTTTCTTCTAAGCTTTGATTTGTTGGAAAAGTGTAGCGTGTATTTTCTCTGTCTGAGGCATACTCAAACATAGCTTCTGCATCGTCCAAGGTTACAGGTCGGAGCAATAAACGCTCCGTTTCTATAGTTGGATACTTGGAAAATTTAACAAATATTGATTCCATACTTTTTTTCCTCCATTAGAGCTTGATTCTCACTAGTCTAGCATAAATAAATTTGGATGACAAGTTTTTCTTGATTTTTGAAGCGGTTTCATATACAATAAAACCATCACATTTTTGATTTATGAACTGGAATGTGACAACTAAAAACAAGACCGTCAATTGAAAGGTAGTGTCTAATTCTTCGCTCTTCATTTTAACGCTGGTACTGGTTCATAAGCTCCGGATAATCTGAGCGACAACTGGATGCTTGAACCACATCCTTAGCTGAAAAATGAACAAAGTCGAAAATCTGATGGATATTCTTGAGTTTCTCTTGAGCATCAATCAAACCGGACTTGACGTTACGTGGCAGGTCAATCTGACTGATATCTCCATTGACAATCATCTTAGAATTAAATCCTAAACGAGTCAAGAACATCTTCATCTGCATGATGGTCGTATTTTGTGCCTCATCGAGAATGACAAAGGCATCATCCAAGGTCCGACCACGCATATAGGCAAGGGGCGCGATTTCGATAATTTCACGCTCCATGAGACGAGGTCGTTTGGTCTTTGCCGAGAATCTGATACAAGGCATCATAAACTGGTCGAAGATAAGGATCCACCTTCTCCTTGAGATCGCCCGGAAGAAATCCTAGACTCTCACCTGCTTCCACTGCTGGACGAGTAAGGATAATCCGCTTGACTTGCCCACGTTTAAGGGCTGTTACTGCCAAGGTCACTGCAAGAAAGGTCTTCCCTGTCCCTGCTGGCCCAATTCCAAAGGTCACATCATGCTGTTTGACACTGTCCACATAAAGCTTTTTTGACCCAGGTTTTGACACGGATTGGTTTCCCAGTATTGTCCTTTGATAATTTTCTTCTTCGTAAAGGGCGACAAACTTGTCGATTTCATCGTTTTTGACCATGCTAATCAGCAGTCACCACATCTGGCGTCCCAACGGTCATCCCACGATTCACCAAGACCATCAAAGCCTGAATAACCTGACGGGCTTCCTCACAGGCAGTCTCTTCGCCCAAAACCTGGACAATCTCCGTACGAGCATGAATCACCACATCAAGCTCTTCTTCCATCAAACGAAGATGGCGCTCGTTGGATCAAAAAGATGAAACAGGTCATCTGGATGACTCAGTTGAATGTCTATTGAATGTTCCTTCAAATAAAGAACCTCTCTAATCCGTTTATTTCTTTTTATTATAGCAAAGAGAACAATAAAATACTAGCCTCATCTCATTGTCTCTAGTGTTCTAAGTATTCTTGCCAGATGGCGTCAAAGTCTCCTAGGTTAAAAGAGAAGCTGGCATGCTCCTCCAAAAAGCGACTCACCTCATCAAAATCATCCGTGTGTTTTGGGAAGGCTGACTCCTCAAAAGCGAGGTCTGCCAAAATGGCTTTTGGACTATTACTTTTAGGATTGCGCTCGGTCATGAGCCAAGTGTAAAATGATTTTCTCAATTCTTTCTCCTATCAAGACTTTTTTGATGAAAACTTTTCTGATTCTTGAAAATTACTGGACTTAGCCTCTGAAACATAGTGGTTTATAAAATCTGTTTTCGCATCTGTATAGGCGTCTCGATTGTGTTCAAATTGTTTCCACAAACTTAGTTTTAATTCCTGATACGCTTGGGCGATATCTGGATGCTGGCAGAGATAATCTCTAAAATAAATCTCGTCATGATCTCCCGTCATTCGCAAATGTAAATGAAAAACTTTCTCAGCAAATCCCTGCTCTGTATAGCCTTTATTTAGCGAAATCCTGTTAGGACTCTCCGACATCACTAGCCAACCATTCTTCACCAATAGATCCCTAACTCTTGCTAAATCCTCTATTTCTACCTACTTCTAGCAGAATATCAACGATATTTTTTGGCTCAAATATTAGGGATAGCAGTGCTACCGATATGTTCTATTCTTTTTAATAACATTTGCTACCCATATATTTTTCAGATTTGCTTTTTCCGATTCATACCAGTCTTTCCACTCTGACTTGTGCTCTACTAGAAAAAAATAGGAAAAAAAGTTGCCAGAGTTCCTCTAAACTCATTTCTTCAAGTTTTCTTTTTCATGTCTATAAGAGCCTAAATCAACTCTGTACCAAACTGATCTTGCTTGTTTTGCCAGTCTTCATCAAAGCCACCGAGTGCTTTCTTGAAACTGACCTTTAGAAATGCCAAAAGGTGGCCTTGATATCCTCAGGGAGATGACTTATCATTTAAGGTCATGAAACCGCCATTGCTTTCCAAAGTAGGTCAAAATCATCTGGGCATCATTTTTCCAACATCTCAAAGAACGTGGTTTTGAGGGAGAGGTTCAGAGTGCAGTCCACCTCACGGAAACCAATGACACGCGCATCTAAGATTTGCCCTAAAACGTGGCTCTGCATAGCGCTCGCTAGGATGGATAAAACCAAAGCATGTTATTCTCTGGCAGGTAAACAAAAAGTTCCCTGACAGCTTGAGACGAGTAAACAATGGCTGGCCAGTTTTGGTTCTGCATGTTGTTGTAAAGCAGGACAGAGCCAGACGTTGGAAGTCTTCTTGATAAAGCCAAGAGTCCCCAGATACAGTCTTTCTTGTCCACTTCAAGACGGATGTAGAGTTTGTCCCCTTCTTAGGCCATAGTTCCTTGAGCTCAGGGAGGATATCCAGTGACACAACGATTTTCTTTATCAGGTAGACCCTGTATCCACAAAAGACACCCAAGTCTTTACGAACTTCTGTTACGGTTCCCCAACCAAATTGGTCCTGAGTGGCAGTCACTTCTAAGGTTGTCAGACGTAGTTTTTGCTTCATATCCGTGTAGGCAAAACCTTTGACCGTATCCCCTACTGTATGTTGACCTTCTTCCTTGGCAAGTGCATAGGTTTGACCATCCTTTTGCACAAAGTAAAAACGGTCATTTTCATCGATGATGAGTCAACGATAAAAACTTGCAAGATTTGTATTCATAGTTTCCTTCTTTCGAATAAAACTCAGCCAGCAATGCCAACTGAGTTTTTCTGTTTATTTTTAGACTTCCAAAAGTTCTTTCTCTTTATTGGCAGTCATGTCGTCGATGTGTTTCACAGCATCGTCTGTTACTTTTTGAATATCTTTTTCAAGAGTCTTCAATTCGTCTTCAGTGATTTCTTTTGCTTTTTCTTGTCTCTTAGCTTCGTCCATAGCGTCGCGACGGATGTTACGGATAGCCACTTTAGCATTTTCACCGACCTTCTTCACTTCTTTAGCAAGGTCACGACGAGTTTCTTCTGTAAGAGCTGGGATAACCAAGCGGATTACAGAGCCGTCATTAGCTGGTGTAATACCAAGATCAGAAGCGTTCAAGGCACGTTCGATGTCTTTCAATGAAGACTTGTCAAATGGTGTTATCAACAAAACACGCGCTTCTGGAATAGTAATTGAAGCGATTTGGTTAAGAGGAGTTTCTACTCCATAGTATTCTACATGTACACGGTCAAGCAAGCTTGCGTTGGCACGACCGGCACGGATACCACCAAATTCACGAGCAAGTGATTGGTGAGACTGGGTCATTCTCTCTTTAGCTTTTTCAATAATTGCGTTAGCCATAATCTTTCTTATTCCTTTTCTTCGATATTATTTGAAACTGTTGTTCCGATATTTTCACCAAATACGACACGTTTGATGTTGCCTGGTTGGTTCATGTTGAAGACAACCAAGTCAATGTCGTTATCCATAGAGAGGGTTGAAGCTGTTGAGTCCATGATACGAAGACCTTTGTTGATAACGTCACGGTGGGTCAATTCTTCAAACTTAACGGCTGTCTTGTCTTTCTTAGGATCGGCATTATAAACACCATCGACACCGATTTTTAGCCATAAGAATGGCATCTGCTTCGATTTCAGCTGCACGAAGGGCCGCTGTTGTATCTGTTGAGAAGTAAGGTGAACCAATTCCGGCACCAAAGATAACGATACGGCCTTTTTCAAGGTGGCGAAGGGCACGTCCACGTACATAAGGCTCTGCCACTTGTTGCATAGCAATGGCTGTTTGCACACGCGTATCGACACCAACTTGTTGCAATGAATCTGCCATCACAAGGGCATTCATAACAGTCCCAAGCATTCCAGTGTAATCTGCCTGAACGCGGTCCATTCCTGCTTCTGCAGCAGGTTCTCCACGCCAGAGTTTTCCTCCACCAATAACAAGGGCAATTTCGATACCTAAGCTATGAACTTCTTGAATCTCTTTTGCAATTGTTTGAACTGTTTGGATATCAATCCCTACGCCACGCTCACCGGCAAGGGCTTCACCTGATAACTTAATTAAAATACGTTTATACTTGGGGTTCGCCATTTTACTCTCCTTTTTTTATCCTACCTATTTTATCACAATTTCTAAGATTTTTATAGTATCATGAGCAATTCTTTAAAAAACAAAAAAATTAGACCGTTAAAAATTCCTCTAAGTCGGTAAGAGCACGCTCTGCAATTTTTTCATAACGAGCCTTCTTATCACGGATACGCTCGCCTTCTAACTCCTTGATAATACCGAAATTGACATTCATGGGTTGGAAATGTTTGCTATCTGCATGAGTGATGTAATGCGTCAGACTTCCAATCGCTGTTGTCTCTGGGAAAATAGCCTCACTTTCTCCCTTGAAGAGACGAGCCGCGTTAATACCTGCAACTAGACCTGATGCCGCTGACTCAACATAGCCTTCCACACCCGTCATCTGACCAGCAAAGAAAAGGTTTGGTTGTTTCTTAGAACGATAGGTTTGCTCAAGAAGATTTGGTGAATCCATGTAAGAATTGCGGTGCATGACCCCATAACGAACAAACTCCGCATTTTCAAGACCTGGAATCATTTGGAAGACACGCTTTTGTTCTCCCCATTTGAGGTGGGTCTGGAAACCGACGATATTATAGAGGCTACCAGCCGCATTGTCCTGACGAAGCTGGACAACTGCATACGGTGTTTTGAACTCGCCATCACGAGGCCCCGTATAGTCGTCTGGGTACTCCAGACCAACTGGTTTCATAGGACCATAAAGCATGGTTTTAATGCCACGCTTAGCCATGACTTCGATAGGCATACAACCTTCAAAAGTACTTTTCTTTTTCAAAAGGAATTGAGCGGTGCTTCTTCCGCATTGACCAAGGCTTCATGGAAATCCATAAACTCTTGTTTGGTCATTGGAGCGTTGAGGTGAGGCTGCTTCTCCCTTATCATAACGAGACTTGAGATGAGACCTTGCTCATATCAATGGTGTTAACAGTCGATAATCGAGCGCCGCCGCATCGTGAAATAGAATCCATCCCCATCATTAGGGGCATGAATCTTTTCAGCTAGAGGCATCACTGGTCAAAGGACCAGTAGCGACCACAGTAATAACGTCAGTTGGCAATTCTGAATTTCATCACGAACCACTTCAATCAAGGGATGATTGGCCACTTTTTCAGTCACCATTTGGGAGAAACCATCACGGTCCACCGCAAGGGCTCCGCCTGCAGGAACACGTGTAGCTTCTGCTGATCCCAAGATAACAGAACCCAAGCGACGCATTTCTTCCTTGAGAAGCCCAACAGCATTTGTCAAAGCATCTCCACGAAAGGAATTGGAACAAACCAACTCAGCAAAATTGTCTGTTTTGTGTTGGGTGTTGACTTGACACCACGCATTTCATAGAGTTTAACTGGAATACCACGTTCTGCGATTTGATAAGCAGCTTCAGACCCTGCCAAACCTGCTCCGATAACATTGATATAAGATTGAGACACGACACTAATACCTCTTTGGGTGGAACCTAAGTCCAAATAAAAACAAGCTACTAGACTATTTGACACCCACAAATCTTTCTAATTTTTCTTCTACTAGTATAACAAAAAAAGGGAAGAAGGCAAACTTCCCTGTTTAGTCATTTTCTTGATTTTCTTCCCAGTCGTGAGTAGGCAGCGTAGAGCTGACTTTTATTCCACTGGTAAATCTTTAGCGACTTCCTTAATAGCTTGATTTTTCTTCATGCCTTGCTGGATGCGGGCTTGGATTTCTGAAAACAAGTCCTCCTCGTCCTTTTCTTCCACATCCTGACTGGCACCTTCAACGATGAGAAGGCATTCACCCTTGAGTGGCGTTTCAGCGATACTTTCTAGCAACTCAGAAATGGTACCTCTTTGGTATTCTTCATAGATTTTGGTCAATTCTCTGACCAAGACGACCGAGCGGTCACCGTAGACTTCTAGCATATTTTCTAACGTATCTGCCACACGGTGGGGCGATTCATAGAAAATCTGAGTTTCAGGATAGTCTTTTTTCGAGTCGAAAAATTGCTTTTGCTGGCCTGATTTTCTCGGTAAAAAGCCGTAAAAGATATGTGGCTGTGGCGCTAAACCACTGGCAATCAAGGCAGAAATCCCTGCAGAGGCACCTGGAACAGTCACAACAGCAATATCTTCCTCAATCGCTACTTTGACCAAATCATGTCCAGGGTCTGATATGCTAGGCAGACCCGCGTCGGATACCTGAGCAATGCTTTGTCCTGCTTTCAGGAAACCAATCAAATCAGGAATCTTTTCCTTAGCATTGTGCTCATGAAAACTGATCTGCTTGGTCGAAATGTCAAAATGCTTGAGCAAAAGACCTGTATTGCGCGTGTCCTCAGCAGCAATCCAATCCACTTCCTTCAAGGTCTGGATAGCACGAAAGGTCATATCATCTAGATTGCCAATCGGCGTTGCCACTAGGTACAGCTTGCCATAGGGAGACTGCCCCTTAAAACTTTTTTGAATCTGCATGCCTACTCCCTGTATAACAACTCGTCACAGAACATACATTCCTCGTCCTGCTCTCGACGTTGTCCATAAAAATCATTACATACGTGAAAACCATCTTTATAAATGCGACGGACACTTTCACGAACATGCTTAGCCTTGACAGGAGCGTCTGCTTCCACCTCACCCAAGCGTTCTCGCAACTTACTATTTTCCAAGCGAAGAGCTGTATTTTCCTCTACCAGGCTCTTGAGATTTTTCTTGATGGCTTCCACATCGGCCAAGGTTACCAATAACTGTTGGGAAAAATCATCCAGCGCGTCAAATAATTCTTTTTTGTCCATAAAACAGCCCTTTCCTTTCTTTATCGTTCATTTTTGAGTTTACATTTCTTTCAAGACCAGATATTCCATGGCATTTTGAAAGCTGACATTAGCCTGCCACATTTTTCTAGCTTCTAGCAAATCTTGTAGAATCGCCCGCACTCTTGCTTGCAGGAGGTCCTGCCCACAGAGGACTTCAAGAATGCGTAAAACCTGATCTTGTTTTTCCTTGTCATCTGCCAAGTTGAATAATTTAGCAACTTGCAGATAACTTTCTTTTTTCTTAGCTACTAACCAAGTCAGCAGGCGTTCACTTTCATCGACCAAGGTCCAAAAGCCTGCCTGATTTGCCAACTTTTCTGCTTCAGCTCGCGATTGACTAAACTGAGCTAGAAAGAGTCGCTTTTTTCTTAACCAGTCCCATTTGTTCTAAGAGCAAGATGAGCTTCTCTTCTTGTTTTTTAAAGTGAAAAATTTGCGTCCGACTTCGGATTGTCGGTAAAATCTTTTCCTCATCGCTGGTCAAGAAGAAAATATAAACCTCACTCTGGGGTTCTTCGATGACCTTGAGCAGAGAATTGGCTGCATTAGGATGCATTTTCTCAGCTTGCTCGATAATAAAGACCTGTTGCTGGCTTTCAATCCCTGCTTGGGAAAACTGCCCCACCAATTCTCGAATGCGTTCTGTCTTGATGACCTGATTGACTGGCTTAATCAAGGTGACATCTGGAAACTCTTCCTGTTCAATCAGCTTACAATTTCGGCATTTCTCACATGGTAAACGCCTACTTTATCCGTGCAAAAGAGACTTTTAGCCAAAAATTGCGCCATTTCCAAACTTCCAAAGAAACCTGAAAAGAGGTAGGCATGATTGAGCTGGTCTTGTTCTAGGATACGGACAAAGCGGTCAAACTGGGCTGGTTGCCAAGCCTTTAGTTGATCTTGTTTCATTTTGGCAAGCCCATTCTGTCAAACAAGACAGCCTTGGCAGTTTCCACAACCTGCTCCAAAGGGAGACTAGCATCAATCTTTACAATGCGATTTCCCTCTTTTTCCAGAAGAGAAAGGTAGCCTTGACGAACTTTTTTATGCAAGTCCAACCCTTCCAAGTCCAAACGATTGACCTCGCGATTGCTATTAGCAGCAATGCGAGCCAGTCCTTCTTCCACCTCGATGTCAAAATAGAATGTCAAATCGGGTTTAAGGCCGTCTGTCGCAAAGTGATTGAGCCAATCAATGGCGTCAATATCCAAGCCACGACCAAATCCCTGATAGGCAAGAGAACTATCGATGAAGCGGTCCATAATGACCAACTTGCCAGCTTCAAGGGCAGGGAGAACTTTTTCCACCAAGTGCTGTCTGCGACTGGCGATATAGAGAAGGAGTTCCGTTTTAGGATCCATCTGAGTATGACTTGGATCCAAAATTACTTCCCGAATCTTCTCCCCAATCAAGACTCCGCCAGGTTCACGGGTCGTCAGCACCTCTACCCCTTTTTCCTCTAAAATTGGGAGCAGAGCCTCTAAAACACTGGTCTTGCCTGCTCCCTCTGGTCCCTCAAGAGAGACTAAAAATCCTTTTGACATGTCTAACTCATTTCTTTTTTACTACTTCTATTCTATCAAAAAAATAGGGGTTTGTGACAATCTTTTTGTTTTCTCATTTAATACTCAATGAAAATCAAAGAGCAAACTAGGAAGCTAGTCGCAGGTTGCTCAAAACACTGTTTTGAGGTTGCAGATGGAAGCTGACGCAGTTTGAAGAGATTTTCGAAGAGTATCAACCACCATAAAAGAGGCAGACAAAGCCACCTCTTATTTACCTAGTTCTTGTGTTCGTCTATAGGCTTGACCAACTGCATCCATGACTGTTCCTCGAAAAGCATGCGCTTCTAGGCTTGCTACACCAGCGATAGTCGAACCGCCTGGGCTACAAACTTGGTCTTTCAATACTCCAGGATGTTGCTGACTTTCAAGGACCAATTGTCCAGCTCCTACCACAGTTTGAGCTGCCATTTTCAATGCTGTTTCTCGTGGTAATCCCGTCTGAACACCTGCATCTGCCAAGGCCTCAATAAAGAGATAGACAAAGGCTGGGCCACAGCCTGCAAGACCTGTCGCTGCGTCGATTAAACCTTCCCCGAGTTCAACCAAGAGACCAGCCTTGGCTAACAGCTGGCAAAAGAGTTCACTGTCCTCAGCCCTGCAATTAGGGGACAAGGCATAACTAATCACTCCTTGACCAATAGAAGCAGGGGTATTTGGCATCATACGAATAATTCTGTGTTGACTTGGGAATAAGACTAGCTAGTTTTTTTCCAAAGGTCAATCCAGCTGCCATAGAAATCAAAAAGAAGACTTGCTCGTTTTTTTCAAGGATGGTCTGGTATTGAGAAAGCAAGTCTGAGAAACTGAGCAGGCTTCACTCCTAGAAAAATCACATCTGCTTCTGCGAATATTTCTTCATTGCTGGAAGCCTGACCACCAAAGTCTAGCAATGAAAGCATCCACCTTGGCTTGACTACGATTGGCAAGGAGAAGGTCATCACCCGTCTTAGCCTGCAAAACAGCCTTGGCCAAGCTAGCACCCATATTCCCCAAACCGATAAATCCAATCTTCATCTCTTACTCCCTTATCTGTCCGTCACCAGTAACCACATACTTGTAGCTGGTCAACTCTTTCAAGCCCATTGGACCACGCGCATGCAGTTTCTGAGTAGAAATCCCCATTTCACAACCAAGACCAAATTGGCCTCCATCTGTGAAAACGAGTTGAGGCATTGACATAGACCGCTGCAGAGTCCACTTGATCTGTAAAGTAAGCTGCAGCTTCAGCATTTTCCGTCACAATGGCATCCGAATGATGGGTACTGTGAGCTTCAATATGCGCAACCGCTTCTTCTAAACTGCTCACAACCTTAACAGCTAGGACATAGTCTAAAAACTCAGTATCAAAGTCTTGAGCCTCAGCTGCTTGACCTGAAACAAACTGACTTGCTTTCTCATCCAAGCGGAATTGAATTGGTTCCAGATCCAGCTTCTTTTCGCTCTGCAACCAGCACTTGCTCCAAGCGAGGAAGGAAGCTTGCTGCCTTGTCTTCATGAACAAGCAGAACCTCCATGGCATTGCAGACAGAAGGACGACTGGTTTTGGCATTGTTGATGATAGACAGAGCCTTGTCTTCGTCTGCATCCTTATCGACATAAACATGGACAATTCCAGTCCCTGTCTCGATAACAGGTACGATCGCATTCTCAACCACGGCATTAATCAAGCCAGCCCCTCCACGAGGAATGAGAAGATCTAAATAACCCTTGGCCTTCATCATGGCATAGCTGCTTTCTCGGCTAGTATCTTCCACCAGTTGAATCACATCTGGGTGAATAGTCGTTGTCTCCAAGCCCTTCTTCAAGGCTGTGACAATAGCATGAGCTGTTTGATAGGCATCCTTACCACTACGAAGAACAACCGCATTTCCACTCTTGAGAGCCAAAGCAGCCGCATCAGACGTCACATTTGGACGGCTTTCATAGATAATACCAATAACCCCCATAGCTACACGTTTTTTGGTGATAACTAAGCCATTTTCAAGCTGACTTGTTTCTAAAATTTCACCGATTGGATCTGGTAAAGAAACCACTTCACGAATCCCAGTTGCCATCGCTTCTATACGACCTGCATCCAAATAAAGACGATCCAGCATCACATCTGAGATTTTACCCTTGGCCGCTTCCATATCGAGGGCATTGGCTGCTAAAATCTCCTCAGTAGCTGCTAATAAGTGATCAGCCATGGCTAGCAAGGCTTGGTTTTTCACCTCTTCACTAGCTGTGTTGATCGATTTTTTAACAGCCTGTACCTGTTCAAATTGTTCTTGTGTACTTACCATAGTTTACCTCTAAAATTCTGTAAAGAGTAGTTGGATTTCAGGAGTAATGGAAATCCAGTCATCACGGTGAATCAAGACCCCTTGGCTTTTTTTGAGAACGCAACATATCCTCCAAAGCAGATGCTCCAAATTGCACGTCCCTTTTTCCAAGTGATTTTCCACTTTCCTTGTCAAATACTGTCACGATATCACCGTAAGAAAAAGGCTCCTTCTGCTTCAACAACACCAGATAAAAGGAGACTCTTTCCATGTTGAGAGAGGCTTCTGCAGCCCCTTTATCAACCCAAATAGAACCTTGACTCTGAGCATAAAAAGGCCAGCCATTGTTTCTGAGTACGAAGTCCCTTCTCTTGCGCAACAAAGTAGGAACCATCCTTGGTCTTCTCCGCTGCCTCAATCATGGCATCTGCCTTCAAGGATGAACAGATATAAACAGGAACGCCCGATTCTGTCGCAATGGTGGCAGCTTTGATTTTTGTCAGCATACCACCTGTCCCATTAGACGAACCTGCTCCACCAGCCATATCAATAATCTCACGATTGATGGTCTCGATTCGTCTCCAAGCGTTTGGCTCTTGGATCTGAATTAGGATTTCCAGTATAGAGACCGTCCACGTCTGTCAAGAGGACCAAAAAGGTCAGCTTGGACCATGGCCGCAACCTGAGCACTCAGAGTATCATTGTCCCCAACCTTGAGCTCATCAATAACGACACTATCATTCTCATTGATGATAGGAATCGCCCCACGGCTAAGTAGAACTGACAAAGCCTGATGGGCATTTTTATAACGACGTTTATCCACAAAATCATCCTGGGTCAGCAAGATTTGCGCAGAAACGATTTGGCGCAAGAGAAGATTGGTCGTGTATTCTTCCAACAAAAGCCCCTGACCCTACCGCTGCTGAAGCCTGTTTATCAGCAATCTTAGTCGGACGTTTTTTAAATCCTAAGGCCCCAAAACCAGCCGCAATGGCACCTGACGACACCAAAATCAATTCATGACCAGCCTCATGCAGCATAGCCAACTGCTGGGTAATAGCCTTTACCTTACTACGTGATAAACTTCCATCCTCATTTGTCAGAGAAGAAGTCCCCACCTTAAAAGACAATCCGTTTGTATTTCATAGTCTCACTCCGATTCTTCATATTTATCCATTATAACATGAATGGCAGGAAATAGAAAAGAGTTGATAGGAAAAAGGTCGAGACAATTCATCTCAACCTTTTATCACGTCTAATTCTTTCTCAATCTCTCCAAGGTTTCCTTAAAAATCTCTGGGATATCTGCTGTAAATTCCAAGGTCTCACCTGTTCTCGGATGGGTAAATCCTAGAGTCTTGGCATGAAGAAATTGTCCATGTCCCTTAAGTGTCTTACGCGGACCATAGACCTCATCACCAGCGACTGGATGGCCAATATAAGCCATGTGAACACGGATTTGATGGGTACGCCCTGTCTCCAGTTGTAACTCCACTAAGCTATAATCACCAAAGCGTTCCAAGACGTGGAAACGAGTCACTGCAGGCTTCCCTTTAGCAGTCACAGCCTGTTTCTTACGGTCTTTTTCACTACGACCAATCGGTGCTTCAATCACACCACGATCATTAGGCAGATTTCCATGAACAATCGCCCAATATTTGCGAAGAGACTTTTTATCCTTCAGTTCTTGAGCAAGTGCTAGATGCGCCTCATCATTTTTAGCAATCATGAGAAGACCCTGACGTATCCTTATCAATACGGTGAACAATTCCTGGACGCAGAACCCCATTGATACCCGACAAGTCCTTAATATGATACATAAGGGCATTTACCAGAGTTCCACAAGTATGACCAGCACTCGGATGCACAACCATCCCCTGAGGTTTGTTAACGACGGCCACATCCTCATCTTGGTAGATGATTTCTAGCGGAAGATTCTCAGCCACATACTCTAATACCTCTGGTTCTGGCACATGGTAAGTGACAACATCACCCTCTTGGACCGTGTACTTAGCTTTCTTGACTTGACCATTGACCAAGACCTGGCCTAATTTGATTTGTTCATTCGCGAGACTGCGTGATAATTCTGTCAAATCTGATAAAGCCTTATCTAAACGCAGGCCACCAGTTTCAATTTTAATTTCCATTTATTTCCTCTTTTAGCATTGCAATCAATAAAATAATCACTCCAACAGTCAGATAGCTATCTGCCACATTGAAAATTGCAAAATTGATAAAGTCAAGGTGAAACATATCCACAACAAAGCCCTGACTCATCCTGTCAATAAAGTTTCCAAGACCACCTGCGATTATCAAGGTCAAGCCCAAGACCATCCAGAGTGAGTCCTCCATGTGTTTATGTAGATACCAAATGGCACCTACCATAACGACCAGTGTAATGATAGCAAATAACCACTGCTGGTCTTGTAGCATCGAAAAGGCTGCCCCTCGATTTTGCAGGTAGGTCAAGCTAACGAAATTGGGAATCCAAGAGCGCACTTCACCCAGTGGAATCTGCTGGACGATATAGGATTTAACCAACTGATCCAGCGCAATCAAAAGCAGTACAATGACTGCCACTATTCCTCTTTTTTTCATGATTTCCTCTTCTGATCAAAATATTCTTGCATGACTTCTACGAAAAGAGTTCCCAGCTTGACTAAGCTCCACTTCCTCACGTTTAACATAGACCATGCGATTATCTAAATTATCCTTGAGACGAATGACTGTGATGCCATTGACACTGTCACTATCTAAAAATCCAGAACCTGTCGCATAGGCATCTGTCCGCTCCAAAAATACCATTCAAGGTAGCACGGTCTGTCACATTAAACATCTGTGAGCTAGCGCTGGTATCGACAAAAGTTCTCTGAATAATAAAGGTACTCATCTTTCTCTTGAGTGAAACGAACCGTTGGTAGATCCGCTAAATCCTCCATGACCAATTCCTCTTTCTGAGCTAAAGGATGCCCCTCACGAAGATAAATGTGGGTATGGAAAGGAATCAATTCAATGACCTCAAGACCCTAGCTTTTCAACCCGTTGCATAATCCCTTTTTTTATTTTTGATTGTTGAGGTAGATAATCCCAATCTCACTGTGCCCTTGCGCTACTTCATCTAAGATTTGAACAGTAGTCGATTCAAAAATACGGAAGTTCTTATAATCAGGATAGCGCTCTGAAAAGGCCGTAATAGTTGGTGGCAAGAAGTCATAGTGCTGACTGGCAATGGAAAATTCATCCTTTTCTTCCTCAGGATTGGCATACTGATTTTGAAAAAAATATCAAATCCTTTAACCAATTCTTGCGCTTTTTCATAGAATTCCATACCACGACGAGTCAAGAAAGTCCCTGAGCTGGTCCGACGGAAAATCTTAAAACCCAACTCTTTTTCCAAATCACGAACAGAAATAGACAGACTCGGCTGACTAACATACATCTTTTCAGCAGCTTCACGGAAAGTACCACTATTGGCAATAGCCACAACATAGCGTAATTGTTGAATATTCATCTTCTACCCCCAACTTCTTTATCTTTTTCATTATACCATATTTTTAGAAGTTTTTCCACAAAAGGAAAAAAATAATGTCACTCATAAAATTCATCTACACTAGTAGACAAAATAAAATTGTGGGTATCAAAAACAAAAATAGGCTCTCCGAAAAACTCGGAAAGCCTTATTTAATGCTACTTCTAGCTTCCTCGCCTTTTCATTTTAAGGCTCGGGATAAAAAGGTTTCACTGGACCTTTTTATTTTGCAGATGGGTAAACAGAAACCTGCTTTTTATCGCGTCCTTTACGTTCAAAGCGTACTACGCCTTCAACTTTAGCGAACAAAGTATCGTCTCCACCACGTCCAACGTTTACACCTGGGTAGATGTGTGTACCACGTTGACGGTAAAGGATTGATCCACCTGTTACAGTTTGTCCGTCAGCTGCTTTAGCTCCAAGACGTTTCGCTTGTGAATCACGTCCGTTTGATGTAGAACCTCCACCTTTTTTGTGGGCGAAAAGTTGCAAGTTGTTAAGAGTCATTTTTAACATAATGTTTTCCTCCGTGTTAGTTTTCTGTGATAACTCTGGTTTGGACGAACTCAGAAGAGTTCTCCGATAAGTTTGCCATACCTAAGAAAAATGATTCGAAGAATAACTGCGTCATTTCTCTCTGGTGTGAAGGAAGATCCGCTGGTATATCAACCTTTAGATAGCCACCTTCATCTTCGTTTAATTCTAAGATTGGTTCATAGCCTGCAAATTTCTCAATGGAATTGATAAAGTTAATGGCAAGCGTAGAAACCGATGCACACACGACATCTAAGCCGTATTCGCCACTTTCGGCGTGTCCAGTAATTTCCGCACTCCTCAGCTCGCCATCTTCGGCTCTCTCAAAGACTGCTTGTATCATGTGTTCTCCTTAAAATTAAGCGTTGATTGCGTTGATGACAACTTTTGTATATGGTTGACGGTGACCTTGTTTACAGTGGCTACCTTTTTTTAGGTTTGTACTTGTAGTAACAACTTTCTTTTTGTTTTTCCTTGTTTTTCAACAGTTCCAACTACAGTAGCTCCAGCAACAAGTGGAGTTCCGACAACAGTGTTTTCTACCAACAAGAACAACTTCGTTAAAAGTAACTGTGACCAGCTTCAACGTTCAATTTTTCAACGTAAACTGCTTGACCAACTTCAACTTTAACTTGTTTTCCGCCAGTTTTGATAATTGCGTATGTGCTCATTATGCACCTCCTATGATTTTTATGGGTTTCCCCGTATTTTTGTGAAGACTCGCCTAGCATCGTGGGACGAACCACTTTAAACTCACTATGTCAAGCAAACGATGTTCGTGCGGTTGCACAGGACTGTGCATAGTCAACTCTTCAAGTATAGCATATCT
>BNJS01001836.1_pt1 | contig 203378 bp, 243 predicted proteins | sample 8540461 | NCBI WGS metagenome assembly BNJS01 (sample SAMD00202454, study PRJDB9452) | human saliva metagenome | isolation source: human saliva | place: Japan
AACAGAATAAATATTTGCTATAAGGTATCTTCCATTTACCTAGCCGAATATTAGTGAAGTCTGCCATGACTCATTCTGTTATAACACTACCTAATTTCTCTTACATATGTGAGTTTACATGTTTGAGATAAATGTCAAGTGTTATGATTAGATATTTTTATGTAAGATTGAAGAGCAAGTAAAAACCACTGAATATTACATCTGAATTAGCAGTCAGATGATGCCATGACAGTAAATGGATAAGATTCTCCAACAAGTTGAGGTCTGCTAAGCTGGAAATAGGCAGAGGGTGAAAGTCCCAGGTGTTTGCTCAAACACTTATAGCATTTATGTTATATCCTTTATAATTTGAATAAAGGAGATTAAAATTATGGTTTTTCTTAAGGTTGATTTGGAATTACTTACAGCAGGCACATTAAGTAAAGAAGCAGTATTACTATATTCGTATTTAATGGGCCTTAAAAGGGTATCAGAACAGAATAATGTAAAAGATGATAACGGCAATATTGTGGTGTACTGCACAACAGATAAAGCTATTGAAATACTAAATGTAAGTAAACCAACCGTTTTGAAAATATTTAAAGAACTTGAGGAGTTTAACTATATACAGAGAAAAAGAAGAGGTCAGGGGAAAGGCCTCTTATATTTATGTACTTTCATATAAGGCAGAATCAGATGAAATAACTGAAAGAGATGTATACACACAAACAATGTCTGAAAAGAATACAGATGCTTGTGAAAGGAGTTCAGAATTTCAGAATGAATCTACAGAGCAAATTACAGAAAGTTCAGTGGAAGTGAAGACTTCGTCGATTGATAATTGCCCTGTGGAATTAGATAATAGCCTTAATAGTGAAAGAATTATGTCTGTAATGAGGGAGATTATTAAACAAAAGGATGTTAAAATACCTCAAAATGTTGTAGATATGATTATATACAAAATACAATTTAATAACTATAAGATTTATAACATATACAGATATATAATGAAGTGTGTTGAAAATTATCTTGCTAACCCTATATTCTTGTCAGATATAGGGCAAAAGGAGTACAAATAGGGATAGTTATATAAAAAGCAGCCCAGCGTTATTGAATAATAGATTTAATAATTTTTGACCAGCGGGAATATTCAGCTGAAGAAATGGCTGCCATCACTAAAAAAACTCTTAAAAAAAGGCTTGATAATTATATTTACCTCAAGATGTAAATTATATTTACTTTTTTTGAAGTAAAAAAATTTTATCCAAATATATATAAATAATAAAATATATAAATATTTATATATTATCATCAGTCTTATTAACATGACTGATGATTTTTTATATCTTTATCAGCAAAAGGAGGTAAGACCTGTGAATATTGTTTTTAAGGATAAGGGGCACGAGAGATTTTATTTTGAAAGCCTTGAAAAGTGTAGAATAAATGATGAATATCACAGGGCATTTTTTTATGTGATAGGAATTTCAGATGAGGCTAAAAGGAATATAGGTCAGTTATTTAACTTTGAAGAAGACTTGATAATTCCAGAGGGGTTGTATGAAGGCTGGCAAACTGATAGCTCAAAGAAAAGCTGTATATTAGCCTTTAATTTGTGGAATGGTTTTACTGATGAGGATGATATATCTCTTTTTATTCCTGAAAGTATATTCTGCTGTATGTATGCAAATTACTTTGTACAAGGCATAAAACTTAGGTTTGCAGCTTATTTTAAGAATGAACAGTAGAAAATAAAATATAACATCATACAGCATGCTTTACTAAGTGCTGGCAAATTCTTTTTCAGTATCCGCACGAGTATGAGAAAACTGGATAGATTTAAAGTTTTTTTGCAAAGCTACCTAATGTTGGAATAATGTGCGTACACGCATATTATTCCAACATTAGAGCTTCAAGGTTGCACCTTGACGGCAGAAGTGGGAAGTATCCCACACCCTCTAAAAAGAATAAAGGAAGGAAAAAAATAAAATGGCAAAAAAATTATTGCAATAGCGAACCAAAAAGGAGGTGTTGGTAAAACAACAACTTCATTAAACTTTGCTGCAGGTCTGGTGAAAGAAAGTAAGAAGAAAGTGTTGCTTATAGACTTTTGACCCACAGGCATCACTTACCGTTGCAAGCGGCTGGGATAATCCTGATGAGATTGATATTACAATAGCAACGCTTATGCATTCAAGTATAACTGAACAGGACTTAGATGTTGAAAAAGCAATAGTCCATAAGGAGGAGTTTGATATAATACCTAGTAACATTTTATTGTCATCAGTTGAGACAATGCTTGTAACAGCAATATCAAGGGAATATAGGTTAAAGGACATAATAGACTGCGTTGAGGCAAAATATGACTATATTATTCTTGACTGTTCTCCAAGCTTAGGCATGTTAACTGTAAATGCACTTGCAGCTTGTAGTAGTGTTATTATACCGGTAACGGCAGAGTATTTATCAGCCAAAGGATTGGAGCTGTTACTAAATTCTATAGGTATTGTTAAAAATAAAATCAATAAAGAATTGACTATTGATGGTATATTGATAACAATGTATGCAGAAAATACAAATGTATCAAAATATGTTGAACAGTTGCTTTCAAATACATATTCTGAGGAAATACAAATATATAATACAAAGATTCCTAGAACTGTTAAGGTAGGTGAAAGCATTCTAAAAAACATACCGGTAGTTTATGAAAATAATAAGGCAGGAGCTGCCTATAAAGAATTTGCAAGAGAGGTGGTTGAACAATGCAAGATTTCAATAAAAAATTAAAAGCACCTGAAAAACTGAGAATAAACAATATTTTTGCTTCTACTACAGAATCAGTAAATGATGACATCGGATTAACTGAAATAAGTATTTATGAGCTTATTCCTTATAGTAATAATCCATTCAAACTTTATGAAGGGGAACGGCTTGAGGAAATGAAAAGAAGCATATCTAGGCATGGAATATTACAGCCTATATTAGTAAGAGAAGTAGAAGGAAACTCAAAGTATGAAATTTTGGCAGGTCATAACAGGTATAATGTTGCTAAAATACTAGCTGAAAATGATGAGAGATTCTTAAAAGTTCCGGTTAGAATATTAAAAAATATTGATGATGTTACCGCTGAAATCATCGTATCGGAAAGTAATATGAATCAGAGGTCTTTAAATGACTTATTACCAAGCGAAAAGGCATTTGTGATTGCAACTTATTATGCTGCTGAGAAAAAGCAAGGTCTTAGAACTGATTTGATTAGTAGAGTAAATGAGCTGCTGGGAGAGGAAGAGGAAATAGAGAACTTAACTGGTAAGAATAAGGCAGCCCTAGAGTTTAATCTTTCCCCAACTTCAATAGCAAAATATAGTAAAATTAACACGTTAGATAAAAGGCTAAAAGATAATCTAAATGATGGATTATTTGACATAGACACAGCATATAATCTTTCATTTAGAACTCCAGAAGAACAGAATATAATTTATCTTTATCGTGAGGAAAAAAATTCTAAGATTAACAGAAAGAACAGTTTAGATATTAAAAAGCTTGAAACGGTGACAAAAGAAAGCCTTGATAACATACTTGTCAAGAATAAAAAGGAGAAAGAAAATAGCGTTGACAAAATTGTTAAGAAGTATTTTCCTGACAAAAATAAGGATGAGACTGTTATGCTGTTAGATAAAATTTTAGAAGATTATTTCTCAAAAAATAAAGACATAGTACAGCATGCTGAACTAAGTAAGGCAAGTACATAATACAGCATGCTGAACTAAGTAAAGCAAGTACATAATACCGCATGCTGAACTAAGTAAAGCAAGTACATAGTACAGCATGCTGAACTAAGTAAGGCAAGTACATAATACCGCATGCTGAACTAAGTAAAGCAAGTACATAATACCGCATGCTGAACTAAGTAAAGCAAGTACATAGTACAGCATGCTGAACTAAGTAAGGCAAGTACAAGGAGATAAGCAATATGTTTGATTTTTTAAAAAATGATTCACAGCAGTACAAAGCCATTGATAAAATATATGAAATAGAAATATTTAGCAGTTATCATCAGCATAAAGAATTGGATGTAATACAGTTCGAGAGAGAATTGTTGGGTGATTTAAATATAGTACTTAGTTGTATATTTGATGGGCGTTTCGAAATTTATCTTGGCAAGAAAAAAGACGAAATTTTTTATATTGATAAAGAGGCTGGCATATTAAAATTTCCTGATTTTCAATTAGAGGATGAATATAAGAAAATTCTGCTTAATATGATTTTCTCAAGAATAAGCCTTATATTATATAGAGTAAAAATCAAACGTTCGCAGTATTTTGATTGCTGGAAAAACGAAGGTTGGAATTTAACCCATGAATTTAGTGATGAATGGTATTTTGATTTTTTTAATAGAAAAGTGAAAAGCACTAAAGGAGTGTGATGAAAACAGAACGGATATATCTAAGGGTTAATGATGAAGAGAAAAAGAAAATAGCTGAACTTGCAAGAGCCAGGGGATTATCAACCTCAGCCTATTGTATTTCTAAAGTTTTAGACGAATCTACACACACAGAGGTTGTAAATAATACAAGAGAAGCGGTAGATGTGCATATCACTTTAGATAAAGGCATTCTCAAGCAAATAGATTCAAATGCAAAAAAAAGTTTGATGTCACGAAGTGGTTATATAGAAAAAGCAGTTATAGAAAACACAGTTGTTTTTGATGGTTTAAAAGGTTTTGCAAAAGAAATAAATAGGCTGGGAAGTAATATAAATCAAATTGTTATGCTTGCTAATCAAGGTATAATGAAGACTGTAGATTTTAAGGAATTTAATGAATTGATTGCTGAAGTTATAAGATATCTTATAGAAATTAAAGGGGGACAAGCAAGTGCCGGTAATAGAAAGGGTGGTGGGAAAAAAAGATAAGACGGGCAAAAGAAGTTCTTATAAGACGGCGACGCACATGAAAAATATAATCAATTATATTTTAGAAGAGAATAAAACAAGAGAAGAACTAATGGGCAGTAGGAACATTGTTAATCAAAATAATGCCTTTAACGAATTTGTCCTTACGAAAATGACTTATAATAAAATGCCAATATCAAGGCAGGATACAAGTAAAAGAATGGTTGTACACTTTGTTCAGAGCTTTGACCCAAAGGACACTAAAATAACACCGGAACTTGCAAAAAAAATCGCTGATGAATTTGCAAGTTCTATTTATTTTAAAGAATTTCAAGTAGTGTATGCGGTTCATGTTGATGCAAAACACATTCATACGCATTTTGTGGTTAACACTACGAATATAGTGAATGGGAAGTCTTGGCAACAAACAAAGCAAGAACTGGAAAAAATGAAGCAGTTGTCAGATGAGATTGCTTTAAGTTATGGCATCAGCATAATAAATGATAGAACAAAAGAGAGAGGCAAACATGTTGAAAATGCTGAATATCAAGCAGAAAAAAGAGGCGTTGGATGGAAAAAAGAAGTATTTCATATATGTAAGGAGGCTAAAGAGGCATCCTCATCAATGGAGGAATTTATAAAGTTACTTAAAGAAAATGGGGTTAATGTTAGACTTTCAGAGTCAAGAAGGGATATAACATACATATTTAATGAAAAGAAGATAAATAGTGATAAGTTAGGATTCCCTAAAAGAGGATTTACTCCATTTACAAAGGAGGAGCTTGCAAAATATTTTGCAAGAAAAATCTCTAAAGAAACTGCTAATAAAACTAATCAAGATATAATGGGTAACAATGAAAAAAAGCGTGTTAAAGATACAGAGAAGCTCAATGATAATAGACAATATCTATATGCCTTAAGTAATATAGAAAAATTACTTGAAAAGGATGAGGTGAAAAATGATAGCAGCCCTGTAGAACACTCTAAAGGCAGCATGGCTAAGATGTTTTATAAAGAGGAATCGAAAAAAACTAAAGGAATCGAAAGATAATGTTGGGGGTGAAAGATGTTTAGTAATGAAGAAATCAATGCAGCTGGCTCTGTAAGATTAAAGGAGCTTGTTGAAAATCTAGGTTATCAACCTAAAAAAGTTGGGCTAAATGAGTACAAAATAGAAGGATATGGTGGATTGTTCTTTAATTCAGAGAAAAACAAATGGCATTGTTTTAGTAGCTCAAGTGGAGGAGGTGTAATACAGTTTTTAATTGATGTTGAGGGAAAGACATGGAAAGACAGTATTAAATACCTATTAGATAATTTTGTGAATACAGTAAGCTATGATAATGCAGTAAAGAATTATAAAGAAAGGTATAATAACAAAAATATAGATGCTGAAGAAGAATTAAAAGGAGAAATAGAGCTTCCACAAAAAGCAGTTCAATTTAGAAGGTTATATGCATATCTCATTAAAACAAGAAATATAGGAAAACGAATAGTTGATTATTTTGTTAAAAGAGGTGAGCTTTATGAAAATGACAAAGGTGGGATGGTATTCATAGGCAAGGCAAAGAATGGTGCAATAAAATATGCAATGATACGGGGAACGGCTGAAAATAAACCTTTTAAAGCTGAGGCTAAAAATAGTGATAAATCATTTGGCTTTAAGGTCACTAATCCAGGCAGCAATAAGTTAGTTGTATTTGAATCTGCAATAGACCTTATGAGCTATATGACTTTGAAGCAAGAAGCTGAAGAGGGATATCTCTTAAATCCTGATAATTTGTTATCACTTGGAGGTGTAGGAGAAAAGGCTCTGCATAGAATGCTCGAAGAAAATTTACATATCAAAAGCATAGAATTTACTCTTGATAATGATGAGGCAGGAGAAGCAGCAAGAAACAAATTTGTAAACAAATATGAAAGTAACTTTATGCTGAGCATGCTTATATTTAGAGGTAAGGATGTAAATGAACATCTGAAAAAACTAGTTGAAGAAAATGCGGTTCATGAAGAGTTATATGAGGAAATACTCAGTGATGGGTATGAAATGGGATAGAAATACAAAAATCAACATGTAGACATAAGTTGAAATAGTATAGGGGATAAGCAATATAAACTTAAAAGGATGGTAAATGATGAAGCTTAAAATAGTTAGAGGTAAGGCAGGCAAAGTGAGAATATATACTTCCATTTTAGTATTTTTGCTTATTAGTCTTGTAATTCATGTGATGTTCCCTTTATTTACAGGGCTTTCAAATCATAAAATACCAAACCTCAAATCTATGATGTTTCATTTAATGGAATTTAAGTATATGAAAATATGGCTGTATAGCGAAGCCTTAGCAATAGCAATAGCCGTTTATGTATGGATTATAGGTGATAAACAATATGTTAGTGATTTGATACAAGTTACGGACAAAATTCGCATTCCTGTTCCTGCTGGCCAAGGACAATTTGGAAGTGCTAGATTTGCTACAGAAAAGGAAGTTGAAGAATTTTTGGATTATGTAGATTTTAAATTGTCTGATTATGATGATGAGTTTTGCCAGGTATATAAAATGAATGAGGCTGAAGACGCAGAACTTTCTAAAATATCAGCTGAAGAACTAGATAGTCATGATGATCAGGAGCAAAGTGTCGGAACTTTATTAGAAAGTGAAGTAGATGTAAATAAAAAAAATAAGAATATTGAAGAAATAATAGAGGTTTTGGGCAATAGGAAAGATATTAGACATATCCTTAAGTCTAATTTATCAATTAATGACCTGAAACAAAGTGAGATAAAGGATATTGAATTTGATGAATACTATGCAAAACTTACGCAGCCTGAATTTAATGAAGTAGTTATTGCGGTAAATAAGGTTAGCAATATATTGAAAAGAAATTTGATATATGAATATATGGTAAAAAGGCGATATGAGAGCATAGACCAGCTAAGAGAAATAAGGTATGCGATTGAAGATGGAATATCTGGTGGCCACATACAGCTTTTCGCTCTTAATACATATGGTGCAGATAAGCTGAAACAAATAAGGTTAGCATATAAGAGTGACAAAATACAAAACAAAAGGCTAATAGAAAAATATATGCTTAATCCAAGGCTTACAAGGAATCAGATGGAGGAAATTAGGAAAGCTCTTATGCAGGACATAGACAATATTGAAGGAATTGCACATGATGAAATACCTGAAGAGCTTATGAGACGGTTAAGAGAAATCAGCTTAAATCCGTCTGATAATGATAGACAGGTTAGCAGCAGTACAGATACATCAATTAAAGACATAAAGCTGCTTACGATATAAAAAAAGAACCAAAGGAGGTGGTGCAGCTATTTAATAAGGGCGGACTGGTACTGGGAAAAGAAAATTTATCAAATGGAAAGGAGAGGATATTATCTGTAAATGATGATTTACATACTTTAACTATAGGAGAAACCGGAAGCGGAAAGACTAGAACTATGGTTCTGCAAAGTATTGTAAATCTTGGGCTGGCTGGAGAAAACATGGTAGTTACGGACATAAAGGGTGAACTTAGTGATTTTACAGCTGAATTTTTGAGAAGTATTGGATATGAAGTGGTATACCTTGATTTTAAGAATCCCCTCAAAAGCACGAGGTTTAATTTCCTTAAGCCGGTAATAGATGCTGTTAATAAGGACGATATTGACGGTGCTGTAGAGCTTATATGGGATATAACTTCACAGCTTGTAGGGGAAGTAAAAGGTGAGCCAATATGGCAGAATGGTGAGGCTTCTATAATTGCTGGAGCCATAATGTCTGTAGTTTATGATAATAAACACAGGCCGGAATATCAAAATTTTGCCAATGTCTATAATTTCTTAGCTGAAATGTGTAAGCCTATTCAGATAGGAAAAGAAATGGTGCTTCCTGTCAATGAATATTCAAAAAAACTTGATGAATATCATCCTGCAAAAGGACTCTTTGCTATTGGTGAGATAGCACCAAGCAGAACGAGAGGAAGTTTTTATACATCTGCTCTAACTACATTAAAATTATTTACATCACAGCGATTAGCAGATATGACGAGTCAAAGTGAATTTGAACTTAAACATCTTGCAACTAAAAAGATGGCTGTATTTATCATTCTTCCAGAAGACCGTGACACATATAATCAAATTGCTGCCCTGTATGTGGGATTGCAATATCAAGCATTGTCAAAGATGGCTGACCTTGTTGGAGGAAGGCTAAAGATAAGATGTAATTATCTTCTTGATGAATTTGGAAACTTTCCTGCAATTCCTAATTTTCTGCAAATGATTACGGTTTCACGAGGAAAAGGGGTGAGATTTAATTTATTCCTTCAAGACCTTTCTCAGTTAATTAGAATATATGAAAAAGAGGGAGCTGATACAATTTATGGAAACTGCCAAATATGGATATATCTAAGAACCGGGAACAAGGAAACGCTGGAATTGTTATCAGCTAAGCTGTCGCAATATACGGTATCTTCATATTCATTGTCAGGCTCAACTGAAGTAAATAAGAATGCAAACTCTTCTTTTAGCAAGCAGTTAAGTGGAAGAAACCTTTTGCAGGTAAATGAACTGGCTCTGTTTAGTTCTCCGTATTTGCTCATGTTCAGTAAAATAAATCCTGCTGTAATGAAATCGGATGATTTTTCAAAATGGCAGTATGTAAAGCTTTTGAACATGGGTTCAAAGGAAAGAGACAGAAAAGTAAGATATTATAGGCAAAGCATTAGAAAAGAACGCCTGCCTAACAGGCAGGAGTACTGGAATATTAAAGATGAGACAATTAGTAATATTATGTTAGGAGGACAAGGATATGTATAGCTTATCCGTACAGGATTTTCAATTTAAGAGGTTTATAATCAGAGCAGTTCTGATGCTTGTGGTAATTTTGGCAGCAAGTTCGGCGTTTACTGTAAGCAGTTATGCCGGAGATAAAGGTAATAAAAAAGAAACTGTTAAAAAAGAAGGCGGTGGTGGAGGAAGTCTTGAAAATGACAAAGTTGTATCGGGAAGTAAAAAGCTTCTAAAGGATGCTACAACTGTATTCCAAACATTAGGGGGGACCATTTGTGTTTTAGCTGCAATTTATTTCTTTATAAGAAAAGCAAATGCAGATGAACAAGACCAGAAAATGTGGAAAAACAGGCTTGCAATATCTCTTATTTCAGCAGTAGGAATTGTTACTGTTGGAGGTATATTTCAAACGATTTTATCTTATTTTCAATAATAAAGGGAGGAAGAATACTATGAATAACTTTATAAATAAAATAATGTCAGGCATTGCAGTTAAGGCTGATTCCTTTGTGGAAACAGCTAAATAAATTGAAGGATAACAGTGGCAACTGGGTGGAAGAGGCCATAAAATATATAGGGGCTGTAGTGATTGGCTTAATATTTATTGGTGCTCTTATCGCCTTATTTAAGACTGAGATTTTGAAAGGTCTTAAAGATAAGATAACTGAAATATTTAGTCTCAGCTAAGTTTTAAGAAAGAATAGAATATGGATAAAATAATCGAAGATTTCTTTGGTGGGATAGTCCGAAAGACTCTGGGAGCCATGACAGATCTTGGTGAAGATACTTTCAGCTATTATCTTAATTTTGATAAAGCTATAAAATCCGCAGCACCATCATTTTCATTTGACAAGCTGTATACTTATATGGCTGCTCTTTCACTGGGGATAGCAATAATGTTATTTTTAAAAAAGGGTTTTGAAATATATATCTTATGGAATGATGGTGACAGCGATTTGGACCCTGTAGTATTTCTTGCATCATTTATCAAAATGACTGTAGTAATAGTATGGTTCAGCTCAGTGTATGGCTATGGAGTGGAAGTTGCAACAAAGATTTTCAACAAACTCTTAGAATCCATAACAGGTAATGTAACAGGTAAGGATTTCTTTTCAGGGTTTGTAAACCTTCTTAATGATAATAACAGGATGATGTTTACTATATTTATAATAGTCATAATAATAAATTCAATCAGGCTTGTAATACAGTTTTTTGGAAGGGGAATTGAACTGTTTATCCTGAAAATTGGAGTTCCGCTTGCAGCGCTTGACATGCTGAATGCTGACTCAGTTGCCTGGAGGGCATATATAAAGAAGCTTGCACAGGTAATGGTAACGCTCATGTTGCAGATTTTTCTGTATTTCCTTTCGTTACTGATACCAATAAACGGGCTAAAGAACTTCATATTTGCAATTGCGATTCAGCTTACAGCGATTAAACTTCCGTCATTCCTGTCCGAACTGCTTGTGGTAAGTGCAGGGAATGGAGGCCTTATTAGTAAGGCTGGCAGTGGTGCGCACTTGGTAAGTTCATTGAAAAGTATATTTAAGAAATGATAGGAGGGCGGTCAAATGTCAGTAGATGATTCCGGCATAGTAGGTAAGCTTACAGCAGCAATACTGATAATGATAAATTCAGGTGCTGCGTTAAGAGCGATTCTTATATTGATACACAATGTACATGCCGAAGAAGACAGGGCACCATACAAAAAGAAAATGAAGAATCTTATAATTTTTGTAATATTAGCTAATACGCTCACAGGTATTACTGCAACCATTTTATCATATATAAGTTGAGGTTAAAAATATGGAAGAAAATAATAGTAAAGAAGAAATGGTTTTATATCCCGTATGGGATTAAGAACAGGAGAGAGTTTTTTGAGGGATTTGGATTTAGCGAGTTTAAATATACTTTAATATCGCTTCCATTTGCTGCTGCAATTGCCTTTTTTACAAGAGTAGTACTTGGGCACGTCCTCATAAGCTCTCTTAGCATTGTTTTAATACCAATAGCTACAGTAATGCTGGTAGTAAAAGATAAGTGTAATTTGTCAGTTATTGGTTATCTAATGATAATGCTTAGATTTAACTGGGCGAAGAAGTACTACCCTTATAAGGGGGAAAAATGGGTGATGTAGGAGTAACCCCATTGGAGTTATTCATATTGATGTTTAATGTTGTTATATCAATAAAGGCATCAATATATGATATTAGATTCAGGCTGGTGCAGAATAAAAGCTACATCAGTCTGATTTTTTTGTCAGTATCCAACATAGCAAGAATAATAATTGAAGATGATAAAATTGAAATAATGAGTTGGCTTAATAATCAAATTATAAACTTTGCAATAATAATGGCGATTTCGATTTTGATTACAGCATGTGCAATAGTCTTCAATGCAATGGGCGGCGGTGATATTAAGTATATTTTTTGTAATATGCTGTTACTTGTACCCGGAGAAGGAGCTTATGTTCTTGTTTTATGGTTTCTGCTTATGTTTCTAGGTATGCTTATTTTTGCAGCGGTAAAGAAAGCTGCAAAAAGAGCTGATGAACTAAAAAAAGGAATAGCGATGGTTCCTTTTATATCAATGGCAGGCATATTAACACTTATAATAACTAAATTTGTGATATAGACATATTGGAGGAAAGAATGAAAAAATCAAAAAACCATGCTTTGATTGGAATAGTATCTATTATATTAGGACTTCTTACTGCGTTTGTACTTACTCCGCTTTATGGGGGCATACTTGAAAAGCAGGAAGAGGTAGTGCGGGTAAAAGAGAAAATAAGCGAGGGTGAGCTAATTACAGCGGATAAGCTGGAGACTGTTTCCGTTGGTGCTTACGGGCTAAGCACTGATGTAATAAAGGATATGGATGTAATAAATGGTAAATATGCCAAAACAGATTTTTACAGGGGAAGTTATATAACCGCAGAAGGCTTTTCGGATAACCTATAGAGGAAGATACATATTTGAATGATATACCGGCGGATAAATATGCGATATCAATAACTGTTCAGTCTTATGCTGCAGGCCTTTCATCTAAATTGTTAAAGGGTGATATAGTAACAATTATAACTAAAAGAGGAGAAGGGGACGAGGCAATAACTGAGATACCTAGAGAGCTTACATATGTAGAAGTATTAAGTACAACAGAAGAAGATGGCGAAGATAAAGAGAATAAGGGCAATAAAGTAAAAAATGAAGATGAAAAGGAAAAAGGAAAACTCGCAACTATAACATTGCTTGTAAATAGTATGCAGGCAGAACTTCTTGCGTCCTTTGAAAATCAAAGAGGAATACATGTGGCTCTTAAATGCAGAAATAACGAGACTCTAAAGAAAAAACTGCTTGATGAACAGGATAGAATCTTTAAGGAGATGGAAGAGGAAACCGAACCTGGTAGTGATGAGGCTGTCAGTAAAGAGGATGAAGAGGGCAACGGTAATAAAGAAAGCCGTAATAAAGATATGGAAGATGCTGAAAAAAAAGAATAAGAAGGAAACGAGTAAAAAATAAGAAGTGGAGGGAAAACACATAATGTTAATAAGTGTGTGGGGCAATATAGACTCAGGAAAATCACTTTTTTCAACAGTTATGGGCAGGATTCTTGCTGATAGTGGAAAGCGGACACTAATTATATATGCCGGGCTTCAGAGCAATGATACACCTTGCTTTTATCCTGATGAAAGAGAAATGGTTTCAATGGGTAATTTGTGGCAGATGGATTTAGATGATGATGAAATGCTTAAATATATGATGGCAACAGAGAAAGACAATCTTGCATATCTCACCTATAGCCCAGGTGAAAACATATATTCATATCCAGTGTTTACTAAATATAATATTGTAAACGTTTTGTCTAGACTTTTATCATTTTTTGAATATATAATAGTAGACTGCTCTTCGGACCTCAACGGCGGGGTAATAACACTTACGGCTCTTGAGATGTCAGATAGGGTAATAAGGCTGATGGGTTCATCTGGTAAGGCATGGCTTTATTTTGCCGCAAATTTACCAATGATATCAGACAGCAGATTTAACCTGGGCAGCCACATCTGTGTACTGTCAGATATAATGCCAGCAGAAGCTGCTGAGGTATATGAAAAAAGTTATGAAAACATATTATATAGGTTATCTCATGATGAGAAAATATACCAGGCATATCTTGAAGGACAGCTCATGCATAATGCTGGCTCAAAATATGAGGATACAGTTAAAAAAATTATTGCTGAAAATATATGCAGCGAAATCAAACTATCCGGTAAAAAGAAAGAATTAAAAGCTAAGAAACCTATCAGGAAAGAAACTATCAAGAAAGAAAAAGAGAAGGCTGTTAGGGAAAATAAAAAAAGAAAAATAGAAATATTTAAACACAAAGAGGAGGAGTCTGATGGAAGGTATGACGAATGATGAAAAAATACCTGTATCTTTAAGGGAGAAATTTACAAATATTGCTGCTAATACAGATACTAGAGAACAATATAGGCAGTATGAAAACGATTTAAAGGTTATGGATTTTGAAGCACTGTTTAACACGCTTCAGAATCACATAAGTACTAATTTTGCTGAATTATTAGGCGGCAATAATAAAGATAAGGTAATTAAAGAACAGCTTAATAACATAATAACCAGGTATATTAAAAATGAAAAGATAAAAGTCGAGGGATACAGCTTAACAGGGCTTGTTGAGAAGCTGTATCAAGAAATGGCGGAACTTTCTATCCTTACTCCACTTCTTGACATACACAGGACGGACATCGAAGAAATCAATATAAACAGGTGGGACGATATAAAAGTACACTATGACAATGGTGAAATCATTAGTTACCCTGAAACTTTAGAAGCCCGGAACATGCACTTGATGTTATAAAAAGAATGTTAAAGCAGGAAAGTACCCTGATTCTAGACCAGTCAAGACCAATTGTGCGTGGACATTTACGCAGCCGAATAAGACTTACTGTTTTAGGAGAGGGAGTAATTGATAAGGGGGCTGGTGTTAGTGCTTCATTACGTATCATAAATCCTAAACAATTTAAGGGAACTGATTTTATTACAAGAGGAACAGCTACGGAAGAAATGCTTGAAACATTGTCAATTCTCACAAGATATGGTGTATCAATCTGTATCACAGGGGAAACGGGAAGTGGAAAAACAACTCTGCTTATGTATCTTTCCAGCAATATTGATAATAATAGAAGAATTTTTTGCATAGAAGAAGACGTAAGAGAGTTTGACCTTACAAAAAGAGATGACAACGGTAAGGTCATAAACAATGTAATTCACACACATACAAGAAAAAGCGGAGATGACAAACAGAGTGTAGACCAGGATAATCTTCTTGAAACGGCATTAACTATGAACCCGGATGTGATAGTTGTATCGGAAATGAAAGGCAAGGAAGCTAATGCGGCACAGGAAGCAAGCAGAACAGGGCATTCAGTCCTTACAACCACACATGCAGGCTCCTGTAGAGCCACATACAAACGAATGGTAAGTCTTTGTAAAAAAGCAGTATCAATGGATGAAAAAGAGTTATTGGAACTTGTGAAGGAAGCATTCCCAATAGTTGTATTTATCCAAAAAGATGATGATAATGTGAGGAGAATAAAGGAAATTACCGAATGTTATCTTGATGATGCGGAAAAGTATCAAATTAAAACACTCTATAGGCATGTAGTGGAGAGCAATGAGATGATAGATGATAAGATGGTGATAAAGGGCAAATATGATAGAGTGGAGGGTATAAGTAAGCAGCTTAAAGAAAGGCTTATAAATAAAAATATTACAAAAGAGTTGTTAGATAAGCTCATATAGACGGAAATAAGGAGGGATTATGACGGTTATAATAGAACTTGCGGTATTTTTCCTTATAACTTATGGACTGTTTAGACTATTTAATATACACATAGCGGATGTAAGAAAAGAAATAACTGAGGTATTTGCAAAGCAGGAGTACACATTAAAAAGGAAAATACTTATAGCAAAAGGGAAAAAGAAGGAAAACAAATTTATTAAACTGATTAATGATACGAAAAAGCTATTGATACTTACCAACAAGTATGAAAAGTTTGAATTAATCTGTTTTGCGTCAGTAGCGGGCAGCCTTGGTTCGGTTGTATTTTGTTTGGCAATTGGAAATCCGTACCTTGCAATTCCTCTTTCCATATCTGTTATAGTGGCACCGTTTATGTTTGTAAAATTCAGCACGAACAGGCTTGAACGTAAAATTAGTGAAGAGCTTGAAACTGCACTTTCAATCATTACAAACAGTTATATAAGGAGTGAAAATATAATACTTGAAGTAGAGGAAAATATTAATTATATAAACGAGCCAGTCAAGGGTATATTTCAGAGTTTTTTGAATGAATGTAATTACATCAATCCGGACATAAAAAGCAATCTTGCCACTCTTAGAGGAAAGATTTCAGAACCGGTATTTGTAGAGTATTGTAATACACTTATTCAGTGCCAAAATGACATTACATTAAAGTCAACACTGTACGGGATTGTAAAGAAACTTTCCAATATTAGAATCGTTACTGCAAGGCTGGATGGATTAATTTATGCACCAGTAAAAGAGTTTTTTATGATGATAACTATATATTTGGTTAATCTGCCGGCATTCTATTTGTTAAATAAAGAGTGGTATAGGATAGTAACAGATACTACTGCTGGCCACATAATGGTTGCAATTTCAATCGGTATTATAGTATTTGTGACATTTAGGGTATTAAGCCTTACAAAACCAATTACTTATAGGAGGTAGAATAAGTGTATTCAGTCTATCTGTTAGAGTTAGTATCAGTATTATTAATAATGACCGGCATATACAGATTGTTGCTTTTTATTACCGGCAGAGCTTCAGGTAAAGCGTATAAGACAGCAGCTAAGATTGTTGGCATAAAAGAAAAAGAAAGCGGGATATCAAGGCTTATCGATGACTTGGCAATAAAATTGTCCGGGTATATAAAACTTGATGACATGAGACAGGCAAAGTTAAAAGATATGTTAAGATATAGCGAAAGCGGGATGTCAAAGGAACCTAAAATATTTATAGCGGAAAACATTATAAAGTCAGTTATTATGTTCATTCCGGGAATAGTTATGCTGCCGGTATTTCCAATGGCAACATTTGGCTTTGCAGTAGTTTCAGCATTTTCATATTATGTAACTGAAAGCTCATTAAATAAAAATTACCTTAATAAAAAAAGGGAGATAGAATATGAACTTCCAAGATTCTGCTCTGTTATTGGACAGGAAGTAAAAGCAACTCACGATGTACTTGGCATCATTGGCAGATATATGCCAGGAGCAAATAAGGCATTAAGAGAAGAATTAAAAATCCTTGTTGCAGATATGAATTCAAGCAATTATGTCGCAGCCCTTACAAGGTTTGAAGTGAAGCTTGGCATAGACAAAATGTCAGAAATTGTAAGAGGTTTGATTGGAACTGTAAGGGGTGATGATACCGTGACTTATTTTGAGATTCTATCAAGAGACCTTGACCAATTAGAACTTCAAAGATTAAATGATATAGCTTCAATGCAGCCAGGTAAAGTAGGTAAATACCAGCTTATTATCCTGGTTGTAATGGTTATGAACTATGTAGTAATAATGCTTATGTATGTTATGGGGCTTGATAAACCATTTTAGAAGGAATCCTGTATATGACAAACAAAATCATTAATCTAAAAAGGGATAACAAAGGAGGAACTTACATTGAACTTACTTTCGCAATATTAGTGATTGCTATGCTTTTAGCAATTGTAGTAGATTTTTTCCCTGTTTTTGTAAAAATAAAGGCTTTAAATGAGTATGCAAGCTACACAGCAAGAATGATAGCTCTTGAAGGTGGAATAAATGACAAGGTAATAGATGGAATGAATCTATACAAGACCACGGAAGGCCTGTCAACAGCTACAGAAGATTTTAGTGAATGTGAGTTTTACAGGGATAAGGAAATACAGCTTAATTCACTTGTTTCTGTAAAGGTAAATGATGAATACAGTGTAAATATAATTGGAGTTCCTTTTTCAGTACCCATTTCAGCAAGTGCATTGTCAAGAAGTGAGGTGTATCATAAGTGATAAAAAAGATAACGGATTATGTTAAAAATGAAATTGACAGGGTAGTAAATAAGTTACAGGAAAATTATGGGGGTGTTTATATTACAATGATGTGGGTGTTGCTGGCAATAATGCTAATAATGGCAGTTTACCTTGAATACAGCCGCATAAGTCATATATTAAAGACAGTGGATACAGCTTACGAAAGAGCCCTAACAACTGTAGCTGTAAACAATTATGACGAAATATATGAGAATGTAAGAGAAGAAGAGGCCTACGGAGGCGGATTTAATGGCGGAAATGAAGGTGAATATGGAATAGATGAAGCTCCTATTTATTTTGATGCCACAGATTATGGAGAAATTGAAGATGAGCTTGTAGGACTTTTGGGATTAACAAAGTTTTTGGAAAGCGAAAAAAGTATCCAGGGTCACAAAATGACAGCAGAGTGAATATTCATTGAGCGATTTTCAAGCAGAAATAAGGCAGGAAGGAACTGATATAGACGGTAAATATCGTGTTGATGGCAAAGTGAAGGTAAGTGTTCCCATATACTTTATGGGAAAGGAAATCACAAGCCTGGAGCTTGAGGTAAAAAGTAAAGCAACCTGGCGGACAAGATGGTAGATTGGAGGAGAATATGAATAGAATAATACTTATGGGAAGAATTACAGCTGATACGGAGATTAAAGAGGGTAATGGTATAAAATATTGTAATTTTTCAATAGCAGTTGACAGAAACAAAAAGAATGGATCAGAAGCTGCTACAGACTTTTTTAACTGTACGGCATTTGGGCAAAGTGCAGAATTTGTAACAGGTTATCTTAAGAAAGGCCAAAGGATACTGATAAGTGGGGCAGTGCATATAGACAGTTATGCTTCAAAAACAGGTGAAAAGAAGCTATCAGTAAATGTTGCAGTTGATACTGTTGAAAAATGCAGATGGAAGAAAAAAATATTGAGAATGCTGAAACTAATGATTATTAATTTAATGAGCAGGAAAGGAATAATATATGGCAGCATTAGGTAAAGTTCTCCTTACTATTGCTAAGAAAGTCGCTGTAGACAAAGTTACCGGCAAAGACAAAGATGGAAACAGTGGGTTGTTAGTAGCTGCAGGCATAGTACTGGGATTTATATTACTTGTGGCTGCATTTTTGCAGTACCTGGTTGAGAATCCAATTGATGCATTACGGATTTATTTTTCTGATGACGAGATAAAAACTGTAGAAAATTTCAAAAATTCTGAAGTCCAAAAGAATACAGAGGTTTATCCGGTTCCTTTAACCGTTTTAGATGAAAAAAAACTGCTAATGAGCTTTGGCAGCAATACAGTACTAGCTAATAAGCTCATAGCGGAATCTTATAAGCATCTTGGGAAACCGTATGTGTGGGGGACTAACGGACCAAACAGTTTTGATTGTTCCGGTTTTGTTGCTTATTGTTTGAGAAACAGCAAAGTGCAGCAAGTATATTCAAGACCTAACTGTAGGACACTTTGGTCAAATGATATAGAGCCCGTAAAAAGAGGAGAGGAAAGACCAGGTGATTTGATATTTTTTCAAGGAACACAAGCGCTCATTGGGGCAAGCCATGTGGGGATATATCTTGAAACAACAAATTCATAGAAGCTAATTCAAGCTTAGGAGTTGTGGTAAGTAATTCCAATACAAGCTGGGCAATGGAGCATTTCTATGGATTTGGCAGGCCTAAAGCACTTGTAGACGATGTAGAAATAAAAACCACAACAAGCGAAGATTCGATAAATAAGCAGGAAGAAGTTAAGAAAGAGAAAGATGGAAAGGATAATAAAAAAAGATAGTAAGTCTAATAATAAAAAGATAAAAAGCAAAAAGAAAGACGGAAAAAGACAAAGGAAAAAAAGGGAAAGGATAAAAATGAAGAATGATGAAATGATTTTAGGCTATGATATTATCTTAGAACTATATACGCGTTCTGATAATACAATTGAAGAGCGTATGGACATAGATTTTGAAAGAATAAAGGAGGGATTAATGATATACAGGGACTTGTGTGCAGAAAGATTTTTGAATATAATATTGATGAACTAAGCAGCTTTGCCCAGGTATATATAAAAAATGGAAACGGATGGTATTATAATGGATTATAAGGATAAGAAGGAAGAGCTTTCAGAGGAAGTGCTTACAGTTCCTGAGACCGCCAGCATGCTTGGAGTAACAAGGCAGAATGTTCACAGGCTAATAAAAATGGCACCTACAGCCTTTTTAAAGTACATAGCTGAAAGACGAACCGGAAAAATGATGCCTCTTCTTTTGAAATCGGAAGTACTTGATGTTGAACGAAAAAAGCTATTAGAAAAAAGAAAATTTAGGGAAGAGCATATAATTGCCTCTCTTGCAAAGAAAATTATGAAAAAGAGACTTCCTGATTTCATAGAAGATATCGATAACGGTTTAATTGATGAGCAGAGTGCCCCAAATCGCAAGACAGGATATATAAAATTAAATGAGTTTGTTAAATATGCCTGTAAGTATGGTATAAATCTTGATAACCTTATTAATTCTGATTCAGTGAGTTATCTTTTATTAGACAATGGCATATCCGATAACATTGTTGATTTTTTAAAAGAAATATGAGATAAAACCTAGTTTTGACTTGCAAAAAGACAGGAAGTATGCACTTATTGATAAAAAAACCTGGTAGAGCAGGCGATAGAAAAGGAAATCAAGAAACTAGGCATAAAATAACTGAAACCACATAAAAATCTAAGAATGCTATAATGTTGATATTTTTAAGGCATTTATGGTATAATTACTATGAAAATGTAGACATAAGAAGTTGGGGTTGTCATATTAAATATGACAGGAAAGGAAGGCTGTTATGAATAAAAAGAATATCATAATAGGAAGTGTTATTATAGCTGCTACATTTGGGATATTGCTTGCAGGTTCATCATATTGGACCGCATCGTAATGAAAAATAAGAGTAATGTTATGGCTGAGAGAGCTAGAGAAAAAGAACAGGTTGATAAAAATGCAGAACAGTTCCAGCAAGAGGCTAAGCTGGAAACCATAGCAATACAAAAATCAGATATAGCCATTAAGCCTGGCAAGAGTTATAAGGTAAAAGAAAGCCGAACTTAAAGAGAAGATAGCAAAGAAGAAGGCTGTTGAAAAGAAAAGAAGAAAGCAAAAAGCCAAGGCAAAGAAGAATAAAGAGTATGTAGTTGATGGTATAGACTACTCAGGACTTTTTAATAATGGCACTAAGAAGGTAAGTGAGGATGACAGATATACAGCCACCCTTAGCGATGATGAAAAGAAGGTTTATGAGGCTAAGAATAATAAAAATAAGAAGAAAAAGCTGACAGCAACCAAAAAGACTGTACCTGACAGCTATGAGGAGCAGGCACAGGGTAATACAGCTAAGGTTGATAAGGCAGTCGTAAAGGATAAGAATGGAAAGGTTGTTAAGGATACAACAGCAAAAGCTGACTGGAACGACATAATAAATTCCTGTCTTAAGGATGAAAACGGTAAACTTATAGATAATAGTGAAGAAGCTTCAAATAAGAGATATGCTAAAGAGCATGGACTTACAGTTGAAGAAGTTGAGAAAAATGGTGAAAGATGGGTATTTTTAATAATGGCGAAAGCCAGACAAGTTTTGTGCTGTCAGCGATGGCTCACCTGAAGATGATGCAGGAATGGATTTTGAATAGTTAGATGTAAATATGTAAACATTAGAGAATGGATAAATTCCATTCTCTTTTTTCATGAAGAAATGGAGTAAGTGTATAAATGAAGATAAGAAAGCTGATAAGGTCATTCATATTTCTTTTTTCAGTAACCCTGATTATGCTTGGATTTACTGCTCAGGTAAGGGCAACAGACATAAATCTTGGCTCTCAGTCTTCTCAAGACATGGGTAGAGGTGGTAAAAAGGAACTTGGTGGAAGGCTGGAGATTATGGTATAAGGTTTACTGTGGTAAACCGTAAAACGGGAGTAAGGGTAGCAAGAAGCATTGACTATTTTAAGTTAAATGATTTTAAAAATAAGGAAGTGTGGCATACTGGAGGAGATAATAAGCTAGAATACATATACCTTAGAAATAAGAAATTTGCAGTTGACCATAAACAGCCTTATGCCTCTAAAGATAGGGGGTATGCTTATTTGCGGGGAAGTGACCTTTGGAATGTAATCAGTGTTGGTAAATCACAAAAAACCAGCTTAAAAGATATAAAAAGAAAGTATCTAAGCAGTGATACCTTCCTTACAAGGGTGGCAAAGGACATGGGAGGAGGTATTACCCTGGAGAAAATAAAGAGTAAGGAAAACACCTTGGTATTTGAGCCTATATACTACTTTCACTTAGATGGCAGGTACTATGCACTCACATCTACAGAAATAGCCCTGTATGATGCTGAAGCAAGGATGAAGGGCAAAAGCACCATATATAACGGACATGTTTCATTCTCACACAAGGCAATTCCCCTTGCTGCCTATCTTAAGAAAGACAGATATGGAATCGAACCTTACAAGGGCGGTGTCAGGGTTTTTACAAATGCAGAAATAGCCACACAGATGGGTGTGGGAATGCTTGGGGGAAAAGGCGGAGAAAAGAAGATTCCGCCTAAACTTAGGGTGCCTGATTATACATACAGGGTGGATACTGATGTATATACCTCAGTAATAGTAACAGCAGGCAATGACGCAACCCCTGATAATCCAATCAGAGTAAACTTTGACATTCCGGGAGTGGGAAGGATTAATTCAGGAGATGTATATGTGCCAAAAGGAAGGAACCAGCTCGTGTGGGTAAGGTGGCATACACCCAAAGAGCCTGTAGATATGGAGATTACGGCAACAGCCACACATTCGGGGAAAAGCGAGACAAAGACAATAATGGCAGATATTGAGAAAAAACCCCTGTGGGAACCGCTTAATCCTAAAGCGGATGATCAGAAGCCCTTAGCCCTTGCTGACTTCGACATGAATTTCAGGCCCTCAGAATCAAAGATAACTGATACTGAAAGGAAAGAAGAACAGTCATGGAGTGTTTGGGAGACTGCATATCATCCCAACGGTGATTTTATAGGATGGAAAAGCACAGTGCATAGGGATGCCAAAGGAAATATAACCGGAGTAAGTTACTACCCTGAATATGACAATGATGCCTATTACAGCTTTGGCAGGCATAAGTATAAAACATCTTATGCCCCGAATGGAAGCAGTGTGGCATATATAGTAAACGGAAGGATGCCAGCAGAACCAAAGAAGTTTTCAGTAAAACTAGAAGAAAGCAGCATGGATGTACACCCGGCAAGTACTGCTTCAAGGGCAAATCCTGATAAAAACTATGTAAAAAGCGGATATGGAATAGGTGCAGATATTTCCATGAAGATAAAGGGAAATGGGATAGGAGCTGTTACAGGATTTCAGACTTCAAGATATTTCTTTCCTGAGTTTAATTATAAAAAGTACTGGAGATGGGGAGACAGGATTGAGCAGACGAACGGATTTCAGGAGCTGACTGATAAATTTACCCTTCCTAAGAACAATTACAGCTACACTGGCTATAAGGGGACATCAGACGGAAGGTTTCATTTCCTTCCAATCTGGTATCCTGATGGAGTATATGACATATATGCAGAAGTAAATGATTGTTGGACACCAGCAGGGGAATTAAAGACTAATCTTGTGGGTGAAATAACCTGTAAAGGGGCCTTATGGGACGACTGGCATATACAACCAGGTAAATAATGCTCAAGATGTGGTAATGACACAAAAATGCCATATCTAAGCAGTATAATGTGGTTGAGGAATAAGCTCAGGGTAACACTTACCTCGTCCCTGTGCAAGGGGTTAGAAATATTGCACCTAGCGAAAAGTGTTGCCACTTAGGGTTATGGCAGACCCAAGCGTGAGTGGGGGTGGTATAACTCAGGAATACGCTAAAAACCTTTAAAGGGAGTTTTGATGAATAATCAGGACTCCCTTTAATCTTATAAAAAGGAGAAGCAACTTATGAAAAAGGTTCAAGAAATATTAAAAATGTTTGGGAGACTTAACAGTTCAGAAATTGAAATAAAATCTGAAAAATTTGAATTTAAGCATATTATTTCTGAAAACGCAACTGTTACATTTATTGGGAGTGCATTATATACATAGTGATTTTAGAAAAATTAAAGGCAGGGAATTGTTAAGGAAATATTATATAAAGACTATTCAGATGAGGAAATATATGAAAAAATAAATGAAAATAACCCAGAGCAATTAGACAATGTTAAAAGCAGGATATATTACTTCAAGGAGTTTATGTATAACATAGACAAAGCTGAAATAGTTGAAATGACTAATCCTCATACTAAACTAAAAAGCCATCACTTAATACTGCAAAGTGTTGATAATCAGTATCTTCAGCTTGGAATTGCTAAAGGAGAGGTTTTGGACTATTTTGAAACTTTTATTGTGAGAAAAAATGATGATTATTTCCAAGATACTACAATAATCGAAAAAGTGACAGGAATATACCGGTATGATGATGAATGTAACCTGATACCGTTTTCATTTGACCCGGTAAAGGCTGAAAAGCTAGAAAAAGAATATAGAGAACAAAATGATGATAGTGATATAGCTGATAATCTTAGCTATGATACAGCTGAAGAGGAGTGGGATAATGAAATTTAAATTATTATTTCTTGTATAGAGTAAAAAATGTTGACATAGGCACTTGCCTATGATATCTTAATGTTAAGAAGAATAGTTTGTTGGAGGCTATATGACAAGAAGAGCGTATGCAACGCCAGAGAAGCAGGCTGAAGCAAGCCGTAGATATTTTGAGAATAACAAAGATGCCAAATTAAAGAGAAAGATTAAAAACTACAAATGGAGTGGGAAAAAATTCATACTTGAATTTGCAAATGAAAATGAACTAAAGGAGTATGAAGAGTATATTAAAGCCAGAAGGGTACAAATAGAATGAACCATAATAATAGATGCTTACAGCAAAAGGGCAGAGATATACTATTATTTGAAATAAGGAGGTGATAAAAATGCGAACAATTGATTTTAAGGCTAATTTGGAGATTGTAAAACTAGATATTTTGAGTAGTGAAGCAGAGTATCTTAAACTCCTAGAAGTTGTTGGAAACAATCAGAGATATGACTTTACAAGTCAATTAAGTATCTATGATAAAAAAACCAAATGCCACAGCTTGTGCCAAATTTCGCTATTGGCGTGAACGATTTAACCGAACGGTTATGCAAGGAGAAAGAGGAATTCCAATTTTAGAGGACCATGGTACATATCAAAAGGTGGATTATATCTTTGATGTCAGTCAGACTGTTTCCTTAAATAGGAATGTCAATGAAGTAAGCCTTTGGCGATTTGATAAGAAAGCTCATGCAGGTGTCTTAAAGGAAATGATAAGTATCAAAGGGTATGAGAAAAGCGAAAGCGAACTTGAAAATATCTTTTCTCTAAGCAGAATCTATGGTGATGATAAGATTGACAGCCTGATGAATGAGCTTAGAATCATTGATGATGACAGAGTATCCTTTGCCAAATTTATAAGATATTCCATTAGCTATGCAGTAGCCTCAAGGTTTAAGTTGGATTTTCCGGGAGATTATGAACTGTTAAGAAAAAATGTTTCAAGGCTTGATAGCATCTCCTTTATGAGCGTTGGAAAAACTGTATCGGATATTAGCGGAAGTATTATTGAAGCAACGATTCAGAAAAGTAAAAAGCTTGATAAAGAAGTTTTAAGAGAAAAAGAAGAATATAATAGAATTAAAGATGAAAATGAGGAGGTAGAAGAAAATGTACTTCGACGAACTGATACGAAAAGATTTGATGAAATCGAGAGAGTTAGACGAAATGGAGAGTACGGACGAAATCGTAGAGTATATCAGGGAGAAAGCACTAGACAACTTGGAGGAGCAGACGGACTTTATGGAGGAATATCCGATTCCAATCTACGCAGAGATGAGGCTGGATTATCTTTCGTACAGCGAGGAGCAGAGCCGCTTCGATATGTTAGTGGATTTATACCTGGAAAAGGAACTGACCAATCATCTGATGGACATTCAGAAACAGGCGATAGAGTTTATCAGAACAGAGGAGCCGGGAATGATGAAGGCTTAGCAGATGAGAGGACGAGAGCAATCCAAAAATACAAAGCGATGATGTCGGCTCTAAGGGAGATGGCTATCAAGGCAGTGGTGGAAAGCTAAAAGACAATACCGATACAGAAAAAAAAGAAGCTGATGAAGCTTCTTTTTCTTTGCCTAAAAATACTTATAGTCAGATTAGCCTTGAAATACCGGTTAATCAAAAGGGTAAAGGATGTTTTTCCTGATAAATGGAAGTAATCGAAAAGGAGGAAGACTTCCCGTCATCGCAGAGTTTTTCTAAAAGAAAGAGTATAGAAGAATTGAGTGATTACCTCAAAAGAAACATTTGTTGGAGGAAACGGATTTTTATATAGATGAAAAAAAGAAGTGTGTTCCTGGTATTCGGATAAGGGCATATATATCGCTTATGGAATATCTGCAAGAGGAAATAACGAGCAGATTTTGAGTTGGAATGATGCTGCGATTAGGATAAATGAACTTTTAGAAAATGGTGAGTTTGCTACAAATGTGGAGCTAATAGAAGCTTTTGATTATGAAAGGGATAAGATTTCAGAGTCATTATGCTATCTTATTCATGATTTAAGTGAAGAAGGCATAGAACAAGGATATTTCAGCTCTTTTGAAATAGGTGGAAACTTTTCACAGGAAGTAAAAAGACTATCTGAAACATTAAAAAATCCTGAGTTTCTGAAAAAAATAATCAAAGAATATGATAGATTTTTATTAGGTTACAAGGAAAATAATGATGTATTAAGGTTTCAAAATCATCAAGTTGATAGCATCTACAAAAAGTTGCTTGAACTTGAGCTGCCACGAAAGAAATATAATACCAATCTGACAGAGCTTCCAAAAGTTAAATCCTTTATAACTGAAGATGAAATCCTTGCTACCCTTACAAGAGGAAGCCAAATAGATAAAGGAAAAGAACGAATTGCTAATTTTTTTCTTGCAAAACATAGTCTGCAAGAAAAAGTGGAATTTCTGAAAGATGAATATGGGATAGGTGGAAGCACAAGGGCAGTACCTGGGACAATAGAAAGCAGTGAATGGCACGATGCCAAAGGCCTTGTATTAAAAAAGAGTGATTGTAATGATGTTTTCCTACCATGGTCAAGTGTAGCAAAACACATTGACGAGCTGCTTAATAAAAATCTTTACTTTAGCAAACAGCGGTTAGAAAATAATACAGAGATAGAGAAAGAGTACGCAAATTCAACACCAAATTATTACCATAAGGACGAACCTGAAAATTTAATGACCGATGAAATGCTGAAAAGAGTACCTGAACTTTACTCTCAGGAGGACATTGATTTAGAAGATAAGGTAGTTCATGCTGCATATATTATTCCATTTAGGAGCAACTGGACTTGGTATATGACTGAATATGATAGGGCGACTGGAGATGCTTTTGGACTTGTGGTTGGATTTGAGCCGGAATGGGGATACTTTAATATCGAGGAATTAAAGGAACTACATGCACAGAGGCTGATTTTAGAGGATTTTCCGAAGACCTTTAGAGAGATTAGGGACACAGAGCTTATAAAAGCAGATGAGTGAGGAGGAAATCGACCAGGTATTTAATGGACAGCTTTCACAGGCAGATAAGCAAAGGGAACAGGAAACCTTTTATCTTAGCGATGAAATGGGGATTTCTTTGGAAGAAGCAGAGAAAATCTTAGACGACAAGAATAGGGTTTCGGGAGTTAGTATAGAGGAAGCGGGAAATACAGTTCCTTTCACTGATGTAATTCCCGTGCAGTCTATTCTGCTTGAGCATTCCGGACAAAAAAAGAAGCATTAGAGCAAAATGAAAAAGGCAAAAAGAACTTAAAATTACAACTCATAATTTTAAGATTACAGAGGATACCATTCCTGAAAAACTTAGTCCCGGTGAAAGAATAAACCATAACATTGAAGCAATCTCTATGCTTAACAGAGTGGACAGTGGAGAAAGGGAGCTTGATATATCTGCACAGGAAGTATTGGCGAACTATGTTGGATGGGGCGGGCTTCCGGAAGTCTTTGATGAGAGTAAGGAAGGACAGTGGAAAGGGGCTAGAACCTTCTTAAAAAGAAAAACTTATCACAGACTGAATACGAAGCAGCTAGAGAATCTACCTTAACCAGCTTTTTATACTCCGAAAAACAGTTATTGACAGTATGTACTCTACCCTTTTTAGAAATGGGCTTTAAGAATGGAAATATACTTGAGCCGTCAATGGGTATAGGAAATTTTTATTGGGAATCTTCCTGATGAAATGAAAAAAATAGTAAGTTTTACGGAGTGGAGCTGGACTCTGTTAGCGGACGAATTGGAAAAGCTTTTTATATCCTGAAAGTGATATACAGGTTAAGGGACTTGAAGAAACTTCCTTTTTCTAACAACTTTTTTGATGCAGCAATCGGAAATGTTCCGTTTGGAGAGTACAAGGTCAACGACAGGGAGTATAACAAAAATAACTTTCTAATCCACGATTATTTCTTTGCTAAATCCATTGATAAAGTCCGCAATGGCGGTATTATTGCCTTTATTACATCTAGTGGAACAATGGATAAAAAGGATGAAAGTGTCAGACGATACATTGCAGCAAGAGCAGAGTTTTTGGGAGCGATAAGGCTTCCAAACAATACCTTTAAGGGAGTTGCCGGAACAGAAGTAACATCAGACATTATCTTCCTAAAGAAAAGGGATGCTGTAAGGGAAAGAGATAAGGAATGGTTGCATCTTGCAGAGGATAACAAGGGTTTAGTATATAATAAATACTTTGTAGAAAATCCTCACATGGTGCTTGGCTCTATGGAAGAAATATCGGGAAGGTTTGGAAACACGATAGCCTGCTTGCCAAAAGAAAATGCTGACTTAAAGGAGTTACTGAAAAAGGCAAGTAAAGAAATCGCTTCAAATGCCAAGTATGAAGAAATAGAGCTTTTAGATGATGAGATAACCTCAATTCCAGCCACAGATGATGTTAAAAACTTTTCCTATACCGTTATTGATAATGATGTATATTACAGGGAAAACTCACTTTTCATAAAGAAGGAAGTAACTGATAAAGATAAGGAGAAGATTAAGGATTACCTTAATCTTAATGCTGCACTAAAAGATGTAATATACTTGCAGAAGGAAGATTTTAGTGAAGATAAAATAAAGGTATCACAAGAAAAGCTGAATGAAATCTATGACAGTTTTTCTAAAAAACATGGTTTTATTAATAATAAAAAGTAACACAAGAGCCTTAAAAGATGATAGCAATTTCCCTTTGGTATCGTCTCTTGAAATCATTGATGACAATAAAAATTTTAAATCAAAGAGTGATATTTTCACTAAAAGAACTATAACAAAGGCAGTGGTTGTTGACCATGTTGATACTTCCCTTGAGGCACTGGTGCTTTCTGTATCACAAAAAGGCTATGTAGATTTTGAATATATGGAAAATCTGACAGCTAAAGACAGAAGCACTATTATTTCGGATCTTAGAGGAGAGATTTTCTTAAATATTCGTGAGGAGAATACAAGGTTTAATCAAGTCTTTTCTTTTGAACTTGAAGACGGAGATTTGCCTTTTAGCTGCAGTGATGAGAACAAATTCAAGTATACCTATGTGACTAAAGACGAGTATTTAAGCGGAAATATCAGAGAGAAAATTAGTATTGTAGACAGCTATATTGCCAGGATAAGACAGGCACAAAGGACATTTCCAGATGAACAAGAGCTGCTCTCAAATGAATTAAACCGCCTTGAATTTCAAAAGTCAGAGCTTCAAAAGGTTATGCCGAAGGAGCTTGAAGCTAGTGAGATAAATGTAAGGCTTGGTGCAACTTGGATACCGGCAAAGGATATAGAACGATTCATATTTGAAACATTGCGGACTTCAGGACGGGCGAGATGGGATATAAAGGTTAAATTCTCCCACCTTACAAGCGAGATGGAATGTTGAGGGTAAAAAGTAAAGACCGGGAAATGACCTTGCAGAAATGACTTATGGAACAAGTAGAGTGAGTGCCTATAAGTTGATTGAAGACGCTCTAAATCTGGAAGGAAACAAAGGTTTTTTGACCAGATAGTTAATCCTGATGGTTCTAAAGTGTCTGTCTTAAATAAAAAAGAAACTATGCTTGCAGGACAAAAACAAGAACTTTTAAAAGAAGAGTTCAAACGCTGGATATTTAACGACCAGGAGCGAAGATATAGGCTTGTAAAGATATATAACGAGAAATTTAATTCAATCCGCAGCCGTGAGTATGACGGCAGCAATCTTACCTTTGATGGAATGAGCAATGGAATTGACCTATATGATCATCAAAGAAATGCCATCGCAAGGATTCTTTATGGGGGAAATACACTTCTGGCACATGTAGTAGGTGCCGGTAAGACCTTTGAAATGGCAGCTAGCTCTATGGAAGCAAAAAGACTTGGGATGTGTACGAAGTCTTTATTTGTTGTTCCTAACCACTTGACCGGTCAAATTGGAAGAGAGTTTATGCAGCTTTATCCGTTTGCCAATATTATGGTGGCAGACAAGAAAGATTTTGAACCGAAAAACAGAAAAAGATTTATCGGAAAGATTGCGACGGGTGAGTACGATGCAGTCATTATCGGGCATAGCCAGTTTGAGAAAATTCCGATGAGCAAAGAGTACCAGGAAAAACATATTAAAGACCAAATTGATGAAATTATCAATTATGTCGAAGAGTATAAGCATGACAAAAATCAGAATTTTACAGTTAAAGAGCTGCAAAAAACAAGAAAGAAGCTGGAAGCAAGACTTGAAAGCCTAAATGATGATTTCAAGAAAGACGATGTAATTACCTTTGAAGAGCTTGGTGTAGACAAACTTATTGTTGATGAAGCCCATAACTACAAGAACCTTTACCTTTATACAAAAATGAGGAATGTGGCAGGCATTGGCCAGTCTGAAGCCTTTAAGTCTTCAGATATGTTTATGAAATGCCGTTATATGGACGAACTGACAAATGGAAAAGGTATCGTATTTGCTACAGGAACTCCTGTTTCGAACTCTATGGCAGAACTTTATACAATGCAGAGGTATTTGCAGTATGAAGACCTTAAGAAAAATGGACTGGAACATTTCGATTCCTGGGCATCCACTTTTGGAGAAACGCAATCAGCTTTTGAGCTTTCACCTGAAGGAACCGGATACAGAGTTAGGACAAGATTTTCAAAGTTCTACAACCTGCCTGAGCTGATGAGTATGTTTAAGGAAGTGGCGGATATTCAAACGGCAGAAATGTTGAATCTCCCAACACCAAAAGCACACTATGAAGTAGTTAAGACAATGCCTAGTGATGAACAAAAGGACATATTAAAAGGTTTGTCTGAAAGAGCGGATAGAGTTAGACAAAGAGCAGTAGATCCTGATGAAGATAATATGCTTAAAATTACCAATGATGGCAAGAAACTGGCTTTAGACCAAAGGTTAATCAATCCTTTGCTTCCGGATAATCCAGACAGCAAGGTCAATGTCTGCGTTAAAAATGTATATTCAATATGGGATAAGACAAAGGCAGATAAGTCAACACAGCTTCTTTTCTCTGATATGTCTACACCAAAGGGTGACGGAGAATTTAATATCTATGATGATATAAGGAATAAGCTTGTTGCAATGGGAGTTCCAAAGGAAGAGATTGCTTTTATTCATGAGGCAGGTTCTGATACACAGAAAGATGAACTTTTTGCAAAGGTAAGAAAAGGAGAAATCCGAATATTAATGGGTTCTACACAAAAAATGGGTGCAGGCACTAATGTGCAAAATAAGCTGATTGCTATGCATGATTTAGATGTACCTTGGAGACCGGCAGACCTTGAGCAGCGAGCGGGCAGAATTGTCCGACAGGGAAATGAGAATGCCGAAGTAACCATCTACCGATATATTACCGAGAATACCTTTGATGCATACCTTTGGCAGACCATTGAGAATAAGCAGAAGTTTATTTCTCAGATAATGACTAGCAAGTTACCTGTCAGAGTTGCGGAAGATGTAGACGAAAACGCACTTAACTATGCAGAAATTAAGGCCCTTGCCACAGGTGAGCCGAAAATCAAGGAAAAAATGGACTTGGATAATGATGTTACAAAGCTGAAAATGTTAGAAGCGAACTATAAGTCAAATCATTATCGCTTAGAAGATAAGGTTATTAAAACCTATCCTGATGAAATTTCAAGGCTTGAGAAACTTATAGTGGCTGTAAAAAATGACATTTCAAATATAGAACCGCAAGGAGATGGCGACAACAAGTTTACTTCAATAACCATTACCGGGACTATGATAACGGACAAAAAAGAAGCTGGTGAAAGGCTGCTTGAATGTATAAAACAAATAAGGTTTAATGAGCATAAAGTAATTGGTAAGTACCGAAATATGGACTTGGAAGTGAGTTATAATTTCCTTACCAATGAGTATAACTTTAGCTTAAATGGTACCACAAAGCATTCAGGAGAATTTGGAACGAGTGCAGATGGTAATATTACGAGACTTGATAATGTCATTGAGAAAATGCCTGAAAAATTAAGGAGACTTGAAGAGGAACTGAACAATACAAAGGAACAGCTTGAAAATGCCAAAGAGGAACTTGAAAAGCCCTTTGAAAAGGCAGACGAACTGAGGGAGAAAATAGCTAGACTTGCAGAACTTAATATTATGCTAGAGGCAGGAAATGAGGCTAAAAACAAAGGATATTCGATTACAGAAAAGTTAGCTGAAAAAATAGTTAAATTTATCGAAAACTATGATAATTCCTTTGAGTATGGAAGCGTAACAGGACTATCCGGCAGGGAAGAGCATATAAGGACTGTTAAAGAAGATTATTTGAATGGTGAAGAAGGGAAATATATGAGCAAAATTGAAAAGCTTAAAAATGAAACATCTTCTGCACTAAAGGAGGCAACAAATATTGAAGTAGAGCTCCGTATGTGTAAAGAGCCAGGTAACATGAAATCATCTCATGAAAACTCAAGTGAGATTAGTCAAGACTTAGAGAGGTAACTATATTACAAAAGACTGCTACTTTAATCAGTAGTAGTCTTTTATTTATAACCTTCATCAACGAGCTGCATAATAGAAAAGAGGAGATAACTATGGAGAGAAATTTACCAGACAAGAAGGCTTTTGCAAGATGGTACATTGAGAAAGATTATTTCTTAAAGGATAAGGATGTAATTTTTCTTTCAGTATCCGGTAAAGATTTAGATAAGGTAGAAGAGATTTTTGCAGATTTTAAGTTTAATGATGGTAAATCTCTTAAAGAAAAAGCCATTGAAATGGATACTGAAAAAGAAAATATCATACTATTATTCTCAACAGATGTTGCAAAAGAAGAATATAGGGTAGAATTTGCAACAGAACATGTATCTGAGGACTTATTAAATAGCATTGATGATATTACTGATGATATTGATTGGCATTACAGTAATGAAAAACTATAACTGAATATGAATTGTCATTTAATACATCTTCCACCGGATTAAGGCCAGGAGACACTATTATCTATAAAGATAGAGTTTATAAGGCTGCCTGGATGGTTGATGATATTTTTCAGCCCTACCGGAAGGCTTGAGCTAATTCCAGAGGATAAAAAAACGGCTATCAGATGGTTGTGAGGTTTATTGGAGACCATAATCTTTGATTTAATTGAAAAAGTCCAGGATAAAACAGCCGAAATACCTAAATATATCAGTAAAAGCACTGGCTAGAGAAATAGTTGAATTTATGGAAAAATTATGACAGAGCATTTGGATATACTGATGAGTTAGAGGACAGTCCAGTAAAGAGGAATGGATAAATACAGTGCAGGAAGCATTTTCAAGAGGTGAGGGTAAAGGATATGTGGATACTGTATTAAGATTGAAGGAGGAAACTACCATAGCTATGAAACAGGCTATAAAAAAATTGAAACTGAGCTGATTAAATGCAAAGAAAAAAAGAAAATGGTAATGAGTTAGTTATTGTTCAAGAAACAGAGGAAATAGTTGAGAGATAGCTGTAGAGCAGATAATATTTAAAAGGAGAAATGTATGGAAAAACTGATAATTCCAATTGTTAGCACTGTAATTGTAATTTTGATAGGAATAGTAAGCTATATTATTTTTTTAAGAGAATAACATTAAAAGAAAAGGAGAAGGCAAAAGCGGAGGACCGTGGAGATAGTGCCCAGGATTTTACCAATGTACTTGATATAGATTCTGATAACTCGTTACTATATACAGCTGATGATAACATATTAAGCATAATTAGAATAGAATCAATATCACTAGCCCTAATGTCAGATGCTGAAAAGAAAAGTACAGCTGAATCCCTTACTACAGCACTGGGTAAATACGGGGATGCCTGGAAATTTATAGCAGTAAGCAGACCAGTTGATACAAAGCCTTTGATTGATAAATATAATAATATGTATTCACAGGCCGACAATGATGTAAAGAAAAAATTACTAAAAAATGCTGCTAGGACAATGGAAGGGCTTTCGCTAGGAGGCGAGGTAACTGAGCGGCAATTTTACTTCATATTATGGAGTAAATATAAGGATAATGTATCAATAGGGAATTTTCTGAAGAAAAGAGGACTCTTTATAAGTTCAATGAACGAGGCAAAGGCGCAAGTAGTGATTGCGGGAAAGTCTGAAATGATAAGAGTATTTAATCTTTATTTTAATCCTTCAGCTTTAAGTTACGAGGATTATGATATTGATGATACTAGAGTAGCATTTTTAAAGTCATAGAAGTTAGCGTATATAAAAAGTTTATAAAGGAGATATAGAAAATGGTTGAAAAGAACACAGCTTTGCTTGATATAATAGCACCTGTAAATGTAAAAAAATTAAAAAAAGACAGCCTTATTTTTAGGAGAAAATACAACACAGTGTTTTGGTGTTATTAGCTATCCACAGTCTGCAAAAATACGGTTGGCTGTCAGAAATAACGAATATTCCCGGCACAGTAGCATCAATCAGTTTTTGAACCGGTAAATTCAGAAGAATTTTTTTAGAGCATCTTAATAAAAAAATATCAGTCTATGCGGCTGATGCAAAAAGAAGCTAAAAAAACGAACTTGAGAGACTTAGAGCAGAACAGGCAATGAACAGTGGAAAACAACTTCTAAAAAAAGAATTGATGTAGGAGGAGAACAAGTAGGCCTTGTAAGTACGGCAATTATGAGTGTTGCAAGTAATATTGAAACATTGGGCAAGATTTCACGGCGACAAAAAGAGTGCAGCCAGTTTAATAAAATGTAAAGAAAGACTGCTGTCATTTAGACAGCTTGATGCCTTTTTCTCAAATAAGTCCAACATCGGGTAAAAATAAGAATATTTCATCAATGATTGACAGGATTATGCCATTATCATCACTGGTATATGGTTTTCCTCATTCTCACGGTGGTTATACTGATGATGATGGATATTATCTTGGTATGGATGGAACAGGGGACTTGTAATTCTTGACACCTGGAAAAGGTCTGGTGACAGAACCAATTTCCAACATGGTGAGTCCTTGGAGTTCCCGGAAGTGGTAAATCAACTGCAGTTAAGCATATAATACTTAATGAATACATGCTTTGGAAAAGAGAATTATAATTATTGATCCGGAGCGTGAATATAAGGAAATGTGTAAAGTATGTGGTGGTGACTGGATAAATGCTGCAGGAGGTAAGGGGAAAATCAACCCGCTTCAGATAAAAGCAGCTGTTAAAGACCTTCAGAAAGATTTTGATGATGAAAATGAAGATGCTGAAGAAGAAAATACAAGTGAACTTGTAATTCATTTAAAAAATCTTGAAGTCTTTTTTAGCTTATATATGAATAACCTAACGGACAGAGGCCTTGCAGTACTAAAAAGATGCCTCATAGCACTTTATAAAAGATTTGGTATTGATTGGAATACGGATAATAGCCGCCTATCAGCAAATGATTACCCAATAATGGAAGACTTATATAATTATATGCTGGATGAAGCTGAAAGAATGAAAAATGAAGGGGACGATGGGTTCAAAGAATATGAAGATTTAGCTAGATTGTTAGAAGATGCAGCAAAGGGTGGAGATAGTTTTCTGTGGAATGGGTATACCACTTTAAGCTCTGATGCATCCCTGGTAGTCCTAGATACAAAAGATTTACAAGACAGCTCTGAGAGAGTAAAGGGAACTGAATATTATCTACTTTCAACCTGGATGTGGGGTGAAATGAGTAAGAATCGAACTGAAAATGTAGTAGGTGTATTCGATGAAGCATACTTATTAATAGATAAAAGAGTTCCGCAAACATTAGCATTTTTAAGAAATGCCAGCAAAAGATGCAGAAAATATGAAGGTTCAATGATAATTATTAGCCATTCAGTTGTAGACTTTTTAGATGATTCTGTAAAGATGTATGGGCAAGCGTTATTAGACCTTCCAACATATAAATTTATATTTGGATGTGATGGTGAAAATCTAAAGCAGACCAAACAATTGTACAACCTCAATGAATCTGAAGAGGAATTGTTACTATCTAAACAGAGGGGGCAGGCTCTATTTTTTTGCAGGCAGTAAAAAGAATGCATATTGACTTCAAAAATTCCTGAGTATGAAAAAAAGAGTATATAGGTAAGTCAGGTGGCCGTTAATAAGACTTATATGCAGCTGCATAAAGGGTGGCTGCATATAAGCAATCAAAAGGTATAATAGGAGGTAATTCAAGTGAATATTGTTAACTGCTATAATAAAAAAATAATGATTACCATATTGACTTTAGGCAATTGTTGGAAGAAGATGAATTTGCCGAATATGAGGAAAAGCTAAGGTCTAGAAACATATCGTTTACCGATATAGCAAAAAGAACCTTCATCAGTAAAACGAAATTATTTCAAGAACTGTACACAACTATGTTATCAATCCGGATGAGCTAAGATATATTATCCTGGATAAAACAGTTATTCTTGATGTTTCGTCTGACAGTTTAATTAAGCTAAAGAATGCTATCAGAGAGTACGCTGTACATTTTAAAAATATGATTATAATTGAGCAGGGCGGTGATCCTATTGGAGATTTAAAAAGGGGAATCTGGCAACGGTAGAAACTTTTATCTTTTCACAGAGTCAGATAGAAACAAGCTAATAAGTGATGTACTTGATAAGATTATAGAGATAGAAGATAATCCTGACGATAAAATGGCTAATAAATCGAGCTTTAATATATCTAAAATTGATGATAGCAAGGAAGAAAAAGGAAATGCGGCCAAGAGTAAAGCAAATAAGATAAAAGCAAAAACTGCTCTTGAAGAAGATAAGGAATCAGAACCTGAGCATCTTCAAGAAAGCCTTCAGGAAGAATTTGAAAATAAGAAAGAAAAGCTGACTGAAAAAATTGTCAAAGGAATTAAAGGTAAAACCGAAAAAAAGGAGACTGAAAAGAAGAAAAGTGAGAAGAAGCAACATAAGGAGGAGGCCTTCGAAGATATAAATAATGAGAATGAGACTGTAAAGGTGCCCAAGCTGCATTCAAATCCAGATTTGCTTAAGCATTTACAGCCTATTGATACGGAAGCAAGAATAGAAACAAGAATAAATAGGCAGGAAGAATTGTCTGTTAAAGAGATGTTAAGGAGAGGTAATGGTCCGGGTAAAGATAAAAATATAATAAGTAATTCTGTTGATGATAGTAGAGTAAACAGATTTACGGAAGAAAGGCTTAATCAAGCAGTAAAAATGACACATCTGCTAGAAAGAAAAAAGAGTTGGAATACCATAAATAACATTATCATAATCAGAGGGCTTTATGGTAATATATCGGCAACATTTCTCTCTCTTGTAATCGCAAATACGCTTCAAAGTAACAACGCCAGCATAGCGTATATTAATGATTCCCATCATGATTTTTTATATACGGTGCAGAACTATGGTATTAAGAAAAGTGGCAATTTTTACGTACGGGATAATATAGTATTTTTGGAGAATTTTATGGCTATCCCGGATGTCAATTTTTACATAATTGATAGTAAGGAAGCGTATTATAGTAAGAAGGAGGCACTTTTAGAAAACGGATTTAAGCCATATTATTTAGTAGTTGCTAATGGTGACGCTAAGGGAATAAGTTTCTTAAAAAATGAAGAAGGGATGTTAAAAGCAAACGGAATTGATGAGTACAGAATGATTGTAAAGGATGTTAATACAGAGATGTATAACTTTCTTTACAAGGAGCTTAATCCGGACAAGATAATAGAATATAAACATATAGACAATGGTCCATTTGGTTCCCTTGCCAAGAACAGCAGCATTGCAAATGACTTATATAGGATTTTTGAAGAGATTGATGAAAACAATCGAGGTGAACAGATTAGTACTTTGGAAATCCAGGAGCTTGAAGAAGACTTAGAGATTTAAAAAACAGACAGCAGAGTGAATTAAGCTCTGCTGTTTCTTATGGTTTCTCTTAAAGTTAATTAAGATATCTTAATCTTAATGCAAAAAGCTATCATTGTCAAGCATTTTTTTATACAATGACTAGTGGTACTATGTTTTAAAGACTTTAATTTTAAGATTGGAGAGGATATGAGTAAATATAAAGGCAAATTTGACAGGCTTGAAAAGGCAATTTACCATATGATTATGGATATGGCCAGTGATATTTTTCAAAAATTCTTTTTAGAAGAATACGATGAGGAAATATTGGAAAATCGTGACAAGCGAAGATATAGAAACATTGGACTTAGAAATCAAAAATCTAAAGACTATTTTTTTGGGACTGTACAATATAAAAGACATCTATATTTTTGACAGGAAAAAAAGCTTCATATGTGTTTCTACTTGATGAAAAACTTGGAGCTTGAAACGGTAGGGAATTATACCGTGAATCTTGTAGACAGAATCAAGCAGCTTGTTACGGAAGTGCCATACAGAGAAGTAGAAGAACAACTTGAAAATTTGACTAATATAAGACTGAGCCATCAATCAGTATGGAATCTTGTGCAAAAATTAGGCGGCGAAATTTATAGTGACTATGAAGACATGAAGAATAAGGAACAAAGTGGGATGATAGATACGGAAATACTTTTTGAAGAACATGATGGGGTATATTTAAAGTCTAGGGAGAAAAGTAATGATAAAGGCATTGAAGTCAAGGCCGGGACACTATATACAGGTTGGGAAAAGACTGGAGAAAATAAATATAAACTAGAAAATAAGGTTGTATTTGCAGCAGCCATATCGTGTGAGAAATTTCTTGAAATAAAAGAAAACTTGGCAGGCTATACTTATGATATGTATAAGGTGAAGCATCGGGTAATGAATTGTGATGGCGCAGGCTGGACCTTTAGAAACAGCGACCAGACATCTATTAAGCAACTTGATTTTTTCCATATAAAACAGTCCATATACATGGCTATAAATGATAAAAAACAGATTAAAATGCTATATGGAATGCTTATCAATAAGGAATATGATAAGATGCTGGAACATATCAAGGTTATAAAAAACTGCTGTAATGATGTAAAGAGGAGAAAACGGGTAGATGACTTATATAGATATCTAAGTACACACCGTGAAGAACTTGAAAGATATAAAACAAAGCTAAAAATATAATGGTAAAAAGGAGCTTAGAAATATGGGAATACAGGAAAATCAGAACTATATTCTTATTACGAAAAGAATGAAGCATAGAAGAATGGCGATGGACAAAAAAAGGGAGCTACGAATCTTGCACTTTTAGTTTGCGATGAAATAAACAGCAAAAACCTGGAATAAGGCGGAGAGATTGATTAAGAAAACTACACTTGATGATGAAGTGCTTGTCAAGGCAACATCAAGGTCAGTCAATAAAATTAGCGGTTATTTCAATACTAATGGTGAATATGAGATAAATGATAGGATACTATTAGAAATGATTTCAAGGCTAAAAAGAGTAAGCTTTTGCTTAGAAAAATATAGCAAATATAGTTTTTTTAAGGTTGCTCAGCAACCTTATTTGTAATGCACAGAAACTTATAAAAAAATATTATGGATATAACATAAAAATTAATAAAAAGAGCAATAACATCTTGACAGATACAACTAACATCTGTTACTTGATTATTTGGTATAAATATGGTATAATTGCCATCAGAGTTCGTTAATTTATGAACATATTTGCCAATAAGGAGGAGTTGGAGTTGAAAAAAAAGGTATTAGGGTTAATATTGACAGGAGCGATGCTTGTAACTTCGCTAACTGCTTGTGGTGGAAATTCAAACACTGCAAAAAGTTCTGCAGAAAAAACAAGTAGTGCTAAGGCAAGTACAATGCAATCAAAGACAACATCAAATCAGGCCGATGCAGGCGGTAAACTTGTATACTGGTCAATGTGGGAAGCAACTGAGCCACAGGGTAAGGTTATCAAAGAAGCTGCTGATAAGTTTTCAGCAGACACAGGAGTAGAAGTTGATCTTCAGTTTAAGGGAAGAACCGGTATAAGAGAGGGACTTCAGCCTGCTCTTGATTCAGGTACCGTGATTGATATGTTTGACGAAGATATTGACAGGGTAAATACTACTTTGGCAAATATCTTATGGATCTTGAAGAACTCGCAAAGGCGGCAGATTATGAGAAAACTGCAAATGCAGGACTTATAGCAGCTTGTCGTGAAGTTGGCGGCGGTAAACTTATGAGTATTCCTTATCAGCCAAACCTCTTTGCATTCTTCTATAATAAAGATATTTTTAAGCAGGCTGGAATAAGTGCTGTTCCAACAACTTGGGAAGAGTTCGTTGATGCTGCTAAGAAGGTAAAAGCAGCAGGCTTTGATGCAATTACAAGTGATGATGCCTATATTGTATCAATGTTTGGTTATCATCTCAGTCATTTGGTAGGAGCAGAAAAGGCTATAGACATTGTTAAGAACGGTAAGTGGGATGATCCTGCTGTTATGCAGGTAGCAAAAGACTATGAAGCACTAGCGAAAGATGGTCTTTTCTCTGCTCAAATAGGTGGAAATGTTTGGCCTGCAGGACAGAACACAGAACTTGCAGGTGGAACAGCTGCAATGTACTTAAATGGTTCTTGGCTTCCAAATGAGGTTCGTGATATAGCAACTTTTGAATGGGGCTGCTTTGGTTATCCAAGCCTTAAAGGTGGAGTGGATGGACCTGAGGCTGCTAACTACGGTGCCCAAGTACTTGCTATAAACAAGGATTCTAAGCAGGCAGAAAATGCATTTAAGCTTATTACCTATATTACAAAGGGTGAGTTTGATGCTAAACTTTCAAAAGAGTCCATAGGTATTCCTGCTGATTCTACCAATACAGAATGGCCTGAACTCTTAAAAGATGTTAAGCCTGTTATGGATAGTCTTAAAACACGCTATGTATGGGCAGCCGGTGCAGAAGCGAATGAAAATATGACGCCAATTATCAAAGAAAACTTCCAGAAACTTTGTGCAGGAAATATGTCAGCAGATGAGTTTGTAGCTGCACTTAAGGCAGCAGGAAAGTAAAGAACAATAGTTTGAAGTGATTATTATGGTGGTATCGCAGGAGAGCGTTACCACCATAAATTTTAAATTTAATTTTATAAGGAGGTGATGGGGTTGAGGAAGAACAAAACTATGATAATTACATTTATTACTCCTGCAGTAATAATGTTTTGTATTATTTTCTTATATCCTATATTACGCACCATATTGATGAGCTTTTTCAATATTGAAGGTGTAACCGACAAGATATCAAGTTGGACCTTTGTGGGATTTGATAATTATATTAAATTGTTTTCTACAAAATTATTTATGATATCAGCTTGGAACCTATTTAGAATATGGTTATTCGGTGGAATTGTAGTAATGGCTTTAGCCTTGCTATTTGCGGCAATTATCACTAGTGGTATCAGGGGAAAGGCTTTTTTTAGGGCAGTAATCTATATGCCAAATGTAGTAAGTGCAGTTGCCCTTGCAACTATGTGGCTTCAGTATATCTACAGTCCCAAATTTGGCCTGATTAAAAACTTCTTTTCCAGTGTAGGACTTGAAAAACTATCTAAAATACTTTGGCTTGATGCTGACCATAAGTTTACAGCTCTCCTCATAGCATATTGTTTTGGTATGGTAGGTTATCATATGCTCATATTTACAAGTGGAATTGAGAGGATTAGCAAAGATTATTATGAGGCTGCTACCCTTGATGGAGCAGATAAAATTAGACAATTCAGGTTTATAACCCTGCCGCTTCTGAAAGGAATATTTAAAACCAATATCACTATGTGGAGTGTGACCAGTGTAGGTTTCTTTGTATGGTCACAGCTATTCTCAACTGTTACAGCAGATACAGGAACTATCACACCTATGGTATATATGTACTTACAGATTTTTGGTGCCGGAAACGCAGTTACAGAAAGAAATGCAGGACTTGGAGCAGGAGTTGGTGTTGTACTTAGCTTAGCAGTGGTATTAGTATTCTGGATTTCCAATATTCTGCTTAAAGATGATAACATAGAATTTTAGGGAGGACGAGAACATGGCAAGAAAAGAAAAAGAATTAAGAGAGCCTTTTCGTCTGAAGAAGGAGCTTAGATTACTTCCGGGATATCTGATACTTGTAGTATGGATAATATTTACTTTTGTTCTTCTAGGCTGGGTATTTGGAGCTAGTTTTTCTACGACAAAGGATATATTTACGGGAAAGGCACTGGAATTTAGTACAGGTTTTCACTTTGAAAATTATATCAAGGCTTGGACATCTTCGAATGTTTCAGTATTTTTTACGAATTCATTGGTATACGCTTCGGTATCTTGTGTACTCTTAATAATTATATCTGCCCCTGCAGCCTATGTGCTTTCAAGATTTACATTTAAGGGCAATAAGCTGATTCAGACGAGCTTTGTATCGTCAATGGGTGTACCGGTGGTTATGATTATTCTTCCGCTTTTTGGCATGGTTGCAAACTGGGATATATTGAATCATGTGCTTGCAAATAAAATCATATTAATATTTCTCTATGTTGGAATAAACATCCCATACACTACTATTTTCCTAATGACTTTTTTTGGGAATATTTCAAAGACTTTTGAAGAGGCAGCGGCTATAGATGGAAGTAGTCCGATGAATACTTTTTGGCAGATCATGCTCCCTATAGCACAGCCGGGAATAATAACGGTGACAATATTTAATTTTATAAATATATGGAATGAATACTTCTTATCGTTAATCTTTGCAAACTCTGACCAGGTACGGTCTGTAGCTGTAGGACTGTATTCGATGATTAATTCAATGCGTTATACAGGAGACTATGCAGGAATGTTTGCTGCAGTTATGATAGTATTTCTTCCTACCTTTGTACTTTACATCTTCCTTTCAAATAAAATTATTGCCGGTGTTACAGGTGGAGCAATAAAGGGTTAGTAAAGATTAAGCATTATAATAAGTAACACACTCATTCATATAAGGGGTGTGTTACTTAAAATGAAATACAAATCTAATTTTTTCCGGTTATAGTATGTGTCTCCCCTGCTTCCACCGTTTTATCTACTGAAGGGGTGGTAACTGTAAGAGCTGTATCAGTATTATTTGTGACTGTTACAGGGGTTCTATAGTTGAGAGTGGTAATTTTGGAATTTTTTGCACCAGTGTTTACTACAAGAGTAGTCCGGGCATCTGCAAAAAGTTCAATAATTTTGTCTGCGGTAATCTTAGTTTCTTCTGCAGTATTCTTAATTGCAATTATATCTTTATTCTTATTTTTTCCACTTATTTTAATATCAGACTTCTTTAATACATAAATATTACAAGGTTCTTTTCTGCTATTTGACACAAAATTAAGGTTAGTAGGATTTTCCAAAAAAATTGTATGTACCATATTATTTCCACCTGAAGTCTTAAGGCCTATCTTTGTATTATCTGTTTTTGCATAAAGTGAAGACAACTGTCCTAAAATATTAATTTTTGCTGATTTAGTACCAACTATTTTAACTGAATTTAGAGAGCTGCCGGCTGATACCTTAAGTGACAGACTGCTTCCTGTACTTTCAACATTCTTTCCAAAAAATCCATTTGGTACGGTAAAGTCAGCTTTTCCATTTACGATAATGTCACTTACTTTAGAATTTTTAAGTAAGCTTATAAATGAAGTCTGAGTGGCTGCATAACCCTTTTTATCTACTTTAACATTTGCTTTAAGAGTGTATTTAAGCTTGTTCTTGCTATAGATTTTGGCATAAATAACTGTCTTTCCGTTAGCCTGCCCTCTTATAAATCCTTTTGAGGACACGGTGGCTATTTTTTTGTTGCCGGCTGACCATTGAACAGTAAAATTTTTATCAAGACCCTTAATTTTAAGATTGTAACCCTGTTCTATATGAAGGTTTATGGAAGGTTTGTTCAGTGCGGGAGTACCTGCAAGTGTCGGAGCTGCTAAGAGTAACACTGTTATCAAAAGTATTGTTATGATTGATATGGAAAAATAATTTAATTTTTTCATAGTTTCTCCTTTCTGCTCTATGGGGTAATTGTAGCATTAAAATGAGGTCGAAACAACCCTAATGATTTAATGAAAACTGTTTTTTAAGGTTTCGAGGGCTGTATTGATAAAAAAGTAGAAGAGGGAATAAAAAATAGAGTGGAACTTATTTATTACACATACAATAATACATTATTGCATAATATGTTATTGCATTGTATAATAATCTTGCAGGGAGGTGAGATTATGCAGTTTATAGGCAGAGAATTTGAATTAAGGGAGTTGAATGAAGAATTTGCTAATGGGAAGTTTGTGCTATCAATAATCTACGGCAGAAGAAGAGTAGGGAAAACTTATTTAATAAAAGAATTCTTAAGAGATAAAAAAGGCTATTATTATGTGGCTTTAGAATCTAATGACCTGATTAACTTAAGCCTGTTATCCCAGGCTGTATATGAAGCTTGTGGAAACCTTAAAGGGCTGCCTGATTTCACAGACTTTGAAGCGGCTTTTAGATATTTGTTTGAGTACGCCAAAGGACATAGAATAGCCTTTGTAATTGATGAGTACCCATATTTAGCGCAGGCAAAGGAGTACATATCTTCTTTACTGCAAAAGCTGATAGACGAGTATAGAAAAGAGAGTAAACTCTTTCTCATCCTTTGTGGTTCATCTATGAGTTTTATGGAAAATCAGGTACTAGCCTATAAAAGTCCACTTTACGGGAGGAGAACGAGCCAGTTAAAAATAAAACCTTTTAACTATCTTGATTCAGCAAAGTTTGTCGAAAATTACAGCTATAAAGATAAGGCGATAGTCTATGGCTTAACAGAAGGGATTGCCGAGTATTTGACATTTTTTGATGATGGCTTGGACTTAAAGACAAATATCATCAACATATTTCTAAAAACAAGTGGAAGGCTGTTTGAAGAGCCTACGAACTTGTTAAAACAGGAATTAAGACAGCCCAAAACCTATAATGACATACTTTTTGCTATAGCAGGTGGAGCCAGTAAATTAAATGAAATAGCAACCAAACTAAATATGCAGACAGGTGGACTGTCCTATTATATAAATTCTCTTATTGAGCTTGGAATTGTTGAGAAAAGGACTCCTGTTCTTGACAGAAAAACAAAAAGGCCGGTGTATTCTATTAAGGATACAATGTTTAGATTCTGGTATCACTTTGTTCAAAAAAACATAAATCTGATAAATATGGAGCTTGGCGAGATAGTATATTCTAAGCAAATTGAGAGTAAGATAAATGATTATATGGGAAGCGTATTTGAAAAAATAGTGCTTGAGTACTATGAGCTTAGACTGCGCAAAGGAATGACGGAATTTATCCCTTCAGATTATGGAAATTGGTGGGGGAATGACAAGAATAGGAAGAAAGAGTCTGAGATTGATTTGCTATCCTATGACGAAGAAGGCAATTATTTGTTTGCTGAAGTTAAGTGGAAAAATCAAAGGCCGATAAAAGCGTATTTGATGAGCTTATTGAAAAATCTAAAAACTTTAATTGCTTTAGCAAAGCTTTTTGGATAGTAAGCCTATCAGGGTTTGAGAAGTTCAAAAAGAATGAAGATGTAGAACTGATTGATATAAGTGATGTCTACAAACTGTGAGGTATTAGATGTTTAACATAGAGGAAGAACTTAAAAAGCTGCCCGGGAAGCCGGGAGTCTATATAATGCACAATGAACTGGATGAAATTATCTATGTGGGTAAGGCAATAAGCCTGAAAAACAGAGTCCGCCAGTATTTTCAGAGCATTAACAGACATTCTCCAAAGATAAAGAGGATGGTTGAAAACATAGACCATTTTGAATACATAATAACTGATTCTGAGCTTGAAGCCCTGGTGCTGGAGTGCAACCTGATTAAGGAGCACCGCCCTAAGTACAATACCATGATGAAGGATGATAAGAGTTACCCCTATATCAAGGTGACGGTGGATGAGGAGTATCCAAGGGTTATGTTCACAAGAAAGAGGGGAAAGGACAAGGCCAAGTATTTTGGCCCGTATCCTGCCCATATTAGCGAGACTCTGGAGCTCATTCACAAGATATATAAGATAAGAACCTGTAGGAGAAATCTGCCCAAAGACATAGGAAAGGAGCGCCCTTGCCTCAACTATCAGATAGGCAGGTGTGACGGAGTCTGTCAGGGCTATGTGGAGCCTGATGAATATAGAAAGAGGATTGACGAGGTAATCAAGTTCTTAAATGGAGATTATGAGCCTATCTTAAAAATGATTACCGACAAGATGATGGAAGCCTCTGAAAGGCTTGAATTTGAAGAAGCTGCCAACTACAGGGATATGCTTACCCATGTAAAGAGATTTAGCGACAGGCAGAAGATAAACTCCAATGACAATGTAGACGACAGAGATGTGCTGGCTCTTGCAAAGGCAGGGAAAGAAGCCGTTATGCAGGTATTTCATAAGGGGAGGCAGGCTTATAGGCCGTGAACATTTCTCCTTAGATGAGGTAGGAGACGATGAAAAGGGAGCCATTTATACTGACTTTATAAAGCAGTATTACACCGGAACTCCTTTCATTCCAAAGGACATTATGCTTGCAGATGAGCCGGAGGAGAAGGAGCTTTTGTCAGAATGGCTTGCAACCAAGAGGGGAAGCAAGGTAAATATACTAGTGCCTAAAAGAGGTGAGAAGGCAGGGCTTACCGAGCTTGCCTACAAGAATGCTGCCATGGTGCTAAATCAGGACAGCGAGAGGAATAAGAGGGAGCAGGCAAGGACTCTTGGTGCAGTAAAGGAGCTTCGCGACCTGCTTGGCATCTCATATGATATAAAGAGGATAGAATCCTACGATATATCCAACACCAGTGGCTATGAAAATGTGGGCTCTATGGTAGTATTTGAAGACGGAAAGCCTAAGAAGAATGACTATAGGAAGTTCAAAATAAAGGGAGTAGTGGGACCAAATGACTATGCCTCTATGGAGGAAGTGCTTACAAGGAGATTTGAGCATGGTTTAAAGGAAAAGGAAGAGCTTAAAATCCTTGAGAAGGCAGGAAGTAGGAAGGAGGGCAAATTCTCGAACTTCCCTGACCTCATCCTTATGGATGGTGGAAGGGGGGCAGATAAATATTTGCCTGAAGGTGCTTGAAAAGCTGGGTATAGATATAGCTGTAGCAGGTCTTGTAAAAGACGACAGGCATAGAACAAGAGGCATATATTATAACAATGTGGAGCAGCCTATAGATACCCACGGGGAGCTATTCAAGCTTATTACAAGGATACAGGATGAAACCCATAGATTTGCCATAGAATATCATAAGCTCCTAAGAGGCAAGAATCAGGTTCATTCCGTATTGGATGATATAAAAGGTATAGGAAAGGTGAGAAGAAAGGCTCTAATGAAGCATTTTGCCTCTCTGGATGATATAAAGAAGGCGACTGAGGAAGAACTCGCCACTGTAGAAGGCATGAATGAAGGGGCAGCTAGGGCAGTATGGGAGTTTTTAGAGGGAAGGAATCAACATGAAAATCAAACTAATAGCAGCAGTTGACCGCAGCTTTGCAATCGGAAGTTCCGGCGTCCTCTTATTTAAAATTCCTGAAGACCTGAAGCTTTTTAAAAGACTGACCACAGGGCATATTGTCCTCATGGGGAGAAAAACTTTTGAATCCCTTGGCTGCAAGCCTTTGCCTGACAGAGTAAATATAGTTGTTTCTAAAACCAATAAATACGATAAAGATGGAGTGATTACCTTTGATAGTCTGGAGACGGCTGTAGAATACTCTAAGCTAAACTATCCCGATAAAGATCTATACATCATAGGTGGAGGAAAGGTCTATAAACAGTGCATTGAATTTGCTGATGAAATTATTTTGACTTGGTACAACAAGGTACATGAGGCTGCAGATACCTATTTTCCTGCTGAAATAGAGGATAGATTCAGGGAAACAGAAACTATTCTTGAAGGAAGTTTCGAAGGGGTTGAATTTAGAACCTGTGTATTTACAAGGACTCATGCATAGGATAATATTTGAAAAAAGCCTATAAATATGATAAAAAAATTCCTCAATAGTCCGATATAATAATTAAAGACAGGTTATTTAATTATAAATGGAGGCAGGGTATGAAGATACAGGGGAATTTAATTAATAATTTCAGTTATGTAAGGTCAGTTAAAAATGAAATTATTAAAGAATGAAGAAGATAAGATGCCTGCTGTAAAGGATAATGCTAAGGAAGATGAGAAGGCTGAAGCAGAAAGGCTGAAGAAGGAAGCACTTGAGGCGGCAGCAGAAGAAATGAGGAAGATGACTGAAGATGCTAACGAACAGCTTGAGTCAAAAAAGGCAGCAGCAAGGAAATTTGGTGCTGTATTAGAAATATTTAGAAGAATAGCAAGGGGAGACAGGGTACCACCTAAAGATGAGAGTGCCCTTATGGAATATGACATGAAGCTCTATCTCAGTGCGAAGAATGCAGCTCAGATGGCAGCAAGGAAGAAGATTAAAAAGTATAAGAAATCGCTTATTGCAGAACTTGAGAAAATGGAAAAGGAGAGACAGCTTAAGAAGGCTGAGGAAACCAAAGAGGACAAGTCTTCAAGTAAAGACGGGGAAGCAGGCAAGGTAAAGGGGGTAAATAACTCTAAAATAGAAGAGAAAGTGGGGACTGGTTTGGATATAAGTATTTAACAGAGTGTAATTGACTAATATCCATGATTTGTGATAACATATATTTATTAAAAAGAGGTGGATGGCCACCTCTTTTTAATGAAGAAGAAAAATTTAGATTTCCCTTAAAAGGAGACATATATATGGACGAAAAACAAATTCTTTGTGTCAGCAATGCATATTTACACAAATATTACTTAGGCAGTTCATTTGCTAAACTTCCTACTGCAGTTAAAGAAGAACTTCAGATTGCCTGTGTACTATTTACAGAAAAGGTGGGAGGCATACTTACTCTATCATTTGATGATGACAAAAACCTCTACATACATACAGCAAGCAATGATAATGATTACTCCTATGACGAAATCCACAGTGGAATGCTGCTTAGTCAGTTTCAAAAAGAAAAAGAAGAACTGCTTGCAGGCATTGAGAGATTCTACAACGAATTTGTTAAAGGAGAGGTATGAAAGGCTTTAAAATAGGAAATGTTGAATTAAACGGCAGGTTGGTACTTGGTCCGATGGCAGGTGTGACAGATTTGCCCTTTAGAGTGCTTTGCAAGGAAAACGGTGTTGCTCTTACCTACACAGAAATGGTGAGTGCCAAGGGGTTTAAGTATAAAAATAAAAATACCGAAGAACTTATAACTGTAGATGAGAGAGAGCGGCCTACAAGTCTACAGATATTTGGCTCGGATGCGGATATTATGGGCGAGATGGCGGCAGCAATTAATGATAGGAACTTCGACATCTTGGATGTAAATATGGGCTGTCCGGTACCCAAGGTGGTAAATAACGGAGAGGGCTCGGCTCTTATGGAAAATCCTAGGAAAATAGCCGAGATTGTTAGGAGTTTAAAGAAAAATTCTAAAAAACCAGTCACAATAAAGATAAGGGCAGGATTTACCGTAGCCAATAAAAATGCTGTCGAGGTAGCAAAGATTGCAGAAGCAGCAGGGGTAGATGCCATAGCTGTTCATGGCCGTACCAGGTCGCAGTACTATAGCGGTAAGGCTGACTGGGAGATAATCAGGGCAGTGAAAGAGGCAGTAAGCATACCGATTATAGGAAACGGTGATGTGGTGACAGAGCTTGATGCAAAAAGGATGCTTGAAGAAACAGGCTGTGACGGTATTATGATAGCAAGGGGAGCAAGAGGCAATCCTTGGATATTTAACAGAATCAATGCTTATCTTGAAAAAGGTGAACTGCTTCCTCCTCCTACTGCGGATGAATTTCTATCAATGATACTCAGACAGGCAAGCTGGATGATAGAGTACAAGGGACTGTATACAGGAGTAAGGGAGATGAGAAAACACATAGCTTGGTTTACAGCAGGCTACCCTAATTCCACCAAGCTTAGAGGTGAGGTAAATAAGCTTGAAACCTATGAGGACTTACAGAGACTGATGGAAAATTATGTTGATAGTATTCGTGATTCACGAGCATTTGAAAGGTAAAAAATGGTAATCAAAAAAGTAGAACTTGAGAAAGTAATCGGTGTAACCAGTAAAATCCCTGAGATGCCTCATCCTGAGTTTGCATTTGCAGGAAAATCAAATGTGGGAAAATCATCCCTAATAAATGCCCTTATGAACAGGAAGGCTCTGGCAAGAGTCTCCGCCAAGCCGGGTAAGACTCAAACAATAAATTATTATAATGTAAATGATGAAGTCTACCTTGTGGACCTGCCAGGTTATGGATATACCAAGGCAGCTGTTGAAGTAAAGGCTAAATGGGGCAAGATGGTTGAGAAATACTTAAAACAATCTAAGATGTTAAAATATGTATTTTTATTGATTGACAGCAGGCATAAGCCATCTGAAAATGATATAATGATGTATGAGTGGATTGTAAGCCAGGGAGTGAATCCCATTATAATTGCCACAAAGACAGATAAATTAAAAAGAAGTCAGATAAAAGGCCAGATGGAGCTTATTATGAAAACTCTTAATCTGACCTCTAAGGAGCAGTTGCTTGCTTTTTCTTCTGAAACCAAGGTTGGTGTGAATGAACTTTGGGAAATTATTGAGAATTTTTATCCAGAACCAGAGAATTAAAGAGGAGTGCATACACATCATCACTCTTTTTGCTCCATTCCGAACAAATTTTTTCTGCAATATTTTCTGCGGGTACCAAAAGACTGAGACTTAATAGTTTACTTTGGTACTCATTTATGTTAAGATTAACTACGAAATCACCATTTCCGGCCGCCTTAAAATTGGCGGTGGCGGAGATGTCGCTTTTAATAGTCTTAGAGTTATCACTTAAGTAGGCTTTAATTTCGTTTTTGATAGATTGATTTATGTCATTACTCAGTAAATCTAAAGTATGCCTGCCCTCATCGGTAGACTTGAAAAAGGAACTATTCATTGTATTTTCAGATTTAATCAGCCCGGTTTCCATAAGCTCAGAGAGTACAGTCTGAAGGTTAAAATAAGTGGTATATCCTTTTTGAAGCATAAATTCCGATATTCTCGCATTTGTAAGAGGATACTTGGTTAGGTTAAGCATATATAAGATCATAAGTTTGTATAAGGTCATAGCATTATTCGTCATAAAATTAAAACCTCCTGAGTGTTTTATTCAACTTACATGATACCAATGGTTTAGACTTTTGTCTATATTTGAAGCAGTTTTTCATCTGATAGAAAAACATCTTTTTAAGGAGAAAATAAATGAATTATAGTGAAATGAAAATTGTAGAGCTTCGTGCTTTAGCTAAAGAAAGAGGAGTTAAGAGTACAACTACCCTTAATAAAGCAGGTCTTATAGAGGCTCTTGAAAAATTGGACAGCAGGGGAGTGGAGCCTGCCAGGGTAAAAAAAGCGGATGAAGTAAAGACTCTGTATACGCCGGCAGAACAGCCTGCAGGAGTTCAGTATGCAAGCCGCCCACAGATGAGACAGCCTGAGCATAGCCAGAGAATTTATCAGAGCCGTCCACAGACTAATCATTCACAGAATCAATATCAATCTCATCCGCAGAATCCGATGCAGTACAATCCACAATCCCAGAACATACAACAGTCACAGCCTCAGCAGCCTTACACACGCCCTGTCAGGTCGTTAACCAGCGAAGAAGTAAAGCAGAATATGATAGCTGCTGTAAATGCAATAACAAGCAATAAGGAGATGGCAGCAAGTATACAGCAGCAGTTTCTTGCGCTTGGAACCAATGGTGATATTGCAAGCCTTGATTCGGGTGAAACCAAGTCAGGTATTTTAGAGGTTATGCCGGAGGGATTTGGTTTTATCAGATGTGACAACTATCTTCCGGGAGAAAATGATGTCTATGTATCTCCTGCCCACATAAGAAGATTTAACCTGAAAACCGGTGATATTATAGTGGGAAATACCAGGGTAAAGAGCAATAATGAAAAATTTGCAGCTATTCTTTATATAAGAACCGTGAATGGGAAATACATAAAAGAATCTTTAGAGCGTCCTAAATTCGAGGATCTTACGCCTATTTTCCCAAATAGGAGAATTCGTCTGGAAACGCCTGAAAAGAATGTGATTTCCATGAGGATGGTAGACCTAATCGCACCTATTGGTAAAGGGCAGAGAGGTATGATAGTTTCTCAGCCAAAGGCAGGAAAGACAACTCTGTTAAAACAGATTGCAAGAGCAATCACAGAAAACAATCCGGAGATGCACCTCATAATTCTGCTCATTGATGAAAGGCCTGAGGAAGTTACTGATATGAAGGACTCCATAACAGGTGAGAAGGTTGAAATCATTTATTCAACCTTTGACGAGGCTCCTGAGAATCATAAGCGTGTGTCGGAAATGGTAATAGAGCGCGCAAAACGCCTCGTAGAATATAAAAAGGATGTAATCATTCTTCTAGACAGTATCACAAGGCTTGCAAGAGCCTATAACCTTACAGTTTCACCTAGCGGAAGAACACTCTCAGGTGGTCTTGATCCTGCAGCTCTTCATATGCCTAAGCGTTTCTTCGGTGCAGCCAGAAATATGCGTGAGGGAGGAAGCCTTACCATACTTGCGACAGCCCTTGTTGATACAGGAAGCAGGATGGATGATGTTGTATTTGAGGAATTTAAGGGTACGGGTAATATGGAACTTGTGCTTGACAGAGGACTTTCAGAAAAGAGAATCTTCCCTGCCATAGACCTTGCAAAATCCGGTACAAGAAGGGATGACCTTCTATTTACTCAGGCTGAGGCGGAAGCAAATGACATAATTAAACGAACCTTATCTGCAAAAAATGTGGAAGATGGAGTTGAAAACATCATAAAGGTTTTCAAAAACTTTGAAACTAATGAAGAGGCAGTTAGTTATATTAATAAGCAGTATGGAGATAAAAAATTAATCAGATAGAGGATGAAATGCCTTATGGAGATTATAAGCAGTAAAGACAATAAGAAAATAAAATACCTTCGAAGTCTTTTAGAGAAGGGCAGTGCTAGAAAAAAGAACCGTCAATTTATAGTAGAAGGCATCAAACTCGTTGACGAAGCTTTAGTGTATGGAAAGGTTTGTGAAATCATCCTTTCTGAGAGCCTTTATAAGGAAATAATTTTAGGCGGCTTGATAAAAAATGCCTTACTTGCTGATAATGGTAAAAACCTTATAGCCTATGTGAATGAAGCAAATTCTACAACAGTAGTTTCGGATGCGGTATTTAAGACCGTATCTGAAACTATAAATCCACAGGGAGTTGTTGCTATAGTGACAATGCCTGAGTATGAAATTTTAAATGAAGAATTTCTGGCCCAAACTTATAATAAAACAGGTAAGATAAAACTTCTTATATTAGAAGATACTGCGGATCCCGGCAATCTGGGTACTATTATGCGTACCGCAGAGGCTGCCGGAGTGACCGGTGTTATTATGGGCAGGGGAACTGTGGACATCTTTAATCCAAAGGCAGTCCGCTCTACTATGGGAAGTATATTCAGGCTTCCCTTTATTTATGTAGAGGATGTAAGGGAAACTATAAGAGAGCTTAAGAAATATGGAATAAGCTTTTATGCTGCGCATTTGAAAGGAAAACAGAGTTATAAGGATGTAAAATACAGTGATAAGGCAGGCATTCTTATAGGAAATGAGGCAAGAGGGCTAAGCCCCGAGACGGCAGAACTTGCAGATATCTATATCATCATACCGATGCAGGGTAAGGTTGAATCATTAAATGCAGCTGTGGCGGCAGCCCTTATGATGTATGAAATATAAAAATTTAATAAAAATCCGCATATTTATTGGAATGTAACCGAAACGAAACCGAAATAATGTATAATTTGTCCTAAGCTGGAGTGTATTTTGGAATATGTTGACAGGATGGGGATACGCTGATGAATATACTTTAGTTATAAAATCATTTTCAAGGAAGAAGAGGTAGAGTATGAAAAACAAGAAGAAAAAGAGCGTATTCCTGGCAGGACTTATGGTCTTTATGATGATGGTAAGTCTGCTAAGCGGAATGAATCTAGGTGTGGCTAAGGCTGCGGAAATCACTGCAAATGAAAATGCAGAAAATAGAGACATAACTGTTTATATAGGATGGCAAAAAACAAATGATGAACAGAAAGTCTCTATCCCTGTTGTACTTACAGGAAAAGTTGACAATTATGAAAAGGAATATAAGTATACAATCACTAAAGATGATAAATATGAATATATATTCAAGAATTTACCAAAGAAAAATTCTGATGGAAAAGAAATAAAGTATGAAGTTACTGTAGATGGTGAAGATGATGGTAAAGTAACCCTTAGTGAGAAAGAGTTTTTGTATCTCATAAAGACAATTTGAAGGATAATGAGTGGATTATAATAAATGAGTATAATGATAGAACTGATATTCAGATTACTATCAGAAAAGTCTGGGAAGGCACAGCACCAACAGATAAAAACTTTAAATTATTATTTGAGATTTTGCCAGAAAATGGTAGGGCAATACCTGTTACTATGACTCCAATGGATGGCGGGAAAATAGAAATAAGAGTAAAAAAGAATGATGATGATGGAAAACCTATAAAATACACTGTAAGGGAAGTTAGCGAGTCTAAAGCGTTTAATAAAAAAGATACTAGCACGGAGAAAATGACAGTACAAGGTGAAGATAAGACAATTACTTTCACTAATGAAAGAGTTGAGAAACTTCTTCATATTGAGAAAAAATGGATAGGAAATGAAGGAGAGGCAGTAGAGTTTGTAATTAATGGTAATGAAAATGATGTAATTACTTTAAGAAAGTCTAATGATGGATGGAAAACAACAAAATCCCTTCCTGTTTATAATTTAGAAGGAAAGCCTATTGATTATGAGATTACTGAGAGAGCAACCAGAGGTTATACAACTGAGGAAGCAACTAAGAAATTTCAATTAGTTGATGGGAATGGTAAACCTGCTGATGCAACAGTAAGCTTCAAAAACACTGAAATTCCAAGTAGTGATAGTAGTACAGTAGTAAATGATGTAATTTCAGTACCTTCAACCCCACCAGTGCCTGAAGCAATTCCGGTAATACCTGTGTCTGATGTAACTCCAACAGTAACAACACCTGAGACAACTCCAACAGTAACAGTTCCTGACGATGCTACACCTCAGGGAGATGCTTAATGTTTCTAACGGAAACACTAAAGCAGAAACAACTGATGAAGATACAGATAATAATGAAGATGTAGATGATAATGACAATAATGATAAAGATGTAGTTGATGTAGATGAAGATGACATTCCACAGGGTGAGGCAAAGGTTAAAAAAGATACTTCTAAAGAGGCTCCTGTAAAAGTTGAAGAAGATGTTACACCTAAGGGAAGTGCAAATCTTCCTAAGACAGGTGGTACAATGGGTGGTTTCTTATCCCTCATCGGTATGGGACTCATAGGTTTAGCTCTTGCAATTAGGAAAAGAAAGTAATAAGCAGGGAATTAAATAATTATATTTAAGGTGGGATATCCGCTGTGCAGTTTATATGTACAGTGGGTATCTCTTTATTTTTATGGTGATTACATAAGAAACTTTGTTTATTTTGTATAGTAAAATCCTGAAACTTTGTCTAATTTGCTGAATACAAATATTAGTTAAAGTATTATAATATCTGTTGTAAATCTTATCTAGAGTCAGTCTAAGGTATATTTATTAATTCAAAAATTATATTTTCAAGTTATTTAATCCAAGTTTTAAGTTAGTTCAACTATTTTGTAAGAAAGGAGTTATGTTGGGAGAGAAGGATGTTTTATAAAAAAAGCTATTGGCTTTTAATGATGTATTTGCTGAATTTTTAAACGGTATTATGTTTGATGGCGAAGATGTGGTTAAAGAAGATGAATTGTATGATGTGCCAAGCTGGAGTCATTATAAGGGGGATGATAGAAGACATAGGTATCAGGACAGGGATGTAGCTAAGTTGTGGAAGCAAAAAGGATTGATTGTATCTTTGATTGGTGTCGAAAACCAGGATGTTCCGGATGAAGACATGGTTTTTAGGATTTTGTCTTATGATGGAGCATCTTACAGGACTCAGCTCGCAGAGAAAGATAGGAGAAAGAGAAAAACAAAGAGGAAAAATCGGGAACAGATGAAAGAAGAAAGTAGTAATTTAGGTATCTATCCGGTAATAACTTTTGTAATCTACTATGGTGAAGCAGAGTGGAAACATGAAACCACCTTGCGTAAAAGACTCAATATGGAAGAGAAAATAACTAATTATGTAGGTGATTATCATATTAATTTAATAGACTTGAAAAAACTAAGTGAAGATGATATAAATAAGTTTAAGAAGGACTTTAAGGTAATAGCTGATTATATAGTGAATGGAAGTAAGCAGACAACGAGTGATGTAGAATTAAATCATCCTGAAGAAGTGAGTGAGTTATTGTTAAAATTCACAGGAGAGGAGATTCCAAGCTCTTATAATATCGGGAATGGAGGAAGCAGCATGGAAATATTTCGAACCATTATTTGAAAGGAAAAGAGCAGAAGGCGAAGCGAAAGGTGAAAGCTGCCTTGCTAGGCTGATTAGCCGTCTACTTACAGAAGGTAAGAATGATGTCCTAAAGGATGTATTGGAAGATGAAAAACTAAGGCATGGTCTTTATAAGGAATATGGAATACAGTAGAATTTGTTTGTTTTTTGCCCTCTCCGGATGAAGGAGAGGGCATTTATTATTTGACAGGAAATTTCTCCGAAATTACCTGTCAAATAAAAATCTCTCCGAGGGATCGCACTGCGGCGGATATGTAGATGTCGCTCACGCGACCCACCGCAGGCGGTGAATCCTGCGAAGCAGGATTCTTTCTTGTTCTTAAAGATTTTATCTAGGCGTCTGATCTGGAAAAACTATTTTTCATTACACAGCTGGCATTATAAACAACCTTATTGAGGGCTGCGGTAGTCTGTTCTTCAAGCATTTTAGCTATTTCTTCATTTGCTCTTTCACAGAAAGCGGTATCAGAACTTTCTTTGTTCTTTGCTTTCTTTGTAAATTCTCTATCAAATTTGTTGATAAGTGCGTGGTTTTTAGACATTACGGCAGTCTGATAATGGTCAATATTTGGCAGACAGCGGTTAAAGTGTGCATCTGCAATTACACCAAGCAGCCTGCTTGCCCAATAGAAATTTCTACTGTCTACATCTGAGGTTGTATTTGCAAGGTATTTTGGAGTTTTGGTAATATTTGCATATAGTCCCACAAAGGTATTGAATACATTGCTGCCAAAGGCTATCCATTTAATTACCTTAAGTGCATCGGGCATATATGGGCGAATCTGCACAAGGGCGAGCACATCTGTACGGCTGATGCCGATTGGACGATACAACTCCTTTGCGCCATTAGTGTATGGATCATAAGGGGTATGTTGATAATGGTTTGAAAGTACCCATTTAATATCTTCAACGGTAATCTTTTTTTCAGGAACCCTGCACCAAGGAATGTTATCTGAAAGCGGAGTATAATCAGCATTATCGCCTATCCACTTGCTTGTAGTAGGATTGAAATGTCTCTGAGCTATCCAGGCACGGGGAGTGTTGTAAATGTGGTCAAGGTCGGAATGGGTTCCGAAAGTGTCCCTTGGGTTAAATGCTTTACAAAGGGTGAGGTCTAAATGATTGTCAGCAATGAATTCCCTAAGGTCATCTGAGCAGAGATATTCTTTTTTTCTCATTAAAAAGCATCATCAAAATCAAAGGTATCCAGTCCAAGCTGATTTGGAGCAACAACATAGCAGTCATCGGGAACTCTCCTTGCCATCCAATGATGTCCGCCTATGCTTTCAAGCCACCAAATCTCGTTTTCATCCTGAAAAGCAATGGCATTTGTTTCGTAAGTGCCATAAGTTTTTAGCAATTCTCCAAGCCTTAACACTCCCTCACGGGCGCTTCTTATATATGGGAGAACTATGGTAACTATGTCTTCCTCGCCTATGCCGCCTTTTTGCTCAGGAACATAATTTTTTGTGTTTTTTCTTCCTTTTGCAGGAGTGTATACTACCAGAGGATCAGCTCCCAGAACTCTTTCGTTGCAAGCTATGGTTTCGGTAGCTGTCATTGATACATTTAGCTCATTTACGCCACAGGCAGCCCAGATACCTTCTCCGTCAACGGCATTTGGGAGAGAGGTGTAGCGGAGAGGATTGTCAGGCAGCTCGATTTCAACTTTAGAGATTACTGAACGGTATTTCTTAGGCTGGGAATTAGGATGAACAACTGTAAATTTTTTGGGCATAAAGCTGCCGGAAGGTGAATCATCATTTCTGGCAACAAGTGTAGAGCCATCATAACTCGCTTTTTTTCCAACAAGGATTGTAGTACAAGACATAATATACTCCTTTCAAATATATACCTATAGATTAAATTAATCTGTATATAGGTATGGGTTGCTGTATTGATTATCTTGTCATAATTATAAGATATAATGAGATAAAAATCATCAAATAATTTGAAATTATTGCGGCAGGTAAAACCATAAAAAGCCTGTATCATAGATAATATACGATTTTAAGAGTAATAAGCCCTATTAATAACAGAAATGAGAAAAAAGAAAAATATTATAATTCAGGTTGATTTGTCATAGAAATAATGAGATAATATAGGGCGAGCCACAAAAATACTGTTTGAAGTATGAGATGGAGGTACTTGTAATTATGAAGGCACTGATTGCGTACTTTTCAAGAGCAGGGGGAAATTATTGCAGCGGGAAAATCAATTCGCTTGAAGAAGGTAATACTGCGGTTGTGGCACAAAAGATTGCATTAATAACAGGTGGGGAACTGTTTCGTATCAGGCAGGCAACACCGTATTCTGATGATTATGATACTTGTTTAGAGGAGAGTAAGGAGGACAAGGAAAAGGATGCCAGACCTGAGATAGTGGACTGCATAACAAGCATAGCTGACTATGATACCATCTTCATAGGATATCCTAATTATTGGGGTTCAATGCCGAGAGTCATGTTTACCTTCCTTGAGAAATTTGATTTTAGTGAAAAAATAATATATCCATTTTGTACCCATGAAGGCAGTGGGTTTGGAAATACTATATCGGAGTTAAAAGCAAGGTGTGAGGGAGCAGTTATTAAAGATGGGTTTTTAGTAGTCGGCTCAACAAAAGAAAATTATAATGAAGAGCTTAGGGCTTGGATTGAAGATAAGAAGAGTATTTAGTTAAAAGGGGTAAGAAATGGACATAAACCATGAGTTGTACAAGGTATTTTATCATGTAGCCAAAACGCTGAGTTTTTCAGAAGCATCAAAGGAACTTTTTATATCACAGTCGGCGGTGAGCCAGTCAATCAAGGTACTGGAAAAGAGGCTTGGACAGAAACTTTTTGTAAGAAGTACCAAGAAGGTTAGACTGACCAAGGAAGGAGAAATTCTCTTCAGCCATGTGGAACCGGCTATCAACCTTATAAGTCTTGGTGAGGCAAGGATATTGGAGTCAAAGTCTTTGGGAGGAGGACAGCTCAGCATTGGAGCAAGTGATACTATATGCAGGTATTATCTAAAACCCTTCCTAAAAGAATTCCATGAAAGATATCCAAATGTTCACATCAAGGTGGTGAATGGCACTTCATTAAAATGTGTGGAATATTTAAAAAACGGTTCAGTTGACCTTATAGTTGTAAATACGCCAAACAGTTCATTGGGGCAGGTTGGCAAAGTAGTGCCGGTAAAAGAGTTTAGAGATATTTTTGTAGCAAATAAAAAAGCCTTTCCTAAACTCATAAATGGAATAAAGGATGTTTCAGAGCTGCAGCAGTATCCTATGATGATGCTTGATAAGGCATCCACAACTAGTGAATTTCTTCACAAGCTTTTCTTAGAGCGGCATTTGGAACTTGTACCTTCGATTGAACTGGCAAGCAATGACCTGCTCATAGACCTTGCAAGAATAGGTCTGGGAATAGCCTGTGTTCCTAATTACTGCATAGAGGAAGAAAAAGAAAAAGAACTTTTTGTGGTTAAAATGAAGGATAACCTGCCTGAACGCGGCATAGCTGCCTGCTACAATGATATGGGTCAGATTGCAGAGCCGGTATTTCAATTCTTAAATCTTTTGAAAAACGAATAGGTTTTAATAGGAGATATATGAGTTATAGCAGATTTGATATAGAAGAGAAAAAACGAAAATATGGTTCGATTCCTAAAAAGCTTGGTTCTAAGGTTCTTATCTGGGGTGTCAGGCTCTTTATGGTAGCGGTGGTTACGGCCGCCATAACGGGAGGCTACCTAATCTATGGAAGTGTAGAAGGTATAATAGACAAGGCACCGGAGATAAATTCGGTAAATGTAATGCCGACAGGATTTAGGACCTATATTTACAATGCAAATGGGAAACGGGTGAGAACAGTTGTAGGAGCAGGAGCAAACCGTATATATAAGAAATTAAAAGATATACCTAAAGATGTTCAGGAAGCTTTTATTGCTATTGAGGACGAACGTTTTTACGAGCATGGCGGCATAGATGTGAGAGGTGCATTTAGAGCGGGCTTTGTTGCACTCTTATCAAAGGGAGCAAAGAAGCAGGGAGCCAGTACCCTTACCCAGCAGCTCTTAAAGAACCAGGTCTTTGCCGGCGGTGAAGAAGAGACAATCATGGCTGCAATAGAAAGAAAAATACAGGAGCAGTATCTTGCAATTCAGCTTGAACATATATACAGCAAGGATCAGATACTTGAATACTATTTAAATACTATAAATCTTGGCCAAAATACACTCGGAGTGCAGACAGCAGCACTTAGATATTTTAATAAAAATGTGAACAAGCTTACCCTTTCGGAAGCTACAGTGATAGCTGCAATTACCAAGAATCCTACAGCCAACAATCCTATAACACATCCTGAGGAAATGAACTAAGGCGGAAGGCAGTTCTTAACAATATGCTAAGGCTTGGTTATATTACGGAGAAAGAGCTGAAAGAGGCTGAAAATGATGATGTATATGCCAGAATTAAAGCTGTAAATAAGGATATAAAAGTAGATAATTCTGTAAACTCTTACTATGTAGATGCCACTATTAATCAGGTTGTGGAAGACTTGTGCAATGAAAAAGGCTACACTGTCACACAGGCATACAATTATCTTTATTCCGGTGGACTCAAGATATATACATATCAAGACCCGGATATTCAGAAGATTTGTAACAATGTGGTTTCCGATGAGAAAATGTTTGCCGGAATGCCTAATAAATGGAAGCTGACCTATGCCTTATCCATACAGAATAAAGAGGGTAAGACTATAAACTATTCAGAGGGACATATACAAAAAATGTTTAATCTGGATAGTATTATGTTCAATAAAAAAGGTGCGGCAGATGATTATATAAAGAAGTTTAAGAAATCAAAGCTAAAAGATGGCGGAGAGGTTATCGGAGAAAGAGTTGAATATACCATAGAACCACAGATTTCAGTGACTGTTATGGATCACAATACAGGTGCAGTGGTGGCTATACTTGGCGGCAGAGGTAAAAAAACAGGCAATCTGACTCTCAACAGGGCTACAGACTCTACCAGACAGCCAGGCTCATTATTTAAGGTCCTGTCTACCTTCCTTCCTGCCATTGATACAGCCGGCTATACCCTTGCCAGCGTACAGGATGATGGAGAGTATTTCTATCCAAATACGAATAAAGAAGTAAGAAACTGGTGGGGAAACAGCCATGAGGGACTAAGTTCATATAGAAGAGCCATATACCGCTCTATGAATGTGGTTACAGTTAAAGCTTTGGAAGCCATGGGTATGCAGCCGGCCTTTGCTTATCTTAAGGCTCTTGGCGTAACTACGCTCGCTGAGGCTGATAACAGTTATGCAGTTGCCCTTGGAGGTTTGTCTAAGGGAACTACCAATCTGGAGATTACAGGGGCATATGCAGCCATAGCCAATAAGGGTATATATATGAAACCAAGTTTTTACAGCAAGGTACTAGACCACGATGGAAATGTTGTGTTGGAACATAAGAAAATATCCAGACAGGTTATGAAGGATTCCACAGCATTTTTACTTACAGATGCTATGCATGATACACTTACACGTACGGATGCAACAGCATATGGTGCAAGACTTGCAGATGCAAATATGGGGCAGGCGGCCAAGACAGGAAGTTCGAGTTGGGATAATGATCTTTGGATTTCCGGATTTACACCTTATTATACCTGTACCTTATGGCTTGGTTATGATGAACAGACTTCTCAGATTGGTTATGAACTTAGACACCATCTATGTGGAAGGCTATAATGGATGGCATAAATGTGAAAAAGAAGCTCAAATCAAAGGCTTTTAAAAAGCCTGATTCCGTTGTAAAGGCAACAATATGTACTAAATGCGGTAAACTTGCAGTACCGGGGCTTTGCAATAATGCTCTTGGTGGTTCTACGGTTAAAGAGGAGTATTTTGCCATTGGCTCAGTACCAACAGAGAGCTGTGATGTGCATGTGAGGCTAAATATCTGTAGTACATCCGGACAGGCCGCAGGCCCTTATTGCCCTTCGGTGGTAAGCAGGGTATTCCTGGTTAAAAAGGAAGAAATAACGCAGACTGATGCCTATGGCAAGACTGTGAAGAGATATTATCATACAGCAGATTCACCATATGTACTCACTTCCCTGGTGCAGACACCATGTAGAACGCATCTTTCATACAGAGCCCCTGTTCGGCCCAAAAAGGCGGCAGAGAGCGGCGGTGGAGAGAGTACTCCTGCCAATGGTAAGGATGATTAAATTAAAAGAGGTGAAAAGTGTCATATAAGACAGTTAAAAAGGATGCTTTTGCGGAAATTGAAATAAAGAAATCAAAATTTATTGCCCACATAGCGGAGATAAAGTCTGAGGATGAGGCAGAAACATTTATAAAGCAGACAAGGAAAAAGTACTATGACGCTACACATAACTGTTCTGCTTACATACTTAATTCAGACAGGGGGATAAGGCATTCAAGTGATGATGGAGAACCTTCAGGAACTGCAGGTAAACCCATACTTGATGTAATTTCAGGTGCAGGGCTTTCAGATATAATAGTTGTTGTTACAAGATATTTTGGAGGAACTGAACTTGGAACAGGCGGGCTTGTAAGAGCATATTCCGGAGCAGCTGCTGAGGTTCTTAAGAATGCTGCAGTGGTTGAGATAACGGAGGCAAAACTAACGGAATTTATTATAGACTACGGATTATTACCAAAACTTCAGCATCTTTGCATGGAACTTGGTATTATCATATATGAGACTGAGTACTTAGAGAAGGTAAAAATATCTGTTTTAATCACTGAAGATAATTTAGGAAGGTTCTTCAAGGAAGTTACAGAAATGACAGCCGGTGCAATTAATGAGGCATCTGTAGTTAGGGAAGAACAGGTTTGTTTTTATATGGAAGAAGGAAAGGTTATCTTAGAAAAATAAACAGAATTATGGGGGTAGTTATGAAAGACACAACTTTAGTAGTAATGGCAGCGGGTATGGGAAGCAGATATGGCGGAATTAAACAGCTTGATGCTTTTGGACCTGAGGGCGAAGTAATTATGGATTATAGCGTATTTGATGCAATAAAGGCCGGGTTTAACAAGGTTGTCATCATTATAAGAAAAGATATTAAAGATGATTTTATGGAAATCATAGGCAACAGGCTCGAAGAAAAAGCAGGAGTTCCGGTTCACTATGTATATCAGGAAATGGATAATCTGCCAGAGGGATTTGAAGTTCCAAAGGGACGTACCAAGCCTTGGGGGACAGGGCAGGCACTGCTTGCGGCAAAAGAGTTTGTACACGAGCCATTCCTGGCAATAAATGCGGATGATTTTTATGGAAGTGAACCGTATAAGATTATGCACAATTTCCTTGCAAATGTTGATGAGAGCGATGGAAAGGCTCATTTTGGCATGGCAGGATACTTGCTTAAAAATACTCTAAGTGACAACGGTTCAGTGTCAAGAGGGATTTGCAGTGTGAATGATGAAGGTTACCTCCTGTCTATTGAAGAGCATTTAGATGTAGAAAAGTCAGGAAGTGGAGCAGTTGGCTTTACCGCAGGCGGTGAAAAACACGAACTTAGCCTTGATGATGTAACTTCAATGAACATGATGGGGCTTACACCGAAGGTGTTTGAGGCACTTGAGGAAGGCTTTAAGGATTTCCTGGGGAATATTTCATCAAACCCACTTAAGGCTGAGTTTTTCCATATCAAGGTTATTAGTGATATGATAAATTCAGGTAAGGCAGATATGAAGGTATTTAATACTGATGCCAAGTGGTTTGGAGTAACTTATCAGGAAGACAAGCCAACGGTTAAGGCAGCTATAGAGAAACTTACCAAGGACGGAGTTTATTCAGAAAAATTGTGGAGCTAAGTTATAATAAAAATGGAAGCCTGTTGAATTATCAGGCTTCCATTTTTATGTTTGCCGCATTTTGCGTCTATATGCACTGGGGGATATACTGCAATCTTTCATAAAACACTGGGTAAAATAGCTTTGAGACGAAAAACCGGCAGACTGTGCAATCTGTGCGATGCTGTAATCACTGTTGGCCAGCAGTTCTTTAGCAGCTCTTATGCGTATACCACAGAGGTAGTTAATAGGTGAAGAGCCAAAGTACTTGTTAAAAGAATGAATAAGGTAATATTTATTTAAATTTGACAGGTGTGCAAGGTCATCTATGGTTATTTTTGAAGCGTAGTTGGAGTCAAGGTATTTTTTTAACTTGAAACATTCTTTACTGGCATTTATAGTAGGTTCAGTACCTACATTTAACTTTGTAATCCTAAGTATTTCTATTAGAATAATCTCAAGTATATTCTGACAGATTCGATTAGAATACAGCTTATCCCCCTGTTGTTCAGCCAGCATCGAATCCATATATCTAATTATATCGGCATATTTATTTATGCAGTTGAAAATAAAATGGTTAGAGTCATTTAAGGTTAAGCTAAAGTTATCTACGGCAACAGCTATGTACTCAAGAGGCTTTTTTTCATCAGATTTCTCTGTGTGCGTAGTATTGGGGTTAACCAGGATGAAATCACCCTTTTTAAGTGGATATATGTTATTCTCAACATAAAAATCTCCAACACCGCCGGTTACTAAGAAAAGTTCGGTAAAAGGATGTGTGTGCAAAAAACTCGGCCAGTCATTTTCGTACTTTGTGTAAGTTATATATAAGAGATTGCTCTTTGAAGTATCTGATGATTTATCAGTTATTGTATAATTTGAAAACCCCATAACTCTCCTTTGTATTTTGGTACTTATGTAATGGTGTAAATGTCAAATGTTTTGATGCACATATTAATTAATGTAATATATTTTAATATATTTGTAGAAAAAAAGCAATATATATAAAAAAATAAGCAACATATATGTGGAAAAGAAACAAATATACATATATAATTACAGCATAAGTTGAATAAATTTCACAAAGGAGAAGTATTATGAGAATAAAGAAAATTTTAGCATTGACACTGGGATTGTCAATGGCTGTAACTTCACTTGCAGCCTGTGGTTCAAAGGGCGATACCACAAAGTCAACAACAAGCGGAAGTGCTTCCAATGGATCAATGAAGGCTTCAACGGCTTCAAATATGTCATCTGCAAAATCAACATCTGAAACAAAGGCAGGCGGTACACTCAAGCTTGCAGCTTTTTGAAGGTGGTAACGGAGCAGAGATTTGGAATCAGATTAAGGCAGCTTTTTGAGGCAGAGACAGGAGCAACAGTTGACCTTCATCTTTCATCAGAGCTTGATAAAGACCTTACGAAGTCTTTCCAGAACGGAGATATTCCTGATGTAGTCTATTATAACATGGGACAGAAGAGCGGATTCACAGAAACCATGTTAAAAGAGAAGGCAATTGCAGATATAACAGATGTATTTGATGATGAGCTTAAGAGCAGGTTGGTTGGGGGAATCACAGATAATGCTACAGCTCAGCCTTATGCAGATGGTAAAATTTACCTTGCACCTTGGACCTATGTGCCAACAGGTTTTTGGTATAATGCAGACCTTATCGGAGAAGGTAAGAAATACAGCCTTCCTACAACTTGGGATGAGTTCTTTGCACTTGGAGATCAGGCAAAGAAAGATGGTATTGCACTCTTCACCTATCCTACATCAGGATATTTTGACTGCTCCATGTACCAGATGTTAGCTCAGTCAGGTGGTATGGAATATTACAACAAGGCAGTTAACTATGACCCTGCTACCTGGACATCAAGTGAAGGTAAGAGGGTTGTGGATACAATAGCTAAGCTTGCTTCTAAGGACTACACTTGGTCAGATACAGTTGCAAATGCAAATGCTGATGGCGGATTCAAGAAGAACCAGCAGGCAGTTATTGATGGAAAAGCATTATTTATGCCAAACGGTAACTGGGTAATCGGTGAGATGGCAGCATCTACTCCTAAGGATTTCCACTGGGCAATGATGGCTCAGCCAAAGTTCTCAGCAGACCAGAAGACACATGTTTATACATATACAGAGCAGATTTGGATTCCAAAAGATGCAGCTAATATGGATCTTGCAAAGCAGTTTATTAAGTTTATGTACTCAGATAAGGTTGTTGAACTTATGCTTGCAAACAAGAGCGTAAATAAAGAGACTAACGAAGAGACTCCTGCTCCAATCATTTCCCCTGTAAAGGGTGCTTCTGATAAGCTTGAGGCAGGACCTGTAAAAGATTCTTATACACTTACAAGTGCAGATGGTACAGAGGCGGTTGCAGGTGTATGGGCAACAACAAAGCCAATCAATGGTTTTGATATGAAGGCTACAGTATACGGAGCTATTGATTCACTTAATACAGGAGAACTTACAGCAGCACAGTATCAGAAACAGCTTGAAGAGGCTTGGACTAAATTACTTGAAAATCTTGACAGATAACCAATTAGAATTTAACGGCGGGCTGTAACGGCCCGCTGTTTTTATAGGGAGATATCAATGAATAGAAAAAAAGCTGAAAGGCGGTTCATAGCTGCCTGCCTGACTCCGGCTGTGATTTTAGTGATTTTATTTATATTTATTCCTACCCTCAATGTATTTAGAATGTCATTGTATAGAATGGGAGGAATTACAAACAGGCAGACCTTTGTCGGCTTGATAATTTCAAAGACTTATTTGGAGATAAGAGTTTTCTTCAGGCTATGCAAAACTCCATATTGATAATAGTAATAGTTACTCTATGTACTGTATTTTTAGCTGTACTTTTTGCAACTCTGCTTCAGAGAGGCAAATTTATCGGACAGAATTTTTTCAGGGTAATATTTTATATACCAAATATTTTAAGTATCGTAGTTATAGCAGGTATTTTTGGAGCTATCTATGATCCATCAAGTGGTCTTCTCAATACTTTTCTTAGGGCTATCCACCTTGACTCACTTGCAAAACAGTGGATGGCAGAGCCTGATATTGTTATATATTCTGTTATCTTTGCCCTTGTATGGCAGGCTATAGGCTATTATATGGTAATGTACATGGCGAGTATGGCAGCGATTCCGCCTGATTTTTATGAGGCGGCTTCACTTGACGGTGCATCTGAAATCCATATGTTTTTTCAGATTACCCTTCCACTTATCTGGACAAGCATAAGAACAACGCTTACCTTCTATATCATAAGTACAATTAACCTAAGTTTCCTCTTTGTACAGATTATGTCAGATGGAGGGCCAAATGGTAAAACAGAGGTATTTCTAAACTATATGTATAAGCAGGCCTACGGAAATGGAGCTTACGGCTACGGTATGGCAATAGGAGTTACAGTATTTATATTCTCATTTGCACTTGCAGGAACTGTAAACAAGATTACAGAGAGAAAAGTATACCAATTCTAGGAAGGAGGGCTAACTGTGAAAAGAGTAGGAACCAAAGCTTTTATATCAGATTTTCGTTTATGCAGCACTTATAAGCCTTGCTATTTCAATCATCATTCCTGTAGGCTGGGTTTTTATGGCAAGCTTTTAAGAAAAATTCCGAGTTTTTTTAGGTGGTGATATCAGCCCTTGGGATCTTCCGAAGTCGCTTAATCTTGACAACTTTATTACAGCTTTTAGGGATGCAGGAATGGGTGAGTTCTTTACGAACTCGGTTATTGTAACTGCAATTGGAATAGTACTTCTTTTGGTACTTGCGCTTCCGGCGGCCTATGTACTTGCAAGGTTTTTCTTTAGGGGTAAAAAAATAATAGAGCTTGGATTTATGGGAGGATTATTTGTAAATATTAATTACATAGTAGTACCTATCTTCCTTATGTTAAGTGATGCAAATAAGGCACTTAAAGTTACTTTTTTTCTTGATAACAGATTTGTACTTGCACTTATTTATGCAGCAAGTGCCTTGCCTTTTACAATTTATCTTTTGAGTGCGTATTTTAAGACTCTTCCAAAGGGCTTTGAGGAAGCAGCTTATATAGATGGCTGCAGCCACTTTACAACCATGCTTAAGATAATGATACCAATGGCAAAACCAAGTATAATTACAGTTATATTATTTAACTTCCTATCATTTTGGAACGAATATATTATTGCATATACACTTATGGATAAGCATGAAACTCTTGCTATGGGACTTAAGAACCTTATGGCAGTTGAAAAGACGGCAACAAATTACGGTATTATGTATGCAGGTTTAGTAATTGTTATGCTCCCAACTCTGATACTTTATATTTTGGTACAGAGGAGACTTACAGAGGGCATGACATTAGGCGGGCTTAAGGGTTAAGGAGTATGGAATGAAAGAGAAGATAATTAGTTTGATCTTACTGTTAGGCTTTCTTATATCAGTGAGCCTAATCATATTGGGACAGAAAAATATATCGACAACCGGATTTACAAATGAAATCATAGGTCTTATAGGCCTTCTTACAGTGTTATGTGTGTATAATAGAAAATATAGATAAATCAATATATTTTGGTAGAATTTATCTTAACATAACATAATAGAAAATAAGTTAAGGAGAATATTAATGAACGGTAAAGGCAGGGTAACCATACCTACAGATATGGATGTTATTGAAGGAACAAAGGAACTCGCCAAGAGGTGGGGAGCGGACGCAGTAAGAGACTGCGATGGAACAGATTTTCCGGAAGAGTTAAAAGATGAGGGTTTAAAGGTATATTCTACTTATTACACTACCAGAAAAGACAACGCTTGGGCAAAGGCTAATCCTGATGAGATTCAGCAGGTCTATATAATGACACCTAGGTATACTGCAACTGAGGAAGAACTTAAGATTGACCTTATGAAGGGAATATACCCTGATATGCTTACTCCAAACTGCAGGGATGACATAAGAAGATGGTGGGAAGTAATAGACAGGACGACTGGAGAGGTAGTCCCTGTAACTGAGTGGAGTTATGACGAAAAGACTACAACTGTAGAAATAAAAACCCTGAGATTTCATGAGTATACGGTCAGCTTTTTAGCCTATATAATGTGGGATCCTGTACATATGTACAATGCAGTTGTAAATGACTGGCAAGGTGTGGAACATCAGATTACCTTTGATGTGCGCCAGCCCAAGACTCACGCATTTACAATGACAAGACTGCGTAAGTTTATAGAAGACCATCCTTATGTAAATGTCCTTAGATTTACCACCTTTTTCCACCAGTTTACCCTGATTTTTGACGAGATGGCAAGGGAGAGATATGTGGACTGGTATGGATATTCAGCTTCAGTAAGTCCTTATATATTGGAGCAGTTTGAGAAGGAAGCCGGCTATACCTTCAGGCCGGAGTTCATTATTGATCAGGGATATTATAATAACCAGTACAGAATTCCAAGCAAAGAATTCAGTGATTTTCAGGCATTTCAGAGAAGAGAAGTAGCTAAGATTGCTGGGGAGATGGTGGATATCTGCCATGAGTGTGGGAAAGAAGCTATGATGTTCCTTGGAGACCACTGGATAGGAACTGAGCCTTTTATGGAGGAGTTCAAGTCAATAGGCCTTGATGCCGTAGTAGGCAGTGTTGGAAATGGCTGTACTTTAAGGCTTATAAGCGACATTGAAGGAGTTAAGTATACAGAGGGACGCTTCCTTCCGTACTTCTTCCCTGATACCTTCCACGAGGGTGGAAATCCTGTTAAGGAAGCAAAGGAAAACTGGGTTACGGCAAGAAGGGCAATCCTTAGAAAGCCTATTGATAGAATTGGCTATGGCGGTTACTTAAAGCTTGCAATGCAGTTTCCTGACTTTGTAGACTATGTAGAGAGTGTATGTGATGAATTCAGAGTTCTGTATGACAACATAAAGGGCTGCAAGGCACACTCAATAAAAAAGGTAGCTGTGCTTAACTGCTGGGGCAAGATGAGGGCCTGGGGCAACCACATGGTTCACCACGCACTTTATCAGAAGCAAAATTATTCATATTATGGTATAATAGAAGCATTATCAGGTGCACCCTTTGATGTAAGGTTCATAAGTTTTGAGGACATTCTTAAAGATAAAAATATTCTTTCGGATATTGATGTAATTATAAATGTAGGTGATGCTGATACTGCACACGGCGGTGGAGAATATTGGAGCAATCCTCTCATAATAACTGCAATTACGGAGTTTGTATATAACGGAGGGGGTTTTATCGGAGTAGGCGAGCCAAGTGCACATCAGGCTAACGGGCGTTTCTTCCAGCTTGCAAATATCTTAGGAGTAGAGGAAGAAAGAGGTTTTACCTTAGGCTATGACAAATATAACTGGGAAGAAAAGAAGCACTTTATTCTTGAAGATATTACTAAGGAAGTAGACTTTGGTGAAGGTAAGAAAAATATTTATGCCTTTGAAGGAACTGACATCCTTGTTCAGAGAGATAAAGAAGTCCAGCTTGCAGTAAATGGCTTCGGAAAGGGTAGAAGCGTGTATATAAGCGGACTTAAGTACAGCTTTGAAAACAGCAGACTGCTTTACAGGGCTATAATGTGGAGTACAGGAGCAGAGGCTGAACTTAAAAAATGGTTCTCTTCAAACTTTAATGTGGAGGTACATGCTTATCTTAACAGTGGAAAATACTGTGTAGTAAATAATACTTATGAGCCACAGACAACTACCGTTTATAAGGGGGATGGCACTTCATTTAACCTTAACATGGAGGCAAACCAGATAATTTGGTATGAAATATAGGGATAGAAAGGGGAAATTATGGAAAAAATTCTAAAAGCATTTGCCTTTGACGGGAAGGTGGTTTCTTCAGAAAAATATGGGAGCGGGCATATCAATTCTACTTTTTTAGTAGTAACTGATACAGGAAAAAGATACATACTTCAGAAGATTAATAATACAATATTTCCTAATGTAGAAGGCCTGATGAATAATATTATGCTTGTAACAGAGCACTTAAAAAAGAAGTATGATGACCCAAGAAGAGTTCTTAACATAATTAAGACAACAGATGGAAAGCCTTACACAGAGGTCGGTGGGGAGTATTGGCGGGCCTATGATTTTGTTGAGGATTCAATCTGTTTACAGCTTCCTGAAAATAATGATGACTTTTATGAAAGTGCGGTAGCCTTTGGAAATTTTGGGCAGGAACTATCAGATTTTCCTGTTGAAAAGCTTATAGAGGTAATACCTGATTTCCATAATACACCTAGCAGATTTAAGAAGTTTCATGAAGTCCTTGAAAAAGATCCTTTAGGAAGGGCTGCTCTTGTTCAGGAAGAAATCAAATTTTGTTTAGACAGAGAAGCAGAAATGGGAACCTTACAGCGTCTTAGAAATGAAAAGGTTCTTCCTGACAGGGTTACACACAATGATACCAAATTAAATAATGTTCTTCTTGACAAGAATACAAGAAAATCTCTCTGTGTTATAGATTTGGATACAGTTATGCCTGGACTTTGCCTGTATGATTATGGCGATTCTATCAGGTTTGGGGCTTCAACAGCCTTAGAGGATGAAAAAGATTTATCAAAGGTAAGTATGAGTCTTGAACTTTTTGAAATATATACAAAAGGTTTCCTTAAGTCATGCCCATACCTTACCGAAGCGGAAAGGGAATATCTTCCTATGGGGGCTAAGACCATGACATTTGAATGTGGACTGCGTTTTCTGACTGACTATATAGATGGCGACCACTATTTTGCAGTACATAGGGAAGGTCATAACTTAGACAGGGCTAGAACTCAGTTTAAGCTGGTGGCTGATATGGAGGATAAGTGGGACGAAATGAAAAAGGCAGTAATGGAAATGTAATCAGTACTAAATATTAATAGGCCGTCATAATTAGAGAATGGAGGAAGCCATGCAGAGAAGAATGAAGGAAACTTTGCATGGCTTCCTTTATACACTTGTACAGGTGTTAATTTGAACTAAATGATTAAGTCTGATACTTTACATAGGGTGGATGTAATGATAAAATATTTAAAAGATTTTGTTATGTTATATTTAGAAGAAAATATTTAATCAGAGGTATGGATGATAGCATTTAAAATAGTGGATGTCAAGGATTTTATGAATAAACTTCTCATGGGAGAGGTATTCAATAACTTTTTGCTTGTATCCTTTGAAATAAATAATTATGTAAAGATTACTATAGACGGAGAGAGAAATAAAGCCTGGTATCAGGATGAAATAATGGGCAGACATGTGAGCTGGAGAGAGATTAAGGACAGAATTTCATCTCTGATAAAGGGTGACAGAGTACCGCTTAGTATAAAAGGTGTCTTTAGGCTTTCGGAAGAAAATACAGACAAAATGGCTTCAAAGCTTGGAATAAAAGGGGCTGTAGAACAGGATTATGGCCTGTTTTTTACCCTTAAATTTGAAAAGGGTGATATCAATATAGTTACAGGAGTGTCGGTAACAGACTTCTTAATGAGTAAGGAAATTGGAAATTTGTGGGACGAGGATCTGCTCAAATTTCTTAAATATTATAAGATTGCAGTTGAAATACTGTAACCTGGTATAGGAGGATATTATGAAAGTATTAGTAACAGGTGGTGCAGGCTATATAGGGAGTCATACTTGTGTAGAACTTCTTAACGCAGGACATGAGGTAGTAGCTTTTGACAATTTCTACAACTCAAGTATGGAGTCAATAAATAGGGTAGAAAGGATTACAGGAAAGAGCGTTAAGTTCTATGAAGCGGACATGCTTGACAGTGCAGCTCTTGATAAGATATTTACAGAAAATAAAATAGATGCTGTAATACATTTTGCAGGATACAAGGCCGTTGGAGAGAGTGTACATAAGCCTCTTGAGTACTATTATAACAATATTACCGGTACACTCATACTTGTGGAAGCAATGAAAAAACATGGAGTAAAGAATATAATTTTCTCATCTTCTGCAACTGTATACGGTGAACCTGAGAAACTTCCTCTTACAGAGGATATGCCACATGGACAGGCATCATCTCCATATGGGGCAACCAAGATGATGCAGGAGGAGATGTTTAAGGACTTCCATGTTGCAGACAATGACTTTAGCGTGATTTTGTTAAGATACTTTAACCCAATTGGAGCCCACGAAAGCGGACTTATAGGAGAAGATCCTAAGGGAATACCTAATAATCTTGTACCTTATATTGCACAGGTGGCTGTTGGAAAGCTTCCAAAACTCGGTATCTTTGGTGATGACTATGATACGGCAGATGGTACCTGCCTTAGGGATTATATCCATGTAGTGGATCTTGCAAGGGGACATGTGCTTGCTCTTCAGAAGTTTGAGGAGGAGCCTGCGGTTAGAATATACAATCTGGGTACAGGTAATGGAATTTCCGTACTTGAAGTATTACATGCTTTTGAGAAGGCCTGCGGTAAAAAGCTTGACTATGAAATGAAACCAAGAAGAGATGGAGATGTGCCTGTATGTTATGCAGACAGTTCAAAGGCTGAAAAAGAGCTTGGATTTAAGGCTGAGTTTGGCATAGAGAGAATGTGTGCAGATTCTTGGAGATGGCAGTCTATGAACCCTGATGGATATAGAGGATAGAATGTGATGTGAAAAGGAGGAACTTATGAAATTATTTAAGAAACTTGTTACTACAGCCTGTTTTATATCTATGGCAGTAGGAAATATAATGCCTGTAGATGCTGCCTTGAAAGAAAAGGATATTATCTGGATAGGAGCAGGGTATCATGCGTCAGAAGGAATTAATGGGATTAGTGTAGATGTAGATACTATATATGGAAAGAATGTAGTATATAAATCAGCGGCAAACGATAAGTATCAGATATATTTTGGAGCCACGGGTGAAAAGACAGGGTTTAAGTTTAAGAAAGTTACAGGGCTTGCAGGTGGGGACTTCTTTTATGTAAAAACCACTAAAAATTCTCATAATGGCATGATAATTGATGAAGAAGGAAATGAAATTTATTCAGGACTTAGAAATATAGCTGATGACATTATAGCTGATTATAGCGGTTGGCGCTCAATCATAGGAATTGAAAATGACAGGTTTATCTGTGGTGAAACCAAAGAAGGACTGGTCATACTCGATGCCAAGAGAAACTTCAGGGTAATAAGAAGGTATAAGGGATATAAGATTGATTCTAAAGATGAGATTTATAAGACAAAGGTAAATAACAGGAGATATATTCGAATTAGGGATAAGGCAAAAGGCAGGCTGGGATACCTTTGGCTTTCACAGAAATCAGGCGTTTCCGGGATTATAATAAAAAATCTTGCCAAAAATGCAGAACTTCTGATGAATAGGGAAGGAGAATATAAAATAATATATGAATCAGACAACTATACCAGTATGAAAATCAAGAATATTAATGGTAAGGTTGTTTGGTACGGAAAGAATAAGTTAGTAAGCGAAACAGCCGGAAACCTTATAGGAGGAAGAGAATCTTATTTAAGATCAAGCATTTATCCATATAAGGGTGCAAGTAAAGAAGAGGCTGGAACCCATATTCTGTTTTCTGTTAGAAATATCAAAACAGATAAATATGGTATAGTTAGAGATGATGGAAAGACAATGTTAGGGTTCAGGTACTCTGGCATTTCTAAAGCATACAAGGACATGGCCATAGTTGAAGACAGACATGATAAGGAGTATCTTGTAAATTATAAAAATAATAAACTAACTTCTAAAAAATATGACAAGATTTATACCTTCAATAATGGTAAAGCGGTAGTAAAGCTTGATAATAAATATGGGATTATTTCCAGTACCGGGAAAGAACTTGTCAAACCAACCTACAGTAAGCTTATAGCCACGAAACTCGATGAGGCTGATACTTTTGATGGATATGGCGTATACGAAACTAAAATAAAAAATATTTCTGATGGAATGATAGTTAAAAAGGGTGATGAATATATCTATGTAAATAAGGAAGGTAAACAAAAGGTTATAGAGGAGGCTTATGATAACATTAAAAAGCTTTCAAATAAAAAATATAATGTAAGCCCATTGCTTGTAACAATGTTGGATGATAAATTCGGTATTATGGCAGCAGATGGTAAAGAGTTGCACAAACCTAAGTATGAATTTTTCCGAGTTTTAAGCAAGTCAGAGGGAATATTCTCGCTCGGTATTAAAAAATATGGAAAGACAGGTGGCTATGTATCTGAGACAATTATAGATAAATATGGTAAAAAACTCTTTACCCTAAGCCATACAAAATCTATAAAGAGAGTATATACAGGAGAATACATTGTAGTAAAAGATAAGTCTGCGTCAAAAGATAAGAAACAGAGAAGGTAGTGCTCTATGATGCACAGTGGAAGAAAATTGCTGAATTTAATAACAAATGGGCAGAAATAGAGAATTATTCCAATGGTCTTTTCATAGCTGTGAACAAAGATAATGAGTATGGTATTGTGGATAAGACAGGAAAGGCAGTGCTCCCGTTCAAATACAAGGATATTAGTTTTGACGGTGATTGTATTACAGTTAAGGAAGCTTATGACGGTCTTATATTAAAAGGAATTTTAGTTAGGTAATATCATCTAATAAAGGACAAACTTATGAAAGCAGCCTACAAAGAACCGGATTATGAAAGTATATTCAGGGAAAATGAAGGTAAACCGTTAAAAACGCTGATAGCCATTTATCAGGGGAAGTATGTCAAGCTTTTTTGGTCAGTAGTCTTTTTCCTTATAAAAGACTCGCCGTCTTGGATATCTCCCCTTGTAATGGCTGCGATGATTGATATAATCACAAAGCCTGATGCGGACGCTGTTAAAAAGATTATTCTAAACTCAGTCTTCATCATACTTCTAACGGTGCAAAATGTTCCTACAAGTTACATTCATGTGTATTTTTACGCCAAGACCATCAGGCAGGTGGAAAAGGAGTTAAGATGCGCTCTGGTTAGAAAGCTCCAGCAGCTATCCATCTCTTATCATACCCAGATGGAGTCGGGAAGGCTTCAGTCAAAGGTTATGAGGGATGTGGAGCAGATAGAGAACCTTAGCTCGCAGATATTTATAACTGTGCTCTATATAGTTGTAAATATAGTGGCTGCCCTTGTCATTGTCATAACCAAGAGTAAAATCGTCTTTGGATTCTTTCTTGCGGCTGTACCTGTGGCGGTTCTGCTCATGCTTTATTTCAGAGAGAAGGTAAAGAACTACAACACTGCATTTCGTAAAGAAATGGAAGAGACTACAGTTTCAGTGGTTAAAATGATGGAGATGATACCTGTAGCAAAGGCACATGCCCTTGAAAGAAGAGAACTTAACAAGATGGAGAAAAGGCTTGTAAAGGTGGCAGACAAGGGCTTTAGGCTTGATATGATACAGACTTACTTCGGTGCATGGAGCTGGGTAGTATTTCAGGTGTTTAGAGTGTTCTGCCTTATATTTACTGCCTTTATGGCACTTAACAAGAAAATAAGTATAGGTGATGTGGCTATGTACCAGTCTTACTTTGGTACTGTAGTTGGCTGTATAGCAGGTATAGTAGGTCTTGTGCCTGTTGTAACCAAGGGACTAGAGTCGGTGACTTCGATTTCTGATATTATGCTTAGCAACGACATTGAGGGCAGTGATAAATAAGCTTAAGCCTGAGATTAAGGGCTTTGTAGAATTTGACAATGTAGGCTTCAAGTATGATGACAGCGATGAGCCTCTCTTTAGTGGTCTTAGCTTCAAGGCAAGTCCCGGTGAAACCATAGCCATAGTAGGAGCTTCGGGAGCAGGTAAAACTACCATACTCAACCTGATAATTGGCTTTATGAGGGCTACTGAGGGCAGGGTGCTTATAGACGGTTGTGACATAAAGGAGATGAACCTCCATCATTACCGCAAGAAATTGGCTGTAGTTCCGCAGAATTCCATACTTTTTAGTGGTACTTTAAGGGAAAATATTACCTATGGACTGGATGATGTATCCGAGGAAGAGCTTCAAAAGGTAATAGATGCCGCAAACTTAAGAGAGCTTGTAGACAGCCTGCCAGACGGTCTTGAAACAGTCCTAAAGGAGCATGGAGGCAATTTCTCAGGAGGACAGAAACAGAGAATCTCCATAGCAAGAGCATTTATAAGAAATCCAAGGGTGCTAATTCTAGATGAGGCTACCTCTGCGCTTGATACAGTTTCCGAAAGACAGATACAGGAGGCTGTGGCAAAGCTGTCAAAAGACAGGACTACATTTGTAGTAGCGCACAGACTTTCAACCATCCGAAATGCCGATAAAATAGCGGTCATGGAAAAGGGCGGTATGAAGGAATTTGGCAACTACGAAGAGCTTATGGAGCTTAGGGGAAGCTTTTATGAATTGATGGAAATGCAGCAGGGGTAGGGGATAAAACACTATTATATTACATTGTATTGTAAATGTAACATTATTGCAATATAATAAGAAATGAAATTCAATTGAACTTATTGTTTTTAGACAAACTAATGATAATGACTAAAAAGGAGAGATATGTATGGCACAGTCTACTTTAAGTATAAGAATTAATAGTGAGGATAAAAAAGGTTTCGAGAACTTTTGTGAACAGGTAGGTATGAATGCTTCGGTTGCTGTCAATATGTTTGTAAAAACGGTTATTAGAGAACAGAGGCTTCCTTTTGAGGTAAAAGCGGACCCATTTTATAGTGCTGCTAATATGGAACGACTTGAAAAATCAGTGAAACAGCTTAAAGCAGGAAAAGGTAAAGAACATGAACTGATAGAGGTGGAAGATTGAAGAAAATTTGGTCAGATGAAGCTTGAAATAGCTCAATGTGGTTCACATTATAGAGATAAATAATGGAGGAAATGTTGCAAAACAGGAATAAACTACTGCTTGATATCTTGCAGGAAGAAATCTTCGAGCTATGCTGGTGGGATATATCACAAAACCCAGATAGAGCTTACATATAATTCTAACCATATTGAAGGAAGCAGTCTCACTCACGAGCAGACTAGGTATATATTCGAAACCAATACTATAGATGTAGAAAATGGCAGTATCAATGTAGATGATGTGATTGAAACAGCAAATCATTTCCGCATAGTCAGCCTTATAATCGACAATGCAAAGTCTACGCTCACACAAGAATTTATAAAGGAGTTACATTTACTTCTTAAAAATGGAACCAGTGATTCAAGAAGAGATTGGTTTGTGGTTGGAGACTATAAGAAGCTTCCCAATGAAGTGGGTGGAATGCACACTACCCCTCCTGAAGAGGTGTCTGGCAAGATGAAAGAGCTGTTAGATGAGTATAATGCAAAAGAAGAAAAAAGCTTAGATGATGTTTTGGACTTTCATGCAAAATTTGAAAAAATTCATCCATTTCAGGACGGAAACGGTCGTGTCGGTAGACTGATTATGTTCAAGGAATGCCTGAAATACAACATTGTACCATTTATTATAGAAGATGATTTGAAAATGTTTTATTACCGTGGTCTTGCAGAATGGGAAACAGAAAAAGGCTATCTAAGAGATACCTGCTTAACTGCACAGGATAGGTATAAGGCTTATTTGGATTATTTTAGGATTGGGTATTAGCACTTGTAAACTCTATAAATAAATGATAAACTACTATTAGTTACAAATAACAGAACTAATATGCGAGGTTGTTTATGATAATAATGAATTTAGAACTGGATAATATATATGGCTTCAAGGATTTTAAGATGAATTTTGCTTATCCAAAGAAGATAGTTGGAAGCACCATTCCTAATGAACATCTGCCGGAAAGACCCAATTTTAGATATAAAAAAGTTAATATTATAATGGGAGGTAATGCATCAGGAAAAACCACTTTAGGGAAGGCAATTAGGGATATTTTTTATAGTATTGCATTAAAACAGTTTGATGGCTTAGGAAATGCTATAAGTGATAAAAATAAAGTCGGAAAATTCAGTGCAGATATTGTTTTAGTCGAAAATGTTATGCACAGATTTATCGGAGAAATTTTTCCGGATAATAAGAAAGTTATTATACAGGTGCAGAAAGCATATATAGCAAAAAACGATTCATATGAAAAATGCTGTAAAAAATTAGAAGAAACAACTAAAGAAATAGAGAATGAAAGAATAACCAAGATAGGCTGGAATTTTGCCCTAAGTGAAGGCAGTGAATTCATTTTAATTAATAATACGGATGATGGATTAAAGCTGGCAGTACTTGAAAAAGTTTTGCAGGCACTTGATACCGATATAATCTCTGTAAAAAAATTAGATGTTAAAGACAGTTATGTAATAAAAAAAGAAAATCAGGAGATAATTATACAGGAAGGTGAGGTAATTAAGGAAAGTAAGTTATCAAGTGGAACAGTAGCAGGAATTAGGATTGCAGATTTGATAAGTTCAATTATTTTAAGAGAAAATGGTTTCTACTACTGTGACGAAAAATTCTCTTATGTGCATTCTGATTTGGAGCAGGCATTTTTAAGTGTGATGATTAATAAGCTTGGAGGCGGAGAGCAGCTATTTTTCACCTCGCACAATATGGACTTATTGGACATGAATCTTCCAAGACATAGTTTTTCTTTTTTAAGAAAACGAGAAAAAATAGAAGTAGTATATCCAAGTGAGTATATAAAGAAAAATGATATATCTCTTAGAAATGCAATGGAAAATGATGTATTTGATGTAGTTCCAAGCAGAGATAAAATATATGAACTGGAGGATATAGCTATTGAAGATTAAAAATAATCCGGTTCAGTATTTTTGTCGAAGGTGAAACAGAAAAGGCATTTATAGAACAAATTAGAAATAAATATGTTTTATCAGGGAAAATTGATGTACTAAATATTTTACAAAATGAAATTAAAAATAGCAGGCTCATAAGTATAAAACCGAATACAACAATAATATTGATTTTTGATACTGATGTTCAAGAAAAAGAACTGTTAAAACAGACTTACTCAGAACATCAAAAATTTTGAAAGATTCAAAACATATAAAAAGAAGTTATTGTTATTCCACAGGTTTTAAACTTTGAAGATGAGCTTGTTTATGCTACAAATATCAAATCTATAGAGAAATTTATTCCAAAATGTACTAAGAAAGAATTTAAGGGTAAGTTTATCAAACTTGGTTCCGGTATGGTTGCTATGCTGGAAAAAGCAAGATTTTTAATGCAGATAAACTTTGGTCACGAAGTGTAAATAATGGCAACATATTTTTATATCATAAATAAAGATAAAAATAATGTCAGCTAAAATAAAAAAATATAGTATTACCATCCTTGCAAATTTGTACCCAATTTCTAGGGTAAACTATCTTCCAAAACGCTAAAATGATAAGCGAAAGGAGGGAATTAAAGTGAATATCATAAAATTGTTTAATGATACTGTGAATTATATAGAAACAGTACTTGATGGTGAGATTGATGAGAAGAAGATTTCAAGCCTGTCTGGCTATTCTTATCCGATGTTTAGCAGACTTTTCTCTATGCTTACAGAGATAACGCTTTCTGAATACATAAGAACCAGAAGGCTGACTGAGGCAGCAATAGATTTGCGGGATACAGACGAAAAAATAATCGACATAGCAATGAAATACGGCTACGAATCACCTGACGCTTTTGGTGCTGCTTTCAAAAAATTCCATGGCTTTACTCCCTCAGAAGTAAAAGAAGGGAAGCCGTTTAAGCTGGTTTCTAAAATTCAGCTCGCGCTTAGCGTAAAGGGAGGAAGAAGCATGGATATTAAGATTGAAAAGAAACAGGCATTTAAGGTAGCAGGGTATAATGAGCAGGATATAAACTCATCACTATGCCCGAATGTATGGGATAAACTATATGGAAAGTACAGCCACGAAGAACTGGAAGGACTCGGTACAGGAGAAAGTGTAGGAATTTGCCATGATGTAGAAAGCCCTGACAGAATAAACTATATGGCAGGATATATTACTACAGATGTAGAAAAGGCTAAGGCTATGGGACTGGAAGTTTTAGAGGTTGACGAGGCAGAGTATGCAGTAGTTAAATTAACGGGAAAGGTACCGGAGTGTATACATGCCGGTTGGAAATACCTGATGGAGGTATTCTTCCCGGAACATGGCTATATCCATTCAGGAAAGCCTGATTTCGAGTATTATTTCAAAGGCGATATGCACAGCTCTGATTATAAAATGGAGCTTTGGGTACCTTTGGTGAAGGCTTAAATCTGATTACCTGGATAAACAGTCAAGTACAAAAAACTCCCACAGAATAATGAATATTTTGTGGGAGTAAATCTACATATACTTTACTTTTTTATGTCCTTAATCTTTTTGTCTATTTTTAAGTAAATATCATATATATCCTTAAGGCACTCTTTGGGTACCAAAATATAAGCTGTCTGCAATATCTGTTTACTGTCTTTATAATCTTTTATTTCAATAAATTCATTTGATTTTATTTTGGTAATCCTTGCCCTTCCATATGCTATTCCATTCCTAATATGACGCACAAAATCTTTTCCTAAACTTTTGCAATCAGGATTAGTCTGCTCTAGTATTATTTTAGTATTATGTTCTCTTTTTGTCGGAAATTTTATAATACCTTCCTTGCCGTATTTAAAATCAATTTTTTCCAGATAAGCAAGCTGCTTGATTTTTTTAGTAAATGTGTGTATGTAATTGTTCCAATTATCTCTTTTAAAATGTTCTGAAGATAAATACCAATCTAAAGCCGGTGCATAATCGTCTAATAACTTCCTTTTTGCTAAAGACTTAAAAAAATTGTTACTCATAATTATTTAACCGGTTGTTCTTTTTTCCAATGATCTAAAGCTTTAAAGCTATTATAACAATCTGTACACATATTTGTGCGATTAATTGATTTTGCGTTTTCCGAACCTTTTTGAAATGATCTATGGCATGATTTACATTCTACATTGCTATTATTATTTTCTATACTCGCAAGCAATTCTTTCGTACTAGTTATTTCATCAATAATTTCTTTCCCCTTATTTTTTACATCTAGTAAAACCTCTGCGTCAAGAGTGTTAACACCATCAATTTGCCTAGGTAAATAATCGTACAATTCACAGGCCAAATCCAATCTAGCATCAAAGGAAAGAGGTGTAGGACTCTTGCAATCAATTGTTGCATATAAATAATGTCCGTAATATCTACGCTTTTTAACACTTAATGAATATGATATACCAGATAGCTTATATTTTTTCCAAATCTTATTACCAAAAATCTTTGGTATTACCTCATCCAATTGAGCTTTATATGTCTTTTTGTAGCCTTCTATTTTTTTATGTGTTCAGAAATTTTAGGAATCATAATAATAGTTAAAAACTAAAACAACTATTATTAACCATATTCTCCGTTTTTTTGTTTTTCATTTTATCAATTTTTCCTTTCTGGCTAAGCTTAAAAGAAACAATTGTATGATGTGTTTATCAAAAATATAATAAATATCTTGCAAAACAAGCTCACATTAGTTGTTATGTATTTAGTACATATACCATTATATATATATATATATATATAATGTCAAGTAGGCTAATAGTGGGAAAATACAAGGAATTTATATATGATTTTTTTGAACTATTTAAATATATAATAATATTATAAATCTAAATATTGTTATTATGAAAAAAATCGAAAGGGAGTTAAAACTAATATTATTTTTGAAGGCGATATGCACAGCTCTGATTATAAAATGGAGCTTTGGGTACCTTTGGTGAAGGCTTAATATTGAGATTGTTCATGCTGCATGGCAAATATAGATGACGCCAGTTAAGGTCAATTGATATTATAGACATATTATAATATAATATGTCTATATTTTTTTGGAGGCAAGCCTATGTTTATCAAACAGGAAACAATCAGACCATCAGTAGATCTGCGTAATCATTATAATGAAATATCCAGACAATGCAGGGAAGAGAAGGAAGCAGTTATAATTACCGTAAATGGACGGGGAGATACGGTTTCCATCGGATATGAGGAATATAAAAGAATGAAAGCCCGAATTGAACTTTAGAGGTTCTTGCAGAAGCTGATGAAGATGTTAAATATGAGAGAGTTGTTCCTATTAAGGATACTTTTGATGATTTGAGAGATATTCTTAAGGAGGAGAGGATTTGAAATATGGGATTATAAGAACTGATACAGCCAATGCTCTGATAAGGGAAATTATTCTTTATATTGCTGAAAATTTTGGAAATAGCGTGGCTTTGAAGAAATTAGGTGAACTTGAAGAAGCTATATTATCTTTAGGGGACAATCCTTATATCGGAACTACACCAAAATACAATGTATTAAAAAGACAGGGCTATATGGTATTAATTCTTGAAAAAAATCTTGTCTTTTATAAAATAAAGGAAAAGATAGTTACTGTATATACGGTGCTTGGGCAGATACAAAATTATTTGGACATCATACGGGGGCTATAGGTATGATTATATTCACGAAAGAGGATGACTGATGGAAGATAAATCACTTATTATAAAAAAGCTAGAAAATGAAGGGATATCTGTAACTAAAGAGCAATGTGACAAACTCTATAGATTCTACGAGATGGTAATAGAAAAAAACAAGGTAATGAACCTTACAGCAATCACAGACTACGAAGAATTTGTCATCAAGCACTTTGTAGACAGCCTAATGATAGCAAAGGTAATGGATATGACTACACCTATGACTGTGCTGGATATAGGTACAGGCGCAGGCTTTCCGGGAGTTCCTATCAAGATAGTATTCCCTGAAACTAAGGTGCTGCTCCTTGATTCCCTCAATAAAAGATTGAACTTCTTAAATGAGGTAATCGAGGAACTTGAGCTTAAAGATATAGCTACCATACATTCCAGAGCGGAGGAGCTCCAGACCAAGGGAGAATACAGAGAAAGCTTTGACCTATGCGTATCAAGGGCTGTATCTGCTCTGCCTACCCTTAGCGAATACTGTCTCCCTTATGTTAAACCAGGTGGGAAATTTGTGGCTTATAAGGCAGTTGGAGCCGATGAAGAAATCGAAGCATCAAAGACTGCTATTAGGGTGCTTGGTGGAGAAATAAAGGATAAAGCACAGTTTACCATAAAGGATACCGACTATACCAGGGTGCTGATTTCTATAGAAAAGATAAAAAATACTCCGAAAAAAATATCCTCGTGCGGGTGGAAAACCAAGCAAGAATCCGCTATGCTAGAATGAGAAGGCAATGAGCTTACTTTTTGATTTGACTTAGTGATGCCTTCACTGATGTTATGTTCGTTTGACTAAGTGACACCTTCACTAATAAATGCCCAGACTCGCTCCGGTTTTTCTGTGAGAGGCGGTTTAAGAATAGCTCCTTTGACGAAAAACCTAATGCGCTCACTTTTTGGCAGTGACTCGTACTTTGCAAGGTGCGAAGCAACGAAGCAAAGTGTGTTAGTTCTGCCTATATAATAGCTGTCCGCAATTGACGAGTGCGAAGCACGAAGTCAGAGCGGCAACAGCGAACTATGCGGCATTATTAGTTCCGGCTGTTTGATTAGAACAACAAAGGTAAGCAGATTGTGAGAAGGGGATGTAGCAAGACGGTCTATGCGGCATTATTAGTTTCGGCTGAGTGTTAATAAGTAATGCTGCCCACTACTTACGAGTGCTTGCACGAAGTCAGAGCGGCAACAGCGAACTATGCGGCATTATTAGTTTCGGCTGCTTAACTAGTAGAACAAAAGTAAGCACATTGGGAAAAGAAAATGTAAGTAAGACAGACTTGCAGTATACAGCCAAGAATGATAGAATTCTAAGCGAGCGCATTAGGCGTAGCGAAGCGGATGCCGGAGCGAGTCTGAAATTCTATCATTCTTGGCGTTACAAAGCAACATAGAGATTAAAACAGTAATAACATGTGTCACAAGCGACATATATTGTATCAATGTTATGAGGGCAAGTTCCGGCAGAAACTTGCCTAGAGATTTATTGGAGGAAACATGGAAATTTGGGACGGTTATAATAGAGACGAAACCCTTGCAGGCGTTGACCTGGTTAGGGGAGAAAAGATACCGGATGGGCTTTATCATCTGGTATGCGAAGTGCTGGTTCAGCATGAGGACGGCGATTTTCTACTTATGAAGCGAGACCTAAACAAGCCTACCAATCCCGGCAAATACGAAGCCACAGCAGGAGGAAGCGCACTAAAAGGCGAGGACAAGCTTACCTGCATAAAGAGGGAACTAAAAGAAGAGACCGGAATAGAAGCAGAAGACTTTGAACACATTGGCAGGACTATACACGGGAAATGCATATTTGAAGACTTTTATACAAGGACTGACTGCGCAAAGGACTGCGTAACCTTGCAGGAAAACGAGACCATTGGCTATAAATGGCTAAGCGAAGCAGAATTCGCAGACTTTGTTAACTCAGATGACATCATAAGGAGCCAGAGAGAAAGATATAGAACATTTCTAGGCAAGAGAGGATATCTGAAGTAGATTCACTTTGGAGGTGAAGAAATGGACAAGCTGATATTCCATGTGGATGTAAACTCAGCCTTTCTTTCGTGGACGGCAGTTAAGATGCTTAAAGAAGAGCCGGGAAGCATTGACCTTAGAACCATACCCTCTGCCATAGGAGGGGATGTGTCAAAAAGACATGGAGTTATCACAGCCTGTTCGATTCCTGCCAAAAAGCAGGGAGTAAGGACAGGTGAACCTGTCATGAGGGCTCTTGAAAAATGCCCGAGCCTAAGGATTTTTTCCTCTGATTTTAAGACCTATAGAGAATACTCTGCGAAGTTTATAGATATACTTAAGAAATATGCCTTAGCAGTAGAACAGGTGTCTATTGATGAGGCATATCTTGATATGACAGGAAGAGATGAACCCATGGCTATGGCAGAGAAAATTAAGACTGAAATCTATGAAAGCCTTGGATTTACTGTTAATATTGGTATATCTACTATCAAACTCCTTGCCAAGATGGCAAGTGATTTTGAAAAGCCTTACAAGGTACATACTCTTTATCCAGAGGAAATAGAGGAGAAAATGTGGACTCTGCCAATAGAAAAGCTGCATGGCTGTGGCTATAAGACTTCTGAAAAACTTAAGAATATAGGAGTTAAGACCATAGGAGATGCAGCTAAGCTTGATAAAGCCCTGCTTTGCTCTCTGCTAGGTGGAAAGTCAGGAGAATATATCTATGAGAGTGCTAACGGCAGAGGAAGCGATACGGTATCGGGGGAGAGGGAGGCTGCTAAGAGCTATTCAAACGAGACCACCCTGCCCACAGACATCAGGGTGTCTACCTATGATAGAGAAATGCCCACTGTCATACATTGGCTTCAGAAAGTGTGGGGAAAAGACTTACAAAAGATGAGGCAGCAGGCTATACTATAAGCGTTAGTGCCAAAACAAGCAGCTTTAAGAGGAGGTCAAAGCAGACTACTCTGGTAGAACCAACCAATGATATTAAGGATATAGAAAGCACTTCCCTTATACTTATGAGAGAGCTTTGCTTTGGAGAAAGAGGCTTATTTAGCGAAAATGATGGTATTAGGCTGGTTGGAGTAGGTGTATCGAATCTGGCTGAAAATGAATGTAAGCAGCTTGATATATTTTCCTATATGAAAGAAAAAAGTAAGCAGGATGAGATTAGACTACAAGAATCGAAGAAAAAAGAAAAAACCGATAAGTTAGATACCATGCTTAAAAAAATAAATGAAAAATACGGAGAAGGTAAGATAAAAAAAGGAGGATGATTATGACAAAATATATATTGGCTTCGGCTTCACCACGCAGGGTTGAGATACTTGGAAGGCTTGGCTTTGAATTTACGACTGAGGTAAGTGAGGCTGAGGAGAAGTTAAAAAATGACTTTAATAAGCTTCACCCAAAGGAAAAGGTGGAGGAGCTTTCATTTATAAAGGCTGCTGATGTAGCGGAGAGCCTTATTCTGACTAAGGAAACAGAAGAAGGAGACGCCTACATAGTTATCGGTGCAGATACAGTGGTGTCTGTAGACGGGGAAATCCTTGAAAAGCCTAGAGATAAGGCTGATGCCGGCCGTATGATAGAGCTTATCCAAGGCAGAAGCCACGAGGTATACACAGGGGTTACCCTCATCTATATCCCTAAGGAAGTCCTTGAAAATAGGGGAGTTAAAGAGGGAAACAAATACTTGGAATTATTTAAAATCCTTGAAAATCAGATGAAAGAAGCCGATAATAGTGAAGAGACAGCAGAAATTGGAAACATAATTAAAGCCTTGCTAAGTGAAAATAAGCTGATTGTACGCACCTTCTCAGAAAAAACCGAAGTAAGCGTATATCCTATGAATGAGGCTGAGGTAGAGGGGTATATATCCACCTTAGAGCCTTATGACAAGGCTGGTGGATATGCTATTCAGGGAAGATTTCAAGCTTATATAGAAAAGATAAACGGAGATTATTCTACAGTGGTAGGCTTACCTGCAGGAAGGCTTTACCACGAAATCAAGGAGGTTTATAAATGTACGACAAGCTTACTAAAAACGATATAAGAAGGCTTGAAGAGGAAATTGAGCATAGAAAGCTGGTGGTAAGAAAAGAGGCCATTGCTGAGGTAAAGGAAGCAAGGGCACATGGCGACCTCTCGGAGAATTTTGAGTATTATGCGGCTAAGAGATTTAAAAATCAGAATGAAAGCAGGATACGCTACCTCGAGAAGATGGTTAAGACTGCAAGGATAATAGAGGATGATTCAAAAGAAGACGAGGTAGGACTTGATAATACTGTAACTGTATATTTTGTGGACGATGATGAAGAAGAAACCTATAAACTGGTAACCTCAGTAAGAGGAGACTCAGTAAGCAATCTCATAACCATAGAATCCCCTCTGGGCAAGGCTTTGATGGGACACAAGGCGGGGGACACAGTCAGTGTAAAGGTAAATGAACAGGTAAGCTATGATGTAGTTATCAAAAATATCGAAAAGACCAAGGATGAAGGAAAAGAAGGAATCCGAGAGTTTTAGGAGGTAATATGGCCAATTTTGAAAAAGCTCTAGCCGCTATAATGTTTGATATACTTACAGGCAAGACGGGACACATAGGGAAGGCTGCATTTAAGCCTGAAAAACCGCAGTTTGACTGGGATAAGGCAGATGCCAAGCCACTGCCTGGAAGTACTCCTGAAGCAGAGGGGGTACCTACATCTTTTCTTTACAACCTCTTATTCGAACTTGGCTCTGCAAAGAGTGAACTTCATCATTTTCTGGTAATTAGACATGGTAAAGTCATCTGTGAGTCTTCTTTTTCACCGTACAGAAGGGGAGAATGGCATACCACTTATTCTATGAGCAAGACATTTACAGGAATGGCTATCGGTCTGCTCTACGATGATGGGAAGCTAAAGCTTAATGACAAGGTTGTGGACATATTTGGAGACCTCACAAACCTATGGCAGATGGTGAAGTTTAGAGATATGACAGTTGAGAATCTTCTTACTATGACAAGTGGAGTTGACTTTAATGAGGGCGGTTCCATGGTTGGAGATGAGTGGATTAAGGGTTTTCTTTCTGCATCATTAAAGAATAATGCGGGTAAGGTTTTCGATTATAATAGCATGAACACTTACCTGCTCTCAGCTATAGTAACAAAAATTACAGGCATGACTTTGTATGATTTCCTAAAAGAGAGAATTTTTGACAAAATTGGAATTAGTCAGTGCTTTTGGGAGACTAGTCCTGAGGGCATTACCAAGGGCGGCTGGGGTATGTTTATAAGACCTGAAGATGCAGCAAAGCTCGGACTTTTATACCTTAACAAGGGTAAATGGGAGGGCGAACAGCTTATTTCCGAGGAATATGTAAATATGGCGACATCAAAGCAGATTGAAAACGAACATTTTGGCTATGGCTACCAGCTTTGGATGGGCTGTAGGGCTGAGAGTTACCTCTTTGATGGTATGATGGGGCAGGATGTGAGAGTTTACCCTGACCTTGATATGATAATAGTGAATTTTGCAGGAGATCCTGTGGTTTTCCATAGTGGCGAGGGAGACGCTATCATTGAAAAATACATGGAAAACCCTGATTTTTCAGATGAACCCCTTGCCCCAAATCCTATGGGATATGTGAATTTGAATAAACTTATTTCCGAGCTTGAAAGCGGAGCATTTAAGACAAAGCCTGTTATGGCTGGAGGCTGGGAAAGAAAGGGAAACCTTCGGGCTCAGATATCAAGCCGCAACAAGCCTCATCCGCTTAAACATGATTTCTTTATGTGGCTTAACGGACGAAGCTACGAGCTTGAAGACAAGTGCCAGGGAGTATTTCCTCTCCTTTTACAGCTTACCCACAATAACTTTACAGAGGGGCTTAGTGAGATTGGATTTTCCTATGAAAATCATACGCTTTTTATTAAGCTAAAAGAAGGGGATGAAGTCCACAAACTGGGAGTGGGCTTTCATAAACCGGCTTATTCAACCATTAATCTAAATGGTGAGCCTTACAATGTAGCACTTAAGGGCGAATATACTGAAAATGAAGATCACGAAAATGTTCTGAAATTGATACTTAGCTTTACAGAAGAGGCTGCGAGCAGGATAATGAAGATACATTTTAAAACTGACGAAATTCTGCTTGAACTGAGCGAAACACCGGGCAGAGAGTTTATTATGGAAGGACTCAAGCTTTCCATGGGCCAGATAATGAACTCGCACTTCATAGTCAAAAGAGCCTTGGGAAGCGGAGCGGATACAATTATAACTGAAGCTGTAATGCGGAAAATAAGTCCTTCTACAAGGGGAAGGCTTATAGAAAATATGGAGGAAAACTAATGAGAGGTATTGAAACAAGAATCAAGGAAATCAGACACCGTATATTTACTGAGGTTGCCAGGATGGCATACCACACAGAGTGGCCTACTGACCAGAGGATGGAGGAATTGCCATATAAGATAATCCCAGGTGAGGTCGGAAGTTTCCGCAGCGATGTTTCTTGAGAGAGCTATAGTTGGCGAGAGGCTTAGGCTTGCTATGGGACTTCCCTGTAGAGACGCAAGCGAACACGCTAAGATTTCAGACAATGTGGAGGCTGCTGATAAGCCTGAGACATATTATACTCCTCCACTTGTCAATGTGATTAAGTTTGCCTGCAATGGGTGTACGGAAAAGAGGGTGTTTGTAACTGACGGCTGTCAGGGCTGTCTTGCCCACCCTTGTGTGGAAGTCTGTCCAAAGACCTGCGTTTCTCTTGATAGGACAAACGGCAGGTCGAAGATAGACCAGGAGGTGTGTATCAAATGTGGCAAATGTGCAGATATCTGCCCATATCATGCCATCATCAAGCAGGAAAGGCCTTGTGCTGCAGCCTGCGGCATGGATGCCATACATTCAGATGTGCATGGAAAGGCTGATATAGACTATGAGAAATGTGTATCCTGTGGTCAGTGTCTTGTAAACTGTCCTTTTGGAGCAATTGCAGATAAATCTCAGATATTCCAGGTAATTCGAGCAATCCAGTCGGGTGAGCATATCTATGCCGCCTTTGCCCCTGCCTTTGTAGGTCAGTTTGGTGCGAAGGTAACTCCCGGCAAGATCCGTATGGCCATGAAAATGCTAGGCTTTACTGATGTATTTGAGGTGGCAGTAGGTGCAGACCTCTGTGCTACCCAAGAAGCAAACGACTTCCCTTAAAGAAGTGCCTGACAAACTGCCATTTATGGGTACTTCCTGTTGTCCTGCCTGGGCGTCTATGGCAAAGAAGCTCTTTCCTGAGATGAAGGAGTGCATATCAATGGCACTTACACCTATGACACTTACAGCAAGGCTTATAAAGCACTACAATCCAAAGGGTAAGGTGGTATTCATAGGACCTTGTTCAGCTAAGAAGCTTGAAGCTATGTGGGATGAGGTGCGTTCTGAGGTGGACTTTGTACTTACCTTTGAAGAAATGGCCGGGATATTTGCCTCAAAGCATATAGATATCCAGAATATTGAAGAAGATCCTGACGGTGTGAACGATGCCTCAACTGATGGCCGTAACTTTGCGGTTTCAGGTGGAGTTGCTACCTCTGTAGTAAATGTAATTAAGAACCTCCATCCTGATATGGAGGTGAAGACTGACAATGCAGAGGGACTTAGAGACTGCCGCAAGATGCTTATGGCTGCAAAGGCAGGCAAATACAATGGCTATCTTCTTGAGGGAATGGGCTGCCCGGGAGGCTGCGTAGCGGGTCCCGGAACCATGCAGGCCATAGTAAAGTCCACTGCTTCAGTTAAGAATTACGCCTCTAAGGCAAGCCATGCCTGCAGCAGTACGACTGAGCATGTGAAGGAACTTGATAAGTTGACATATTAATTGTATATACATTAAAGAATAAAAATAAGAAAATTCAAACTACATAATTGCGTTTGAATTTTTCTTATTTTTTGATATTAAACTATATATAATCACTTTTGAGTATATTTTCTAAAAACTTTCTTATTAAACAAGAAAAGTTATAAAAAGAGTAGATTTTTATAATTATAATGATATAATAACATCTGAAAAATTCTGATATATTATTTATTTAACAAATACACAAAAAAACATTAGCTTTTAAAAAGACAATATTTATCAGATCTTTAGTATAAGTTATTGTATTTGTAGGAAATTTGTAAACTATATAAACAATATAACAGGATTTATTTTTTGTAAAAGGGAGGCTTTAATTTCAGAATGAAATTAAAAGAGAGAAAGAAGAGAGCCGGGAGCGTGGGGAAAAAAGCAGGAATCATAATTTCCATCCTTTTATTTGTAATTCTTGGTGGGAAGACGGTGTATGATTCAGTTGTATCATATAATCTGGATGTAAGCAGCCAGACAGATTTTGAGAGGGAAGAAACAAGGGCACTTTCAAGAAATATTGAAGGAAGATTCAAGAAGGCTTATGAAGCAGGAGCGGCACTCATAGGGGCTGCAATAGCCGAGATGAAAAGCAATAGTGAGACGGCAAGGAGCAGGGAAACCATTACAGAGATTGTTGAACAGCTTTATTTAACAGAGCCGGACCTCTCAGGGCTTGGGATTTATTTTGAGCCAAATGGGTTTGATGGAAGGGATGCAAGCTTTGTAAGGGATGATAATAAAACAGGTGCCATGGTTACCTATGTTTCGGGGGACAGGAGTGATTTAAAGGTTAAGACAACAGATTACCATATAGGAAAACCCTGGTATACAGTACCGGTTTCTACAGGAAAAGATGGTTTAACAGCACCCTATACTTCCTCAGTGGGAAGACTTGTAGTAAGCTATGCCATGCCGATTATATTTGATGGTAAGATTGTAGGTGCGATAAATGCTGATATCGATATAGATGATATATCGGACGAGTTGTCAACATCATCGACTAACGGTGAGGATGATTTCTCGGTACTTCTTACAGATAGTGGGGATGTGGTGGCACATTCAATGGATAAGTCTAAAATAATGACTAATGTGGCTGAAACAAATGCAGATATAAAGAATTATCTTGCTCAAACGAGTAGAAATGAAGAGGTTACAGCCACAGAGACTTATAAAGATACAGGTAAGGAATCCATAATAATATATGAGCCGGTAAAAATAGATGGTACAGACAGTTACTGGGCAATTCAGTCAATCAATACAAAGTCTTATGTAATAAAGGATGCGGTAAGGGGAGTTGTAGTAAACCTTATTTTAAGTGCATTTACCATTATTTAATTGCAGCTGTAACATTTTTAGTTTTGCAGAGAATGGTGTCAAAACCACTTGAACTGCTTTCAAAGACTATTAAAAAATTGGCACATTATAATCTTGATACCGGTACAGAAAATGATCTCGCAAAAAAGCTTGGCTACCTTAATGCAAATGACAGGGTAGGAAGTGCAATGCGTGACATGAAGGTGCTTAATGAGAATCTGGTAAGCATTATGAAGGAGATAAATCAACATGCAAAGACTACTTCTGCTACAGCAGAGGAACTCTCAACAATAGCACAGGCAACATCTAATATGGCGGCAGATGTATCAGGAGCAGTGGAAAGTATTGCACAGTCCGCTACCGGCCAGGCACAGGATACTCAGAATGCGGCAATGTCTGCAGAAGTATCAGGTAGATACATATTGGAGATGATTGAAACTGTCAAGGAACTTTCTGAGGCTACAGATATAATAGATAAGTGCAAGGATGATGGTAATTCTACACTTAGGGAACTTATCAAGATAACTGAAGAAAATAAGGAAATTTCAGGTAAGGTAAGTAAGGTAATAGATGAAACAAGCAAGGCTACGGAAAAGATATCAAGTGCATCAGAAATGATTCAGTCCATTTCTGATCAAACCAATCTTCTTGCGCTTAATGCGGCGATTGAGGCGGCAAGAGCAGGAGAAGCGGGTAAGGGTTTTGCGGTAGTTGCAGATGAAATTAGGAAACTTGCCGAACAAAGTGCAGGTTTCACAGCTGAAATCAGAGAGGTAATCGATGAACTTAAGCTTAAGGCGGATTCTGCGGTAAATATGATGGAACATTCCAGTAAGATGGTAATTTCTCAGAGTGAAAAAGTTGATGAAACCAGTGAAAAATTTGATGAAATATCAAAGGCTGTTGAGAACTCTAAGGCTATAGTAGTAACTATAAATAAGGCATCACAGACCATGGAAACTGAAAATCAGAATGTAATTAAAATAATAGAGAATATCTCAGCAGTGGCACAGGAAAATGCCGCTTCAACAGAAGAGGCATCAGCGGGCGTAGCAACACAGACCAAGACTATAGAAGAGATATCAGAAGCCAGTGAAAATCTCGCAAATATTGCTATGGAACTACAAAATGAGGTATCTAAATTTAATTTTTAATAAATAAAGTTTAGATTTCAAAAACCACACCAAAAAGAGACTGCACTCTAACGGTTTTCATTGTTAGAGGGGGCAGTTTCTTTTTGCTTGTAAAAATCTTTTAAACATAGTATTATAGGGGTATTAAAACACAGATAATTTTGCTCTATAAGACTGGAGGAGAATTTGATTAAAAGAATATTAGTTAATAAAATATGGATGCTTATATTTATTTCTACAATAGTAGTATCGGGCTGTGGAAAGAAGGCTGATAAGGCATCGGATAGTACGGTAAATGAAAAAAACAGCGTAAGTTCAGCAAGCTCAGGTTCCATAAGTGTTGAAATACCGCCGATGAGCAGTAATGGAGTTATGTATGGAGTAATAATAGATGCCACGGAAAAATCCATGATACTCCAAAGTGATATGGGAACAACTGTAAGATTTGCACTTAACAAGGATATGGATATTACAGATGTAAAAGACGGTATAACCGTTGGGATTCCCGTAAGGATTGAATATGAGGGAAAGTTTGAAGGGGTTTCTGCTAAAAAGATAAAAATCAAAAAAGTGGCTGATTCGGATAAAATTCCTAAGTTAGATAAGGCTGCCTTAGAAAGAGCGGGGGCTATAATTTTAGCTATGGAAAATAAGGATTTGAGTGCTCTTGCAAGGTTATGTGAATATCCTCTGGTTTTTGACACCGGTAAAGAAGAAAAAATTGGTAGTGTGCAGAGTTTTATATCATTAGACAGTAAAAAGATATTTACAAAGAGACTTACAGCATCGGTTTCGAGGACGAATTTATTTGTTACCAATGCTTATAGTGACGGATTTTTACTAGGTCTTTCAAAGCCGAATATAGTGGTAAGCAATACTAAGGATGGATATTTAATAACAGGTTTTCACTATAAATAGATGTTGGGAAGGGGTATGTTAATGGACTTTACGCTGATAGAACTAGGAAAGAAGGAAATTCTATCGCTGTACAGACGATTTCTAACAAAATTTTTTGATGGGCCGGATGCGGATTATCTTATATCGGAGGCAGCAATGAGATGGCTTATAGCCAAGAAAATATGCAGTTGTTATGGTCTTTATGATGATAAAAAGCATTTGCTTTGTTTTGGGATTTTTGTAAATGATGTAGAGAAGAGGGTGATGCTTTTAGATTATTTGTGGTACTAAAGAAATATAGGGGTTATAACTATTCTGAAATATTTTTTGAAATGCTGAGGGAAATGTTCATCCCTGAATCTGAAGAAGAGGACAACACAGATATGCCGTTTGGAATTTTTATTGAACTGATAGGAGTCAGTGGTATTTCTGAGAAAAATTTAGAAAAAAGGCAGAGGGAGATTGATTTTTATAAAGGACTTGGAGCCTATATAACAGACATAGTTCCACTGTTTTCGTGGGACGAATACAATGTGATGTTTTTACCGGTGAAAGCAAGGCTGTCAAGGTCGGAACTTAAAACAGAATTTTTAAATATTTATAAAGAAATCCTGCCGTCATTTAAGGATAAGAAAAAATATATAACAAGATTAACAGAGGAAGTAGATGGTTTGATATGAAAATTTCAACTAAGGGAAGGTACGCACTGAGGCTGATGGTGGATCTTGCGGAACATAGAGAAAATGGATTCATAGCCCTTAAGGATGTGGCTAAAAGGCAAAATATTTCAAAGAAATATTTGGAGCAGATAGTTCCTGTATTAAATGGAGCAGGCCTGCTTATAACCAACAGGGGTAATAAGGGTGGATACAGGCTTGCAAAACCACCGTCAGAATATACGGTTGGAGATATTCTAAGGATTACAGAGGGAAGTATAGCTCCTGTGAGCTGTCTTGAAACAGAAGTTAACTACTGTGAAAGGAAAAATTGCTGCCAGACACTGTTTGTATGGGAGGGCTTATATAAAGTAGTGAATGAATATTTGGACAGTATTACTGTTCAGGATATCCTTGACAGAGGAAGTGTATTAAATGGAGATTATATTATTTAGAAAGAAGATAAAGATATTATGAAGAAAATGAATGAAGCCGAATTTTTAAAAGAATTTCAAGATTTGCTTGCAATTGATTCTACTACCGGACAGTTTAGGGAAATCCACGATTACATGGTAAATAAGATTAAGAGCCTGGGCTATGAGTGCATAGAGACAAGAAAGGGAGGAGTTCTTGCCTGCCTTGGCGGAGAGGGCGAACCTCTTGTAATTACTGCTCACCTTGATGATATAGGACTTATGGTCAGGCACATTAAAAAAGACGGAAGCCTCATGGTCTGCCCTGTAGGAGGACTTCACGCTGAGTCTGCCCTTCACGAGAATATAAGGCTTCACACAAGAGATGGTAAGGTTATCACAGGAGCAGTGCAAAGAGACAGGGCTTCAGTTCATGTAACTCCGGATAAGTATTTTGAAATAGCTCCTAACTACGAAGAAAATGTAGTAGTCATACTCGATGAAGATGTAAAAAGTGATAAGGATACAGAGGCTCTTGGCGTACAGGTAGGAGATATGATAGCCTTAGAGCCAAGATACATGTACTCAAATGGTTACATCAAGGCCAGATTCATAGATGATAAGGCACAGGCAGCCATACTTATCGAGATAATGAAGGCTCTTAAAAATGAGGGACTTAAGCTAAACCGTAAGGTATATATGTATTTTGCAGCCTATGAGGAAATAGGACATGGAACATCGTGGCTCCCTGAGGATGCAGCTGATGTGCTGGGTGTGGACATAGCCTGCGTAGGCCCAGAGCAGACTACAGATGAGAGAAAGGTAAGTATTTCTGTAAGGACAGCCGCTTCCCATATCATTATGAGTTTAACAATGAGTTAATAGAAGCAGCAAAGAAGGCAGGAGCAGACTATGTACTCGATATCTTCACTCCACATTATGGCTCTGATGGAGATACTTCCATAGTGGCAGGACATGATATCCGCCACGCCTGTGTAGGTCCTGGTACAAGAGCAACCCACGGCTACGAGCGTTCTCACATAGATGGAATGAACAATACCTACGCTCTCATCCTTGCATACATTACGGAGTAATATGATACTTAGAAATGGAATAGAAATACCTGATATAGGCTTTGGCACCTGGAATATCCCCTACGGAGAAGACTGTGAAAAGGCTGTATTTGAAGCGATTAAGGCAGGCTACAGACATATAGACACAGCAGGAGCCTATGGCAATGAAAAAAGTGTAGGACTTGGAGTAAAGGCTGCCATCCGTGAAGGTCTTATAAAAGATAGGGCTGATATTTTTATAACAAGCAAGCTATGGAATACAAACCGCAGTTATAACAAGGCTTTTAGGGGCTTTGACAAGTCCATGCGAAACCTTGATTTAGACTATATTGACCTCTATCTCATACATTGGCCTGCTAATAAAAAACGCTATAAGGAGCCGGATAAGGTGAATAGTGAAACCTGGCAGTCACTTGAAGAACTTTATGAAGCAGAAAAAGTAAAGGCTGTGGGAGTGAGTAATTTTCTTCCACATCACATTGAAGCATTAAAAAAGACTGCAAAGATACTGCCGATGGTTAATCAGATAGAACTTCATATTGGTTACATGCAAAAAGAAACTGTGGAATACAATAAGGCTGAAGGAATCATTACAGAAGGTTACAGCCCATTAGGAACAGGGGCTTTGCTTAAAAATGATATCTTGTGTGAAATGGCTGAAATATGGAACAACCACATCCGTTATCTGTCTTTCATTTCTTAGGGAGATGGGAATAATCCCACTGCCTAAGACTGCTTCATATGAACGGATGAAGGAAAATCTTTCGTTGATAAGGCTTGAAGAGAGAGATCTGAAAATTCTTGATAATATGCCTTACATAGGTGGACACGCACATAATCCTGATGAGGTAGATTTTTAAATTAAATGGGACTGTCTGAGGCAAAAATCAGGCAGTTCTGTTTTTCGTTGGCAGGTATGTCATTTCGGCATTTACAAAATCTTGTATACTTAAAAATCTGTTTTAGGTAAGCAAGCAGTGAAAAGAGAGGATAGGCAGATTCCCCGGCCATTGCTGTAATCATGTTTGCCACATAGATTCCGTCTTTATTCAGCCTGCTTTTTATTACAGAAAGAGCTTCATAACTCATCAGCCCCTCTGCAGGTAAATCGGAGATATAGGCATCATTAAAAATAACATCATAGGTTTTATGCCGTGTATAAAGATATTCTTTTGCATCCATCAGATAGATTTTAAGCCGCTCATTTTCATAGAGATTGTATTCGTCAAAAAGTTCATCCAAATAAAAATATTTAAATGCAATATTTACCATTTCCACATCAATTTCTACTACATCAAGAGTTTTATCGGGGAAACGGCTGATAAAGTACTTTGGATATGAAAAGCCTGCCCCGCCCAAAAGGAGACAGCTTTTTAGATTTCTGTTTATTTCAAAAACATCATTGAAGCCTATGGAATACTTGAATACGAGATCATTACGGTGGGTCTTTTCAGTGTAAGTGGCAGACTCCCTTGTTCCATTTACAAGGAGAAGGCGGATGGATTCGCCGTCTTCGGTTCTTTCTACTACTTCTAAGTCATTGTTTCCATAACAGCTGGAGGTATGTATAACCCTTCCGTTGTCAAATAAATGCCTGAAACTAACCATAATAACCACCGCCGTTTTTAAAGAAGTTGTCACTAAATATACCTTGGTCATTGTAATAATCACCGTTTTTAATAGCCAGGTATAGCTCAGCATTGGTAGCGTTTATATAAGGGAATACATAGAATATTCCAATTATATAAAAGGTAAATGCTGAGAGTACAAGCCAAGGTATGAAACTAAGATCAAGTATAAAGGCGTTTAACTTTTCTCCGTTCATCATCTCCATTGACAATCTGATAGCATCATCAGCATTCATATCGGGATTTTCAGCCAGTATAAAGGGTACTAGACGATAGGAATAGGACTTAATTATCCCGGGGATGACAAATAACATGGTCCAAAGAAAGACATAAATATCCTTTAGGAACATGGTCTTTACTATGTTGATATAATTCGTCTTAAATGCATATAATATAGTGCCAACTTTGGGATCGTCATTGTGGTTATCTATGAAAAATCTTTGGAACCCTACCTCAAAGGGATTATATATGAGAACCTTTAATGCAATCCCAATTACTACCATGATGATAAACAGACCAAGGAAGATTGAAGAAAATGAATGTAGCTTGTCAGATAAATCTCCTGTAAATATGGCTGTAGCCCTATTTATATTTGGGTTGGAAGTATCAAAGAAAAGGGACAAAAGAATAAAAATCAAGGAAACGACTACTGTTTCCGGGTAGTTTTTTTTGAATGCTGCTTTCGCATTTAATTTGAGAATTTTCCTTGTCCACATAAGCACCCTCCTGAGGAATTTTCTTAATAGAATAATAATATAACAAAGATGATAAATGTTCAAGGAATTGTTGATAATATTTCCATATATCACCTAATAAACAGGAACTATATATTCAATTTAAGAAGAAAATAAAAAAATTGAAAAAGAAAGCAGATTGTTTGCTATTAATGAGAAAAAAATTATCATTAATAATTAGGCATTCTTTGTATTATTGCCGTAATAATGCTGAATAATGAAATAATTGGATGAAATTACAGAAAAAAATAGCGAGGCAGAATATTTAAAAACCGGTTGAACTTGTCATATAAAATTGATATGATATAACGGCTCATAATAATGAAATTAAATATCATTATTATATTTTTATTTATGAATAATTTTACCAGGAGGAAAGATGAGAAAACTTAAGAGAAGTATAGCAGCAGCTATGATGATGACTCTGTCACTGAGTATGCTACCGGCTCAAATCCAGCCTACTGAGGTGAGTGCGGCACAGGTTAAGAAGGTATCGGTTAAAAAGACTGAGATTACCGTAAGCAGCAACAAAGCTATCAAAAGTGCGTTAAAGAAAAAGGGGATTAAGAGGATAGTTTTAAATGCCGTATCTGCAAAGAAATTAAAGGTGCCAAAGGGGAATTATAAGACTAAGACACTTGTGATTAATTTATCAGAAAAATCAAAGATTCATATAGAAAAAGGAGCGAAATTTAAGAAGATAATTCTGATTGGAACAGTCAAAAATGCAAGTCTCCAGTTAGATGAAACAGGCAATAAGATTGAAATAGCATCTAAAACAAACTTAAATATAAACGGTAAGGCTTCTTATGCAGAACTTACCTATAAGGCAGGTTCAGAGTCAGCAAAGGTTATATCAAAGATAGAACTTGTAGTAAATAATAAGACTGCTAAGACTATAAAGTTAGACATCGCAGGAAGCAGTGTAAGGGTTAAATCAGGTGAAACCTACGCTAAGTCAGACTTAAATATAGAAGATGATGAAACCGCACAGGGTGAGGCAGTAATAAACAATAAAGAAGATTCAAGAAAAACTGAAGATAATTCCGAAAATAATAAAACAAATAGCGAAGGCGATAATAAGCAGAGCATTAATGGTAATATTTTAGGTATAGGAGGTGGCTCAACAGCTGTAGGAAACACAGGAAACTCAGGTAATGGAGCAGCTATACCTTTGAAACCTGAAAAACCGGACAGTAAGATTATCAATGTTGAAAAAACAAAGGTTATGAATGCAACTAACTTTTTAAGATATGTGATTGTTAACTTTGTAAATGGATATACAAAGGATAATGCTACTGTATATGTAGATGGAGTTGACATTACAAGTGAACTTACAAAAGTTGATACAGAGGGCACTATCTATAAGTGGGAAGTATATGGAAAATATCCTGCAGAAGTGAAGGTTGTAAGCAAAAAAAATGATGGAATCAATCAGATTGTTAAACTTGATAGACCATCAAAAGTGAAAGTTGTAACTCCAGTGGTTACTAATATGCGTAGAACTCCGGAATTTGTAATAGGAAGCAGCAGAATATCAAGATTTGATTATTATTTAGATAATTTTGATAATGAGGGTAACAGACGTATGCTACCTGCTGTTACAACTTTTAACTCAGATTTTAAGTCTGCACAAAAAATTTCGGAAAAGCCATATTATGCTCCTGATGTAGAGGTGGGCCAAGATCTAACTGTTATGTTTAATTATTCGTCAGCTGAGGATAAAAAATGGTTTGACAATATTCCTGATAAAGGTGCATTACAGCTGGTTGAGGATGATGAGAGTCAGAATACTATAAAAAGAGATGTTCAGTATGAAAAGAAATTTGTTCAGCATGGAGGACATAAGGCTGCTCTTGTTCTAAAGACTGGTGGTACTAATTTTAGATCCGCAGGATACTTTAGACTTAGGGTGAAATCCGAAGGTAGTAAGTCATATATGCTTCGCATAAGATTGGAGAATCCGGGACAACCAAAACTATATTTAAGCGAACCTTCATTAGAATCCGGGAAAAATCTTCATTTTAAGGTCGAAGGAGTAACTCAGGGAGTTAGAAATGCTGTAGAAAAGGTGGAACTTACGTTACCTAATAAAGAGGTGAAGACTCTTAGGTATAATGTAGATTATAATTTCTTTGGAGGCTCATTTGTGCTTTATAATGATGTTAAAGCAGGTAAAGAAGAGAATGGAACAAAGGGAGAGAATAATACCTTATATAAGGGAAGCTATACTATTAAGGTATACTTTAATGAGTATAAACCTGCTACCTTTGATTTTGATATAGAAAACGGGCAGGAAATTGAATCAAATAAAGTTTCTGCTATGGGAAGTAGGACAAGTCTAATGTCTATTGATGGAATGAAGATTGATGCTATAGCAGGAGCAACATCCAAAGTTAAGCCATCAAGAGGAGGAAGTGGTAGCAGCGAGGGCTATATCGGTTCACTAGCTATAGTAAGAGATTTGATTTTTGATACTGATATGCTTGCTAATGCCGAAATAATTACAAAATTAGGTATAAAAAATGATTATGCCAGTGCAATAGTAGATAGATTTGAAAAGCAGGTAACTGTGAAGGCTGTTTACAATAAAAACAGTGAATTCTATGATTTTGCAAAATATAACAGTGTAATGGCAGCTGACAGAGAAGATGGAAGATTTCTGACTTTTGCTGAATATATGAAGCTTCCTGAAACTGAATCAAGTAAAGTAAGAAAGATTAAAAATGCTAATGCAGTACTTGAAGACAATATGATTGGTGGAGTATTGGATGGAAACCATCTTGGAGAATCAGCTCCGGAATTTAGTTTTCCAAACGGGAAAAATGTACCTATAAACGGAGAGATTTCAATTGAAGCTAATGCAGAGTACCTTAAAAAGATAAGAGCCCTTCATCCTGAAAAAGACGCAGGATTACATTTCGTATATACAATGGGTAAGGGCGATTATAAGATTGAGGATAATAGGCTCACTATTAAAGGCCTTGGTCTTATAAATCGTTATGCCGCTTCTTTAGAAAAACTTCCAAAAAAGATTAAAGTTGTAGTTGTTGCAGACGGATATCAAGCTCAAACTATAGAACTAACAGTAGTTAAGGATGAAGAGAAGAAGGAAGATGGCTTAAGAAGTCTAATAATGCCGGAATCAAAAAAGTTTAATGCAAATATATGGCGTGGGACTATGACTATTGGTCCGAATTTCGGGGTAAAAACAGCCAATAATGATTATAGTGTAAAAAATTGGATTGCTAGCATTTCATCTATTACTATTGATGGTAAGCCTTATAAACGTAATCTTAAACCTGCTATTAGACCGAAAGAGGAAGAATTCCAAATTAGTTCGGTTTTAGAGATTGCAGTACCTAAATCGAAATCACAGAATATATCTATGGTTATAGAGGCCGATGGATACAAAAGTTATACATTTACCATTGACAATAAAGGAGAAAGACTGGAAATTGTAGATGGAAAAGAGACAGTCAGTGAGACTGCAAAGCCTAATGATACAGTTGTTAATCCGGGAAATAATGTTGATACCTCTACTCCCGGAAAGACAGAAAAAGAGGAGAAAAAGAGCCTCAATGTAAAAGATTATAAGGATAACTTTTATTTTTGGTCTTCGACAAGTAGTTTTAAAATAAGAAATATATATGGAAGCTATGAGAATGAGAAAGTAAAAGAGTGGCTAAAAAATGTTAAGTCTGTAAATGTTGGTGGTATAGAGTATAGAATGGCAACATCATCTTCACCTGTAAAAAATGAATTTAGGTTTGTTTCTATAACGGGAGAGTTAGAAATAATAAGACCTGAAGGAAATAATGGAACACAAATTCCGGTTATTATAGAGGCAGATGGATACAAGAGTTATACATTTACCATTGACAATAGCGGTGAAAAGGCAGTTTTAGTTAATGTAGAAGAGACAAACAAAGATGTTTCTACGGATACAGATGAGAAGGCAGAAAAGGCAAAAGATTCTGAAAAAAATGAAGAATCAAAAAAAGAAACAGAGATAGATGATAATCTCATAAAGCTTGAAATGCCGGCAAAATTTAAGGTTGGAGTCGATACAGATGATAAGTTTACAATTAGGAAAAATTTTCTAGGTGATAAAAATGCCGGTATCACACAATCTTGGCTTGAAAAGGTGACAAAGATTATTGTAAATGGTGTTCAATATAAAGAAGTTGTTGGCAGTATGACAAGCGGATTGAAGGAAAATGAATTTGCAAAAACAAAGGGAATTGCAGGTGATACCAGGATTGAGGTATCAAGACCTTCAGGATTATCAGCTGAGGAAAATAAAAAAGTAACCTTGGAAATACAGGCAGAAGGTTATAAAACTTATATATTCACCTTTGACAACACTTATTCTGCTGTTGAATTCACAGATGGAATGGAGAAAAAATAAGTTAGATAGTTTAATAGGTTCCGCTACTTAAAAGTAGCCGGAGCCTATTTTAAGTTTAAATGAATAGAATTTTATTAATTTTAAAAATATAAAACATACTTTTATTATAATAATATTTTGATTTATTTGCTTCTAAGTCTTATATTAAATTTCTCTAGACTACTTAGAAATTTTGTGTTATATTAGATTGTGTAAAATTTAATTTTGTTGGAGTGAATATGAAAAAACTACCTAAAAAGGAAAGAGAGCGTATAGACGAGATTATTAAGAGACTGATTGAACACTATGGAGGAGAGAGCCGTACTTATCTTGAACATGAGAATGCCTGGCAGCTTCTGTTTGCCACCATATTGAGTGCACAGTGTACGGATGATAGAGTTAATATGGTTACCAAGGAGTTGTTTAAGAAATATAAGACCCTGGAAGACTTTGCAGGTGCAGACCTTAAAGAGATGGAAGATGATGTACATTCTACCGGTTTTTATCACAATAAGGCCAAAAATATTATCGCCTGTGCAAGGATGCTGCTAAGTGAATATGGCGGCGAAGTGCCTAAAGAACTTGAAAAGCTTATAGTACTTCCCGGGGTTGGCAGAAAGACCGCAAATGTGGTGAGGGGTAATATCTTTGACATACCAAGCATAGTAGTAGATACTCATGTGAAGAGAATATCAAAAAAATTGGGAATAACTACTACAGAAGATCCTGTAAAGGCAGAATTTGAACTTATGGAAGTTCTACCCGAAAGTGCCTGGATAATATGGAATCTGGACATTATAGCCCTTGGCAGGGAAATCTGTATTGCAAGAAATCCAAAGTGTGAAAACTGCTTTCTTTCAGATGTCTGTCCTTCAAGTAAATAATATAAGGAGAGACATTTTGATTTTAATTGTATAAAAAACAGTTAAAAACCACAAGAAATTTAGCTAAAAATCCTATTGTACATAAGAGAATGTTGAGATAAAATCATTAGATGGATGTAATCTGCTCAATGATTTTTTCCCTGCGGAGTTCATCAAAACAGGTACAGGCATCTACGAGGCTGCTGATGCCAAGTTCATTGCCTGTTTGTTTATATATTTTAGCCAGAGTAATAAAGATATCTTCTATATCGGCTCCGCAGCTGACAGCATAAGAAAGCACCTTTTCGGAGGCAGCAAGTTCACCTGCATCAAAGAGGAGTTTTCCCCACTTGGCAAGTACTCTGGATAGTTTTGAAAAATTGTCATCGTACTGCATTAAGATTTGAAGGTTTGCAACACCGTATTCCATTTTAATGTCGGTATTACTAAGCCCTCCAAGGTTTAATATTTTTTTGCTGCTTAGGGCTATGATTTTTTTTTCACAATCCAGAATTTCATTCTTCGTGAGGCTGTTTATATCTGATGAAGGAAGATAAGAAGTGGCTGCATTTTCGTACTTTCCCATAAATGGAAGTTCCCGCAAGGGAATGGAAAGGTAGTTAAGCTTAGTTATATCGGCTTTTCTGGTGAAATTAGCCAGACGCTCCCTCTCTAAGAAATCAGTATTGGCATTGGACTCCATTTTAGAGTTCTTTCCAATCTCATACTTCACCCAGAGAGCAAAGAGAATGACAAAGATAAGGAAAATCGGCATAGTTACCTCCCTGTAAGCAGTGAATTTAAATATATCCTTAGTTTTGGATATTTGTATAGAATGCTCATACTTTTGACACATTATAATTATATCATAATATACTATAATGGTCAAAAGGCTTATATAACTTAGTAGAATATATGGAGAGAGAGTTATGAATTTTAATAATAGGAAAAATCAAAAATTAATTTCAAAGATTATTATCATAATAGTAGTAATGTCAATGCTTATTCCTATGGTTGCAAGTATGTTGGGCAATAATTAAGAGGTGGAAAATGAGAAAGAAGAAGTTAATCATTGCAGTCTATCTGGCAGTGGCAGTTCTTGTAGTAGTGACTACAGGACTGGGAATTACAGTTTCAGCACTTAGTTCCAAGGTCAAAGGTGTTATTTGCGAGGGTATTAGCGTAAGTGGAATATCAATGGGTGGAAAGACTGAAAAAGAAGCCAAAAAGCTGTTGTCAGACTATGTAAAGAAGGTACAGGAACAGGAACTTGTTGTGTCTGTAACTCAAAATGGAGAAATTCAAGGCACTGAATCCATATCTTACAGAGACTTGGGAGTTAAGGCAAAGGATAATGCTATAGTTAAAGAAATTGTTGCAATCGGTGACGAAGGCAATATTATTGACAGATATAAGGCAATTAAGTCTGCTAAGGAGAATAAGCCAAAGTATAATATTGAGTTTAAATATGATGCTAAGAAGATAGATGGGTTTATGGCTGAAATTGCTAAAAAATATGATATCGCACCTGAAAATGCAAGCCTCAGAAGAGAGGCAGGAAAGTTCATAGTATTGGGCGGAAAGGACGGAAGGCAGTTTGACGAAAAATCAGCCGTTGCCAAGGCAAAATCAGAGGTAAAACAACATTTGGGGACAATGACAGCGAAGTCAATTGAGGGTGTTAACTTAGAGGCTGTACTGGAAACTCAAAAACCAAAGTATGATAAAGAGGCCTTAAGCATGGTTACAGACTTGCTTGGAAGCTATTCTACCAGGTTTAATCCTGCCGGTGGAAGAGGACAGAATGTGGCGAATGGCTGCAGTCATATAAACGGCTCTGTCATTATGCCGGGGGAGACTCTTTCAGCAAATGCTAAAATGCAGCCTTATACAGCACAGAATGGATATGGCATGGGAACTGCATATGTGGAAGGCAAGATAGTTCCTGATATGGGTGGTGGTATCTGCCAGGTGTCTTCAACTCTTTACAATGCTGTCTTGTTCTCAGAGCTTGATGTAGTGCAGAGACAGAACCATTCCATGAGTGTAGACTATGTTGATCTCGCAAGAGATGCCGCTATAGCAGGTTCTTGGAAGGATTTAAAATTCAAGAATAATACAGCTTATCCGATATACATAGAGGGAATAGTAAATGGTGGAATTATTACCTTCAATGTGTATGGACATGAGACAAGGGATGTGGCTCACAGGAAGGTAGAACTAAGTTCTGTAGTACTTTCAAGGGATAATGGAAGTAAGGCCCAGCTTTATAAACTGATATATGAAAATGGAGTACTTAAAAATAAGGTGCTTGTCAATACAAGTACTTACAAACCGCACGAGTATGAGATAAATGCGGCAAAGAAGAAGGCGGAAGAAGAGAAGAAGAAAGAGGAAGAAGAAAAGAAGAAGGAAGAAGAGAAGAAGAAAGAAGAAGAGAAGAAAGCAGAGGAAGAGAAGGCTAAGACCGATAGTAAACAGGCTAATCCGGGAGTTAAACAACATAATAATACAGATGAAGAAGAGGGAATAAAAGGATGATAGAAATTCCTGATCATATTTATCAGAGGAGTGTAATAAAACAACTATACTTAAAGGAGGAGAGTAGGCATTTATTTCAAAAGAATGCCTACTCTGTCTCTATACACAGAGAAAATCCGAGTTTTGGTTTTGCTGCTGAAGCAACAGATATACTGTATTTTGATATGAATCCGGTTATTACGGGAAAAAATATGAGCAAGCTAGAGAGAGAACTGCTCTGTGCAGGCGGAAGCCTTACCGGACTTAAAGTAGAACTGATATTTGCAGGCGGATTTGATGAAGAAGAACTTAGGGAATTTTCGATCTCACTGAAAAAATTTGTAGATGAAACAGGGGCTGAGATTCAAAGAGCTGCGGTTTATCTGAAGGAAGCGGATACGAAGGAAAGGACAGTCTTTGTATCAGGAAACGGCAGGCTTAAGCCTGTATCGGATGCACCCTGGCAGAGGCAGATGATATTTGAGGGACAGGACATTATTTTGACAGGAGAGATTGGAAAGTCAGGAACAATAAAATTATTTTGTCAAAATGAAGCTGAGTTAAAGTCCATATATCCTCCGGCTTATATAGAGAAAATGAAACATCTCTCAGCGGACAGGCTGCCATTAGTAGAAATAGAAACCGCACCGTTCTATAAGACTACTGCTATGCTGCCGCTTGGAGAAGGGGGGCTTTTGGCAGGACTTTTTTTAACCTTGGTGAAAGAGAAAAAGCCGGGCTTAGGGTATATGCGGATAGGCTGAAATATATACAGCCAACTATTGAACTTAGTAACTATTTCAATATAAATCCACTTGAATTAAACTCATCCGGCAGTTATCTGCTTGCAACAGATAGAGGAGAGGAACTTACCTATGCACTTAGAAAGGCGGGAATAGAAGCTGTTTGCATAGGGGAGGCGGTTAAAGATAAGAAAAGAGTTATTGTTTTTGATGATGAAGAGAGATTTGTGGAGTCTCCAAGATATGATTATTTAAATAAAAAAGTCTGATTAATTTGGATTATTTTTCACTTGTTGAAAAGGTAATAATATAGTATTATAGTGGTATAACATATTGCGAGGAAACAAAGATGGAACAAAGAAAGTTAAGACTTGAAATACTTAGGGCTATTGAGAAAAACAGTAAATTATCTGCGGACGACTTGGGAGCAATGCTTGGAGTTTCTGCTGAACTTGTCAGTGCTGAGATTAAGGCTATGGAAGCAGAGAGAATAATTTGTGGCTATCCTACATTTGTAGACTGGGAGAAAATAGATGACACAGAAACAGTAACGGCTCTTATAGAGGTAAAGGTAGCACCTAAAAGGGATGAGGGCTTTGATTTTATGGCAAAGCGGATTTACCGTTTTGAGGAGGTTTCCTATGTTTATCTTATGTCTGCCGACTATGACCTTATGGTTATAGTGGAAGGCAAGAGTATGAGGGAAGTAGCCAAATTTGTACATAGTAAGCTTTCCCCACTTGAGTCGGTTATTGGTACTGAGACACATTTTGTGCTTAAGAAGTATAAGGAACATGGAATGAGTTATGTAGAAGAAGAAAAAGATGAAAGAGAGTTAATTACACCTTGAGAGAAATATTGAATAATGCTATACAGGAGATAAAACCGTCAGGTATCAGAAAGTTTTTTGACATAGTAAGTGAAATGAAGGATGCCATTTCCCTTGGTGTAGGTGAGCCTGATTTTCAGACACCTTGGCATATAAGGGAAGAAGGCATATATTCGCTTGAAAGAGGTAAGACTCATTATACATCAAATACCGGCTTAAAGGAGCTTAAGGAAAATATTTCTGAGTATGTAAAAAGAAAGTATAATTTAGATTATGAAGCTAAGGATGAGATTATAGTTACGGTAGGAGGAAGTGAGGCAATAGACATTGCCCTTAGAACCATGTTAGATGCAGGCGATGAGGTATTGATTCCGGAGCCTTGCTATGTATCTTATTTACCTTGTACTCACTTGGCAGGAGGTAAACCTGTTTCCATACCGCTTAAGGCGGAAAATGAATTTAAGCTTACCAGGGCTGAACTTGAAGAATATTATACTGATAAAACCAAGGTCTTAATAATGCCGTTTCCCAATAATCCTACAGGAGCAATTATGACTGAGGAAGAGCTTCGTCCGATAGTTGATTTTGTTATTGAAAAAAAGATATTTTTTTGTAATTACAGATGAAATATATGCTGAACTTACCTACAAGGGCAGGCACACATCCGTAGCGGGCTTTCCGGGAATGAAGCAAAGGACGGTATATATAAATGGTTTTTCTAAGGCTTTTTGCTATGACAGGCTGGCGTATGGGTTATGCAGCAGGACCGAAGAAAGTTATAAGCCAGATGGTAAAAATTCATCAGTTTGCCATCATGTGTGCGCCTACTACAAGCCAGTACGCTGCTATAGAAGCACTTAAAAACGGTGATGTGGATGTGGAAAATATGAGAGAGGCTTATAACCAGAGAAGAAGGTTTCTTATGTCTGAACTTAAGAGGATAGGGATAGACTGCTTTGAACCTTTTGGGGCCTTCTATATCTTTCCTTGTATAAAGCGGTTTGGAATGACAAGCGAAGAATTTGCAACAAAGCTGCTTGAAGAAGAAAGGCTTGCCGTTGTACCGGGAACGGCTTTTGGTGAATGCGGAGAGGGATTTATAAGAATTTCCTATGCGTATTCAATTGATAATTTAAGAATTGCAATGTCAAGAATAGAGAGTTTTGCGAAGAGACATTTGAAATAGCCATAAAGATATCGGGAATTATAGATTAGATGTCATAAAAATAACAATGGAGGTAGTAAAATGGCAGGACTTAGCGTTGAATACATCAATCCCTTCCTTGCAGCAGCTACAACTATACTTAAACAGACTTGTATGATTGACATGGTTATCGGCAAACCGGGACTTAAGGATATGAAGTTTTCTCATGACTCGCTGATAATAATAATAGGTATTACAGGAGATGTGAGAGGACAGGTAATCATAGAATTTGCAAACAATGTAGCCTGTGACATAGCAGGTAAAATGATGATGCAGGGCCCGCTTCCGGAGCTTGGAGAAATAGGACACAGTGCGATTTGTGAGCTTGGCAACATGGTACTTGGAAATGCGGCAACATTATTTTCAAGCCAGGGTATAGGAATAGATATTACACCGCCTACAGTTGGGAGAGGAGATATGAGTTTTAATGCTTCGTTTACTAAAAACTTATGCATACCTCTTTCTTATGAAGATGGAAAATGTATTAATTTTAATATAGCCATTACAAGTGATTGATATGAATATAGTTTTACATGAACCGGAAATTCCCGGAAATACAGGCAATATAGGAAGAACCTGTGTTGCAACTAATACAGCACTGCATTTAATAAAACCTCTTGGCTTTGAGATAACAGACAAGACTGTAAAAAGAGCGGGGATGGATTATTGGCAGCACTTAGAATTGTATGTGTATGAAGATTTTAATGATTTTATAAGTAAAAATCCTAATGCAAGGATTTATATGGCTACTACAAAGGCAAGGAAGGCATATACAGAGGTAGAATATAAAGAAGATGATTTTATCATGTTTGGCAGGGAGAGTGCGGGTATCCCCGAGGAAATTCTTGTAAAATATGAGGAAACTTCCATTAGAATTCCTATGGTAGGAGAAACAAGATCTCTTAATTTATCCAGTTCAGCTGCTATTGTACTCTATGAGGCGCTGAGACAGTTGGATTTTGAAGGGATGAGACTAAAAGGGAATTTACATAATCTAAAATGGAGTCATTAATTTGGTTGTAGGGCTGTTTGCCTTTCAAACATATAGTAACTATTAATTTATAGGATGATTGGAGGAGGAAGTATGGCAGTAAACGAAAAAATAACTAAAGAAGAAAATAAGGGGTTTGAGCTGGAGACATATTTTGAATTTAATGGAATTCAGATAAATTCAGATGAAATAATTAAGAGAGCCCGAGAAGCTTATCTTGCAGAAGGAAACAGTCTTGATGATGTTAAGTCTGTAAAGATTTATATTAATGCAAATGAGCGCAGAGCTTATTATGTAGTTAATGACCAGGCGGAAAGTAAGTTTATTGAGTTCTAGACAGATTGAGTAGATATTAAGGAGCTGTCAAATTGGCAGTTCCTTTTTGCTTATTGGGGAAAGTAAAGGGATGAAAGACTAATAAATAAAAAAGGGAAATATATGAACAAAAAAGTATTATATACATTAGAGTATGATAAGATAACAGAAAGATTGGCGGAACTTACTTCATCCAATAAGGCTAAGGATGTGATCCGTTCGCTCATACCCATGACTGATATGGAAGAGATAACCAAGGCTCAGAAGGAGACTGCTGACGGACTTGCGAGGATATATCAGTCAGGTACTATTTCATTTTCGGGACTTACAGAAATAGGAGACTCTCTTATAAGGCTTGAGGTAGGCTCAACACTTGGTATGGGTGAGTTTATCAATATCAGCAAGACTCTGGATGTGGCTCTTAGAGTGAAAAATTTTGGTGCAAAGAGAGATAGTTCGCTTGAGGCTGACAGCCTTTCTGAGAGGCTTGAACTGCTTTCACCTCTTTCTCCGTACAATAACGAAATCAAGCGTTGTATCATTTCCGAGGAGGAAATGGCTGACGATGCAAGTCCCGGTCTTAAAAATGTAAGAAGAAAGATAGAGTTTACCAATGCAAAGATCAGGGAACAGCTAGACAGCCTTGTAAACTCAGCGGCGGATAAGGGTTTCTTACAGAATAATAAGGTGACCATGAGGAATGGAAGGTACTGTCTTCCTGTTAAGAATGAGCATAGAAGCAAGGTGGATGGTCTTGTTCATGACCAGTCTTCAACAGGTTCAACCGTCTTTGTGGAACCTGCTGTTGTAGTTAAGTACAACAATGAGCTTAGCGAGCTTATGATAGAGGAAGCAAAGGAAATAGAGAAGGTGCTTGCGGCTCTTTCCAATGAGGCAGCAGGCTACTTAGATGAGCTTAAATACGATGTGGAGGTGCTGCCGGTACTTGATTTATATTTGCAAAGGCTGAGCTTGCGAAGGAGATGAGTGCAACAGAGCCTGTATTTAATCTTGATAGAAGGATAAATATCAAAAAAGGAAGACATCCCCTCATTGACAAGAAAAAGGTTGTGCCTATTGACATAAACCTTGGAAAAGACTTTGAACTTCTTGTAATAACAGGACCAAATACAGGAGGTAAGACAGTTTCTCTTAAGACTGTAGGACTTATTACTCTTATGGGTCAGGCAGGGCTTCACATTCCGGCCTTTGACAAGTCGGAGCTGGGTATATTTAAGGAAATATATGCAGATATAGGAGATGAACAGAGCATAGAGCAGAGCCTTTCTACATTTTCATCTCATATGGTGAACATTGTAAATATATTAAAAGAAGCTGACAGGGAAAGCCTTGTACTCTTTGATGAGCTTGGAGCGGGAACTGACCCTACAGAGGGTGCTGCCCTAGCAATGGCTATCCTTGCGAATTTACAGGCAAGGGATGCAAGGGTGATGGCGACTACCCACTATAGCGAGCTGAAGGTATATGCACTTAGCACTCCGGGAGTTGTAAATGCAAGTCTTGAGTTCAATATCGAAACACTGATGCCTACCTACCGTATCCTCATAGGAATTCCGGGCAAGAGTAATGCCTTTGCAATATCAAAAAAATTAGGGCTGTCTGACGAGATAATAGAAGATGCGGCAAACAGGATAGACACCAATGACAAGCGTTTTGAGGATGTGATAGCAGAACTTAACAGAAGCAGGCAGTTCATTGAAGAGGAAGAGGAACGCATAAAGAAGAGAAGAGCAGAAATAGAGAAAGAAAAGAGGGCTTTGGAGACAGATGTAGAAAAACTCGCAGAAAAGAAAGAAAGCCTGCTTGCTGATGCCAAGAGAGAGGCCTCTAAGATACTGTCAGAGGCTAAGGAAATGGCGGATGCTTCCATTAAGAAATACAATAAGTGGGGGCTTGGCGGTGCTACAGCCAGAGAGATGGAAGAGGAGAGAACCAAACTCCGTGAGAAGATAGACGCTGTAACCAAGACCAATGGCATAAGGGCTAAGGAAAGCCAGAGGAATAGAGTAGGCAACAAACAGCTACACATAGGAGATATGGTGCTGGTGCTTACAATGGGTATAAAGGGAACTGTAAGTACCCTCCCTGATGCAAAGGGCAACCTCACCGTTACCATGGGTATAATGAAGTCCAATGTCAATGTAAAGACCTTGCTTTTGTGGAGGAGGACAACTCCGTAAAGATGGTTAAGGACAAGTCTTCATCAGGCAAGGGCAGCATAGGAATGAGCAAGAGCTTAAATGTAAGAGTAGAGAAGAACCTTGTAGGTATGAGATATGATGATGCGAGGGCAGAACTTATCAAATACATCGATGATGCCTATCTTGCCCACCTTCCACAGGTAAGGATAATACATGGCCGTGGAACAGGAGCCCTTAAGGGCATGGTTTCTGATTACCTTAAGAAGTGTAAGTATGTAAAGAGCTTTAGGGAAGGCGAGTACAATGAGGGTGGTACCGGGGCTACGGTGGTTACATTTAAGTAAGAACAGTTTATACATTCTACAACAATAGAATAAGTGCTGATACAGAGAATTAAGCTAACTTCCATGTATCAGCACTTATTTTTTAGTCTCTTTACTGCTAATTTTTATAAACTCTGTAGCAACACCTAGCAGCTATAAATATATTATCATTTCTTACCTTCTCACAAAAACCACCCTCTTAATAGGGTTTCCCTTCGCAGAGAATCTTTCCTCATACTCAGTCATGACATTTCCCTCATTCCATTCGCTGTTGTGAAGATCATAGGAAACTTCAGTAGCCTTAAAGTTAGTAGCTTCGACTTCTTCCAGTGAAAAGTCAAAGAGGGCTGAGTTGTCGGTCTTAAACTGAATCTTCCCTTCAGGTTTTAGGAGTTTTTCATATCTTGCAAAAAACTGTCTTGAAGTGAGCCTCCTCTTTGCATGTCTGTCCTTTGGCCAAGGATCGGAAAAATTAAGATAAATTCCATCCACTTCATTTTCAGCAAAAACATCATTTATATTCTCTGCATCCATACGGATAAACTTAAGATTAGGAAGTTCAAGCTCTGTCTGCTTTTCGATTGCCCTTATCAGGACACTTGAATATTTCTCAATGCCAATGTAGTTTATATCGGGATTGGTCTTGGCGAGAGTAGTTATAAACTGCCCCTTACCCATGCCGATTTCTATGAAGAGAGGCTGTTTTGATGGGAATAATGATGAAATTTCACCCCTGTGATTTTCGGGATTCTGTATCACAAACTCACTGTTAGCTATATCTTCTCTGGAACCCGGTACATTTCTTAATCTCATAATGACCTCGCATAAAATTATTTTCATATTGATAAAGAGTTTTTACAACAAATAGGAAAGAATGTCAAGTAAAGATATATTTAACCCTTGAAATAGCATTGTTTATATGGTTAAATGTAATGGGAAGTTTCGATAGTTTTGGAGAAGGTTATGAAAAAGTTATATATAAAAAGATTTTTTGCGTTGTTTTTGATGTTTACTGTTTTTAGCTCAATTTTTAATATAAGCAGGGTTTTTGCCGGTAACACTGCCCCTTGGCCTAAATGTCCGTCAATAAAGGCAAAGGAGGCTGTAGTTATGGATCTCGCAACAGGCACAATCCTAGTTGCGAAAAATGAGAATAAGAAGTGGTATCCTGCCAGCACAACTAAAATAATGACAGCCCTGCTTGCTATAGAACATGCCAAGTCGCTTGATGAAGAGGTAGAATTTACTAAGGAGGCGATTGATGCAGCAGATAGAGGAAGCTCAAGTATAGGGATGACACCTGGTGAAAAACTGCCTTTAAAAGAGTGCTTGTATGGACTTATGCTGGCATCTGCAAATGAAGTAGCAAATGCGCTGGCAATTCACACAGCAGGAAGCATGGACGCATTTGCAGATATGATGAATGAAAAGGCTAAGGAACTTGGATGTACTAATACTCATTTTAGAAATCCGAGTGGACTTTACGAAAAAGACCACTATACAACTCCGGCTGACCTTGCCAAAATTGCCGGGGCAGCTATCAAGGTTGATGCTTTTAGAGAAATTGTAAGTACCAGAAAGCATGTAATACCTAAAACAAACCTGATGAAAGAAAAGCGTCCATTATCAAACACGCATCAGCTGTTTAATCCGGTACAAAATCCGGAATATGCTTACGAATATTGCTATGCAGGAAAGACAGGTTATACAAATGAATCTAAATTTAGCTTAGTATCTTTTGCAAAAAAAGGCACGATGGATGTAGTTTGTGTAATTATGCATGCTGAAAGCAAGGAAGTACAGTATACCAACACCAAAAAGCTTATAGATTATGCTTTCAAGAGATTTAGAATGTTACAGGCAGATAAAATTCCGCTTAAACTGAATGAAAATGCAGGAACAATATATACACATATTTTGGAAAATGACCCATCAGCGGAATTTACAGTATCAGGTGCATCTGCACTTGCTGTTCCTAAAAAATGTGATATAAACGGAGTTGTTACAAAAATTATAGAGAATGATATTACAGCAATACGGGTGGGTGAAAATTGCATTGGAAGTGTTGAATACCAATATGGAGGTTCCTGTATAGGGAGTGCCGAACTCATATATACAAGTTCGAAGGCTTATTCCTTTGAAAAACCTAAGCTGCCTGCTGAAATAAAAAGTGAGGAAATAAAAGATAAAAAATTAAATTACTTTGCAGTTATAATGATTGCAGCCTCAATATTGATTATACTGGTGCTGTTGTGGTGGCTTCTCGTGTATAGAAGACCATCACAGGCAGCCAGACGAAGATATAGACACAAAAAGATAGGTATGAATAAGAAGAACCGGCTTAAATGGTAGGCCGGTTCTCAGTTTTTAAATGGAAGATTTCAGGGAAAAGTTTTGTTAAAAGAATTGTCTAAGGATTCAGCTTTCTATTATTGTAATTTTTAAGCATTGTCATTGCCTGGTCTTTTGAAAGAGAACGAAGGGTAGATATGGCAAAGTAATGTCTGTTGTCAGGATTTTTGATAAGCCTTTTTCCTTTGATATAGCCATGGGAACTGCATTCTCCGACAAAGTAGTAATTTTTTGAATTGGAAGTATACCAAGGTACTATCCGGTTAAGGCGGCGGCCACAGATATGGCAGCAAAAGTCTTCTTTTTCAGAGGCCTTCTTCAAGGCTTCTTTGGAACTGTATGCTCTGGTGATTTTTAACTTGTGATCAGGATATGTTATATTAACCTCCTGCTTTTTATTGAGGGGGAATTTATATGTGTCTACTGAAGGGTAAAGCCTTATATTTATGCTGCTAATCATTTGCAGAATCTCAGCAGTATATTCAGCATCAGAAATGGCACTATGAAAGGCTTTGTCCTCATCCAATTCTAAATGCTTAATTGCATTTTCAAGAGAAAACACAGTTTCATCGTATTTTTCCATAAAAATATTAAACAAATATTGAACATTATAGTAGTAAAGCGGTCTTGAAAAACCGTTATACACATCAAAAAAAGCCATATTTCTTTGGAGTTCAAGTAAATCGAGAGTTCCCCAGGTTGCAAAAGAATAATTTCTATCTCCCTTTCTGCACCACTTTAAGAAATCTTTGCAGGCAGTCACAAAATCAGTTCCTTTAGAGAGATCTTTCTCAGTAAGAGGAATCAACTCCTTTGTATATTTAAATAGTTCAGGGTATACAATGGGCTTTATTATTCTATGAAAAGAATCAATAATCGTAAAATTTTCATCTAATTTTACGGCCCCTATCTCGATAATTTCAAAAGGAAGAGACTTATCAGACTCTTCCTTTGAAGGATATCCCTGGTTCCATTCAAGGTCAAAAACTATATATTTCATGTTATCTCCAACTTGCTTTTACTGCCCTGCTGAAGCAAAGAGGGCGGCAATGTCTTCCGGACTCATTTTTTTATTAGGATCATCTGAAACCGGTGTAGGTTTTGAAAGTGCTTCTATAGCTGTTTTAGGAGCAGGAGAACTTGGCTCAGGCTCTAGTTCAAGATTAGCGGCAGCAAATAAGGCAGCGATGTCCTCAGGATTCATCTTCTTGTTAGGGTCATCAGAGGCAGGGGAGACAGGTTTTTCGGCAGCAGCCTCTTTAGCCGGCTCGTCTGAAGGAACAGCGGCAGCGAATAAGGCAGCGATGTCCTCAGGGTTCATCTTCTTGTTAGGGTCATCAGAGGCAGGGGAGACAGGTTTTTCGGCAGCCTCTTTAGCCGGCTCGTCTGAAGGAACAGCGGCAGCAAATAAGGCAGCGATGTCCTCAGGATTCATCTTCTTGTTAGGGTCATCAGAGGCAGGTTCGACAGGTTTTTTTCGGCAACAGCTTCTTTAGCCGGCTCGTCTGGAAGGAACAGCGGCAGCAAATAAGGCAGCGATGTCCTCAGGATTCATCTTCTTATTAGGGTCATCAGAGGCAGGGGAGACAGGTTTTTTTCAGCAGCAGCCTCTTTAGCCGGCTCGTCTGAAGGAACAGCGGCAGCAAATAAGGCAGCGATGTCCTCAGGGTTCATCTTCTTGTTAGGGTCATCAGAGGCAAGGGAGACAGGTTTTTCGGCAACAGCTTCTTTAGCCGGCTCGTCTGAAGGAACAGCGGCAGCAAATAAGGCAGCGATGTCCTCAGGATTCATCTTCTTATTAGGGTCATCAGAGGCAGGGGAGACAGGTTTTTCAGCAGCAGCCTCTTTAGCCGGCTCGTCTGAAGGAACAGCGGCAGCAAATAAGGCAGCGATGTCCTCAGGGTTCATCTTCTTGTTAGGGTCATCAGAGGCAGGGGAGACAGTTTTTTCAGCAGCAGGTTCCTCGGCAGATACCTCAACAGGCTCAGCCGCTGTTAAGGTATCTACAAATTCAGGCATCTCTGTGAGTTCATCATCGGCAGCTGCCACAACATTTTCACTATTCTCTTCGATAACAGAGTTGCTTTCGTCAGCTGTGGAATCTGCATATTCCGGTACAATGTCCTTAGAGACAGATTCGTTTTCAGGCATTATGACATTGTTTGAACCTGATGGTTGTGAAAATGCCACAGTATTGTGTGAAGCCTGTTCCACCATGTCAGTAACTGTCTGAAGCTGCTCTTTAATTGCACCCATGGTTGATTGATTATTTTTTAACTCAAAGATAAGAGCATCAATCTTTTCTATGATTTGAGCCAGACCGGATTCTGTAGTTGAATTATCTGAAAGGATATCGGTTATATTATTTGTGTTTTTAACACCATATTTTATAGCCGCCTTAATGGCACGAATAATTTCACTCTGAAGACTGCTTAAATTCTCTATATTTTCCTCGGGCATAAGTATTCGCTCTTCTAAGAGGTTCAGTATTCTCTTTTCGAGTACATAGGTAGCCTTTGCGAGTTTGGCAGCCTCCTCTCTGTCAGCGGTATGAGTTTCATCAGGCTTAGTTTCCTTTGCCTTTTCATCCCTGTCTTTTATAAAAGAAGAGATAACAGACATAATTTCTGTAAGCAGAAGATAGGCGGAGCCAAGTAATGTTGTACCTACAGCTAAAGGAAAATAAAAAACATCAGAATATTTTACTATGCAGAAAAGCTCTAAAAAAGTAAGAGTAATAAAAAGCAGTGAAAATGGGATTATCTTATTTTTTTTCATTTCATACCTCTCTTGCAGGAAATTTATTTACTTTATTATAAGGCAAAAGAAAGGTTATAGCAAGGATTTTTGATGAGAGACGGTTTAACTATTGATATATATGCAGAAAATGTGGTAAACTAACTCTATGTGAAAAAATGAAAAATTAAAGGTGGAATAATACATGATAAAACTGGAAAGAACCTCGGTTCTTAATCTTGAGAATGCAATGAGAGGTGCGAGAAACCCCATGAATTCTTGGGATAGAACAGATAGTTATTATGATGGGGATAATAACTATATTTTGGGAGAAAATGACCTGAGTTTAGCAGTTAGGCTTGCAAAGGCAGGTCCGGATCACAGAAAATTCATAAGGCAGATTTTTGTATCAGTTGATATTACAGCACCTCTGTATTGGTGGAAGGAGTATGATACATATAAAATAGCTACTGTGGCAAACTCTACAAGTACCATGCATAAGATACATAGTAAAGAGTTTGAAGAGGAAGATTTTTCAACTGACCATATGACAGAGGAGACTAAGGAAAACTTTCTTAATTTTGTGGCTTATATGGAAAAAGTCAGGAAAAAATATGTGGAGTCAAAAGATAAGAGGTACTGGTATGACCTTATACAGATGCTGCCATCAAGTTACAATCAACTTAGAACCTGCACCTTAAATTATGAAACTCTATCAAATATCTATTATGCAAGAAAAAACCACAAGCTTGATGAGTGGCATATTATGTGTGACTGGATTAAGACGCTTCCATATGCGGAAGAAATAATACTTAACAGGTAGATGGAAACAAAAGACGGTTAAAGGTCTTTAATCATATATTGTTTTAGGAGGAAACGATGAGTAACAATATTGAAAACATGTCAGTAAATGCAATCAGGGTTTTGGCGGCAGATGCTGTGCAGAAGGCAAATTCAGGACATCCTGGACTTCCGCTTGGAGCGGCGGCAATAGGATATGAGCTTTGGGCAAACCACATGAACCATAACCCAAAGAATCCTAACTGGGAGAATAGGGACAGATTCATACTTTCAGGTGGACATGGCTCTACTCTTTTATATTCACTGCTCCATCTCTTCGGTTATGGACTCACCCTTGATGACATAAAAAATTTCCGTCAGTGGGGTTCCAAAACCCCGGGACATCCTGAGTATGGTGTTACCACAGGAGTAGAAGCGTCAACGGGACCACTCGGTGCCGGTATGGCTATGGCTGTGGGTATGGCTATGGCTGAGGCACATCTTGCAGTAAAATTTAATAAGGAGGGATATCCTGTAGTTGACCACTACACCTATGTACTCGGTGGTGACGGCTGTATGATGGAAGGCATAAATTATGAGGCATTTTCGCTTGCAGGTACACTTAAATTAAATAAACTAATTGTGCTTTACGATTCAAACAGGATTTCGATTGAAGGAAATACTGATATTGCATTTACGGAGGATGTTCCGGCAAGATTTAGGGCCATGGGATTTAAGGTACTTGAAGTAAAGGACGGCAATAATCTTGCTGAAATTGGAAGGGCTATAGAAGAAGCTAAGGCAAATAAGGAAGGGCCTTCTTTCATTAAGATTAATACTAAAATAGGTTTCGGTTCACCTAAGGAAGGCTCTGCTGATGTACATGGTGCTCCCCTCGGAGTGGATAATGTAATATCTATGAAGAAAAACCTTGGCTGGCCAAGTGAGGAACCTTTCTTTATACCTGACGAGGTATATGAGAATTATAAGGCAAAGGCAGAGAACTTAGGGAAGAAGGAAGAAGAGTGGAATAAGCTTTTTAAGGAGTATTGTGAGAAATTCCCTGAGATGAAGGCACTTTGGGATGATTTTAAGGATGAGGCTAAGGCGGAGAAGTTATTGGATGATGAAGACTTCTGGAGTTATGAAGATAAGGCTGATGCGACAAGAAACCTATCAGGTAAGGTCCTTAACAAGCTTGCTGCTAAGCTTCCTACCCTCTTTGGAGGTTCAGCAGACCTTGCTCCATCTAATAAGAGTTATTTAAATGGTGCAGGAGATTATTCAGCTGAGAACTATGGCGGAAGGAATGTTCATTTTGGTGTAAGAGAACTTGCAATGACAGGTATAGGCAACGGTCTTGTACTTCACGGACTTAAGGCATATGTATCTACCTTCTTTGTATTCAGCGACTATGTAAAGCCTATGGCTAGGCTTGCGTCTCTTATGGAGATACCGCTTACATTCATACTTACACACGATTCTATCGGTGTAGGAGAGGACGGGCCTACACACGAGCCTATAGAGCAGCTTGCTGAGTTTAGAGCCATGCCTAATTTCAATGTATTCCGTCCGGCTGATGCAACTGAGACAATAGCTGCCTGGTACAGTGCGGTCACTTCAAAAGAAACACCTACAGCCCTTGTACTTACAAGACAGAATCTTCCACAGCTTGCAGGCTCTTCAAAGGAAGCGCTGAAGGGAGGCTATGTATTAGCTGATTCTTCAAAGGAAACTCCTGATGCAATCATTATTGCAAGCGGTTCGGAAGTAAGTCTTTCGATAGCAGCTAAGGAAGAACTTTCCAAGGAGGGAATTGATGTAAGGGTTGTGTCAATGCCTTGTATGGATATATTTGAGAAACAGCCATCAGAGTATAAAGAAAAATTCTCCCTAAGTCAGTAAGGGCAAGAGTGGCGGTTGAAGCACTCTCAGAGTTTGGCTGGGGAAAGTATGTTGGACTTGACGGAAAGACTGTCTGCCTTGACAGATTCGGTGCATCTGCTCCTGCTGATGTACTATTTAAGAAATTTGGTTTTACTGTGGAAAATGTAGTGAAAACTGTAAAAGAAGTTGTAAGATAAACTGCAATTATTTACACCATAGGTAATAGAATTTTCGTGAACAATTTGGAATAAAGTAACACATATTTTTAAAATTTAGATAAGTCATCATAGCACTAAGTAACTATAGGATAAGGCATGGAAGTAATTGTGTAATGGGGTGAAGGGATCTAAGTAGGAAGGGTTTTTGTAATGAAGGGTTATAGGAAAATTGGCACAACAGTTTTATTTATGTGCCTCAGTATTTCGATTATTTTAATAACATTTTTTGGGATATTATCAGTAACAAACATTTATAATATTTCCGGCAAACAAATAGCAGCTATGGAAAACCGAATGAGAGAAGACTACGATGAGATGATTAAAGGCCAGGTGCAGACAATTATTAGTATGCTGGAGCCTATCAATAAGCAGATACAGGAGGGAAAACTTACAGAAAAAGATGGTAAGGAGCTTGCCGCAAACCTTATAAGAGAGTCTAAATATCTTGAAAATGGATACTTTTGGGTGGATACTACAGAAGGTATAAATGTAGTCCTGCTTGGAAGTGATGTAGAAGGTACAGACAGAAAGGGGCTTACCGATCATAATGGATTTAAGATAGTAGAGAAGTTTCTTGAGATTGGCAATGGAGAAGGTTCAGGATTTTTAGATTATTATTTTCCTAAGGCGAATGAAACTGAACCTTCGCCCAAAAGAGCCTATGTGCAACTATATAAGCCGTTTAATTGGATTATAGGAACCGGCAACTATGTTGATGAGATTGACAAGATTGTTGCTTCAGACAAAGAGGAAACTTCTAAGACAATAGGAGATATTGTAGGACTTATTTTGGTAAGTTCAGCTGTTTTGTTATGTATGGGTGTTGCAATAAGTTTCTTATTTAGAAGCATAATATCTAAAAAGGTGGATAAGACCTTATCTCTTGCAAAGAAAATATCAGAATTTGATTTGACAGGTTCAGAATGTGAATTTGTCACGGTTAAGGGAAGGCCAAATGAACTGGATGGCTTGTTAAGGATGGTTTGCACTGTTAGAGGCAATCTGGAGATAATGATAAGGAATATTTCTGATAATGCAGGTAAGGTTGCAGATGTTGCATTGAATATGACAGAGACAGTGAATACTACTAATAAAACAACGCAAGAGGCAGCTATAGTAATGTCAAACATTTCAAAAGGCTCCACAGAGCAGGCAGAAAGTGCATCTTCGGCAGCTGAGGCTACAGAAAAAACAGGATATACTATAAGCGGAGTAGTAGAAATATTAAATAAGCTTGAAAACTCAATAAATTCAATAAATGACAGAAAAGACGAAGGAATGAAACCGCTTAGTGAACTGAATGCTGCAGGAAGAAAAAGTTCGGAAGCATTTAGCGTAATGAGGGTTATGACTGGAGAAACCGGCGAAAGTGTAGCTAAAATCTCACAAGCCAGTGAAATGATACAGTCAATATCAGATCAGACTAATCTCCTTGCACTCAATGCGGCTATTGAGGCAGCAAGGGCAGGTGAGTCCGGCAGGGGATTTGCTGTTGTGGCGGAGGAAATTAGAAAGCTTGCTGAACAGTCAGCTTCATTTACAAAGGACATAAGAGAAGTCATTGAAGGACTTATACAGAAATCTGAAGAGTCTGTAGCTATGATGGAAAGGGTAAATTCAGAAATAGAAAAGCAGACTCAGATTAGGCAGAGACAGACAGCAAGTTTACGGAGATTGCAAAAGAGGTAGAAATAAGCCATACTGTAACAGGTGAACTTAAAGATTCTGCGGACATTCTTGAAAGAGAAAACAGACGCTTAATTGAAATGGTGGAAAACCTTTCTTCAATATCAGAAGAAAATGCAGCCTTAACAGAGGAAGTAAATTCTACTATAGATGAAGAGGCTGAGGCTATGAGCCGTATTGCGGCTGCACAGGAGGAATTGGCAGAGATTGCAGATATACTTAGGGCAGAGGTAGCAAAATTTAGAGTATAAAAGAAAAAGGATGAAATTATGGTAAGAGAATTAGTTAAAGATCAGTTTTTTTTGAGACTTAAATCGGAACCAATGACAAAGGACGATATGCCGGTGGTTGAAGATCTGAAAGATACTTTAAGAGCATATGCAGATGAGTGCGTAGGTATGTCAGCCAACATGATAGGTATTAATAAAGCAGTTATAGCGATTCAGCCTGAAAATAGTGATGAAATGGTTGTAATGATTAATCCTAAGATAATCAAAAAAAGCGGGGCTTATGAGACTGAAGAAGGCTGTATGTGTCTTGAAGGCGAAAGAAAGGCGGTCAGGCATAGAAATATAACTCTGGAATACTATGATGAAGAATTTAAGAAACATATTAAACTCTACAGTGGTTATATTGCAGAAATAATTGAGCATGAGTGTGACCATATTGAGGGAATAATTATCTGATTATACATAGGATAACAAGGCAAAAGTCCGATGTAAGCCCGCTTGCAAGAGGATGTATGGCCTTGTTATATGCTGTTATAAAATGATGCGGTTATCAAATAAATTTGAAAACCGGCTATACAGGATCACTATAACTGTACTCTCTGTAATTTTACAAAAAATATGAAGAAGGAGGTATTAGGCATGGATGACATTTTAGAGGAGAACTATAGAGAAGAGCTTGAAAAGCTGCTTACAAGCAAGGACTATAAAGCCCTTAGAAAAAAGATGGAAGACATGAATGTGGTTGATATAGCCTTTGTTATGGATGAAATGGAGGATGAAGACTCCTTAAAACTCTTTAGGATACTGCCCAAGGACATGGCTGCTGATGTATTTGCCGAACTTGAGATTGACGACCAGCAGTACATAATTGCTTCGATGTCTGATACTGAGGCGTCTCATATAATTGATAATCTTATGGCGGATGATGCGACAGACCTGCTTGAGGAAATGCCTGCCAATGTAGTAAAGAAGATTCTTTCGAATGCAAGTCCTGAGACAAGGGCAGATATAAACCATCTTCTCCGTTATCCTGAAGACAGTGCCGGCAGTATAATGACCGTCGAGTTTATTGACCTAAGAGAAATGATGACAGTTGAAGATGCCATACTTAAGATAAAGAGAAGAGGGCTTGACTCTGAAACAGTAAATATCTGTTATGTTGTTGATAACCAGCGTGTACTAAAGGGAACAGTAGCACTTAGATACCTTCTTATAAGAGAACCTGATGAACTGATTGGCGATATTATGAATACCAAGGTCATCAGCATCAATACTCTTACAGATCAGGAAGAGGCTGCACTTACTATACAGAAGTATGGATTTACCGCAATGCCTGTGGTAGACAATGAAACCGAATGGTCGGAATAATCACAGTGGATGATGTAGTAGACATCCTTCAGGAAGAGGCAACAGAGGATATTGAGAAGATGGCAGCTATGTTGCCATCAGATAAACCGTACTATAAGATGACGACTTGGGAGACCTATAAGAAGAGGATGCCATGGCTGCTCTTCCTTATGATATCGGCTACCTTTACGGGAGCGATTATAACGGGCTATGAAGATGCACTTGCATCATATGTAATACTTACTGCCTACATTCCTATGCTCATGGATACGGGAGGAAATGCAGGTTCACAGGCAAGTGTGTCGGTGATTCGTGGTCTTTCCCTTGGAGAGATAGAATTCAGTGAAATATTTAAGGTCATTTGGAAAGAGATAAGAGTTGCAGTACTGTGTGGGGTGACGCTTGCAGGAGCTAACTTCATCAAGCTGCTTGTTATAGATAAATTAGCCCTTCCGGTAGCATTTGTAATATGTGCAACCCTTATTGTAGTTGTTATATTTGCAAAATTTATCGGCTGTGTACTCCCTCTGGTTGCTGAAAAAGTCGGCTTTGACCCTGCAGTTATGGCAAGTCCTTTGATTACAACCATAGTAGATGCAGTATCATTGACGGTATATTTTACAATTGCAGTTTCAGTACTTCATATAAATGTTTGATAAGAAAGTGAGGAAATGATATGCGTAAGACTAAGATTATTTGTACTATAGGACCTGCAAGCGAAAGTGAAGAGATGATAAGAGCTCTTTGTAAGGCCGGAATGAATGTTGCGAGACTTAATTTCTCACATGGTAACCACGAAGAACATAGGGCAAGGGTAGAAAAATTAAAGAAGATAAGGGCGGAGTTGGATCTTCCTATTGCTATTATGCTTGATACAAAGGGACCTGAGTATAGAATAGGTGTATTTGAGGATCATCAGGTAGAACTTCACGAAGGTGACAAATTTACCTTTACTACAGAGGATATAATCGGAGACAAGACAAGGGTTTCCGTAAGTTATAAGAATCTTGCAAAAGAACTTAACAAAGGGGACACTATACTTGTAAATAACGGACTTATCGAGCTTAGGGTGGTTAAGACAACAGCTGCTGAAATTGAGTGTGATGTAGTAATTGGTGGAATCCTTTCAGATAAGAAAAGCATGGCCTTCCCCGGAAAGCATATCCATCAGGAATATTTATCAGAAAAGGACAAAGAAGATTTGCTGTTTGCAATAGACAATGATTTAGATTTCATTGCCTGCTCCTTTGTGTCTGTAAGAAAGGATCTGGAGGCTGTTCATGAGTTTCTGGATGCAAATGGAGGAAGTGGTATTAGTCTTATAGCTAAGATTGAAAAATCAATCAGGCTATGATAACATAGAGGAGATATGTGAACTCTGCAGCGGTATAATGGTTGCAAGAGGAGATATGGGTGTAGAGATACCTTTTGAAAGACTTCCGGCTATACAAAAAGACCTTATAACAAAGTGCAGGCTTCTTGGAAGAAGGGTAATTACTGCAACTGAAATGCTTGAGTCCATGATTAATAATCCCCGTCCAACCAGAGCAGAGGCATCTGATGTGGCTAATGCGGTATATGATGGCACATCTGCAATTATGCTCTCAGGGGAAACTGCGGCAGGCCATTATCCCTATACAGGCAGTCGAAACAATGTCTAAAAATTGCTGAAAATACAGAGAACAATATTAATTATAAAAAGAGATTTTATAGCAGTGATTTCTTTATCAAGAATGAACCTGATGCTATTTCACATGCTACCTGCGGTATGGCTATAGACATAGATGCTAAGGCTATTGTTGCCTGCACGATATCCGGCATGACGGCGAGGCTGGTATCAAGGTTTAGAGGACCTGTAGATATAATTGGGCTTACAACAGATGAAAAAACCTGGCGTAAACTTGCACTTTCCTGGGGTGTCATACCTAAGATGTGTGAAAGATTTGAGTCAACAGATGTACTCTTTTATTCAGCCAAAAAGGTGGCAGAAGATACGCTTAAGCTTGGTAAGGGAGATAAATTAGTAATTACGGGTGGAATAGCAAATGGGGTTTCAGGTAGTACTAATTTGATTAAGGTTGAAAACTTATAGTAATGACTTGTAGGGCTTTAGTCGGGAGAAGATTTTATGGAACAGGTTTTAAGACTTATATCGAAAGTGTGTATTGTACTCACCCTATTATTTGTTTCGGTAGTTATTGAAGAGTATTTTGCCTTTAACAGAAGGTTAAAAAATTTATATGAAATTAATCCGGCAGAAGATTATGATAAACCGGAGTATATGAGGCAGTCATCAGATAGGCTGCACAGGGTAATGCAGGCCATACTATTTGTCATATTTATATGTGCGGACAGTGCGACCACAGTTTCTGATGCTGCAGATGGCGGAATTATATACGATGCCAGAGAGGTTATACTAAATATTTCTATTGTTTATGGGCCTGTTGTAACCACAGTTACAGCTCTGGCAGCTGCAATAACGAGAATATTTAAGGATGCAGGCAATGCTGCAATACCGGTAATAAGCATAGCATATATATATTTGATGGAAATGTCACTATTGTATTATATCAGAAAAAGGGGTAAGAGGTTTCGGACAAGATATTTTGCAATATTGGCCGGTCTTACGGGCTGCGTGAGTTTCATAACTGTCTTTTCCATGGAAGGAAATGCATGGAACAGGCCGTTAGTTCCGGTACTTATGTTTCTATTTATATATCCAATATCTTCAACCGTTGCTTATAGGATAATAGATGCAATTAAAACCAGTAATAGGCTTATTTTCGAACTTTACAAGAGTGATGATAATTTTAAAAGGATGAGGGAAGAACTTCAGGAAAGGCTTGATGAACTGAGAGAAAATGAAATACATTTTAAAACAATGTTTTATTATTCAGGAGAGGCAATTTTTCTCATAAAAGACAATAAAATAGTTGAAGTAAATAAAGCCGGAATAAAAATGCTTGGAAACAGCAGGGAAGAAGACATAGTAGGGACCAAATTTTCATCTTATGTTATGGAATTAACTCCCAATGAAGTTAATAAAAATATGGACATCAATGACCTTTTTGAAAGAGCAGGGAAGGGTGAAACCATTAGGACTGAGATGCAGATATTGAGTGGTAAAATTGATAAAATCCATATAGAAGTTTTTATGATAAATCTTAAAACTCCTAACAACGAGTATGTTTATCTGTCGGCCCGTGATATAAGCATAAGAAAGGTTAGAGAAAGGGAAATACTTTATAAATCAAGATATGATGAGCTTACAAATGTTGCTAACAGAAATTATTTTAATGAAGTTATAAATAAGTTAGTTTCATTGCCGGAGAGTTATCCAATATGTTATCTTATGGCAGACATAAATGGCCTTAAGTTAACCAATGATGTTTTCGGCCATGCAAAGGGAGATGAACTCATTGTAAAGATTGCCTCAGTACTAAATGGCTGCTGTAGAAGTAATGATATAGTTGCAAGAATAGGAGGAGACGAATTTGCAATCTTCTTTACCAATACCGATGAAAGCATTGCTAAGGCACTTATCCATAGGGTAAACAAAAAGCTTGATTCAGAAAAATATGATGCAGTAAAACCATCAGTTGCTATGGGTTATTCCATAAAGAAAAGTATAGATGAAGAGATTGATTTCAATGAAGTAGTTAAAAAAGCGGATGATATGATGTATGAAAATAAATCCGCTTCAAGAGAAGAAAATAGAAAAATCTTCTTGGAAAATATGTTAAATAAACTATATGAAATAAGTCCTGAAGAGACAATAAAGGTAAAGATGCTCAAGGGATTAATTGAGAATTTCAAGAATATATATCATTTGGATGCAGGCGTAGAGAAGAAAATAGATAAACTTGCAGTTTATGTAAATGTCGGGAAGCTGATAACCCCAAGGCTGGAATGGGATATGAAGGGAAATAATTTACACACACTTAAATTCTCAAGAAAACTCATTGAAAATACTGCAGTAATTCTGAGTATTATAGGCAATCTGGAACATAGTATAATCTCAGCTGAAGAGTTGTATATGCTGAATGAAAATTGGGATGGAAGCGGTGAGAAGTATGGAAATGTGGGAGATGAAATACCTCTCGCAATTAGGGTATTCAGGATGATTTATGATATGTATTATCTGAAGACACATAAAGAAATAGTTGGAGTACTTACAAATGATGAAATAGTGGCATTAATAAAGTCGGAGAGTGGTAAAAGATACGATCCGCAGCTGTGTGAATGTAGATTGGAGGAGATTCTATAGTGAAGATTAAAGGGGTATTTAGTGCCATTAAAAAAGGTGGGCTTATACCTTATTCGAGAAGCATTTATAGAAAGAAAAAGAAAGAATTAACAAAAAAATTGTTGAAAAAAATTCTAAAATACAGATTATAGACTTGAATTGGCAGCCACAGATAATAAATAAAAAGCTGAGAAAGACCAAGGCTGAGTTCATAGCATTTTATGATACAGGGGCTGTATTTGAAGCTGATTATTTTTTAAGGCTTAGAGATAGACTAAAAGAAAATCCGGAGTTAGGCTATGCTACAGGAAGAATAATAGATAAAAACGGTAAGCCGTTGGAACATTTTAGAAAGATAGAAGGCGAGACATATGTGTATGATGTATCAGAGGAGGTGGAAGCTGCACCTCTTTTGATAGGGGCACTTTGCCGCACCCATATAATAAGGAATAATAAGCTTAGCTTTAATGAAGAATTAGCCTACTGCAAGCCTGAGCTTTTTGCTACGCAATATTTAGAAAAGGCATCCAAGTGGATAGTTGTCAATAATATAAGCTATGCCACTGGCAGGGGGCTTGATGAGACATCTGCAAAGTCGGGACAGAGCCATAACAGGGATTGGTATTTTTCAACTACAAGGGGATATCTGAAGAATCTGATAAAAAAGGGGAAACTGTCTAAAATTGCCCAGTTTGGTTTCTTATACCTAAGCTGTACCAGATTTTTATCAAATAAAAATGAAAATGTTAAGCTGGTTTTTGATAATGATGAAGAAAGAGAAGAGTATCTTGCAGAAGTTGGAAGAGGAATGGGGTTAATAAGCAATGAAATTCTTTTCATGCGGGCTAATGCATTTAAATTGGATAGAAATCTGAGAAGATATTTTGCAATGTTGAGAAGACCAGATAGGAAAATTGAGTTAGAATATAAGAAAATAGGAAAAGATGGCGTAATAAGGCTTAAAGGCTCAAAATATGGCATAGTAAACGAAATCAGCGGACTGCGTCCTCTTGTAAATACCTTGGAGTATAGAAAAGAAGGAGACAGGGCAGGTTTATTTATCAGGTTTAGTCTGCCTGACTATTTACCTTGGGAAGAATGTAAGTTTAGTTTTGTAAATAAATATGATGGAGAGTCTCTGGAATATAAGATAGAAAAAACTACTGAACTTGCGGCCATTACTACATTTTTTGACAAAGAAATATTTAGAAGATATGCCTATGAAGGCTTTGTGCCATTAAGTAATGCAGAGAAACAGGAAATTTCCCTTCATCTGTCAATTTTCGGAGATGAATATGAACTTAAATTTTACTTTGAAGATAATTGGCAGAGTAAATTAGAGAGTGGAAATAAGAATAAATTTTGGTATTTTGAAGGAAATATTGCAAAACTTAATGGGAAATCCATATTAATAACGAGAGCAGATGATGAGGCAAGGAAACTTGCAGAAATTGATTATATTAGCTATATAGAAAATAAATTAGAGAAAACCCCTCTTGAATCGGCAGAACGAGAGGAACTTTCCCGTGTTCTAAGATGGAGGAGGGCTTATTCGGAAAATTACGATGAGTTTTCTAAAAAGCGAATCTGGATATACTATGACAAGAGTTATAAGGCAGGGGACAACGGAGAATATGCTATAAGATATGCCTCATCTGTGGATGATGGAATCGAAAAAGTATTTTATATAGAAAAGTCATCCAAAGATGGAGAAAGGCTTATAAAAGAAGGTTACAAGGTAATAGAGCCTGGAAGTGATGAAGGTGTACTATATGCACTGTTTGCGGAGGTTATATTTATGACTCATGTACCTCCTTTTCACAAGCTTGGCTTCAAAAAGGAAAATCTGGTATATTTCAGGGATTTGTTAAAGCCTAAGATAATAAGGATGTACCATGGCTATCCTATCACAAGAAGTTCATCTTATACACAAATGGGAACTAATTCATCCGCAGTGGTGGCCGCTTCTAATTACGAGAGAGAGTTATATACAAATGAGGATAATTGTTTTAAACCGAATCAGATTATAGATTCCGGCAATCCAAGGTATGATGACCTAATTGATGACAGCAGGAATCAGATACTGATTGCACCGACTTGGAGGCCGGCTTTGGTAGGAAACTTCTCTAAATGGAAAAACAGAGTATAATCCTAATTTTAAAGAGAGCAGTTTTTATCAACTGTACAATAAAATTCTTACAGACGAGAAACTTCTTAATACGGCTAGAAGAAAGGGATACAAGATTAAACTTTTCTTCCACCCTAAGTTTGAGGCTCAGACTGTAGATTTTGAAACTACAGATGTAGTAGAGGCTCTAAGCCCTACAGAGGATATGGATTATGTTACCATAATGAAGCAAAGTAATCTTATGGTAACAGATTTTAGCAGTGTTCAATATGACTTTGCCTATATGAGAAAGCCTGTGGTTTATTATCACGATCCGGTGCTTCCTTACTGGAGAATAACCAATTTTGACTATGAAAACATAGGCTTTGGAGAAATTTGCAGGTCGGCAGACGAACTTGCTGAGACTCTCATACACTATATTGAAAATGATTGTAGAGTAAAAGAGGAATACAAAACCAGATATGAAAACTTTTTCATACAGAGTGATAGGAATTCCGCCAAGAGACTATATGAGGCAGTCAGAAAGTTAACGGAGGTAGAATAAGAATGAGAAGAGTCATTACCTATGGCACATTTGACCTATTCCACTATGGGCATGTGAATATATTAAGGCGTGCCAAGGAATTTGGTGATTATCTGATTGTTGCTATATCCACTGATGAATTTAACTGGAATGAAAAGCAGAAAAAATGCTACTTTTCCTATGAGCAGAGGAAACAGTTAGTTGAATCCATCCGCTATGTTGACCTTGTGATACCTGAGGAAAGCTGGAATCAGAAGATAGAGGATGTTAAGCTCTACAAGGTGGATACCTTTGTCATGGGAGATGACTGGAAGGGGAAGTTTGATTTCCTAAAGGAATACTGCGAAGTAGTCTACCTTCCAAGGACACCTGAGATTTCAACAACTCAGATTAAGAATGATTTGCAGAGATGAGATGTGGTATATTTTGATACTAACATCATTTTATATTTGTTGCATAAAGCAATGTCCTAGATGATAAAGATATTAGGGATAAGGGTTTGCAAAAATCTGATGCTCAGACTAGGTTTATCATTTAGGACTATTTTTTTAATGAATAAAAGGGAAAAAAATGATGGAAAAGAAATCTTTTATAAGTGTGACAGTACAAAAGCAGGAAAAAAGAAAGACCTTATCCCTCAAGATTGAGGGGCAGGGGAGTTGATTTGCCTCGGCACTTTTTTAAAAAGCAGCTTTAATAGTGGAGAAAACTAATAAACCTTGCCTTTCCCCAACCCAACCCGTATAATATCCCTAAGAATAAATCCTCTGGGGGAATAATGAAAAAACGAAAACTATTTTGTGAAATTTCGCCTCTTACATACGAAATTTCTTTATGGAAGGAAAGAACGAAAAGAAGGATTAAGGATTTAAAAAATTCAACAAAGTTTGCAAAAGTAAAGGCGACAGAGAAGCTCCCTGTCCTGCTTTACGAGCACAAGTCATTGATGAGGAGAAGGCTTGGAGGTGTAAGGCAGGATTTACAGGAAAATAAGGTTGTGAATCTAAGCTTGGCAGCTCCAAAGGTTTCAGGGATATTGATTAGGCAGGAAGAGGTCTTTTCGTTTTGGAAGCTTGTGGGCAATTGCACTGCGAAAAAAGGTTACAAAGAGGGGTTGACTATTTCCCTTGGAGAGGTATCTGAAGGGATTGGAGGTGGAATGTGCCAGTTTACCAATCTGCTGCACTGGATGGTACTTCATACACCTCTTATAATAACCGAGCACCATCATCATGATGGCTTTGACCTGTTCCCTGACTTTGGAAGACAGGTTCCTTTTGGAACGGGGACATCTATTTTTTGCAGTCACATAGATTACCGATTTAGAAATGATACAGACCAGACCTTTCAGATTCTTGTGTATACAACAGAAGAATACCTTTGTGGAGAGATTCGTGCTGAGAAGGAATTGCCTGTGAGCTATCATGTGTATATAAAGGATGAAAAGTTTGTGCGTGAGGGAGGGGACATTTACAGGGTTGGAAGGGTGTATAGAAAGTGTAATGATAAAAAGACCGGCAGCCTTTTATCTGAGGAGCTGCTGAAGGAAAATCATGCTAAGGTGATGTATGAGATAGGAGAATTTAACCATGAATCACTTCATTTTACATAGCGAATACGCCCCAACAGGAGACCAGCCACAGGCCATAGAAGAGCTTGCCACAGGCTTCAAAGAAGGCAATGGGTTCCAGACTCTGCTTGGGGTTACGGGTTCAGGCAAGACATTTACAATGGCAAATGTCATAGCCAAACTAAACCTTCCCACCCTTGTCATTTCACACAACAAAACCTTAGCGGCCAAGCTATACGGTGAGTTCAAAGAATTAAAAGAGATAATAACTGTAGATGTTTATGGGGATAACAGGGAGATTATAGCAGAGAAGATACCTGAGTTAGAAGAATTTATACGAGAGGCAGCACCGGTTGATGGTGGTATGTGGGGAAATGACAATACAGATATAATGCCTAGAATTGAGGAGTACTTTTAGAAGAGGAATAAGCTTAGATTGTTTAAGTGTTATTCCTCTTTTTTTAATTTTAAATCAGGTTGCGTAGATATTTGTTTTAGCTTATAATTATATAAAGACAGGCGGAGGGAGTTGATGCAGTCTTGAATACAGAAATAACAAATGCAGTAAATTCTTCAGGAGATAAGGCACAGTATGATGAGAATGCCAAAAGGCTTTTAGGAAACAAGAGCATTCTCGCACATATTCTTGCAAGTACGGTAGAAGAATTCAAAGGGATTAATCCTAAAGATGTGGAAGGATATATTGAAGGAGAACCCTATATAGGTTCTGTACCAGTTGAACCTGGACTTACTAATATAAAGCAGGATGGAAAAAGGATAGCAGGACTTAATTCAGAAAGTATAGATATAAATGAAGGTACGGTAAGATTTGATATTGTGTTTTATGTGAGACTGAAAGATGGAGTATCACAGATTATAATAAATATTGAAGCACAGAAAGGTATACCATCAGAATATCATATCTTAAACAGGGGAATTTTCTATGCCTGTAGGTTAGTATCTTCTCAGAAAGAAAGAGACTTTGTAAATACTAATTATGATGATATAAAGCGCGTTCATACAATATGGATTTGTATGAATATGCCTGAAAACAGTTTGGATTATTATAGGTTAGCTAATAGGAAAGTTTTAGGCTCTAAGAAATGGGAAGGAAAGCAGGACATGATTAATATCGTGTTAATCGGTCTTGCAAAGGACTTACCTGAACACGATGAGAAGTATGAGTTGCATCGTTTACTGGTAGCATTGGTGTCTAAGAAGCTTACTACAAGTGAAAAACTGGAAATTATTGAAAAAGAATATAAAATTCCAGTAAATGATAATTTGAGAAAGGATGTGGGTGATATGTGTAATTTAAGCCAAGGAATAGTAGATGAGACAAAGATAGAGGTAATGATAAATGTTGTTATGAACATGCATAAAAACAAATTTTCACTGGAACAGATTTCTCTTGCAACCAATAAGAGCATTGAAGAAGTTAAAAAAATAATTGAAGAGAATGAACCAGTACTGGCATAATCAAAGAACCAACACAAAGAAAGTACCTCATGTACGATTACAAAAATACTTAGCAAAAAAACAACAATCAAGGAGCAGGAAAAACCTAAATTTCCCTGCTCCTCTTTATTAAACTTGACTAAAATCTCCTTTTGATTTACAGTCTGTAGCAAGCGTTTGTTTAATAGGTGGTTATGACTTTAAATTAAGTTGCGTATATACTGATTTTCGCATATAATTAGATAAAGACAGGCGAAGGGAGTTGATGTAGTCTTGAATACAGAAATAAAAAATACAGTTAATTCTGCAGGAGACAAGGCACAGTATGATGCCAGGGTTAAGAGAATACTTGCTGAGACATTAAATACTTAATGAATGCGAGCTGAAGGCGAAGCATGAATTTAGTATTTAAGTCGTTCTTTCGAACGAATGTGAGAAAGAACCTCAATAGATATAGTCACATACATTGAAGGTGAGCCTAAGATAGGTATTGTACCGATTGAACCCGGACTTACTAATATAGAAAAAACAGATGAGTCAGGGCAAAGGATTAAGGGACTGAATTCAGAAAGTTTAGAAGCAAATGAAGGTCTGATAAGATTTGACATCATATTTTATGTACGCTTGAAGAATGGACTTTCACAGATAATAGTGAATATTGAAGCACAGAAGGATGAACCTGTTTCATATAAGATACTGAATAGGGCAATATTCTATGTGAGCAGACTTATATCATCACAAAAGGAAAGAGATTTTGTAAATACTAATTATGACGATATAAAGCAGGTATTCAGCATTTGGGTATGTATGAATATGAGTAAGAACAGTTTAAGTCATTTTCACATTGTAAAGATGAGATGTTAGAGCCTTATGACTGGAAGGGAAATGCAGACTTACTAAATATTGTGATGATTGGAGTTACAAACGAACTTCCAAAGCATGATGAAAAATACGAATTACACCGTCTTATTGGAGCTTTATTGTCGGATAGATTAAAAGAAAATGAGAAACTGGATATTATTGAAAAGGAATATAAAATTCCTCTTAGCAACGATTTTAGAAAGGAAGTGGATACTATGTGTAACTTAGGTCAGGGAATAGAAGATAGGGTAACAGCAGAGGTAACAGCAAAGAATTTAATAGATTTTGTTATGAATATGTATAAAAATAAATTCTCGTTGGAACAAATTTCAATAGCCACTGATAAGAGTGTAGAAGAAATAAAAATGATAATAGAAAAAAATGATAAGGTTTTGGCATAACTATAGCAAAATTTTGTCCGCCTAAGACGAACAAAATAACCCCAAATCCAATCAAAATTAGCTCTCATGTATGACCAAAATCCCATTTTATATTAAAAAACATCAATTTAGGAGCCTGGAAGCTACAAATTTCCCGGCTCTTCTTTTCTGTACTTTTTCTGTTTTTTATGCTATATTTATACTAAAATCAGCCCATTTAGTGACTTATAAAATCGCCTGTACCATGCAGTATTACTGAGTTTCAGCTAGTTCCACAATGTGGTTTTGGTGACCTGCATTCGTAATTTATACCGAATTATTCACGAAACATCTTCGGAAACACATAATCAAGCCGAAGGTTTGAAATTATGTGTTTTAGAAGATGTTTGGTAATAACCAACCATAGTCACAGACCGAAAAGATTTCGTTCAATTATATTAAGCAGATTAAGAGGTCTGTGACTTGGATGTGAATAATTCGGTGTCCGGAATATTGAATTAGACGAAGCTTTTAGAGAACGCACCATTACGAATTTCTGGCGAATAGGCGAACTTTTTTACTATGACTTTTAGGAGAATTTAACCATGGATCACTTCATTTTACACAGCGAATATGCCCCAACAGGAGACCAGCCACAGGCTATTGAAGAGCTTGTAGAAGGCTTCAAAGAAGGCAATCAGTTCCAGACTCTGCTTGGGGTTACGGGTTCAGGTAAGACATTTACAATGGCAAATGTCATAGCCAAACTAAACCTGCCCACCCTTGTCATTTCACACAATAAAACCTTAGCGGCTCAGCTCTATGGTGAGTTCAAAGAATTCTTCCCTGAGAACGCAGTAGAATACTTTGTGTCGTACTATGACTATTATCAGCCTGAGGCATATGTGCCTTCATCTGACACCTATATAGAAAAGGATTCCGCGATAAATGATGAGATAGACAAGCTCCGCCACTCCGCTACAGCGGCACTTTCCGAGAGAAAAGATGTGGTTGTGGTATCCAGTGTAAGCTGTATATACGGACTCGGAGATCCTATCGACTATGAGGATATGACGCTCTCTGTACGCCCGGGGCAGATAAAGGACATGGAAGAGGTTGTAAAGAGGCTAGTGGACATCCAGTACACTAGAAATGATATGGATTTTAAGCGTGGTACATTTAGAATCCGAGGAGATATAGTGGAAATCTTTCCTGTGGCTTCTACAGACAGAGCCATCAGGCTTGAGTTTTTTGGTGATGAGATAGACAGGATATCAGAGGTGGATGTACTTACGGGGACTGCTCTTGCGGAACTCTCCCATGTGGTAGTATTCCCGGCTTCCCACTATGTGGTTGCCCCTGAAAAAATGAGTGAAGCCCTGAAGAAACTTGAGGAAGAGCTTGACCTTAGGGTAAAGTATTTTAAGAGTGAAGATAAGCTGATAGAGGCACAGCGAATAAAGGAGAGGACTAATTTTGACATAGAAATGATGAGGGAAACCGGCTTTTGTTCAGGCATAGAGAACTACTCAGGTCCTCTTTCCGGAAGACCGCCAGGCAGTATGCCTTTTACCCTTATCGACTATTTTCCGGACGAATTCCTCATCATAGTGGACGAGTCACATATCACGATTCCGCAGATAGGTGGAATGTATGCAGGAGACCGTTCAAGAAAGACTACACTTGTAGACTATGGTTTTAGACTTCCCTCTGCTCTTGATAACAGACCGCTTAATTTTACTGAATTTGAAAATAAAATAGACCGTATGCTCTTTGTATCGGCTACTCCATCTGAGTATGAGGCGAAGAATGAACTGCTTAGAACAGAGCAGATAATAAGACCTACCGGACTTGTAGATCCTGAAATTATTGTGAAACCTACAGCAGGACAAATTGATGATTTAATAAGTGAGGTTAAAAAAGAAACTGAAAAGAAAAATAAGGTTTTGGTAACAACTCTTACTAAGAAAATGGCAGAAGACCTTACTGATTATATGAGGGAAGCAGGTATAAGGGTAAGGTATCTTCATTCTGATATAGACACCCTTGAAAGGTCTGAAATTATAAGAGATATGCGTCTTGATGTATTTGATGTACTGGTAGGTATCAATCTTCTCAGGGAAGGACTTGACATTCCTGAGATTACACTTGTTGCAATACTTGATGCAGATAAAGAAGGTTTCCTTCGTTCGGAAACTTCCCTTATTCAGACTATAGGCAGGGCAGCAAGAAATGCCGACGGCCACGTAATAATGTATGCAGATACAATCACAGGTTCTATGAACAGGGCTATAACGGAGACCGAGAGAAGACGTGCCATCCAGATGAAGTACAATGAGGAGCATGGAATCATTCCTCAGACGATAAAGAAGAAGGTTCGTGACCTTATCAGCATATCTAAGAAGGTTGAGGAAGACAGCTCCAAGATAATAAAGGATGCTGAATCTATGAGTGAGACTGAGCTTAAGGCAGTTATCAAGGAGCTTACCAAGAAAATGAATCAGGCAGCGGTTGAGCTGAACTTCGAGCTTGCAGCAAAGCTTAGAGATGAGATTATTGAACTTAAAAAGCATTTGGTAGACCTGACAGCAATGTAGATAAATAATATTATGGAAAAGAAAAGAGATTAATTATGTTTAAGAAGATTTTAAAGTCAGTGACACTTGGGGCCTGTATTATTGGTATATTATTCACAGCCAAGTCAGATGTTTTCGCAGTTACAAAAAAGAAGGCTGATAAGATTGAAATATCAAAGAAAACTGTGAGTATGAAGGTAGACGAATCTATTTTTATCGGCTATGACAAAAAGTCGGATGTTAAAGTTAAGGTAGTAACATCTAAAAAGAGTAAGGCTTTTGATGTGTCAATAAAAAATAATGAAAATATTAAATTCGAAAGTGAAAAAGGTAAAATCAAGATAACCGCACTTAAAAGTGGTACTGTGGTGGTTAAAATTATGCTTAAAAACAATCCCAAGGTAAGTAAAAAGCTAAAGATTAGAATTTTAGAGAAAGGAAAGGGTGCAGCTAATAATATTATAGAAGTTACGGCAGAAACTTTTGATAAGGAAGTACTTCAGGCAAAGGGTAAGGTAATAGTTGAGTATTATGCTAATTGGTGTGGACACTGTAGAAAATTAAATCCTATATATAAAGAGGCTGCTAAAGTAAGACCGATATACAAGTTTACTCAGGTAGACATTGATAAGGATGAAGAATTTGTAATCAATCAGGATATATTTACAGTTCCAACCTTACACCTTTATGAAGATGGTAAACTGGTTAAAATTGGTGGTTCTTCATCAGCTAAGACATTAGATAACTTTATTGAATGGATAGAGAATTAATAAGATTTGAGCATATTAAAAGACAGCTAATAACATTTGTTCGAATAATACTTGAAAAATTAATGCCTTTCTGCTATGATAAACGGAGATTATAACTGATAAATCATAAGAGGAAAATTATGCCAATAAAGAAAAATATAGAAAATTCAAAGAACTTTATTAGGATAAGAGGGGCTAGAGAACATAACCTCAAAGGAATCTGTATAGATATCCCAAGAGATAAATTTGTAGTAATGACAGGACTTTCAGGCTCAGGAAAGTCCTCTCTTGCTTTTGATACTATCTATGCAGAGGGTCAGAGAAGGTATATGGAGTCTCTTTCTTCCTATGCCCGCCAGTTCTTAGGGCAGATGGAAAAACCAAAGGTGGAGAGTATAGAGGGGGGCTTTCTCCTGCAATATCCATAGACCAAAAGTCAACTAATAGAAATCCACGTTCTACAGTAGGTACTGTGACGGAGATTTATGATTATCTAAGACTCCTTTATGCCAGGGCAGGAGTACCACATTGTCCTAAGTGTGGCAAGGAGATACATAAGCAGACTGTTGACCAGATGGTGGATGAGATAATGAAACTGCCTGAAGGAAGTAAGATTCAGCTTCTTGCACCTGTGGTAAGGGGAAGGAAGGGTGAACACATAAAGGTGTTTGAAAGTGCCCTTAAGGCAGGCTATGTGAGAGTAATGGTAGATGGAGAACTCCATCAGCTTTCTGATGAAATCAAGCTTGAGAAAACAAAAAAACATAATATAGAAATAGTAGTAGACCGTTTAGTGATAAAAGCCGGGATTGAGAGACGTATGTCCGACTCAATAGAGCAGATAATGAAACTTTCTGAAGGGCTGCTTATAGTTGAGGTAAATGGAGGAGAAAGACTTAGCTTTTCCTCAAGTTTTTCCTGTCCTGACTGTGGTATCAGCCTTGAAGAACTTGAGCCTAGAACCTTTTCATTTAACAATCCTTTCGGTGCCTGCCCTGAGTGTTTCGGTCTTGGATATAAGATGGAATTTGACCCGGATCTTATGATACCCGACAAAAGCCTAAGTCTTCAAGATGGCTGTATAGTTGTCCTTGGGTGGCAATCCTCCAATCAAAAAGGAAGTTTTACACATTCGACTCTTGAGGCTCTTGCAAAAGCTTATAACTTTGATCTTAAGACTCCTTTTGAGAAGCTTTCAAAGGAAGTGCAGGATGTAATCCTTTATGGAACCGGAGGTAAAGTTGTTAAGGTACATTATAAGGGTCAACGTGGCGAGGGGGTATATGATGTACCTTTTGAAGGGCTTATTAAAAATGTGGAAAGAAGATACAGAGAAACTTTTTCAGAGTCAAGCAAGCAGGAATATGAGAGCTTCATGCGTACTACACCTTGTAAAGCCTGTGGCGGCAAGAGGCTTAAACCTGCAGCCCTTGCTGTAACTGTTGGCGACAAGAATATTTCAGATGTTACAGAACTTTCCATTTCAGATGTTAAGAATTATTTTGAAAGTGTAGAATTAACCAAGACTCAGAGGCAGATAGGGGATATGATACTTAGGGAGATAACAGCCCGTCTATCATTCTTAAATGATGTGGGACTTGATTATCTGACACTGTCCCGTGCAACAGGTACACTCTCAGGTGGAGAAGCCCAGAGAATAAGGCTTGCAACCCAAATAGGCTCAGGCCTTGTAGGAGTTGCATACATTCTGGATGAACCTAGTATTGGACTTCATCAAAGGGATAATGATAAGCTCCTTGTTTCACTTAAGAACCTGAGAGACATAGGAAATACTCTGATTGTAGTAGAGCATGATGAGGATACCATGCTGCCGCTGACTTCATAGTAGATATTGGACCGGGTGCAGGTGAAAATGGTGGAGAGATAATTGCAACAGGTACTGCGAAAGAGATAATGAAATGTAAGGACTCCCTTACAGGAGCTTATCTATCTGGCAGGCTTCAGGTACCTGTACCGACTGAGAGAAGGATTCCTACAGGTTTCCTTGAGGTAAGAGGTGCAAGGGAGAACAATCTTAAAAATATAAATGTAAAATTTCCGCTTGGTATAATGACAGTGGTTACAGGCGTGTCAGGCTCTGGAAAGAGCAGTCTTGTAAATGAGATTCTATATAAATCGCTTGCAAAAAAATTAAATAGAGCAAGGACAATAGCGGGAAAGCACGATGAAATACTTGGGGCTGAGAATTTAGACAAGATAATTGATATAGACCAGTCACCTATAGGAAGGACGCCGCGTTCTAATCCTGCGACTTATACAGGAGTGTTTGACCTTATCCGTGACCTTTTTGCTGCCACACAGGATGCAAAGGCTAAGGGTTACAGCAAGGGGGAGATTCAGCTTCAATGTAAAGGGTGGACGCTGTGAGGCCTGTTCAGGTGACGGTATAGTTAAGATAGAAATGAACTTTCTCCCTGATGTATATGTACCTTGTGAAGTATGCGAGGGAAGGCGTTACAACAGAGAAACCCTTGAAGTAAAGTATAAGGGTAAGTCTATTTATGATGTACTCAATATGACAGTGGATGAGTCTTTGGCATTTTTTGAGCATATACCTACAATAAGGCGAAAGATAGAAACCCTTAGCGAGGTGGGACTTGGTTACATCCGTCTGGGACAGCCGTCTACCGAACTCTCAGGAGGAGAAGCCCAGAGAATTAAGCTTGCTACCGAGCTTAGTAAAAGGAGTACCGGAAAGACTATCTATGTACTTGATGAACCTACTACAGGACTTCATTTTGCTGATGTGCATAAGCTTATAAATATACTCCGCAAGCTTTCTGAGGGTGGAAATACAGTAATTGTCATTGAACATAATCTGGATGTGATTAAGACAGCGGACTACATTATCGACATAGGGCCTGAAGGCGGTGCAGGAGGCGGCACTGTCATAGCGGAGGGTACTCCTGAAGAAGTGGCAAAGAATAAAAAGTCATATACCGGAGAATATATAAAGAGGATGCTAAACCGTGAAAAAGAGTGGGTAGAAAAAAGAGGGAGAAAGTAAATGAAGTATTTTAGACAATTTGGCATAATTATGCTGATTACCTGTATAGCGGAGGGTATAAAATATTTTGTGCCGCTCCCTATACCTTCAAGCGTATATGGCCTCTGCCTTATGATGTTCTGCCTTATGACTAAGGTGATTAAGCTTGGAGCAGTAGAGGATGCTGCGGTGTTCCTTATAGAGATAATGCCGGTTATGTTCATACCTGCAGGGGTGGGGCTTCTTACATCTTTTGATGAACTGAAGGATATGCTGGTACCGGTACTTGTTATAACACCTATTTCTACAGTAGTAGTAATGGTTATTTCCGGAAAAATAACACAGGGCTTGCTTGAAAGGAAGAAAAATGAACGGATTAATAGAAAATAGTACTACTTTTGGCATAGTTGTAAGTATTATCGGTTATGAAATTGGTTTACTTTTAAGGAAAAAATTCAACCTTGCGATTCTTAATCCCTTGCTTATTTCCATAATTTTTGTCATAGCAGGTATATTAACTTTCCGCATTGACTATGAGGATTACAATAAGAGTGCTCAGTATTTAAGCTATTTACTGACTCCTGCTACTGTCAGCCTTGCTATTCCTTTGTACAAAAACCTTGCTATTTTAAAGAAAAATGCAGCAGCCATTATGACCGGTATTATATCAGGGATTATATCCAACATGGTCTGTATTTTGCTCTTTGCACTCGTCTTTGGCTTGTCACATAAGGAGTATATAACCCTCTTGCCTAAGTCAATCACTACTGTAATAGGCATGGGAGTGGCGGAAGAATTTGGGGGTATAGTAGCTATCACAGTTGCGGTCATTATTATAACGGGAATTCTTGGCAATATTATTGCCATAACCGTATTCAGAATTTTTAGGATATATGAACCTATAGCCAGAGGCATAGCTCTTGGTGGGGCATCTCATGCCATTGGTACTGCAAAGGCTATGGAAATGGGAGAAGTTGAAGGAAGTGTGAGCAGTTTGGCTATGATAGTGAGTGGGATACTTACTCTGGTGGGTGTTTCAGTATTTGCGAATTTCATATAATATACAAGAGAAAGGTGCCGGCAGAAACACCGGCACTTTTGTTAAGCTAGATAATAATCACTAAAAAGGATAAGCATTTTTTGAAATTCTTTGTCATCCAATTCAGATAATATCGGGATTCCCGTTATTAATGTATCCTTCCAAAAATCCAATTCGTATATATCGTGATTAGCAGAAAATTTAAGAAGTAATAAAATTATTTTATCTCTTTCTCTAATGCTAATACCATTTTCAAGGCAAAAAGAGACTAGCTGATTTAATTTCATCTCCAAATATTTCAAATAAGGAAGAAACCAATAGTTTATGATCTTCATACAGTTTTTTTAAGGGTTAAGTTATAATCGCTTTCTTTAATCATTCAAATAATGTCCATTCTAAAATTTCTCTGATAGCCTTTGCTATGCTAACAGTTCTTTTCATAAAAGTTTGTGTTGAATATAACATAATGGAAGAAAAAATGCAACACCATGCTGCATTTAAGTTGAAAAACTACAAAAAGTTAACAGTTTTCTTAAGAATAATTAAAAGTATTGAAAAACAAAATTTGTTATGATACCATAAATTTATGCAGATTACTGTAGAATTCTGCAAATATTTTGGTTAGAGGAGAAGGAAGATATGAAGAATAAGAAACTGGGTGTTTTACTTTTAGCAGCACTTATGATGGGCAGTGTTTGTACTCCGCAAGTACCTGCAACCGTAAAGGCGGCAGAAATACCTGCAACAACAAGTACTGTAACCCCTGCAGGTACAACCACAGAACCTGCGGAAGGAACAATTGAAACTGCTGACAAATTTGCAGGTGAAGACAACTTAAGCGTGTTATTTTCTCAGAAGACACATCTTGCTGAGGATAGTGAAGCAATTAATAATTATTTTAAGTTTACAATTAATGAAGACTCTTGGGTATTTTTAGGAAGCAATTTCTCACTTAACAATCATGATGGATTATCTGTTAAGTATGCACTTTATGCAGATGCAGCCTTTTCAAAAAAGGTTGGAACCTTTGAAGCCGGTTACTGGAAAGATACCAGCAAGCAGCAGCTTACAGCTATTCTCAAGAAAGGTACATACTATGTGAGCATCCTTTCAAAGCATGAAAACTTTGGTGACTTTGATGGCAATATAAATGTAGTTGGAATTGCAGTTCCTGTTAAAAATATAGTTAAGACCAGTTACCAGTTAAGTAAAGATAAAAAGAGTGCAACAGTTACTTTCTCAACAGCTATAGGCAATTTCTTTAAGTATGCACAGTACCGCCCCGGCAAGGTGGGAAGGGATGCTGAAAAGAACGATAACTACTGGGGATATTTAAATAGTTTTGGTTGGATTCCTTCCACTGACAATAAAACAATTCAGTTAAAGTTAAATGCAGACAATACCGTTAAGTTCAAGGTTAAGAGAAACGGATACTACACAATAAGAGTTACAGATAAGTCTACACCTATGGACTATACGGATGTTAAAGAAGGTACAAGCTATTCATCATTCTTTAAGGTTAAGGGAATTGTTGATAAGAAGGCTCCTGTTGTAAGCGGTGTTAAAAATGGAAAGATTTATAGAGGCAGTGTAAAAATTACTTTTTATGATAATGGAACAGGTATTAAATCTGCAAAATTAAACGGTAAAACCATCGAGAGTGGTCATAGCGTATATTTTAGCGGAAGATATACACTCGTAGTTAAAGATAATGCCGGCAATACTACTAAGGTTAGCTTTAGAGTTAGATAATAAAATATTATAATTTGCCCTGTTAGGGGTTCAATTTAATAAACAGGGTATAAAGCCACATAGTTTTATATCCTGTTTATTTTTAGAAAATACTACATTGGAAAATGAAAGGAAGGTAGTGGTATGGGACTTATTAAAGCTTTCGCAGGAGCTGTAGGAGGAACGCTCGGAGATCAGTGGAAGGAGTATTTTTATTGTGAGGCACTCCCTGCTGATGTACTTGTAAGAAAAGGAAGCAAGAGAATAGGTGGAAAGTCATCCAATAAGCACGGCAGTGACAATGTGATTACAGATGGCTCAGGTATAGCAGTTGCAGACGGACAGTGTCTTGTGATAGTAAATAACGGAAAGGTATCTGAAATCTGTGCCGAGCCGGGTGAATATACCTTTAATTCAGGCGAGTCACCAAGTGTGTTCTCAGGAAATTTTGGCGAGAGCATAGGTGCTGTATTTAAAGATATGATAGAAGATTTACCTATGGGGGACAGGCAGGAAGAGACCAGAGAGTTTACTACTTCAATACAAAGGAACTTACAGACAATAAATTCGGCACTCCTAATCCTATCCCTTTCAGAGTGCTTGATGCCAATGTAGGCCTTGACATAGATGTGTCTGTACGCTGTTCAGGTGTGTACTCCTACAAGATTCAAAACCCAATACTTTTCTATCAGAATGTTTGTGGCAATGTCGCTGATGAATTTACAAGAGATGAGATAGATACACAGCTTAAGACGGAGTTCGTATCTGCTCTCCAACCGGCCTTTGGTAAGCTTAGTGAGCAGGGTATAAGACCAAGTGGTCTTCCAAGCCACGCTATGGAGCTTGCAGATCTTATGGACGAGGTACTTTCTAAAAAGTGGAAGGAGCTTAGGGGTCTTGATATTATCTCTGTTGCCCTTAACCCAATCACGCTTTCTGAAGAGGATTCTGCAGCAATCAAGAATCTTCAGCTATCAGGTGCGTTTAGAAACCCTACCATGGCAGCAGCCAACCTCGCACAGGCACAGGCAGAGGCTATGAAGACAGCCGCAGGCAATGCAAACGGCGCCATGATGGGTTTTATGGGTATGAACATGGCGAATCAGACAGGAGGAATGAATGCAAACAGCCTTTATGAGATGGGAGCAGCTCAGGCTGCACAGGCTCAGGGAGGTGCTCCGCAGGGTGAAGCCATTCAGTGGTTCTGTCCAAACTGTGGCAATAAAAATAACGGAAATTTCTGTATAAACTGTGGAACAAAGCGGCCATAAGTACTTATAACATTTCATACCACGGGGAGAGAATGCCTGTTGCACACCCTGTGGTATGATAGATATAGGTTATATTTCGATGAATAAGGGAGAAGACAATGGCACTAATGGAGTATAAGTGTCCCAACTGCGGAGGCGCAATTAGATTTGATACAACCGCTCAAAAGATGGTGTGTCCATACTGCAACACCGAATTTGACATGGACACCCTACGTGGCTATGATGACATATTAAAGGGAGATACCGAGGGAACCATGAACTGGTCCGCTCCTGAGGGAAAATGGGATGAAGGAGAAAGAGACGGACTTTCGGTATATACCTGTAATTCCTGTGGAGGCGAGATAGTCGGAGATGAAACTCTTGGAGCGACTTCCTGCCCTTATTGTGGTAACCCTGTAGTAATGTCAGGTAAGTGGGAAAAGGGACTCCGTCCTGACCTGGTTATCCCGTTTAAGCTTGATAAAAAAAGCAGGCCAAGGCGAAGTTTTTCCCAGTACCTTGGCGGTAAGTTTCTTCTTCCAAAGGTATTCAAGTCTGAAAACCATATTGAAGAAATCAAGGGGCTTTATGTGCCATTTTGGCTCTATGACGCAGATACTGAGAGCAGGCTTAGATTCAAGGCTACTAAGGTAAGAAGCTGGAGTGATAGAAGCTACTACTATACTGAGACAAGCTACTTCGCTGTAATAAGAGGCGGCAGTCTCGAGTTTAAGGCGGTTCCTGCTGATGCATCTGCCAAGATGGATGATGTGCTTATGCAGTCAATCGAGCCCTTCGACCTTAAAAGATGCTGTAGACTTTCAAACTGCTTATCTTGCAGGCTTCCTTGCAGATAAGTACGATGTTAGCTCTGATGCACAGCTTCAGACAGTCAACTCGCGTATAAGAAACTCCGTAGAAGAGGCATTTAGAAATACAGTTACAGGCTATAGCTCAGTTACTAAGGAATGGTCTACAGTAAACATAGACAACAAGCTGACAAAATACGCTCTTTACCCGGTATGGGTGCTGACCACGAGGTGGCAGGACAAGCCTTACATCTTTGCAATGAATGGGCAGACCGGTAAATTTGTCGGTGACCTCCCGGTAGACAAGGGTCTGAGAGCAAAGCTGTTTGCAGGCATAAGCATTGTAACAGCGATAATTCTCTTTCTTGTCCTATACTTTGTATTTTAGAGGGGAGGGAATGGATAATGATGATAAATAAACTTAGCAAAAAAGCCTGCTTTATGGCAATAGCTCTTGTCTTTTTCCTTACACTTATAAGCAGTTTTAGCTTTCTATTCACCTCCGTATATGCAGAGGCTAAGGTTCCAAGGCTGGTTGACAATGCTGATGTTCTTACTGACAGTGAGGAGAAAAGCCTGCTTGCCAAATTAAATGAAATCAGCGAAAGACAGCAGATAGATGTAATCATAGTCACAACATATAATGCAGAGTACAATACCATAACTCAATTTGCGGATGATTATAACGGCTCTAATTTTGGAGATGATGGTGACGGCATCCTGCTTGCGATGGATTTTGGCAAAAGAGACTGGGCTATATCTACAAAAGGTAAGGCAATCAGGGCATTTACGGATGCCGGTCAGAAGTACATGACGGATAAATTTATCCCATATATTTCTGATGGGGACACATATAAAGGCCTTGATACCTTTGCAGATCTTTGTGATAAATTTATCAAACAGTACAAGACGGGGGGTGCTTATGATGTAGGTAATCTGCCAAAAGAAAGAAATATGGTCTTTTTAATAGGCGCCTCTGTTATACCTGCATTTTTGCTTGCACTTGCAGTCTGCTACGGTATGACTTCTCAGCTAAAGACGGTTAGAAGGCAGTCTGCTGCTGACAGCTATGAATTAAGAAACAGCTTTTATGTAAACACTGCCGAAGATTTCTTCCTCTACAAGAGGCTTTCAAGAACCAGAAGAGAATCTTCAAGTTCATCAGGAGGAGGCAGCAGCACACATAGGAGCAGCTCGGGTGGTACATACGGTGGTAGTAGTGGAAAGTTCTAGTCAATTAGATAATCTGAAGTATTCACACTATAGCCTCAGACCTCTTTTTCTGATAGTATAGCAGGTTAAATAGTTCAAGGATAGTGGCTATGGGTGATATTATAAACTGTCTTGTATATAATTTGTAGAATATGATATAAGCGTGAAAAGCGCAGCTGTAGCAATCCTGTATCAATGTGGATGTCAAATATTTTCGCCACCCACATCATAATATAGTAATAAAGTTACTTGCTAAATCCTATAAAAATCTCTATGATATTTATAGGGAACTGTCAAAGTAAAGGCCACAGAAGTTCGTCTGTGGCTTTTATTAATAAATATGATTTTAGAGGGAAGATATGGGACATATAGTTTTTGGAATACTGGCACAGGTAGACGCAGGAAAAACCACACTTTCAGAAAGTCTTCTGCTTTCAGCGGGAGTGCTTAAAAAGGCCGGAAGAGTGGATAAAAAGGATGCATTCTTAGACAATTACGAGCTTGAAAGAGAAAGGGGAATTACCATTTTTTCCAAGCAGGCTGAGTTTCAGGCCTTTGGTAAGGACTTCACCCTCCTTGATACACCGGGACATGTTGATTTCTCGGTAGAAATGGAGAGAGTGCTCTCAGTCCTTGATGTGGCAGTGCTTGTAATAAGTGCATCTGCAGGTGTTCAGTCTCAGGTATCTGCCATTTGGAAGTTACTTAAGCACTACGATATCCCTACTTTTATCTTTGTAAATAAAATGGACCAGCCTGATACTTCAAAAGAGAAGATGCTAATAGAGCTAAAGGAAAAGCTTGATTCCAATATAATAGACTATGCAGATGCTAATGGTGATAAAGCAGGGTATGAGAAATTTTTGGAAGAGGTTTCTCTCACTGATGAGACGGTGCTTGAAGCCTATATGGAGACAGGGAATATAGGATTTGCAGATATCCAAAATCTTGTAAGAAACCGTAAGTTTTTCCCTGTATTTTTTTGGTTCAGCCCTTAAAAAAATGAGGGGTTGATGAGTTCCTTAAAAAGCTTTGCATCTCTAGTTATTCCGCCCGTATACGGTAATGAATTCGCTGCAAGAGTCTTTAAGATAGCAAGGGATGATGCAGGCAACCGTCTCACCTATATGAAGCTTATGGGTGGAAGCCTATCTGTCAGGGAGATGATAGGAGATGAAAAAGTTACAGGGATAAGGATATATTCAGGTGGGAAATACGAAAGCAGAGACAGGGTAGAAGCAGGAGAGGTCTGCGTAGTTACAGGACTTAAAAAGTACTAAGGCAGGCGGCGGCCTTGAAGTCTGTCAGGAAGTGAGATAGGAAGCGTACTTAAGCAGGTAATGAGCTACAAGGTAGAGCTTCCTGAGGATGAGCCTGCCCATGTTTTCCTGCCTAAAATCAGGGAAATATCAGAAGAGATACCTGAACTATCTGTAAAGTACTCAGAGGAGAAGAAGGAAATTACTATTTCTCTTATGGGAGAGGTGCAGACTGAGGTTCTTAAGCACTTAATAAAAGAAAGGTACAATGTGGATATAGGCTTTGGAGAAGGACATACCCTTTACAAGGAGACTATAGCTGATACAGTATACGGAGTAGGCCATTTTGAGCCGCTAAGGCACTATGCTGAGGTGGAACTTAGACTTGAGCCTGCTGAAAGAGGAAGTGGGCTTAGCTTTGCTTCTGAGGTAAGCGAAGATGAGCTTAGCCTTAACTACCAGAGACTGATTCTTAGCCATCTTGAAGAAAAAGAATACAAGGGAGTGCTTACAGGTTCTCCTATTACAGATATGAAGATTACCCTTGTGGCAGGAAGGGCACACCTAAAGCACACTGAGGGAGGAGACTTCAGGCAGGCCACCTACAGGGCAGTGAGGCAGGGACTGATGCAGGCTAAGCCAGTTCTTCTTGAACCTGTGTATGAGTTTAAGCTTGAAGTACCTGAAGAAACCATAGGCAGGGCGATGACAGACATAGGCAAGATGAACGTAAGTTTTACTTCTCCTGAAAATATATCAGGAAAGGCTGTACTTACTGGCAAGGTACCTGTATCAGAGGTAAAAAACTACGCCCTAGAGCTAAGAGCCTATACAAAGGGAGAGGGAGTTCTTACGCTTACTCCGTCTGACTATGAAGTCTGCCACAATGCAGAAGAGATAATTGAAGCTACAGGGTATTATCCTGAAGCAGATATTGAAAATACAGCAGATTCGGTGTTCTGTTCACATGGAGCAGGCTTTGTAGTGCCTTGGAATGAAGTTATTAACTACATGCATCTTCCTTATTTTGGAGATATAAAGGAGGAAGAGAGTGAAGAAGAGGCATTTTTACGGTATGCAAACAGACTCCCAAGCCAGGTGGGAAGCGATAGAGGAGAGGTCTTCCTTGGAACTGATGAGATAGACAGTATACTTAAGTCTGCTGTCTCTTCCAACAAAAAGAAGGAAGAAGAGTCTGCCAGAAACCGCTGGAAGGGGAGAGCCAAGGCAGATGAATACCCTAAGGTTCATACTGATACAAAGAGGGTTAAAAGCAGTATAGGTAAGGATGATTACCTATTGGTGGATGGATACAATATCATATTTGCCTGGCAGGAGTTAAAAGAACTTGCAGAGATAAATATCGACAGTGCAAGGGATAAGCTCATAGAAAAGCTTGCCAATTACCAGGGCTATCGGGGCTGTAAGCTCATACTTGTATTTGATGCCTACAAGGTAAGAGGGGGAAAGGAAAATATAATTAAGCAGGGAGATATGTGGATTGTATACACCAAAGAAGCTGAGACTGCTGACCGCTATATAGCAAAGGCGAGCTTAGAGCTTACAGGAAAAGGCATGGTGAGAGTGGCTACCTCTGATGCACTTATTCAGATGATAATATTTGGCAGCGGTGCAGTAAGGACTTCTGCCAGAGAGCTTGAAGCGGAAGTAAAGTATGTGGAAGGATTAATTTCCGAAAAATTGAACAAGCTTTAACCAAAATAAGCAGAAAGGGAGATTATATTATTTTAAAGCTTTCTTGAATTAACAGGTTAAAAATAGTATAATAACGGAAGTTATATTTGCATGAAGTGAGGAATGAAATGTATTTTAAATATAGAAAGTTAATAATAACAACAAGCTGCTCAATTATGCTCTTTGGAATGGTTATATTTTCTACAAAAAATCCGATTGGAATGAGAGCTGCCAATGTGACTGAAAGCAGTAACACTACATCTGTAGTAAAAAATGAAAGTGATGTAAACAGTGGAAGCATTGTATCAAACCAGTCAAAAACAGAGAATGTTGTATCAGAAACAGCCGTATCAGATGGGGCAGTAGAAACGAACGGTTCCGAGAATGCCAAGGGAATAAGTATTTTGATGAAAAATGCTTATCCCGAGGTAAACCGGCTTATTGAGGACTATTATAAAGCCAGGCTTGAGATGGACAAGGACAGGATTGAAGAACTGGTAGACAATATTAGTTATGCAGGTATAGAAGAATTACCGAAAATTATGAAAAACTTTGAAAGCATTAAGGTTGTAGACTGTTATACTATAGATGGACCGGAAGATAAGGCTATGATGGCATATGTAAAAACCGAAACTAAGTTTAAGGGTATAGATACACCAGCCTCCGGTTTAGATGGCTTTTATATAAAGCCTGATGAAAATGGGGATTTAAAGATAATATTGTCACCTGTGTCAAATGAAATTCAGAAAATCATAGATGAAGATACAAAAAGAGAAGATGTAGTTGCACTTCTTTCAGATGTTAATACTAAGCTTGCACATGAAATTAAAAGCGATGAGAAACTTGCATCATTTTTTAGCAAATTAAAGAATAGACAGGCTGGAAGTGATGAGGACATAAATACATCTGAATCTAAAAATAAAAAGGCAGATAATGCCAAGTCATCAAAAAAGGCTAAAAATAAAAAAACTAATAAAAGTAATTAGCTAAAGAATAAGTATAGGTAATTATGAAAACAATGAGAATAAATAAATATTTAAGTGAAGCCGGTGTCTGCTCCAGAAGAGAGGCAGACAGGTTAATAGAAGAGGGCAGGGTGACTATAAATGGAATCCTTGCCCTTTTAGGTTCAATTTTAAGTGATGGAGATGAGGTTCGAGTGGATGGCAGCCTTATCAAAGGGAATACAAAAAAAGTACTCATAGCCTTTAATAAGCCAAAAGGTATAGTCTGTACCACAGCTGACCCTAGGTCAAAAGATAAGAATATAGTTGAATATATCAACTATCCTGAGCGGATTTCCCTGTGGGCAGGCTTGATAAGGATTCAGAAGGATTGATTCTTCTTAGCAATGACGGAGATCTTTCTAACAAGATAATGAAGGCGAGAAATTACCACGAAAAGGAATACGAAGTAGAGGTAGATAAGCCGTTTGATGATGAATTTCTTAAAAACATGTCTGAAGGAGTACCTATTCTTGATACTGTAACCAGAAAATGTAAGCTTAGGCGCACAGGGAAGACATCCTTTAATATCATTCTCACACAGGGTCTTAACAGGCAGATAAGAAGGATGTGCGAGTATTTTGGCTGCAGAGTGATGAAACTAAAAAGAATAAGGATAATGAATATAAAGCTTGGTAATCTAAAGTCCGGTACATACAGAAATGTTACTGAAGAAGAGTATAATGAGCTTATAAAGGGATTGAGGTAGATATGGATATAAATGCTAAAAAGCAGAGGATGAAAGAGCTGATAGAAGTACTTGATAAGGCAGCAAAGGCTTATTATGCTGAAAGTGCTGAGATTATGAGCAATGCAGAATATGATAAACTCTATGACGAACTTGAAGCCCTTGAAAAGGAAACAGGCATAGTGCTTGCAGGAAGCCTTACAAAGAAAGTTGGTTATGAGGTACTTAGTTCACTGCCTAAGAAAGCTCATAAGGAGCCTAGGCTGTCCCTTGCCAAGACCAAGGAAGTGTCTGAACTGGAATCTTTTTTTAGGTGATAAAGAGGGAATACTTATGTGGAAGTTAGACGGGCTTACCATAGTTCTAACCTATGAAAATGGCGAACTTGTCGAGGCTCTGACAAGAGGTAACGGAGAAATAGGAGAGGTTGTTACCGAAAATGCGAGGTTTTTTGAAAATATCCCTCTTGTAATCCCATATAAAGGGAGCCTAATGGTGCGTGGAGAGGCTATAATTAAGTATTCGGATTTTAACAGGATTAATGAAGAAATTACCGATGTAGCTGAAAAATACAAGAATCCAAGAAACCTCTGCAGTGGCTCAGTTAGGCAGTTATCTACAGAGGTTACTGCAAGTAGAAATATAAATTTCATTGTATACGAAGACTTAGAGGGCGGAGAGAAATTTAAGACAAGGGTGGAAGAGCTTAATTACCTTGAAAGTCTTGGTTTTACTGTAGTTGACCATCCTCTTGTAACTAGAGACAGCCTCGAAGCAGAGGTAAGGACTTATGAAAAGAGAATAAAAAGCTATGATATCCCATCTGACGGCCTGGTTCTTCAGTTTAACGACATAGCATACGGCAATAGCCTTGGAAAAACTACAAAGTTTCCTAGACATTCCATCGCATTTAAGTGGAAGGATGAGACTGCTGAAACCATTCTTCGTGAGATAGAATGGTCTGCTTCAAGGACAGGTCTCATCAATCCTATAGCCATCTTTGACCCTGTTGAGCTTGGAAGGAACTACAGTTACGAGGGCCAGCGTACACAATGTAAGCATAATGAGAGGGCTAAAGCTTGGCGTGGGAGATAAGATTAAGGTATATAAAGCCAATATGATAATTCCACAGATATTAGAAAAACCCTAACTGGTAGTGATGCTGAAGAGGTACCTGAGTTCTGCCCTGTATGTGGAGGAAGGACTGAGCTTAAGGATGAGGAAGGAGTACAGACGCTTTACTGCACCAATCCTGACTGTATGGCGAAGAAGATAAAGCTCCTTACACATTTTGTAAGCAGGGATGCTATGAATATAGCAGGACTTTCTGAGATGACCTTGGAGAAGTTTGTAGGAGAAAATATGATACATGAGCTAAGTGATGTATTTAAGCTTAGTGGTCATAGAGAAAAGATAGTGGCTTTGGAGGGATTTGGAGAAAAATCATATAATAACCTTGTTAAAAACATCGATAAAGCAAGAGAAACTACTGCGGTTAGAGTGCTTTACAGCCTTGGAATAGCCAATATAGGACTTGCCACAGCTAAGCTGGTATGTAGATTCTTTGATAATGATATAGAGAGGATAACAAAGGCAAAGCCTGATGAACTTACTCAGATAGACGGAGTTGGTGAGGTCATGGCAGGAGTATTTGCAGATTATTTTAATAAGGATGAGAACCTTAGGACTTTGGAACATCTTCTCCTAGAGGTGCATATTGAAAATGCTGAGGCAAATGCGAATGATGGGGGAAACAGTGAAGACAGTAATGCGATTTCGGGACTTACCTTTGTAGTTACAGGTGATGTGGAGAAGTTCAAGAACCGTAGAGAGCTGTCTGACTTTATTGAGAGTAAGGGCGGAAAGGTAACAGGCTCGGTTACCGGTAAGACTGATTATCTTATAAATAATGACCTTACCTCTAACTCAGGTAAGAACAAAAAGGCAAAGGAACTTGGAATCAAGATTATAAGCGAGAACGAGTTTTTGGAGTTTGTAGGAGGTAGTAATGCCGATTAAGGTAAAAAATAATTTTCCGGCAAAGAAGATACTGGAAGATGAAAATATATTTATAATGGATGAAAACAGGGCTATGTCTCAGGATATCCGCCCGCTCAAAATCCTTATACTAAATCTGATGCCTCTTAAGGAGGATACGGAAGTGCAGCTGATGAGGGCTCTTTCAAATACTCCTCTTCAGGTAAATGTTACATTTTTAACAACTGAAAGCTATGTAGGGAAGAACACCCCAACAAGCCACTTGGATGAATTCTATGTGACTTTTTCAGAGGTTGAGAATAAAAAATATGACGGACTCATCATTACAGGGGCACCCGTTGAAACACTAGCTTACGAAGATGTGGCTTACTGGAAGGAGCTTTGTGAGATTATGGACTGGGCAAAGACTCATGTGACTTCAACTCTCCATATTTGCTGGGCAGCTATGGCAGGAATGTATCATTATTATGGAGCTGATAAGTACCAGTTTGAGGACAAACTCTTTGGCATATATCCACATAAGGTTTATAACAGAAAAGAGCCTCTAATAAGAGGGTTTGACGATTATTTTTACGCTCCACACTCAAGGCATACAGGGGTTAAGAGAGAGGACATAGTAAAGAATGATGACCTTGTGATACTTGCAGAGTCAGAAGAAGCAGGGGTATTTCTCTTTATGACAAAGGACGGAAAACGCATTTTTGTAATGGGGCATCCCGAGTATGACAGAATGACACTTGATGCGGAATACAAGAGGGATAAGTCTAAGGGGCTTCCTATCGAGCTTCCTAAGAATTATTATCCTGAAGATAATCCTGCAAAGAGGCCTGTTCTGTCATGGAGGGCACACGCCAACACGCTTTATACTAATTGGGTGAACTATTATATCTACCAGAACACGCCTTATGATTTGACGAAATAAAAACTTAGCTGGTTTTTTAAATTGCGGTAGAGGTAGAGCATTATTAGAGAAATGAGCTGCTATCAGCAATAATAAAAGAAGAGAAAAAACATAATGGAAAATAATATAATTATTAACAGATTTGATAGCTTTGACGAAATGAAATGGAGATTAGGAGAAAAAACTATTGTATTTTGTGAAGATGAACAAGATAGATATGCGATAATTAATATAAAAAAATTCTTTTTGAATTTGGAATGGCATATAACCTTTATGGCATAGAATTAATGTTTGGATTTGATGATAAAAATGATGTGTGCTATATCACTGCCGGGCAGAATTTGGTATCAATTGATATCAAAAAAATAAAGAGATATTATTTAATCAAAAGCTGTTCACGGTAATTTTAGATTTATTCACCATTGAGAATACTATTTATATTTTATGCGATTTAGAATTAATCTGTTATAGTGATAAAAAAAGAAAAAGTGGAGAACTGCATTTAGAGAGATGGTTACAGATTATGAACTTTTGGAAAATAGCAGATTATGGATAGATTGTGAGGGCAGAAAAATTACTATAAATTTAAAAGATGGGACTATAGAGTAGTATGGATTTATTATGAGCGAGGATGGTATGGAAAACTGGAAAGAATATAAAAAAGGTGTTATCCCCAAGGGAAAATATATTGCAAAGGTTGTATGTGGTGATTCACATTTACTGACTGTAGAACTAAAAAGTGATAAAACTAGGATAATTCTTGGTTTTGGGAGGTGTGAGGCTATTAGAATATTTGAAAGAAAGTTTGTCGATTTAGACTTGTATGAGAATATCGAAGATTTGAAAAAGGATAATTTTTCTAATGTAATATATGAGGTTGAAGGTGGAAAATATTTGAAGGAAGCTATTTTGTATTCTGCAGGTTTTTTGGATGAGCCATATGCAAAACAATATACTATAATTACAGAAGAATTGTATATTGATGCTATTCCTGTCTGGGATTTGAAATTTATAAAAATGAATTAGTTTAAGGGGAGGTTAGCTAAATTATGGAAAACTGGAAGATATATGGTGAAGGAATAGTACCAAAAGGCATATATTCGGGAAATCTTTTTTATAAAGAAGGAGTAAAGCCTATAATAGAGTTAAAATCTTGGAATAATGGCAAAATCATGTTTTATGTTAAATTTGAATTTAATCAGGTTTATTCTGTTAGGGTATTTGAAGAGGGAGCTGCATTAAATGAAATTTTTGAAGATATAATGAAGTTTCCGCCTGACCGCCGTATAAATGTAATATATGAAGTAGAAGATGGTGATTATGCGAGGGATGTAAGAAAAATAGTTGGGAAGAAGCTAACAGGAGCAAGGATTTATCAGTATGTCATATTGACAGAAAACTATTTTTTTGAAGTTGTATCTGATTCAGAACCTATGATTACGCTGATTGAAAAGAAAGCTGAGAAGGAGATTTGGATTGAATATCAAGAGGATTATGAGCAGAAAAAGGTTGATTTAATATTTAAACACCTTGAAGAGCCGGTTTATATGTCAAAAAGCGGCTCTTTTTATGAGGCAGATGTAGAACTAACAGATGGAGTGTACTATTATAAGTACTTAGGTGAGGATGGTCTGGAGTTTATAGACAAGAAAAACAAAGACATCTTCATAGATGAAAGCGGTTGCTGGTCTGTGCTCACTGTAGATGAAGACGGAGTAGTAGAGAAAGAGATAGAAAGCTCTGCTACGCTTATCGAATACGGGATTTCCCATAAGATGATGGAAGTAGTGCCGGATAAGGCTGAATCAAAGGTATTTGATGTAAGTAAAGACAGGAAGCAGTATGCCTGCTTAGTTTTAATAAAATAAAAGGTCTTCATGTTGTGACTGTAGCATGGTATAATCCCAGTGGAGAGCTTTACAAGTTTGCGGAAAATGACTTTGGAAGCTATGAGGAAGCAGATGATGACAAAGTTATGGTCAGATTTTGGCTGAATTTGGCGGGAATAGATGAGGCAGACTTTGGGAACTGGACAGTGAGGGCTTTCTTAGACGGAGAAATGATAAAAGAGGATAACATTGTCATTTCTAAAAATGACACAGGGAAAATTGATGAACTGTGCTAAATAAACAGAATATATGAAAAAAGCCGGTGACAAGAAAATTCAGGTGATGGGTACAGTTTTAGTAAACCCAAAGTACATATGCATCTTTCTTGCTTTGCCGGCTTTTCGTTTGAAAAGACTAGCGAGATTATTCCTTTATAGTTTCAGCCTCTATCCTCTTCATAGCTATGTTGTAGCCGTCATTACCATACTCGAGTGAGCGGTTAACACGGCTTATTGTGGCAGTTGAAGCCCCTGTTGATTCTGAAATATCAATATAGGTCTTGCCTTCTGTCAACATTTTGGCGACCATGAGTCTCTGTGAAATGGTAAAAAGCTCGTTTATGGTGCAGACATCTTCAAAAAAACTATAACATTCTTCCCTGCTTTTTAGAGTGAGGACTGCATCAAAGAAATAGTCCATCGCAGGTGTTTTTAACTTATCTTTCATTGTTATATCCCCAATTGATTATATTTATTCTAAAATCACCTGCCAAATCATCTGATTTATATAAACAAGATTAGGATATAGAAAAGATAATAAAATCAGATATTTGCAGTTGATTTATAAGATATGCCTATTTTAGCACTTTACAAGGACAAAGTAAAGCAAAGAATTAATAAATTTAGGATAATATTGATTGAATTTAATAATTATGGCATAATGGAAACTGTGCAAAACCTTGAAAAACTAGGGAGAACTATAATGGAAAAGTTAAAACTAAGTATTATAGAAAAATGGGATATGAGTGGTGAATATACCTTTGTCCATAGCTGTGGAATTTTAAGTGATGGAAGGGCATTGGTGCTTACATCTGAGGCTGAAAACTATCGTAAATACTGCGTTCTTGAGCTTTCATCACAGGGTATTAGAAAGGTTGCTGCCCTTGATTACACGGGCAGCAGGAGAAATTATCCTGTGTTTTTTAAGTACGGAGAAGGATTTGGCATAATAAAGCCTGAGAATGAGATAGAGTACTACACTGGAGATTTTTCATCACAAGCAATAATACCAATCAAAAATAACTCCCTATTTTCAGAGAAGGTTGTGCCTGAAAAGGCTGAGCAGAGGTATTTTCAGGTAGTAACTGACAGTTCTCTCATACCGGTTTGCTTTGAGAATAAGGTATATTATGATTTATCAAGGTGTTTTGCTTTATTAGAGATTGATTTTAAGGCAAAGTCAGCCAAGTGGAAGAGTTTTTTGGGGATTGACAAGAAGGGATTTGTAAACCATGACGACAGTAATGAAGAAATGCCTAAAATTGACAGCTTGAAAATACTTAACAATGAAATCTATGCTTTTACTTCGGGAGAAAGTACAACATCTGTGAATAAATGGGGCGTAGACTATTATGCACTGGCGAAGATTTCAGACAATGGTAAGGTAATCGAAAAGTACATTGAATCGGACAACTTGAAAAGGTCAGAGAAAAAAGGCGGTGTAAACGGCATATTTACTGACTCTGAATATGTGATATTGACACCATTATTTAAGAGTGATGATTGGAAGGGTAAACAAAGAGTATTTTCCCTAAGTAATGGAGAATACTTTGACATAGGTTTTCCAAAAGGAATGTCAAAGCATAAACTGCATAATATTAATGGCAGTTTTTGTCTGACTTCTCTGTATGATAGAGGGTTACAGGAGATTGCACTATGTAACATAGAAGAAATTGATTAAACAAAATAGAGATTTAGCTGTTCGATAGAATGTAGTATTAAATACTATTGATATAATAAATGTATAGAATAAGAGGAGATAAATTTTGAAAAAAGGTGAGACTGGCGAAGGAATAATTAGCTATGTGGATTTTCCGGATAAGGGGATAATCCTGCTTACAGACGATGAAAGAAAGGTTGTACTTAAAGGTGGAATAGAAGGTCAGAAGGTTAGATACAGGGTTGGTAAAAGAAGAAATGACAGGTACGAGGTCCGTATAGAAGAAGTTTTAGAAAAAGCACCGACAGAGACCAGGGAGCCTGCCTGCAAGAATTATGGGCTTTGCGGAGGCTGTTCATACCATACTCTGCCTTATGAGGAGCAGCTTAAACTAAAGAGTTCACAGGTAAAAAAGATGCTTGACAGGGTGATAAGCAGTAAATATGAGTATGAAGAAATACTTGGCAGTCCTACAGAGTGGGAAACCAGAAATAAGATGGAGTATGCCTTTGGGGACAGCTATAAGGGAGGGCCAATGTCACTTGGTCTTCACAAGCGTGGGCATTTTCACGATATTTTATTCACAGATGACTGCAAGATAGTGAATGATGATTTTAACAGAATATTAAGATGTGTATTCGAGCATTTTAACGAAGCAAAAATCTCATTTTACAATAAAGCAATGCACAGGGGATATCTAAGGCATTTACTCGTGAGAAGGGCTTCAAAGACAGGAGAGATTCTGGTTGCCCTTGAGACCTCTTCTGACTTTATAACAAAGGCAGAAAAGACAGCCATGGAAATGGACAGCCTGAAAGAATTTTTAGATTCTCCTAATGCAGTGTATGAAAAGGGAGAACAGAGCGAAGAAGAGAAGGATATCCTGGGAAAGATGGTGGAGAAGCTTAAAAAAATCAGCTTAGAAGGAAAAAAATAACTGGAATCATCCACCTTGTAAATGATGAAGTTTCAGATGATGTGAAGGCAGAGAGACAGGAAATTCTCTTCGGCAGGGACTACATAACTGAGGAGCTTTTGGGACTGAAGTTTAAGATAACTACATTTTCATTTTTCCAGACAAATTCTCTTGGTGCAGAGGTCCTTTACAGCAAGGTAAGGGAGTATGTGGGAAATAATGAGGGAAATGTTGTATATGACCTCTACAGCGGAACCGGTACCATAGGACAGATAATTTCTCCTGTAGCAAAGAAGGTTATAGGTATAGAAATAGTGGAAGAGGCTGTAACCTCAGCCAATGAAAACGCCAAGTTAAACGGGCTTACTAATACGGAGTTTTTGGCAGGTGATGTGTTTAAGGTACTGGATGAGGTGAAGGAAAAACCTGATTTCATCATCCTTGACCCACCAAGAGATGGAGTTTCTCCTAAGGCTCTTAAGAGGGTATTATCTTATGGAGTAAAGGATATAGTTTACATAGCCTGCAAGCCAACCAGCCTTGTAAGGGACATCCCTGAGTTTGAGGAAGCAGAGTACAGGGTGAAGAAGGTCTGTCTTTGCGATATGTTCCCAGAGACTCTGCATACGGAGACGGTAGCATTGATGTCAAGGGTTGAAAAATAAGAGTGTGAAAACCTCTTGATTTCAGAGTGTTTGTGGAATTTGGAATTCTATTTTATGATGCCAATAATCCTGTCAAACGCCCTAAAATCAAGGGCTTGGAAACATATCCATGCGGATAGTTGAGTGGACAGAATAAATATGGGGTAGGTTGAGTTGATAAGATTACTATTCCAAGGTTGAGTTGATATGATGATTAAATAGACTAATCACCATTGATAAATTCTAATAATATGTTGATTAGACAAGTGCAGGTAGGTGAGAAAACATGCCGAATGATTCAAACGTTTATTATATTCCCCCCGAAGCCAAAAAGGGAAAAGCGTGTCGGGATTTATTGTCGTGTAAGTACAAATAGCATGGATCAGCTTCAAAGCCTAACTGCTCAAATATCGCATTTGACCAGATTGATTGCCTCAATGCTGCAATGGGTTTTAGCTGACGTTTATATAGACATTGCTACAAGTAAAACAGGTTCATCCAGAAAAGAGTTCAATCAGATACTTGACAATTGCCGTTCAAGAAAGCTGGATATAGTTATAACGAAAAATATTAGTAGATTCGGCAGAGATACGGTTGAAATATTAGATGCTCTTAATCAATTAAAAACGCTTGGCGTTCGTGTAATATTTGAGCAGGAAGAATTGGATACTGAAAATACAGACAGTGACTTGATGATAGCAATTGTTGAAGCACTTGCACAAGGTGAAAACGAGTCAAGAAGTGAAAATATAAAATGGGGAATTAAGCAGCGTGCAGCACAGAGGACTTCGAAACTCTATGATAGAAAGTGTTATGGTTACAAACATGATGCTGATGGAAAGCTGGTTATTGATGAAGAACAGGCTGAAAATGTTAGGCTGATATTTGATTTATATCTCAGCGGTCAAAGTATTTTAGGCATTATCAGGGAACTCGAAAAAAGAAAGATTCTCTCTCCAACCGGAAAAGAGAAATGGTGTAAGAGAACGATTGATGTTATGCTGAGTAATGAGAAGTATACTGGTGATATTAAACTTTTTAAATCAAGAAAAAGCGATGTTCAGTATATGGCATCAGAAAACAACCCTGCGATAATTTCAAAGGAAACTTTTGAGGCAGTGCAGATTGAGAAAGGTCGGAGGAGTAATATTGTGAAAGAGGAAAATGGTAGTAAGAGGAAAAACGAAAAGTATAGTTCTAAAAAGAAGTAATATATAGATTATTTGGTACGGTTAAGGAGAGTTTGTATATGGCAAAACAAAAAAGCTGGAATAATTATTATGAAATCATTGATGAATTAGGAGAAGGCGGAAATGCAAAAGTCTATCGTGTAAAATGTAAAGAAGATAATGAAGAATATGCTTTAAAAGATTTAGTTGTTGGGGGAAAAGAGAAACACAGTCGTTTTGTTAATGAAATAAACACCATAAAAGATAATTATCAAATAATAGAGGAATTATTCCTATCTATAGATCTTCTGTTGAAGAATATTGGTATACAATGCCTATTGCAATATCTGCAGTAGATTATATACTTGAAAATAAATTAGATATTGAAGAAATTGTTAAGGGAATAATTTCTTTAAGTGAAACTTTAGAAAAGCTACATGAAAAAGATATTTGTCATCGTGATATAAAGCCTTCTAATATTTATTATTACAATAACAGATTTGCATTTGGCGATTTTGGATTAGTTGATTTTCCAAATAATACAGATGACTTTACTAAATCTGATAAAGGGCTTGGAGCAATTTTTACTATTGCACCAGAAATGAAGCGAAATCCTAAAAAAGCAGATAGTAAAAAAGCAGATGTTTTTTCGTTAGCAAAAACAATGTGGATGTTTTTAACTAATAATGAAAAAGGATTTGATGGGGTATATAATTATTTAGATCCTAGCCATAGTTTACGCTATTTGGAGCGATATAAAAACACCCATCTTGTAGAAATAGATGAACTTCTCAAAGATTCTACTGATAATAATCCAGATGTTCGTCCAACAATTGAGGAATTTAAGGAAAGATTAATTAATTGGATTGATGTATATTCTGACATAGATAAATCTCAAGCCAGTGACTGGAATTTCCTAAACAAACAGTTATTTGGACTCAATCCTCCAGAATCATCATCATGGAGGAATATTAATAAAATTGTGGAGATTCTAAATATTATTGGTAAAACACCTGCATATAATCATATGCTTTTTCATGATAAAGGTGGATTGGACTTTTCTTTTGCAGAAATAGCAGATGAAGAGAACTGTATAAAATTGTATGATACATTAGGTTTTTTTGTTATATAGTAAGACCAAAAATATTATATTTTGAAGGGTTCAATGAAAATTACAGGTGGAATTATTTTCTGTTGGAATTTGACAAATTATCTCCTATTCTCAGCGCAGAAGACGATTGTGATAATGAACATTTAGTTGAGGATTATCCTGCCCATTATGTTTCGGCTCAGTATGCACAATACGGTGTTTATGATTATGAAACAGAAATTCCTCTGCCCAAAGGATTTCAAACAGTATACCGTTATATTAGGGGAAAATTCTTAATTGTATTGAAAAATGGACCGTACAATGGAATAAATGGAACATATGATGGAAGACATGGTGATTGCAGTGCTAGTGAATTTAGAAATTATATCGAATGTCTGTTAAATCTTTATTCAAAATTATATCAGTGTATAAAGAGTAATGATAAGTTTAAGGGTTTACCGGATGAAGAAATCGAAGATAGAATATTAAATTTGGGAGAATTTAATAAAAAAATCCGTTTAAAAAGATTTGTTTATGGAATACGATGTATCTAATAGAAAGAAAAATTCAGAGCGTAAAAAAGCAAAGAATATATAAAACAAAAATTTTTATGAATTGGGACCTTTTGCGATATGCTCCAAATTTGTCCATTGACGAATTCTGCGACTATAAAAATTTGTCTTTGAATTTTTTTACCTTCAGGAAATGAAATTTCTTTAGGACTATTTGAAGAAATGAATTATTATATTTGTACAGATGGACACATTAAAAAAATGAATCCATATTCAGATGAGAAATGTTTTTGTCTTTATGATAGAAAAGCAGCTATTGATTTAGAATATAATCTTGAAAAAAGAGTTTCCGAAATTCTTAAACAAAATGGTTTGGCAGAGCTAGAATACGAAACATATTTTTCGGTGAGAGCAATTAGATGCGGAAAACCCATACATTTGTTTACTAAGCAGGAAATTGAGGCGGCTATGAGATATGCAGATGATAGGTTAGATAATCAGCTTGTAATTGATGAAAATGGATATGCAAAAGTAATAGAAAGAGATGAAGGTTCTTATTTATATCCAGTGAGACATGAATTATGGGCTTCAGGTAATATGTATGTAGGTAAATATTCAAGCTTATCTACATTAGAAGATGATTATATTTCATCATTGCAGGGATGGCTATTATATTTAAAAGCAGGAAGACCTCAGTATATGGATTATGTACATGATAATCGTAATGAAATAGATTTAATACAAGAAATTATGACCTATTATTAAATTTTAATATTTAGCTGATATAACATCATAATAGCCTAATTAAAAAAGAAAGGATGATAAGACAAAATAGTTACAAAAGCCTTAAACATCAAGTAATATAATAGTTGTGGATATGTTTGAAAATAGCCTAACTATTACATGTTGAGTGCGTGGTATTGATGTCAAAAGTACAAAAGTGAAAGGTCAGAAAAAACTTAAAATCAAAGAAATCTAGGAATTGAAGCATATGATTTTGATTTTAGGATTCTTCTTGTTAATGATTTATGAGAAGTCATCCAGCGAAAAATTGTAGTATGCTTGAGTTACAAAATGTAAAAGGATGTATACCTTCTGCCACAAAGATTGGCTCATATTGGGCTACTTTTTCAGACACAGAGAAACCAATTGATAGAAAAATTAAAAGTGGTAAATATATGAAGAAACCTTAGTAGCTACACTTAATCATTAACTTGTAACAAAGTTTGTTAGAGAGTTTATGGAATTATATAATGGGATTTATTTTTCAAGCAAAGAGAAATTAGAAATTGTAGTGGTGGTTTATGGAAAATATTCAACTTTGAAAGTTATATTAGGAAGTATTTTGGTGATTTCTTGCTTAGCAGTATCACAGGGGCTAGCATTAGGAGTAGGTACATCTATTGCAAAAATTGGTATCCCTGTATGGATTGCAAATATTATATCAGCACTTATGTATATATCGGTTTGCCTTTTAGGGATGAAGATACTTACAAAAAGACTATTAAAAGGAAGTTTATCCATCTACAGAATAACACCAGTCAGATTGCATTTTAAATATTTCATACTTGCATTTACTATGACTGGCTTTGTTATGGCCTGCTTAATACTATCGGGAGTGGTTTTTACAGCAGGAAATGAAGGCCATAAATTGGCAATCATAACATCTTCCTTGTTGTTTTACGGACTGGCTACGGGCATTGTTGAGGAAAGTGTCTTTAGAGGGGTAATTCTAAGCATATTTGAGGAAAGATGGAACCGCTCGATAGCAATATTTCTACCATCAATAGTATTTGGAATTTTGCATATAGTAGGCAGTGATTTGGATCTAATTAGTATAGTTCAGTTGATACTTGCTGGTACATTGGTTGGTATATTATTCTCTCTAATTGCAATTGAGAGCAATAGTATTTGGAATAGTGCAATTATCCATGGTATCTGGAATATGGTTTTTGTTGGCAATATTATTCATTTCGGAACAAAAAGTGAGGGTTACTCTATATATAATTTCGTATTGTCTTCAGGAAATAGATGGATTACAGGTGGCGATTTTGGAGTAGAAGCATCTGTTTTTGCAATTATCGCTTACACCATTTTTGCACTTTTGGTTTTTAAATGGATTATGAGAAAACATCAATGATACAAATCCCAGCTTGCCGAGGTAATACCTTTTAACGATAACCTTATGATATCGTTAAAAGGTTTATAGATATGTTTCCATATACAGACAAGACTACATGGAATACTTAGTGTTCACTCGTTCCATGTGGAGACAATCGTGTTGCTTTCAAAACTAGATTCAAAGAAATATATTAGTGTTGAACTTACGATAGATGATATGGACTTAACAAGTGCTGAAAGTAAGGCAACCTATAAAAAAATTCAAAACTATGTTTTGGAAAAGTTTGGGGTTAGAGTATCCACACTTTATATTACACAAGTGAAGAGAAAATATGGTTTAGAAGTTAGGGAACATTATAATATTTCAAAGAACGAGAATCAGAAAGTTCTACAGTGCCCAATTGAAAAAGAAAAAGCTATTTTGGATGCGTTGAAGTATTTTCATATGATTAAATAAATTTTGGCGACAAATTTCCATATAAATAAACTGAGGTTAGAAAATGAATAGAAAAGCAATTGCTGAAAATGTAAAACGTAGATTATGGGCAGAATCTATGGGAAGATGTATGAATCCAGATTGTCGAGCAGAATTATTTATAAAGAATAGTGATATCATGGAAAAAGCACATATCGGTGCATATTATGAAACAGAAGATAATTCATATGAAAACTTGATAGTCTTATGCCCTAATTGTCATAAGAAATTTGATAAAAACTGGTTTTATAGATGAAAACATTGTTAAGCAATGGAAAGAGATTAGAAGAAATGAATTAGAAAATTTTTCTGTAGAACTGAGCTCTTTTGATCAACTTAAAAGAAAAAGTTGTTCCTTTTTTTGAGTGAGAACTATAGCATATATAAAAAGTTACTACCTGAGTGGTAATAAGTCTTTATGGGATAAATTTGAGCCTCAAATATTATCAAATAATGAAAAGCTAAAATTATTATTTGAAAATAATCGTACTTTATTTCAGCAGCATTCGTATAAGGAATATTCAAATTTAGAATTGATTCAAAAAGTTTATAACTCATAGTTGATGAATTTAAAATTACCAGAGATGATGGAGAAAAGTTGAGAGAGGTGCTTTTTCCACAGGGAAATTAACTCTATTTTTTTGGAATCATGCTAGTAACCGATTATATTCTTCCATCCACAGAGTCGATGGAAGAACTGATAAAAAGTATTGAGAAAAGAAAATTTGATAGACGAAGTTATGCTAGGGATAGATAGACCATATATATTACTGAAAAATAGAGAAAAAATATTTATGGATGATACTCCTAGAGTAAGGCAGCTATATTATGATAACAGTTGTTTTAGAAAAACGGGTGTTAGATTAGAAAGTTCAAATTTTGCTTTGAAATATTTAAGATCTCGAAATATAAATTTTACATATGTTAACCAAGATTCATTAAGAGAAATTAAAGTGAATGACATTAACATAGTTTTTTTGTTTATGAATATTGCTTAAGTAAGACATTTTTTTATCTAACATAGTCGTTAAAAACCCTAATTATGTAATTGTAAATTTACATAATTGGAATGGAATCATCTGTATATCAAGAGAAGCATTAAACTTAGCTGATAATTTTTGAAGTTAAATTACTTACAATGGATGAGTTTTATGAATATATCAATGAAATTAAATAAAAATAGAAGCAATTAATTTAATTAAAAATATAGATTTGTTTTGCTTTTTGACAAGTCTTATATTTTTTTGGTTCCATATTGAAACCAGATAAATATTCAGAAGATATTGATGTTTTGTTATTATATTCAACCTTCTCTTATGATATTCAAAAAAAGTGTAAATGAAATTATAGAATTCATAGAGCAAAAACGCTTTTATCCTGCAGATATAACTGCTCTAAGTTTTTGAAGAAGAAAAAGAGATGGGATTTATAGATAAGTTAGATAAGAAATATATCTGTATAAAGTGATTATAAAATGGGTAATAGTATTCGACAAAGAAAAGGTGATAAAGGTAGCGTTGAAATATTTTCATATGATTAAAAAAATTGTATCAAGTAAAAATGATTTGAAATTTCTTGTTCAGAGTTATTGATTGGAGGTTGATGAAATGTTTCACCCATATAGAAAAGATAGTTCGTATTTACGTGCAGCTATGTTTAAGTCGTATAAAGAAAAGTGCGTGTATTGTGGGAGAACAATTCAGCAACGTGATATGCATATAGATCATATTATTCCTTCTAATCAGCGAGAAAAAATTGATGATGAAGTAAGGGAATATCTTATCGAGTTAAATGAAAAAGGTTTTATTGTAGATTCAATTGAAAATTATTTGCCTTCTTGTCCAGCATGCAATATCGGAAAAACAAATCAATTTTTTACTGCTGCTAATTTACGTTTTTATCATGAAAAAGCGCGTGGACATATAGAAGAAATATTAAGAATAATTGATGGTATAAAAAAAACAAAAGAAACGTTTTATGAACCAGTTAATACAGAAATTTGGAAAGAGTTAGATTTTTCTTATCAACGAGATTTGTCACATGCAATTATGGGATATCGATTAACTCCAGCAGATGTTGAAGCTTGTCCTCGTTTTCCACAAGTTGAGAAATAAAACAACAATTATCAATTGTGGACTACACGGTGTTGGAAGGTGAAACTGGCTGTGGAAAATCTATATGTATTTATCAAGTGACTTATGATTTTTACAAAAATAATTGGAAAGTTTATGAATGTAAGGCAATAGAAGATATTGATGTAACTGGTATTAGAGATAATGGCGAATTATCTTTGTACTTAATTGATGACGCACAGCAATTGTCGGAAAAGGTAGTCGATGAATTAAAGAGACGAGCAGGATTAAATGTAAAAGTCTTGTTAGCAAAGACAATTTCATCAGTTGTTAAGCAGGATACAATATTATTAACTAATAAAGAAGCAGTTGCGCTTATATACACTGATTTTTTAAAGAAAAAAGAGAAAATAAGTTCAATTGTACACAAGTATGATAAGAGTGTTGGAATTAACTTTTTGGATCAGCCGATTGAACGACGTTTGAAACTTGCAAATGATGCAATAACTCCTTGGCAGTTTAACTATATATTGCGAGGTGGCTGGAAAAACATGAAAGAGCGTTATCAAACATTTTGCTCATACAATAACCGTAATCTATTGGCAGCAACGATTGCAGTTTTTCAAATATTAAGATTAGATCACAGTGTTGACTTCAGTTGGGTATGTAACGAATTAAAAAAGTTTGATGCTTCGTTAATTTGGAGTAAAGAAGATCTGTATTACTTGGTAAATAAAATGATTTTGCTTTCTGAAGATGATGTCAGGATTGTTCATATGGAAAGCGCAAAAGTGATTATTGCATTATTTTTCAAAGATAGTAAAGAAAATAAAAAAGAAATTTTACTACGTTTTATTGAAGAGAGTTTTATTAAAAAAGAAATTTCTCCACTGGGGCTTGTTTGGTTGTGTAATGGCATGAGTAGTTATAATTTGTTTTATAGTGCAAGCAAATTTTTCATTACTGAGAAAATGATAGTTTCTACTTTAGATGATATAAGTTGTATTAATTCTTCTCAGGAACGGATGGAGATAGCTTATTTTTATTGAAAAAGTTTTTGATTTGCAATATGAAAGAAACGGGAGATATTATTTTTACAAATACAATGAGTTGTTTCTTGACTGGATTCAAAAATTCAGATAATGAAACGGCATATGCATATTCAAATTTGATAAATACTTTGAGAAATGTAGATATTAATCTGCATAGAAAAATTGCTAGAAGAATTAATTGGACATGTCTACAGGAATCAATGTTAATAGAAACAAACCCTAAACTATATTCTTGGGGAAACTTATATAATCGGTTGACTTGCTCGCTTACTAAAGAGGAATATTTGCTTGTAGGAAAAATGTTGGAGGATGCTATCGATAAATTTTGTGAGTCAGCTTCAATTTCAAATATTGAGGATATAACATGCTTTTCTTTGTTCTGTAATGCATACTAATCCAGAGTATATCCATAATAAGGTTCAAAAGTTGATTCCTGTATATTTAGAATACTTTATAAAAGATATGTCACAGGCAATTTATTTATTTGACTTTGAATTCTTGGAATATATATGTGGTTTTAGCTTGTTGGGTAGGCATAGAACTACAAGTATGGAAAAGAAATCTGCAGAGTTGATAGTATCGGTGATTCCGGAAAAGGAATTTTCTGAAGTTATTGTGAATTGTCAGCCTAGAGATTGGCATACTATACAACCAATTATGGACCTTGTAGGTAATTATGATATAAAAAAAGCGAGAAGAATCATCAATTCTGTTGATTTGAATAAATTGACTGAAAAGGCAAAGGATAGCTGGGGTTATAGCCATGAAATAACAGAATTATGTGATATTTTGTACATTGGTAATCGTAAATTGGCAAGAACTTTCATTGAAAACAATCTTGATAAAATTTCAACTATGTATTCATCATTAATAATGATGGCACCTGAATGTGGTATAGATGCATTTGATAAAGGAATTAAGATAGATTTGTTAACGGAACATTGGTGGGATGTTAGTTTATACGCTATAAAGAAATTATATAAAACGGATGTAAAGAAAACAAAGATAATGCTTTTTGGAGAATATCTCTCAAATTATCGAAAGAATAAATTCTGTTACAGCGTTAGATTTTAATGAGAGATATTTTTTTAGAATTCATGAAATTGATACAAGGGATAGATGGGAAAATTTTTGAGATAATTGTTTATAAATTGGATTATGTAAAAATTGAAAACAACTGGAATAGAGGTGCTATATATAAAGGGAAAGAAAAACAGGTGGAGAAAAAGGAGAGCTCAATTCTATAAACTCGTAAAACGATAGTTATATTATAATTTAAGTCAGAGTGAACCGATAGTGGATTCAAGAGATTTTATTGTGAGTTTATTTGATTATAAAGCGCAATGGCAGATAAAAATGCGTATTTATATCATACTTTTAAAGCTGGAGACAAAGGTACTATCGGTGGATGGAAGGTAGATATATTGAACAAATCAGAAAAAAACAACATTAGAGTATATGAAATATTAGGGTACAAAAACTTGCCACTGATTTAAGAGGAATTAATGGAAGAAAAAAATTACATTATTTTATTTAAAAAAGTAAGAGTTAATTATAAAAGTATATTTATGTGCATGACAAGGCTAAAATATTTGAACATGTTGGGTACATGTAAGTTTGGACAATGATGAACATGTGGAGACGGTAGTATTGATGTCAAAAGTTGCACCCACTAAGTAAATAAAGTGTAGAAAATAAAGGCGTATGTATCATAGAGATGGGCTATGTAATGCACGGATCACATAATTGGATACCAACAGCTAATTATAATAAAGAAACATTAGCCACTGCTCTTGATCATGAGCTTGTCGCAAAGTTTGCTAAATAGTTTATGGAATTATATAATGGGATTTATTTTTATACGAATACAAAGTAGAGTTTGTGGAGGATTACTATGGATTTTGAAAAAGAATGGTTATATCATTTTGCTAATCATGTATCAAAATCACTTTTAAGAAAGAAAGTTACGGGAAGTGGCAATTTTCTTTGGCACATTTTTTCTTGGGAGATTATTGATAAAGGTAAGTACTTAATCGGGGATAGTGCAAGAAAAGAATTTGATAAAGTGGATAAATCTAAAGCTAAGTATTTTTCGCTATGGGAAGATGAACCATCTCTTAAATTTCTTGAGAAAGAAATGGATTCCGAATATATAGATAAATTTAGCGAAATATATGTAGTAGCATCTGATTGGTCATGGACATATATGAAGACACATGAGGAAGAATGCGGACCTTATTTTTATAGACCTTGATGCTGATGTGTATAGTTGCTGCAATAGGATCATTTATGCAAAAAGATATATCACTTGGCATTGAGGCATTGGTATTAGGATTTTTGTTAAGTCCATATGGAATACCAATGGTTGGAGCAACAGTTATAGCTTTTTTACAAGGTATCAATGAGGCAATAAAATCAATCTAAAAAATTTCATAAAAATGGTTATGGGAGGCGATAGAAGAAAAACTATCGTCTTTTTCTTTGCCAATTTTTAAGGAGGGAGGTGAAGCGATGGACTTTGACTATTTCTATAACAGAGAAGCGGAAAGATTTAATTTCTTAAAAGTTCCGGAGATATTGGTAGACGGAGAAGAATTTAAGGGACTGTATGCTGAAGCAATTATCCTTTATTCTATGCTTTTGAAACGAACAGGAATGTCCTTTAAGAATAATTGGGTGGACAAGGAAGGCAGAGTATTTATCTATTTCACAGTCGAAGAAATTATGAGAAGAAGAAATATCTCAAAGCCGACAGCTATAAAAACATTAGATGAACTCGATATGAAAAAAGGAATCGTACTGATTGAAAGAGTAAGGCTTGGTAAGCCGAATGTCATATATGTTAAAGACTTTATGAGCATATTAGCGGTAAAAGAAAATGACTTTTAGAAGTCAAAAAACTTAACTTCAGAAGTAAAAGATTTTAACCTCAGAAGTAAAGAAAATTAACTTCAGGAAGTTCAAAATCTTGACTCTAACTATATAGAGAATAATAAGAGTAAGTATAGTAAGAGAGAATATAGTTTTGGTGAAAACGGGCTTGGAACATTTCAAAATGTATTTTTAATGGCAGAAGATATATCCGATTTACAAATCATAATGAACTCACAGCTTGATAATTACATTGAGAGATTATCTGCATATATCAAAAGCACCGGAAAGACCTATAAAGACCATAAAGCAACAATCCTTTCTTGGTTTTATAAAGATCAGGGAAGAAGCAAAGAAGTGAAAACATCAAATATCCCGACATGGGAAGAATATGATAAAGGAGAACACATATGATGAAAGAATTAGAAAAAGTAATGATAGAAGATGTGGAGTATTCTTACGATCCTGAAAAAGAATATATCAAGGACGGATACTCCTACTGTAAAGTGTGCAATGAAAGAAAAGATGGGAAAGCATTAGAGTTTTTCGGAAAGCAGATGATATTTAAGACTGCTTGTAAATGTGATAGAGATAGAGAAGCACAAGAAAAAGAAAGACAAAAGCAGATGGAGATTGAACGATTAAAGAGTAGCTGCTTTAACTCGATTATTTAGTGGTCATACACATTTGAAAATTATCAGGGAGAAGAAAATCAAAGCCTTATCATTGCAAAGAACTTTGTAAAAGACTATGAGGAAATGAAAAAAGAAAATATCGGACTCCTTTTTTATGGCTCAGTAGGTAGCGGAAAGACTTATCTTGCCTGCTCCATTGCAAATAGCCTTATTGAACAGCATCAGATAAGTGTTAAGGTAAGAAACTTTGCTCAAATCATAAATGAGTTACAAAAAAGCAGTTTTGACTTTGATAAGAACTCATATATTGAATCACTTGTAAATACTTCCGTTCTTGTTTTAGATGATTTAGGGATAGAAAGAGATACAAGCTATGCCAAAGAGCAGGTATATAACATTGTGAATAATAGATACCTAAAACAGAAACCGACTATTTTCACTACAAACCTTTCCTACGACACAATCCAAAATTGTAAGGATAGCGTAGAGTATCAAAGAATCTACTCAAGAATCATAGAGATGTGTATTCCTGTTATGGTTGTAGGAGAAGATTTTAGAAAGGTTATTCAAAAGGACAAACTGAATCGGAATAAGGACAGACTGCTGAATGGAGGTGAGAGAAGTTGATCAATTAAGAAATAGCAAGAAAAACACTGAATATGGAAGTGAAAGCTGCTAAAGTAACAGGAAAGCTAATTCTGAACTTGTTAAAGAAATTGATGAAAGAAGCAGAAAAACTTGGAGGACTTGAAAAGCTGGTTAATACTAACGGAAATGAAGTAAAGCTAAAAGATATGGTTAAAAAGGGGCAGCTTGAAGAAATTACAATTGAAGAAGCAGAACTTAAGGAACTCAAAAAGGAACTTAATCGGTATGGGGTAAAGTTTTCAGTCATGAAAGATAAGGAAACAGGTAAATACTCAGTATTTTTTCAGGCTAAAGATATGAAGGTTATGGACAAAGCATTTAAGCATGCCCTTTCAGAATCAGAAAAGAAAACGGAAAGGAAGGAGTCCATTCATAAGAATATTGAGAAGTTCAAGGAGATGGCTAAAAACTCTGTTTCCAAAGATAAAATCAAGAATAAACAAAAGGAGCAGAGCCTATGATAGATAAAATATTAAAGGACATCAAAGGCTTATTTAAGGTGCAGGATAAGGTAAAGTTTCTAAAGCAGAACATTCCCTATCTTGCATTTTTCTATATTGGTAATATCTTTTCACATCATGTAAGAGCCTATATAGGTGGCGATATTATTGACCAAATTTTTCAAGGGATATTAGAGATTAATACGATGAGCTTTCTTCCAAGCCTTCATCCTACGGATATTATAATGGGCGTGGTAGTAGCTGTTTTAATCAAAATTATCGTATATACCAAAGGGAAAAACGCTAAAAAGTTTAGGCAGGGAAAAGAGTATGGATCGGCAAGAAAGTAACAACAGGCATTAAGACCAAAGGAGCAAGCGGAAAGCCTGTTGCAACAGAAGCCCCATACGGCTATATCAAAGACCCGAAGAACAAAGATTATTGGATAGTCGATAAAGAAGCTGCCAAAGTCGTAAAACTCATTTTTACGCTCTTTATGGAGGGGAAAAACCGCAATCAGATAGCCGTTTACTTGAAAGAGAAAGAAATACTAACCCCAACCTTTTATATGAAACAGCAAGACAGAGGAACGGCAAAAAACAGAAAGCTAAATGAAGAAAACCGCTATAACTGGAACAAAGCAACCCTAACACGCATACTGAAAAGGCAGGAGTATTGTGGCGATGTAGTCAACTTCAAAACTGAAAAGCATTATAGAGATAAGAGAAACCACTATGTAGATAAAAGCAAATGGAAAATTATAGAAAATGTGCATGAGCCGATAATAGATAGAATTACCTTTGAAAATGTACAAAGGATATTAAAAAACGCACCGGTAAAAAGACCAAATGGAGACGGAGAAATCCACGCATTATCGGGACTGATGTATTGTAAAGATTGTGGTACAAAAATGCACATACGCACCATACACAAGAACAATAAGGTACAGCATGTAACCTATTGCAGTGAATATGCCAAAGAAAAAGCTAAGCCCCCTAAATGCCATTCTCTACATCGCGTTGATGTCGATGATGTAATGGAAAATCCAATAGAGGTTTTGCAAAAGATAGCAAAGTATTCATTAGCAAATAAAGGAGAATTTGAAACACTGGAAGAAAGCTACTCAGATTTTGAAGAACTTACCCCCACCGCCATCAATGAATTTATCAGTAAAATTGTAGTGCATGAGCGAGATGTCAAAAGAGCAAAATATGCGGTTCAGCGAATAGAAGTGTATTTCAACTATATCGGAAAATTTGAAAATGAACTTACAAAAGAAATAGAGCCGACAGAAGAACAACCCCAACACCGAAAGCCCGAAGGTATTCTAACAAAAAAGAGAAAAGGCAAGACCTTTGTAACAGAGATATATTTTGATAGAAAGAGCAAGGATACCTTTCAAGATAAGCTGTTTAAGGTAATACATTCTAAGCAAGAAAAATAAAATAAAAATGTTTCTAAAAAAGTATTGACTATAACATAATGTCATAGTTTAGAATATAAATTGTTAGGAGGTAGGTAGATGTACATGATAAAAAAAGCAAGTGAGATTAGTGGTGTGTCAGTAAGAATGTTACATCATTATGATAAGATTGGTTTGCTGTCTCCCCAAAAATCAGAGAATGGATACAGGTATTACACAGAAGAAGATATGGCATGTTTGCAAACAATACTATTTTACAAATATTTAGGATTTCCATTAAAAAGATTAAATTACTAATGGCAAAAAGATGATACTGAATTACTAACTCACTTAAAAAAACAGTTAAAGCTTTAATGAAAAAGGAAAAAGAGAAACTCTTAACATTGATGGAAACATTACAAAAACTATTGATTATGAAGAAAGGAAAATTACTATGTCAACAAAAAGAAAAGTTTAGAGGATTTGTTTATCAAGACAATCAGAAATATGAAGAAATGGCAATTGATAAGTACGGAAAAAGATGTAATTGAAAAATCTATGGAAAATTTAAAAGGAAAAGAAGTAGAATTTACAGAAAAGCTAAATCAAATATTCACTTCATTTGCAGAAAATATGGATAAAGGAGTTGAAGCAACATCAAAAGAAAAATGTTGAGCTTGCAAAGAGTTTAAGATGAATGCATCTGTCAGTATTCTTTTTGATTGTTCAATAGAAGCATTTTTCAGGTATAGGTTATGGATATAAAGAAAACCCTGAATTCAAAAGCAATATAGATAGATTTGGAGTTGGAACAGCTGAATATGCTTGCAATTCAATGCAAAAATATGTTAGTGAAGCAAGATAACTGTTAAGTAAGAAACAATTTATGAGAAACAGTAAATCAAAAATGGTTTACTGTTTTTTCTTTGCCCTAAAAACAGAAAGAAAGCTATCAATTCTTAAAAGAGAAAAAAACATCATTTCCTTTATCTGAACTTAAAGAAAGTATAGTTATTTTTAAGAGATAAGAACTATAAGACCACAAGAGCTATAAAAGATACCGAAAAGAAAAAGAGAGGATTAACACAGGTAAAGAAGCAAGAGTTAGGGTTGTAAAACTTAGTAAAATATAAATCTAACAATAATAATATTGGGTGAAATAAATTTAATTTTAGCGAGACGGAAGAATGAACTTTGACTATTTTTATAACAGTGAATAAGAGAGATAAGTAGTACTACCATGATTTGGAAAAATATTTAATAATATGACAACATATGTCAAGTTATTGTGGTATAATAATTATAGGAGATGTTAAGACGATGAAAGATAATAGACTATTTAGGATACTATATTACATTTTAGAAAAAGGAAAAGTTACGGCAAGTGAGCTTGCTGATAAATTTGAGGTGTCAGTCAGGACAATATATCGAGATATTGACTCTATCAGCAGTGCAGGTATTCCCATCTATGCGTTGCAAGGAAAGGGTGGTGGAATAGAAATTGCTGAGGATTTTGTTCTTAGTAAATCACTACTGTCTGAAAACGAGAAACAACAAATTATGTCAGCTCTTCAAGGATTGGATAATACCGCAATACAGCATGAGAATGAGCTTTTAACAAAACTGTCCGCACTCTTTAAAATGAAAAATACCAGTTGGATAGAAGTTGACTTTAATAATTGGCAAAACAATAAGCTGTATGAAAAAACATTCAATGATATTAAGTCGGCAATTATAAGTAAAAACATTGTTTCGTTCACATATTTTAGCAGCAATGAAAAAGAAACAAGCAGAAGTGTTAAGCCTGTGAGATTACTTTTCAAGAGTCAGGATTGGTATCTATATGCTTTCTGTTTACTTAGAAATGATTTTAGATATTTCAAATTGTCCCGGATAAAGAATTTAGAAACCAATACTGAAAAGTTTGATGACAATTTTGAAGATGTAGTTCTCAAAAAAGAAATGCCATACGAGAACACAGTGCATATAAAAGTTAAGTTTGATCGTAAAGCTGCTTTTCGAGTATATGATGAATTAAACGGAGAAATTACAGAAGACGATGAGGGAAATTTATATGCTGAAATAGAAATACCGAATGACTATAACCTATTCAACTATATTTTTTCTTTCGGAGATGGGGCAGAAGTATTAGAACCGAAAGAGATACGAATGCAGATTAAAGAAATGATAAATAAAATGGCAGAAAAATATATAACTTGACAAATGGTGTCAAGTATCCTCCTGTATAATAAAATTAACCAAATGTAAAGGGAGGACCGGATAATGAAATATGAATGGAGAAAACAAGAAAAGAATCTTTATGGTGTGAAGCAGACACCTATCATTGTAGAAGTGCCAAAGCAAAAATTTATTTTGGTAAAAGGTAAAGGAAATCCGAATGAAGTAGATTTCTCAGACAGAATATCCGCATTATATTCTCTTGCCTATGCCATTAAAATATTGTTTAAAAATGGAATGAAAAATAAAACTGATAACGAGATTACAGATTTTACGGTATATCCGTTAGAGGGATTTTGGAAAAAAGTAAATGGAGAAGAGTTTGATAAAAACAAACTGGAATACACATTGATGATTAAACAACCTGCTTTTATTACACAAGAGATATTCGCAAAGGCACTTGAGAATATAAAAAAGAAAAAGCCTGACGCATTGTATGATGAGATAAGTTTTAGAAAAATAGAAGAGGGTAAATCTATTCAGATTTTTTATATGTTGGAAGTTATGATGATGAGCCAAAAATCATTTGAACAGATGGATGAATTTGCAAGAAAAACTTGATCTTACAAGAATAGGTGATTTTTCATAGAGAAATATACCTAAGTAATAAAAAAACAGGACATCAGAAGAAAAACAAAAAAACTATATTAAGATATTCAGTGAAATAGGAGGAATTTGTTATGTCAAGACCGACGACAAAAAATGATTTAATGATTGCTGCTAAAGAAAACTATGAAAAGTTAAATTTACTTATTTCAAAGATGACTGAGGAAGAGTTAAACACACCGTTTGATTTTTCAAAAGATGAAAAGAAAAAAGAAGCTCATTGGAAAAGAGATAAAAACTTAAGAGATGTTTTAATCCATCTCTATGAATGGCATCAGATTATTTTGAATTGGGTACATTCCAATCAAAAGGGAGAAGAAAAAATGTTTTTGCCTGAACCATATAACTGGAAAACTTATGGTGATATGAATGTAGAATTTTGGAAGAAACATCAAAATACTTCTCTTGAAAATGCAACTAAAATGTTTCATAAATCCCATAGCAATGTTTTACAGTTGGCTGAAACCTTTACAAACGAAGAACTTTTTTCAAAAGGTGTATATAAATGGGTTGGAGGGAGTACGCTGGGTTCCTATTTTGTGAGTGCGACTGCAAGTCATTATGATTGGGCAATGAAAAAGCTAAAGGCTCATCAGAAAAACTGTAAGTCAAAATAATTGGGGTAGTAAAGTGCATTTTACAAAAGCAAAAGGAATACTTTCTTCAAAGAATGGAATGAATTTGCTTAGAGGCTGTACTCATGGCTGTATTTATTGCGACTCAAGAAGTAAATGCTATCAGATGAATCATAAATTTGAAGATGTAGAAGTAAAAGAAAATGGAATCAGTCTTTTGGAAGAGAGCCTAAAACGAAAGCGAAAAAAATGCATGATTGGTTTGGGGTCTATGACTGATCCATACATTAAAGAGGAACTTAAACTAAATTATACAAGACAGGCACTTGAGATAGTAAATAAATATGGTTTCGGCATAACGCTTATAACAAAGTCCGCTAATGTTTTGAGGGATTTAGATTTGTTTAAGGAAATAAATTCAAAAGCAAAATGCGTAATTCAAATGACATTAACAACTTATGATGAAGAACTTTGTAAAAAAATAGAGCCTAATGTTTCAACAACGAAAGAAAGGGTTGAAGCATTAAAAATATTGCGTGATGAAGGAATACCAACAGTAGTTTGGCTAACTCCGATACTGCCGTTTATTAACGATACGGAGGGAAACATTATTGGTATTTTAAATTATTGCAAGGAAGCAAAAGTGTTTGGAATAATATGCTTTGGTATGGGAGTTACACTCAGAGAGGGAAATAGAGAGTATTTTTATTCGCAGTTAGATAAAAAGTTTCCAAAGCTGAAAGAACGATACATCAGAGAATACGGAAACAATTATGTAGCAAACAGCGTAAACAATAAAAAACTAATGGGTGTATTTCACGAATTCTGTGAGCGGAACGGTATCGTTCATGATAATGAAGCAATATTTAACTATTTGGGACTATTTGAGGGAAAGGATATCTCAAAGCAGCTTAGTTTTTTTGATGAAGTTTGACTAACGGAATTAAATATCTATGATTATGAGGCGATAGAAAAATAAAAATCTATCGTCTTTTTCTTTGCTTAAAATTAAAGAGAAAAGCGTCAATAAATCAAAAAAGGTACTTGACAAAACGCTCGCTGGGGAACTAAAAAAGATATAGAGCCGGAAAAGTTAAAAAGCCACACAAACACAATGATTGAAAAGCTATCAAGGTATATGCAAAGCAGTGGTAAAACCTATCAAGACCATTATGTAACCTTGCTTCATTGGTATGAGAAAGATGAGGAAGAATTGCGAAAGAAAACAAATGATAGAAGCAAAGCTCCAACGATTGAGGAATATATGATAGGAGATCACCTTTAAGATATGCTTAAAAGACGGTGCAAGCTATCTAAATATGATTTAGGTAAAGGATAAGCCGAGAGAGAAAAAGAGCCTTAAAACGATTACCATCGTTTTGTAGTGGGTTTACTAAAAATATTCCTTTATGGTATGTTAGTGTATAATTATAATTGGCAATAGCGAAAAAAAGAAGGGGTTGCCCCCTTCCCAATCATACAGTTTTATTTTATTATTGATTTGCTAAAAAAAATAACATAAAGGAAAAAGCTGTATGACTAATGCTATTGTAGAAGAAAACTGATTTCATTCAAGACCTTAGAACAAGAAATTTTTAAAAATGCCTGTAAGATTGCTAGGGAACACACGAAAAACATCCTTGAAAGCTATGATGATATTCTTTCGAAGGAGAGGGATACCTCTAAATACAGGAATAAAGGAAAGCGAAAGACTTCGATAAAGACCGTATATGGAGAAGTCGAGTATGAAAGAAGGGTATACCAGACAAGGCTTAGAGATGGAACGAAAGCCCATGTTTATCTTCTTGATGAACAAATGGGTATGGAGAAGATAGGCTTAATATCTACTAATCTTGCAGAGAAGATCGCCAATTCAGTTACGGAACTCCCGTACAGGGCATCTGCTGAGATGTTAAGCTCTTCTACAGGACAGACCATAAGTGCGGGAGGCGTATGGAATATATCCCAGAAGATTGGTCAGAGGATAACATCAGAGGAAGACCTTGATGTGAAGAAGATGAAGGCGGGCATACCTGTTGGAAAAAGGGAAATCGGAGTTCTTTTTGAGGAAATGGATGGAGTATGGCTTTCGATGCAGGGCAGAGGGCATAAACGCATGGGTAAAAAGGAGATGAAGGTCTTTACCATGTATGAAGGCTGGGATGCGGAGAAGGAAAAGAAAGGGCGCAGCACTCTAGTGGAGAAAGTGGTGTTTGCAGGTATGGATGGAAGCAGCGGATTTCACAATAAAAGAGAGGCTGTGATACAGAAGAAGTATAACTCTGACGAAATAGGAAGGCGTATACTGAACGGAGATGGAGGCAGCTGGATAAAAGAGCCTTATGACGACGAGGCTGTATTCCAGCTTGACAGATACCACATTTATCAGGAAATTTTAAGAAAAATAAGCAGTAAGGGTGTACAAAAAGAGATACGAAGGCTCTTTGATTCTGAGAAGATTGAAGAAATGTTTGATTATATACGTGATTATATAAGAGTAAGTAAAAGCGAAGATGAAAGCGATAAAACCTGTAAAAAAGCCGAGGAACTGTACACCTACCTTTACAATAACAGAGAAGGGCTGCTACCGTACTACAAGCGGGGAATAAAACTCCCAGAACCTGTAGAAGGCATCATTTATAAAAACATGGGTATACAGGAAACACAAAACTGTACACTGATAACACTGAGAATGAAGCACAGGCGCATGAGATGGTCAGAATCAGGAGCTAATAACCTTGCGAAGCTTCTGTGCAGGAAAGAAAACAAAGACCTGATAGAGACAGTCGAACGTTACTCTGGGGAATTGATATTTGATGAGAGCCAGAGCGAGATAAAAGAGCCTCTCAGCGCTTCAAAATCACCGTCACGAGACGGTAAAGGACTTCCATATATGGAAGTAGGTAGAGGAAGCCTTCCACTAACCGGTACGCCACTAACAGCAGGTAGAAAGGCATTAAGAAATTTTATACTTGGAAACTAAAGAAAAAATATCTGTTCAGCATACAACCTGGGCTTGTTTGTGGTACAAAAAAATAAAAAACAATGATAAAAGAAAAAGGTAAGGAAATTTGCCAACGAGTACTTGACACAAACTTTTCTTCTCTAAGGTCTTGAATGAAAACTTTTTTCTTTTACAATAGCATTAGTCATACAGTTTTTCCTTTATGTTATTTTTTTAGCAAATCAATAATAAAATAAAACTGTATGATTGGGAAGGGGGCAACCCCTTCTTTTTTTCGCTATTACCAATTATAATTATACACTAACTATCAGCTTGTTTCTCTTTTGATGAGTCTCGGTAATGCAGTATATGTTTGAATAATAGTAGCGGGATCTTTGATTTTACGCATAAGATGGCTTACTGCATGTACTCCGAGACTGAATACATCTATCTCAATAACAGTCGGTTTGGGAGAAATAAGCGGAGTATATGGGTAATCATCAAAAGCAACGAGTGCTATATCATCCGGCATAGTAAGCTTCATAGATTTAATTGCTCTCATTGTACCGACTGCCATAAGACTGTTGGTACAAATAATGCCATCCGGTCTGTTTGGAGATTGTAATAATTGCATAGCTGAATTATATATCACATCAATATCCGGCTCGTTATATGTAATGAATTCCTCTTGAACAATAATATCATTTTTTTGTAAAGCTATCTGAAATCCTCTTAACCTGTCAATAAAAATTTCATCTCCGCTTTGTCCACCCATAAAAGCAAGTTTTCTGCAACCAAGATTTAATAAGTGCTCAACTGCCATATTAGCGGATAAGGAATTATTTATATCAATCCATGAAAGAATGGTATCGAAATTAGGCTTACCTATACAAATCTGAGGAAAATCAAAGTTGAGCATTATCCGTTCAATCCGCGGAGTAACCAAAGCACCGTTAAGAATCATTCCATCAGCAGATTTACTTGTCATTGTATCTTCTAATATCTGTTCAATCTTTTTTGTATCCTTATCCAGATTTAAAAGTGTAAGGTGATAACCACGACGACTCAACTCATCTTCTGCACCGCATATAATATCAAACATATGTGGATTTTTAAAAGGAATCCCTTTGTAAAACCTATCTGCATACAAGATATTTTTTGTAACTTTTTTAGCTAAATTTGAAGCCGATACGTTAGGTGTGTAATTAAGTTCATTCATTATTTTTAGAACTTTTTCCTTTGTTCTGGACGAAACATACATTTTGTCATTGATTACCTTACTTACGGTGGCTGTGGAAACACCGGCTCTTTTTGCGACATCTGAAATTGTATATTGCATAAACACCTCCCTAAAATAGTAAAACGCTTAACTAATTTGTATAAAATGCCAAGAGATAAATTGTTGACTTTGCATAAGAATGGTGCTAATATTCAATTAAAAGATACAACATTATACAAGAAAATGCAATAAAAAGATGTAATTTAGTAAAAGAAAAATAAGTAAATCGGTTTATGAATAAGTAAAACAATAAATATTTTTAACAACAGAAGGGAGATTAATATGAAAAAAAGAATGGTTTTAATGTTGGCAGCTTTAATATGTGTAAACACACTTGTAGCGTGTGGAACAACTAAAAGCGGTACTACAAGTGACAAACAGACGGTATCAGCAGAGAAAGCAACTGGTGGGAAATCGCAAAAAATGTCGGCAGAAGCAACAAAGCCTGAGACATCAGGAGATACAACAACTGTGAAGATTTGGCATGATGGTAATGAGGCTATTATGCAGACAATTACAGATGAAGTCAATGCAAGGCTTGCAGGAGATAATATCAGGGTACAGTTTGAAAAAAAGACAGATATGCCAAGTCAGCTTAAGCTATACGGTACAGATGTAGCGAACGGACCAGATATGTATTTTTATGCGCATGACGTGCTTGGAAGCTTTGTAGCAATGGATTTGCTAGCTCCTTTATCAGATGTAACGGATGTGGATAAGCTCCTTGCGGATGAACTTCCTATGACAGTGAAAGCCGGGCAGTTGAAGGATGTACAATATTTATTGCCGGTATATTTTGAAACTCTTTTATTCATCTATAATAAAGAACTTTGGGAAGGTACAGTGCCATCAACAACGGATGAAATGTATAAATACATGGAGACACACACAGATGTTGACAAAGGAATATATGCTGTTGTAAATCAGCATACAAATGCATACAATGTTTCGCCGTTCATTAATGGTTTTGGCGGATATGTAATAAACGAGGATGCAAAGCCGGGATTTACGGATTTGAATACTATTAAAGCGGTAGAATATAATAAGAAATTTGGTGTTCTACAGGCAGATGGTGACTACAATACAGTAACAACTTTATTTAACGAGAAAAAAGCAGCAGCAATTATTGGCGGCCCTTGGCTTACATCAGGGATAGAAGAGGCAGGCATTAATTATGGTGTTGTGTCACTTTCAGATATTAAGCTTCCAAACGGTAAAGGTATGGCACCTTTTTCAGGTGTACAGGGGGTTGGTGTACTAAAAGCTGCGCTTGAAAAAAAGAAAGATGCTATTGCAAAGGTACTAACTGCAATGTCAACTCCTGAGATAGGTATCGCACTTGCCAATAAAGCCGGTTGTGCTCCTGCAAACAGCAAATCATATGACAATGCGGATGTTAAGGCAAATGAGATGATTACAGCGATTCAGAGAACTGCTTCTACAGCACAACCAATGCCTAATATACCTGAAATGAGTGTGATGTGGGGACCGGCAGAATCATTTCTTGTTGCGGTCAATAAAAATGGAGAAGATGTAACTAAAGCAGCAGAACAAGCTCAAAAAGCAGCAGAGCAGGCAATTAAGGATATGCAGTAGAGTGCTTCAAAACCTGCTGCACCTGATTTATATAAGGAAACCGGATACGATAATGATAAGAAAACAAAAATAAAGCCATGGATTTATATATTACCGGCACTGTTATTACTCTTGATAATTCTGGTATTTCCAATCATGTATACGGGATATATTTCCCTGACAAACATGAATATGTATCATTGGAATGATTATAAGTTTATAGGTGTTTTTAATTATATAAGAGCCCTTTTTAAATTTGATTCAGGATTTTTGGAAGCATTGCTTACTACGATTTTGTGGACTGCCATAAATATGATATTACAAATTGGAATGGGTTTTTTAATAGCATTAGGATTAAACTCGCCACTATTAAAAAGATTAAGTCGTATTTATAAAACATTATTAATGCTTCCTTGGGCAATGCCGGCATATATTTCGATTTTACTTTGGCGTGTAGGCATGTTTAATACGGAATTTGGTATCTTAAATAAATTTTTGACACTTTTTGGAATCAATAAAGTTGATTTTCTCGGGAATAATATTATTGCATTTTGCTCTTGTCTGATACTTAATCTTTGGATGGCACTTCCTTTTATGATTTCAACGATTGATGGTGCATTACATAGTATAGACAGCAGTTTATATGAGAGTGCTATTTTAGACGGAGCAGGTTTTTGGGAATCAACATACTGCATAACAATTCCTGCAATAAAACCAATCATTGCACCGGCAGCTGTTATGACAACATTTATTACATTTAAAACAATTTGATATTGTTTATCTTTTGACACAACAAAGAGGATATATGACAGGGGCCAATCTTAATACGGTTATTACATATGCACATCAAAATGCCTTTGTATCAAATAACTACGGATTGTCCGGTGCGGTAAGCATATTGCTTTTTGTTATTATAATACTGTTTTCGATAATTACTAATCGTAGCCTTCAGGAGAAATAGTTATGAGAAAAATAACACATTTAAGAACAGAGACTGCGGTAAAGGGGATTGTGCTTAACAGCATTTATATTTTGCTCTGTCTTACTGCTTTGCTCCCTATATTTTATGCATTAATTGTATCATTTGGCGGGAAAAGTGCAGTATTATCAGGAAGTCTGTCGATACTTCCTAAAGACCCTACGCTAGAGAATTATCGTACAATTCTTATAGATGAACCATTTTTATTATGGCTGAAAAATTCATTATTATTAAGTGTAGGGACTATTTTAGTTGCAATGACCTGTGCCATACCGGCTGCATATGCAGCTTCAAGATGGCGTTTTAAGGGAAGAAAAACATTGCTTAGAAGTTTACTTATATTAAATGCATTTCCACAGGTACTGTCACTTTTTGCGCTTTTTCGCGTGTTGAAAATAACGGGAATGTTAAATTCGCACATGGGATTAATTATTATATATGCAGGTTCTATGTGTGTATTTGCTATATGGAATATGAAGGGATATTTTGATACTATCCCGATTGAAATAGAAGAAGCTGCTAAAACAGATGGTGCAAGTGACTTGCAGACAATAAGAAGAATAATAATGCCTTTGGCAAGACCTGCGATAATTGTTACTTGTGTAATGGTATTGATTACTGTTTGGAATGAGTATTTATTTTCGACAACATTTTTGCTTGACAGCAGTACATATTCATTGGCGGGAGGACTCTACCAGTTACAGTCAAATGATTACAGTCGAAACTGGTCAATGTTCTCAGCAGCTTCAATACTCACGTCTGTTCCATTAGTATTGGTTTTCTTTAAAATACAGAAGTATATGGCATTTGGATTAACTGCCGGTGGTGTAAAGGGATAGATGACGAATATCTTAAAACTGTAACTAAAGAATAATAAACAAGATAAAGCTGTCAGCTACGTTTGGAGGAAAAATGATTTGCAGAGAAACAATAGTTCATATTCCGTTATCGGAGTATGCTTTTATAAACAGTGAAACCAGTATAACAATTCGTATACGCACAGGTAAGGATAATTTAAAACGATGTACACTGTATTACGGAGATCGTGTATATCCCACAGATCCGATTATTTTTACACCGGTTGAGATGTATAAGGCAGCTTCGGATTTATATTTTGATTTTTATGAAGTAACATTTGAAAGTCCGTATACCAGGATGTGTTATTACTTTGATATTGAGGATGACGAAGAACAAATTTATTTATATTCAAATATATTCTCTAAGGAACTGCCTGAGGAACGGAGTGAGTTTTATCAATATCCGTTTATGCGGAGAGAAGAGATAAATACTGTGCCGGAGTGGTTAAAACATGCAGTTGTGTATAATATTTTTCCGGATAGCTTTGCTTCCGGAAAAAGAAACATTGAAGGAAATCCGGATGAAATACACTGGGAAAGTGAAATTTTGCTTCATTCAAGACTTGGCGGCAACATAAGAGGAATAATAGAAAATCTTGATTATATAGCAGAATTGGGATTTAATTGTCTTTATTTAAACCCTGTTTTTGTTGCTGCAGAATACCATAAATATGACCTGCTTGATTATTATCATATAAGTCCGAATCTGGGAACAGATAAGGATTTGAAGAGCTTGTAGAGGCCATTCATAATAAGGGCATGCACATCATTATAGATGGAGTATTTAATCATTGTAGCTGGTATTTCTTTGCTTTTGATGACGTGGTAAAAAATGGAGAACGTTCAAGATATAAAGATTGGTTTTATGATTTAGAATTTCCGGTTATAAGACCTGAAAATCCGAATGAAAAACCTAATTACAGTTGTTTTGCCTATGAAAGGAAGATGCCGAAGTTGAACAGTTCAAATGCTGAAGTCAGAGAGTATTTTGTAGAGGTTGGTCGGTATTGGATAGAAAAATTTCATGTGGATGGATGGCGTCTTGATGTGGCTAATGAAGTAGATCGAGATTTCTGGAGAGCATATAAAAGGGCAACCAGAGAAGCAAATCCTGAAAGTGTAATGATAGGTGAAATTTGGGAAAGTGCGGAGAGTTGGCTTCGTGGGGATATGTTCGATTCCACAATGAATTATGATTTCAGAAAAAATTGCAGAGATTTTTTTGGTACAGAAAAAATTAATGCAAAGGAATTTGCCGGTAGAATTACAGATATGATGTATCGTTATCCAACAGGAATCCTGCACGGACAGTTGAATTTATTAGACAGCCATGATGTAAGCAGATTTATGTCATACTGCAAGGGAGATATAAGAAGGTTCAGGCTTGCAGAAGTGTTTCTTTTTACATCGCCGGGAGTACCGAGTGTATTCTATGGTGATGAGTTAGGAATGGATGGAAACAGTGAATTTACACTACGCGGACCTATGCCTTGGAATAATCCGATATCTGATGAACGTGAATTTTTGCAAAAACTTATAACTTTAAGGAAAGGAAATGAAGCTTTTGTAACAGGTTCATTTAAGGAAGTTTTTTCGGATGAAAATGGACTATATATCTATGAAAGAAGTTTGAAAGGAAAAACAATAACAGTGGCGATAAATGCCCGTAATTTGAAGGTTGCATTGAATATGGTATCTGTTGACAATGTGTTGATATCTGCAGAATATTCAGACAAAATTTTAGGACCGTTTGGGTATGTAATTTGGATGTAATTGAAAAATAATATTTATTTGAAAGGAGATTTTTGCTATGAAAAGTATCAAAAGAAAAATTATGCTGACAACAGCCTTTCTATCGATTATGGTATCGGCTTTGCCCTTACCTGTATCGGCTTCAGAAATTGTCAGTACACAACAAAATGTGACTAAAAGTAATTTGACATTACAGGGTGAGCGTGTTTATCAGATTATGACTGATCGTTTTTATGATGGAGACATAACTAATAACGCAAAAGGTGAGGCCTTGAGATATCAGGAAGCCACAGCTGATGATATGGCATATATGAAAGGCGGTGATTGGCAGGGTATTATAGAAAAGATATCGTATATTAAAGGAATGGGGTATACAGCTATTTGGATTTCTCCTATAACAGATCCACAATTATGGAGTATTCCTGATGAAAATGGAGTTCAGGGACCTACAGCTTACCATGGTTATCATGCATATGATGTAAATCGTGCAAACAGATATTTTGGTACAGAGAATCCACAAGAGAGTAAAAAAATATTAAAAAAGTTGGTAGATAAATGCCATGAAGCTAATATAAAAGTTTTTTTTTGACATTGTTCCAAATCATATGGGAGATTTTTTAAAGGGAATAGGAGATAATGCACACTATTCATCTGCAACAGCATACAAGAAAGGAACACAACTTCAGCCGGCAGCACCTTTTAATAAACCTAAATGGTATCATAATTTGGGTGATATTGATTGGAATAAAGAATTTCCCAGAACAGCAGAGAGCATACAAATGATGGAAGATCATGATTTAAGTATGTTGGATGACATTGATTATGATGTGCCAGAGGCAAAGCAAGCAATGCTTGAAGCAATGAAAAACTGGTACAATTATACTGGTGCTGATGGTGCAAGAATTGATGCGGCGAAATGTATGCATCCTTATGACATTCATGACTTACAAAAATATCTGGATGTTCCTACCTTTGGTGAAAATTTTGATATGGATGTAGGTTTTGTGTCGCAGTGGGTAGGTGAGAATGGAGAAGTTGGAATGCTTGACTTTCCATTGTTTCAGGCTATGGTTAATTCGTTTGCACATGGGGACAGCTTTAATTCTAATATCAAAGCGGTGTTAGATAAGGATTATTTATATGGTAATAATGCAAATGAAATGATGGTATTTTTAGATAATCACGATCGAAATAGATTTCTTACTGAAGCTGGCAAAAATGTAAAAAGATTACAAAATGCATTAACATTTTTATTTACAGTAAGAGGGAATCCGATAGTATTCCAAGGCACAGAACAAAATAAAGGTAACATGTATGATGATTTAATGATTGGTTTGGCTGATACATGGAATCGTTGGTCAATGGTTAAAAAAGATGAAAATGGAAATGTGATTGAGGATTATTTCAACACAAATACAGATACATATAAATTGATTGCAAAACTTAATAAATTAAAGGATACATATCCTGCACTTAGTTATGGAACTCAGAGGGAAATGTGGTCATCAGAGAATGTATATGTATTTTCACGTAGAGTTGATTCCAAGAAAGATGAAGTGATTTGTGCATTTAACAATTCTAATTCTTCAAAGAGTGTATATGTTTCTTTACGTGCTGAAAGTTCTATCAAACCAGGTACTGTTTTAGAAAATGTTATGGATCCAAATGATAGAATAACTGTATCACAGAGTAATAAAATTGCATTGAATATTGAGGGAAATTCAAATAAAATATATAAAGTAAGCAGTAATCAGAAAAAAACTACGGTGCCTGTTACATTCTATGTTCATGGTGCAACAACAAATTTTGGAGAAAATATTTATATTCTAGGGAATATAGCGGAATTAGGGAATTGGAGTATAAGTGACAAAATAGCCCCAGCTTCTTGCCCTACATATCCGAACTGGAGTATTTCACTGAATTTACCAGTTGGTAAAAAGATAGAATTTAAAGCTGTAAAGTATAATGGAATATCTATGGAATGGGAAAATGGCGATAACCGTAATTATATTGTTCCAGACAGTGGTGGTGCATTATCATTTTCTTGGAACTCGAAAGGTGTAACTGAATTAGTACCTATTAAGTTTATTATTACAAATGCGAATACAAAATTAGGAGAAAGTATATATATTGTAGGTAATGTTGATGAACTAGGTTATTGGAATGTAAATATGGCAGCAGGTCCGGCATTATGCCCTAACTACCCGACTTGGGAAGCGCATATTGATGTTCCAGTTGGGAAAAATATTGAATGGAAAGCAGTGAAAAAAGGTTCAAATTCTTCTGTGGTATGGCAAAGCGGAGATAATAATATATTTACGGTACCAAAGAATGGGGTTGGAGAGGTAATAAGCTCTTGGCGATAGCATCTAGAATAAGGTCAGAATTATTTGGAGAATTACTACAGGTGTTTTATTGGATTGACTCAAATGCTTTGTAAATTATGATATTGAGGTAAATGTATTCTAGAAAAGTAATTTGATAATTTAATTGCCTAGATTGAAAAAATAGATAAAAAGGATGGAAGCAAATTTAGGCTTTCCATCCTTTTTATAAACTATCCACTATGTAGGTGTGAGAAGATGTTATAGCAAAATTGAGATTTAGGAGTTAAAGTTGAAGCTCATGGGATTTACTACTATTAAGCGGATGGGAATATTGTTAATATTATAGAAGAAATAATTGATAAGCAGAAGAGAGATAAAATAGAATATGACAGCCATATAGTCATAGGTTGACACCTTTCTAATTTTAGGATAATATAAAGTTGACTTTAGAATTTTCCTAAAAACGAGGTGATACCATGGAGTATAAAAGTAGAGAACTAGAAAGAAAGTTTCTAAAGATGAATAGAAACTTTAAGGCTATACTGGTAACAGGGGCAAGGCAGGTGGGCAAGACTACAATGCTTAAACATCTTGCGGAGGGGACGGATAGAACTTATGTGACCATGGATAATAGGATGGCAAGGGAGCTTGCTAAAAGTGATCCCGTATTATTTTTTCAGACATATAAGCCACCAATTTTAATAGATGAAATCCAAAAAGCACCGGAGCTGTTTGAACAGATTAAAATTATGTGTGATGAAAGTGAAGAAAAGGGCAGATTTTGGATTACCGGCTCACAGCAGTATAAAATGATGAGTAAGGTAAGAGAGACTATGGTGGGTAGAATAGGTATATTAAGCCTTATAGCCTTTCACAAAGAGAAAAAGCAGGGATATTACTTGAGGATGAGCCTGATTTTTCTTTACAGGCATTATTAGAACGTCAAAAATTATTCAAAAGAAATAACATAATTGATGTATATAAACATATATGGACTGGTGGAATGCCAGAAATACAGGAGGCTGACAGTGAAATAAGGGAGGAATATTTTAACTCATATATTGAAACCTATCTTATGCGTGATGCAACAGAAGTCGGTGGAATAAGCGATACAGTGAAGTTTAATAAATTTTTGACAGCCTGTGCAGCACTTATATCTAGCCAAATAAATTATTCAACCTTGGCTGAAGCTGCTGATATATCTCAGACGACAGCTAAAAATTGGCTGAATGTAGTACAGGGGCTTGGAATCATATATCTGCTTCCTCCATTTGAAAATAATGAACTGAAAAGATTGGTAAAAATGCCAAAGCTGTACTTTTGTGATACTGCACTTTGTGCCTATCTTTCAAAATGGTTGTCAGTTGAAACTTTAATGAATGGTGCAGCAAGCGGACATTATTATGAGAACTATGTAGTAATGGAATTTGTCAAAGCCTATGCCTACTCAAAGACAAGAGCCAATCTTTCTTATTATAGGGATTCAAATGCAAAGGAAATTGATATATTTATTGAAGAAAATGACATGATACATCCTATTGAAATAAAAAAATCAGCTAATCCTGACAGAAGAGAGGTTAAGAAATACTCGGTTATTGATAAGACCTCATTAAAAAGGGGAGAAGGCAGCATAGTATGTATGTGTGAGGAAGTAATACCTATTGATGAAGATAATTGCTTTATACCAAGTAATATCATTTAAGTATAAAAAGGAATGGAAGATGATAAATAAACTTTCATTCCTTTTTGCTATATTACTAAAAAAATATAAAAAAATACTTGACAAAATTAGTTTGAAAAATATCATTCTCAAATTGAGAATGATAAATAAAAAGAAAATATTATATTAAAGAAAAAAACAAATGGTAATAAGTTGTTTATAAAAAAAGTTGGAGATGCTGGAGAGTATATTAAAAATCCGAGTAAATGATTACAGCTGTTATGAGATTATCATAGACAATAGCTCTCCAAATCCATTGAAGCGCAATATAAAGATAAAAAGTTATATAAGGTAACTTTTGGGAAGGAGGCTATTTATGAAAAAGTATAAATCCAATGAGGTATAAGAACGGAGATTGAAATTTAATCAAAATTCTCATACGCTTTATGAAATGTTATTAAATTTATGCCTTAAGAAATACGTTTAAATGGCTTTAGCTTTCTATATGACTTATTGCTGTTACTGTGCATAGTAAACTTACAAAAGATGATAAAGAAGGATATATAATTAATGGTGCTCTTAAAGATACTATATCCGATATAACTGGATTAGTGTTGTCTGTTATGGGAATATTCCTTACGGGTGCTTCTGTTGCTGTTCAAATTGCAAAGGCGATAGTATTACATTACGGTGGGAAAATTATTGGTGGTGCAATAGGAGTGAACTTTACTGAAAATGTATCTGTAAGAGCAAAATATTATACTTTAAGGGGATATTATGAAGCATCTAATTATTATACTGCCGGATTTGATGGAGTAGAAAGGCACGTGCAAACTGTTTCAAGTAATGCCTATAATCAGCGGCTGTATGAAGGATTTACACCACATACTTGGAAAGATGGTGATCACCTGGCATCAAATATCTGGACAGCAATTTTTGGAAGAGCTTTTCCTTACGTAAAGGAATATCGTTAGTTTTAGAAAAATTAAAAAGGGTGTGTGATATTATAATGAATATGAAAAAAAAGTCATTTATCAAATCTGTCCGGATTTCATGGATTTTATATATCATGGACATACTTTATTTTCCGATGACAGTTGCATTTTTCTCGAAATATGGAATAGTAGGACTTTTACTAATGACGGGGATTGGATTGTTTTTTATTATGGGAACATTCATATTTATGGTTAAACACTGTAGATGTTCTCATTGTGGTAAGTATCTAATTTACTGGAGTGATGGTCGTTGTCCGTTCTGCCAAAGACGGCTTGATTGAAATTTTTTTATATCATATGTCTGAGTATAGTGATAAAGACGAAAGAAAGACTGATAGCAATCTCTCCGAGGGATACGCAGCTCGCGGCAGGGAATTTTGTCTTACGACACCGCTCGCGTGCGAAGTGTGTGCCGGCACACACTTTTTTATTTCATAGGAAATTTCTCCATTTCTAGCATATAAAGACATTTAGAACAGTAATGCCCGCCAATATGCGGGCATAGAAAACAAGGCGGTATGAGGTTAGAAAATATAAAATCCTTCTTCACCTACATCGTCAGTATCCTCATCGTTTAGAAAGTAATCCATGTCCAGCAGGTCACCCACACTCATGTAGCGGACGTCATCACTGGTCATTCCTTCCGGCGGATTGAGCATATATTTTTTTTTCTGAGTTCCTCTGCAAGTTCTTCTTCAGTCATATCAGTTGCCTCCTTTACCTGATTTTATACTATTTTGTGGAGGCTGTAAATATATGAATCAGGCACTGGAACGCCAGTGTTTCGCCAGATAGCGAATATGTGCCCTTTCGTAAAGTTCTTGAAGAGAAACCTGGTGATGATTTTTGTAAATTTCTAAAATTTCCATTGCTATTTTACAGTTAGGACATTGAATGGGATTATATCCAAAGGCAAGGAGAATCGCCTCACGCCAGCGTGTAAATGTTGCAAATATACGACGCTGTTCAGGAGTGCGCAGTCTGTGGAGATTTTTATCAATTTTACGCTGCCTTGCATAAATACCATAGTAGCGAATCATTTTGAAATGTTTTTCTGGTATGTGTTGCATAAGCAGTTTAATAAATTCAATGGATGGAAGTGTTCTTTCTACATATTTGTTATCTTCATGTCGGTTGTAATGGAATGTAACAGTATCATCCTCTTTGTTATAATGGTCTATCCGTTTTGAAGCAATAATCGGTCGTCCAAGATATCTTCCGACATACTTTGTCACTGCTTTAGGATCGGCAAGGCTAGGTTTTGCATATACATAGAATCCTTTGTCATGTAGCTTGTACATCTGTGCCTTTATACATTTAAATGATGGTCCGAGATGTGCTTCTAACTCATTTAACAAAACAGTACGGAATGATTCACGCAGGAGATTGTAGTTGAAGTGACGGATATTTCTCCATTCACCGTCATCAGAGTGCCCGCCTTCGGATATCAGACAATGGATATGTGGATTCCACTCTAAAGGATGTCCAAATGTGTGTAGCACGCAGATGAATCCGGGGGTAAAGTTTTTGGATTTGTTTACTGAATAAAACATGCGGCTTACTATGGAATGGACTGCATTAACGAGACAATCAAGGAGGGGGCGCTTTCTCCTTGAAAAAATGCCTGAGCTTTTCAGGAATGGTAAAAACACAGTGTCGGTGTCTTACTGCGACAAGCTGGTTTGCCATCGCCTCGGTACGTTTTTGGGAATAAAGATTCCCACGGTTAACCATCTTTTCAATATTTTCTATCTCTGTGGCACGTGGGTGAAGAGTGTACAAGATTTCTTCATAATGGTCGGCAAAGATTTCTTGTATTATAGTCATATGTTTATTCATAAACTTATTATGATACAAAAGCAGGAAAAAAGGAAGCCCTTACCCCTCAAGATTGAGGGGCAGGGGAGCTGATGTGCCGAAGGCACTTTTTATAGCAGCAGCCGAGGGGCTGTATTTTTTTATGACCTAACAGAAATCTTTGATTTCGTTGTAGGTCAGATATCGCATCGTTTCAAATCTGTGATTTGTCAAAATGCGATTATTTTTATTATCCTGTGATTTATGGTGCTGATGAAGAAGATGATTGGACAGATCCTAAGGTTTGGAAGAAAGCAAATCCATCTCTTGGGATAACAGTTGGAATAGATAAAGTAAAGGCAGCCTGTGAATCAGCAAAGCAAAATCCTGGTGAGGAGAATTCCTTTAGACAGTTAAGACTTAATCAGTGGGTAAAACAAGCAATTAGGTGGATGCCAATGGATAAGTGGGATGCTTGTTCTTTTGCAGTCGATGAAGATGAACTTGAAGGAAGAGTGTGCTACGGAGGACTTGATCTTTCATCGACAACAGATATTACAGCCTTTGTTTTAGTCTTTCCACCGATAGATGAAGAAGATAAATTTGTGATGCTTCCATATTTTTGGTTACCGGAAGAAACTTTGGAGTTAAGGGTTAAGCGAGACCATGTTCCATATGATATTTGGGAAAGGCAAGGGTACATTCAGACAATAGAAGGAAATGTAGTTCACTATGGACATATAGAAAGCTTTATCAAGAAGTTAGGAGAAAGATATAACATTAGAGAAATTGCATTTGATAGGTGGTGCTGTTCAGATGGTGCAGAACTTAGAAAATATGGGATTTACCGTAGTTCCTTTTAGACAAGGTTTTAAGGATATGTCCCCACCAACGAAAGAACTTATGAAATTAACACTAGAACAAAAAATTGCTCATGGTGGGCATCCGGTTCTAAGGTGGAATATGGACAATATATTTATTAGGACAGACCCTGCAGGAAACATCAAAGCAGATAAGGAAAAGTCCACAGAAGAAAGTGCCAAGTATAAATAATCGCCTAAGCTCTTAAAAATCGCCTAAAAATATGCTATAATTAGGCGAAAGAAAAAGGAGGTAGGCGAATGAGGTTTTTTAATTATGAAAATCTAGCAAGAAGTAAGTGGGATAGTGAAATTATAAATCTTCTTTCACAAATTCATGAGCACAAAGGAAAACAAGAACTTTTTTTGACACGCAAACCTGCTGTTTTAGATAAATTAGTAGAGATTGCTAAAATTCAAAGCGTAGAGGATTCTAATAGAATAGAGGGAATTGTTACTACATCAGTCAGAATAAAAGAGTTAATGAATCAAAAAACAACTCCTAGAAATAGGGATGAAGAAGAAATTCTTGGATATAGAGATGTACTAAATATGCTTCATGAAAGTTATGAATATATTCCAATCAACAGTAACTATATTTTACAACTTCATAGAGATCTATTTAAGTATAGTGAAAAGGGAATTGGTGGTAGATATAAAAATACGCAGAATTCTATTGTGGAAAAGGATAAAGAGGGTAATGCTATCGAAAGGTTTAAGCCATTATCCCCATATGAAACACCAGGTGCAATTGAGCAAATTTGCAATGAATTGAATATAGCATTTGACAAAAAAGACGTGGATTCGTTGCTTTTAATTCCAATTTTTATTCATGATTTTCTTTGTATTCATCCTTTCAATGATGGAAATGGGAGAATGAGTCGTTTATTAACAACTCTCTTGCTATACAGACAAGGATATGTAATTGGTAAATACATCAGCTTAGAAAGTAAGATCGAAAAAAATAAAGACAGTTATTATATGGCTCTAGAAAAAAGCGGGATAGGTTGGCATGAAAATAAAGAAAATCCTATGCCATTTATAAAATATATTCTTAGAACCATATTAGCTGCTTATATTGATTTTGAAGAAAGGGTTGATTATGTAGACGAAAAAGTGCCTACAATCGATCTTGTGAGAAATGCCATTGATAGCAAGCTAGGTAAATTTACTAAAAGTGATATGATGGAATTAGTTCCGAGTGTAGGAAAAGCTACAATTGAAAATATGCTTAAGCAATTGACTGAGGAAGGGTATATTGAAAGACATGGTAAAGGAAGGGCGACCTTTTATGTAAAAAAGTAAGAAATCACTAAAAAAATAGCAGGAATTTAAGGGAACACAAAAATTGATAGGAGGCATCTCACTAATTACAGTAGGTGCTTTTTTTGATATAGAAAATTAGGAGGAATTTGAATGGGAATGTTATGGATTATTTAAAAGTAGAGATAAGCCAATGAATAAAAACAAATGGAAGTGCATATAGCTTTTTAATGGGAGGTTCTTCATCCGGAAGAAGAGTGAATGAACGCTCGGCTATGCAGATGACTGCAATCTCTAGAGTTTGTGAAGTACACTCTGATCCTTGGGTAGCAAGATGGGAGCAATCCATTGTTCGAAGGCTTTTTTTAACGAGGAGGAAAAGAAAAAGTACTATGTCAAATTCAATGTTGATGGACTCTTCGTGAAGATTACCAATCAAGAATGAATGGCTATGCTATCGGAAGACAAAACGGATAGATGTCTGCCAATGATATTAGAGAACTAGAAAACCTTGACCGTATTCCTAGTGAATAAGGCGGTGATTTGTATCTCATAAATGGAAATATGCTCCCACTAAACCGTGCCGGAGCATTTGCAGTTGATGAAGGGAAGGAGGAAGAACCTAATGAAGAAGTTTTTGGAAGTGGAAGAACGGGGTGAAAAAACAAAACGAAGAGGAAGTGACAGAACGCATCCTATTCCTTAGTGGAACGATAGCTGAAGAATCTTGGTTTGATGATGATGTGACACCACAGATTTTCAAAGATGAGTTAAATAAGGGGGAGATGGAAAAAGCTATCGACATGCTTGATGAGGTAAAAGAGCCAATCATCAATGCTTATGAAATTAAGACCGGAATGTCCAGAGCAAAACTATCTCATCTAATGGATTCAGAAACATGGATGGATACTAATAAAGCGGTAGAGCTTGGTTTTGCAGATGACATCTTAAAAAGAAGTGAAACTACCGATGTGGAAGTTCCACAGGTTTCTATGATGTATCAGGAGGCACAAGTAGTAAATTCACTGATGGATAAGTTAGCTACTAAATGCAAGATAGAAAATAAAGAAACAAATATAGGAATTAAGGCGGATTCATTAATGGATCGTCTTTTTTTAATGAGAAATTGGAGGTAGAAAAATGAGTACGATGACAGATTGATTGAGACGCTTGAAGAAGAAAATATCATGCGTTCTCTTGGAACAACTATCACAACAAGTGGTCAGCATAAAATCAATATTGCTATGTCAGATCCTGCAGCAGCTTGGATTGATGAAGGTGGAGCACTTAATTTTGGTGATTCTAAGTTTGCACAGGTGCTTCTTGATGCACATAAACTCCATGTCGCAATCAAAGTAACAGAAGAACTATTATACGATAATGCATTTAAACTAGAGGACAATATCTTGACAGCTTTTGGTAAAGTACTGGCAAACGCAGAGGAAGATGCTTTTCTAAACAGTGATGGTACTGGTATTTTTAATAAAACTAATGGAGGAACTTATCTAAAGGATATCACAGCAGTAAAATCTGATGATTTGATTGACCTTATCCATGCATTAAAACATCCATATAGAAAGAATGCTACTTTTATCATGAACGATAAGGCAATCGCACAGGTGAGAAAGCTTAAGATAACAATGGTGCATATATTTGGCAGCCATCTTATCAGGAAGGTGAGCCTGACAGAATTCTTGGTTATCCAGTTAAGACTTCAGCTTTTGCACCGGAAAATGCCATCGCATTTGGCGACTTTAGCTATTACAACATTGGTGATAGAGGAGTTCGTTCTTTCAAAGAACTTACCGAACTATTCGCTGGTAATGGAATGATTGGTTTTGTAGCAAAAGAAAGAGTTGATGGAAAGCTTGTATTAAAAGAGGCTGTTCAGATTCTTTCAATTAAGGCTACATCATAATTAATGGAAAGTGGTGCTGGTTATGGTTGTAAGTCTAGAAGAAATGAAAAACTATCTTAGGATGGATACCAGTGAAGATGATAATTTTATTAGCACCCTTATCCAGTATGCAGAGAAGATGTGTCTTGCTATTGTAAGAAAAAATGAAGAAGAAATCATTGGTGAAAACTTTGAAGAAGAGATAAAGGAGGCAATTTCAAATGGATAAGCTACTAGAAATTATAGAGAAAATTGGATTTCCGAGTGCTTATCACCATTTTGCAGAAGGTGAATCACCTAAACCTACAGGATATTAAGGAGGATTTTTATGCTAGAAAAAACAGTAAGAGTAGGAGAGGTTGATGTAAAGTTTCGTTCGTCAGCTACAATACCAAAACTATACAGAATTAAATTTAAGAGAGATATTTTCAAGGACCTATCAAAGCTGGAAAAAACTTTCAAAGCAAGTGAGGGTTCATTTGAAATAGATGATCTTGAGATATTTGAAAATGTAGCATATATCATGGCTTACCATGCAGATAGGAGTATTGCTGGAAATATTGATGATTGACTTGACCAGTTTGAGATGTTTTCCATTTATGAGATTCTTCCAGAGATACTTGAACCTTGGGGAGCAAATTTAGAAACATAAGTTCAGTCTAAAAAAACTTCCAAAAAGTAGCAGGGAAAATGACAACAGCCCTATTTCTACTAAGATGTGTGGAAATAGGGATAAGCATTTCTGAACTGGATTTACTTACAATTGGTATGGTATTAGATATTTGGACTGAAAAATCAAATGATAGCGTGAAATATAGTAAGGTGGCAGGTCAAGCTGAGTTTGATAAGTTCTAATTTATCGTAAAATATGTTATAATTATTTATTAGATAAATTAGAATTTTTGTATAGAGGTATTCATATGGAGCAACTACTAAATAATTTAAAAATGATAAATTATGAAAATATTAATCTTGATGAGTTGTTAGTAGGAAGTGTCCTGGTATAGTTAATTTGTAACACTCCTACCTAATGGATTAAAATATTCATTAGGAAAAGGAGAATCATAATGATACAGTACACAGATGCCACACGAAAAAAAGTTGTTCGGCAGAACATCCAAGATGGACGAACCATCAAAAGCCTCGCTGCTGAATATGGCATATCCCAAGCCTCAATCTCTAACTGGGTATGTGCTTACCGCGAAGAATGCCAAATGAACGATGAAGAGAAGTCACAAAAGGAGATAGTTTTATGGATTATATACGAGCGATTCTGGACGGGATTGCAATAGCCGCAATCTTTAACGGTGCAGTAGCAGCTTTGGTGCTTATTAACCCGAGATACTTTTTTGATTCTTATCCAAAAGCAATTCAGAAAGCTGCGCCGGAACAGATGACAAAAAAAGAGAAAAACATAAATTTCATTCTAACAATTATAATTTGCGGGATTTGTTTCATATATTCAATAGCAAGTCTTATACATACAGGTATTTCGGGCTTTTGGAATCTTTTTTGGATGGGGTATATTCAGTGGAGCATATTAAACTTAGGAGATTTCTTTTTGTTGGATTGTCTGTTGTTCCAAGGGAAATATAAGGATAAAATCGTCATTCAGGGGACAAAGGGGCATCCGGATTATGAATTCAGTAACTGGCTGAAGCATTTAGCAATCAGGGAACATTTTGTAGTTACTCCGTTTTTAATTATACCATTTGTGGCAGTGATTCAGGCGTTGCTGGTCGGTTTATTAGGAAGATAAATTTTTATGTAGGTAGTTTGATGGTAAATATAGTGAATACATACTTGCAAGAGACTAAGATTGTCCTGGTTTAGAACTCATGGAAGAGGTCCGAAAACTCCGTCAAAAAATGGTATAATAATGATAAATATAATAATAAGGTGAATTAAAAATCTAACATCCGTTTATAAAAGTAACTTCCAGTTGAACGAGAAACTTCTGCTTTTGCGGGGAAGTAATATAAGTTGTAAAATAAAGTGTCCACTTAAAAGGAAATAAAAAAAGCATCGAGTTACCATTCATGTTATAATTGGATTTGCAAAACAAAAAAATAACGAAAGGTAACCGATGCAGACTTATTATAACAGAGAAAGAAAAAAGGTAAACACTTAACGCTGGTAGAAAGATGTATTATAGAAGCTGACTTAAAAGAAAAGAAGACACATAAAGAGATATCTGAGAGAATAGGTGTTTCTACAACGACCATACAAAGAGAAGTTAAGAGAGGCAGTGTAGAACTGCCGAATTCTGATTTAACAGTCAAAAAAGAGTATGTGGCGGAGTTTGCTCATCAGAAGTACAGGGATAAAAAAATCTTCCTAAGGCTAAGAAAGAAACATCTACCTTACAATAAAAAATATGAAAGACATGAAGAGTTGGAGAAACGCATAAAGAAGAACGGAGGAAGAAGCATAGAGGAAATGGGAACAGCCTATTTCTATGCACATAGTTATTGTTCTTGTGAGAGGGGGAAGCAATGAGAATAATAATAGATTCATTCGCCGTTTTATAAGAAAAGGTACTGATATAGGAAAGTGCAGTAAGGCATATATCAAGAAAATAGAAAAATATATAAATGCATATCCAAGGAAACAATTTGGTGGAAAGTCTGCTGATGAAGTGTATAAGGAATTATTTACTTGAGGTGGACACTTAGTGTTGCAATTTATAATTTGATGGGACAAGTCACTTAAACTTGACTTTTTGGTTAGAGTATGTTAACTTATAGCTAAAGAACGAGTGTCGGTCAATAGGTGGTGAGATTTTGGTAAAGAGAAATGTAAAAGATCCAGAAGAAAGAAAACAGGAGCTTATAAACATAGCATCCAGACTTTTTGAAAAGTATGGGTATGAGAAAGTTTCTGTGCGAGATATTCTCGCAGAAGTTAATGGAGCACCAGGAATGTTTTATTATTATTTTAAATCAAAAGAGGATATATTTTTGGCGTGTATTGAAACATATTTTGATGAAAAAAACTAAAAAAATAAGTTAGATATACTTCAAAAATAAGGAAATAGATTACGAAGAAAGAATAAAAATTTTTAAGAGAACTTATAGTAAAAAGATATCGGTCAGTTTACGACAAGATATAATTTTTTTCAAAAAGAGAATTCAATTACAGATAACTCTTACAGGCTATGGGAATTGATTCATTACATTGGAAACTTTATAGATGTCTATTCAGAGTTTATAATTGAAGGAATTGAAAAATAAAAAAATAGAAAAATAATATGGGAATAAATAGAGAAAAATGTGATAAGTTTTTGCAGCCTTTTATTTTTATACGGAGCTGTTGGAACGATATACAATGATTATATTATTAAGGGAGAAAACAAAACAAATTCAAGCGAAGCCTTTGGAATAATAAGCAAACTATTTCAAAGACCACATTAGAGAAAAAAATAAAATATAAGTATTTTTACAAGGAAACATCAAGGGTGTTTTTCCTTGTATTAGTTTTTAAGGTAAAATGAACGAACTCGTTCGGTAAGGAG